>Ga0210384_10000095_pt1 | contig 133388 bp, 115 predicted proteins | sample IncBWH2MmetaG_FD_160574 | JGI IMG/M metagenome (GOLD analysis project Ga0210384, IMG submission 160574) | Forest soil microbial communities from Barre Woods Harvard Forest LTER site, Petersham, Massachusetts, United States - Inc-BW-H-2-M | ecosystem: Environmental > Terrestrial > Soil >...
GACTACCTGGTTGATAGACGGGAAGTGAAAGCGCAGTAATGTGTGAAGCTTACCCGCACTAATCGCCCGTTCGGCTTGACCATAAAATTTACTCGGTGCATTAAAAACAGCCGTTAGCACTCAGCTGTGAGCTTTCAGTTCGAAACTGATCGAAAGCTGCAGCGTGCTCAGCGACTGGTCAGAAACTGGACCAGACTGAGATCAGTACTGTCGACTGGCGCCGACGAAAAGCCGAAGTAACACGTGGCAGAAATCGGAAGTAAACAAATATGAAAGTAAGCCACACCCAATCTATTCAGCTGTGAGGCATCGTCCTCATGTTCTTTTACAAGATTGCAGCGAGGTTTTTGGCCAACGACGAACGGCCAAGGACTAAACGACCGCTGCTACGACTTGTCGGTGATCTTACCGCGGGGGCTCCACCCGTTCCCATCCCGAACACGGAAGTTAAGCCCCGCAGGGCCGATTGTACTGCACGCGAAAGTGTGTGGGAGAGTAGGTCGTTGCCGGCATTAAATAAAGGCCACGTTCAGAAATGAGCGTGGCCTTTTCCTTTTGATCTGTAATTCTTAGCCGGAAGGTGGGTGGGTGTTAGAGGGGCAGTGATTGACTGCCAACGCCTGGCGATCGAGGTTGCTTCCAATCAGCAACCGCCCGGACCGCCAAGCCTCATTCATGCTCGCCTTCGCTTGCACCACTCCCGCAAAAACGGCCCAAGAACTAAAAGCGCTCCAACAGATGCAATCGATAGGCAGCCAAACCTGAGCAGACCGGAAATGAACATTGAGGACTCGCCATGAAAGTCGGACACCGCTACCATCAAACGCGGATTCGTAATTCTTGGGTCGCGATTATCGAACAATACGTCCAGATCAAACTTGTAACGGTGACCCGCCACGGTTTGAAATTCACCTATCTGACGGGAGATGCCTGTGACCGAGTTAATCCGGCCCTGCCTGATTGTTTTGTCGGAATCTCCTTGAAGCGTGCCGCCGTCGCTGGTTAGCGTCCAGCGGAACTTCCATACAGGAAGGTTGGGGCATGGCTCCTTCTCGGGGTCGTTTACCCCGACTTGGCAGGCTAACGCTTTCTCGGCCTCGGTCGGTTGGGAGTCATCGGTTCCTTTCGGGACATCAGCATCGATGTAGATGGAATAGAGCGCGCTCATATTCGTTTTGACCATGCTGGTGGTGTAGTGGCTTCCCTTCGAGAGGGTTATCGGAACATCGTTTGCAAGCGACCAGTCGCGCGTGGAGTCGAAGAGCGTCCACAGGCCCCACGGCACGAGTCCAAGGGCAATGAGAAAGAATCCCACTTTTCTTACCCACTTCGTATGTGTTAACGCTGCTCCTATTACCATCTTCTAAGCCCCGCAGGGCCGATTGTACTGCACGCGAAAGTGTGTGGGAGAGTCGGTCGTTGCCGGCATTAAATAAAAGGCCACGTCCAGAAATGAGCGTGGCCTTTTCCGTTTTTGGGATGGACGCCCACAATTAAACGGTATCGATGCTCATTCGGAGAGTAGAAGAAGGCCGAAGGAGTTATATTCGGGAGAGGGGCAGTCAGGAGGAGATTATGTGCGCCGTGTGTGAGCACGAGCTATGGGGCGAGCACCGGGCGCTCGAACGCGAGTTCTTCAAGCCCTGCAAGACATGTAAGAAGTTCCCTGGGGCGAGCTCCGAAGGAACCTGCTATCACTGTTTCGCCGTTGGCAACACGATCGATGAGTGTCCCGAGTGCGCGGGCAAACCGTGGACTGAAGAATTCCTGGAGGCCAAAGACGAAATCGAAGGCCCGGACAAGCTGGTGGTCCCGTTCTAGAGGGTTGGTGCCGCTGCTCAAGACGAACCACTGATTACCAACCGATCCGCTTGATCCCGGCCACCAAATCGAAATGGCGATCGCGGCTCAGGAGGGGAAGAGAATGCTGGCGGCACAGTGCGGCAATCCACAGATCATTGGTCGGAATGGGCTTGCCCTTGCGCTTTAGTTCGAGGCTGATCTCGGCGTAATAGTGAGTGGTCGGCTCCTGAATGTCCAATACCAGGCAGTCATTGAGCAGTGCCTCCAGCCAGTTTTCGTAACTGGTCCGATGACGCGACCGGGCGATGCCGTGGCGATACTCGCCGAGCACAATTACGGGGAGCGCCATCTGTTCGGCGCGCGAGAGAACGGCCGCCAGGCCGGGATCGTCGTCAGCCGCAGCCGACAGGGCATTGGTATCAAGAATCACCCCCAGACTTCCCGGTCGATCTGCTCGAACGCTTCTTCCACCCGGCTTTCGATTTGCTTGCGCTCCTTATGCAGGTGTTTGAGCCGTCCGATATGCTGCATCCAAGGCTTTTCCTGGGATGTAGTTCTCAACTTTTCCTGGACCGCCTCAGTGACGAGCTGGCGCAAGGGAATACCGCGTTGGGCGGCGGCGGATTTCGCGCGGCGGAACAGGAAATCGGGGATTTCGAGGGTTGTCTTCACGTACCCATATTACCATATTTATGGGAGCAAAGGAATTTTTTGTGTCTTGGGTCGTCGCGGGGAAACACAAGGTCCCTCGACTCCGCATCAGATTCGCTACGCGAATCTGATGCTGCGCTCGGGATGACAGCGTGTTGCTCGGGATAACAGAGTTTCTACGGATTCGGAGGGGGGCTTAATAGCTCGCAATGCTCGACGCACTTTACTGTGTCGGCCTCGACGGTGGCTTTCTTGTGGCCGGAAAAATCGATGTCGGGGAGGATCAGCAGGGTTTGCGTGCCATTGGCGACGTTAAAAGTGCAGTTGAAGCTCATCGACTGAACGCCACGTTCCTTGCAGCCGGTTTTGTCGAGGGCGTCGGTGAGGGTCACGGTCTTGTCGAAGACCTGATCGGCAAGATGCGATGGCAGCAGAGCAACCGTCAGCGGGATAGGCGACTTGATCTTCACGCTGAGTTCCTGGCCGTCGTGGTCTGGAGTCATCAGGCTGTAGACCTTGGGGACGGGCGTGATCTGGTATTTTTCGTCGAGGATGCGGCGCCAGTGGAACTCAGGCTGAAGGCAATTGTAGTACTGGATGTGGAGATCGTTGGGGGACATGAATTGCCGCGCTCCGGGTCCGAGGATGGCGCCAATGGTGGTGACGACGGGCTTCTCGGGCCTGCGTTCATCACGGAAGGTGATGATCATGGGGCGTTCGGAGGGAAGATGACACTCGTAAATCGCGCTGGTGACATGCTCCTGCACGCAGAGGAAACTGAAATTAGCAGGGGCTCCGGGTTGCATGGCGGCGTTCCATTCGTCGGCCCAAGCCATGGCCACGGTGACCGGGTATCGGGAGTCGATCTGCACGTGCATGCCGCCGCCGCCGACAGCGGGATGGTAGACGCGGCCGGCGTGGAGGCTGGCGGGCTCCAAAGGGATGGTCTCGCTGTCGGCAGCAGTCCAGATAGTGCGATCTTGCGCATATGTATTCGCGGTGAAGGCGCAGAACAGCAGCGTGGCGAAAATGGAAAAGTTCCTCATACTAGAAGTATTTGCTGGGTGATGCTCGTACCCTAGCGAATTCGCGAGGGGAGGATTACGAAGGTACCAAGTGCCCGTGATAACGAGAGGGAGCCGGCGGGGCAATACAGGCCAGTCTGAGAATCAGATTGGCTTTTCCTTTGGGCGAATCCGAAATAGATGGCGAATTGGGCACTCGACGTGTATCCTCGCGTGGGCCGGGCAAACAGAGCCCCGGCTTCGCCCTTCCATGTCCACAGTCAACCTAGAACGCGTCGGGCCTGCAATGAGCCGGGACAAAAAACTGAGCGCGACGACCTTTTCCGGTCGTAACGGGATTTTGTGCCGATATTTCTATTTCTGGATGTCGCTGCTGGTCGCGGCGATTGTGGTAGTCGGTTTCAAGCGTACCGTCAACGACCACCTGTTCCATCCGGCGGTACCGCGGCCCTTCATTCTCTGGATTCATGGTGCAGCTTTCGCGGGGTGGGTGATCTTCTTCATTTGTCAGTCCACGCTGGTCCGTGTACACAAAGTCAGTTGGCATCGCTCCATCGGATGGTTTGGCGCCGGGCTGGCCACCCTGATGGTTCCGCTGGGCGTGGCTACCGCGATCATTATGGCGCGCTTTGACGCGGTTCAACTCCATATGAGCGACGCGGATGCATTTCTGAGCGTCCCGTTCTATGACATGATCGCCTTCGGCGTGAGCATTGCGCTTGCCATCTATTGGCGCGCGAAACCGGAGCTGCACCGGCGGCTGATCTTCATCGCAACCTGCGGGCTCACGGACGCGGCCTTTGGCCGGTTCGACTACTTGTTCGACCACAATCTCTTCTTTGCCTGCCTTGACCTGCTGATCCTTTTCGGCGTTGGGCGCGACCTGCTGGTCGAACGGCGCGTCCACAAGGTGTATGTGTATGCGCTGCCGATGCTGATCATTGGCCAAAGCCTCGCGCTGTACATGTGGCGGAGCAATCCTGCCTGGTGGCATGGGATCACGCACGTAATCATGGGATAGCCACACGAGGCATTCATTCCGACGCGCGAGCCGCAGTGAGATGGCCGGAACCTACTACCTGCACAACATCGTCAACGGCGGAGGACAGGAGTGTCCGCCTACACGGGTGTTGATAAGGCCACGTTCGGAGGGTAACCTTTTCCGCTTGGGCGGACTGAGTCAGGCAGATCGAATTGAAATAGAATTGCAACATCGACGAGGTCACGATGAGTAAAGTCAGAGTCGGTGCGTTTTCGGTTTCGATCGATGGGTTTGGGGCTGGGCCCCGGCAGGACTTGCAGAATCCGCTCGGGGTGCGTGGGACTGAGCTCCACACGTGGTTCTTCCCCACCGAGGTTTTCAAGAAAATGCAGGGTCAGAGCGGCGGGACCGCCGGCATCGACAACGATTTTGCGGCTCAGTCTTTCGAAAATGTCGGTGCCTGGATACTGGGCCGGAATATGTTCGGGCCGGTTCGGGGTTCGTGGCAAGACGATTCATGGAAAGGCTGGTGGGGCGACAATCCTCCGTACCATACGCCGGTGTTTGTGCTGACGCATCACGCGCGAGCACCTCTCGCGATGGAGGGCGCGACCACGTTTCACTTCGTCACCGATGGATTGGAGTCGGCGCTGAAGCAAGCGAAAGAGGCGGCCGACGGCAAGGACGTCCGGATTGGCGGCGGCGTGTCCGTGATTCGGCAATATCTGATTGCTGGACGGATCGATGAGATGCACATAGCGGTGTCGCCGGTTCTGCTGGGCGAAGGGAAACATCTGCTTTCCGGAATCAATCTTCACCAACTCGGGTTCACGGCTGTCCGGACCGTAGCCGGAGAAAATGCAACTCACGTTTTTATCAGACAAGGATAGCGGCCGGAAAACACAAGGACCCTCTTGAGTTCACGAATCAAATGCAACACCGTACAAAGGTGTTGCGCTGGGGGTGACATTTTGCGGTAAAGAGCGCGCGTTTTCTGAGCAGCTAGAGTTGCTTGACGTATTCGATCAGCGGCATGCCGAAGAAGTCTGAAACCTTTCCGGAGCGGTGGTAGCCGTTTTTCTCGTAGAACCGCATGGCGGGTCCGAGTGGCAAGGTTGTGTCCAGCGTGATGTGCTTGCAGCCGTGAGCGCGCAGACAGCTTTCGATTGCGGCCAGCAGTTTTGCGGCGACACCTCGACCGTGCCACTCGGGTAGAACCGCCATTCCGCGGAGGTGGCCTTCCTCGGCATGGGCGGCGCCTGCGATTGTTCCCACGGCCTCTCCGGCCGCTGTGGCGAGAAAGACTTCCATCTGCCGCAGGCGGAGATGTGCGGTTTCATGGGTTAGGACGGTGTCTGCAAAAGCGGCCGGGGTGTATTGTGCGCGGTAAGGGGCGAAGGCTGCAGCGAGGCATTTCAGCACGGCGGACGCGTCGTCGCATCCGGCGGGGCGAATCTCGATGTCCGCGGTGAAATCCATATTCGATCCCCGATGGCGCCGTGACGATTACACGGGTTTGGGGTTTCTTGTGAATTGGCGTTGGTGCCAGTAGGGGTAGGTTGGAGTTATTTCGCTGGCGGCATCCAGTTTCGCTACTTGATCTGGGGTCAGGTTCCATCCTACGGCGGCTAGATTTTGGCGGAGCTGTTCTTCGTTGCGGGCGCCGATAATTACGTTCGCTACCGTGGGTCTTTGCAGGAGCCAGTTCAGGGCGATTTGGGGGACGGTTTTACCGGTTTCGCGGGCGATCTCGTCGAGCGCATCCACAACTTTATAAAGATAGTCGTTGGGAATCGGCGGGCCTTGCTCGGCGGTGCTGTGTAGCCGGCTTACTTCAGGGAGCGGCTTGCCTCGGCGGATTTTTCCGGTAAGCCTGCCCCACCCTAATGGGCTCCAAACTATGGTGGCTACTTTCTGGTCGAGGCCTAGAGGCATCAGTTCCCATTCGAAATCGCGACCTACCAGCGAATAGTAGGCTTGATGGGCTACGTATCGCGCCCAGCCGTATTTTTCGGAGACGGCGAGGGACTTCATGAGGTGCCATCCGGAGAAATTGGAGCAGGCGATGTAGCGGACTTTGCCGCTCTGGACCAGCGTGTCCAGAGTCTTGACGGTTTCTTCGACCGGGGTCTGCGCGTCGAATCCGTGCATATGGTAGATGTCGATGAAGTCGGTGTTGAGCCGGCGCAGGCTGGCTTCGCAGGCCTCGACAAGATGCTGGCGCGAAGAGCCGAGATCGTTGGGACCATCGCCCATGGCGAATGTGGCCTTGGTGGAAATCAGAACGCTGCTGCGGCGGCCGGCGATTGCCTTGCCCAGGATTTCCTCCGAGGCGCCATCGGAGTAGACATCGGCGGTATCGAAGAAATTGACTCCGGCTTCGAGGCAGATGTCCACGAGACGGGTGGCTTCCTTTACATCGCTGTTGCCCCAAGCCTGGAAGAAGTCGCCGCGGCCCCCGAAGGTGCCGGTGCCGAAACTGAGAACCGGAACTTTTAGTCCGGAATAGCCAAGTTGTCGAAATTCCATGGGAAATAGATGCCGGTGGGAACTCAGGGGATTCGGCGGCGGCAAGAGGGCCGCAGTCGGGGCAGAAAAAAGGCACCGCGCAAGGTAGGTTAGTTTGAAACACTCAGATCGAGATCCTTCGGCCCGCTGGAGAAAGCGCGGGCCTTCAGGATGGCCCACTTTAAAAGAAGGCGCAACCGACGCAGTGCTCGGCGGACAGGAGCGTCCGCCCTACGCGGGTGCTGGTGATAATCTTGCGAGATGCCTCCTAAAACTACCCGAACTTTGGTCGTGGTGGCGCTCGTTGCCGGGTTGCTGATCGGAGTGGTGTTTGCCGGCTCGGTTGGATGGTTAATGTTGTCGCGAAGTTCCGGGCGGAATCTATTGAGCCATATTTGGTCGGCGGTGACGGGCAGAACCCTCAGCATTGATGTAAGCCAGCCGACCGTGGTCGATCGCATTCAGCGTCTGCAGCGGCTGGAGACTGTGGTCTACACGATGGACAAACTTGTGACGGGGGCGAAAGAGAATCCTATCTTTCCGGATTTTCTGGCTGGGGACCGCCTTCTAATGATGGTGCACGGAGAAGTTGTGGCAGGGATTGACTTCTCCAGTCTCAAGGGGGGTGACGTTCGCGTGAACGGGAAACAAGTTCATTTGCATCTTCCGGCGTCGCAGGTGTTCAGTACTCGGCTCGACAGTGCGAAGACTCGGGTGTATTCGCGGCAAACTGGGTTCCTGGTGCCAACCGATCCGAATCTGGAGACGGAGGTGCGTCAGGAGGCTGAACGCGAGTTGCAAGCGGCGGCGTTGGCCGATGGCATTTTGCAAACCGCGCAGCAGAATGCGGGTGCGACGATCAGCAGTTTGTTGCAGGGACTAGGATTCGAGAAGATTGAGTTCGAGTAGGAGCAACCGATAGCCGCGCTGCTGGCCGTTGTGAGCGCCACTGCCGCTGATTTGCCCGGCGCCATTAATTCGGCTCGCGCTTTGCACGTCCCCTCCGGAGTTGGCCGGTCAGTTGGTTTAGTCGCGCATCCTTCCGCGGCGGTCGCCAGGACGGTTCTGGGCGTCAGTTTATTCTTCGATCTGAATTCCCAATGGACTAGCGCGATGCCGTCGACTGACTGATAGCGCCTGCGAGAATCAGCAGCAAGGGCACGAAGAAGATGACGCCGCTTGCCACCAGCACTATCTTGCTGAGCAAGTCCGGTTTCATCAGGTCGTCGGGGTGCGCCGGAGGTTGCGGGTGAATCATGACGTGCCCTCCTCTCCTGCAACAGGAACACTAGATGCTCGGAGGGGTGCAGAGTCCGCGGTCTACGATATGCCGGCTGGACGCTTTACTGGTTGAAACTGCGATTTCTACAGGAATGACCTCACGTGGTTAAGTCTTTTGTCGCAGACTCAACGGGACTGGCTGCTTTCAGGCTACCTTGGGCCGAATTCCTGCAACTAAGATGTCGCGCCCATGATGGGCGTGGAAATCGAGGACAGTATGAACCAAACCGAGCCGAAAAAGTGCGCACACGTTCCGTGCAGTTGCAACGCCAGCGACAAATACCGCAGCCAGGCCTGTAAAGAAGCTGGCAGCAACGAAACGGAAATTGCCTGTCCGTGTGGCTGTCCGAGTTGTGGCGCTCAGATCACGGCATAGATTTCTTTGCATCCACCTTTGATATGCCAGCGGATCGCTGACGAATATCCTCGGGCGCTGTATGGATTTCGACTTCGCACATCAGTAAGAAAACGAAATGGAGGCAACATTGATGAAGCTACTTGCAGTTTTCAGCACCGCGGCATTGGCTGTACTTTTGGGAATGTCCGCTCCTGTCTATGCGCAGCAAGACGACTCGCATCCCCAGGAAGAGAAGCGGGCGCAGCCGGACGAAAAGGCTGCCTACGGCCAAGATAAACAAGAAGACAAACGGGCAGACAAGGACAAAGAAGACAAACAGGGTGACAAAGAGAAAGAAAAGCATGCCGAGCAGGAAGACAAGTCCGCACGCCAGGACGAGGGACAGGGCCAGCGGCGCGAAGGCAGAGAGGGTGGACATATTCCTGACGACCGTTTCCGGGCCAATTTTGGCCGGGGGCACACGTTCACCATCGGTCGCCCGATCATTGTCGAAGGAACTCCACGTTTCCAATATGGCGGCTATTGGTTCGTGATCGTTGAACCGTGGCCGGTAGGCTGGGCCTACACGGACGTGGTTTATGTCGATTTCATCGAAGGCGGATATTACCTGCTTAGCCCGGTGCATCCGGGGATTCAGATTTCCATTAATGTGATCTTGTAGGTTAGTACGGAAAAGAGGAAGGCCACGCTCATTGTTGAGCGTGGCCTTCTTGATTGTTAGTGGGCTTCGTTGATGACAGCGGTTGTTGGAGCGGGCGGCGTGTCATCAGCAACTTCGGGAGCGGTCTTTTCCGGCTTCGTGCCGGGCTGGATTTTCACTGTGGAAAGGATCCAATTCAGCTGGCGAAAAACTTCGTTGCGATCGACCGGTTTGACGGCCGGCTTGACCCCAGGTTTGATCTCATCCGGGGTTACGTCCGCCACGGTTTCCAGACCCAGAGCGAACTCATAGCAGCTTCCGTTCTGGAAGACGTGATAGTACTTCACATCGGCCTGGTTGTCTTCTTCGGCGGCGAAGCCTTCGACTGCGTGGAATTCGGTGGATCCAACCTTGGTTTTTGATGTCGCGACGGGATCAGTTTCGGGATCCTCGGTTTGCGGAAACGCGAATTGGTTGCACTCCGCCGAGGTAAGTTTAGGATTTACGCTGACGTTGAAGAACGCAGTATTGAAGTCGGTACCTGCATAGATCTTGCGGGGCAATTCTACCGCGCTGATCGTCGTCCCACCGGGCTGGACAAAGTTCATTTCAACCGGCCCCAGCCCATCCAGTTCCAGATTCGCCTCGTCACCTTCCTTCAGGCTGCCATTCTTAGGATAGCGGAACGAGACTCCGTAGGTGGGATCGGTGTAGATCGAAGCCAACACCTTCCGCTGGCGCGACTTCTTCTTTGCAGGTGTCTGGCTCGCGACGGGCGTGGATGCTGAAATGGGCGGGGTCAAGATGGTTGTGGATGGCTGGCTGACCGCGGTCTGATTCGGCGGGGCAATAGCTGCGGTCTTGTCCGACTCTTTCGAGCAGCCGCTTTCCAGCAAGAAGACTCCCAGCAGCGAAGTCACGATTACACAGCCGACGAGGGCGGCCGTTTTTTGTTTGGCGGTAGGTTTCTTTGGGTTTGATTGTGCGGGTTGAGTTTCCGACAATCCGTTGGGTTGAGTTTTTCCTTGTGGTTTCGTTTCTGGTTTCTTGTCTGGACTTCCCGATAATCCGAGTTGCGTGAAATGCGTCATATTGGCCTCCTGTGCTGGTTGCTCCAGTCGGGAACAGTAGGAGCACGAGCGCGGCCATCGGGAAATCGGCTGATTCCAAGAGGGTTAGAGGAGGTTTGTTTAAGAAAAGGCGTGGTGCGGGGGAGACGCTGTGGTGGGCGAGACACTGGGCAAGATTCCGCTCTGCAAGAGTTGGGCCACGGTAAGGCAGCTTGGCCCTATGGTTTCGTGATTGCTGTCACTAGAACAACGCGGTCGGGCGCCGCTTCCAGAGCTTACCTTTTTCTTTGGAAGTGTTTTCCACGTCGTTCACGTATGCGCTCGCCTGGGTCAGGAGATGGTGCAAGTCATTGCCGACGCTGATGAAGGTGAATCCCTTTTCCAGGAACTCGCCCACGCGGGCCGTCCCGAAGAGGAAGAGTCCGAGAATGACGTTGTTCTTGCGTGCCTGCTCGACGAGCTTCCGCGTTGCCGCGCCCAGCTCCGGCGAAGTGTACATGTGGGGGAATTCGTATTTCTCGTAGAGGCCCATGGACATGCACAGATCGTTCTGGCCGAGGAACAGGATATCGACGCCGGGAACAGCGGCGATCTCGGCCATGTTCTGGATGCATGAGGCGGTTTCGACTTGCAAAGCGACCATCAGGTTCTTGTTGGCGTTGCCTGCGTAACCGAGCAGACCGGCCTTATTCATGCTGCGCTGAGGAAAGTACACCGAGCGCGTGCCGATCGTCGGATATTTGTTGCAACTCACGGCTTGCCGCGCTTCCTCCGCGTTGTTGATGTAGGGAATGAGAACCCCATCGGCGCCCAGATCGAGCGCCTGTTGAATGCCAGGGCGATCGTCGTATCCGCCGACGCGGACGATGGACTTGGCTCCGCCGTTGGCGATGGCGGCGAGCATGGCGGAAAGTTTTTCGTGATCCATAGGGCCGTGTTGGGTGTCGACCAGCAGCCAGTCGTAGCCGCTGTGTGCCAATTGCTCGGCGACGGTGGGGCTGTGTGCGTTCAGGAACAGGCCTAGCTTGGGCGTGCCTTCGCGCAGTTGCTGTTTAAACTCGGCGCCACTCAGAGCGGCTTCGGGCATATGAAAATTCCTCCGGATGAAAGTTATCTAGTTTAACCCAATCGGTGATGCGGCGAGAAAGCGTCCTTATGTTTGTCGATGCCCAGGCGTTGGCCCGGCAACCGGCTTTGCGGCGAGACTATTCAAACTGCCTTCGGAATCTGGCGAATTCTTGTTTCAGGTCAGCGATCTCTTTTTTGAGGTCCGACACTTCATTCTCCAGATGCGCGATTCCACTGGAATCATCAGAGTTGCCGTGGACAAACGCGGGCGCGGGCGTCCGCGCCACGCCCATATCTGCCACAGCAGCATCCTCCACATCGCCCGCCAGCAGCTGCTTGTAGCGAGCTTCTTTGGTTCCCGGTTGCCTGGCAAGGACCCTGGCTAGCGGTGGGTCCCGCTGCATCAAGCGTTGCAGCGTGGACTGCACTTCGGTGAGGTCTTCGAAACGATGCATACGCTCGGTGCGTCCGCGAAGCTCACCGGGCGTTTGAGCGCCGCGCAATAACAGCACACAGAGAATAGCCGTTTCGCCGCGAGTGAAGTTAAAGACCTCCTGGAGTCGATGCTCGTACTTTGTGACCCGACTGTCGGCGCTACTGGTGGGCCCGGCAAGACGTTTTTCCTGGAGCGTATTCAGTGCTTGCCGCACCGCCTCTTCGTCGAGAGCCATCACGGGATCGCGGTTGTTTTTCTGGTTGCAGGCGTTGACCAGCGCGTTCAGCGAAAGCGGATAGTAATCCGGAGTGGTGACGTCTTTTTCTACCAGCGAGCCGAGGACACGGGTTTCGACGTCGTTGAGTATGATGTCCATTTGCGCGAATCCTTCGCGGCTAACCGGATCTTAGAGACCGGATCTTAGAGATTGTACAGATGTGCGGGCATTGCAGGTCGGAGATGGGAGTCGAGCTGTCCTCGAACGGCCGGAAGACGTCTCCACTTCTCCGTGGGTGAGATTGGGTAATGGCGCAGGGCCCAGCGCAATAGATTCCTTTAATCCATCGCATAAGCTTTTTTGATTGGCAGCGGGCGGTGCTCCGCGATACCCTACCAAGTTCTGATTATCCCCCGACACACACCTGCGCTTTGTTGCGAAACTTATAAGGAGATCCATGCCGACTGAACTGCGAAATTTCCTGGCCATCCCGTACGACGAGCTGGAAGAGATGAATTTGAGCGCGAAGGAGCAACGCCGGAATCGTGTTGCCCCTCACAAGATTCAAGAGGAGCGCCTGAAATACCTGACCGGCGAGAAACGGATCAAGGCTGTAACCGTGCTGTTCAGCGACCTGGAGGGCCGCCTGCACATGCTCGATTACGACAAGAAGTTTCTGCTCAAGAGCTGGGACAATTTGACGTTCGATGGTTCTTCGATTCGCGGCTTCACGGCTCAGCGGGAAAGCGATCTTCGCCTGGGCATTGACTGGAGCGCGTTCTACTGGGGGCCAGCCGACGTGTTCGGACCGGGCAAGGTGCTGGTTTTCGGGGATGTGATCGATAAAGGTGGCACGCCGTACAGCGCGGACATTCGGGGCATCCTCAAGACCTACGCCGAGGCATTGCACCAGAAACATGGCTACACGTTGAACGCGGCTAACGAGATTGAAGGATTCCTGTTCCAGGGGCCGGACGCGGAGCGCCGCTATCACGAAACTCTCAAGTTCGAATATGTCAACACTGGCGGCTACTATCATTCACTTCCGGGCGATGTACTGCGCACCTTCATCGATACCACGGCAGAAGTGCAGCGGGCCATGGGTTTCCAGAACGAAAAAGATCACCCTGAAGTGGCGCCTTCGCAGTTCGAGATCAACTACGGCTACGGAGAGGTGGTGGCTGCGGCCGACCAGATTCAACTGTACAAATTGATCTGCCGCCAGGTGGCAACCAGGATGGGTTGCACCGCGTCGTTCCTGCCCAAGCCGGTGGTGGGGGTGAATGGCAGCGGCATGCACACCAATGTTTCGATCAGCGCAAACGACAAGAATTTGTTTTGGGATCCGAAGGGCGAGGAGAAGCTCAGCAAAATGGGTTGGGAGTTCATTGATCGCATTCTCACCCACGGCAACGATCTTTGCCTGCTGCTGAATGCGAGCGTCAACGCTTATCGCCGCCTGGACCCGCATTTTGAGGCGCCGAACCAGATCAAGGCGTCGCCCACGGATCGCGGCTCCATGATTCGCATTCCGATCGGCAACGAAAAGAGCATGCGCGTCGAAGTTCGCTCGGTCTCGCCGGATGCGAATCCTTACCTGGTGATGTTGTCGATCTTCAAGACGGGGCTCGATGGCGACACGGCGAAGATCAAGAATCTCCGCCAGGCGCAGCGTTACTTTCCAGACAACATCTACGACGCGCTGGCGAATTTCCGCAACGCGGCGTGGACAACGAAACTGATGGGCGAAGACGTCAAGGCTCGCTACGCGGACTTGAAGCAGGCTTCGGCGGATCGCTGTCCGCGGCTGCTGGGAACGTTTGTGAAAGCTCCTGAAGTGCAGTATCACCATGATGTTTACAACCAGTTCTTGTGGAATTTGTTCTAGAACGGTTGTGCGGCAGGAAGGCATTTGAGATAATAACTTCAAGGCCGGATTGAGCAATCAGTCCGGCCTGTTTCTTTTATCACGAAATCCAGGCTCGCGCTTAACGGCGCGGGCTATTTCTTTTTGGAGGATGAAACAATGTCGGAATTTAAAGGCAAGCGCGTGACTCACGAATACACCCAAAACAGTGTGGCTCCGCCGGAGGAGGTCTTCCCGCTGCTATGTCCGGTACGCGAGGCGGAGTGGGTTCCGGGATGGCAGTATCGTTTGATCTACTCGGAGTCCGGCGTGGCCGAGCACGGTTGCGTTTTCATCACACCGAACGAAGACAGCACTGAGTCTACGTGGGCGGTCACTGATTATGATCCATCGTCCTTCCGGATCGCATTTGCCTGGGTGAATGCGGGGCTGGTGGCAGCGCAGATCAGGATCTGCCTCAGCAGAAGCGTGGAAGCGCAGAATTCATCGGGACACACCATTGCGCTCATCCGATATACCTACACCGGGTTGTCACCTGAGGGAAACCGGGAGGTCGAACGCTACGACCAGAAATGGTTTCGGCACAAGATGCAAAGCTGGGAGGCGGCCATCAATCACTATCTTCGGACTGGAAAGCGCATTGATGCAGCCGAGTGGGAGTGATGGCAAGAGTACTGGCCGCCCGTGTGAGCAATATCTCCAAAATAGGATCGTCGTAGTACCTCCGTGCCGCGTAACTCATTGAAAGCCGGACTAACCGGCTGTCATAATCAAGTGTTGATGGAGCGTGCTTCCTGGCTACAACCTCACTAACGGCGAGCTTAGAAGAGCGCTGGCTGCCTGCGTCGGTTTTCTGCCTGCGCGACTACAGCCTGAACACATTCCTGCATGACTTGATCGCGGGGGTGACGGTCGGACTGGTTGCCTTGCCGTTGGCGATGGCCTTTGCCATCGCGTCCGGACTGACGCCGCAGGCGGGAATTTATTGCGCCGTAGTGACCGGATTTCTGATCTCCGCATTGGGGGGATCGCGGACCCAGATCGGCGGTCCGACGGGCGCATTTGTCGTGGTGGTAGCGGGAATTGTCGCGGTGCACGGTGTGGATGGACTGTTCATGTGCACGATGATGGCCGGCGTTCTGCTTATCGTTCTCGAGGTCACGGGTATGGGCACGGCGGTGAAGTTCATCCCGCGGCCCATCGTCATCGGTTTCACCAATGGAATCGCGGTTCTGATTGCGAGTACCCAGATCAAGGATTTCTTCGGACTAAAGATCGACAAAGTTCCGGGAGTGTTCTGGCTGCGTATGGAGAGCATCGCTGCTAATTTTCATACGTTGTCGTATGCAGCGACAATCCTCGGCGTCGGCACCCTTGCGATTCTGCTGGTATGCCGTGCAGTGTCGAATCGAATTCCCGGCCCCATCGTGGCGATGATTGCAGGCACGGTCGCGGTGGCGGTGTTCAAGCTGCCAGTCGAAACCATTGGAACACGCTTCGGGGGAATCCCGAGTGGTCTGCCACACTTCGCGATTCCGCACTTCCGCACCGACCTGATTCACGGCTTGCTCGGGCCCGCGTTCACGGTTGCGATGCTGGGCGCGATTGAGTCGCTGATGTCGGCAGTAGTAGCGGACCGCATGAGCAATGACCATCACAATCCGAATGTCGAATTGGTGGCGCAGGGCGTGGCCAATGTTGTTGCTCCGATGTTTGGCGGACTTCCTGCGACAGGGGCGATTGCGCGCACGGCGACCAACATCCGTGCCGGCGCTAAGACGCCCGTGGCAGGCATCATTCACGCGCTGACTCTGGTCTGCATACTGCTGTTTGCCGCGCCTCTGACCAGCTATATCCCGATGGCTGCGCTGGCGGGGATCTTGATGGTCGTGGCCTACAACATGGGCGAATGGCGCGAGATCCCGCAACTGCTGAAGTTGACCAAGACTGACATCAGCATCTGGCTGGTTACCTTCGCCCTCACTGTATTTGCCGACCTCACGGTAGCTGTCGAGGCAGGAATGATTCTGGCGGCGTTATTGTTCATTGGCCGGGTGGCAAACACTACGACCGTATCTCAAGTCACGGATGACTACGTCGAGGATGGCCGAGTGCACATCCTGCAGGACAAAGATATTCCTTACTACGCAACCATTTTCCGTATTCACGGGCCGTTCCTGTTTGGGGCGACGGAAGTTTCGACGATCATCGAGAAAATTCATGAGTTGCCGCCCGTGGTTATTCTGCGTTTGCGAAACATGACTGCGATCGACGCGACGGGATTATTCGCGCTCGAGCAAGTGGCGCGAGAACTGCATGCGACCAAGCGAACGTTGATTCTTTGTGGCGCCCGTGAGCAACCCGCTCAACTCATTCGTCAGGCCGAATTTGAGGACGTCATCGGACGCGAAAACATTTGCGACAATGTGCAGGCCGCGCTGCGGCGGGCGGAAGACGTCTTTGAGAGGATGGAGAACACGGCCGCGGCGGGCGCCAAGTGAGATCGGTCCTCCCCCAGAGGCCGAACTCACCCCCTATTCAGCGCCCGCCCAGGCTCAGCGGATGATGAATCACTTATTGCCTGCGGCGACCGTTGCTGGCAGAGCTTGCGTTATCCCCAAATAGCCGTCCACCGCTTCAGCCGACAGGGCTGTATTGATGGCGATCTGCGGGATCGTCTCTCCCTGTGTTTTCAAAAGGCGGACTTGTGCGCTAGGCGAAAGCTTTACGGTGTCTGCAGCGGGCTCAATTCGTGTGGGTATCTTCGTATGTGCTGCCGGTGCAGGCGTGGTCTGCGGTTGCGCCGCGGTAGCTTGCGCGGCTGCTCCAAAGTCGAACGCAGTGCCTCCAGAAATTGGAGTTACCATGGTCGTCCCTCCTTTTAACCTACCGTTATCAGGAACTATCGGCCCTTCTGCAGATAGCTTGAGTTTGAGATCCATTTCACTGGTAAACTGGCTACTGGACTGTTTCTAAAGAGCTTAAGGAAGCCGAATTGCTGCCGGTGCTTCCCGGGTTGCGAGCTTGGGCTTCGCGCTATAGTCTGTTTGCAGCCGGGAGGGGTCTCCGCATGCTCCGAATGCTCTTGCACTGGGTGGTTAGCGCGCTGGCGGTTTGGATTACCTCGCGCGTAGTTTCGGGATTTTATGTGGACGGGGCGGCTGCCGCTCTCATTGCGGCCATCGTCATCGGCCTGGTCAACGCGACGCTTGGGGTGTTCTTGAAGATCATTACCTTCCCGCTGACCATCCTTACCCTGGGATTATTCTGGTTTGTCATCAACGCCATCATGCTGGAACTCGCCTCGATGTTCGTACCGGGCTTTCATATACGCGGTTTCGGGGCCGCCTTCGTGGGTGGGGTCGTGCTCACGGTGGTGAACATGCTGCTGAAGTGGCTGGTGCTGCCATCGCAACCTGGGTATTGAAGCGCGCGTGAAGATGGTGGCACTGATCGTCCGATAAGCTTCGCAGTAATTCACTGACCAGCTTTGGGCGGCTTGCGCGGCTTCAGCGATTTCCAATCCTTCTCGGTCAGTAGTCCTCCCAAGGCGCTGAACTCACCCGCACCCTGCAGTTGCTCGCCTCCATCCATCACAACCACGTCGCCGTTGATGTAGCTCGAACCGTCGCTCACCAGGAATGCGGCAAGATTCGCCAACTCCTCGATGGTGCCGAAGCGGCGCAGTGGATTTCGCTCGCGGGCAAATTGTTCGAGCTCTGGCCGTGGAAGCAGACGGGAGAATGCTCCTTCCGTGGGAATCGGCCCGGGAGCGATCGCGTTCATGCGGATTCCCCGGCCTCCCCATTCGACGGCGAGACTGCGAGTGAGTGCGACGACGCCAGCCTTGGCCAGCGCGGAAGGCACCACGTAAGCCGAGCCGGTGGATGCGTAGGTTGCGGCAATGTTCAAGACGACGCCGGGATGTCCGGCTTGCAACCATCTCCGCCCGCAAGCCATGGTGGCGTTGATCGTGCCCATGAGCACGATCCCAAGGACCGCATCAAAGGCGCCTGGGGACAATTCTTCGGTGCGAGCCAGAAAATTTCCCGCGGCATTGTTCACCAGGATGTCGATCGGACCGTCCTTCCAAATGGACTCGATCAGTTCCTCCACGCGCGGCAAATCGCGCACGTCGCAAGGGAGAGACCGAATCTTGTGCGGCGCCACACGGCTCAGTTCGTGTTCTGCTTCGGAGAGAACTTGCTGGCGGCGTCCGCAGATATAAACCGTCGCACCCAACTGCAGAAAACGCCGGGCCATGCCCTTGCCCAGACCTGTACCGCCGCCAGTGATGAGAATGCGTTTGTCATGCAGTAGATCGGGTTGAAACATAGGGACTCCTTCGCCCTGGGCTGAATGGAACTGCGAGCGATTGTAAAGCCGGGAGGCGGAAGCCGAGAATGGGTTCGGCGGAACGCCACTATTTCATCTTGAGCTTGCGGCGAATGTCAGGCCAGAATTCTCTCACTACGAGCGTCAAGGCGTCGTACCCGACCTACGTTCCCCAGACACTCGCGGAGTTCGACGGCGTGCGATCGGCAGCAGGATGGTAGCTATAGGCAAAATAGACGCGGCAGCCGCGCTGCCAACAATCTCAGAGTAGTTGAATTGCTGATGCCCGGAAATCGGTTCGTGTGACAAAAATGCGGCTGATTGCGTATCCGGTGTATTCTCCAGGGTCAGAAAATTCGGCAGGGCCAAAAAAAGTCCTACAGTAACAAAGGACCAACCGGAACTGAAAAACGAATGTGACGAACGTCCGCAAACCTGTCCGGACTCTTCGCTTTGTATCTATAAGGGATAACCCGGCAGAGTGGAATCCACTCGGGTTTTACTTTACAGAAACGAAAGTTTGATTGCGATGCCGGGCAGATGTTTACGAGATCCGATTCTGATGTGTATGAAACAGGAAAGCCCGGGGCGGATGAGCACCGGGCCAGAAGTGTCACGCGAAAATCAGCGAGCGTGCGGCAGTCAGAATTCGCCAGTGAGCAGTTTTTCTCTCATGGGAAGACACTGAATAAATCACTCAGGTCCTGCTCGCTGTTGGCATCGCCCAGAAACGGCTTCAGACTGAAGATTTCCTCCACAGTGCGCAGCGTTGATCCGTGAGTGTAGAGAAGCTGGTTCGAGTATCCGCCACCCTTTGCGAACGGCGAAAGCACGATCATTCCGATGGGGCCGTCGCCGTTGTCCGCCTCGTCCCAGACGATGAAGAGGGCGCCACCCTTCTGGTAGGCCTCCGAATTGAGGATGGTCGGCACATTCTGTGACAGCCATGTGTCTCCGTGTGCGATGGGATCTCCAGCGCAGTTGTCATGCATGTCATCGCAGACATTGGGTGTGATGAAGTTGTAGCTGGCTACATTGTTGTTCTTCAAGTCCGCAGCCAGCTCCTTGTAAGGCCGGACGTGTGCGATGCAATAGGCAGAGTGGGGATCAAGATGATTGGTGATGTCCAGGAAGTAGACAAACGGATTATGCCTTACGCCGTAGTAAGGGTTGCCATCGGGGTCGATGCCGCCTCCGTCCACCAGCGGGCACAATTTGCCACTGATGTTCTCATCGTAGGACTTCCAAGAAATGCCCGCATCCTTCAACCGGGTGACCAGATGTTTGCTGGATTTGATCTGATTTTGGCTGGGCGGGTTGTCATTCAGAATGCCAAAATTGGTGCCCGCCACCAGCCACAGGTAGTTGGGCAGGCTGGGATGGTTGCCGGGAGGATTGGAATAATTTTCAGTGTGCGATGCCATCGGCACGAGGGTGTTGTTGATGTATGGAGCAGCCGGGTTGCCCTTGATATCGAGACTGCCATCGCCCGTCCAGTTGTGATTTTCCATCAGGATGACGAACACGGTTTGAATGTGATGGGTGGCGGGGTCGGTATCAATAGCTGCCTCGTGCTTATCAGCCGCCCAAACATTGCTCGTGGAAGCGAGAAACAGGCAAGTAGAGGTTAACGCGGTGAGCAGGTTGCGAAGGAAATTGCGAGTCATTGGTTTCTCCTTTTGTTGGTAGCTCATGGTTTTCGTTGGGTCAGATCATTGCCCGTCCCAGGAGCGGGACCAGCGACGAGGGCGCCTGTCATGAATCTACCCGAAGTTTGTTACAGCCATATGACTTGAGGATGAAACCTTGTAACCGGCAAAGGTCAATTCTGAGTGGAACCGAATGCTCGCGCACCGGTGATTGCGTTGCGTGATATGGAATGCGACACGATGCGAAGAACATTGGTCGGGACGGGCAGATTTGAACTGCCGACCCCTCGCACCCCAAGCGAGTGCTCTACCAGGCTGAGCCACGTCCCGACGGACAGGAAATCCGCTGCTGCATTTCAACCGCAGCGGATGGGGTTGACTTAGAGATTCTACACCAGCCGGCGTAGTTTCGTTTGGCCCGCAATGTTTATGCAGCCCGAACAAACGGAGCGACCGTCCTCCATGAATATGGAGTTCACAGGTACTCTCTTGCAGAGCTACCTCCGTCTTCGCTTTTGAGGGCGCTGCGGTTTTTCCTCGAACACGGAGAACTGGATTTTCTTTTCTACGGGGTCGATGCGGTCCACAAGCACGCGTATTTTCTGACCCAGGCTGTAGATCTTGCGGTTGCGTTGTCCGATGATCTCGCGAGTATTTTCGTGGTAGGTATAGCGGTCGTCGGCTAACGAATCCAGCGGGACCAAACCTTCAATAAAGAGATCGGTGAGTTCGACGAAGAACCCGAACTTGGTTACGCTGATGATCAAGCCGTCGAAGTCTTCGCCGACGCGGTCCTCCATGAACTTGACCTTCTTCCATTCCATCAGGTCGCGCTCGGCGTCGTCCGCGCGGCGCTCGGACCGGCTGGATTCCTCAGCGATCTCGTGAAGCTCTTCTACCGAGATTGGGCCCGTGACAGGTTCAAGCGCCTCGCGATGCGCCGCATGGTCTCGGCGCTTGGACCACGGGGACGGGGTGTCGCTTCCAGCATCTTTTGCAGGCGAGGGCACCCGTGCTGCTTGATCGTTCGTCGGGTTGCGCAATACTTCTTTCAGAATGCGGTGCACGATTAGGTCGGGGTAGCGGCGGATGGGCGAGGTGAAATGGGTGTAGGTTGTTGCCGCCAGAGCGAAGTGTCCGAGGTTCTCTTCGCAATATCGTGCTTGCTTCAACGAACGCAGCATGAGGTAAGAAAGGATTCGTTCCTCCGGTTTGCCTGCAATCTTTTCTGTCAACTTCTGATACATGCGCGGGGTAATGTGAACTTCCTTCGGGATCTCGATTTCCCGCGGACGTTTGCCCGTGCCGTAACTCGCGCGACGGTCGGACTTGAACTGGACGCGTTGAATGGGTAGAGCGCCCACGCCCAGCGAATATCCGAAGGCGGCGGCGATGACCTCGAAGTCGTAAACCCGCTTGGCATCGGGCTTTTCGTGAATGCGGTAAAGCGAAGCCACGCGTTTGTTCTCAAGATATCCCGCTACACATTCGTTGGCCGAGAGCATGAACTCTTCAATCAGGCGATGCGCGATGTTGCGCTCCGAGCGGGTGATGTTCTTCATCAATCCCAATTCGTCGAATTCGATTACCGGCTCGGGCAAGTCGAAGTCGATAGAGCCGCGCCGCTCTCGCTTGCGATTCAGAATGAGTGCGAGGTCTCGCATCATTTCGAAGGTCCCGACCAGATTTGCATAACGTTCTCGCGCGCCGGAGTCGCCTTCGAGCACTGCGTTCACGTCGTTGTAGGTCATGCGTTCAGCTGAACGGATAATTCCTTCGCTCAACTCATAGCCAAGGATTTCGCCCCGGTGGTCAATCTTCATGACGCAGGAAAGCACGAGCCGGTCCAGGTGCGGACGCAAGCTGCAAATGTCAGTAGAGAGCTCAAGGGGCAACATGGGGACGGCGCGATCGGGGAAGTAGACGCTGGTACCGCGTAGCCGCGCCTCCTGATCGAGGGCCGAATCGGTCGTGACGTAGTGAGCTACGTCCGCGATGTGCACCTGGAGTTCGTAATTGCCACCTTCGACTTGCCGGACAGTGACGGCGTCGTCGAAGTCACGGGCCTTTTCGCCGTCGATGGTCACGATGGAGAAAGAACGGAAGTCGTGTCGCCTTTGGGCTTCGGGCGCCGGAATTATGGGTTCGATCTGTTGAGCCTGATCGAGGACTTCCGGCGGGAAACGATGCGGGAGATGAAATTTGCGAATGATGACTTCGACATCGACGCCGAAATCATCCTGGTAGCCAAGGATTTCAACCACTCTTCCTCGCGGGTTCTGGGTAGCCGACGGCCAGTCGGTGATTTCGACATCGACGACCACGCCTTCGAGGTCGTCCCATTCAGTGCGGCGGGAGGCTTCCTCGCCCAGGACGCGATCAACCGATTTGTGCTTTCGTGAATCCTTATTGTCATCCCGACTCGAGCGGGAGGTCATCGGGACGGGAGACGACACGCCCTCGCTACCTTTCTCTTCTGGGTACTCCATTCCTAGTGGGATTACGATTTCTTGCGAAATCTTCTGGTCAATTGGCGTGACGTAGTTGCCGCGATTGCCGTGGTGAAAGATTCCGACGACGGTGCTATGAGCGCGGACGACGGGCCGAACAATTCGGCCTTCAGCCCGGCCGTCGGGGCGGATCGCGCCAACCTCTACCAGTACGCGATCCCCGTGCATGGCGGAGCCCACATAGGGCGGCGGAATGAAAATGTCTCCTGAGAGCTGTGCTTTCAGGCGGGCGTCGAGCGTGGCGGCATCGGGGTTGACAAACCCGTAGCCGTCGCGATGCATGCTCAACTTTCCGACTAAGACGTTCTTACCTGCGGCCGCTTTCGGAATTGCATAGCGGTCGGAATCGACCTGAATCAGCTGGCCGGTGCTCACCAGGGTTTGCAAGCGCTCGGAGAGTTCATGGCGGGCGGTGCCATGGAGTCCCAGTTCCCGTACCAATTGCTTGAAGCCAGCGGTGCCTTTGGGCTGGCCTTCGATCTTCTTCAGGATGGCGGAATCGGAGAATCTGTCCAAGATCGTGGCTATCTGCGATTCAAATCATAATACGCCAGCAACTCCGCGCCCGTGCGGAACTCACCAAGTATCGCCAGCTTGCGCCGGCCAATGGTTCAGCAGCCGGCGCAACAGGACGACCTGTCCGACGTGATAGCTGTTGTGCACCGCGTCTGCCAGAGGACGGCCAGCACCGACGAAGCCTGCTGACTGTGGACTTTATGAGTGGCCTTCACTTCACAATTCGGGAATTCTGGATCTGACTGAGCCAGGATGGAGAGCTCTTCGATCAACGCGACGAAGCGAGCTACCGCTTGCTCCCACTCCGCTTCGTTCGCCGGAAACGAATCGGGCGGCCAGCTGCCGGCCGCATGCGCAGGATAAGGAGGATCTTCCTGCCTGATCCGTCGCACTTCGTAATCCATCCAGAAATTCATGTGGCCTACGATCTGGCAAATTGAGTATGGATAGCCGTCCACCTTGCGGGCCGCGAGTTGAGCCGGGATTCCCTGAACGGCGGTAATCGGATTTGCGTGCGCGCCCTTTCCCTGCAGCAGTTCGATCAGAGTTCGTCGGCTCATTATTTCGGTCGTCTCCTTGCGGCAAAATAACAGGAAAATTTAGGAGTACCCGCGAACGGGAAGCCCCCGAACACGATCTTAGCGTCAGTGGCGACGATATAAGAACTGCCCTGCGACGGGAGGAATTACATTTCGGTCGACCTCGCTCCCAGTGGCGCGGGAGGTTACGAAAGGGTTGACAAGTGCAGAAAGCGCAGAATTTCCACAAGACTTGAGGCCGTCAGCGGGAGTAGAATTCGTTTGGTCACCAAAATGCGGATTCGACCCTTAATCTACTCGTAAGGAAAGGATTTTTTCGACATGTGGAAACCCACTAATCAGCCTTCTGCGACACCATCCCGGCCAGGCGAGACGGAGCGTCCCGCCGTTCCAACTCCGGTGACTTCTGCACCTAGCGAGCCTGCGACGGGGGCGCCTCGTCCGGCAGTCGCGGCCAGCACGGCGGACCAGGCGACCATCGGGAAATCGCTGGTGATCAAAGGCGAGGTGACTGGTTCAGAGTCGCTTTACATTGACGGTCGCGTGGAAGGCTCCATCAACCTTGCCGGCAACCGGGTGACGGTTGGCCGGAACGGTGTGGTGGCCGCGAACATCAACGCCCGCGAAATTGTGGTGCTGGGAAAAGTGCGTGGCAACTTGACCGCCAGCGATCGGGTCGACATCCGCAGCGACGGATCGCTTACCGGCGACGTGGTTGCAGCCCGCATCTCGATTGAAGACGGCGCGTTCTTTAAGGGCGGCATTGACATTCGCAAGGGCGGCCAGAAGCCGAATGGCGAGGAAGTGAAAGCGCCGGCAGCGACGGCCGAAGCGGTCGCAGCCCGGGCGTAGCGGACTTCACGGGTCAGGTCTTAGGTAAAGAGGTTCAACTCCTGAGACCTGAAAACTGAAGCCTGTCTACGGCACAATCCCCTTGGTTAGCTCTTCTGCTTGCCTCTCGGCCACTCGCGGGAGGACTGTCCCTTTACGACGGCGCAGATCGCCGGGTAACTGGGATCGCGTCAACCACAATCCCGCTGCGACCGCCGCAGCCCAAGTGATGCAGATTAACGCCAAGGCCTCGATGTCCGCGATGCGACTGCCGGCGACCATAATGCCGCGTGCCACGCGGTAGCTCAGCAGCCCTGCTGCGGCCGCAGTGATGGTGGCTTTCCCTAGCTCTCCCCATCGCAATCCCCCCCACGCAACCAGTTTCCGCTGGTGCAGAAGAATCGCCATGGCCAGACAGTTGGCCGCGATCCCCAGGTCAGAGGCGAGAGCCAGCCCGACCGATGAGAAGGCGTGATAGAGTGCGCGGTACATGGGCAGAGATGCGACTGTGATGAGACTGCTGGCCACCATGGGCGTGAGTGTGTTCCCGGCTGCATAGAAAGCACGCGCGTAAAGACCTTGCGCCGACCAGAACACCAGGGAAAGCGAAAACCAAAAGAAGTAAGTAGCCGTCGCCTGGGAGTCCGAAAAAACGAAATGGCCGTGCGGCAGCCGGTACACCAGGTCGATCATCGGGAGCGCGGCTGCCATCATCAAACTCGTCGCGAGGAGTGCTGCGGCGGCGGTGCGATACACCGATCCATTGACTGTGTCCGCAAACTCCTGCATGCGTTTTTCGCCAAACAGGCGGGCAAAGAACGGCAGCGAGGCTTGCCCGACAGCTTGTCCCAGGATCGCAATGGGCACAGCCAGCAGACGCTTGGCGTAGTTGATCTGGCTGATGGCGCCGGATGAGTCAGAAGCGAAGTAACGCAGAATCCAGTCGTCGGCGCTGACCAGCGAAACCCCGATCATCAGAGGGATCGACATTCGAACCCATTCGCGAAAAGCGGAGTTGCCAACATCAAACGAGATGCGGTAACCCGCGCCCACCCGGGCGGCGCCGATTGCGTTGATGAGAAATGGTCCGACGAAAGTGCCAACCAGCGCCCCGTAAGCCAGGGAAGCGATTCCGAAGGAACGCGAAAGCGCCACGCCTCCAAGAATTATGAAGCCGTTATAGATCAACGGCCCCAAGGCTGGGAACAGAAACAGCCGGCGCGATGACAGCACTGCGGAAACGACTCCGCCGACATAGAACAAAATCTGGGCCGGCAGCAGGATGCGGGTCAGATGCACGCAAAGGCTAAGTTGTTCCGGCTTGAAGTTGTGGAACATTAACCGCGTGATCTGAGGGGCGAAAATCTCCGCCAGAAGGACGCCGATGCTCAGCACCAGCGTCATGACCGTAATGATTACCGAAAACGTTTTCTGAGCATCCTCCTCTCTTTTTTCCGCCAGGAAGCGCGTGTAGATGGAGACGAAGGTGATGGAAATGGTTCCGCCCGCCACCAGGTAAGCAAGAAAATCGGGAATCTGGAAGGCCGCGATATAAGCGTCCGTCGTCGGGCCCGCGCCAAATGCCCAGGCGGTATAGGCCTCGCGAAGATAGCCGACGATACGCGAGAGCACCATCGCGGTCATCAACAGCACCGTCGCAGAAAATGCGGTGTGCTGGTGCGATGGTCGGAAGAGCCGGAGCCAACGGGCTGAGACGCTCATCGGATTGTGAGGACGATTTGCCGGAGTTGCCATCCAAGGCAGATTCTACACGGCGGCTACTTCTCCCTTATTAGACCGCGTGGTTCGTTCGCCATACACATGTGGGGACAAGCCACCATCGGCTGTCTTTTCGATCCAATTGTCATTCCGAGCGTAACGAGGAATCTGCAGTTGCTTTGGAATCGCGAAAATTCAGATTCGTCGCGCCAAAAATCGGCGCTCGGAATGACAACGCTTGGATTGACGGGTTGCCACAATAATCCGCGATTATCGGTAGTCCGGCATTTTTGACACATATATACGGACGGCCGGATAATCCGAGGCGTGCCGGATTCCGCCGCAATCGATCCTTCTGCTTATTCCGCCGTATTGCGGCGCTCGTTCCGCAAGACTTTTCCTCCTGCGGTCCGCGGGGAAGGTGTTTATTTGTGGGATGCGCGCGGCAAGCGATATCTCGACTTCTCCGGGTCGGCGGCCGTGAATCTCATTGGGCACGGAGTGCCGGAGATCGCGGCGGCGATGGCGGCGCAGGCGACGCAACTGGAGTTCGTTCATAGCAGCCAGTTCACTACTCCGGTGGCGGAAGAGTATGCGGCGGAATTGCTCGATTTCGCCGGCAAGAATTTTGAAGGAGGCTGCGTTTACTTCACCTGCGGCGGCTCGGAGTCGGTCGAAACCGCACTGAAGCTGGCGCGGCAATATCAGGTGGAGATCGGGCAGACCAAACGGCACGAAGTGATCAGCCGTGGGCAGAGCTATCACGGGTCGACGCTGGGTGCGTTGTCGGTCTCGGGAAACAAGCGGCGGCGCGAAATGTATCTTCCGATGGTGAGGGAGTTCGCGCACGTCGCGTTTCCGTATTGTTACCGCTGCGGGTTTGACTGCACCGACGGCTGCCGCAATTGCGGGCAAGAGTATGCCGCTGAGCTGGAGAAGGCAATCGAAGCGGCTAAAGGCGAAGTGGCAGCATTCATTGTCGAACCGGTCAGCGGGGCGACGCTGGGCGCCGTCGTGCCGCCGCCTGGCTATTTGCAGAGTGTGGCTGAGATTTGCCGGCGGCACGACGTTCTCTTGATCGCCGATGAAGTGATGAGCGGCATGGGGCGAACCGGGAGAAATTTTGCGGTCGAGCATTGGGGAGTCGCGCCGGACATTCTGGTCACCGCCAAGGGATTGTCGAGTGGCTATGCTCCGCTAGGCGCAGTCCTGGTTTCGCAACGAGTCGCCGCCGCTATCGCGGATGGAACTGGATCCTTCCTTCACGGCTTTACCTACAACTCGCACCCGATCTCGCTGGCTGCGGGTAGAGCCGTGCTGAGACTCTTGCAGGAGAAAGAACTCGTTCGGGCGGCGGATTCTAAGCGGCAAAGCTCGACCGCTGCGACACTACACTCAGCGCTCGAAGAGTTGCGCGATGCAAAGGCGGTAGGAGATGTGCGCGGCATCGGGTTGCTGTGGGGTGTGGAGTTCGTCGCTGACCAAGTCTCGAAGCGGCCATTCACACCAGACATCAATTTCGCCGGTCGCGTGGCTCAGGCCGCAGTGCAGCGAGGACTGCTGGTTTATCCCATGCAGGGATGCGTCGATGGAGTCGCGGGCGATCACCTTCTGATTGCGCCTCCGGCGGTGATCACCGCCGAGCAAATCGATTGGGCCGTGAAGCAGCTGAGGGAAGCGCTTGACGAAGCTGTTCCCTGAGTTGGGTTTTTCCCCGCACTAATCCATGTGGTTGTGGGCCTGCCGTTCAACCGACCAGATATCTTCCGGCTTTTGTTCGAACGGATAAACGTGCACCATCCAGCCGAAGATCTGGGGCGTGAACTTGCCTCCTGCAGCATCACAGGCTTCTTTGGTTGTAATCGAACCTTGCAGACCGAACTGCGGTTGCGGTCCCCACATCTCTCTTTTCTTGTCAGCCGGTGGCCTGCACAGATTCACATGAGCGTGCCACTGGGCGATGCTGAGCGGAACGCGGGAGTCGAGTTCGTTTTCGCCAGCATTCTTTGGAGCGGTGTACATCACACCGATGAGCTTGTAGCCTTCGCCTTGTTTCTCGTAAAGCAGCGAAGTGGGATGCTCGGCATTAAAGTGCGTAGTCGCTTCAAAGGCGTACCAGTAATTAGTGAAGTGATATTGCTTCTGTGGCAGGTTGGGCAGAAAAATCTTGTAGCCATCGGCCAAGGCAACTTTGTAATCCCCGTACTTTGTCGCGACCTTGCGGGCAGCTTCGACCACCTGGTCGGCCTTTTCCTGATCGCCCGGCTTCCGATCGCGCATCGTCGTCATCTTCATGTGCGGGCCCATATCCATGTGACGGCCTTCCATGGAATGCATGGCATGCGCGCTGCCATCGTTGCCCATCCCAGGCATGTCGTGCATTTCGGAAGGCTTCATGTTGGAGATGGAGCCCTGCGATTCTTGCTGTTGCCCCCAAAGCGGAGTAAATGCCAACAACGCGAGTGCGGCAGCGGCCAGAATTGGTTTGCTCATACGAAATCCCCCACGATGTATTAACCCTGAACCAGACGGGAGGTTTCTGCAATAAAAGAGCGGTTACCTTCGGTTACCGGAGTAATTCCGTTTCGAACTGTATCAGGAAGCGATTCCTGGTGGGATTACTTCTGACAACCCAAGCGTGAGCAAGGTTCTATTCGCCGCCTCGCTCCCCGAACGGACGCAATCGGGCACTCCGATTCCGCGGTATCCGTTGCCGGCCAGCGCCAAGCCGGGAAGCTGCTGAAGCAGGCTTTCGATCCGCTGCAACCTCTCCAGGTGGCCCACTCCGTATTGCGCCATCGCACCGTTCCACCGGTACACGCGGGTGAAAAGCGGGTCAGGCTTAACTCCGACGATTTGGCGAAGCTCTTCGCGAACAACCCGAACAATCTCTTCATCGGGAGCCTGGAGAATCTGTTCGTTGCGCGCTCCGCCAACAAAGCAGCGCAGGAGGGCACGATTCTCGGGAGCCCGGTGGGGAAACTTGTTATGCACAAACGTGGCAGCAAGCATGCGTTTGTCCTCGCTGCGAGGCACAAGAAAACCGAAGCCCGGTGGCAGAGACGCACGCGCTGTCCGGTCATAGCCGAGATTCACTGTGACCGACGAAGTGTACTGTATGCTTCGGAGTTCGGAGGCGAGTTCCGCGTTGGTTATCCCTAGCAGGTCTGCGGCCGCTTGGGCTGGCGTGGCCACAATCACCGCATCGAATTGATCCGAAGCATAGCCGGCGGAAACCACCCAGCCTCCGTTCTGTTGCTGAACACGTTGCACTGGCGCGCTGGGTTGAAGTGCCGATGCAGGAAGGCGAGAAACGACCGCGTCCACCATCTGCTGCATGCCATCTTTCAATGAAGTGAACAACGGCCTTGCAGGAGCTTTGGAAGCATGCGCCATTTTCTTACGAGCGGCCAGCATGGCGCGGCCGAGGCTGCCATGCGCGGCTTCCATCTCGGCAAAGCGGGGCAGGACCGCGCGCACGCTGAGTTGACTGGCCTCGCCGCCGTACACGCCGGAAAGAAGCGGATCGGCGAGGCGGTCCACCATCTCGGGTCCGTAGTGGCGCTCGACAAACGAAGCCACAGTTTCGTCAGCATCGGCCTTGCGCGGAGGATGAAACCATTCGCGCGCCATCCGCATTTTGGCTCGCGCTGAAAACAGGGGCGACAGCATTGTTGGAGCGATCTTAGTCGGAACCATGAACATCAGGCCATCGGGGACTAAGACCAGCCTGCCCTTCACCAGAATGTAGGTTTTGCGATCGGCATCATTCGAGCCGATGAGTTGATCGCCCAGACCGACTTCGCGACACAGATCGCCGGCCCAGGGTTTTTCCGTCAAGAACGAATCAGGGCCGGCTTCGACCAGACAACCATCTACGCGCTCCGTGATCAGCACTCCCCCCAGACGCGGGCTGGATTCGAATAGAACATACTCCAGTGAAGCTCCGCCGCGGCGCAGCTTTTCAAGCGCGAACGCAGCCGAGAGTCCCGAGATTCCGCCGCCGACGATGGCGATACGTTTCATTTAGGAGCTACCAGGACCAGGCGCGATCTGGCAACCTCGGCCAGGGCCGCTGCCAGCAACGGCGAATCGTTCAGCGACTCGGCTCGCCACAGACGCATGCCTTGCGCCTCCGCGAACTGTTTGAACCCGATGTCGATATCGTAGAGCACCTCGACGTGGTCGCACAGAAACCCTATAGGTTGAAGAAATACGCTGCGATGGCCTCTTTCCTTTAGCTCGAGAATCGTATCTTCAACGCGAGGTCCGAGCCACGCCCCACCGGACATGCCCTGGCTTTGAAACGCGAAGGCCCAGTCTTCGGAACCCAGCCCGGCCTCCTGCGCCACGAGGGAGGCCGTTTCCTTTGACTGGCTCTCATAAGGATCGCCCTCCGCGATAGTGCGCTCGGGAACGCTGTGCGCAGTAAAAATGATCGGGACTTTCTGCGCGCCCATCTCTCGGCGCGCACGGTCCAGCCCTGTGCGCAGCTTTTCCGCAAACGCTCTGATCAACAGAGGATGGTCATGCCAGGAATCAACAAAATCGATAGTAAAGGAAGTTCCATTGCTGGCTAGGCTGGAACGGTACAGACCGACGCTGGTGCGTGAATTCTGCGGCGCCAGGCAGATCGCGATCGCGTGCTCAACCCCCTCTGAAGTGATGACGCGAACAGCATCGGCGATGAACGGTTTCCAGTTTCGCATGCCAACATACACCGGCAATCGCAATTCGTGCGCCAGCAGTTCCCCTTGTTTCAGTGTCAGCTCAGTGAGCGGAGAGCGTCCAATCAGGCCGTAGCGATGCTTGACTTCCTCAACCACTTCCGGCGGAAGCGGGCGTCCGCCGGTGACCCGAAGGAGAAATTCAGGTACTTGGTCGACGGAGTCCGGGCTGCCGTGGGCAAGCAGCAGGACGGCATTTTTTTTCGGATTGGCCAATCTAGACTCCCCTCACCGCGAGACAGGAATGATTTGCGTGGAGTGCTCCTGCACGAATTCGGCCAGCGCCTTTACATTCTCCACCGGAGTTTCGGGCAAGATGCCGTGGCCTAGATTGAAAATGTGCCCCGGACGCCCGGCCGCGCGACGCAGAATATCTTCGGCGCGTGACTTCAGTTCCTTCCAATCTGCGAACAAAAGAACCGGATCGAGATTGCCCTGCACGGCACGTTCGAATCCGACGCTTCGCCAGCCTTCATCCAGCGGAATGCGCCAGTCGAGACCAATCACCTCCGCACCGGTTTCCCGCATCGAAGGCAGAAGGGTAGCGCTGTCCGTTCCAAAATAGATGATGGGCACGCCAGTCTTTTGCAACGCCTTCACCAGTTCAGTCGTTCGCGGCAGCACGTAGCGCCGATAGTCTTCGACGCTCAAGCAGCCGACCCAGCTGTCAAAAATCTGGATGACATCGGCGCCCGCCTGCACTTGTTCTGCTGCATATTCGGAGACAACCGCAACCAGCTTCCGCATCAACTCATCCCAGGCGGCAGGCGACGAGTACATCATTTTCTTGGCGTGAACGTAATTGCGAGAGCCCCCCCCTTCGATCATGTAGCTGGCCAGAGTAAAGGGCGCGCCACAAAAGCCAATCACGGGCAAACGCTTTCCAAAATGGCTGCACACCATTCGGATCGCGTCGGAGACATATCCCAGATCGGCTGCTCGGTCAGTGCGTAGACGTGCGATGTCTTCCCTCGTGCGCACGGGCTTCTCGATAAGTGGGCCTTCCCCGGCTGAGAAATGAAAAGGCAGCCCCATAACTTCCAGAGGCAGCAGCAAGTCGGCGAAGATAATGGCGGCATCCACACCCAAGGTCTCAGCGGCCGTGATGGTCACTTCGGCAGCGACTTCCGGCTTCTGGCAAATCTCGATCAACGAATATTTCTTGCGGACGGCACGGTATTCGGGCATGTAACGGCCCGCCTGGCGCATGAACCACACCGGCGTGCGGTCAACCTGCTGCCGCTTGCAAGCCTTGACGAATCGGGATTCAGGGGCGGACATAAGACCTTCCAATGTAGCATTTTCGAGCCGCCGTCTGCCCCGGGCACGGAACAGTCCTCATGGACGGCTCCCGGTTGTCGAACCGTTCCAAAAACCGGACCCCTGCCCTTCCGAATAAGGCGCACCAAAAGAGATAACCTCATTCTGAGGGTGAATCGGCCTATCATTCCTAAGAACAGTTTAGTAGGAGGTACGCAATGGCAGCGAATCAGGTGGTTCTCTATTTCGACAAGCAGGAGGATGCTCTGCTTTTCACCTTGGCTGCCAGTTCGGTCATGTCAGCAGAAGGGCCGGTGCACACCAGCGACGCCGTGGTCAAGGTCGCGGAGGAGATTTGCAAAGCCAGTCGAATCACGACTGAGGGTGTGCTGAATAACAGCTGACTAGTCCGACCAGGGCTGCGGGGAGCGATCCCAACGGTGTTTCTTGAGGGTTTGCAGCACGCCCGCATCAAGCGGCCCAGCGTCACTTACAGCAATATTCTGCCGGACATGCTCCGGCTTTCTCATTCCGGCGATCGTTGTGCTCACCGTTGGATCTGACAGGATAAATCGCAAAGCCGCTTCCGGCAGACTAATGTTCTTGGGAAGCACCGGTCTGAGCCTTTCGACTCGCGCCAGCGTGTTCTTGAGATTGTCCGGGCTGAAATATTTGGAGCGCCAGTCGCTCTCGGGGAATTTTGTCTCCCCCGTCATCTTACCGCCCAGACTGCCTTCATCGAGTGGCACTCTGGCGATCACGCCAATATTCAACTCGCGGCAGAGGGGGAAAAGTTTGTCTTCCGGCGACTGATCGAAAATGTTGTAGATCACCTGTACAACGTCCACCAACCCGGTCCGCAGAGCTTTGATGCCGTTCTCCGGCTCCCAGCGGTTGAGGCTTAGCCCGAAGAAGCGAATCCATCGGTCGCGCTTCAGCTTTTCGACTGTGTCACGAAATTCCGATTCACCGCTCCAGTTGTCGTCCCAAACGTGAAATTGCAAGAGATCAATGGAGTCCGTTCCCAGCTTTTCCCGGATCATCTTGGCGTATTTGAAAACGTGCTCCGAGGGGAAGACATCGCGATATTTATCCTTCGGAGACGCCGGCCACTTATCGTTCATCGGCGGAATCTTGGAAGCCGCGTACAAGCGTTTGCCTTTGTTGGCCGCCAGAATCTTGCCCAGCAAGGCGTCGCTCTTGCCCTCTCCATATGCCCAAGCCGTGTCGAAGAAATTGCAGCCAAGATCCACCGCCAACTGGAGTGCCTCGAGCGATTGACGGTCGTCGGACCCGCTCCATCCGCTCATCCCCCAGAGCCCATGCGCAATTTCGCTTACTTCGAAACCGGTACGGCCCAGCCTGCGATACTTCATGAATCCTCCTCTGCGAGATGAAAAGATCCCGCTGACGGGATTTGACATTCCCGCTCGGAGCTTCTTAACATATACGTTCAGCCTCGAACTGTTCAACCGTAGTACGGTTCGGGCGTTGCAAACCGTAATTCCTTGTGACAAACCTCTTATGATTACAGTTAAAGAACTCACCAAGAGATACGCTCGGAATATTGCTGTCGACCATATCTCCTTTGAAGTTGGCAAAGGTCAGATCGTAGGCTTCCTCGGGCCGAACGGGGCCGGGAAGACGACGACCATGCGCATGCTGACGGGTTTCTTGTCGCCCACGTCGGGTAGCGCAACTGTTGCCGGCTTTGATGTGTTGGAGCAGCCGCTCGAAGTCAAGAGGCGCATCGGCTATCTCCCCGAAACCCCGCCGCTTTATCCCGAGATGGAGACTGGCGAATACCTGACCTTCGTCGGCCAGCTCAAAGGCCTCTCGGGTACGGAGTTGCGCAAGCGAATCGACTACGTTTGCGATCGCTGCGCCGTCGCCGATGTAAAGAACAAACTGCTGGGCAAACTTTCGAAAGGCTATCGCCAGCGCGTAGGCCTGGCGCAGGCGATCATTCACAACCCGGACGTGCTCATTCTCGACGAGCCCACGGCCGGGCTCGATCCCAAGCAGATCAACGAAACTCGCGACCTGATCAAGAGCCTGGGCGGCGATCACACCATCATTCTGAGCACGCATATTCTGCCCGAAGTCGAGCAGACTTGCGAGCAGGTGCTCATCATCAACAAAGGTAAGTTGGTCGCGACCGACTCCGTACAGAATCTGCAAAACCGCGCTCGCGGCGCCGAATCGGTTCTGATCGAAGTCAGCGGACGCAACGGGACTCTCGATTTCGCCGCCGTGCAGCGGCGACTCGAGCAAGTGGCGGGCGTAAGTCGTGTTGTGGCGAAGCATAACCGTGACAACCACAGCAGCTTCGAGGTCGAAAACGGAAAGGGTTTTGTCCGCGGCGATCTGGCCCGTGCGGTGGTCGAATCCGGCTGGGACTTGAACGAGCTTCGTCCAGCCGCCATGAGCCTGGAAGAAATCTTCCTGCAACTCACCGGCGCGCCGGTAGCCGCAACGGAAGAAGTCGCAACCAAGGAGTCACAGTAAATGCGAAATGTTTTGATCATCTGCCGCAAAGAGCTCCACAGCTATTTCACCTCGCCCATCGCGTATCTGCTGCTCACGATGTTTGCGCTGATCTTCGGCTTCTTTTTCTGGAACTCGTTGGGCTATTTCGTTCTGGTCGGCATGGAATCGCAAATGCGAGGCCAGATGATGCCGATGAATCTCAACGAAATGGTTATCAGGCCGTTGCTGTCGAATGTCGGGGTGATTGGGTTGTTCTTTATCCCCATGATCACGATGCGGCTGTTCGCGGAAGAGAAACGTAGCGGCACAATCGAACTGCTCGCGACTTCGCCGATCCGCGACATTGAGGTCATCCTCGGGAAATGGCTGGCAGCCGTCAGCCTGTACGCGTGCATGCTGCTGGTTGCAGCTGTGAATTTCGCGTTCCTTTTCAAATACGGTAAGCCCGACTGGAAACCGCTGGCGATCGGCTATCTCGGATTGTTACTGCAGGCCGGAGCATTGCTCGCGATTGGCACGTTCATCTCCACGCTGACCAAGAATCAGATCATCGCCGGCGCCGCAACCTTCGGAGTATGCCTCCTGCTCTGGGTTTTGGAGTGGGTCAGCGGATACGAAACCGCAACCTGGGCACAAGTACTGGCTTACATGTCCATCATCACGCACTTCGAGTCATTCGCCAAAGGCGTGCTCGATTCTAAGGACGCAATCTTTTATGTGACGGTGATATTCCTCGGGCTGTTCTTCACTGCTCGTTCCATGGAATCTCTCCGCTGGAGGTCGTAGGTGAATACACAGTTGCTGAAAGCCAGACAGACCAAGTACGCAGCCTACGCGGCGGTTTATGTGCTGGTGGTCATAACCGCTGTCGTGATCGTGAATGTACTGGCGAACCGCTACACCAAGTCTTATGACGCCACATCGAACAAGCGTTACAGCCTGTCGGACCAGACCGCGAAGATCGTGAAGGGATTAAAAGAGAATGCGACCATTCTCTACTTCGACCAGGGGACTCGGTTTCAGCACGCGAAAGACTTGCTGGGGGAGTACGCGTCCCTTTCCCCCAAAGTCCACGTCGACTACGTCGACCCTGATAAGAAGCCGCAGGAAGCGCGTGAGGCGGGCGTAAAGAATTACGGAACGGCGATTGTGCAGATTGGCGACAAGAAAGAAGAGGCCAAGAGCATGACGGAAGAAGGCATCACCGGTGCGTTGATCCGTGTGCTGAAGAATAAGACGCGAACCGTGTGCTTCGTCGCTGGCAGCGGCGAGCATCAGATCGACGACGCTGACCGGAACGGCTATTCCAATTTCAAAGAACTGGTCGGCAAAGACAACTATCAGGCGAAGACGATTGACCTGTTGCAAAAGGCCGAGGTCCCGAACGATTGCACAACTCTCGTAGTCGGTGGACCAACTCGCGACTATCAGCAGCCCGAAGTCGAGGCCATCAAGAAGTATGTCGAAGATGGTGGCCGGGCTCTGTTCATGCTGGATGCGCCGCTCAAAATCCGCCGCTCCGAAATCGCGGACAACGATGCTCTCACCAACCTGCTGCAGAACTGGGGAGTAACCTTGAACAAAGATCTGATCCTTGATCTGAACCCAATTGGCCAACTCGCTGGGTTCGGACCGCAAGTGGCTCTCGTTACTACCTACGACTCGCAACCGATCGTGAATGGCATGAAAGGCACAGCAACCGGGTTCCCGCTCTCGCGTTCGATCGAGATCAAGAATGGCGATAAGACCACCGTCCAAAAGCTCTTCGACTCCTCAACGACCAGCCTGGCAACGAACAATTTGAGTTCTCCGGAGGTCGATCCGAACGATCCGAAGAACAAAAAGGGACCCATGACGATCGCCGCCGCCGGCACTTACAACACCGGCAAGCAGGACTCGCAAGGCCGGTTCGTTGTAGTCGGGAGTTCCTCGTGGGCAGCGAACTCGTTCATCAAATTTAACGGCAACAGCGATCTGGCTTTGAACACCATCGACTGGCTGGCGTCTGATGAAGATCTGATTTCGATCCGTCCCAAGCAAGAAGAAGACCGCCGCGTAACTATGACTCGCGCCCAGATGAACTGGGTTCGGATCACCAGCCAGTTCCTGCTGCCGTTGGTCGTTGTGTTTGCTGGTGTGTCAGTGTGGTGGCGGAGGCGCTAGATGAAATTGCGTGGCCTGATCGTCGCCGGTGTCGTCTTAGCGGGACTCGTTGGAACCCTCTACTGGTCGAATCACAAGCCTGCCGACACAACCGAAGCCTCCGCGGACGCACCCATCAAGATTCTTGCGGTCAAGGAGGCGGACATTTCCAAGTTCGACCTGAAGAAGGATGGCGCCGAGCAAGTCGGAGGCGAGCGCAATAGCGCGGGCCAGTGGCACATTACTTCTCCAACGCCGCTCGCCGCCGATCAGAGTGCGGTTGCCACGTTGCTGGGGACATTTTCGTCACTCAACTCGGAACGGCTGGTCGAAGACAAAGCCAGCAACCTTGCTCCGTATGCTCTGGACGCGCCGAAACTCGAAGTCGATCTAACCGAAAAAGCAAACAAGACCCAGAAGCTGTTGCTGGGCGACGATACTCCGGCGGGCAACGGGATTTACGCGAAGCTCGATGGCGATCCGCGGGTCTTTACCATCCCCAAGTTTGACAAGACGAGCATTGATAAGAGCGCCAACGATCTGCGGGACAAACGCCTGCTGACGCTGGACTCGGACAAGATCAGCCAGGTTGATTTGGTCGCGAAGAAGCAGGAAATAGCGTTCGGCCGAAACAAAGACGAATGGCAGATCATCAAGCCCAAGCCGTTGCGAGCCGATAGCGGCGAAGTGGACGACCTCGTCCGCGCTCTCACGAATGCCCGGATGGAACTGGGCGCATCGAACGATCCGAAAAAGAATGGCCCACTCTTCGCTGCGGCCACTCCAGTCGCGACCGCGAAGGTAACCGCCGAGTCCGGAACCCAGGAACTGCAGGTCCGGAAGAACAAAGACGACTACTACGCCAAGTCGAGCGCGGTCGAAGGCATATACAAAGTCGCGAGCACGCTCGGTCAGGCCATCGATAAGAAGCTGGACGATTTCCGCAACAAGAAGCTGTTCGACCTCGGCTCCGACGATCCCAACAAAGTCGAGTTGCGCAACGGCTCGAAGACCTATTTTCTGACCAGGAGCGGAGAAGACTGGTGGTCGGGCAGCGCGAAAAAGATGGACGCGAGCACAGCGCAGGACCTCGTCGACAAGATCCGCGAACTCTCAGCCAGCAAGTTTGTCGACTCCGGATTTACGGCCGCCTTCATCGACCTCACGGTGACTTCGAACGACGGCAAGCGGGTCGAGAAGGTATCGATCTCTAAAGCGGGCGACAAGTACATCGCGAAACGAGAAAATGATCCCACGCTCTACCAACTTGATTCCAAAGCAGTTGACGATCTGAATAAATCAGCCGACGACCTCAAGCCTGCCGCTGTACCGGGCAAGTAACGCCGCGAACCACTCGTCCATGCGATTACTCAAAAGTAACTATATCGGGAAAGAGGTTACTTTATGGTATCGGGTATATACCCAGAAAAACGCGTTTTCTCTCCAGATCTATGAAAACAAAGGGACTGTTTTGGAGATACCCACGTAAAATATCCCTTCTAAAGGACTTAGGGAAGGGGATATCTGGCTTTTTCTGCTTCGTAAGTCTATGAAAACAGGAAGCAGGCTGAGATACCCCTCTAAAATATCCCTTCTAAAGGACTTAGCGGGAGGCATTTTGGAGGGCAGAGGGCCTTTATTGGGAGCCTTTTTCATGCGGGCTCGCGCTGGAGCCTTCGAAATTGTCAAAGAGCTGAAAGAGCAATTGCTGTTATCAAACAGCTAATGAATTAGTCTTTATCTTAGCCCCTTTTGAAAAGCCTGGTCAAGGGAAAAATGGCTAACGCCGGACACTTAAGGAGGCCCAGGAAAAACCCCCGCCGAAGCGGAAGCTTGGACGCGGCGCCCTCCGGAGCAAGTGAAGAATCCGCTCCTTCCTTCCCTGTGAAGATAAAGTGTCAGCGTATCTAATCGGATAGCAGGCTCTGGTCGATTTTTCCTGCGTCCAGCTGTGCCTTTTACCAGTTCCCTCGCTGCCGCACATCTTTTAGGCTCACGTCCGTAATCTTGGGAACGCACTTTGCAGATCCCAGACTCACTCCTTATATCCGCCTATCCGTGCTCGATGGACAAGAGACTCGTTTCGAAAACATGGCAATTCCGAAGCTAAGACAAACAATAGAGAGGGACTACATCATGAAGAACGCGAAGAGGTACTGGCAGGGGCGCAGTCTGGGTCAGTTGGTGGTGGTTTTCCTGATATTTGTGCTGGCGGCGGCGACGACTGCTTACTCCCAGCAGACGACCGGGGTTCCGGGTTCGCCGAGCGCGACGACGACCATTGACGGGAAGTATATTCCGAATCCAGCGCCGCCCTTTCGCGGCGTGATCAATCTGAGCGCGGTGGACTCCAAACCCGCCTGGCCGCCGACCATTGTGCCGCCCAAGGGCGCGCCCAACGTGCTGCTGATCATGACCGACGATCAGGGCTACGGCATCACCAGCACCTTTGGCGGCGTCATCCCCACGCCAGCCATGGATCGCCTGGCGAAAGTGGGCTTGCGCTACACGCAGTTCCATTCCACGGCGCTCTGCTCGCCGACGCGTGCGGCGCTCATCACCGGCCGCAACCACCACTCGGTGGGCTTTGGCGTGATCTCGGAACAAGCGACGGGATATCCCGGCTATGATTCGATCATCGGGAAGGACAGCGCGACCGTCGGCGAGATCCTAAGGGACAACGGCTATGCCACCTCGTGGTTCGGCAAGAACCACAACACGCCGACCTACGTCTACAGCCTGGCCGGACCCTTTGACCAATGGCCCAGCGGAATGGGCTTCGACTATTTCTACGGGTTCATGGGCGGTGAAACCGATCAGTGGACGCCCTATCTCTTCCGCGATCATACCGCTATCTTCCCGTGGATCGGGAAACCGGGGTACAACCTGACCACCGATATGGCCGATGAGGCCATCAAGTATATGACGGAATTGAATGCCGCTGCGCCGGACAAGCCATTTTTTGTCTATTACGTGCCCGGCGGCACCCACGCGCCGCATCAGCCGACTCCAGAATGGATCAAGAAGATCAGCGACCTGCACCTGTTCGACAAAGGCTGGAACGATCTGCGCGAGCAGATCTTCGCCAACCAGAAGAAGCTCGGTGTCATCCCGCCGGGCACCCAGCTCACCGCCTGGCCGGACAGTCTGCCGAAGTGGGACACCCTCAATGCCAATGAGAAGAAACTGTTTGTGCGCCAAGCGGATGTCTTCGCCGCCTACGTGGCCTACACCGACAATGAAATTGGCCGAGTTATCCAGACCGTGCAAGACTTGGGCAAGATGGACAATACGCTGATCATCTACATCAGCGGCGACAATGGCACAAGCCCCGAGGGTTCGACGGTCGGCACACCGTTCGACTTCGCCGCGATTCAAACCATCAACATTCCCGTCGAAACCCAACTGAAATTCTACGATGTATGGGGCTCCGCGCTGACGACGCCACACATGTCCGTGGCGTGGTCATGGGCCTTCGATACACCGTTCAAATGGACCAAGGAGGTGGCCTCCTTCTTCGGTGGCACCCGGCAGGGCATGGTCATGTCTTGGCCCGGCCACATCAAGGATGTGGGCGGCATCCGCACCCAGTTCCACCACATGATTGACATCGCGCCCACCATCCTGGATGCAACGGGCATTCCGGAGCCGTTAATGGTCAACGGCATTGCCCAGAAACCGATGGAAGGCGTGAGCATGGCCTACACCTGGGACGCGGCGAACGCGAATGCTCCGTCCCGGCGCGAGACGCAATACTTTGAGATGTACGGCAACCGTGCCATCTATCACGACGGATGGATTGCGGCCACGCCGCCTCCGCAACCCCCATGGCTCCTGGGCACGGCCAAGATGCCCGAGGTCCTGAACGGCTACAAATGGGAACTCTATAACATTGCTGACGATTACTCGGAGAACAACGACCTCTCGGCAAAGTATCCCGACAAGCTGAGAGAACTGAAGGAACTGTTCCTGGTGGAGGCGCAGAAATATCAGGTGTTCCCGCTGGACAACTCGCTGCTCGCGCGCCTTGTTGCCCCGCGACCCAGCGCCACCGTGGGCCGCACCGAGTTCACCTACTCGGGCGAGCTGTCCGGCATACCCGAGGGCAACGCACCGAACATCATTGCCAAGTCCTACTCCATCACCGCCGAGGTGGAGATCCCTCAGGGCGGCGCGGAAGGCATGCTCAACACGATCGGAGGCCGCTTCGGTGGCTACGGTCTCTACCTGCTCAAGGGCAAGCCGGTGTTTACTTACAACTTTCTCGCCGTGGAGCGCTTCCGCTGGGAAAGTCCGGACGCGCTCACGCCCGGCAAGCACACCATCCTGTTTGACTTCAAGTACGATGGCCCCGGCCTTGCCAAAGGTGGTACCGGCGTCCTGTCGGTGGACGGCAAGGAAGTCGTCCGCAAGACCATCCCTCACACCATTCCCGCCCTCATGACGATCGACGAGTCTTTCGACGTCGGGGTGGATACGCGCACGGGGGTGGACGACAACGACTACCAGCCGCCGTTCCGCTTCACCGGGAAGCTGATCAAGCTGACGGTGAACCTGAAGCCGGTGCCGATGAGTGCGGAGGAACAGCAGCGCTTCAACGAAGCAGCCAGGCAGGTCAACTTGGCTGCTGAGTAACGAACATCGGAAGGGTCGGTGTTACAGCGACACCGAGGACAGACATTGGACGGCGTAGCTGCCGTGAAGGGGATTTTCTGACCGCTCGTTGAGATTCGAACTTGCTGGTTTGACGCCTCTTTGCGGCGGCTCTTATACTTGAGCCGCGCCGCGAATCCCCGTCCTGAGAGGGCTCCTATGTTGAAACGTTCGTTGGCTGTTTTCCTGATTGTCACCTCGGCAACCCTTGGCTTTGCAGCAGAACAGCGGAAGGGCCATCAACCCAAACTGACGCCGCAAAACAGCGGGACGACGCAGTTGCTGATTGCGGTCAGTCCGGTGAGCCCCCGTGTAGTCTGGGCAGCGGGGACCGGCGGCACTTTTGTGGTCACGACCGACGGTGGAGAACACTGGAAAGCTGGGGTGGTGCCGGGCGCGGAGAAACTGCAATTTCGCGATGTGCAGGGCGTCAGCGATAAGGTCGCGTATCTGATGTCCATCGGAAACAACACTACGGATTTTCGAATCTACAAGACGGTCGATGGGGGCGCGACCTGGAAGATCGAGTTCAAGAATGAGCTTGCGGGTGCGTTCTACGATTGTTTCGCCTTCTGGACTCCGAATCGGGGGATTGCGCAGAGCGACTCGGTGAACGGAGTATTTCCCGATATTCGTACGACGGATGGAACGACCTGGCAGAGCATCGCCAACAATATGCCGCCGGCGTTGATGGGGGAGGCGTCGTTCGCGGCCAGCGGAACCTGTGTCGCAACCCAGGGTGGAAGAAATGCATGGATTGCCACCGGCGGCGCGACCATTGCGAGGATCCTGGCCACGAGAGATGGGGGCGACACCTGGAACGCGTATGACACGCCGCTGGTTAGTTCGGCCAGCGCAGGCGCAATCAGCGTGGCCTTTCGCAACCCGTGGAATGGCGTCGTGGGCGGCGGTGATCTGGCCGCAAACAATACCGCGGACATGGCTACTTCGAACGACGGTGGTAAAACCTGGCAGCTGACGAACAAGCCTCCGGTGGATGGAGCTATTTTCTGCCTGAGCTACGTGCACGGCAACGGCGACGGTGGCCGCACGGTGGTGATCACCTCCGAGACGAAGCCAAAATACATATCAGGGAGAGCGGCCTGGACTCCCGATGAAGGACAGACCTGGTTCAAACTGCCGAAGATCGTGAGCGGCTACTGGGCAGTTGGATTTGCGAGTCCGAAAGCTGGATGGTTCGTGGGGAATGGCGGGAAGATTCTGAAGATCAGCTTTTAGGAAAAAACGGGCGGGTCGAGTTCTTTCGGCTGAAGGCTAGTGACGGTTCTTAGGCTTTCTGGGCTTCAGGCTGACCGCTATCTTGATCACTGCGCCGTCCACAGGATCAATCTCGAAGACTGCTTTGCTGGTGTATTGCGGGCTGTCCAGCCGGTAGATGTAAACGCTGTACCACTGGACAATGTTGGTGTCGTTCGGGGGGCCGTACTTTTCCTGCACCTGCGCGGCCGTGTAGTTGTGGTCGGCAAGCGCGAGCATGAAGTAAGCGTCGGGGTGGTTCTCACTTTTGACAGCCGCAATTTCAGAGAAGGGAAAAGGCTGGAGCGCCAGCGTGTAGTCCACGATTGCGGTTTTGTGGCGACTGAAAATCGCTTCCCGTACGATGTCGTCTATTCGTTTGGTTACTTCCTCATCCGGCGTAGAGCCGTTGCCCTTTGCCGTGCAGGCGGTCTTATCCGGCTTGCACTCCGTCCGAAGCTCGTTCCCGACGTAGGCGCGAAGCACCTTGGAGTTTTCGAGCACTGCCTTGATGCCTTGCTCTCCGGGGAGCGTCGCCGCCTCGAAAAGATGGGGAACCATCTCGCGCCAATCGAAATCGTCGGCGGAGAATTCAGCCTGAGCGCTGGTTGCGGGAAGTTGGTTGATGCGCGACGTGCTCGACGACTGAGAGAAAACCGAGAGCGACAACGACAGCATCACAAGGAGCGTCGCCGGTTTCATGAATGTGGGCAAGGCTGAGATCATAGCGGATAGGAACAAAAACGGCTAGAGTTCGCGGGTGGCGGTGTAAGACACGGTTCTGGCGAGTGACTTGGAAAACGGCTGGAGGCTGACCGCATGACAGTTGACGCTCGCGTCGAGGCTTTCGTGCTAGTAGAATGCCTGCGTTTGGCAGGAGGGCGGTATGAACTGGGCGCGACTGGTTGCGATCATGGTTGGCGCTGGCGTGGTCTCGTCGCTCACGGACTGGTTCTTCGCCGGCGATTGGATTCATCGACGCTACACTTACCCGGAAATCTGGCGTAAGGGCGACGAGGGTAGAGCGATTGCTCTGACCAGTCCGCTGCCATTTGTGACATGCGGAGTATTTGCCTTTGTCGCCGCCCGACTGGGTCTTCATTCAGTATCGGGTGCGCTCAAATTGGCCGTTGCGGTGTGGGTGATCGGCCCGTTGCCACTGATCCTAACGAATGCCGCATTCATGAAGCTGCACCGGGTTTTTGTGGTGTCTTACGCGATCGGCTGGTTGATCAAGCTCACGATTGTTGCGGTCGCCGTTGGCTGGTTCCTTGGTTGACGCCTGGTCGATGGGGGTAAAGGCGAGGTTACAAACAATTACCGATTCGTTCGCCCCTCCTAGGGCTTAGAGAACGGAGCGTGTCGAAACCTCCGGACTGCGAGGATGCGCGCTTCATGCGATTTTCTGTAGCTTGCCGGATGAGCTAACATTGTCATCCTATCCGGCCAAAGAGGATTGCGACCCATGAGGAAGCCGAGTTTTGCGGTGTTGGTTACGGTTTTCCTTGTACTGAATGTTCCCAGTCGAATCTGCAGCGCGCAACTGCAGCTTCCGGATACACCTGCCGCTCGTCAATGTGCCTCGTGGTTGGAGGCTTTCAATCGCGGCGATCGGGGAGCCTACCGTGATTTCCTACAGAAGAATTTTCCCTCCAGAGTGGAGCGCTTGGACCAGGATCTGAACTTCCGCGAGCGGTCAGGCGGTTTTGAACTCAGAAAGGTGGAAGAATCCACGCCAGCGAAGTTGGTGGCGTTGGTGCAGGAGCGCGCCTCCGATCAGTTTGGACGGCTCACTCTGGAGGTAGAAGCCGTCGAGCCCCACAACATCACCAGTTTGGGGCTAAGGGCAATTCCTCGACCAGCCGAGTTCCCGCTGCCGCATGTCAGCGAGAGCGAGTTGATCGCGGACCTGCGAAAAAGACTCGAAACGGATGCTGCCGCGGGTAGCTTTGCCGGAGCGGTACTGGTGTCTAGGAACGGCAAAGCGATTTTCGCCGAAGCCTACGGCTTGGCCGATCGCGAGCACAAAATACCGAACGCTCTAAAAACGCGCTTCCGCATTGGCTCCATGAACAAAATGTTTACCGCAGTGGCGACTTTGCAGCTGGTGCAGGCAAACAAGCTGGGGCTCAATGACGCCTTGGGGAAATACCTGACCGACTATCCCAACAAGGAGGTTGCCGCGGTCACAATCCATGAACTACTGACGCATACCGGCGGCACTGGCGACATCTTCGGTCCAGAATTTGACGCACATCGGCTGGACCTGCACACGCTGCAAGATTATCTGAAGCTATATGGCAGCCGCGGGGTCAAGTACGATCCAGGTGGCACCTTTGAGTACAGCAATTACGGTTTTATCCTGCTCGGCATGGTGATCGAAAAAACTAGCGGCGAGAGTTATTACGATTACGTTCGCGAGCACATCTACACCCCGGCGGGCATGGCTTCAAGCGGCTCGGAACCAGAAGATCAGGCGGTAACTGATCGCAGTATCGGATACACGAAAATGGGCGGGAATAATCAGTGGCAACCAAATACGAATCTCTTGCCGTATCGTGGAACCTCGGCGGGGGGTGGTTACTCTACAGTGGAAGATCTGTTGAGGTTTGCGAACGCGCTGCAAGAGAACAAGCTGCTCAATGCGCATTACACCGAGATGCTGACCACGGGCAAGGCTGGGACGCCGGACAGCACATATGCATACGGGTTTGTTGACCACAAAATTAACGGCACGCGATGCTTCGGTCACAATGGTGGCGCTCCCGGAATGAATGGCGACTTGCAGATCTGTCCGGGGCCCGGCTACGCTGTGGCAGTGCTGGCCAACATAGATCCCCCCGCCGCCAGCCGGGTATCAGATTTCATCACCAACCGGCTACCCGAATAGTGCGAAGGGAATGAGACTTCGTCGATAGCTCGCGGGTGGCTTCCACTTGGAAGTAACTGGCGTAACCGCGCGTTCACTACGACAATATTCCCTTATTTCACGGTAACGGTGACCGTCGCCTGGGTGCGGCCGTATTGGTTGGTGGCGTAGAGGGTGTAGGTCGTGGTCTGGGTCGGAGTGACGGTTGCGATGCTGCCGCGCGCTGCGCCGATCTGCGGTGAGATCACGTAGTAGGATGCGCCGCTGGCTTGCCAACTGAGCGTCACTTGCGTGCCGGAACTCGCGCTCGCGGGGCTCGCGGCGAAACTGGTGATGCCTGGAGCCGCTCCCTGCGGCAGGTTGGACGCGGTGTAGATCGGGTTCATCTGAACCACTTCGAAAGCAGATGCCGGGACCTGCGAGAGGTTGTGCAGATCGCTGTTGTCCCAGCGGTCGTCGGGAGCGCCGCTCAGATACATGGCGCTGCCGTTGTCGGCCATGATCATGCCATACGTCTTCAACGCGGTCAGAATGACCTGGACATTCGAAGAGAACCCGGAGATATCGTAATTGACTTTGAGGCGCAGCTTCATTCCCATGGGCGGCGCGATCGGGTTCGATGATGTGGCCGCCCAGTGCGAGGCGGGCGGGACCATTGCTGCTCGACTCTGCGGCAAGGTGAAGCGGATGGCATGTTGGATTTTGCCCGCGGCTACTTCGTCATAGCGAACCAGTCCGGGGAAGATCGGCAGTCCGGCGGCGTCGGCGGAAGTCCACGTCCACGGGCGCTGCTCGTCACTGGTCAGATCCCACACGGCCGCGGAGCCTGCATTCCAACTTCCGTCGTTGTTTGCCGAGGCGCTGTAGAGTTCGTATAGAAAACAGTTGCCGTTATCCAGCACCAGGACGTGGCGGTCGCCGTTGCCGGGATTGGGGTAGCCCTCAATCTGTGCATTGGCCGGGATCGGCATCGGGCCGGGATCGCTCTCGTCACCGTACGCTGTGAAGTTGATGTTGACGAGGTTCTGCGGTGCTCCGACCACGCTGTAAGGAATGCCCATGCTCGATCCCGCGTAGAGGCCGGCGCCGAAGTCGGGATGCAGGCCAATGCCTGGACCGATGAAGCTGATGATGGCGTCTGAGTTCGGGTCGACGGCGGCGCTGGAGACATCCTGATTCCAGGCATTGTCGGCGGGGAACGGGCGGAAGCCGTTCAGGCTCGCTCCCTGGCCAGTGGAAATGACATTGCAGGCGGTGGTCTGTCCACTGCCTCCTCCACTGCCTCCGCCTGATCCGCCGGATTGCGACTGTCCGGATGAGACCCCGCCGCAGCCCACCATTAGCAGCGAGAGCAGTACGGTTAGAAACAACGCAGCTGATCTGGAAGACTCTTTGCCCAAGCGATAGATTCCCACGAACTATTGTCGCCGGGTACAGCCTGGCGGCAACGGGACATCGGGTCACTGAGCCGAGGAATTTGGGACATGTACAGACGATCGAAGAAGGCTTGGCAGGTCACGTTGTCAGCTGTCATTTTTGCGACCAAGTCTGGTAAATCTGCCAGTTTGGTGACAGTTGCGATCTGGGTTATAAATTCCGGCAATCGTGGAGGGCAATTCAAAGGCTGGCCCGGGCCGGGAGGACGTCCCGAAGAAAGCACGGCGGCAACGCTTGGTCTCCTTCGGCTTGTCGGGGCTGGCGTTCATCTTGCTGGGCGTTTTTCTGGTTGCGATTACCGACTCGGCTGTGGTGTGGTCGAGCTCGAACCAATTTTGCGGGACGTTTTGCCACTCGATGACCTGGGCCTCGGAGGCTTATAAACGGGGCCCGCACTATGCCAACGTGGTTGGGGTGAGCGCCAGTTGCGGGCAATGCCACATTCCCTACGACTCGAGCCGCGCTACTCCGGTGGAGTATTTCAAATTGCTTTTGTTTAAAGCAGACCGCGGGGCCAAAGACTTCTGGAATGAGTCCCGCAAGACCATCGCTACACAGGAGGAGTGGGAGAAACGTCGCCCCGTGCTACGGACAAAGTTTGAAAGCTACCTGACCTCGCACCAATACATCACCTGTCGCGGGTGCCACAGGTTGGATTCGTTCGGTGGCTCGCGCAGCCAGATGAAGGTCGTGGTCCACAAGGACGCGATCAATGGCACCGCGGTGGATTGCCTCCAGTGCCATCGCTACGTCGGGCATGTGTACGAGCAAGGAAAGACGAAGGTGGGCGGATGGTACACCGAGGAACAGGCCGTGACCGGAGGCAAGACATTTGCTCAGTCGTGCGCTGGATGCCACGGCGCGAATTTGGAAGGCGGGGCAGGTCCTGGGCTGAAGGGTGCGTCTTGGCTACAATTGTATGGAGGCGCGAAGCTGCTGACGGTGTGGGGCGAAATCAAAGGGCCGATGGCGCAATATGCGGGTACGACGTTCACGACACAGGAGTCGCTCGACCTGCTCGCGTATCTGCTCCAGCAAAACGGCCTCCCCGCCGGTACGCAGCCCCTGGCGGATACGCGGGAACTTTCCGACATGATTCCATCCAAGTAGCGACGCCCGCGACGGGCCAGCGTTCCAGGACCCCGGACGCGCTGGCGGAGCGAACTTGTATTCTGAGCTGCACATGATAATATATTACCGTTAACGTACACGATGCTCTATTGACGCCCCGAGACGCAAGGCTCTGCGGCGCGGTGGCAGTAAATAAAACGGCCCGCAGAATGTATTTCCTCGGAATTGACGTAGGTACGGGAGGTACGCGCGCACTCATCATCGATGAGGAGGGGCGGGTGATTGCGTCAGCTACGGAGGAGCATCAGGCCTTTGAATCTCCGCAAATCGGCTGGGCGGAGCAGGATCCTGACGATTGGTGGAGGGCCTGCGGCGTGGCTGTGCGCGAGGCCTTGGCAAAAGGTCATCTGCGCGGGAATCAGATTGCCTGCGTCGGTTTATCGGGACAAATGCACGGGGCCGTTCTGCTGGATGATCAGGGGCGTGTCGTCCGCCCTGCGCTGATCTGGTGCGATGTCAGAACCGAGGAGCAATGCCGGTACCTGACCGCGGAAATCGGAATCGACCGGTTGATCGAACTCACCTGCAATCCTCCGCTCACCAACTTCACATTAACTAAATGCCTCTGGGTCCGGGAGAATGAACCGGAGAACTGGGCCAGAGTGCGCTCGGTTATGCTGCCCAAGGACTACGTGCGATTTCGGCTAACGGGTGAGCGGGCGACCGACGTGACGGATGCTTCCGGTACTCTGCTGCTCGACGTAGCACACCGCCGTTGGTCGAAAGAGATGCTGGAACGGGTTGAGATGGATGAATCGTTGTTGCCCAATGTGTACGAGTCTCCGGAGATCAGTGGGAAGATCTCGGCCGAGGGGGCTGCCGCTACTGGCCTGCAAGCCGGAACGCTCGTCGTGGCGGGCGCGGGAGATCAAGCTGCCGGCGCGATTGGTATGGGTGTGGTCTCATCCGGAACTGTAAGCGCAACTATCGGAACTTCCGGCGTGGTTCTCGCTGCGACGAGTGGTCCGGCACTGGATCCGAAAGGAAGGCTGCATACATTTTGTCATGCCGTTCCGGGGCGCTGGATGGTCATGGGTGTGACGCAGGCGGCCGGCCTTTCCCTTCGTTGGTTCCGGGATCAGCTTGGAGGGAACGGACACGCCAATTCTCACGGTAATTCTTATGAGACGCTGACTGCCGACGCCGCAAAGGCTCCTCCAGGATGCGACGGTTTGCTCTGGGCCCCTTATCTAATGGGCGAGCGCACGCCTTACCTCGACCCGGCAACACGGGGGGGGCTGTTTGGTCTCACGGCATCTCACACGCGAGCGCATGTAATTCGGGCGATCCTGGAAGGGGTTGCTTTCAGCTTGCGGGACACATTCACCATTTTTCAGGAAATCGGAGTCCCGGTGGAAACCGTTCGTTTAGGCGGCGGTGGCGCAAGATCACTACTGTGGCGGCAGATTCAAGCTGATGTTTATGGACGACGGGTTGAGATCGTCGAGGCGGAAGAAGGCGCCGCGTATGGAGCCGCAATTCTGGCGGGAGTTGGATCAAAAGCATGGCCCACCGTCGATGCGGCCTGCGACGCAGTAGTACGCGTCGCCGGACACATCGATCGGAACTCCAGAGACTCGGTCACGCTGGACAGTGCGTATGCAATGTACCGGCGCATCTATCCCGCAATGAAGTCGATTCTGAATTGATAGCCGCTACGGCACGGAGAAATGGAGAACAGGTGACCACAAATAGTGACAATTACCAGCCCCGTCCGGAGCACAAATTCTCCTTCGGTCTGTGGACCGTGGGCAACCGTGGGCGCGATCCGTTTGGGGATTTCGTGCGGCCGCCGATTTCCCCGGCCGAGATCGTCTCCATGCTCGCGGAAGTGGGCGCCTGGGGAGTCAACTTGCACGACAACGATCTGGTGCCAATTGATGCGACCCCGGCCGAACGCGACTGCCTGGTTCGATGTTTTAAGAAGGCCTGCGACGCCGCCGGGATGGTGGTTCCGATGGCGACTGTCTCGCTGTTCTTTCACCCGGTTTTTCGCGACGGAGCTTTCACCGCTAACGATCCCGAGGTCCGAGCCTACGCCCTGCAGAAAACGATGCGTGCTATGGATATCGGCGCGCAGTTGGGCGCGAAGATTTTCGTCTTATGGGGGGGCCGGGAAGGGGTTGAGACGGATGCTTGCCGCCGCGCCGATGAGGCTATCAAACATTTGCGCGAGGCCATCAACTACCTCTGCGAATACAACATCGAACGCCGCTATGGCATGAAGTTTGCGTTGGAAGCCAAACCCAACGAACCGCGGGCCGATATTTATATGGCCACCACGGGTAGTTACCTGGGCTTTATTCCCACGCTTGATCATCCTGAAATGGTCGGCGTAAATCCCGAAGTCGCGCACGAGCAAATGGCGGGACTCAATTTCATGCATGCTGTAGCTCAGGCGTGGGACGCAGGCAAGCTTTTTCACATCGATCTGAATGATCAAATGCCGGGGCGATTCGATCAGGATCTTCGCTTCGGCTCCTCCAATTTGAAGTCAGCGTTCTGGCTGGTAAAGTTTCTCGAAGACGTTGGCTACGAAGGCCCGCGTCACTTCGACGCACATGCTTACCGAACCGAGGACTACGAAGGCGTGAAAGATTTCGCCCGCGGCTGCATGCGCACCTACCTGATGCTCAAAGAGAAAGCTCTTCGCTGGAACGCCGACGCGGAAATACAAGAGATTCTTGGCGAGATTTCAAGCAACGGAAATGGCATTCCAAAGCTGGGTCACTATTCGAAGGAGAACGCATTCCAGTTACTCGCGCATGCATTCGATAAAGACGCGATCCTCAAAAAGCGTTTGCCGTACGAGCGGCTCGATCAGCTCACGATCGACGTCCTGCTGGGCGTAAGGTGAAGCTCGACTACGGTTCTTCTCAAATTGCAGCGTAAGGGATAACGAACCATGACGATGGCCATGTTGGTCGCACCCAGGCTTGTGCACTTGTCCGCGGTGGATGTGGTCATTATTGCGTTCTACTTTTCTTTGGTGTTGGGGATTGGCTTTTATTTGCGGGGCCGCGCCAATACGGGGGAAGACTTTTTCATGGCGGGGCGGGAGATGACCGCGTGGGTGGCGGGTCTGAGTTTTCTCTCGGCCAATCTGGGGGCGCTCGAATTGATGGGCTGGGCGGGTTCGGCCTACCAGTATGGCATTCTGGCGACGCATTGGTATTGGATCGGCGCTATCCCGGCGATGCTCTTCCTGGCGCTGGTCATGATGCCGTTCTACTACATTTCCAAAACCCATTCGGTGCCGGGATATTTGAAGCTGCGTTTCGGCGAACCAGCGCGCGCCTTGTCCGCGGTCTCCTTCGCTTTCATGACCGTGCTGATGAGCGGCGTGAACATGTTTGCCATGGCCAAGGTCATGCAGATTGTGCTGGGATGGGACATCAATTTCAGCATCTGGGTTTCGTCGCTGACGGTGGCGATTTACGTAACCCTGGGCGGTCTGCGCTCGGCCATCTTTAATGAGGTGCTGCAATTCTTTCTCATCTGGGCGGGCGCTCTGCTGATTCCAATCCTTGGATTGTACGAAGCAGGGGGGTGGGCCAGCCTTAAGCTGCAGATTGCGCAGCGGGCATCGGACCAGTACGTCCATCTCTGGTCCGGCCTGGGTTCGTTCACTGGCAATCCGATGGGCATCCACTGGACTGGCATTGTGTTTGGGCTGGCCTCGATTATCTCGATGGGCTACTGGACGACGGACTTTCTGGTGGTGCAGCGCATTCTGGCGGCAAAAGATATTCGGAGCGCGGAATTGGCGCCGATTATTGGAGCCGGATTCAAGATGTTCGTGCCAGTGATCGTGATCCTGCCCGGACTGCTGGGATTAGCCTTGCTGCCGGTGAAGTTGGTTCCAGAATCGGTAGCCGCAGTAACCGGAGGAAACAGCTACAACGACGTACTTCCACTCATGTTGGCCCGTTATTGTGGCCCGGGATTGCTCGGACTCGGAGTGACGGCGCTGATCGCGGGCTTCATGTCTGGAATGGCGGGAAATGTCAGCGCGTTCACGACGGTGTGGACGTATGACATCTACCGTCCGCTGATTAACAGCAAGGGCAGCGATCATCACTACGTGAACATGGGGCGATGGACCACGGTGATTGGTGTATTGATCAGCGTCGGTACTGCGTATCTGGTGATGCAGTTCGCGAGCATCATGGATTACGTGCAAGCACTGTTCAGTTTCTTCATTGCGCCTTTATTCGGGACTGTCGTGTTGGGGATGCTTTGGAAGCGGGCGACTGGGCTGGCGGGATTTTGGGGATTGCTGTGCGGGACGCTCTCGTCGATCAGCATGTGGGCCTGGGTAAAAGTCGATCCTTCGGCCCTGCGCTATGTGGCGCTCTCGCACCATGCCAAAGGTCTAGCCCAGGATATGTACCAGGCGCTGTGGTCTTTTATCGTGTGCGTCACGGTAACCGTTGGAGTGAGTCTGGCAACGAAGCCGTTCCCGGACAGCGCATTGAAAGGCTTGGTATACGGGTTGACCGAAGTTCCCGCGGTCGGGGACGTCGCTCTGTATCAGAAGCCTCTCTTCTGGGCGGCCGTGGTAACCGTGGTTTTCATTGCACTGAACATTATGTTCTGGTAAGGGAAGGCGCGCATATGGTTTCCATCTGGTTTTTCATCGGGATTTCGCTGGCGGTGAACGGCGGACTAATTCTCGGTGCGGGAATTTATCAGTTGGTGAATCCCCCGGAGAATCCGAGCATAGTGCTGTACAACTTGCATGCCAACGTGTGGTGGGGCGCAGTGTTGCTGATCTTCGGCCTCATCTATTGCTTTCGATTCAAGCCGGGACGCCAGTCCTGAGACTTTACGAAACCGGCTTCTATTGCCGTAAGGGAGGCGGCGCCCCGGACATCTTGGCGGCTACGTTCTCGTCTTCCTTTTCGTGAAGTTCGCGAACTCGAGCGAATTCCTTCTGGGCCGTTGCGGTGTCCCCCATGGCCTGATACAGGCGTCCCAGCCGGAAATGAGCGTCGGGCTGCGCAGGATCCAATTCCACGGCCCGCTGGAGCGTGACCATCGCGTCCTGATATTGCTTCGTTTCGAGAAAGATAGCTCCCAAATCTGAATAGGCGATCCGAATGTCGTTTTTCAGCTGCACAGTTTTTTTGAGCAATGGCAAAGCCTTGTCGGGATCGTTTCTCTTCATTTCGATATCGCCCAGGTAAGCCAGCGCTTGAGGGTTGTCGGGATCGACCATCAGTTCAGCCTCGAACTCGCGCTTCGCGTCCTTGTATTGACGCATCTTCCAGTACAAGTAGCCGAGGCCGAAGTTTACATTGGGCTCTGTCGGCGCGATTTTCTTAGCTGTCTGGAACTCGACGATGGCTTCCGGAGTTCTTCCCAGACCATCCAACGCTTCTCCGCTCAACATATGCGCAGCCGGGGAGTCAGGATTTTGTTCCAAGATTTTGTGAAACTCGTCCAGAGCGCAGGAATAGTTCTTTGCCCATAGGCAGCTCTGCGCCAATACCTCGTGCAGTTCGGCGTTGGTGGGATCGGATTTCGCCACTGGCTCCAGATACTTGACGGCGTCTGGAAAATTCTTTGCGCCGTAGTAGCTGAGGCCAAGCAGCGTACGCGCCTGCATATTGTTCGGATTGACAGCCAATGCGCTGCCTAGGGGAGCTATCGCATCCTGGAAGTGGCCTTGTTTGAATTGCGCCAGGCCCAGATTCAGTTGGATTCCCGGCAACGCCGGATCCAGGGCGATCGCCTTCGTATAAGCAGCCGCCGCTTCCATATATTTCTGTTGTTTGGATAGGTCCACCCCCAGGCTGGCAAAAGCCGCGGCATCGTTTGGATCCTGCTGGGTCACGGCTCGCCAAGCTTCGGCAGCTTCCGCAATCCTTCCCTGTTGTTCAAACGCGATCGCATCCGCGGGGCGATACGTTTGCGCGCTGGCAAAGGCCGGCAAGAGGAGTACGACGGCCAGCCATCCTAACTTCCGGTTCCTCATGCTGGAACACAGTCTCCGCGAATTCATCCACATCAGCGGACCAGAATAGCGGCTCGCGTCTGACGAAGCAATGTATTTGGGCTCTAAACCAGCCAAAAAACTGCCCCGCTCAGTGGACAGTGAGCGGGGCCGAAGGGGGAGTCCCGAGCTCAGCCTCAGAAGATCAGCTTCGCTCCGAGTTGGAACACTCTCGGGTCATACGCAGAAGTAACCGCGCCGAAGTTGCTGGCCCCGAAGGTTGTGCTGATGCCGCCTTGCTGTTCGTTTCCGATGAACTGAGTATGGTTCCAGGTGTTAAAGCTCTCCGCGCGGAACTCAAAACGGCTGCCGCGTTCTTCACTGATGACGAAGCTCTTGAAGAGCGAGAGGTTCCAGTTGTCGCGACCCGGACCGCGTATCTCGTTGTGCCCAAGATTACCCCAAGTTCCGAGCGCCGGAGCGGTAAGGACCGACGGGTCGAACCATTCGTTGACCTTTTTCGGATAGGAGATGGACCCGTTAAGATCTGGCCGGTTGGTGCAATCGTTGAAGGGGCCACCCAGAACACTGCAGACATTGTTGCCACCCATTGTGATGTTGAGCGGGGCTCCGGTTTCCATCAGGACGATACCGGACAGTGACCATCCTCCGAAGGCTGTTTTCAGCAAGCGGCTGTCACTGTTTTTCAACAGCGGAATCTGATAGACGAAGTTGACGAAGGCGACGTGGGTGCGGTCGAAAAACGACGGCCCATTGTCGTAGCTTGCCCCGGCGTAAGGATTCGAAACAGAGTTGAGATCGTAGCTGTTCTGGTTACCGGCGACCGGGTCGATTGCACGGGAATAGGTATAGCCGAACTGCAGGTTGAGATCGCTTCTCAGGTTTGCGTGCACGTCGACCTGGAGCGAATTGTAACTGGCATTGGCTACGTTTTCGGCCTGATCGATGGAGCGGAAGCCGGAAAACGGGAGCAACTGGTTGTATGGGGTAGCGTTGGTGCCGGCGGTAATGGCTGCCAGTTGGCTGGCCGGCGGCAGATTGGTCTCGATATATTGACTCTGATTCCGGTTCTGGTTCCCCACATAAGCCACTGACAACACTGACTTGGCTCCTAGAGCCTGCTGGATCCCAAGATTGAACTGATAGCTCACTGGCAACTTGTAGTCTACAGAATTGAGACCTTTAAGACTGCTGACCACGATCGGCAAAGCTAAAGGATTGATGGTCGTGCCGGTCTGGATGCTGGTCTTCGGATTGGAGAGAGAAACATTGTTGAACGATGCGTTCGCGCTGAACGGAACGTTCGGACCGGCATTGTACATATCATTGCCCTGGATGCGCTCGTACATGGTGCCGAATCCGCCGCGTAAAACTGTCGTACCCCGACCTGTCAGGTCATAGGCGAATCCGAGTCGTGGACCAAAAGCCGCCCAGTGATTTTGAACCAGACCGTTAGAGATTCCATTCCGGCCCGCAACCCCGACACCGTTGAGGTAAAACTGATAACCCTGCAATATCGGGTTGGGGCTCGGGCCTAGCCCCGGACTGGTGGGGCTAATGGTGCCGTCGGCAAGAAAGATTGGAGCATTGGCAGGATTGTAGAGGCTGGGATAGAAGTTCGAGGCGCGATTATTCGCCTCATAGGTATGCGGAACTCCATCCCAGCGCAACCCAAGATTCAGAGTGAGGCGCCTGGTTGTGCGCCAGTTGTCCTGAACATAAGCGGCCCAGGACACGTTGTTCCAGTGGCCGCTGTCTTGCACCGCATCCTCGGAATACGAGTTGGCATACCCCAACAAGAAGTCGGCGAAGTCGTCTCCTGTATATCCCCCGTTGAAGCCGAAACCGCCCTGGGTATTGGCGAACAGATTCTGAATCTTCTTGTAAAGCGCCCAGCTACCGCCAAACTTCAGCTGGTGCGCGCCCTTGGTCCAGGAAACGTCATCGCGAATCTGGTAGTCGTCGGCCTTGTTTACCCACGGCGTCCAGTTGGATGTGTAGTTGGTGCCAGTGTTGCCGCTCAGTTGGATCGACGGAATGCGCGTGAGCGCGTTGGGTCCGGTGAACACCCGGTTAAAGCTGAAGTCTGACGGGGCCGCGACCACGCCATTGGGAATGATATTGATGCGGTTGCCGTTGTAATTGAAAGCAGCCTCATTGAGGAGGGTTGGACTGATCACGTAGGTGGTGTGAACCACGGCGCTGTAAGAAGGGTTGCCGAAAGTGTTGCCGACGGTGGGGACGTTGTCACCGCTCCACTGAGTGGTCCCATAGCCCTGCGAAATCTGCTCGGAAATCCAGTGGCCGAAAATCGAAAACTTGTCGCTGAACTGGTGGTCGACGCGGGCAAGCTCTTCCCGCACATTTGTCGGCGAATTGTTGCCACCGATAAACTGGGCGCCACTGGTTGGAGCCGGGAATATGCCGGCCTTCAGAAGCGCTTGCGCATTTGCATTGAGCAATGAGGCAGGGATCTGGTTATTGGTGAAAGGCTTGAGGATGGCTTGGGCACCGTTGGCTGTCGAACAGGCTCCGGTGGTTGGGTCCGGTGTGCTGAGAGTCTGACCGGCGGCTGCGTATTGAGCAGCAATTGCCGAAGAGACCTGGTTCGTACAGGGTGTGTGGAGAGCGGTGGGCGCCAACGAGGAATCGAACTGCCCGCCGTAGGTGCTTGTCAGCGGCACTGTTTGGTTAGTCAAACCGCCTTGGATGAGGCTGCGCCACTCCATGTTGTAGAAAAAGAAGGTTGGGTGGCTTTTCCACAAAGGAACCTGACCGCCGGCATTGAAGCCATAAGTGTTAAACCGCAGCTCGGCAACTTTATTCGGAGCTGGGTTGAAGTAGTTGCGCGCGTCGAGGGCGTCATTGCGCAAGAACTCCCACGCAGAAGCGTGAAACTGTTTGGTCCCAGACTTGAGGACGGTGGTCATGGTCCCCGCGGACGACAGGCCATATTCAGCGCTATAGCTGGAGGTAAGTGCGCGGAACTCAGCGATGGCGTCGATGGAAGGCATGACACTGAAAGTGCCGGCTCCGCCACGATCCTGATTCTCACCGCCATCGAGCAGATAAAGGTTGTGGCCGGGACGGTTCCCGTTAAAACTCACATTGGCGTCTCCGCCGACCGGCGTCGGAGTTTGAAAGTCCGCTTGCAGACTGGCAGTTCCCGGCGACAGGTTGACCAGCGTGTATATACTTCGCCCGTTGGTGGCGAGTTGTCGGACCTGCTGCCCAGTAATCGCGGTACTGACTTCTCCGGACTCCGTTTGAACGGCAACCGTGGTGGCTTCGACGGTGACCGTCTGTTGGGCGCTGCCCAGTTCCAGTTTGAAGTCCATCCGGGTTCGGTCCCCGACCGCGAGCACGACGTCCTTCCGCTCGATTCCCTTGAAACCTGGAGCCTGCACACGGATGGCATAGTGTCCGATGACAAGATCGGGTGCCACATACTGGCCAGTGTCGTTCGTGACCGTGTTGCGAGTCTGGCCGGTCTCGGTATTGATCACGGTGATGGCCGCCTTGGTCACTACGGACCCCGAAGGATCGGTAACGGTCCCGACAATGGTGGCCTCCTGGCCGAACGCGTGGAACGAGAAACTAAGGAGGAACAGGGAGAGGATCGCGAGACGAAGACTGCAGCCTCTCGCGGCAATGGCAACACTATTGGCGCAATGAAACCAACGAGAATTCATATCCACGCTCCGGTGGTGTATTTCGTTTTGCGGTCGTTAACGTTAACGACGACACCACAGCAGCAGCTTGTATCGTCTTTGAGGGATGTTTGTCAAGCAAATTCTCGATCAGATCAATCGAGATCCTGAATCCGACACACCTGGTTGCATGATTGAAATGAGGTTACCGCGGCAAAATGCTGCGAACGAAAAGCGCCAAAATTCGGTTCCTGTGAACCAGTTGAAACGGGATCTAAACGGGCGGAACATCGTCCAGCAAGGGCTTGACTCAAGGGGTAAGCGGCTAATTGAGGTGTCGCAGAGTTCGGAGAACTTTAAGCCTCAAATTTTTTTTGGGTTTTCGCAAGACTCAGCGTGCTCAGAACCGAATCGTCAAACTTTGCAGTGGCTAGTCTTATCTCGCGGAACAGATGCAGGTTGGACGACATCACTACACCAGGGCTGAGATGGACGGTCGGGGGAAGAGGCACCTTGGTGGTGAGATGGTCCGCCATCAACCGCACCGCCATTTGGCCCTGGCGATGTGGCTGTTGGTATATGGAGGCCGTGATTGTCCCTTTTTCAAAGTAGGGAGACATTTCTGCAAAGAGATCGGTCGTGATCAACTTAACTTTCCCGGCGAGACCTCGTGCACCGAGAGCGCGGCACACAGGGAGACAGTTGACGGTATTCACATAAAGGCCAGCCAAAGTTGGAATACGGCCTAAAAGATCAAAGGTCTTCTGGAAACTCTCGTCTTCGTCCTCATGCCCTTCAATAACGGTGGCAATCGTGCCGCCCGGGCAGTGCCGCGGGAAGGCTTCCGAAAAGCCATCAGTTTTCTTGCGATGATCCTCAGCCGTCAGCATGCCCGCAACCACAGCCACTTTGGAGTCCGGCGGCACAAACTTGCCCATCAACTCCCCCGCCAGGCGGCCATTCAACGAGGGCTCTACGCAAACGATACTTGATCGCGCGCTTTCCGGGGCATCCGTTGATACACAAACTACGCGAATGCCGTTTTTTTCCGCGTCATCGATGAGCGGCTTGAGGCCTTCCGGGTTTCCCGCCGTCAGAATAATTCCATCGACGCCACTTTGAGCGAGTTCCTTGAATGCTTTGGTGTCTTCTTCTCCAAGGGCATGAACCGGGCGGTTGACAAACTGTATCCCCAACTGCGCAACCCGGCGAGCTTCGTCCAAAACACCGCTCCAAAGCTGGTCGTAGAAAAAACGGATTTCTCTAGGTACGCAAACTCCAATCCGAGCACTAGCTTTAGAAACCGACAACGCACGTGCTGCCAGGTTCGGGGTGTACGATATTTGTCGCGCAATCTGCAAAATCCGCTGGCGCGTAGCTTCGTTGATTCCGTCGCGGCCATGCAACGCACGATCCACCGTGCCGATCGAGACGTTCGCCAGTTCGGCAATGAAGTGGATTCCGCGCCTTTGCTTCTTCATCCTCTACTCCGGTTACCGAGGAGGTTGCGATACGACACTCGCAGTACGTTCGATGGGCGATCCTGCTCCAACGATTCCAACAAATGTTGCCATAACCGGCGCCGCGGCCCGCCAACATCTTACGCCCTGCAGCACCGGAACCGTGACCAGGACGGATCGTCAAATCAGAATTAAGCCGACCGTGTACGTTGACGATGCTATACTCAACTCGCGGTTGCGTCCAAGGAACCCGCGCGGCCAGCGTGTGATGCCACCTATTCCAAAGCCCTTGAAAGTTGGCCGTCCCGAGCTGCGCCTGGCCGTTGATCGGCTCCCGATTCTTTTTCTGGTTTTGTTTTCCGCTCTTGCCGGCAGTTGCCAACAGCAGAACCAGGCCCCAAAACAATCCTCCGGTATGGGCGTCTCGACCGGAGCGGCGCATCCCGCGGTGAAGGATTCCAAGTCCCGCCCCATCACTGCCGGCGGATTTGTCGACGGCGTTCCGGTCGTTTTCATTGACATTACGGAAAAAGCAGGTCTCAATAAATTCCATCATCACTCGGGAACTCCGGAAAAAAAGACCATCATTGAGACTCCAGGATCCGGTGTCGCGTTGCTCGACTACGACAACGACGGTTGGCTCGATATTTTCCTTTTAAATGGTTCGACGTTCGCGGCACTGAAAAGGCAAGAACCACCCCCGCGATCGATGCTCTTTCACAACAATCACGACGGCACGTTTACAGATGTCACTGACAAAGCCGGCGTCTCCAACGAGCGCTGGGGATTTGGCGTTGCAGTTGGTGACTACGATAATGACGGATGGCCGGACATCTATGTCGCAAACTACGGCAAGAACCGTCTGTACCACAATAATCACGATGGCACGTTCACGGACGTGGCCGAGAAAGCCGGCGTAACCCTCGGCGGTTGGTCGACCGGGCCTACTTGGGGAGACTACGACCACGACGGCTGGCTCGATTTGTTCGTTCCGGGTTACGTGAAGTTTGATCAGGATCATCCGCCGATCGCGGGACAAGGCCGCATCCCCGCCAACTTCTGTCAATTCCGCGGGGTCAATGTGATGTGCGGCCCGCGTGGTTTGCCGGGAGAGGAAGATCACCTCTTCCACAACAACGGCGACGGTACGTTTACGGATGTCAGCGAGAAAGCCGGGGTCTCTGACCGAGCGGGATACTACGGCCTGGCCGCTGTATTTGTCGATGTGGATGATGACGGGTGGGTGGACCTGGCGGTCGCGAATGATTCCACGCCGAATTATCTCTATCACAACCGGCACAACGGCACGTTCGAAGATGTAAGTTATGCGTCGGGATTTGCGCTGAGCGAAGATGGGCGCGAGCAGGCGTCTATGGGAATCGGCGTGGGCGATTACAACCGTGACGGGAAAATCGACCTGTTCACTACGACATTTTCGGATGACTACAAGACTCTGTATCGAAATGACGGCAATGACAATTTTTCTGATGTGACCTATCAGGCTGGTCTGGGCGATCCGACAATCCCGTTCCTGGCTTGGGGAACGGGGTTCCTGGATTTCGACAATGATGGGTTGCTCGACATTTTCATCGCCAACGGACACGTGTATCCCGAAGTGGACGGGCAGGATTGGGGGACGACTTGGGCGGAACGCCCTCAACTGTTTCGGAATCTTGACGGTTCCAGGTTTCGGGAAGTGACTCCAACAACTGGAAGTGGCCTGGCGGATGTGATTCCCGCTCGTGGGGCGGCATTCGGGGATCTTTTCAACGATGGCCACATCGATGTAATCCTCAACAACATTGATTCGACGCCGACCCTGCTTCGTAACGTTGTCAAGAACGGCAATCATTGGTTGACGCTGAGACTCATCGGTGGCCCGAAGAGTCCGCGGGATTCAATTGGTGCGAAGGTGTTTCTTACGGCAGGAGGAGTTCGACAGCGGGCGGATGTCTTTAGCGGCGGAAGTTACGGATCGAGTTCCGACCAACGTATCCACTTCGGTTTGGGCTCAACCGCGAAGGTCGACCAAGTAACCATTCAATGGCCAAGCGGGACAAAACAAGAACTAGCCGTACCTGGCATCGATCGCATCCTGACGGTAGAAGAGGGGAAAGCTGCGCAGAGTAAATGAAAATAACCTGGCGGGGACTGACTGCGATGAGTTGGTTGTCAAGCTCGTGAGTACACTGCTTCGCCTCAAGACAGAGAGGTTTTGGCGGACTCTAGCGACTGTTCAACAATCGCCGCAGACGGAACTTACCTTTGCGAGGCAGGTCTCCTAATATCCGCGCGACTCTGTCCGGGTGTTGGCGGCGACCATGAAGCACGAAAGCGACGATCAGGTCCCGGGCAAGACCCTCCCCTCCAAACTCTTCGCCACAGATCGAACAGCGGGGGTTTCCTTGCCTCGGCATATTGATTTGCAGCATAGGCTCGTTTTTTTGCATGACCCATAATGCCACAAATTTGCTTGTTCGTGTACGTTAACGATTGTGCTATAGTTGCGGTCGCGCTTTCGAATCTCAACTCCAGCGTTTTGTTTGACGAGGTCTCCATGGGAAATTGCCCGGCAACTCGGGGCAGCCAGCGGCGTCTATTCTTGAGCTTGGCCCTCGGTTGCACCATCTCGTTGGGAGCGGCGGCTCAGGAAACTCCAGCCTACCGCAACCCTGGCCTGCTAGTTGAACAGCGGGTCAGCGATCTGCTTTCTCGCATGACTTTGGACGAAAAAGTGGCGCAGTTGCTGGGCACATGGCAGAACCCCGACTCCAAGCAGGACCAGAGTCAAATGTTTGTGGACGAGAAAGGAGTTTTCCTTCCCGACCGTGCCGCCGTTCTGTTGAAACATGGCTTGGGTGAGATGTCCCGCCCCAGCGAGCATCGTAGTCCGCGAGAGATGGCGGAATTCACCAATACGCTCCAGAAGTGGATGAAGGAAAACACGCGCCTCGGAATCCCGGTTTTGTTCCATGAGGAGTGCCTGCATGGCCATGCCGCGGCCGAGGGAACTTCGTATCCGCAGGCCATCGCACTGGCGTCCACTTGGGACCCCAGTTTGGTGCATGATGTCTTCTCCGCGACGGCCGCGGAAGCTCGCGCCCGCGGAGCACAACAGTGCCTGACTCCGGTGCTCGATTTGGCCCGCGACCCGCGTTGGGGCCGCACGGAAGAGACATACGGGGAGGATCCTTATCTCGTCTCCAGAATCGGCGTCGCGGCAGTAAAAGGATTCCAGGGCGACGGGCCATTCATCGACTCGTCCCACGTGATTGCAACGCTGAAGCACTTTGCCGTACACGGGCAACCCGAAGGCGGGACCAATGTAGCCCCCGGCAACTATTCCGAACGCGTAATCCGCGAGTATTTTTTAAAGCCGTTTCAAGCAGGTGTGGAAGAGGGGAACGCGCAGAGCGTGATGGCTTCCTACAACGAAATTGACGGCATTCCTTCCCACGCCAATAAACACTTACTGACCGATATTCTTCGCCAGGAGTGGGGCTTCAACGGAATTGTGGTTTCCGACTACTTCGGAATCGATGATCTTCGCGCCCTCCACCACGTGGCGGCAAATAGTGCGGACGCCGCAAAGATGGCATTGGAAGCGGGTGTGGATGTCGAACTTCCAGCCGCGGACGCCTACCGCAGCCTGGTTGGGCAGGTTAGAGATGGGCGCATTGCGGAATCAACTGTGGATCGCTCCGTCGCACGCGTGTTGCGCGAAAAGTTTCTGACCGGTCTGTTTGACAATCCCTACGTCGATCCGGGCTACGCGGGGAAGATTACAAACAGCCCTGAGCATCAGCAACTGGCGTTGAAAGCGGCACGTGAAGCAATCATATTGTTGAAGAACCAGAACAATCTTTTGCCTCTGGACAAGACGAGGTACAAGCGCATCGCTGTGATTGGTCCGAATGCCGCCGACTTGCATTTGGGCGGCTATAGCGACAAACCGGGACGCGGAGTGAGTGTCCTTCAAGGAATCAAAGACAAGGTCGGCTCGAAAGCCGAGGTTCTTTATTCCCTAGGTTGCAAGATTACGGAGAGCCTTCCCGATTGGAATGCGGACCAAGTCGTTCTCGGTGACCCAGCGCTGAACGCAAAGCGTATCGAGGAGGCGGCTAAAGTCGCGCGGCAGGCAGATATCGCCATCCTGGTGCTGGGCGGGAACGAGCAGACGTCGCGCGAAGCATGGGCCCCGAACCATTCCGGCGATCGGGACAACCTCGATCTTCTGGGAAATCAGGACGATCTCGTCAAGGCAATTCTGGCCACAAGAAAACCGGTTGTGGTCATGCTGCTGCACGGCCGCCCGAACTCAATTAACTATATTGCCGAGAATGTTCCGGCGATTCTCGAGGGCTGGTACCTGGGGCAGGAAGGCGGAACTGCAGCCGCTGACGTGCTTTTCGGCGACTACAATCCGGGTGGGAAGCTGCCGATCACGGTGCCGCGATCGGTAGGCCAACTGCCTGATTACTATTATCAGAAGCCATCTGCGAAGCGTGAATACCTTGGTACCACAACCAAGCCGCTGTACCCATTCGGCTGGGGCTTAAGTTATTCGACGTTCAAGTACGAGCACCTGCGTCTCTCGTCAGAATCAATCGGCACCGAGGGACATGTTAAAGTTGCCGTCGACCTGACCAACACCAGCAAGCTCCGCGGCGACGAAGTTGTCCAGCTATACATCCGCGACGAGGTCAGTTCGGTCACCCGTCCGGTGAAAGAATTGCGGGGGGTTCGGCGTATTACCCTGGCCCCCGGTGAAACGAAAACTGTGGAGTTGACTTTAGGACCCAGCGAGCTTTCCTTCTTGAATCTCGAAATGCATCGAGTTGTGGAACCCGGGTCGTTCAAGATCATGGTTGGTGGAAACTCAGACGACCTCATCGAGACGACGCTGAACGTAATTGCCAAACCCTGAAGTTCAGACTAACCCTTACCCGCTTTACTCTTGCGACGGCATTCGCGCCTTTACCGACTGGGGCGCCGGGCCTGGGTAACGGCAGCGTCCAACTGGCTCGCGACGGAGTCGAACGCGGGCGTCGGGCCGTTCCAGCACAACTGGTCCACGTTGTCGAAAAGCACGATGTCGATGCGGAGAGTGGCAAGCGTGCGAAACAGCAAAGCGCGCTCCCGATCACGGGAGAGCGTTTCTGCGAGGGCACTCGCGTTGGCGGCGTTCACTCGCCACTCTCGGTAGTCCGGAGGAATGGATTCAAGATGGATAAACTTTGCAAGGACGGCGGCAGACGACTTCGCACCCCAGCCCGGCAGTCCCGGATAACCATCGGCCGCATCGCCGACCAGTGCCAGATAGTCAGGGATCGATTCGGGTGACACGCCAAACTTCTTGATCACACCGGCCTCGTCTAAGGTGGCGCGTGTCCGGCGATTCAGTTGGACGATGCGTGTGCCGCGCACACATTGGGCAAGGTCTTTGTCCGGCGTGCAGATAATCACGCTTTCGACACGCGCATCTCGAGCAGCCGCTACCGCCGCCGAAGCAAGCGCGTCGTCGGCTTCAAACTCAACCATAGGCCAGACGACTACGCCGGCCGCCGCGAGGACCTCTTCGAGTAATGGGAATTGCGCCATTAGCTCGGGTTCGACGCTTTCGCCGGTCTTGTAACCGGGCCACAGTTCATTGCGAAAGGATTCGACGACGTGATCGGTCGCAACGGCGATGCGCGTTGCTCCGCCTTTGATCATGCCCAGAACCGAAGCCAGGACGCCTCGGACCGCCGCAACTTCTCGCCCGTCTGAATCCTTCGCGGACGGCAGAGCGTAGTAGTGCCGGAACAACTCGTATGTGCCGTCGACCAGATGGATGTCCAGGGCGCAGCTCCAACACAAACCTATACGACCGCTGCCTGCTCAATCAACTGCCAGCGCCGCCTGATGGGACAACTTTACCGCGTCCTGAACGATAATGAGAAACAGCCCGCTCGAAACATCTGGGGTTCACAAGCGCGACGACGGGAAGGAGGGACTGGCAGCTGAGCCGATGCGTCGACCTACCGCCGGGGGGCCGGTAAGGGCCGACGCTATTGCTGCGGGGCCTTAGTTTGCGGTATGCAGGGTCTCGGGTGCTGAGATTGGCGCGATGTGGGAAACTGTGAGGTCGTTCGCCTGCGAGAGGCTGAGATCATTGGGAACCGCGCGGAAGTCTGATCGGATCTCGTATTCCTGTTTGTTGACGGTCTTGAATAGAACCAAACGTCCCGACAATTGAATGTCAATCAATGCGGTCTTCCATTCGGCAGGTCCGACCTCCACGCGCCCGATGTCAACTGTGCCGCCGTTGTCGATATGCCCCAGGAGCCCATAGCCAAATTCCACCGGGTTTATGAGTTGACCCGAGAGCCTGGCCAAGCGTTTCTGCTGCGAGTCGATCAGAATGGTGCCGGCGAGGCTATGCGCCACCCGGGCTTCGTAAGTCGGAGGATTGTAGTTTGGCTTGGGGCGGAATCTGACCCTCACGAGTTTTCCCTCGAAGCCGTCGTAATCGTAGAGGAATGCTTCCGGCATCAGGTGCATGAGCATCTCGAGTTTCTGCTCGTCTTCGTCGTGGGCCCGCTTGACTTTCAACTGCTCACTGGGATCATGCAAGAGGCGGTCAATGCGGGCGTCGTCCTGCTGGCGCTGGGCTGGCTCAAGCGGCCGACCATCAATTGCGAGTAGCCGATAAAGTGGGCCATCCTTGGTTTCCACCTGTTCTTCCGTGAGAATCTGCTTTCCATCTTGCTTTTCGATCATGTACATCCATTTCCGCCGCTCCACGCGGTCTGCCAGTTCGTTGGCTACGACCACATTGACTAGTTCAGCAGCAAGCGGCGGGGGACTTTGAGCTGGCGTTGTAGCTGTCCAGGACACCGTCAAGAGAAGTGCGACCGCGAAACACGGCAACTTCATCAGGTCTCGCAGCTTGGCATTGCGCATAGTTCGGTACCGAGCTGCCCGGCGCCTTCCATTCATCCCCACAAAAGACTGCGCGTCGATCACGGATTTGAACCCGAACTCGGCGCTCCGTGCGCATTGCTGAGATGCATGCGAGACAGCAGGGAGTGACGCCCGCTAAAGAAGAACTCCAGGGCGATGTTCCCGCCCACGTATCCCAGCAGGCTGTAGTTGCCAATTCGGAAAGCGTCCTTGTAGTTGTAGCGGTCCGGATACCACGCATAGACGGCGGTCATGGATCCGGCATACGGAGCGACCAGATCAGGAAAAGAAAAGACGCGATGGCCATCTTCGCCGCGCCGCGCTGTGATGGTCGAAATCACGGCATGGCTGAGCCGAGGAAAAATACCCGTGCACTCACAGCGGTAGTACAAAGTGTCTTCGTTGAAAGCCTCCGCGAGCGCATAGCGCGTGGTTGTGCTTACGGCCGCGATGCCAAAGTCGGACGCGAATCGCTTCCCATAACCCTCCGCGCCTTGTTTCCACTCCGGCGTGGAATTGTCGGCCTGGGCAATGCCAGCAGCGAGCGCCGCGCCGGCGATCGGATAAGGTCCGAAGGTCTCGAAGAAGTAGTTGCGAAGTTTCGTTTCATGGGTCGGGCGGATGTACGTCAGATCTGGCAGGGGCAGCGTCGTGCTGGCTGAGGCTACGGCGCTCGAGGAATCTCTCGAGTCGATCAGGGTTTGCGCCTCTGTCAGCAGGGGTAGAGCTGTTAGGCCTACGATCATCGACAGCAAACGCAAAGTTCGGCGCATCTTCATGGCAGGATTCTCTTTCTCGGTTTTCGGTCCGCCCCTTAATCAGGGCCGCAAAGTGGAATCAGCGGGAATCGTCTTAGCTTCCGAGGGCGTCAGGCGAGACCGATCGCAATATCCGTAACCCTTTCGACAAGCCGTGTAGTTACGCTGTTGTTCAGCGTCCGCCAACATCTTGCTTTCGGTCGCCGTCAGTTTTGAGTAGTCGCAGGTTTCCTGTCCGTTCTTGCATTCGGAGATATTGCGCTGGTGGTCGGCGACCGCTGTCTGACCCGCTTCCAACGGAGTGAGCTTGGAGTGGTCGCAGTCGTCCCAGCCATTCTTACAATTCTGCGCATTGCGCTGGTGTTCAGCCGCAGCCACTTCGCTCGTTTCCGAGCCAGTGAGCTTGGAGTGATCGCAGAGTCCGGTGCCATTCTTGCAGTCCGAGACGTTGAGCTGACGCCTCGCAGCATCTACCGCTCCTACTTCCGACGCGTTCAGTTTGGAGTGATCGCAGTCGCCGACCCCATCCTTGCAGTCCGTGACATTGCGCTGATGTGCCGCGACCGAAGATTCACGAGTCTCGGATTGTGTCAATCGCGATGCGTCGCAGGAGGCCATGCCATCTCTGCAGTCGGAGACGTTGCGCTGGTGATTGGCTACCGCTAATGCAATCGCCTGCGGCTCAGTAAGTTTCGAATGGTCACAGGAATCGAAGCCGTTTCTGCAATTTGAAACGTTGCGCTCGCGATTACTCACGTCCACTTCGGCCGTTTGCGACGGGCTCAATTTCGAGCGATCGCAAGCCTCACGGCCAGCCTGGCAGGCTGCCAGGTTTTGCGCGAGATCGGGCGACTGTGCTAACGAAAGAGCGGGCCAGAGAATCAGGCAGGGTAGTTGCACCCAAAGACACCTACGTAAATTGACTAACATATGCCTCCACCTTTCAAGAGCTTGGGGATACCGACCGAGACCCCTCAGGGTCTCGGTCAGCCTCAAATCAACTTTTCCCATAGCTCACAGACCCTTATTTCTTGTCTGCTTTGTCTTCCTTAGCTTCGGCGATGCGTGCCTGCTGTCCTGCCTCGGATACGGCCTTCAGGAAAGCTTCCACGCTTTTCGGAGTTGGCCCCTTACCCGAAAGGATGGTTCGAAATTCAATGTGCTTGCCGTAAATGGCGCGAGTAGAATCGTTGTCCTGCTCCACCACTGCACCTTCCAGCGTCAAGCCGGCGAATACACCTTTTGAACGCGAATAGGTCAGCACTTCCGTGTTCATCTTCCAGTCAGTTCCGGCGGAGGCATGACGACCTACTGGGCCTGCGGCACCCGATGCTTCACCGGTGAGTTCGAACTTGCTGGATAACAGGTGCTGGAAACCCTGTTCATTCATGACCAGCATGATCAGATCCACTCCTTCGACTCCGATTTGCAATCCCCAGCTACCACCGCCAACGGACACGAAGGCCGGCGCGCTCCAGCCACTCGATGTGCGGCACGAAGCCACTCCACGGCCGTGCTTGGCGCCAAAAATGAAACCGCCCTTAATCAGATTCGGCACCACCAGGATGCACTTTGCGCTGCTTAACACTTCTTCGGGGATACCCTTGTCCGGGGTTGACATAATTTCGCTAAGAACGTCCACCGACTTCTGCATGCGCTCGACCGTGTCTTCATGACCTGACCCTGCCCACGCGTAAGTTCCAACCATGCCCATCAAGCTGATCATCAACAGTGAAATTGTCTTTTTCATGAATTCATTCCTTTAGGAATTGCGGAACTAAGAGGAGAGAGCTTCAGATGGGCTGACTTAGCTCAGAGAACCTGAAAGAGAGAGAAGAAGTGCTCGTCTCTAGATCATGATCGCCCAGGCCCCCAGGAATAGCTGATCTGAATTGCTCACTTTGGGTTTGCAGCCAAGTCCCAGAGCGGGTCGACTGAGCACACCTTACGGACTGACAGCTCTTGTGTAGGTTGAGCAATCTTGCACAGAATCGCGGCCCTTGATGTGTCATCGTGATCCTGTCGAAAACGCGAAAGGGTAGGCCCTGTCTTGCATTCTTTTCTTGTCCATCTTCGTACCTTGCGCACCTTCCTCGCCGACTCACTGGGGAAGCTCTTGGCGACGAAAACATCCCGTGGCGAAGTCGGATCCTCAAGGATGTGCCCGTTTTGCGGGTTAATCACTCCAAGATCCAAGCCGTTTTGTTTAGAGTGCGGGAAGTCATTCAAAGGAGTTCAACTGGGACGGAGAGACGCGAGGCAAGGATAGGGATAAGCAATTCGACAAATGAGCTTTGGAGATAAATATGCTTTGGACGATTTTCGTTGTGCTTCTGATTCTGTGGCTTCTGGGCTTTAGCCTTCACGTAGCTGGTGGTTTGATCCACTTGCTGCTGGTGGTCGCCTTGGTGGTGCTAGTCATCAACCTGGTCAGCGGGCGCCGTGTAGTCTAAGAGCTGCCCCTGAAAGCGCTGCGACGGTTGCGCGTACGTGTTTTTCCAGTGCGGGATCCCTTACTTATGGTTGGAAAAGGACACGAAGTCCACGGTTGGTAGCTGACTTCAAGATTCGCAAGGCCGACTGGCCAGAGCTCTCAGGCTGCGAAACCTTAGCCGCAGCCAGTTCGCGGTTGCCATCGCGACCATTGGTCGCGGTTACCAGGTCGTATCCAACAACTTGAGTTGGGTCGGTTCCCGGTGAATGCAGAGTAGAGTGTTGCTGCTAGCCATGCCGGTTAGGTATATAGGCCATGCCTCGGCGATTCTGTTCAAAATTGCTCATCTCGCAAAGCGATGTTGGTCAGGCCTCGCGTCAACTTCTCGACCGTCCGGTGCGCGTCCCGGCAATGGTGAGCGCAATTCCGCCTGCGATCAGGGCCGCGCTGACGATTGGTGATACTCGTTCACTGTGACTGGTTTGCACGCCGATGTTCATGTCGCCAGCTTTAATGCCATGCGTCTCGGTGCGGGGAATGGGCACGATCAGGGATGCGATACCTAGCGCAAGCACGAGCAAGCCGGCAAATAGCAGGATTTTCATAAATCGCTCCGTCACAGGTGTAGGATACAACCCCCCACTTTCCTCTGGAAGCAGGGATGCGACCGTAGCAGTAGCTACGCCGCTGACTTCCGCATGTCTTTCATATAGCTGTCCATCGCCTGCGTCAACTGAGCATCCACCTCGTCCGCGATCGTCATGACGTCGGGTAACACGAGGCTGAAATCCAGAGATTCCAGATTGATCTGCAATGTCCCGAAGATCGTCACCTGGAGTATTCGCGATTCATGCACCAGCATTGCCGGAGTGTAACCTTGCAGATATCGCAGCTTTCCATGAGCCACCGCCGCGGCGGAAAAGACAGCGTCGCTGTCCTTGTCAGGCGTTCGGGGCTTACTCAGGCGGAGCGCCAGGTCTTCCACCAGCTTCGGAAGGTGTCCAGTACGATCTTCGTCGCTGAGCGAAATGTTGTTTAGTTCACTGCTCTGTTTTGCCCGCATCAACCAGGTATCTATGATACCGGTACTGCACCGCAGCAAGATCTTGCCCACGCTCTCCTTATCTACCCGTTTCGTAGGCTTGCGATCGACCACTTTTTCTCGGACCAGATCGATAAACCGGCCAATCTCGAATGGTTTTACAACAATTTCGTCCGCCTCTAAAAGGATGGCTGCCATGGCGCTTTGCACGTCGGGGTATCCGCTGACCAGCATGGTCAAAGCATTCGGTTGGGAGTGGCGCATGGCTGAGACTACGGTAAAACCGTCGCCTGGGTTCGGCATGTGGAGGTCGGTGATGAGCACGTCAAAGCTTTCTGTCGCGATTCGCCCCAGAGCTTCGGTGACGCTCGAGGCAGCAACTACTTCAAATCCTTTGCGCTCAAGACCTTGGGTTATCATCGCGAGTACCGCGCTGTCGTCATCCACCAGCAAAACTCGGTGCGCAGCACCTGGTTCGGCCGAAATCATAGAGCACCGCCTTCAGTCACCAATAGTGTCAGTCTACAGTCACGAATAGTGCCAGTCTAGACGCAAGTTTTTTTCGAGACTGTGCAATTCTGAACAGTTGTCCCATTCTGGGCAATGTACTATTCGACCTGTTCGACAGGGTGGTCATGGGTTAGTGTCGATTGACAGTGTCGACGTTCAGACCCTCACGACTGCTCTACTTTCTGTACCTTCAACGCACGTTGCTAGGCCGGACCTCCTCGGGGGTCCGGCTTGGTTTACGCCCTATCGCCCGACGCTGAAAGCGCCAGAGCGCCGAGCGGTCTTCACCTCTCGAGAGGCAGATCGTATCTTGATTGTTATGGACGCGAGGGCTAGTCGTGGAGAACGACGTTGAGCAGCGAACTGTGGACCTGCAATCCGCCGTTGTAATGGATGAAACCGAGCTTCCTGAACCGGTTCATGAAGAAGCTGACTCGCGAGCGAGTCGTGCCAATCATTTCGGCCAGGGTTTCCTGGCTTATCTTGGGAATCACGGTCTCCGGAATACCCTCCTTGCCAAAATGAGCCAGCAATAACAGCACGCGGGCCAGTCTCTTTTCACTGGAATTAAACAACTGGTCGACTAACTCTTCCTCATAGCGGATGTTCCGCGCCAGCAAATAGGCCACGAACATATCGGAAAACGCGTGTTCACCATGAAGTGCCTCCATCATCGCCTTCTTGTTTACGCGCAGCAAATCGCAATCGGTCATCGCAGCCGCCGATCCCATGCGAACCGTCTGACCTGCCAGTGCGCCCTCACCGAAGAAATCCCCTTCGTTCAATATGCCGATGGTCGCTTCCTTGCCTGTTTTGGATACAACGGTGAGTCTCACTTTGCCGGTTCGGATGTAGAAAACCGCGTCCGCCCCATCTCCTTGGGTGAAGATCATTTGCTTCTTCGGAACCGCCAGGATCTTCCTGCCCTCGCCAATCGTCGCAAGAAAACTATTAGGGTCGAATTCGCGTTTCATTTTTTCAGTTCAAGCGGGGTCATGGTTGGGTGCCCCCCTCAAAGGAAGCCCTAGGACGGAATCGCTGCAGCATCACTTCTGAGCATCTCGGCGCACCCATACCGCTAGTCATCCTAGCGCGTCCCAAATCATACGGGTGAACTCTTAAGAAGTCTTAGCACAACGCAGGCGGTGCATCTTCTTGACAATACTTAGCTGAAGTCTAACCGTATGCAGCAGGATCGCTAGGTAGATCGGGTATCATCGAAACTGCTAACTTTGCTTTAAGCGTACGCAGTAGATCGCCCCTATCTGATAGGGCTCGCCACGATACCGGGTTTCCAGTAAGATTTTTAGTTGCAGCATACGATTCTTTGTAGTACGATCCGCGGCGTACGATTTGTAGCGTACGATTTTTCCCGAAAGGATTGTCATCCATGGGACCTAAAGGGAACGGGAACGGAAGTCACTATGCGGCAGTGAATCGGTCCGATGTTCCGCAGGGTCGTAAAGGAAAACATCGGAAGGCGGTGGCGGACATTCTGGGCGACCTTTCAAAGCTGAGCCCTCAGCAGGCGGTTAAGATTCCGCTGAGTAGTTTGAACGGCGAGAAGATGCAGAATCTTCGCTCTGCCTTGAACCGCGTAACGCGCGAGAAAAACATCCCCGTGGAAACGTCGAGCGACGAGAAATTCCTTTACGTTTGGCGCGCCGATCCGTCCAAGAATACGGCAGCAACCGAATAAGAAGCCCACAAGGCGAAGTTGCGGACCTCACCTGCGAAATTTGGGGCGCACTCAATCGTGCAGAACGACGTTGAGCAGCGAACTGTGGACTTGTAATCCGCCTTCAATCCCGCCGGCGTACTGAATGAAACCCAGTTTCCTGAACCGATTCATGAAAAAGCTCACTCGCGAACGGGTAGTTCCAACCATGTCCGCCAGAGTCTCCTGACTTATCTTCGGGACGACGGTCTCAGGCACACCTTCCTTGCCAAAATGAGCCAGCAGTAAGAGGACGCGGGCTAGTCGCTTCTCACTCGAATTAAACAACTGATCAACCAGATCCTCTTCATAGCGGATGTTCCGCGAGAGCAGATACGCCACGAACATGTCCGAAAACGCATGTTCGCGATGAAGCGCTTCCATCATCGCCTTCTTGTCGATGCGCAGAAGCGCGCAATCCGTCATCGCAGCCGCAGATCCCATCCGCTGAGCCTGGCCAGCCAGCGCACCTTCACCGAAGAAGTTCCCCTCACCCAACATGCCTATGGTTGCTTCTCTGCCGGTCTTGGATACGACGGTCAGCTTCACTTTGCCGGTCTGAATATAGAAGACCGCGTCTGCCCCGTCTCCCTGCGCGAAGATCGTTTGCTTCTTGACGACAGCTACATTTTTCCTGCCATCGCCAATGGTTGCAAGGAAGGTGGTGGGATCGAACTCCCGTGTCTTCTTACCGTTCGATGGTTTAGGAGAACTCATCACCCGCAATTCTAGTACAAGGGAATCGTGAATTGGCATAAATCGTGACTAGAGCCAGACGGCCAATCTCTTTTGGGCCGAAGTGCCAAAGTGAGCCATTTTGCACAGTATTTCGCAAGGCGGATGACCGAATCTATTGGATGCCTCTTAAAGAGCCATGGTCTTCTCAAACCGGGCGGCCCACCTGCTTCCCAAGGGCTAGCGTAATCCAGGCAGAACTGGAGGACTGAGATGCTTCGGGGAGGTCTGATGAAACCTGACTTGCTCAGTGAAATTGTGCTGCTGGATATGGGTGCGCTGATCGTCGTGGCATTGTTGCTGATCGTAGTTGCCGCGGTTACGCAACCGACCGCGCTGCAAGTCGCTCGATAGCCTGGCTCTGGATCGCAAGATCCATGCCGCGGGATGGAACTTTTCTTCATGGCTGCACAAGTGAAGGTAATGTTCTTCGGTGCAATCGAGACGAAGAGTATCCAGAAGGCAGTGGGACGAATATTGGGAAAACTGAAGCCGATGAACTTCAATTGCCTTGAGGTCACTGGAATCGTTGCCAAGCGATTTCTGGGCGTGCCTTACACGGTCGTTTTGGCACACTCACGCCATATCCAAGAAAGTTGCTACCTCGATGGCGCCGACGAACGGCAGCGCTCCCAGCGCGACGCCGAACAAGCCAGAGGTTGAGGGTGTTCTGCCTCCGCTGTGTCGACCGACTTCTTAAACTGTGCGGCCGCGGATGAGCGTGCCGTTTACTTTTCCGCACCCGCCAAGCGCCGATCTCTGTGTGGATCGGTGCGGGGTTGGCCAGTGCTAAGTTCGCACTTTTCTCCTGGTTTAGCTCCACAAGTAGGACAACGAACCGCCAGGGCCTGCTTCCGTTTGGCTGTCATGGCTACATAATGCAGTGTCGCTCAGCGACAAAATGTTCAATTTTGATCAGTTCAGCCATTTCAGCCCAGCATTCTTGCGCGTATCCCAATCGTACGGTCCGCCGCGAATTCGGTGTGAGCGTTATTGACCAGACTTAAACGTTCCGAGATGAGAAAGTTCGTTACGGAACTATTTGCGAGCGAGACGAAGTGTGCAGTGCGTTTCGTCCGGAAAATCGTGCCCTCCATCCACGCAACCCGCAGCAGCAGAGCATCACCGGGCAAGCCAAGGATGGTCAGGCAAAAGGAAACACAATGCGTCTCACCCCTTCGATTCGTTCGTTGTTGTTCGCGCTCGTAATGCTGGCCGTCTCGGCCGCAGCGTTCGCGCAAATCGGCATATCCATTACCATGGCCCCGCCGGCGCTGCCCGTGTACGAGCAGCCGCCCCTCCCCGCCCAGGGCTATATCTGGACGCCCGGGTACTGGGCGTACAGTGAGGGCGATTACTACTGGGTGCCAGGCACCTGGGTGATGGCCCCGCAAGTCGGTTTCCTCTGGACTCCAGGCTATTGGGGTTGGGGTAACGGCATGTTTGTTTTCAATGAAGGCTACTGGGGACCGCACGTAGGTTTCTATGGCGGAATCAACTATGGCTACGGCTACACCGGTGAAGGTTACCAGGGCGGGCGCTGGGACAACGGACAATTTGCCTACAACCGTGCGGTGAACAACGTGAACGTCACCAACATTCACAACACCTATAACACCACGGTGATCAACAATACGACGGTGAACCGGGTCAGCTACAACGGCGGCAACGGTGGACTCAATGCCCGTCCAAACTCTCAACAAGAGGCTGCAGCCCACGAGGAACATATCGCGCCGGTGGCAGTTCAAACTCAACATGCGCAGGCTGCCCGCGCTAACCCGCAGCAACGGGCTTCGGTGAACCAGGGCAAACCGGCAGTCGCGGCTACTCCAAAACCGGGAGCATATAGCGCTGGCGTGCCGGCCAAGGAAGCAGGAGCACCTTATAAACCTCCAGTCAAGAGTGCGGCAGCCCAGCCACCGGCCAAGACGCCAACTGCTCAGTCGCCGAACAATGTTCCTCGACCACCGAGCGCACCGGAGAAGGCGAGTGCACCTCGTCCGGAGAATACGCCACGTCCAGTAGAGGACGCCTCCGGGAATGGGAGCAAGCCTCAACCGCAGAGCGCTCCACACCCGGAAACCGCGCCTCGCACAGAGACGGCTTCGCGTCCAGAGAATGCTCCACATCCGCAGGCCGAGGCGCGGGAACCAGCCCCACGTCCGGAGAATGCGCCACATCCACAAGCAGCTGCCAAACCTGAGAATGCGCAGCATGCTGAAACTCAGGCTCATCCGGAAGCCGCTCCCCGGGCTGAAGCCCGTCCAGAGGGTGCCCCTAAACCAGAGAAGGAAGCGGCTCCGGAAGAACGGCGACAACAATAGCAAGCACCGCCAGCTTCGACGAGACGGCTCGCAGCAAGTGCTGCGAGCCTTTTTTTTCTTTCCCGACAGCGGCGTTTACCTCTAAGTTCAGGTTCCTGCAATTATCGCAACGCCAAACGCATCGCTTTTCCCTGGCGCTCAAAGTTGATCTGCAGAATGGCCGGATGATCCCGGGTGAAACTCCCCGAGATAGTTGCTGATTGTTCGTACTTGTCAGGCGTGGAACGCACACGAACCAGGATGTGGTGTTTGCCTGCCGGTAGCCGGACGGTCTCAGTTTCCCGGACGTCCAGACGAAATGGATTCCAATGCTTCTTGCTCTGACCGCGCAATGGGCGATCATAAGCCAACTTATCGTCGATCCACAGGGAAAGATCTGCCGCTGAAAAACGATGTTCAATGCGTATGTTCAGGGTGGAATCTGCAACTGCTTTAGAAGGCGCCTTTGAATTGGACACCTTCTCTCCACTGTTGTCGACGGCATTTGGCCCACTCGCTGCCGGAGGTGGCGGCCCACTCACTCCCACAGACGCCGATGGCCCACCCTGGCTTGAACCTCGCGATCGTAGACTTTTGTGATAGGCAAAGAGGCCGAGCATGATGGCCACAACCGAGAATGCGAGCCCTATGCGTACCACTGCCCGGCGCCACCAGGACGATACTCGTCGCTGAATGTCGGTGGATGTTTGTCTCGCCGCGCGTCTTAATATTTTGAAGAAACCAACCGGTACAGAATGAATAGGAGTCCGAACGCCGCTGACTGACCGGGCGACGACTGCCCTTGAGAACAGCGACGCACCGTTTGTACCTTTTGAGATTGCCTGGCACCGCTCTCGAAGCTCACGGACATCCAGAGCAAATTCCAATCCACGCTGGTAACGTTGCGAGGGATCTTTTGCCATGGCACGTGCGACTACAGCATCCAGTTCAAGAGGAAGGTCGGGATCTAACGCGGTCGCCCGCAGGGGGTCACGGTTGGCTACCTTGAAGCAAACGGTGGTAGCACTGCTACCCTGAAAAGGACCGTAGCCCGTAATCATGCGGTAGAGAATCGCACCTAACGAAAATAGGTCGGAGCGTTGGTCCACCAGCTCACCCTCCAACTGTTCGGGCGACATGTAAGCCGGAGTGCCCAGCGCGCGGCCCGGAAGCGTCATTTGCGCCAGGTTCATTTTCGCGATACCGAAATCTGCAATCTTGGCATGCCCTTCGGGAGTCACCAGGATATTGGCAGGTTTCATGTCACGATGGATCACGCCTTGGCCGTGAGCGTGATCCAATGCTTCTGCAAGTTCCTCAGTCAATAAAAGCGCTGTGTCAAGGGGTAGCTTCTTGGTTTCGCCCGAAAGCATACGGTCCAGAGATTGACCCGCGACGTACTCCATCACAATGTAGGCAATGTGGTTCTCCGGATCTTCACCCGTGTCGAAGATAGTCACAATGCCGGGATGTAACAGACGGCCAACTGCCTGCGCCTCATGAAAGAACCGCTCTCGATATTCGCGCTCCTCCGCTGGGTTCTGGCTGGAAAGCGAGACCGTTTTGACCGCTACAAACCGGTCGATTTTGGGATCGCGAGCCTTGTACACGACTCCCATCGCGCCGCTGCCAAGCTCAGCGATGACCTCGTACCGCCCGAAACGCTTGCCCCAGCGTGTTTCCATTTGGCTCACAGATTCTTGGTCCGGCAGAACACACCTGCTCCTAGTTTAGGGGCGCCGCCTGAATAGAGAGCGTTCGACGCAATACCGTCATAGTTACGGCGGTAATCATCTTTGAGACCGGCGGTGTAGTTGGCGGACCTTTAGAGTGCCTGCCGATCTCTCTCCGTCAACCCCTAACTAGGTATTCGCACCTCCCGAGGCATTTCTGGTCAATTTTGATCAGTCCGCAAGTCCGCTTTCGTTGAATACTGGAGAAGGCGAAGTTCTGCCAGCGCGACGAAACAACTCGGTAACCGAAACTGACGGGACCAGCCAACACGACCTCTCACCAGCCCCGATGATCGCATCGGCTTTATTTGGAAGTTAGGGACTAATGTCATTACCAAACAGAGTGCTCCCCAAAGGAAAATTAGAAGTCGTCAGCCTGCGCCCCCTGGTTCAGGAGGAAGCTTCGGCGGCTCGATCGCGGTCGCAATCGAAGCCATCGCTGCCTAGCCGGATCGCTCCACACCGTTCTCCGCGAGCCCAATCCTGACCAGCTTATGGTCATGGAAGAGATTGCGGAGCTGTCGGATCGCCCAAAGGCAAGCTGAAAGATGCCGCTAACGCCTATGCCCGGCTGAACCTCGCACGACAGGCCTAAGGTCTCCGAGACCTAATTCCCTGGCCCAGGCGAACAACCCCAATTCTCACAAGTGAGCTATCTTGCTCAGACGCGCGAATCTATATCTGTCATTCTTTATTCTCCTGAGTGTGTCGAGAGAGCGACGACCGCCAATTCGTAGCTCTCATTCTTAGGCCGCAGTCGGGTAAGATCCCACCCGTCACATCGAAGCGGCCACATCCAGCCGATTGGCATTCGTAATCCGTGTGTATGCCGTGAGCCCTCCGGCGGACACGATTCGACCCTAAAAGCTTTTGAAGCAGAGATTCAGGCGACGCCTCGGCGCTGACCAGAGGCGTTAGCCCTCGAAATAAGAAAGGTCAAAGTTATGCCGTTAATTCAACTCCTGGAAGTTCTCATCGTGGTGGGTGTTCTGCTGTGGCTGGTCAATCGCTTCATTCCAATGCAGGCATCAATCAAATCAATCTTGAATGGAGTCGTGGTCATTGCCGTGGTGCTTTGGCTGCTGAATGTATTTGGACTATTTCACTCCATTTCCGCTATCCGCATAGGAAAAGGATAACGGACCGGCAGAACGTTTTAAGTGCATTGCTCACCAAGACACGATTGAAACGACGCAATACGGCAGACCTCTGCCAAGGAGAACCTATGAAGATGAAGCTGCTGTTAGCAGTCGGAATCGCACTGAGCTTGAGCGCACTGGCTCAAACCAATTCCCAAACCACAGTCGGCGTCGAGCCCATGGCCCGTACACCGACGTTCCGCGTAATCGTAACCACCCGCACCACGCCAGCGGTGAACTACAGGCATCACAGCGGGTCCACGAAGGTAGATTTCGCGGGCACGGATCTCATGCGATCCGCAAACGGCGAAGCGGAAGTAAACAGCAAGCGCGGAGCGCTTGAGATCGAAGCCGAATTCGGCAACCTGCAGAAGCCCACAACCTTTGGCAACGAATACTTGACCTACATCTTGTGGGCGATTTCGCCCGAAGGCCGCGCCGTGAACCTGGGCGAAGTTTTAGTAGGGGGCAACGATCGCAGCAAGCTGCACGTTACTACGGACCTTCAGGCGTTCGCGTTGATCGTCACCGCGGAACCTTATTACGCGGTGCGCCAACCCAGCAATGTGGTCGTGCTCGAGAACGTCATTCGCAAGGACACCAAAGGAACGGTCGAGACAGTGGATGCGAAGTACGAGCTTATGGAGCGGGGCGGCTACATTCCAACTGGCTACAAGTTCGACCCTGTGGTCCTGAATGCCAAGTTGCCGCTGGAATTCTTTGAGGCGCGTAATGCGGTGCGCATCGCGCAATCCGAAGGCGCGGAACAGTACGCTCCCGACAGCTATCAGCACGCGGTTCAGTTGATGAACAATACGGACGAATATGCCACAAGAAAGGACGTCCCGAAAAAGCCGCTGATCGCAGTCGCCCGAGAGACGGTGCAAACTGCGGAAGACGCTCGCGCCGTCGCAGTCAAAAAGATGGATGACCAACGCCTAGCCAACGAGCGCCAGGCTTCCACGGACGCACAGACTCAATCGCAAGCCCAAGCCGACGACGCCACCCGGCAGAAAGAGAAGGCCCAGTCTGACACAGCTCAGGCCCAGTCCGACATGGCTGCAAGTCAAGTGGCATCAGCCGCAGCGGTCGCCGCGGCACAAGCCGATGCCGACCGGTCTCGCCTAGCTGCACAACAAGCCGATACCGACAAAGCCGCCATGCGCGCGCGTCTGTCCGAGCAATTAAATTCCATTCTTCAGACTCGCGACAGCGCACGCGGGCTCATCGTCAGCATGTCCGACGTATTGTTTGACACGGGACAGTATTCCTTGAAACCGGGAGCGCGGGAGAAGCTTGCGAAAGTCGCCGGCATTCTGCTTGCCTACCCTGGACTCAACATTGAAGTCGGCGGCTACACCGATAACGTCGGCGGCGATGACATGAACCAGAAGCTGTCTGAGAACCGTGCCGGTTCGGTGCGCGACTATCTGGTGCAACAAGGCGTAACCACGAATTCAGTCAGCGCAAGAGGTTTCGGCAACACTTTGCCAGTGGCCTCGAACGAGAGCTCCAGCGGCCGTCAGCAGAACCGGAGAGTTGAACTGCTCGTATCCGGCGACGCCATCGGCAACCCGGCTAACGTGACTACAGGAAGCTTGCAGTAACACAAATGTCGAAAGTTGTAATGGAGGCAACACCCATGAAACTAGCAGGAATTCTCGGTACAGCAGTTCTGTCTTTGACCCTGGGAGCCACGGCTCCCGTCTTCGCCCAGGAGGAACACGGGCAGCAAGAAGAACACGCCCAACAGGAAGATAAGAAGGTACAGCAGGAAAAGCCTGCCCAGCAAGAAGAAAAACACGCACAGCAAGAGGAGAAAAAGGCGCAGCAGGAGAAGCCCGCACAGCAAGAAGAGAAACACGCACAGCAGGAAGAGAAGAAATCAGAGCAGCAAAAGCCTGTCGCGCAACACGAACAGCAGGCAGAGCGCGTTAGTGGCAACCACGGCCGTATTCCTGACGACCGTTTTCGTGCCAATTTTGGCCGCGAGCACGTGTTCGTCATCAATCGCCCGGTCGTTATCGAAGGGCAACCCCGCTTCCAGTACGGTGGCTATTGGTTCGGATTCAGTCAGCCCTGGCCACTAGGCTGGGCTTATAGCGACAACGTTTACGTTGACTACGTTGATGGCGGCTACTATTTGTATAACCCGTTCCATCCCGGCATTCGCATCATCATCATCGTAATTTAGCGTCCCCGCCATTCGGAAAGGTTTCCATCTTCCGTCTGCGTAAAAGGAAAAAGGAGCAAGACATGCTAGGAACTGTATTGATCGTGATTTTGGTTTTAGCCCTGTTCGGTGCGCTGCCACGGTGGTCGCACAGCCGGGAATGGGGTTACGCCCCGACCGGCGGTGTCGGATTGGTCCTTTTCATCGTGGTGATACTCCTGGTCCTTGGCCGCATTTAAGCCATGCACCAGCCCTCAATATCGTCAGGCGTCATGCCTAAAGGGTGGCGCCTGTTTTTTATCCGCGTCGCGGCGTCTCTTCTCTTGGTGCTGCTGTGCAGCGGCGGCTCGTCCGCATACTCCGTTCTGACCCACGAGGAAATCGTGGACCTGCTATGGGCCGATGAGATTCGCCCACTGCTGCCTAAGCGATATCCGGGATTGTCCGAGGACCAGATCAAGGAGGCACACGCTTATGCCTACGGAGGCGCAGTCATACAGGATCTGGGGTACTATCCGTTCGGCAGCACGGAATTCAGCGACCTGGTGCATTACGTTCGCAGCGGAGACTTCGTCTACGAGTTGCTGATCGAGAGTCAGGATGTGAACGAGTACGCCTTCGCACTGGGCGCGCTGGCACACTACGCGTCCGATATCGCCGGCCATCCCGCCGTCAACGAAGCGGTAGCCATCGAGTATCCAAAGTTGCGAGCGAAGTTTGGCAAGTCAGTCAAGTATGCGCAGGATAAGACGGCGCACTTGAAAACCGAGTTCGGCTTCGATATGGTGCAGGTCGCGAAGAATCGTTACGCGTCGCAGCAGTACCACGATTTCATCGGATTCAAAGTATCCAAAGGTCTGCTGGAGCGCGTCTTCCCCGTCGTGTACGGGGTGGAGTTGAAGGACGTCTTAACCCACGAGGATCTCGCGATCGGTTCGTATCGCTACTCCATCAGCCACATGATTCCCGAAATGACCCAGGTCGCGCTGCAGACCCATAAGAAAGACATGATGCGCGAGCATCCCGACTTCGCGAAACAGAAATTCCTGTACCGTCTTTCCCGCTCGGACTATGAAAAAGATTGGGGAAAAGACTACGTGAAGCCTGGATTCGGCACCCGCGTTCTATCAACCCTTTTGCGATACATGCCGAAAATCGGCCCCTTCAAGGCGTTGGCCTTCAATAACCCAACCCCGCAAACTGAGGACCTGTATTTCAAGAGTATCAACACAACTGTGGATCAATACCGGGCCTTTCTGGAAGCGGTGCGCACGGATTCGCTCGTGCTGCCCAATTGTGATTTGGATAGCGGCAAGGTGACCAAGGCAGCGGAATACTCCCTGACCGACGAAACGTACGCCAAGTTGTTGTCCCAGTTGTCCGCCAAGAAGTTCGATTCGAACACGTCAGACCTGCGCGCCAACATCCTGAACTTTTATTCCGATCTCTCTCTTCCAATCGAGACAAAGAAAAACCCGGCCCGCTGGCAGAGCGTACTGACTTCGCTGGATCAATTAAGATTGGCCACTCCAGTTCCGGTTGTCGCAGGCACCCCCGCATATTGATCCACCCTCGTGGGTATCGTTCGCAGGGAAAACTTGGTCCGGTCGAAATTGTCAGGGAGAGTTGTTCTGTGGCGAGTCAGCAATACTCATTCTTGTGTTCCTCGACTTGGGTTGTTGACGAGGTGAAATCCCGACTTCCTTCCCGCCCCTCACCGGCGCCGGATACGGCGCAATCCAGCCAGAATTCTGAGAAAAACGGTGGCGAGGCCGAGGCCGAGCAAAGCACGAATGCCCTTCTGACGGCTTTTTCGAACGCGACGCCTTGCACCTTCTTCCAACCTCAAGTATTCATCCCGGCATCGCGTCCGAAAAAGCACTAGCGCCACCCCGGAGAAATCGCCAACGTGACAGCAATTGAGTCGCCGCCTCAGGATTCTCAAATACTACTTAGGCACTGGTTCTTGCTTACCCCGAAAGTACATTTGTGGAGTGGTTCCCAGCATCTTCCGGAACATTTCAATAAAGGCGCTCACGCTGTCGTAACCAACTGCAACAGCCGCCTCCGTTACGGATTCGCCCTCGGCAAGCATTTCAAGCGCAGCGAACAGCCGTGCCTGCTGTCGCCAACGGCCAAACGACATACCCACCTGAGCGGAAAACGCACGCATGAAAGTGCGGCGGGACATACCAGCAAAACGCGCCCAGGCGTCCAACCCGCGGTCGTCGGCGATATCATCCAGCAGAACACGAGCAACTCTGGCCAGCCTCTCGTCCCTGGGCAAGGGCAAACGCAAAGGCTGTTGTTCAGGCTGCGCGATCTCATCGCGAAGAACTGTGATTAGGCGCTTCCGTGCTGGGCCGAGTGGTTGCCGTGGATTCCACGCGAGAACACGATCAACGATGGAAAACAATAGCCCTGATGAGGTAAACAGGCACGGCTTCTTGGGCAGGCCACGGCACATCTCGGCTGACAGGTAAACCATGGAGCCGGCGACGCCTCCCACCGAACGCGCCTTGTGCTTGCAATCAGGAGGAATCCAGGCACAACGTTGCGAGGGAAACATCCACCGTTCATTGTCCGCTTCTACAACCAGCAGTCCCCGAGTCAATGCGAAGAACTGCCCACGTACGTGACTGTGCTCGGGCGCCCAATCCTCCGCTGTGCGCCTCTTGAAGGCAAAGGCCAGTACTGGTACGTCGCTCTCGACGAGGCGACGCAGTTCCTCCACATTCTTGGGGACTGAAAACATGAACTTACGAAATCGACCCTTTTCCGATAAAAATCGCCACTTTCCCGTTAGCGGGCCAACACGAATGTAGCTAGAGTACGGGGCAGATGAGCGAAAAGCAAGAAAGAGAAAACCAAGAAAGAGAAAACCAAGAAAGAGAAAACCAAGAAAGAGAAAACCAAGAAAGAGAAAACCAAGAAAGAGAAAACCAAGGACACGGTTCGAAGAATGTGTATTGATCGAAGCAAATTCAGGCATTGTGAAAGGACGCGATCATGAACGCTGCAGTGCTACACACCATCAGTCGACCACCTCACTTCGCGCAGTTTCCCGAACCCGTTGCGGAAGAAAACGAGGTGATCGTGCACGTCCGGGCCGCTGCGCTCAAACCCATCGACAAGCAAATAGCCAGCGGCTCGCACTACGCAGCATACCGCAAACTGCCCGTCGTGTGCGGCATGGACGGAGTTGGGTGCCTTGACGACGGTACGCGGGTGTTCTTCGCTGGCCCTCGGCCGCCTTACGGTAGCATGGCGGAACGCACCGTCGTGTCGCGCGCGCGCTGTTTTCCGATTCCCGACAACGTTAACGATGACATCGCCGCAGCCGTGGTAAACCCCGGCCTGTCTGCCTGGGGTGCGCTTGTCTGGCGTGCGCAACTACTTGCGGGTGAGACGGTCCTGATCCTCGGTGCGACCGGAGTCACGGGCAAGCTCGCCATACAAACAGCCAAGCTCCTCGGCGCTGGGCGGGTGGTTGCGGCCGGACGGAACGAACAAGTCCTGAATACACTTCACGACCTCGGAGCCGACACGACCATCCACCTGAAGAAGCCCGACCAGGATCTTACTGAAGCGTTCGTTCGCGAAGCTGGTGAAAGCGGCTTCGACGTTATTATCGACTACCTTTGGGGTCCTACCACCGAAGCTCTCCTTGCCGCCATTGCACGAAGAGATTTGAAACCAGCGTCATCCAGAGTCCGGTTGGTTGCGGCTGGCGAGAACGCGGGGCCTACTATTTCGCTAGCTGCGGCCGTGCTGCGAAGCTCGCGGTTGGAAATTCTCGGAGCCGGATCTGGCAACGCCGCAGCGTCGCCCGAGATGTGGATCGAAGCTGTTCGGCAGGTGATGTCCAATGTTGCTTGCGCTGCACTGCGCATCGACACCGAGCGGGTACCGTTAGATGAAGTAGAGAATACCTGGCAACGGGAACAGCAAGGTCGGAGAGCGGTCATCATCCCGTAGCCGCTCGATCGCAACAGGCAAATCGTGTGCGTGGCAATTCGGATTTCGCTGGTGCGGCACTGGGTCCGGCGATTCCGAGCGGGTTGTCGGCAAACCTTACCTTGTGATTATTTCTCGTTTGCCCGTAATCCGCCCAGCCTGCTTGCATTGCAAGCACCTAATTTGGAACACCGGATAGCCAGAATCCGCAAAACCCGACTCGACTGTTAAGGTTAAAGAACGCTAAATGTGGCGACCACAAGAGTCATAAAAATTAGCCAAGCTCCGGTAGCTGGCGGCCTACGATCTGAAACGGAGAACACAATGTCCAACAGCAGATCAACCTTGCTGCTTCGTAATCTGAGCGCGTTGCGGGCGCGTCCCGCGATTTCACGGGGGTTCGGCTCCTGCCGGGAAATTATGGTCCGCGCGCGCGCCAAAACGTCAACCGCATTCGCTTTTGGAATCCGTTTATCCCGGGAATTCGATTCACCGTCGGTACCGGATTCCAGATCACTGTCGGCCATGAACGTCGTCATCTTCTTCAAGCCGAGCGCGTCCTGCATTCCCCCAGCTTCCCCCAGCAGTTCAGATGACGTTGCGGATGGAGCGCCCTCTAGCCCGTCAGATGCGGCCATTCGAGGTGATGACGGCAGGGCAGCAGCGCAACCCGGCCTCTGTGGCCACGTATTTGGTGAGATTGACTTTGACCCTTCGCAACGGCTTCCTCCACTGGTACGAGTATGTGGTAGGAGCCCGTGCAACTGCCAGATAATAAAAGTAATGGCGGAGAGGGGGGGATTCGAACCCCCGATACAGGTGTTAGCCCGTATAACGGTTTAGCAAACCGCCGCCTTCAGCCACTCGGCCACCTCTCCGGCGTTTGTCAAATCAACTACCTGCATCCGATTGTCGCCACGGGCGTGGCTTACAATCGCGGTACCTATCTTGAAATTGTACGCTCGAATCGCTTAATCGGCTCGGACGTTTGGGGCAGCGGTCCTGATGCACGTCTCGCGTAATATTAACACGGCGGAGACGACGATTGCGCTGGCCTCGTGTAGCCGACAGTTCCGAATCGATCAGACGGGCGGGACTAACTTCGTTCCCGTCGTTCTTCACGTTACGGAGACTTACACGGCATGCTGCGCGACTTATTTCTTCGGACGCGACTCCGGCGGCACCAGGCCCGCTAAACGGTAGTAGACGACGAGCTGGCCGTAGTGCTCTCCAGAATGTTCGATGAAGCCGTACGCCAGGTCGGACACGCGGACCTGCTGGTGGCTGTCAGGGTCGGTTACCAGATCGGCCATGCCTTTATCGCCCTTCGTCTTGATAGCCGCCGCGCCGTCCGCAAACGACTTTTTCACGAAGGCGACGACGTCTGCCTTGGTTTTGTACTGGTCACGCTTCGGGTCTTCTTCTGCGGGCGGCTTTAGACCCAAAGTGAGATTGGTGAAGAAATAGTTCGCGCCGGCAGCGTGCAGCAGTTGCTCGGCGAAGCTGCGCTGCGCCGGAGTGGGCTTGAAGTCATACTTGTCCTCGGGAAAGTCTTCCGCCATGGCGATCAGCTTTCGTCCAACATCGTTCCACGAATCGAGCACGACCTGCGATGGACTCAAAGCTGGCTTGGGTGGGGCATCTTTCTTGGTCATTTCCTGCGCATGCGCCGGCAGAGTCAAAGCACCAGCGATCAGAATCAGGACGATCATCGAAAACACGGTCTTCATCATTTCCTCCGTTGCGCGGTCGATCGGGACGAATTCATCTTAGTCGTCTTGGGCAATGAGAACAAATGCAGAAACGGTTCGCTCCCGAACCTGGCTCGGCAGCCACGGTCTTTGTGGCATGACTCATTGTGGACTGTTATATTTTTCCATCAGCGAGGGGCCAGGAATCTATGAAGTTTTCCATCCAGCACAATCGAGCGATCGCAGGAAACGATATTACGGTCGGGGTCGAAGCGGTAGAAAATGAAGTGATCGCCCACGTCACGACCAATCTCGATGGATTCGATATTGGCGACGATGAGGTCGATCCGCCCAGCGTCTCTTACGAACGGCAGTTTCTGCACGCCGGAGATGCGAGCCCTCTGCTACAGCACGAACTTATGGTCACGGTAACCGATACCCAGGGCAATAAGAAATCTGCCGACCGCCGTTGGCAAGACCCGACCTAGAGGCTGGGACGCTCGAGGATCAGCTATGATGTCGAAGCTGAAATGTTTCCTGTCATGCGACCGGAGAGTGAACGACAATAGATGCGATACGGATTTGTCATCGATCAGGACCGGTGTATTGGCTGTCATGCCTGCACCGTCGCGTGCAAAGAGGAACACCAGGTGCCGGTCGGTGTCTTTCGCACCTGGGTAAAACATATCGAGAAGGGCGAGTTCCCCCATACCTCACGCCACTTCGGGGTAATGCGGTGCAACCACTGCGACGATTCTCCTTGCACAGAAATCTGTCCCACCAGCGCCCTCTACCGGCGAGACGATGGCATTGTCGATTTCGATAACCGGCGCTGCATCGGTTGCAAGGCCTGTATGCAGGCCTGTCCGTACGATGCCCTCTACATTGATCCCAACAACAACACCGCGGCCAAGTGCAACTTCTGCGCGCATCGCGTGGAGATGAGCCTTGAACCCGCGTGCGTGATCGTCTGTCCCACCCAGGCGATTCTCGCCGGGGATCTGGACAATCCTGGCAGTAACGTCAGTCGTGTCGTGGCGACCCAGAAAGTTTCGGTGCGCAAGCCTCAGAAGGGCACGCAGCCCAAGCTGTTTTACGTCGGGATTGAAGGCGATTTGCTGGAGCCAACCCGGATCTCGCGTAACGATCCCTATTTCGCTTCGGACCGGCGCCAGGGAGAGGCGCAAGGGACCGCCAGCGAAGTAAGCAATCTTGCACGAGCTCTGGCCCGCGAAGTCTACGACGTGCCCCACCCCGCACCCTGGGGTTGGAAGATCGCCGCTTATCTTTGGACGAAGGCGATTGCAGCGGGAGTGTTGCTGGTCGCGGCAGTCCTGTTAAGTCTGAGCGCCGCCTCTGCCTCGGCGCTATTCCACATCGTCTGTCCGAGCCTGGCGCTCGCCGGCCTTGCGGCGACCAGCTCTCTGCTCATTTTCGACCTGAAGCGTCCCGATCGTTTCTTCTACCTTATTACTAAGCCTAATTTTTGTTCATGGCTGGTCATTGGTACCTACTTCTTACTCGGCTATGGCGCCCTCGCCGCTGGGTGGTTGCTGTGCGGAATGCTCAACAACTCCGTGCCGGTTGTGTTGCAATGGCTCGCTGCCGCGTTCGCGGTCGGCAGCGCCTGTTATTCGGCATTTCTATTTGCTCAGGCAAAAGGTCGCGACTTGTGGCAAAGCCCGCTTTTCCTGTGGCACCTGTTGGTCCAGGCGTTGGTTGCTGGTTCCGCCACGATTTTGATTGCGGGCATCCTGATGGCTGCGGCTCCGGAAATTCTCATGTCGGCAGCTCTGATCCTCTTGATCTCACTGATCGTCAGTCTCGCCATGAACATGGGTGAGATTGCACTGCCTCACGTCAGCGAGGACGTCAAGATTGCGATGCGGGTGCTCGTCAAGGGACCGCTGAGCGGTCGATTTTGGGGCTTGGTCGTCGGTGTTGGATTGACTGCTCCAATTATTCTCGCCGCTCTCGCTGTGCTCTCCGTCGTTCCGATCACGGTTGCGGGTGCAGCGGCGGTCCTGGCTCTGGCTGGCGTGTGGTGGTTTGAAGAGCTCTGGGTAAAGGCGGGGCAGGCCGTTCCGCTCAGTTAACGAAACATTTTATGAAAGACCATCTTCCTCTAAACCTGCAAGCCTTGGACCTGGACGAACCCGCAGGAGGGCTCTCCAGTTATCCTCCATTCGATCGCTGGGATGATTGGACAGAATACGATCCGGCACGGTGGCCCGAGAAAGTTGAGAAGCACTACTCGCTGATCCCGACTATCTGTTTTAACTGCGAAGCGGCCTGTGGACTGTTGGCTTACGTCGACAAGGACAAGATGCGGGTGCAGAAGTTTGAAGGCAATCCCGCTCACCCCGGCAGCCGCGGTCGCAACTGTGCCAAAGGTCCGGCGACAATTAACCAAGTGAATGATCCCGAGCGCATTCTGTATCCGCTGCGACGAACCGGCAAGCGGGGAGAAGGAAAGTGGGAGCGTGTAACCTGGGACGAAGTTCTGGACGACCTGGCCTCCCGCATCCGCCTGGCTTTGCAGGAGGGACGGAAGAACGAGATCATGTACCACGTCGGGCGGCCGGGGCATGAACTGATTTACAACCAGCGCGTGCTCCACGCCTGGGGCATTGACGGGCACAACAGCCACACCAATGTTTGCTCCGCTGGAGCGCGCACCGGATACGCCTTCTGGCACGGCTTCGACCGGCCGTCGCCCGATCACTCGAAGGCTCGCTTCATTCTGCTGCTGAGCTCGCACCTCGAAGCCGGACACTACTTCAATCCGCACGCGCAGCGGATCATCGACGGCAAAATGGACGGGGCAAAAGTATGCGTCATCGATACTCGCCTGTCGAACACGGCGTCGAAGGCCGACTACTGGCTCTCGACCTGGCCGGGAAGTGAGTCGGCGGTGCTGCTGGCGATGGCCAATGTGCTGCTTCAGGAGAACCTCTTTGATCGTGAGTTCGTCCGCCGATGGGTGAACTGGGAAGAGTATCTGCGCGAGGAGCATCCCGCCAAGCCACAAACCTTCGAGACGTTTCTTGAGGTCCTTAAGCAAACGTACGGGCAATACACTCCCGAATTCGCGGCGCAAGAGTCCGGAGCGGATCCTCGCATGATCGTCGAGGTCGCGCGGGAAGTGGGCCGCGCTGGATCCGCGCTGAGCACACACGTCTGGCGAAATGCCGCCGCCGGTAATCTCGGGGGATGGCAGGTAGCGCGAGCGTTGGAATTCCTCGCTGTGCTGGTGGCGGCAGTGGGAACACCGGGCGGAACCGCTCCCAGTGCCTGGAACAAGTACATTCCCACGCCGCCCATGATGCCGCCGCCACCCAACGCATGGAACGAATTGATGTGGGCACGCGAGTATCCGCTGGCATTTTTCGAAATGAGTTTTCTCCTCCCTCACTTTCTGAAAGAAGGCCGGGGCAAGCTGGCAGTATATTTTTCCCGCGTCTATAACCCGGTATGGACGAATCCGGATGGCTTGAGCTGGATCGAGGCGCTGACCGACGAGAGCAAGGTTGGGCGCCATGCGTGCCTCACTCCGACCTGGAGCGAAACTGCCTGGTTTGCCGACTATGTTCTGCCCATGGGCCATGCTTCTGAGCGTCACGATCTGATGAGCCAGGAGACCCATGCCGCCCGCTGGATTGGCTTCCGCCAACCCGTGCTGCGACTGGCACTCGAGAGGCAAGGCAAGAAGTTTAACTTCACCTACGAAGCGCATCGCGAAGCCGGCTTGGGCGAGGTCTGGGAGGAAGACGAGTTCTGGATCGAGTTGTCGTGGCGCGTCGACCCCGATGGATCGATGGGTATTCGCCGCTATTTCGAGTCGCCGTTTCGGCCAGGAGAGAAGCTCAGAATCGACGAATATTACCGGTGGATCTTTGAGAACAGCGTTCCGGGTTTGCCCCAGGCAGCCGCCAGCGAAGGGCTCACGCCGCTCGACTACATGCGGAAATATGGCGCCTTTTTGGTTGAAAACGATGTCTACGAATTGCACCGGAAAGCTCTCAAGCCGGAAGAGTTGCGGGGGTGCGCGGTCGATCCAGTCACTCACGTAGTCAAAAGGAACGGTGCGCCAATCGGAGTTGAGATCGATGGCAGCGCCGTCGCCGGTTTCCCCACACCGTCGCGCAAACTCGAGTTTTATTCGAAGACGTTGAAAGATTGGCACTGGCCGGAGCATTCGATTCCCGGCTACATCAAGAGCCACGTCCATCGTGACAACATCGACCCCGCGAAAGGCGAGATGCTTCTTCTTCCCACCTTCCGCCTGCCTACGCTGATCCATACGCGATCGGGCAATGCAAAGTGGCTCTACGAAATCTCGCATAAGAATCCGGTTTGGATGCATCGCGAGGACGCGGAGCGTCTAGGCGTTGTGACCGGCGACCTGGTGCGAGTGCAAACCTCCATCGGCTATTTCGTAGACAGAGTCTGGGCTACGGAAGGAATGCGTCCGGGCGTCATTGCCTGCTCACATCATCTTGGGCGCTGGCGTCTCAAAGAGGATTTTGGTGGCGAACGCTGGTCCACGGCGCTGGTCGATCTGAAGCAAGTCGAGCCCGGGAAGTGGATGATGCGGCAGATCCATGGCATTCAGCCGTTCGAGAGCGACGATCCCGATTCATCGCGTATTCACTGGGAAGATGCGGGCGTCCATCAAAATCTGACCTTCCCGGTCCAGCCGGACCCGATTAGCGGACAGCACTGCTGGCATCAAAAAGTCAGAGTGACGAAGGCGAGCGGCGAAGATCGCTACGCCGACGTTTTCGTGGACACCAACCAGGCCCACGAAGAATATCGCCGCTGGCTGCAAATGAGTCGAACTGCACCCGGTCCTGGCAATCTCCGGCGTCCCTTGTGGATGATTCGAGTGTATCGGCCCGCCCCCGAATCTTTTTATCTTCCGGCCAAGTAGGCTGTGCTCGAAAGCCTCAGCGAGGAAAGCTGTGACCGACGCCAACATACACGGACGCAGCAAAATCGCGGCAGCCGTCAGCAAAGCCGGACTGCTCTCGTTCGTCTTCGTGATGTATTCCTACACCACGGCGGGACCGTTTGGGCTGGAAGACCAGGTGACCACTTCGGGGCCGGGCATGACCCTCATTTATCATCTCGTCCTGCCATTCTTCTGGTGCATTCCCATTTCACTCGTAGCCGCCGAACTGACCACCGCAATGCCGGTGCAGGGTGGGTTCTATCGCTGGACCCGCGCAGCCTTCGGCGACTTCTGGGGATTCCTCGCAGGCTGGTGGAACTGGTGCGCGTCGTTTTTGCTGGGAAGCGCCTACGCAGTCCTGTTCACCGACTACGTCAGCTTTTTCTTTCCGCGGATCACCGGGTGGAAACACTACGTAGTTGCGGTTTCAATGATCGGGGTCATCACCTACATCAATGTACGCGGCATCAAGACGGTGGGAAAGGTCGCGACAGTGCTGGAGACCCTTATCTTCTTGCCAGTGGCGGTCATGTGCGTGATGAGCGTGCGCATGTGGCATCACAATCCGTTCGTGCCGTTAATTCCGCCGCATCAGCCCGTATTCCAGGTTTTTGGAGTGGGGCTTGCGCTGGGATTGTGGTTGTACTCAGGATACGAGCAGCTCTCGACTGTGGCTGAGGAGGTAGAGGATCCGCAGAAGAGTTATCCACGAGCGCTGGCCTGGGTGGTGCCGCTTTCGATGGCGACCTATTTTGTGCCAACGGCATGCGCCCTGGCAGCTCTGGGAAACTGGCAGGATTGGCACACCCGTTACTTTTCCGACGCGGCGCAGTTGATCGGCGGGCCCTGGCTGGGATTCGCCATGACTCTGGCCGCCGCCATTACCTTCATTTCCATTCTCAACAGCACCGTGCTGTCCTCGACGCGCATGCCGTTCGCCATGGCGGAAGATGGATATCTGTCGCCCTTTCTGACACGCCTGCATCCCAAGTTCGGTACGCCCTGGCTTGCGATCGTGATCTCGGCCGCGATTTATTCGCTGTTGGCGTGGCACAGTCTGACCCAGCTTATTTCGGTTTACATCTGGCTCAGAATTGCGACCTCGGTGCTGACCGTGGTTTCAGCCTGGCAACTCCGCCGAACGCAGCCTGATCTGGAGCGCGCTTTTCGCATTCCGTGGGGAAGCAAGGGCCTTGCCTATGCGGTGATTGCTCCTTTGTTTATGAGCGGGGTTGCGCTCATTGCCAGCGACCGGTTCGGCCTCAAGTACGGGCCCGTAGTGCTGTTGCTGGGACCTGTCGCCTATTTCTTTTTCCGAAGACGGCCGGCGTAACCACTGTATTTCAGCTGATCCAGTCAAGAACCTTGTAGTATGCGCCGGCAAAGGGCAGGAACCACGGGCGTCCGTTGTAGAGGCCGAGCGGCGCGCCTGGAAACGGAACATTTGCATAAGGATTTTCCTCAGGCCCACCGCTGATCTGTTCCGCAATCTTCGCACCCAGGTAGCTCGCCATCGCCACCCCATGCCCCGCGTATCCCAGGGCGTAGTACATTCCGTCCATGCGGCCGGCATGGGGCATGGTATCGAAGCAGAAATCCAGCGTTCCACCCCATGCGTATTCGACTTTCACTTCGCGCAATTGAGGATAGACTCGGATCATTCCGCGCCGCAGGATTTCAGCGCTGCGCCGGATGGTGTTGCTGGTTTCCGGAAAGAACGCAGCGCGGCCGCCGAACAACATGCGATTGTCCGGTGTCAGGCGGTAGTAAAAGAGATAATGCTTGGAATCGTAAATCATGCGATTGCGCGGGCTGAGTTCGTGCGCCAGCGTTTCCGGCACCCGTTCCGTGGCAATGATAAAGGAACCGATGGGAATGATTTTCTTCTGGAGAGCGGGCGTAGCGCCTGAGGTGTAGCCGCTGGTTGCGATGAACACATCGTTGGCGAAAAGACCTCCACGAGACGTGACCAGCTGAAATCCCGAACCGCCGTTGTGTGAAGTACGCTCGATGCGCTCCACGCGCGTGTTCTCAAAGACGTTCGCTCCTGCATGGAGAGCCGCCCGGCCAAGTCCCGCGACATAGCGGGCAGGGTTCAGTCCGGCGCTGACTTCATCGACGATGCCGCCGTAGTAGATGGCGGACCCGATCTCAGTGCTGAGTTGACTTTTCGGAACAACGCGCAGCCGGTGATTGAATTCGCGGGCGACGATTTCAATCGAACGAGCATAAGAATCGAAATGCGATTGCTTGCAGGCAACTTCAAGGTGGCCACAACGCGCGAAATCGCAGTCGATCTCCTCCTCGCCAATAATTTGTTCGACCGCATCGATGGAAGCCAGGGAAGCGGCATACATTCGCCTGGCTGCCTCCAAGCCATAGCGGTTCTCGAGCGTCTCGACGCCGAGCTTCATGCCGGTGAGGACCATGCCGCCGTTGCGCGAGCTGGCGCCCCAGCCGATGGTATTGGTTTCGAGGACGGCAACCCCTGCTCCGTGCTTGGCCAGCGTCCGAGCCGCCGAAAGTCCGGTGAAACCCGCACCCACGATGGCCACATCCACGCGCTCGGGCAGATCACCCGGCGTTCCCGCAGGCATCTGGACTGTTTCCAACCAATAGTTCGATGGGTTGAAGTTCAGCATCGCTAGCCCAGCTATTCTACGGACTCCGCGTGATTTGGTCACGAAGTGACGGATTGGGTCCTGCTGGCTGGCGGTCGGCCTCGTCGGTCGCGAGCGGGGAACCAGCCAGCAGAAGCACAATCGTCATGATGAACGCGGTCGCTGGATCGCGATCCTAGTGTCGCACTTCTTGCGTGAGGCTGGCCAAGGTGATCCGTGCCTGTTCCGAGCCCACACTGTTCAACTCGGCTGACTCGTGCAGATATTTTTCTGCGGCAGCTTTGTCTCCTGACCGCAGCGCGATCTCGCCGGCGTGGCGGAATATCTTTGCGTCTCGAACGCCGATCGCCAGCGCGGTTTCGATCTGCTTCCGCGCCTCTGTGTATTGTCCGTTTTGATAAAGCGCCCAGGCGTAGGAGTCGAGAGTGAAAACGTCGTGCCGCCGTGCAATTTCCCGCTGCGCAACTTCCAGCGCTTTCGCCGGCTGCTTGGCATAGTCCGCATAATAGAAGATCAACTCGTGATTGGAATTGTCGCCGCGGTTAGTTTCGAGCAGCGACTTCTGTTCGAACTGCGCAAAAGCCAGGTTGGCCTCACCCATCTTCCCGGCCAGCTGCAATGCCTGTGCCAGATCATATAAATTCTCCGCGTGCGGTGCTGCCTCATAGCGTTGCTTCAGCAACTCCACCGCCTCGTCATGTCGCTTCTGCTGAATTCTCACCTTCGCTAGATTTCCTAGGGCGTAGTGATATAGCGGAAACATGGCCAGCGCCTGCTGCGACAACTTCTCGGCCTCGTCGATCTTTCCGATCGACAGGTTCAGATGTGCCATCTGGGTCACGATCCAGGCTCCGTCTTCGACTTCACCCGGCGGCGTCGACTGGTACGCCATGTTCATCAGTTCCAGCGAGCCTTCGATGTCGCCATACAATTCGCGGAGATACGCAGCCCGCGTCAAGCCCGGCGTATTTCCCGGCTTGAGATCGAGCATCCACTGCGCAGCCGTCTCTGCATCCTTATAGTTGCCAAGTTCTACGTTAGCGTCGGTGAGAAAGCCGTAGAGCATTACATCGTCCGGCATCCGCTGGTTGAGCTTCTTTGCAGCCTCCAAAGCGGCTGCGAACTCGTGTTTGCCCAGCAGAAGCCAAACGTGAATTCTCTGACCATCAAAATTGTCCGGCGAGACTTCAAACGACTTCTGCAATGTCTCCTCTGCCTGCGCATAGAACTTGACGTCGGAAGTCTCGCGTGCCCGCCGCGAGAGCGCCAGAGCGAGTGCATTGTAAGCCTCAAAATCTTTCGGGTTTTTCTCGATTAACTTTTTCGCCTGCGCCATGCCGCGTTCGGCCGGAGAGAGCTTGGTTTCAACGGGGGCGTTCGGAGCTTGCGCAAATCCGGCAACCGTGCCCAGAAGCAACAGTAGAAGAGCCGCAATTCGTTTCATGACATTCCTCTCATTCATTTGAATTCTTTGGAGAAAAAAATCGTGGCCGCTATCCACCTGCGGCCACGAGTCAGCCTTATTTGACCGGGCAGATATCATTGGCTTGGCCAGAACAACCTCTCTGTCCGGGGCCAATGTGGTGGCTGTCGCGCCCGCTGTGAGCCGGTTTGACCCACGGGAACGCAGTGCCATAGCCCACATCGTTGAGCTGTACGCCGTCGCCAATCGGCGTGCCGTATTTCTTCGAGTCGATCAGAATGCCAGCCACTGTCCGTGAGGCGATATCCACCACATCGTCAATGGGCCGGCGGCCGTCTGGGAATCCAGCCAGGTCTCCCACCAGAAAGCCGAGACGCTTCTGGCTGCCAATCGCAGTTGGCGGAATGCCGGTGTTCAAGCGCAGCAGGTCGGCGATCGGTCCCGCATCGCCGGCACCGCATCCTGGGCAGATCGGCGGCTCGTACTGCACTAGCACCAGCAGGTCATTCCGCGGCGGCGGCGGCACTGGAACCCCGAACACGGAACCGTACAGTTGTGCCAGCAGAGGATTGAGCACGAAATTGGCGAACTGCTTGTCGTTGACCGGGAAGTCCGTGCTGAATTTGTCTTTGAAACCAGTCCCAATGACCAGTTCGTTGATGAGCGAGTTGCCTTCACGGTTGACCTGACGCCATTGGCCGCCAGTCTCGGTTCCCGAGGCTCGGCGAACGCTGACGCGTTGACGGGACGTAGCTCCGTAGGTCCCAATCACCGCATCTTTGTCATTGGCATTGTGGATCTTCCCGTCGACCGTGAGCATGGTGATGGGAACTTCCAAGACAATCGAGTTCACGTTGAAGCCGGCTACGGAATCCGCCGCGTAGTTGTGAGTGTCATCGGCATCCTCGGCCGCAGTCAGTATGCCGCCCACGCCCATGCGGTAGTTGATGGAATCAAACGTTCCGCCCAAGTCGATGTAGAACGGATCATCGACCGTTCCTGCGAACACACGCACGTCATTTCCCAGATCAAAGACTCCTTGTCGGAACAATTCTTCGTAATTCGGCATGGTTCGCGGGCCGACATTGGAAGGCACTGCATAAAGCGTCTTGCCTTCGCTCAGTTCAGTCCGTACGCCATTCTTGATCATCACTACCGAGTAAGTCTGCCGAAGGCTCAAGCCTTCGGAGCCTTTCCCAGAAAGCGAAGTAATCGGAGGAATGCCGGCAATACCGCCGACAAAGCCGGTGAAAACATTCGGCATCCGAATGTCGGTCTTGAAGCGGAACTGGAATGTGATATCCGGAATGCCGTCTCGATTGTTGTCGACGTGCATTTCGTAGAGAACGTTGGGATCGAACGGAAAGTAGTTGGGCCCGTTCGAGGGTTCCAGGAACCCGTCGACGTTGAGAATCATGGTCACGCGGTCCGGGTGGTCGTAGCTGACAAATGCGTACCAGTCAGTCACGTCCGCGGAGTGGTCCAGAGCGGAGATGGGCGCTTCGCGATGGCTGGACGCGAACAGGCTGGCTGGAACCAGCATGAACAGCGCCACGGCGAAGGTCACCATCGTTGTGAGTCGCTTCATAAAATTTTCCTCGGGGATTGAATTAGCGGACGTCGCCGGATCGTGGGCTAGACCGCCGCGGCGCGGTGCCACGCCCCGGCGGTTTGCGACCGGCTTCGTCTACTGGATCTAGTACGAGCAAGATTGCAGATTGGATTTAGATCGTGTGGGGCGGACACTCCTGTCCGCTGCCTTTGACTTTGAATTGGTGTCTTGTTCTTGGTTGGGGATGCTTTGAGAACCAACTTCAAGAGCAGCGGACTAGAGTGTCCGCTCTACACGAAGAAAGCGAAGGCGCTCCACGAATCGGGAGCGCCTGCGACACAATTGGACCGAACAGTTAGTTCGGCAAAAGCACTGTGTCAACCACCTGAATCACGCCATTGGATTGAAAAACGTTGGGTATGGTGACGGTGGAAATATCACCCTTCTCATCCTTCAACACAATGTTCTTGCCTTGCATCATCGCAATCAGGCTGCCGCCACTTACGGTCTTGAGTGTAGCTTGCCCGTGCCCGGCTTGAATTTCCTTCTTGAGGTCAGAAGCGCTGAGCCGCCCTGCGACGACGTGATACGTGAGCACTTTCGTCAACATATCTTTATTCTCCGCCTTCAGCAGATTTTCGACCGTGCCTGCGGGAAGCTTTGCAAAAGCTTCGTTGGTTGGAGCAAACACGGTGAAGGGACCAGCCCCCTTGAGGGTCTCGACCAGGCCGGCAGCCTTCACCGCAGCCACCAGCGTGGTATGATCCGCCGAATTGACGGCGTTATCGATGATGTCCCTGGTGGGATACATTTCCTGGCCGCCAACCAGGGGATTCTTGGAACCGGCTAACGCGGAAGTAGCCGCAAGCGCCACGATGCTTAACAATAGGACTGCAATTTTCTTGTTCACGATGTCTCCTTTGGGAGTTGAACTGCTTTCATGATGAGTACGCGGGACCGGCCAATTTGGATGTAGACAGAAGGTGCGCATAGACCCCAGGAAGTATTCTTGACTGCATGACGAAACCCACCGAGAGCATTGCAAGGAACCTAACTGGAACTAGCTTTGCGCTGTGGGCGCTCCTTATGCTCTACGCGGTTGCGCGGGTGTTGCAGGTCTTTCCCGGCAAGGTTCCCATTCTCGCAGTCGTTGCGCTGCATGTTCTTCCGCCAATTGCCTTTGCCCTGATTCACGGCGCCATGTTCTACCATACACGCGGCATCCTCGCCTTCTTTGCCATCTGCCTGCTTGTCGGGAACATCATTGAGAATGTGGGTGTCCGCACCGGCTTCCCCTTCGGGCACTATTACTTCACGGATCGGATGGGGCCAAAGCTTTTCGCGGTCCCCATCCAACTAGGACTCGCGTATCTGGGCGTCGCCTATCTATCGTGGACCCTGGCCCGCGTGATTTTGGGAAACATGCGAACTTCTCTGACGGGATCCCGCGTTGTAACCCTGCCTTTGGTTGCGGCTTTCATCATGGTCGCCTGGGATTTTTCCCAGGATCCGGTCTGGTCGACCATCTTGCACTTGTGGGTCTGGCAGCAGGGAGGAGCCTACTTCGGCGTGCCTGTCAGCAATTTCCTCGGCTGGTATCTCACGGTGTATATCTTCTACCAGGTGTTCGCACTCAACCTGCGGCGCAGATCGACCAACCTCGATCCTTTGCCGCCCAGCTATTGGAAACTGGCAGTGCTCTTCTACGCAGTTTCCGCGGCGGGAAACATCCTTCCGGCTTTTCCGAGCACTGGGTTGTCGGTGGTTTCTGATGCAACTGGAGCACAATGGAGAGTGAGTGACATCATTGCCAGCTGTGCCTTAGTCTCCATCTTCACCATGGGCGCTTTCGCTCTGCTGGCGTGGGTGAAGCTCACGGATCCCAAAGATAGAAACTTGTCTTGAGACTAATTCTGCGTCGCGGACGGCATCGCGCCATTCTGCAGAGCGTTTCGGCTGTCCTTGCCGCAGCCGGGACAAGTAACCACGGCGTTCTTGTCGGCCATCTCTTTCAGGAACGCAGTAAACGTTTGGCCGCAATTCTTGCACAACACTTCAATCGTCGGTTCACTCATAGTCTTTCCGCCGTGTCGCTACCTTGTGAATTAGCCGTTCGCTGGACCGTGCGCTGGCGGCTCCCAGTACTTGATGCCAAAACCACTTTAGCAAATTCCAAAATTTCATCTACACTAACTGTTCCATGGGCGAGGACAATCAGGTGCAAAAGTGTGCCGTTCGACTTCGGTATCTGCTAGCAGTGTTAGTTTCTTTCGTCGTTTTGACATTTGCCGCAGCCCAGCCGATCCCTTCCGAACTCTACAGCGGGCTCAAGTGGCGCCTGATCGGGCCCTTTCGCGGCGGCCGAGTGATTGCCGTCGCAGGAATTCCCGGAAGCTCAACCACCTTTTATTTTGGTTCGGTCGGAGGCGGAGTCTGGCAAACCACTGACGCCGGGGTCGTCTGGAAGCCAATTTTCGACGGGCAACCGATCGCGTCAATCGGCGCGCTCGCGGTAGCTCCGTCCGACCCGAAGGTGATTTATGCGGGCACCGGAGAGTCCGACATTCGTTCCAACCTGTCCTCCGGCGACGGGGTTTATAAATCGACGGATGGAGGTCAGACTTGGGTCAACCTGGGACTGCGCGACTCCCGCCAGATCAGCCGCATTGTCATCGACCCGCAAAATGCGAACATCGTGTATGTTGGTGCTCTTGGATACGCTTACGGACCGAACACCGAGCGCGGTGTCTACAAGTCAATCGATGGCGGCACCAACTGGACGAAAGTTCTAAATCAAGGTCCTGACCTTGGCGTCTCGGATCTTGCCATCGCCACGGACGACGCCAAGCTTCTCTTCGCCACCACCTGGCGAAGCTACCGTCCGCCATGGAGCACTTACGCCCCGCTCGACGGCCCCGGCAGCGGTCTATTCCGCTCGCGGGATACCGGTCAATCGTGGTCGCGCCTTACCGGGAATGGATTGCCCGATGGCGACTGGGGCCGTACAGCCGTAGCTGTCTCGCCCAACGGCAAACGAGTGTACGCGCTCATCAGCGCCAGCAAGAAGCCCGGCCTCTATCGCTCCGACGATGGAGGCGACACCTGGACGATTCAGAACGACGACCGCCGGCTCACCAGCCGTGCCTGGTACTTCGGAAACATTACCGTCGACCCAAGTAATCCGGACGTGGTTTACCTGCCCAACGTCGCTCTATACCGCTCCGAAGATGGCGGCAAAACCATTTCAATCGTCCGCGGAGCCCCCGGCGGAGACGATTACCACCAGATCTGGATCGATCCCAAAGATTCCTTTCGAATGATTCTTGGCACCGATCAGGGCGCGACCATCAGCCTGGATTACGGCCAGACCTGGAGTTCCTGGTACAACCAGCCCACCGGACAGTTCTATCACGTGATCGCGGACGACCAGTTTCCCTACACAGTCTACGGCACCCAGCAAGACAGCGGCAGCGCTGCGGTGCGCAGCCGCACCGACTCCGGACAGATTACTCCCCGCGACTCGTTTCCCGCCAGTGGCAGCGAGAGCGGATACATCGCGCCCGACCCGAAAGACCCGAACATCCTCTACGTCAGTGCCACTTACGGTGACGTTACCCGTTTCAATCTTCGAACTTCGTTCAGTCAGGACATTACTCCGTGGCCACTGTCGAATTTTGGTGTCGAGATCAACGCTCGCAAGTACCGCGATCCGTGGACCCCCGTCCTGCTGATCTCCCCATTTGACAAGAAAACACTATATCTGGGCACGCAGTACGTCATGAAAACCCTTGATGGCGGATTACATTGGGAAATCATCAGCCCCGATCTGACCGGATCGACGCAGCATCCGGGCGACAAAAAACCCGAAGGCCCAGCTACGGTCGAAAACACGAAGCAGCGAGGATACGGCGTCGTCGTTACCATCGCGCCTTCCAGCCTGAACGGAAACCTGATCTGGGCAGGCAGCGACACCGGTCTCATCCACCTCACGCGAGACGGGGGAAAAACCTGGAAAGACATCACGCCCGCCAGAATCGGCGACTGGAGCAGGATTTCGCTGATTGAAGCCTCGCACTTCGATCCCGCAGAAGCCTACGCCGCCGTGGATCGGCACCGCCTCAATGACCAGAAACCGTATCTGTACCGTACCCGCGACTACGGCGCGACCTGGCAACTGATCACCGACGGCATCGGCGCATCGTCATTCTTGCGGACCGTTCGCGAAGATCCTCAAACTCGCGGCTTGCTCTTTGCAGGCACCGAACTCGGTGTCTACGTTTCATTCGACGACGGCGATCACTGGCAATCGTTGCAAATGAACCTTCCCACAGCCTCAATTCACGACCTGGTCATTCACGGAGACGACCTGTTGGTCGCGACCCACGGGCGTGCGTTCTGGATTCTCGACAACATCACGCCGCTGCGGCAAATGCGCGATGCGATGAAAGCTGAAAACGCATGGCTCTATCGCCCGGCCACGGCCATCCGGGTCGACAACGATACTTTCCTCGGCTCTCCATTGCCTCCGGAAGAGCCCACCGCCAAGAATCCTCCCAATGGGGCCGTCGTTGACTATTACCTCAAGACGCCCGCAGAACATATCAAACTCGAGATTCTTGACGACAAGCAGAACCTTGTTCACAGCTTTTCTTCCGATGACCCGCGAGAGCAAAAGCATCCTTCGCGCCCCGTTGCCGAGCGCTGGTTTCCGAAACCAGAGGTCCTCGAGACGGCCCCCGGCATGCATCGCTTCGTCTGGAATCTTGGTTGGGGAAACTCGGACGGCAAGCCAGCGGATCAATCCGGCGAAGACGAATATCGCGCTGCCCGCGGTCCGCGCGCTATTCCCGGCGCGTACCAGGTGCGGCTCACAATCGACGGTAAGACCTACGATCAGCCGCTGAAGATCGTGATGGATCCGCGATCCCCCGCCACTCCTCGCGATCTTGAACAACAGCTCCAACTTGGCCGCCAGATTTTCACCGAAGCTATCAGCGCCCGGCAAACGTTGGCCGAGATCCGGTCCGTGCAGAAACAATTGTCTGACCTGGAGAAGAAGGTCGGCGGAGATCACGCGGATCTCAAATCCGCAATGTCGCAACTCGAAACTGAAATCCGGAAGATCCTCGCCGGCAGCGAAGATCCCACCGGCAACACGGCGGGACTGGAAAACGCCAGCGCCGGCCTGACTTCCGCGTTAGCAGTCGTCGAGAGCGGCGATCGCGCCGTACCTTCGCAAGCCATTGCTCTGTACCACGAATCGAGCCAGGCGTTGAAGCTGCGCCTTGCGGATTGGAATCACATCAAAACCAACTGGCTCCCGCAACTCAACCAACACCTGCGCCAGAAGAACATAACCCCAATTGTGATTAGCGAACTTGCAGACGAGGCGGACTTAGGTTGAAAGCAATGTAGGCGCGGGCGTCCACGCCCGTGCGAGGCCCAGCTAAACTATCTAGCTGAACAACTCAGTTTTCCACAATTTCTGCCCCGCCAGCGCGTTATAGAATCCCCAAACCGCGAGTGCCGCCACACTCAGCAGCGGCAGCCAAGAACTGATCGCATACCAGAACGATAAGTCCAAGGTCAGAGGAACATTGATCAGCAGATCCGTAGCGAATATGCCAACCGCCAACGCCACGAATCCGAAACGAAAGGCGACGATCACAGCAACCCCATAAAGCAGGGCCCATGCCGATCCATCAATCCACGGATAATCGCTGCCCAAGGTTTTCAGCGCCACCCACAGCGCCACGAACACGATGGCTGCCAGCCACTCCTTCCGCAGCAGCACCCGCAACACAAACAGCAGAAAAAAGAACAGCAGAGTTCCCTGAATCGCACCTGGAATCTGGATGAGCCACGCTCCCAACGCATACCGCCCGCCCATAAGATATTCCGACGGATACAACGAGGGATATGCCCCGTATCTTATGGTCAGTGCGACCTGCACTTGAAAGATCAGTATCCACACAACCCCCAGGATCACTCCAAATAAAACATCGCGCCCAACCAGCGGATCGCGCAATTGTCCCATCACCAGCCGGCTCCATGACACCAGCGCCTGCGGCCAATGGCGGCGTACATAGGGTTCCAGCGAAAGATACAAAATCCAGATCAAGCCGGCGAAAAAAAGCGCGGTGCTGATGGCCAGGAAGAATGGCAACAGTGAATCCAGCGTCGGAGCAATGTGCGATCGACACAGCCACAAACCCATCAACGTCGTAAAAGTTACAACGGAAAGGCGGGAAGCGCCGCGCCGGTCTCCCCTTCCTCGGATATAGTTTCGTCGCGCGATCAACGCAGCCCCTGCCACTACCGACAGAATCGTTGCCAGCAGAAGCAAATTTCCGGCTCTTCGCCCCGGCGTTGTCGGTGGATCCGGGCGCATTCGTTGCGGCCGGGTCCAAGGCCCGATCAGCGAAAAGAATACCGGCTTGCCCTGGAACGCCGCCGCCTCAACGTGTAGAGGACGGTTGCTGCCCGGCCAGGTTCCATTCCACGCTGCTCTCGTGTCCGACGTGGCGAGCGAAGTCCAGAGGGGCTCCGTCGTTTTGAATTGCGCTGCATCCAGTCCGGCTTCGCGGAAAAGCGCACTCCAATCTACCGCCTGCGCATGTGTTCCGGCGTCCTCCACTTGCGGCGGAATCGCTTGGAAAAACGTCAGCCGTCCCCGCGGATCCACTGCCAGGTTAATCATCCCCGAGAGTATTGGCGCCGGGTCATCGTCCGTAACCACTCCCGGAGTCAGCAGCGAGTCGTGGAAATCGTTCCCCACCATGTAATGCGGACTTTGCCGATATAGGTATTGCAGCGCCGCAGGTTGGCTGGGGAGTATTTCGTCCCAGCGCGGATGCGGCTTATCATTCTTTTGTACGTAGTTCAAGAAATCCGTGTCGTAAGAAAAGTCACCCGCGCTATCGACCGGCTTCTCGGTGTACCCGAGCCGGCTTACCATCTCTCTCGCCTTGTGCGTCAGGATTTCTGGCGATTGCTCCAGACCAAGCTTCCCCATGCCGCTCGTCTTGATCGACATGAAAGTAACCAGACCCAAACCCACGAGCGCCGCCGCTAAACAAAGCAACGCCGTTCGCGGCGCCAGTCCCGTGGTTTCTCCCGCCGCCGCAACCATCTGCGGCGATGGCGTCTCCCCGGCAGCCAGAGCCGCCGCCAGCGGATCTCCGCCCGGCAACGCCGCCGCAACACTCAAAGCTGAACTCATCCGGTTTGCGGGATCCGCTTCAAGACACCGCAAGATCACCCGCTCCACCGCCGGATCAAGATCCTTCACCAGCGTAGATGGTTTGCTGGGCGCCGATTCGCTTCGCACCCGCACCAGTTCCGGCAGTGACTCCACACTGAACGCACGCTTGCCGGTAAAGATTTCGTAGAGCACCAGGCCCAGCGAGTAAATATCGGTCTTTACGTTGACCTCTTTCCCTTCCAGTTGTTCCGGAGCCATGTAAGCCGGCGTGCCGCTGCGCACGTCGCTCCCCGGAATCTGATCCACCAATCCAGCCAGGCCGAAGTCGGTGACCACGACTTGCCCTCGGCCATCGAGCATGATGTTCGCCGGCTTCAAGTCGCGATGCAGCACCCCCTTGGCATGAGCCGCAGCCAACCCCGCGCAAAGTTGGCGCGCGATTTCTAAAGCCTTGTCCGCGGGCAAACGCCCAATGCGCCGCAACAGCGAAGCCAGATCCTCGCCGTCGACATATTCCATCGTGAAGAACGTGTGCCCATCCACTTCGCCCACGTCGTACACCCGGCACACATTCGGATGCGAGACCCGCCGCGACAGTCGAACCTCATTGCGGAATCGTTCCACCAATGCCTCATCCCGGTTCGCATCTTCCGGAAGAAACTTCAGCGCCACGGGCTGGCCCAGTGTCAGATCGTCGGCGCGATACACCTCGCCCATCCCGCCTCGACCCAGCAGGGCAATAATGCGATAACGCCCGGCCAGCAGGCGTCCGGGGAGAAATCGGCCCTCGGTTAGCAAACCGCCGGAAGAACTCGAAGTCCTGGAGCTCGGAACCTTCGCGGCCGAACCGGAAGACGCTCTCCCCGATTGTCGAGGCTTCGAGTCCACAAACTCCATGGTTGCAAGCTCGTCCGAAGCCACCACAACCGCGCCGCAAGACGAACAGAATCGCCCCGCATCAGGCACTTGGGAACCGCACGATACGCAGGTGGACATCAACTCCTCCGCCTAACAATTTACCCGTTAGCCCGCCCTCACGCCAACCGCGACGGGGAATGCAAACAGTAAAGTAACTTTACAACCCTTTACATACGCAACTCATAAAAGGACTAAAATGTTTGTCATGCCCGTGTAGGGCAACACTCCTGTCCGCCGCCTTCGAAGTTGAAGTTAGTTTGATTCCGGGCAATCGGTTTTGACATTTTTGACCAGCAGGATCAAAAAGCCGACAAGAGTGCTCAATAGCGGAGCAACCAAAAGTAACCCGGCGACCGCGATGCAAATCCAAGCCAGCCACCGCAACTTGCCGCCATCTTTCGGGTTCAAACCAACGACCCGGCCTTGCGCACTACAGAAAGCGGAGTGATTCACATGAAATCAAACTCTCGGATCTCGGTGTCACCAATCTCATGGATGGGAATAGCTCTCCTCATGCTCGCCCTTCCTATCCCGGCACTGGCCGCCCTGGGCGGAGACGTCACCTCGGTGCAGGCAGACAAAGCACAGATAAAAGGCACCCTGAAAACCACAGAAGCCGAGGCCTATACCGTCCACGAAATCACCGCCCCCGGCAACACCATCGTGAAGGAATACGTTTCCCCGGCGGGCAAGGTGTTCGCCATCACCTGGCATGGACAGTTTATCCCCAACATGCAACAGCTTCTGGGAACGTACTTTGATCAGTATGACCAGGCCGCCAAGGCCCAGAGAGAAAGTCACCCGGGCCATCGGCCGGTCAGTATCCAACAACCCGAATTGGTTTTCCAGAACGGCGGGCACATGCGTGCGTATCTTGGCAAAGCTTATGTCCCCAACATGGTGCCGGCGGGCGTCAACCCGGACGCATTACAATAAGGAGGAAAGTGTGCGCAGCTTCTTGGTCTTAGTTTTGGTCGGGACCCTCGGATTGCTCGTAGGATGCAGCAACAACGGAACGCCCGCAGGCATCGCGATTACAATTTCGCTCTCGCCGAACACCGCATCCGTCAATGCGGGCGGAGTGGTGAACGTGGTTGCCACGGTTGCCAACGACCCCAGCGGCAAAGGCGTGACCTGGACGCTCTCTGGTGTCGGCAAGTTAAGCGCTCAAACTTCCACCTCGGTGACCTATACCGCCCCGGCCACGGTGACCACCACCTCGGTTGCAACCGTCGTGGCAACATCCGTCGCCAGCACCTCGGTTACAGCCTCCTTGCCGATCACTGTCTCGCCCGCTGGCACCGTAGCGAACGTTGTGCCCATCTCGGTCAACGGCGGACCGTTAGCGCCCGCCACGATCTATCCCAACGGAGCTTTTGTCAGCGTCCAGATATGTGCTCCCAACGGTGCCTGCCAGACGATCGACAACGTTCTGTTGGATACGGGATCGTTCGGCCTCAGACTCTTGGGCTCAGAGGTTACCGTTCCGCTTGTGCCAATAACTGACACCAGCAGCGGTGACACGTTGTATGACTGCGTTCAATTTCTGGACAATTCGTTTCTATGGGGAGCCGTGGCACCGGCAACTATCGTACTGGGTGGAGAGACGGCAACTGCGACCTCCGTTCAGGTCATCGCAAATCCAAGCTTTCCCATCCCCAGCGGATGCACCGGCACTAACGAAGACACGCAGTCGACGCTAGGCGCAAACGGCATTTTGGGCGTAGGCCCTGAACCGTTTGACTGCGGCACCTCCTGCGACCCGGGCGTTGGAGGCAACCCCCCGCCAATATATTACCTGTGCTCGACCACTGGTACTTGCAACGCGACATTCGTATCGTGCGGCACTCTCTGTCAGGATCCTAACCCCAATATCCAGGTGACGAATCCCGTCTTCAATTTCCCGACCGACAACAACGGCGTGATTGTCCAGTTCCCGATGGTTTCAGACGTGGCCGCTACCGTGGATGGAACCCTGACCTTCGGCATCGGCACGGAGTCTAACAACGCCCTTCCGAGCACCGCACTTGTGCTCAACCTGGCTCAGGGAGATGTTTTCACTACCAATTTCGCCACCCAGTCCTTAACCAGCAGCTTTATTGACAGCGGTTCGAACGGGCTCTTTTTTCCTGACGCCGCGCTGGCGGGCTCGGTATGTCCCGGCAGCGATTCCTCCTGGTACTGTCCCAACCCCGCCCTCACTGGCCTCTCTGCAACCAATGTGGGCGCGTCGGGCAGCCCGTCAGGCTCGGTCACTTTCAACGTCGACAACTTCGAGACAGTGGTCAATGCCAACCCGGGCGACGCGGCCTTCAGCAACATCGCAGGCCCGAACGCCGGCGGCTTCGATTGGGGCCTGCCGTTCTTCTATGGACGCACCGTATTTACCGCCATCGATGGGACGACTGTAGGTACCACTCAGACCCCGTTCTTCGCGTATTAGCTTCGAGACGGTCATCAGTATCGCCGCAGTGAGCCTCGGATAACCGAGGCTCACTACAGCGCAAGAATGGCGTAGGAAAAGGGAAAGCCGCCCCCGGCTACCCGGTCGAGCAAAAGCTCGACCAGATCGAGGTAGTCACAGCGAGAACGGTGACCTTGTCACGCAAAATAGCCCCTAACTCCTTTATCCGGAATATTTTGCGTATAAGTCCTTATTCCTCAAAGATTTTGAGGGTAGTGTGGCTGTAACCCCATGATTCTAAAAGATCGAGGGGGAGGGGGTATACTCAAGATAACTAGATTGTAACTAGACCGATTTTTTGTTCGATCTAGAGCCTTGTCGCGGCCTCGCGCGCAAAAGACGATGTACTGGATCGGAGATGCAGAAGGTCGTCCCCTCCAATTACACTATCCGCCATGAAGAACTTTGAAAGTCTGACCCAGCGTGAAATCCTCGCCTTGGCCATCTCCCTGGAAGAAGAAGACGAACGCATCTTCGCCGATTTCGCCGAAGGCCTGCGTCAGGACTTCCCCGCCTCCTCCGCCGTATTCGAAGGCATGCGCGACGAAGAATCCGGACACCGTCGAAGGCTGATTGAGTTGTACCGGCAGAAGTTCGGAGAGCACATCCCCCTCATCCGCCGCCACGACGTGAAGGGCTTCGTACAACGAACCCCGGTCTGGTTGTCGCGGCCGTTGGGCCTCGACGTGGTGCGCAAAGAAGCCAGCGCCATCGAAGTCGAAACTCGCAGGTTCTACGAGAAGGCCGCGGGCCGAACCGAGGATGCCAGCATCCGCCAACTGCTCGATGACCTCGCCCAGGAAGAGCGCGCCCACGAAGACCGCGCTCAGGAGCTAAAGGAAGAAGAGTTGAGCCCCGATGTTGCCCAAGACGAAGAGAAGGCCCGACGACGCCTGTTCGTCCTCCAGATCGTGCAGCCCGGCCTCGCCGGTTTGATGGATGGCTCTGTCTCCACGCTCGCCCCTGTCTTCGCCGCCGCATTCGCCACGCGCAATCCTTGGGACGCATTCCTGGTCGGCATGGCCGCATCCGTCGGCGCCGGCATCAGCATGGGATTCGCCGAGGCCCTCTCCGACGACGGCAGCCTCACCGGGCGCGGCCATCCCTGGGTTCGCGGACTGGTTTGCGGCGCCATGACCGCCTTAGGCGGGGTGGGCCACACTTTACCCTTCCTCCTACCCAGCTTCCGGGTCGCGCTGGCCGTCGCCTTCGTAGTCGTGCTGGTCGAACTCGGGGTCATCACCTGGATCCGTCATCGCTATATGGACACGCCCACGTTCTCCGCCGCCATGCAGGTCGCATTAGGCGGCGCCCTCGTCTTCGCCACCGGAGTCCTGATCGGCAGCTCCTAGGCATCTGATCTCGAAATGTGCCCCCCACCAAGCTTCACTTGTCAGGCGATGTCGCGCTTGAGGCGAGGGGCGCGGCTTCGCGGTTCGCTTGCCGTCTCGACCCGGTTGCGGCCGCCCTTCTTGGCCCGGTACAACGCCTTGTCCGCAGCCTGGATCACCTGCTCCACTTCGCGCGTCTTCGGGCCGGCTTCCGCAACCCCGATACTGACCGTGACCGACAGTCCGCCGCGAGATTCCGCCGGAAGATTGCGAGGACGGCCCAGTTTTCGACGCGTGCTTCTCTTATCCTCGATCCTGCGACCTGCGCCGCGAGGCTCGCAGCGGCGTTCGGGCGTGGTTCGGACTCGGAACGTAGATTCCTCAATAAGCGTTCTGAGCGAATCCAGATGCGGCACGATTTCCTTCATGGATTTCCCAGCAAACAGAATCGAGAACTCCTCTCCGCCGACGCGAAACGCCTGCCCGCCTCCACTCACACGGGCGAGCCTCGCGGCGACCATGCTTAGAACCTGGTCTCCGGTGTCGTGCCCGTAGGTGTCGTTGAAGCTTTTGAAGTGATCAATGTCGACGATGGCAATTGAGTAAGGAGATTCAAGGCGCAGCAGTGCTTCATTGAAGGCGCGGCGAGCGGGCAGCGACGTGAGTTCGTCGTGATAGGCCAGCACGTAGGTGTTCTCGATGATCGACGCGATCAGAAGAAGTCCCGCCGTCGCCCAATAAGCAACGGAGATTCGGTACGCCGTGTTTGTCTGCAAGCCCATGAAGGTTGCGACCAGCGACCAGAGCAGGCCAATCCCTACTGGCTTGCGATAGAGAATGAATCGGAGGAGCAAGACCGCAAAAGCCGCAACGAAAGCCAGCAAAGCCAGTTGCGGGATTCGCGTCCAATGAAACAGGGATCGGTCCAGGAACGCGACGCGAAGAAGTGCGGGACTGGTGGTCTCTCCGGGACGGCAGATGATCGCGACGAACACTGACTCAAGGAACAACAACACCAGGCGTGGAGTGATTGCGGGAATCGAAAGGCCACGCTCGCGAACCAGCGACAGAACAATGAAGTTGAGCGGCAAGAGAAAGGCAATGGCTTCAAACACGATGTGGCCGGGGCCGACGGAAACGGCTCGCCCGCCCGAGAAGAAATCAAGGGCGCGATGCGCGAGCAGCAGCGTAATCAGGGCGAACAGGACGCGGCTGGAGTGGAATCGCCAAGCCAGCAGGATTCCCGCGATAAAAACAGCGTAGTAGTAGAACTCGACCGCGGCCGCCGAGACGGCCATCAATCCGCCGGACAAGAGCACAACTGCGGCCAGCAGCAGTATGCCTCCCGGCACCAACAGGGATTTCAGTGTTCCCTTGCCTCCCAGATCCACGCGGTGCGTATCCTCTCGGTCGAAAGCCGTGTCAACGAATTATCGTCGGCGGGGTAAAGCGCGGGTGAGTGGCAGAGCAGGTTCGGGGGCCGCGTTCCCGTTTGCGGAAGCCAGAGCCCTTCGTGCGCCCAGTAATCTCCGACGTTCGAGCGATTCTTGCCTAGAATCAGAAATTGAAGGTTAAAGAAAACTTATGCGCATTCTGATCGCAGAAGATGATTGCTCGCTCGCGAGCTTCGTGAAAAAGGGCCTTGACGCCGAACACTACGCGGTCGACGTTTCCAACGATGGTGAGCAGGCTCGAGCCATGGCGGGCGAATTCGACTATGACCTGGTCGTGCTCGACCTCAATCTGCCGCGTCTGGACGGCGTCTCCGTCCTGCGTTACTTGCGTACGCGGAAGCCGACCATGCCGATTCTGGTGCTCACCGGACGAACGCGAGTGGAAGACCGAGTGCAATGCCTGGATCTGGGAGCGGACGACTATCTGGGCAAACCATTTTCGTTCTCGGAGCTGTCGGCGCGGATCCGGGCGCTGCTGCGGCGTTGTCATCTGCCGGCGGAATCGATCCTGACGGTGGAGGATTTGAAACTTGACCGGGTGGAGCGCAGGGTCGAGCGGGCGGGGCGCCGCATCGACTTAACCGGCAAGGAGTTTGCTCTGCTCGAGTACCTGATGCGCAACGCGGGGCGGCGGATCACGCGTGCCATGATCATTGAGCATGTGTGGAATCTGTCTTTTGACACCTGCACCAATGTTGTGGATGTCTATGTGAATTATTCGACGGCGCAGGTGGACAAGAAAAAAGTCAACCGGCTCGCAACCGCAATTCAGGTTGCGTTCCAGCAGCTCGGGGCTTACCCAACTGCCGACCTATCCGGTACAGTCCCGAGCGACGAGGCGGATGAGGTCCGGAAGGCTGTTCCGGTCCCCCCATTGCCGCGCAGTGAAGAGAACCGCGATCTGGCCGAACTGCGAAACGAATTGGAACAAGCTTTGGCGCCGGAGATCGCTCGAGGCGAGGTCGAGGTCCGAAGCGGGCGTGAGGGGCTGGTGATCAGCCTGCGGGAAGCTGGTTTCTTTGACAGCGGTTCCGCGGGAGTCAAAGTGGGCTCCCAGCAGGCGTTCAGCCGCATGGCGACGCTGCTCGGCGAGCGTCAGTACAACATCCGGATCGAGGGCCACACCGATAATGTGCGTATCCACAACGCGCAATTCACTTCGAACTGGGAACTCTCCACCGCCCGCTCGACCGAGATGATCCGCCTTTTGATTATGAAGTACGGTTTTGAGCCGAAGCGACTCTCCGCTGGAGGCTACGGCGAATATCACCCCATCGCCACCAACAGCACAGAAGCTGGCCGTGCGCTCAATCGCCGGGTGGACGTGGTCGTCGTGGGAAAGCACGAACCTGAATCCGGGGTCACTGCCTCGCCGGTTATGGGCATTAAGTAATAGGAATCTATCTCGGCTCTCGCGTGAACGGGAATTGTGTAACGGCAGGTTCTCTACGTCAACATTGCTGTTAAACCAGACTCCACGAGGATTCTATAAAGATGCATTTGCTGTTCAAGGGCGCACTAGAATTTTGTGTTTTTGGTCTCCTCTTGCTCCAGAACTTGCTTTACCTTGCGGGTCAGGGACTGCGTGGAAAATGGCTTGGGCAGGTAGAACATTCCTTCTCCCTGGATTCCGTCTCGAGTAACTACATTTTCGGGATAGCCGGAGATGAAGATAATTTTCAGACTGGGGCAGATCGTCCGCATTTCATTGGCGAGGTCGCGGCCATTCTGCTCTGGAAGAACGACATCGGTCAGCAATAGTCGGACGATCGGTTTGTATTGACTGAATGCGGAGAAAGCCTCCCTGGCGTTTCGAGTCTTCAACACCCGATAGCCTGCGGACTCGAGAGTCTCACAAGTCACGTCGCGCAGGAAGGTTTCATCTTCCACCAGCAGGATAGTTCCGCGACCTCGATGGGAGCCGGCGTCGGTTACGATCGAGACCGAGTCGGGGAACATCTCCAAAGATTGTTGCGTTTGGTTCATTTAGTCCTCCCAGGACGAAAACGTATAAGCACCCGTGTATCCATCTGGAGTGCTGAACAGAAAAACGAGAGAGGCCTATATCCCGGTGCGAGTTACGGCCAAAAGAGCAATTCGCGCGGCCCGAGAAGTCGGTTGTAAGACACATATTAGTGATGGTCTCGGGAAAAAGATGTGCAATTATCGGGAATGTGTCCTGAAATGGTCGAACTAAAAGCAGAACGCCGTTATCGTGGCCGAGTCAGCAGGGTCTGATCGGGATCGAGTACGACCTTCCGTGCGCCCGGCGGTGCGATCAGATGGAATGGGGTTTCCGGCCCATCGGCGAACACCCGCCCCAGCAGAGTCACCTTGCCAGTAACGGATGCGTACAACGGAACCGGGGTTACCAAATTGTCGGGCGCATCTTTTTGCAAAATCACGCCACTGATTGTTGTTGCTCCCGGCTTGTCGAAATATTTTACGGCGTGCAGCTCGAAGCGCGGAATTGCAGTTCCATTCACCCATCCTTCGTAGAACCAGTCCAGCGACTTGTGGTGTTCATACCACAGGGAAGGCGGCAGCTCTTCCTCGAAGGCCTGCAACAAGTCGCGGGTCGTAATAGGTCTTCCCTGGTAGCGCTCCCTGAGTCTACGGAGCACTCGCACGAAAGGCTCATCCGTTTGCCCAGCCTTTCCATCGCCCCGGACACCGACGCTGGCGGTCCGCTCGGCGTCGCGCATCATGGAGCGCAGCATATGGAACAGCCAAGTGCCACGCCCGTAGCTGATTGCTTCGTAGCCGCTGGGAAATTGAGAGCAGGAGAGACGGGTACCTAAAGTCACGGGACCATCCTCGGTCAAGCGTATTCCGGCTTTGTTTTTCAGCAACAGGTCATCCCTGAATTTCTGCATTGCAGCGCGAAACTGCGCTGGATTCTCGGATTCGAGCACCATCATCGAACTGTAATTCGCCAGCGCTTCTACTATCCATTGGTCGCGATAGCCACTCCACATCACCAGGTCGCCCCACCACTGGTGAGCCGTCTCATGGGTAATCACCTGGCCAATCAGCATCTTTTCAACTGGGGTCAGGTGCAGCTCTGATTTTTCGTCTGCCGTGAGGAACGACGTACTGGAGAGAAAGATTAGTCCAGGCCAACCTTGGCTGAGCGCTCCGGGCATTTGGACCACCTCGAGATCGCTATAGGGAAAAGGGCCGTAGCGGCGCGAGAAGAATTCGATCGCGTACGCCGAGGCGGCTGCCACCGCCTGCGCATTCCGCGCTGGAGAAGGCGGAGGAGGCACGACACTCAAGCGCGGCTGACCGGGTAGGCCGCGGAGCAGCGGATCTGGAATCACACTCTTAGGCGCTGCCGTCGGGAATCCGCGCTCCATTCCCGGTGTCGCGTAAGTCTCCACGGTCACATCTCCCGCGTGTGCCACCACCCGTTCATATTTTCCCAGATCGAATCCGGCGATGGGGATGGGCCGCTCGGAGACCCAGCGGCTCATTTGTTGGCCTGCCGATAGAGCCACTCCTGCCCCTCCGTCACTGGGGCGGGAGGAATTCGCTTCGGTCCGCTTTCCGGTCGCCACCAGCGTCCAGCCTACCGGATAATGAAATTCCAAATCGAAGTTAGACATTGCGAGTCCACGATTCGGGTACCACGTGCCCCGTGCCCCGACGTACAGCAATCCCGCTCCAGCCTCCGAGAGTACGTCGCCGCCATAGACAAAACGCAATTCCAGTCGTTGGCCAGTCCGCAAGGGTCGGGGGAAGACGACCGCGACCAGATCATTTCCTTGCCGCGCCAGTTGAGTACCCTCGATTGCCGGGTTGTGAATGAACTCAATTGGGTTTCCTTCCATGTCTACTTGTTTGATCTGAAGGGCTCGGGATAACTCGAACAAAACGGTCCTTTCTCCACCCAGCCGCACTTCCATTTGAACGATCGCTTCGGCGTCGATTTTAGTGGGAGGCTTTATTTCGGCGCGAATCTTGAAGTGCGATATACCGATCGAATCAGGCTTGCCGCCTTCGCCAACCGTTGCATTAACAGCCTCCGCGCTCCGGTTCGGTTCGGCTGAAGAGAACGACGTCCAGACATTGTAGTAACTCGCACCGTCCACGGTTTTTGACTGGCCAGCCCATATCTGTTCCGGTGTATCCGCATCGTAATAAAGATCGAAAGTCCCCAGTCTCAGCCCTTGCAAACGGACGTGCAGAAAGCGTTCATCGTCGCTTACAGATTTGACCACCGCCCCATCTTCCGCAGTCTCGCCAACGACAGGAAGAAACCGGCTGAAGGTCATGAACAGACGTAGCGCATCGCCTTCCGCGAGATTGCGGGCCGCCCCATCCCACTGCGAAAGGAACGCCTGCGCGTAATCTACTGGCACGAGGGATGGCCGCAACTCGGCGAAGGTATCGTCATTGAAGCGGAAGTACGCGGTTACAAACCGTTCCTCCAGAATAGCCTCGCCGGTGAACAGTGCCATCGACGCGCGCTCGTACCGGTTGGGAGGAGATAACAAGATCTCGCCATCCCCTTCAAAAAAAGCTCCGGTAACGTGGCCAACGACATCCTCGGTAAATGCAATTGTGCCGTTGTTCAGCGTGATGTGAATTGCGGCCCGATCGATGGACACGTCGCGCAGGCGATAAACTCGCGACTTGTCCAGGCTGGTGTCGCACAATCGTAGATAAAGCGACTCTGCCGAATTCAGATGCGGTCGCGCAGTTGCCTGCGAGACATTCGACGCCGGTTCGTCGGCGGATTGCAGAGGGTTCTGGCTCCAGGGCCGCGCTGCTGCCGTCGAAACCAGCAACAACCAAGCTATCGGCAGCAACCCTTTCCGCATTGTTGAGATTACTCCGGTCACCTACGCCTGCTGCTTCCTATCTTCTAGAATGCGCCTTAGTGCGTCCATCTGTCACCTACACTCTCGTATCAAGTTTGCTACTCGCCGCGGCTGTGGTCTGCGCATCCGCGGAGGTCATTCATCTCAAGAACGGCCGTACAATCTGGGCCGAGCATGCTCGGGATACCGGAACTCATATCGAGTACGACCTCGGCGATAACACCTATGCGATTCCCAAATCGCTAGTCGAGCGGATCGACGACGGCGGGGCTCCTCCCGCATACACCCCTTCGCAAGCAGGTGCCAAAGAAGCCCACGACCTTCCTGAGTTCACGCCTGCCGACAACTTGAAGAATGATCCTGCGCTCATTGGCAAGATTGTCCAGCAGGGCCGTGTTGATCCTGATGCTCTGTCGGCGCTCGAACAAGCGGGTAACGCCCCTGCGATCGCCGCCGGCTATTTCATCGCAGGCAAGCACGAATTCGATCGGGGAGACGTCAGCAAGGCACGCACCTACTTTGAAGCCGCCTTGCGTTTCGATTCTCAGAATCCCACGATTCTGAACTACTATGCCGCCCTGCTGGTTAGAACCGGGAATGCCACCCAGGCGTTGCCTTACGCCGAGAGAGCCGTCCGGGCTGCGCCCGACTCACCCGATGCGCTGACGGTACTGGGATACGTCCAATTTGCCGCTGACCGTACTCCGGAAGCAATACGTACCTGGAAACGTTCTCTCGATCTCCGTCCTGACGTCACCGTACAAAAATACCTGGAAAAGGCGCAGCGCGACGCCACCGCCGAGGCCGACTACACGCAGCACGAGAGCAGCCATTTCACTTTGAGATATGAAGGCAAGCGGACATCCGAGGCACTGCGCGGCCAGTTAGTGGCTACCCTTGAGTCGGAATACGATGACTTGGTGCGAGAGCTTGGCATCGCTCCCCGCAACAATATTCCGGTCGTGCTCTACACCGAACAGTCGTTTTTTGACGTCACCCAGGCACCTTCCTGGAGCGGGGCGGTCTTTGACGGAAAGTTGCGCATCCCCATCAACGGCTTGACCTCGGTCACGCCGGAGCTGGCGCGCGTGCTTAAGCACGAACTCGCGCATTCCTTTATTAGTCAGCTGTCAAGCGGGCGCTGTCCGCAATGGCTCAACGAGGGCATTGCCCAGGCGGTCGAGCCCAAGCAGGTGTCTCATGGAAAGCTTCTGGCCGATCTTTTCCGGACACAACGCGAGATTCCGCTGAACGCCCTCGAAGGCAGTTTTATGCAGTTTTCGAGCGCCCAGGCCACAGTGGCCTATGAAGAGTCTCTCGCCGCAGTGCAATACATCAGCGACTCCTATGGTATGAGCGACTTGCAAAGGATTCTCGAAAGGCTTGGACAGGGCAGTTCGACCGAAGCCGCCCTACGGGCCACCATTCACTCTGATTACGGTCAACTGGAAACAGACGTCGGCAAGTACCTCAACGGCAAGTACGGGAATTGAAGGACGAATCCAGGGTTCATATCCGACAATTCCTATCTAATGCTTCGGTATCAGGATATGGCCTTAGCCATATCGTTAGAGCCACCATCCGTTCCGTTCCGGTCCATCCATTCTTGTTGTGAGCGCGCCCGCCCGCAGTTTTGATTGGTTTTTGGGCGAATTCTGTGGTAACTTCTCGCTCGATTTCCGATGCGTGCTCTCTTTCATTTCGAAAAATCCCGGCCGGCAACGATCCACGATCCGGTTCATACGGACATTCCGGAACTCCGCGGGGCGGAACTGGCGTCGGTCTACCACGGCCAGCGGATGGCGGGCGATTTCTATGATTTCTTTCGTGTGGCTCCCGATCGGGTTTTATTTGGCTTGCTCGATGCTGCCGGCGGTCTGGAGGACACTCGTTCCATCCTCTCGGCCGCCCAGCGAACCTTCCGCGCTGCTGGAACTCAGTTATTCGCGCGGCGGGATCTCAATGAAGCCGATAAGATGATGGAGCTGTGCCTGCAATTGAACCAGGCTATCTTGAAGGCTGCCGATGGGGTTCATTCTTGTCCTGCTTTTGCTGGCTGCTACGATGAAAGCCTGGGCATCGTTTGCTATTTCAACGCGGGCCATACTCCTGGGCTGACGAGAGACCAAAAAGGCATTACCGAACTTCCCGCAACCGGCCTACCCCTGGGGCTCTTTTCCCACATGACTTCTGACGCTCCCATGGTCGCCCTCGAGCCTGGTGCTGTTCTTCTCCTGGCTTCGCGTGGAATTGTCGAGGGGAAATTCAAATCCGAAGAATTTGGATTGCATCGGGTGAAACAAACTCTTCAGCAATCCGCTGCGGCCAATGCGAAAGACCTTTGCGTGTCCGTCCTCGACCAGATGCAGCGGTTCATGCGCAAAGCACCAACGCACAATGACGTGACCGCGCTCGCGCTGGCGCGAAATTCCTGAAGGCATTGCAAGCGCCCATACCCCTAGCGGGTTTGCCTAGCCTGCTCGTCAATGTCACAATACTTCTATGCAAAAATCCTTAGTGCTAAACGTATTCGCGGTGGGGATTGTGCTGCTGGGCAACGTCCTGGCGCAAACTCCCGCAGCCCCGACTCAACAATCTTCACAGCCTCCTGCGGCGGGAAGCCAAAGCGCTTCCGCTTTCGCAACCCAAAAAGACAAGGTCAGCTACGCCATTGGGATGAATATTGGAACGACTTTGCACAGGCAGTCTCTGGATGTTGACCCGAACGTCCTGCTGCAGGGTCTGAAAGACGCAATGTCGGGTGGCAAGACGCAGCTTTCAGAAGAAGAAGCGCACGCCACGCTTACCGAGTTGCAGACAGAAATGCACAAGAAACAGCAAGAGAAGATGCAGCAGGTTGGGGAGGCGAACAAGAAGGAAGGAGAAGCATTCCTGGCCGCCAACAAGGCAAAAGAAGGCGTAGTCACGCTGCCCAGCGGTCTTCAGTACAAGATATTAACTCCCGGCAAGGGACCGAAGCCCACGGCGAGCGACTCTGTAGTATGCAACTATCGCGGAACGCTTATCGACGGAAAAGAATTCGACAGCTCGTACAAGCGCGGCCAGCCCGCCACATTTCCCGTTGGTAGAGTCATCAAGGGCTGGACGGAGGCTCTTCAACTCATGCCCATGGGATCCAAGTGGCAACTCGTGGTTCCGTCCGATTTGGCTTACGGCGAAGGCGGACAGGGCCCCGACATTGGCCCGAACGCTACACTCATTTTTGAGGTGGAGCTTCTCTCGATCCAAAGCAAGGACAAGGATAAGGATAACGATAAAGGTAAAGACAAGAAGCAGTAAGGCAGTGGGCGGGAGCGCCGCGGGTAATGAGCGTCTGACTTCTCCGGGATGCGGGAGGAGTCTAGGTTCGCCTGCCCACGGCGCTTACCGCGTGGTGCGAAGGCAGCGCAAAAAAAACCGCCAAGGCCACGTTCAAAAGCAAACTCGCAGGCACGTTTACCCACGTCAAAGCGATGCAGACCAGGTAAAGCAGCGGGCCAAACGCATATTGGGCTGAGATTCTGTCAGCCGCGGATATGTCAACGTCCTTCCCCAGCAGATGGCGGCTCGCATACCTCCACAAGATGTTAAAGAAGATGGCGATGGCAAAGTAGGTCCCGTGGTACAGAATCGCCGCCGCCCGCTGATCGCTTTGCCCCAGGTGTTGCGCCAGCACCGCCGTAGGAAATGGAACCGCGCACACGCCCAGCAGAAGCAGAAGATTCAAGAACAAGAGTGCATTATTCGCCCGCTTGATGTGGGTAAACAAGCGATGGTGATTAATCCACATGATCCCGATAAAGGTGAAGCTGAAGACAAATGCGAAGTAAGAGGGCCACTGCCGAAGAAGTTGCACGGAGAGATTTCCGCTCCCCGCGGCCGGAATCTTGATTTCGAGGATCAGTAAGGTAATAGCAATCGCGAACACGCCGTCCGAGAAGGCTTCGATGCGTGCCGTTTCTTTTTCCATGCTCGACCTTAAGTCAGCCAATCCGCGCAAACGCTGGATTACTTGCTCCGCGCCTTCTTCCGTGCAGGCCCTGCATTAGGAGGTCGGGTCGAGATCGGCGCCAGTTCGTCGGCAGTCACGAAGATAGGCTCGATGTCGGTCGGAATGGCCTGCAAACTATCCAGCGCTTTCCGCACGGCAGGGCGTATGACGCCCAGTTCATCCAGCAGCTTTTTCGCGCCTGCATAGTTGCCCTCGGCCTCGATGGTCAAAAGATCGTGATCCAGTTCCGCGATCGCAGTCTTGATCTTTGACATATCCACCGAGAATGTTCCGTCGGCGTGCTGCACAAACGCACCTTTGTCCATCAGGTAATTGAACTGGATCGCCATGCCTTTGCCGTGAGCGTCATTCAGCCCGAAGCGCAGACTGCGGAAGGCGGAAGCCAGATAAGTGGTGTAAAGCTGCCGCTGCGCAGCTTCATCGGAGGGCAGTGATTTGCCCAACCCCATCTGCTTGGAGTGGTCCATCATGTACTGCAGAGCGAACAACCCGGTCACGTCGGCTTTAGGCTCTTCAATGGCGCTATACAACTCTTTCAGTTCTTCGCGAGGTGTGGTGTCGCGCCCCTGCACTTTGATCTGATGCGGCCCCAGGCCGTGCATCAACTCATGCGCCAGAATGTGGGTAAAGAACGGTTCGAAGCTCACGTCGACCATCGCCGACTGGGACAGCGTCCGGCGCGCGATCGGCAGCAGCACGCTGCGAAACTTCGCCTCCTGCACATTTTTTAGCATCACTCGCTTGCTGCCCTTCTGTTGCACCACCCGGTCGTCGTTGGGCAGATTGTACGCAGCAGTCTGGATCCCATGAGCACCATCTCCCGCGCTGAGGATCTCGTCCACAACACGAATCGGCGCAGCCGGACCCAGCTTGGGGTTGCGGTTCTGCGGATCGATGGGCAGGTTGTTTTCGATCTCCTGCAGATGCTGGGTAAAGATTGAGAGCTTGGCCGTCTCTTCATCGTCGCGCAGGTTTACGTAAGCCTCGAAAGCCGCTTTGTAGCCGAAAAGTTCGTCGTTGTAGGTTTCGTACGGGCCGATCGTGATGTCCAGCGGCGCATCCAGGTCCATCCATGCCATGTCGCTTTCATAATAATCATTCGATAGAAACGCATCTGCCCGCAGGTTAAGGAATTTCTTCAGCGACGCGTTGTCCGTCAAACCTGCCGCTTCGTGAAGCAGGTTCGCGGTCCGCGTGAGGTCATCGGCATATTGCTGGCTGTAAGGAACGGCCAAAAGGTTATTCGGCGGTTTGCTGTTCTCCCGCCAGCGAATCACGGTGAAGAAGCTCTTCGCCTGTTCCTGCTCCTTCGTGGATAGTTGCGCAGCCCAACTCTCGAAAGCTTCTTTGGTCATGCTCTCAGGATAGAAATTCGCTCCGAGCGGCTTGCGTTCAGGCACGCCCGTCAAGAACGCTTTATACTCGTCCAGGTCGGACCAAGGTCCCTTGTTGATCCAAAAATAGTGCAGGCGCGCCTTACCCAGTGGCGTAGTGTCCTTCTGCAACCGGGCATAGAGGGCGAGGTTTCCGTCCCACATCTGCTGCAGGAAAATGTCGTTCAGGATCCGCGCTGCCTCAATCAGTTTCACCAGCGCCTGACGATCGCCCGAGGAAAGCCTCGAAGTGTCCACCCTCAGCGGCGTCGGCGCGAAGCGGTTGGCCATCTTCTCCAGTTGCGCCAGGTCTGGCATTGCCCCGATCTTTTGTGCTTTTGCCGAAATACTCGTCACTCCCAGAAGTAGTACAAGAATAAAACAGGCGGTGCCCTTCATAGCCTCTCCTCGGTGCCAATTCGCCGCCAGTGCGGGGCGAAAACCGATCATGATATCAGGAGATGCGGTAGCGCGGGCCGACATCCGGAGGTACAATTTACAGAAAGGCGTGATGCCAGAACAACGAGCACCCTGGCTGAACTTCGGCCGTGGACTTTCTTATGAGAAAACTTTCCCTTTGCTTCCTGCTTGGTTCCGTCGTTGCCTTGCCCGTCATTCTCAGGGCGGACGACCCGGTGATTGAAGAGATTATTGCCCGCGTCAACAACCAAATCGTTACCCACAGCGAGTACGTGCACAGCAAAGAAGAACTGAAAAAGGAAGCGCAGCAGCAGGATCCCGTCAATGCCGATAAGCTCGTCGCCGAACGCGACAAGGATGTCCTGCGCGACCTGATCGATCAGGAGTTGCTGCTGGAAAAGGGCAAGGACATGGGCATCACCGCCGATACCGAAGTCATCAAGAAGCTGGACTCGATGCGCAAGGACATGAAACTCGACAGCATGGAGGAATTGGAAAAAGCCGCCCAGTCCCAGGGGATCTCGTTCGAGGACTTCAAGCAGAACCTGCGCAATCAGATCATTACCCAGCAGGTTATCGGCAAGGAAGTGGGCTCGAGGCTGGCCATTAACAAAGAGGATGAGCAGAAGTTTTACGACGAACATAAGAGCGAGATGGAACAGCCGGAGACAATTCGCTTGAGCGAGATCCTGGTCTCAACCGACGCCAAGCCAAATGACACTACCGACGAAGCTCAACGGCTTCAGGCCGCACAGGCGAAAGCTGACGACCTGCTTGCTCAGATTCGCAAAGGCGCCAAGTTCGACGAGGTCGCCAAGAAAAACTCCGATGGGCCCACCGCCGCCCAGGGTGGCGACCTCGGTGACTTTAAACGCGGCACGCTGGCCAAGGAACTCGAGGATAAGACTTTCGCTATGAAGGCCGGTGATGTGTCGGACGTAATCCGCACCAAGCAAGGCTTCGTGATCCTGAAGGTCACCGAGCATCACAACGCTGGCGTTCCGCCGCTGAGCGAGATCGAGCCCCGAATCCAGGACGCACTCTACATGCAGAAGTTGCAACCCGCGTTGCGGGAATACCTCACTAAACTTCGCGAGGATGCGTTCATTGATATCAAGGCCGGCTACGTGGACTCTGGTGCCAGCCCCAACCAGACCAAGCCCATTGAAACCGCAGCCAAGGAACCTGGCGCGAAAGACCTCAAAAAGAAGAAAAAATTCGGCCTGTTTTAGTTTAAGCTGGGCCTGAACCGCATGAAGGAATTCTTCCTATCCGATTGTAGCCACCACGAAAACAAGGTCGTCACTTCGAGTTTCGTGGTCGTTTCCAAGCAGGTGAAACCTAAGAAGACCGGGGAGCCCTATCTGGCGCTGATTCTCGGTGATCGAACCGGCCAGCTTGACGCCAAGATGTGGGATAACGTTGAGGACGCGATCGACACCTTCGAGCAGGACGATTTCCTCAAAGTCAAAGGCCTGCTCAACAAATATAAGAACCGCTTCCAGCTCACCATTCACAAACTTCGCCGCCTCGGGGATTCGGAGATCGACTTCTCTGACTATTTGCCAAAGACCACCAAGGATATCGGCGAGCTGTGGCAGGCCCTGGCGACCTTCGTCGCTTCTTTTCAGAACCCCCATCTCAAGTCGCTGGTGGAAGCTTTCATGGCCGATCCGGACATTGCCGAGGCCTACCGCAATGCTCCCGCCGCCAAGACTTTGCATCATGCGTACATCGGCGGACTGCTCGATCACGTGGTCTCGCTCTTCCGCTCCTGCGATCTGATGTGCCGGAATTATCCCCAGCTCAACCGTGACCTCCTGCTCACCGGCGCCTTCCTGCACGACATTGGCAAGATTCACGAACTCACCTATAACCGCTCTTTTTCCTACACCACGCGCGGCCAGTTGCTGGGCCACATGATCATCGAACTGGAAATGCTGCAAGCCAAACTTGACCGGTTCCCCGACTTTCCCCAGGAACTTAAAATCCTTGTCGAGCACCTCATCATCAGCCATCACGGAGAATACGAGTTCGGCTCGCCGAAGTTGCCCATGTTTCCTGAGGCCCTGATGCTGCATTATCTCGACAACCTCGATTCCAAGATGGAAAGCATGCGCGCGCATTTCGAGCGCGAAGCTGCGACAGAAGGACCGTGGACCGGTTACAACTCTTCTCTAAGCCGACCGCTGCTGAACTCGGCGAAATTCCTGGAGAAGAAGCCGGCGGCTATTACTGCAGCGGATTCAAACGCCGGTGCAAGTGCCCCCTCGTCGGATCCGTCCACATTACCCGGACCGGAATTGCCGGCGGAGACCATACCTGAGGCACAACCGCTGGAAATCAAGGAGCGTTAGCTTTCCGCTTAGAACGGAGAACTGACAACCGACAACTGATTTCTCGCATCTGCCATGCTCGACTTCAATCGCTTCAAAGTCCTGACCTTCGACTGCTACGGCACCATGATTGACTGGGAGAGCGGTATCTTCTCCGCCCTGCACCCAATCCTCGCCGCGCACCAGCAGAGCATCTCAGACTCCGCACTGCTCGAGCTGTACTCCGAGCTCGAACTAAAAGCGGAGAGCGGCGAATTTCTGCGTTATCGGGATGTCTTGCAATCGGTAGTGCGCGGGTTCGGCGAGCGTCTCGGATTTTCGCCAACCCACGCCGAAGTGCGTTCGCTGCCGGAATCGCTGAAACACTGGCAGCCGTTTCCGGACACAGTAGAAGCCCTGCGCCAACTCAAAAGCCGCTACCAACTCGCGGTGATGTCCAACGTGGACGACGACCTGTTCGCCTCTACTGCACCCAAGCTCGGAGTAGCGTTCGACCACGTAATCACCGCCCAGCAAGCCGGCTGCTATAAACCCTGCATGAGGATGTTCAAACTAGCCGAAGACCGGATCGGCGCAGCTCGTGAGCAGTGGCTCCATGTTGGCCAAAGCATTTATCACGACGTGATTCCCGCGCAGTCCCTGGGCATTGCGACAGTGTGGGTGAACCGCCGCTCGCCTCGCCCCGGCGCTGGAGCCGCCAAAGCCGCTGCCGGAAAGCCAGACCTGGAAGTCCCCGACCTGGATGCCTTGTCCCGTCTTGCGGTTAGTTGATGAACTAGGTCGGAGGTCGCCTTCCCTGGTCTGAGGGTTCGACAGCATTCCCCGCGGCCACATCCCGGTATTAAACTGGTTGTCGCGACTATCGCGGTTGGAGATCCTATGAAAAGTGCCGGCGACTCCACACTCTCCAGTCTGGTTCTTCGTGCGACGTTCTTATCAGTTCTTCTTGTGAGCGTCGGCTTCTCACCTGGGTTGGGACAAAGCGATCAGGGCAATGCGTCATCCAAAGAGGACCTCGCCAGGGTGGTCATCAGGATGGACAAGCGGACATTCAAGCCCGACGAAAGCATCCCGGTGTACGTTGATCTCGAAGCACGGGGTGAAGGTGTATATATCGCCCGAGAATGGGGAGAGGCCGGATCGAATATTCCCGGCTTCTGGATCAGTCTCAAGACAGAGGATGGCCGGCCAGCCCAGTCCTGTGGCACAGGCTCAGAGTCTCTTCCCGGCGGACTGCCGCCCCCGTCCGAAGTGTTGAAAAAGGACTTCTTTCTTTTGGCCGCGGGACATTCCATCGGCATTGGCCACGACCTCCCGTGTGTGCAGCCAAATTCCGGCCGATACCGAGTCGAGGCAGGCTACAGTCCCAACTATCCTCAGACCGCCAAAGTCGCACAGCTGCCCGAAGCTCGCGGCCTCGTGCTCGACCACGAACTGGACGCCGTACCTATTACAATCGAGATCAGGTGAAGACCATGCCAACCGCTACGACCCGCATCAATCCGCTCTCTTATCTCACCGACCAACTGGACGACCTCAAGGCTAAAGGCACGCACTTCCGTCTCCGTGTGCTCGACGACGAACAAGCCCCGCTATGCACATTCGATGGCAAGAAGGTCATCAATATCGCCTCCAACAATTATCTCGGCCTGACCACCCATCCCAAACTTCGCGAGGCTGCGCTGGAAGCCACACGCAAATACGGAGTCGGCTCAGGTGCGGTGCGAACCGTCGCCGGCACCATGAAGATCCACATGGAGCTCGAGGAGAGAATCGCCCGCTTTAAGAACGTCGAGGCCTGCGTTGTTTTCCAGTCAGGATTCGCTGCCAATGCGGGTACCGTCTCAGCCGTGCTAGGCAAGGACGATTTCATCATCTCCGACCAACTGAACCACGCCTCCATCATCGACGGTGCCCGTTTGTCTCGCGCCAAAATCCTTGTCTTCGAGCACAAGAACATGGAGCAGGCGGAAGAAAGATTGGCAAGCGTTAAAGATCAACCAGGAAAGAAGTTGTTGATCACCGACGGCGTCTTTTCCATGGACGGTGATATCGGCCCGCTGCCCGCGCTGTGTGAGCTGGCAGAAAAATATGGCGCGATCATGATGGTCGACGATGCCCACGCCTCGGGTGTTTTGGGCCGCAACGGCCGCGGCACCATCGATCACTTCAAAATGCACGGGCGCGTGGACATTCAGGTGGGGACACTCTCGAAAGCCATCGGCGCCCTGGGCGGATACGTTTGCGGCACCCGCGACCTGATCGACTTCCTGTATCACCGCGCCCGCCCGTTCCTGTTCTCCACGTCGCACCCGCCGTCGGTTGCTGCCACTTGCATCGCCGCTTTTGATGTTTTGGAAAACGAACCCGAGCGCATCGAGAAGCTCTGGGAGAACACGCGCTTCTGGAAAAAAGAATTAGGCCTGTTAGGCTTCAACATCGGAGGCCAGACTACTCCCGCTAGCGAAACCCCAATCACCCCCATCATCATCGGCGACGGCAAACTCACCATGGACTTCTCCCGTGAACTCTTCAAAGAAGGCGTCATGAGCACAGGCATCGCCTTCCCCACAGTCCCCGAAGGCAAAGCCCGCATCCGCACCATCATGACCGCCACCCATACCAAAGAAGAATTGCAGCAAGCGTTGGAGGTGCTGAAGCGAGTAGGGAGACGGATGGGGATTGTGTAGAAAAGATTGTCCGTAGAAGCGGAATGTTCCTCGTGGAACACTTCTGCTCTAAAAAAAGCCTAGTCGGCTCGATAGACTATCTTCCCGCTCACAATCGTCGCCACAACCTTGCCCGTGAGTCGCCAGCCATCGAATGGAGTATTGTGTGATTTCGAGCGCGACATAGCGGCGTCAAACGTCCAGCGTTTCTTGGGATCGAAAATGGATACATCGGCGTGGCTGCCACGGGCGAGTGTGCCTCGTCCTCGCAAATCAACGACGCGCGCCGGACCGGCGGTGAATAGTTCGACGATCCTTGCCAGGGGAATCTTGTGGTCACGATGCAGACGAGTGATGGCTAGCGCGAGAGCAGTTTCGAGCCCGGTGACTCCGAACATGGCGCGCTCGAATTCGATGATCTTTTCATGCGGCGCGTGGGGGGCGTGATCGGTCGCGATGGCATCGACGGTTCCGTCTGCAAGCGCCACGAGAAGGGCTTCACGATCGGCGCTCGATCGCAAAGGCGGATTCATCTTGAAGTTGGAGTTGTAGTCGCCAACGTCGGCATCGGTCAGGCTGAAATGGTGAGGGGTGACTTCACAGGTGACGCGGGCCTTGCCGCGCTTGCCGCGCCTGACTGCTTTCAGCGCATCCGCGGTCGAAAGATGGGCCACGTGCAAACGCGCTCCGGTGAATTGCTGGGCAAGTTGAACGTCGCGTTCGACCACAGATGCTTCCGCGGCTGCCGTCATGCCGCGCAGCCCCAGCCGGAATGAGGTCGGGCCCTCGTTCAACGAGCAGTTTTCCGTCATGCGCGTGTCCTCCGCGTGCTGAATTACCGGAAGGCTGAGTCCCGACGCCGCCCGTAGCGTCTCGCGCATGATGGTGTCGTTAAGGATGGGACGGCCGTCGTCGCTCACCGCCACCGCGCCAGCGCGCTGCAAGGCTCCAAAATCGGTCAGCACGGCGCCTTTGCTGGCGTGGGTGGCGGCGGCAATTGGGAAGACGTTGATCACCGCCGCGCGTTCGGGTTGCTGGATCCAAGCGATCCACTCGGGGGAATCGACGATCGGGGACGTGTTCGGCATGCAACACACGGAAGTAAATCCGCCGGCGGCGGCTGCGGCAGTTCCGGTCGCGATGCTTTCCTTGTAGCTCTGCCCAGGTTCGCGCAGGTGGACGTGGAGATCAATGAAGCCAGGAGCGACGACCAGGCCGCGCGCGTCGAAGGTTGCATCCGCGCCGCTGCGAATCTTGTTTGGCGCTGCAACCTCAGCTACGCGGCCCTCGCGCAGCAACACGTCCAGGAGCGCATCGAGTTTCGCGGCGGGGTCGATGACGTGACCGCCTTTGATCAAGAGAGAACCCGATTTTGATTTATCGTGTGCCATTCTTTGCTTCTGAATGTTTCCTGAGCTAGAAGCCTAGCTCGCCTTGCCCAGCGCGTTGGCCAGGATCGCCATTCGCACCGGTACTCCGTTATGCACTTCTTCGACGATGACCGACTGCGGGCAATCCGCTACCTCCCAGGTGATTTCCAGGCCGCGGATGATTGGGCCAGGATGCATTACTATCGCGTCGCGCCTGGCCAGCTTCAAACGAGCCATTGTCATCTGGTATCTGGAAATGTACTCCTGCAGACGAAGCTTTGTTCCCGCCAGCCGTTCTTTTTGCACTCGCAAAACCATGATTGCGTCGGAGCCGCGCACGGCTTCTTCAACCGTCCGGGTGATGTGCAGTCCCGGCGCTAGAGTGGTCGCCACTTCGGGCAAGAATTCCGGAGGCCCGCAAAGGGTGATGCGCGCGCCGAATTTGCTGAGCAGGTGAATCGTAGAGCGAGCCACGCGGCTGTGATAGATGTCGCCGACAATCGCCATCTGCAAACCCTTCAGCGTTTTCTTGTGGCGCAGGATGGTGTAGGCGTCGAGCAGCGCCTGCGTGGGATGCTCGTGCATGCCGTCGCCGGCATTAACAACCGGAATATCGAGGTGCGTCGCCATTAGCAGCGGAGCGCCAGCGTGCGGATGACGAATCACCATGACATCAGCGCCGACCGCTCGCAGAGTGTATCCCGTGTCCAGCAACGACTCGCCCTTTTCTATGCTCGATCCGCTGGAGAGCACAAGCGTAGTCATGGCTCCGAGCGACTTAGCGGCGATCTCGAAGGAAGCACGGGTGCGAGTGGAAGGTTCGTAGAATAGAAGCAACACACGCTTTCCGCGGAGCAAAGGGCGCGGCTTCAGCGGATTCATCCGCCGTGCCAGCGTGAGCAGGCGCAGAATCTCTTTTGCGTCGAGATGTTCAATACCCAGCAGGGAACCGCGTGCAGCTTTGTTCATTGCTTGCCCGGCGACCTCAGGAGCCAACGCCCAAACGCAGCTTCGGGTAGACGCACTACGGTCGAGCCCTTCTCTCTTTTCTTGCTTCCCCGGAAACAGTTTCTAGTCCTGTTTTTCCACGAGTAAAACTTTTTCGGCTTCGTCGATCTCGCGCAACTGCACCTCAATGATCTCCTGACGCGTGGTTTGGACTTTGCGGCCCACGAAGGTTGCTTCGATGGGCAGTTCGCGATAGCCGCGGTCGATGAGCACGCAGAGCTGTACCTGGCGGGGACGCCCCTGCTTGAAGAGGGCATCCATGGCGGCGCGCACGGTGCGTCCGGTATAAAGGACATCATCCACCAGGACAATGTTCTTGCCGGTGATGGGGAACTCCATCTCCGTTTTCTGCACTACCGGCACCGCTCCCACGGTCGAGAGATCGTCACGATACAAAGTAATGTCGAGCGTCCCCACGGGCACCTGGGTCTTTTCGATCCTCCCGATCATCTGTCCCAGCCGCTGGGCGAGAAAAACGCCGCGGCGGCGGATTCCCACCAGTCCAAGGTCGTCGGCTCCGTTGTTTTTCTCGATGATTTCGTGCACCAGCCGTACCAGCGTGCGCTCGATCTCCGACGCAGACATCAATTGCGCCTTCTCTCGGAGGTTGGCCTGGCGGGGTGACGTTCGTGGAGACATGAACGCTGCATCATACGCGGAGCGGGCAGGCTGGGGCAAGGTGGGGTGGTCGAGTTTGCGAAAGAGTGTCTGCCACTCGCGCGAAATCCCCATCACCTGCGCGCACAGTGTTAAGCTGTAACGCCAAATTGCGCGAAGGTGACAATGTGGCCGGCGGGGTCTCTTATGCCGATTTCTTTTGCACCGTAGAAGGTCATGCGGACGGGCATGACAACCGTGCTTCCCTCCACTGCAGCCATGACTTGGTCGAGGTCTCCTACCTCGACGTATAGAAACGATGGGCCTTTGCGGACCTCCGGTGAAACCGCGGAGACATCTTTCTCGGCGCTGGCGTAGGTCTGATACATCAACTCGATTCCGCCTTTTTGCAGGATTGCGAATGCCAGCTTGTTGCCCTCCGGCACGTCAATGGTTTTCTCGAATCCCAACCGTTCCACCCAGAACTTCAGGCAGGGCTCAATCTCTTCCGCGAACAGGATCGGTGTAAGTTTCTTTACCGTCATAATTTCCCCCGTTGCTTAAGATTTCTCTTGCAAATTCACACTAGTCTTATTTAGACTAGCCTAAACGTACAGAATCACGGAACCCATGTCAAGGAGAATCTTGATGCCGACCGAAGAACGCAAACTACGAGACCTGGTCTCTATTGGACCGGCCATGCTGCGCGACTTCGAACTGCTCGGGGTTGAGAGTGTGGCGCAGCTTTCCCGTCGAAACCCGGAGAAGCTTTATGAGAAGTTATGCCAAATCACGGAACAGCCGCAGGACATCTGTTGCCTGGACGTGTTTCGCGCGGCGGTAGCGCAGGCACGGAATCCGCGTCTGCCCCTCGAGCAATGCCAGTGGTGGTATTGGAGCCGCAGACGGAAAGCGTGCGATGGCCTCCGGTGAGAAACGCGACCTGACGACCCCGGATTTAGTCCTTCTGAGCCTGCTCGCCGAGCGCCCGATGCACGGCTACGAAGCGAATTTGGAGCTGGAGCGCCGCCAGGTGCGGGACTGGGCGGGCATCTCGCGGCCGCAGGTTTATTACTCGCTCGACAAATTGGCTCGTCTGGGACTGGTCCGGCCGGTGGCAAGCGATGAGCCCCAGGCTGGGCCAGAGCGGCGTGTGTTCGTGACAGCGGCCAAAGGCCGTGCTGCACTGGGCGAGGCCCTTGAGAGGGAAGACTGGACGATGCAACGCGACCGGCCGCCGTTCCTCACCTGGATTGCACTCTCCTGGCAGGCACGGCCGAGTGCGTTCCAGAGCCAACTGGAGAGGCGCAAGGCATTCCTCGAGAAAGAGTTGGCTCGAGAAGAAGCCACACTGCGCGCCGTCCGTAAAGAGGTGGGCCACCGTTTTCATGAGGCCATCTGGATGCTGAGCCTGACTATTCAACAGTTCCAGCTGGAGCTGAGGTGGTTGCGCAAGCTCTCGCGGGAGATACATCGTCGCGCAAGAGCCCGGCATGCGGCGTATAGCGGAGACGTCAAGTGATGCGAGCATGGGCCACTCTACAGGCGCAGTTTCCGGTGTGGCAGCATGGTTCCGAGGGTACCACCGACCGTCGAGAAAATCAGGAAACCTATCAGCGTGATGATGAGCGTAAAGATCATGAAAAAGCGGAAACCGTCCGGGGTCTTTAACAGTTCAAGGATCTGTTGCGTGCGCGGATCAGCGCTGGTGGCGGCGTACTGCTGGAAGTAAGCCAGAACGGTATCGTGGATTTCTTTAGCCGAGCGGAAGGCAGTCCAAAGCGCGATGATTACTGCCAGGGCGCCGAATCCAAGTACCCCTGCGAACGCTCCCAGGCGGGCTCCCATGCCAACCGTAAGATGGGTCGCGGGACAACGCCGGCGGTAGAGCACTACGCAGAGAAAGCCAGCCGGGAGCGCACCCAATCCGAAAGGCAGGAAGACCATCAGGACAATCGTCGCCAGCACCGCGATTCCAGCCGAGGGCAAAGCCTGGGGCCAATCGAGCGCGGACGGCAATGAGGCTTGAGACGTATAGCGTCCGATTGAGAGTTCCGGCGTTGTTCCCGCGTCGGCGAGCGGTTCGGGTCCGGCGACCCGAATCTGGGGGGCGTTGCATCGGCCGCAGAACGGCGTGCCGTCCTCGACGCTTGCGCCACACTTATAGCAAGGATGCTCCACTGAATTTCAAGTTACAGCAGAGGCGTACGGTGCGCAAGAAAACCGAGCCGTGCCGGTGTGTCGAGCGGGCGGTGACACACATTTCGGCTACGGGAGTGACTCCTCAAATATCGCCTTGCCTCCCGCGGGTGTGCATGAAAACCAGCGCAAAAGTCGTTCCCTTGCCGCCGTGTCCGGGTTCGACCGCGACGATGTGCTGGTTGTCTTCGGTACCTACCTTCAGTTCAGTTACCGGGCCCGCGTTATCGCCTTCGCATTTGAGTTCTTTGGAGGGTTGCTCCTTCTGGTCGTCGACATCTGTGTGGACGTTGCCGCCGTGCTCGCTGGTATGGCATTCGAGAACTTTGCCATATCTCTTGAGCTTCTCGCGATAGAAATCGACGACCTTGTTGGGGGCGTCATCGGAATCATATTTCGCGACTACTAACTTCATTCCAAAGGCCTCAGTCAGGATGCCAAAATTCATGGCGTTGCTGTCGTGCTCGTCCTGACTTCGGCGGGCGCCGGGATACAGAGGCAATCCGGCTTGGCTGGCATCGGCGTCCTTTCCCATGTGCAAATCACCGGCAGAGCTGCGGACATCGACATTCTGGTCCTTCTTTCCGTTCTCAGGTTGCTGTCCCTGGGCGGGCAGACTCAACATCATCGCGAACGCGGCTGTCAAAGCCGCTTGGGAGACCTGGCGGCGGTAAATCCATTGGTGCATTCCTGCGGATCGAGACATGACTTCCTCCCTAGATTTCGCCTTCCTTGCCGCGGACTCGTACCCACACGATGGTGAAGTCCGAACCCTTGCCTTCAGGATCGACCGACACAATACGTTGGTTGTCGTCGGTACCGGCTTTCAGTTCTACTGTCTTGCCGCTGTCGTCATCGTCACACTTGATCTTGCCTCCTGCGACGTAGCCCTTCTTTCCTCCAACGACGGGGACATCGTCGTCGACCTTGGCTCGGCTGGGGTGACACTGCAGAACGTTGCCGTACTTTTTCAACTGGTCCTGATAGTAAGTAATCACTTTGCTGGGCGGATCATCGGACATGTACTCGAGAGCCACAACCTTCAAGCCATACTCGAATGCGGACATGTTGACGTTGGCGCTCTTCTCATCGCCGTCGTGGGCTTTCGGTTTGAGCGTCGCGCCGGGATAGACCGGGAGGCCGGTATCGCGGGCATTTGCGTTCTCGTCAACATGGATTCCACCGACCGGAGTGCTGATATCGACCTTACTCTTGCCATCGCCACCGGCATCTTTCACGTTGACGCTGCAAGCGGGCAACAGCGCGAGGGCGGCCAATATCACGGTCGCCGAGATGCAGCAGTTAATTGCGGGTGGTTGGGGAATACGCACGTCGAGAACCTCCTTGCGCGAGTTGCGCGGGACGCTCGATCCCGGCGCCACGCTGGGCGACGTTCGGAATGCTGACCGGCAGACGTCCGCGGATCGCAATCTCGCCGAACAACGCTTTCACCACACTGGCTTCTGAAACCGTCGCATTCGAAAACGTGCAGAGATAATTTTGGATCGCAGGGAAGTCTTGCGCCAGGTACGGATTTCCCATTGCAAGCACAGCGGTTTTGTCTGCAGCGTGATCCAGCAGTTTCTGCAGTAAGGATCCGCTTGCATCAGAGAGTCCTACGGAGTTGGTCACACCGTTTGCGCCGTTCATGACTTTCCCTGGCACGGGAACCTCGTACACAGCGGCAATCACCGACTGCGCGTTGTCCACGGCTTTCAATAGGTTGTCTGCCATCACACTTGCGACCCTGGGATCCACGTAGATCACATTGGCGTCCGGCACGCGCTCGCGGATCTGCCGCTCCAGCGCGCGTCCAGCTTCGGTTCGCATGTCGTCCGAGAAGATTATGGCGACCACGTTGTCGCGCACTTCTTCCACTCTCTGATACGGAAGACCGGTCGCGACGGTTCCAGATGATTTCAGCGGCAGGAGTTTGCCATTGTCGCGGACCAGGGTAATCGAGCTGTCAGCAATCTGCTGGCCGAGCACGACGTTTGCAGGCTTGCCGACCAGAGTAGAGAGAGCGTCGATGTTGACCAGGCGCGTTTTGTAGAGGCCAAGAGATGCCTTTGCTTTCAATATCTTGAGGACTGAGGCGTTGAGTTGCGCAGGGGGAATCTCGCCACTGCGGACGGCTTCGAGCATGGCCCGGTAGGAGGCGTCCAGGTCGGCCGGGATTAGCAGTACGTCGTTACCGGCTTTGAAGGCGTCGACTGCGGCGCGGCCGATGTGTCCGGCATAGAGGCGGGTTAGGCCGGCCATATCGAGGGCGTCGGTTACCACGATTCCCTTGAAGCCGAGTTGGTTCTTGAGCAGCCCGGTCACGATTGCCGGCGAAGTGGTAGCCACGTGGTTGGGGTCGGGGTCGAGGGCTGGGATAGAAACGTGGGCCACCATAACGGAGTCGACGCCAGCTTCAATGGCTCGCTGAAAGGGTGGAAGCTCCACCGCCTTGAGCCGCGCCATGTCACCGGTCACCT
>Ga0210384_10000096_pt1 | contig 132798 bp, 101 predicted proteins | sample IncBWH2MmetaG_FD_160574 | JGI IMG/M metagenome (GOLD analysis project Ga0210384, IMG submission 160574) | Forest soil microbial communities from Barre Woods Harvard Forest LTER site, Petersham, Massachusetts, United States - Inc-BW-H-2-M | ecosystem: Environmental > Terrestrial > Soil >...
TCTTCAGCTATCCGGGTCAGAATCACGCCTTCTCTCGGCACAATGGGGCACACTACAATGCCGTGGCAGCAGCGCTCGCCCATAGCCGGACAAACGAATTTCTACACCAGCAACTCCGGTGACCTTCTGTCGCTGTCACAACCTATGAACTTGAGAGCAGCCACGTGACCATGCTCTCCAACCGGACCGGGTGATCGATGTAATCCGTACTGACGCAAAATCTGTTCCCAGAGCGTGGCAACAGCCTAAAGCGCGTCAGGGTTTTTTAGCTTAGGGGTTATCTTTGACTACGATGCTTCAGCGGTTTAGACAAGTGTTCAGCGACCGGGTTCATTCACGCCAATCAGCCGTTCTTCCTGGGTGACGGGCAAACCGGAAGTTATCGGCTCACCCGGATTAGTACCGATAAACTTATATCGAGTGGTCTGGCTAACTTCCAGCTGGGAGGCAGGCGCGTCCCCATACCTGCATGCGAGTTGGCAAGCATTCGGTTGCGAGCCGAATGATTGGTTTGAGCGCGATTGACCGCGATTGAGCTGATCGACCTCAGAGACACCTGCCCTAGTTGATTTTCCTTCGTCTTCATTGATCGAGATTGATCGCGATTCGTGCACTTGACATTTCATCGCGAGAGGGCAGAGTTTCCTGAAAATGTTCGCAACTCACTGCATGATAAGGGAGTTGGCTCCCCGGGCTAGATTCGAACTAGCAACCCTTCGGTTAACAGCCGAATGCTCTACCGTTGAGCTACCGGGGATTCGCACAACACATTTGTTTTTATTCTAATGCAGCAAACAAATTAAAGCCACCTCAACTGCTTAGCCCACTTTGGGTCCAACATCGCAGTCTTGCGAATTGTATTGGCGAAACAAACCAATAGGCCCAATAATTTAATTTTCAAAGTCATAGATTCGGGCTTGAGACCTGATCGCGCAAAGGTTCGGTTCGCAACCGAATGCTCGGCCGAGCCTACAACAGCTAGAGTGACGCGCCTGCCTCGTGAGCAGGGGCGCTACTGATGTCTCTCAGGGGCAATTTTGTCCCAGATTTTTTCGCTCATCGCAACTTGTCCGGCCTGAGAAACGTTCCTTTCTGAAGTTCGTTGAATGCCTCGCGTAGCTGCTCCTGGGTGTTCATCACGATCGGCCCGTACCAGGCGACCGGCTCCTGAAGAGGCTTACCGGAAACGAGGAGGAAGCGTATTCCGTCGGGCCCGGCCTGCACGACGACTTGATCGCCACGGTCGAAAAGCACGAGCGATCGGTCGCCCGCCTCTTTCGGAGGTGCTGTGTCCAGCCAGCCGACGGATTCGGTTGGTACGGCAAGTGGACCGGATGCGTTGCAGAATTTCCCCGAGCCCGCGAAGACATACGCAAACGCATGGCGCGTTATCTCGACCGGCAGCGTCTTTCGCCTACCTGGAGGAACCGACACGTCGATGTAGACGGGGTCGGCAGCGATGCCCTCAATCGGACCCCTTTTCCCCCAGAAAGTGCCGCAGATAATGCGAGCACGGGTGCCGTCGTCCTCCACGACTTCCGGAATTTCCGCCGCTTTCACCTCCTGGTACCGCGGCGCCATCATTTTGAGCGACGCTGGAAGGTTCGCCCACAATTGGAAGCCGTGCATTCGGCCCTCCAGATCGCCCTTGGGCATCTCCTGGTGGATGATTCCGCTGCCTGCGGTCATCCATTGAATGTCACCAGCAGCGATGGCGCCACGATTCCCAATGCTATCGCCGTGCTCAACCGTTCCGGCAAGGACATAGGTGACCGTCTCAATGCCTCGGTGGGGATGCCAAGGGAAACCCGCCAAGTAATCCTCCGGAACGTCATTGCGGAAATCGTCCAGAAGGAGAAATGGGTCAAAATCGGATGTGTTGTGGAAGCCGAACGCGCGACGCAGGTGAACTCCAGCACCTTCGATGGTCGGCTGTGAAGTGATGAGTCGCTTGACCGGTCGAATGGACACAGGATCCTCCCATAGTGCAACTCTCAGTTATTTCCAAATACCGGTAGAGCGGCACCATGAATGACTTTGGCATCGTCGCCGCACAGGAACACGATGACCCGCGCTATGTCTTCCGGCTTTGGCCACTTCGCGAAGTCAGCCTGGGGCATTGCTCTCCGATTTGCTTCCGTATCAATGATGCTGGGGAGAACTGAGTTCACACGGATTCCGGTACCCTTCAAGTCTTCGGCAAGGGAATCCATCATGGCAACCGCCGCGGCCTTTGAGGCAGCATAAGCAGCGGCGCCAGCACCGTGATCTATCGCCGCTTTGGCAGCGATGTTTACAATCGCCCCCCTGCCTTGCTTGAACATAACCCTTACTGCGGCACGCGAAAGTACATAGCCCGAACGCAAGTTCAACGATAACATCTGGTCGAAGACCTTCGTATCCAGCTCCCATAATTTCACGCCGCCCGCGTAACCGCCGACTGTGTTCACCATGGCGTCGAGTCGTCCGTGCTGCGCGACAATTCCCTCGACGAGTTTACCCACTTCCGCTTCATCGCTGACGTCAACTCTGAAGCCGTCGAGTTGGGAGCCCTTACCGACAGCTAGATTCTTCAGAGTGTCGAGCTCTTCCTGCTTTCTGTAGGTGACGACGACACGGTTACCTTCCTCCAGGAACGCCAGACTTACAGCGCGTCCCAATCCGCCTGTGCCTCCGGCCACCAATACGACTCTAGAAGTTGATGACATGTCAGATTTCATGGTCTTTATCCCTTAAAGTTCCGCACTGCCGTCAACCAGGCCTGCACGATTGAGGTTTCTTATCCCAATGTCATGCAGGCAGGAATATCCCTGCTACTCGTCGCCAGAGCCCCACAAACCCCGTGTACCCTCAGTAGCGTAACCCGATGTGGCTTGGGAAATATAGGTCTTCGATCACCCAGCGCGAGGGGCCGCCTCCTGACGCGCTGACTATCAGTGACCTCGAAGCCCAGACTGATTCTCTGCTGCGAAGTCACGGGCAGAAAGATTTGTGGCAGCTCGCGGCTGAATTGGCGCAAGAACGAGTCCAGCCTGCGGCACTCGAGTCCCTGTTCGAAAACCTCGACGCCGGCGCGGCAAGAGCAGCCCTGGTAAGAATTGCCGCTTCTGTTGAAGTTGCCAGCTTCTTGGATGAAATTGAGAGCAGCACTTTGCCAGTCTCGGATGTGGTCCGTGCCATCAAGGAATTCACGTTCATGGACCAGGCGCTCGTCCAAAACCTGGACATCGTCAAGAGCCTGGAAACGACTTTGACGATTTTGAACTGCCAGCTCAAACGCGGTGTTACGGTGCGCCGCGACTTCCAGCCGGCCCCGCTTCTTGTGAACTCGTGCGCTAGCGAGCTGAATCAGGTTCGGACGAATTTAATCGACTACGCGATTGACGCCATGAACGGCCAAGGCGAACTTCGCGTCCGCACGTATCGCGACGTTGGCTGTGTTGTGATTGAGATCGGCGACAACGGCTCGGAAATCTCGCCGGAAGTAGGAGCACACATTTTTGAACCGTTCTTTACCACCCAGGGTGTGGGCGAGGGCACCGGACTGGGGCTCGATACGTTGCAGCGTATTGTGAAGAAACACCGTGGCAACATTCAGGTCCAATCGAAACCCGGCGATAAGCGGTTTCAGGCATGGCTCCCGCTAGCGAACGCGGGTGGGGCCAGAGGCTAGGCCGCGAAGTCGGCCAGAGAACGCAGACCCACGTTGCGGTATGATGTGACGTTGGACCGGAATACCCGCCCAATTCTGGCCCAACGCTAGGCGACGCAGCTTGCCACAGGAGGTGTCCCGTGAACCGTCGCGAGTTTCTGACTTATGCGAGTGGGGCAGCGGTCAGCGCTGCGCTTTCTAGTGTCGACTGGACATTTGCCCAGGAATCGGCATCCGCCGGTTGGCGCACGTTTGAAGTAACTACACGCGTCGAGGTGTTAAAACCGTCCGCATCAACACGAATATGGCTGCCGACGGCGCTCCTTGGTGAAACTCCCTTTCAAAAGACGCTCGCGAATGATTTTAGGGCCGAGGAAGGCACGGCCAAACTGGTGGAAAGCCCCGCTGAAGGGCTCGGAATCGTTGTGGCTGAGTTCCCGGCAGGAACAAAGCCGGCCATGACGCTCACCAGCAGAATCGCGACCAGAAACTACACCGTCGACCTTTCCAGAACGGGCAACGCCGGGACGCCGAATCGCGCTGAGCTCGATTTTTTCCTGCGCCCCACAAAACTCATACCGACCGATGGGGTGGTAAGAAAGACGGCGAGTCAGATTACAGCCGGAAGCAAGACCGACACTGAAAAAGCGCGTGCGATTTACGAATGGATTGTTGAAAACACCTTCCGTAATCCGAAGACGCGCGGCTGCGGCGTGGGCGACATTCGGTTCCTGTTAGAGACTCAAGACTTCGGAGGCAAGTGCGCGGACCTTAATGCGCTCTACGTCGGCCTCGCGCGTGCCTCCGGCCTTCCCGCTCGTGACGTCTACGGCATCCGCACCGCCAAGTCGGAACTCGGATACAAGAGTCTTGGTCCTTCAACTGAAAACGTGACCAAAGCGCAGCACTGCCGCGCCGAAGTCCATTTGCAGGGCTACGGGTGGGTTCCCGTGGATCCGGCCGACGTCCGGAAGGTGGTGTTGGAGGAACCGCCCGGGAATCGTCCGCTGGATGACCAAATGGTGAAATCAGCGCGGTCGCGTCTATTCGGTTCTTGGGAAATGAACTGGATGGCTTACAACTTCGCGCACGATGTTGTCCTTCCCGGCGCGAAAGGCGGACCGGTGGGATTCCTGATGTATCCGCAAGCGGAAACAGCGGACGTTCGCCTCGACTGCCTCGACCCCGACAATTTCAAGTATGAAATACAAGCAAGGGAAATTTCGAAGGTCAGCGCTTAGTCTCGGGCTACTGGTTCGCTCATGTCCCACCCACGCATGAGCAATCTGCTGCTTCTTGTCTGCGCCTGAGGGTCGCTTGAAAACAATGGTCAAAGGCGAGACCCGTTTTGAGAGCGATGCCAGCCGGTACGCCACATATCTCGAGACTCCCGAGGGTCGCCTGCGGGCAGACCTGGCTTTTGCGAATCTGCAGGAATTTCTGCCCACATCTGCGGGAGTGGACTCGCTGCGCGCCATCGATCTCGGGTGCGGAACGGGAGGCGCCGCCCTGCGTCTGGCGCGTCTAGGTATTCATGTCACCTTGCTCGATTCGTCTTCGGCAATGCTGCAGCTGGCGGAACGGACCATCGCCGAAGCCGGAGTCAATGCCAAGGTCATGATCAAGCAGGGCGACGCCGCACGGTTGGCGGAGATTTTTCAACCGGGCTCGTTCGACATTATTCTTTGCCACAACCTGTTGGAATACGTCGAAGACCCACCCACCGTCTTGCGCGGCGCGGTGCGCCTGCTGCGGGATTCATCGGCGATTGTGTCCGTTCTCGTGCGCAATCAGGCGGGCGAAGTGCTGAAAGCAGCCCTTCAGACGGGCGATTTGGCCGCCGCCGAGCGTAACCTCACTGCGGAGTGGGGAGAAGAATCCCTGTACGGTGGCAGAGTACGCTTGCTCACATCAGAGGCCCTCGAAGAGCTCCTGAAAGACGCGTCACTCGCAATCACGGCTCGCTGGGGAGTGCGCGTGATCGCGGATTACCTGCCGCCAGAAATTTCTCTGTCGGCAGACTACGAGCGAATCTTGGCTCTCGAGCGCAAGCTCGGCAAACGGCAAGAATTCTTCGGCGTTGCTCGTTACCTGCAATGTTTGGGGAGACGTGTGACACTCGGATCGGAGGGCGGTGAATGAGCTACGTCCAACCGGCACCTTCATCCGCCCAGAAGACCGCCACACCCAGTACCCAGATCGCGCTCGGGCTTGGGCTCACCAACGAGTGCAACCTCACCTGTGCCTTCTGCTACCGTGATCCCACTCGCGCCGATCGTCTGTCGTTTGAGCAGGTCAAGTCGGTGATGGAACGCCTTCCCCTTCGCTCCGTGAATTTGGGGACGGGCGAGAACGGAATGCATCCGGAGTTCAAGGCAATGTTGACCTACCTGCGAACGCGGCCGGTGAAGCTCACCATCACTTCGAACGGCCACAGTGTTGCGGTTCTGGAAGACCAGGACTTGCGCGCCTTCCACGACATCGAATTTTCTCTCGATTACGCAACGCAAGCCGAACAGGATTCCCAACGCGGCCGAGGAAACTGGGAATTGATCCACCAGCAGGCCGAGCGTTGTGTCCGTCTGGGCGTGCCGGTGACGATCATCGCGGTCATGATGAAGTCAAACTACCTGCGACTGGCGCATGTGGCCCAAGTCGCGAAACGTTTTGGCGCACCCTTGCGTGTAAACGTCTACCAGGCAGTGCGGTCCGATCTCTACGCGCTGGCCTACGAAGAATACTGGGAAGGCTTCCAGCGGCTTTTTGAACGGACCGATGTGATCGCCATCGGCGAGCCCTTGGTGCGGGCGATGGCCGGCCTGCCGCCTCTCGAGGGAGGATGTGGCGTCAGTACAGTGCGAGTCACGCCGCGCGCCACAACGCAGCCGTGCGTTTATTGGCCCGGCACTGGAGAGCCGCTGTCCGACTTGATTACGGCCGGCTCCGAGATTTTAGACTCTGCTCCGTTTGAGCAGGCTCGCACAATTCCGGATGCGTGCCGCCCCTGCGAGTTCCGCGATGTATGTCACGGAGGTTGCGCCGGACGCCGCCGCCTGCAGGGGGCGCTGTCGCAGCCGGATTCTTATTGTCCGATTATTCGTGGCGAGCGGCCACGACTGGAGATCCGCATGGCCGCGAATCGCGATCTGCCTAAACTCGGCAGCTCCTGCACCACCATCGTGATTGCTCGAGAGTCCGATTCGTGAAGACCGAGATTGATGGGAACCCGTCGGCCGCCCGTTTCCTATTTTGCGTCCTCCCACTTGTCCGACCCCGCCACCTTGACGGCCACATTCGTGAAGAAGATTCGAGCCGGCTTTCCATCCGCCGTACCGCGGTGGTCCTCTGAAACCAGTAGAGGGCCCGCCTTCTTGTAGCCCGCCCAAGTCGTTGTGACGCTGCTCGGCTTCACCGATCCGCCCCGAAGGTAGACAAACTCCTTAATCCGGCCATCCGACCCGACGTAAAGATTCCACGTATCTCCCGGCGTGTAGCCGCCAACCTCAGTGGGATATTTCACCGAAACGAGCGTCGCCGTTCCCTTTCCGATCGGCAATTTCTGCTTTTCTTTCACTACCACAACGGCGCTCTTGTCCCAGTACACATGGAAAGGGAAAATCAGCCAATAATTGTCGTTGTTGAAAGCCGGATCGATTTCATCTTTCACGTTGGCCGGTGCGCTGCTGATCTGCGACCGCACATACGAGGCCTTCACCGGCTTGCCTTCCTTGTCTTTCCCTGCATACGACACTTTGCCGGTCTTGGGTTCCCACTCCCAGGAACGCGAAAGATTCACCTTCAAAGCGGACAGTTCCAGGTTGAACGTATAGCGGATCGCGTCAATCCGCCCCCAGGAATCCAGACCGTAAGTCTTGGCTAGCTCTTCGACAATGGGCGGGCGCGTCTGCGCCCGCGAAGTGGCAGCAAGGACCAGCACCCCCAGAGCCAGTAAACAGATGGTCGTTAAACGACTCAACTTTGCCATAGACGATCCTCCTCAGTGAAACGGAATGTCATTCCCGATGAAATACAAGGGCCCTTGGATACCAAATTGAACTTGCAAAACCGCGAATGACTTCAATCTGTCTGGCCCCCGGAGCAAGGTGGCCTGCGCGATTGCGGAATCCTCAGCAAAGCGATGATTGCAGCCGCTGCCGCCACGGATCCGTATTCCAGCAGCATGATCCAGTCAGGCACCACCCAGGGCCGTCCAAGTGTACGCAGACGCCAGACATAATAAGTAGGAATAATACTCGCTGTCCAGACGATGATGGGCAAGGTCGCGACCGACCGCATGAACGGCAGCAGCCACAGCATGTACCACGGATAAATGACCGGTGCAAAAAAAAGTGACGCTGCCATCGGCCAGGCAATCGAGTCCGAAAACACTTCCGAGGACTTTCTTCTCATCCACATTGCGCTCAGCAATCCGACGCTCACTGCCAGCGCAACCGCAACCTGCGGAGCCACCACTCGCTCGATCGTCGCAAACACGAGGTCATTGAATCGGAATCTCTGCACGTAGGCGCCGAGCGAGCCCAAAGGAACGCGGCCGTGGTTGAGAAATGGCACATATAGCAATCCGAAAACGGCCGCAGCCAGCGCGCTGTCGCGTACGCGAACCCGCTTCCAATAGAGCGGCAGCAATACAATCGGGATCAACTTCACCGCGACAGCCAGCGCAAATGCTACCGCCGCAACGGCACGCCAGCGTCTCAGCAACGCCCCCGCGGACGCCAACAGCAGCAGCGCGCCGACAATATCCAGGTGGCCGCTGCCCGCCACCTCGGTCGCCAGCAGCGGGTGCCACGCATAAGCCAGCAGCCAGTGTTCTCCCCGCCCGGTACGGCGCAGGACATCGAACAACACAAACACAATCGCCACCTCGCAAATCACAAATGCAACTTTCAGCGCAAATACAGATTCGTGAATCGCGGTAACGGCGCGGAAGAATAGCTGAGCCCCCGGCGGATACGGGCTCGGCACCTCCGGATTATTCAATGTTTGGGTCTCAGATGTGTGCAATCCGGCGACGGCGGGGTCACTCGGCACGACGATGTAGGGGTTGTAGCCGAGACGTTGCACTCGGCCGTCCCAAAGATATCGATGAATGTCGTCGTCCAACCCCGGCGGCATTCGCAGGAATTGAATATGCCACACAGCAGCCAGCGCGAGACCGAAGACGATAACACGCCTCGGAAGTTCTGCGGCGGAGAACAGCTCGCGGATCGCCAGCAAGTACGCCACGCCGGCAGCAGCCAGAGGAATAATAAATGAGGGCTCGCCCGTGCGGCTGAAGTAGTGCGCGCAGATCGCGAGCGCCACAAGCAAGACGACGCCCAATCCGTACAGCCTGTGTGAGGGTGTGAGTTTCACGCGCCGCTCGTGCCACGATGAAGTTCCGCGACCGCTAGATCCCACTCCTTAAACCATTCCGCAGTTCGTGGCGCTCTCTCGGGCGCAAGCCGGAGCTCCCGAGCCAGCAAAATCAAATCGCTGGGCACGTCGATGTCGTAAAACGGCTGCGTGAAGCCGGTCGAAAGTCGCAGCGCTGTCGCTCGCGTCAGCAATCTCTCGAGCGCGCTCTGGGTGCCCATACCATCGCCTTCGAACAGCGACGGGTGAGCAGCCTTCGCGCCAACCAGATAGTAGCCTCCATCGTCGGTTGGCCCCACGACCACGTCCTGCCTCTCAAGGATTTCGAACGCGCTGTGCAGAACCGACGGCGCGAGATGCGGGCTGTCGCTATTGAACGCGATGACGTGCTGGCCAGCGGCGGCGAAGTGCCGAAAAACAGAAGTGAGCCCTGCTGCGAGCCCGTCGCCTTTTTGTGCGACGACGCGCACCGCATTTCCGAATAGCCGCGCCAATTCCGCCTGATCCGGCTCGGGGCACATCACCGCCACCTCGACGCCCGTCAATGACTTCGCGAGCGCGAGAGTGTCCTCTAAAAGGCAACGATACAGCGCCGTAACTGCGAGTGAAGGAAGGCTTTCAATCAGACGGGTCTTTACCAAGCCCGGTCTGGGCGCTTTCGCCATAACCACCAAAGTTCGCTTGGGGTGAGAAGAAACCATCGGGGCTTGACTGGAGAATTTGACAGGAGACTGATCTCGCGGGACCTGCGCCGGCCGCGGCGTTCCCGCCCTCGGACGCCGAAAATAATATCCCACGATGCGGCTCAGGATGAACCACGCGGCTCCTATCGTGCCCTTCACCGTGCCGCTGATTTTGGATTTTCCGATGCGCGGGTAGTAGCTCACGGGAACTTCTACGATGCGAAATCCAGCGATGGCTGCTTTCAAAATCATTTCCACCGCCCAACCATAGGTCGTCTCTTCCAGTTCGAGGACGCGCAGTAGATCTGCGCGGGCCGCGCGAAATGGACCGAGGTCACTCACCTGCACGCCGTAGAACAATCGAATCAGGCCGGCGGCCAGACGATTTCCGAACAATTGGTGCCAAGGCACGGCGCGGGAATTGTTTTTGCCGCTAAAACGCGAACCCAGCACAATGTCAGCGCGCCCCTCGATGATCGGAGCCAGCACAATCGGCAACTCCGAAGGCCGGTCGCTGTAGTCTCCGTCGAGAAAAACCACCACATCAGGACTTTCCGTATTCGCAAGCCCTGTCAAACAAGCGCGGCCGTATCCTCGGCGAGGCTCCTCGATGACTTGCGCCCCCATCTTTCGCGCCACGTCGGGCGTTCCGTCAGTCGAATGGCTGTCGACCACGACGACTTCAGTCACCAGTTCAGCCGGCAGATCGGCGAGCACATGCCCGATCGCCTGCGCTTCGTTATAGGTAGGAATGATGACAGAGACTCGCACGCCGATTCGCTCATCACCACCACGGCGACGATGGGTTCCGCCGTGCCAGCAGTGCGTCGACGCCCCACGCTCGACCCGCGCGCCCGATCGATAGCCCAAGTGATGCGAGCACAGGCACCAGCAGTTCCCAAATCCACGCCGTGCCCCACTCCGACATCCACAGGCTGCCTAGAAAGAGGAACGCGACAAACGCAACCGGGCGCGTCAGCAGCCCCATGACCAGCAGAATACCGAGCGAAATTTCCGTCATCGCCTGCAGAGGAGCCGCGATTGCCGCATGGCTTGCCGCCGAGCCCATAACCGCCTTCCATGCCGCCGGTGAGTGGCCCGACTTGATGTAGTAATTGATCAATCCCGCGTAGCCCCCCGCCGTGTAGAGGCCCTTCCCAAAATTCTCGAAGAACACCCACAGGAACATCGCGCCGATGGTGACGCGAACCAACGCCAACCCGCTTGCCGCACTCGATTGACCGGCGAAGTTGACCGAGGCACTTTGCTCTGGAGCTGGGTTCATCGTCATGGTGATCCTCCGCGAACAGATTCGACCCAAGCGTGAGGGCGCAATCTTATACCGTCAATCGCATTCCTTGGTAGTAGATGCGCGCCGGGGACGTAAGTTACGGTACGAAGGCGACACGAAAAGGAACGGAGAAATCGCGAACGCAGATGCAGTCGGATAGGCTCGAGGCGCGGACGGGAATCGAACCGAACCTGGTCGTTAATGCTACGCAGGTTGTTGATTCGGCGAAACGGGACATACCGAGAAAAGGCCGGAAAATCGGACCTGAATTCCGCCGTCGAGCGTGATCTCGACCTCCGCAGGCTATCCACGGCAAATAGGAACGTCGGACTAGTCGCCAACAGCAAGCTGCCCCCGGCGGCTGAGTAGACGGAGAGACTGAGTGGGGCCTCAATTCCAAACGCCAGTGTCGCGGTCATGCCGAATGCCATCAGAAGAATTGCGCTGCACGCAGCGTTGATCCGCGTTTGCCAGCCAGCGAGGAGAAAAAGACCGAACGAGATTTCAGCACCCCTAGAGAGGGCCGCCAGTGCGGGGATCATCGCGTGTGGCAAGAACCAGTTGAGCTTGCCCGTACAGGCAACGAATCTGGCGAAGTTGCCCCAGCCCACATTCGGCGGGCCAAATGGTCCCCACAAACCAAAACGGTCTGCCACTGCTGAGAGAAAGGACAGCCCGAGTGCCAACCGCAAGAACACAGAACTGAAGCTGCCCAACCTCTCGCACGATTTTTACATGTGCAACTCCCGATTCGGGATCTATCCCCGTTAGTTCGAAACTACTAATGATCTTCGATCATTTCGGCTGATTACCTAGGGGTTGTGAGTTCCGATGTTGAGCGTAGGCGGTGAGCTGCGTTGTTGAGGCCCCGGGAGAATCGACCAGTCAGGCTCTCTACGACCGGCGACCGCCAAAAGTCGGATGCGCTAATTGGGGTCCAGCTTTGGGTCGAGGTTGCCCGTTCTTTGGAGGCCAATTTCGGGGTTAGATGGTGCCGAATCAACGGTGGGGGTGAATTTTAACGGCCGAAGGCTTTACCATTGAGCTGCCGGGGAGTAACGGGCAAGCCTGGGATTGTGCAGTGTGCTGAGCCAAGAAAACGCGGCGCACGGAGTCAACGCGGCCGAGCGCATGGCAGCCGCGGCCAATCCGCGGAGCGGACACGAGTGCGCACATGGCAGCCGACGCGAAGCGCGGTGTTGTCGGGAAGACAGAGGCGTCCGCTCACGCGCGGCATCGCGACGGGTGCACAGCCACGACGCGGCGTGCGAAGTCAACGAGGGCGCCTCCATCACAGTCGGCGCGAATGCGCAGAGTTGACGCTAGCGAGCGCAGAGTAGATCTTGAAAAAAATCCGTGGCGAAAAATTCGCCCGAAAGAATGAACCGCAGAGGACGGGGCGCTACTGGAGGCGTTGCTTTTCGGAATCGTGACAGATCAAATTTTCGAAAATGGCGAGGACGTGCTGCCGATAGCGCACGATACGCTCGAGCAGCGGACGCAGCGTCGGCTCGCGCTCCGTTTCGCGGTCCCACTTCGCGAGCACCGCCGCGGGCACTTCGATGTCACGTCTCAGTTCCTCGGCCTTGTGGCCGCGCAGGAAGAGTCCGTAAAAAAACGCGGCTTCGCGCTGCGGGAACTGGAAATCCTGCGGCGGCTCTTCGACCGGGTTGGGCATGGTCGCCATTGGTGAAAACCGCAGTTTACAGATTTCGTTGCGGCCGTCAAGAGTACACGCAACATTGGCGAAAATAAGTAAACACCCAATCAACAGGCTATCTGACGCGTCGAATGGAACGAGAGTTGCTCCATGGCAGCAAGCCCCTGAATCGCGCCCAGTTATAGGACCACCCCTCCCGCCCGCAACTTTTCCCTGCACGAAGGGTTCCATACAGGTGCCGCATGGCGCGGTGCGAGACGGGACACTCCTCGTGACCAGCGGCAACAATTGCACTACCGCTGCACCCTACAGGGAGGCTCGCCCCGGGGGCCTCCCGGTACCTTTATCCAGGGCGGTGTCGCGCGCCATTGATGTTTCGCGCACCGCTTTCAGGCGCGTGAAACTTTTCTCGCGGCGGCACATTAATCTACTAGAGAGGCGGCCATGAAATTCATCCGACACAGCAGCATCATTTTCGGCACGGCAATTTCCCTGCTTGTTGCGCTCACGCCCGCGCGCGCTCGGCAGAGTTCGCGTTCGCAGCAGCAGGGCAAAGATTCCATGCCCGGCATGACCATGGACGACACGCACCACGACGCGAGCATAACTTCCAAAACCGCAAGCGCGGCCGAGGAAGCCATGTCGGGCCACATGGAAATGGGCGCGCACATGTACATGACCGCGCTGCGCTCCGGAAATCCCGCGGACGACGCGCGGGCCGCGGCGATCGTCGCGACCGTCGGCCAGGCCATCGAGAAGTACAAAGACTACAAAATGGCGCTCGCCGATGGCTTCGAAATCTTCCACGCCGAACTCCCACAGCCGCACTACCATTTCACGAACGTCCGCTACGCGATGGAGGCTGCGTTCACGTTCAATCCGGAGCATCCCACTTCGCTGCTCTACAAAAAAGTTCCGGGCGGTTACGAGCTCGAGGGCGCCATGTTCACCGCGCGAAAAACGGCGACCGAAGATGAGTTAAACGAGCGCGTCCCGATGAGCGTGGCGCGTTGGCACCGTCACATCAATATTTGTCTGCCGCCGAAAGGCGCGCAGCGGAGGCCCGCCGTCCTGAAGGAGTTCGGATTCCGCGGGGAGATCTCGACCGAAGAAGCCTGCACACAGGCCGGCGGCCGCTGGTATCCGCAGATTTTCGGCTGGATGGTCCACGTGTATCCCTACGAGAGTGATCCACAAAAGATTTGGGCGCACTGAGAAAAAACAGAGACGAGGGTGAGGGAGTCCTGGATATTCGCGCTCAAATGCAAACGGGTAATGCTGTGCTCGCAAGTACGGCTCAAATCGTTCCTCGCCGATCGTGCGCTCGGTCATGACTAGAGACAATCTGTACGGATGCGTTGAACGGTTCAATGGCGGGTGTTCCATCCCCTGGCCAGGACAATCAGGATAGGCGGGATGACCACAGGACGAAAAAAAACAAGGGAGTCTCGCGCCTGTGGGGATTGATGCGGTACACCGGGCAACAGAATGGCGCCGGCGGGACGCCAGCACTACAAAGGCACGGCGAATTTCGAAGGCTGCCGCACGAGACCCGGTGCGGCGCTCCGGGGAGGATGAAGACGCGGTTATTTCGGCGAGGCGGGGGTGGCGTTGAGGATGATGTGCAAAGGAGCGACCTGGGCGGGCTTGGCGTAGCGGTTGACGAGGAAACGCTGGCCGTCTTTGGTTACGTCGTAGGAGAACTGATCGGTAGAAGAAACCTGGGGGCGGAGTTGAGTGCGGAACAATGGCACGGGGTTGCCGATGGAGATGGTTCCCTCGACACTGACGGGCGCCGCCATGAATGTGCTTCTGGCGCCGATATAGAAGATTTCTTTACCATCGGCGCGCCAACGAGGCTCGGTCCCGCCACCCCGGGACACTTGCCACTTGCCACCGGCTGTGGGAAAGGTGGTGACGTAAATCTCCCACTCGCCCGACTCATTCGACGCGTAGGCCACCCACTTGCCATCGGGAGAAATCATGCCGTTGCTTTCGCTGGATTTGGTGGAGAGAAATGGAGCGATTTTCTCGTCGGAAGTGGAAAGCAGCACGAGCTGGGAACCTCCCGAGGCAGCCTGCAAGGTGCAGAGGAGTTGCTTGTCGTCGAGCGACCATGAGTTTGCGTTGAGATCATCCACTACGTGAGAACTTCCTCTGATGGAGAAAATTGATTTCGCGGGTTGCAAGCCCTGCGATTGTTTCAAGAAAATATTCGTATCGCCGGGCTGCAAAGAGCGGTAGGCGACCAAAGCGCCATCGCGAGACCAGACCCCGCCCACGTCTTCAGAGGAATCGAAAGTAAAGCGCGAGTTGGTGCCGCGATTGAGGTCGGTAAGCCAAATATTGACGTTGCTGGCTTTTATGTCGGCGATGTCCACGGCGAGGCGGGTACCGTCGGGCGAGAATGTGGGATTGGAGATAACTGCGGCATCGCCGACGCGGCCCAGTTCTTTCCCGGCGCGGTCGTACCAGGTGAGGACCGAGAGCGCGTCACTTACCGAGGTGTTGTAAACGATGGCCCCATTCTCCGCCACAGAGAAGGCGCCCCAGTAGATGGCCGGCTGGTAACCGACCTGGTCAACGATTTGCGAATCGCCCACCGCTGTCCCCTTGGTGACGTCGAGAGGAGTGGCGCGCAGCGACTTTTTCACATCCAGATAAAACAAGTAGCCGTTGGCATAGCCCGGATTGGAGCGGGCTGAAGAAATCAGGAGCTTCGCGTCGCCCGCGAGTGAACCGAGGTAGATACCCCTGTCATTGATGTTTGCGATGTTCGTGAAAGTGAGCGCCAGGAACAGGAGGTGATCGCCGTCGGGCAAAAAGACGGGCCAGCGGTGCGAAACAATTTTTTTGGCATCGAAAACTTTTTCGGTGAGGGGAGCGAGATTGCTGCCGTCCGGATTTATTCTCCATAGCCATCCGGAAGCTTGTGGCGAGAAGGCAATGACGCCGCGGCGTCCCCAGGTGCCGCCGCGCCCACTGGTGGCGGTGGCGAGGACTTGGGGAGCTCCGCCGGAAACCGCGACTTTTTTCAATTTGCCGTCGGCAAAAAAAGCCACGTATGCATTATCGGGCGACCAGAACGGATAGCTTGCGCCTTCGGTGCCCGGCAGGACGTTTGTTCCCGAGGAACCCACGCGCTCTACGCTCAGCATGTTGGTACCAGTGATTGGATCCGGTGAAACAAATGCCAGCATGCGGCCATCCGCCGAAAGCGCGGGATTGCTCATTTCCTCCTCGAGGGATATGGAAAATTCGAGGCGCTCGGCCGGCGCCGGCTGCGGCTTGAAGAGGTAGGCGAGCGCGCCCGCCGCGAGAAGTGTGCACACTACGGAGAGCAAAACAAGGCGCGCGGTTTTGCGGCGGTAGGGGGATCTTTCGTCGGCCGGCTGCGCGAGCTGCGCAATGCCGCTGGACTCACGAATCCAGTCGAGCTCTAGTTTCAGGTCGTGGGCACTTTGCGGGCGTTCGTCGGGATCTTTCGAGAGGCAGGATTTGGCGATGCTTTCTAGTAGCGGCGGCGTCATCGGTTGCAACTCGCGCATCGGCCGGGGATCTTCTTTCAGGATTGCGGCGATCAGGCTGGCCTGACTGTTTGCTTCAAAGGCTTTCTTTCCCGTGGCCATTTCGTAGAGCAGGGCGCCGAAAGAAAAAATGTCGCTGCGCGCGTCGGCCTCTTTGCCTTCCAACTGTTCCGGCGACATGTATTGCATAGTGCCGACGATTGTTCCCCGCGCTGTGAGCGGATGACTCACGGTCGGCGAAGTGCCCATGTCGCCCTCAAGAATCTCTGCGCCCTTGGCGAGGCCGAAGTCGAGGAGCTTGGCGCCGGCTTTTGTGAGCATCACGTTGCCGGGTTTCAAGTCGCGATGCACGATTCCGCGCCGGTGGGCTTTGTCCAGAGCGTCCGCGATCTGCGAGGCATAGCGCAGGAGTTCGGCGGTTGGGAGTGGGCCCTTCGCGACCCGCGCCGCCAGTGTCTCGCCTTCGAGATACTCCATGACCAGATATTCAATTCCGTCCTGCTGGCCGATGTCATAGAGCGCGCAGATGTGGGGATGATTGAGGCTGGAAACGGCGCGGGCTTCGCGCTCGAATCGCTGTCGAACTTCAGGTGCGTCCGCTAGGCCTTGATTGAGAATCTTGATTGCGACAGTGCGGTCCAGCCGCGTATCCCGCGCGCGGAAGACTTCTCCCATCCCGCCTGCACCAAGAGGCGCGGTGATTTCATAAGGGCCAAGCCTTGTTCCTGTAGCCAAAGGCATGAGAGGCCGAAATTATAACCCAGGGGAACGTATGCAGTGTGGGTGCTTGCGACGTATTGCCGGGAAATACGGATGAGCGAAATTCCAACCGCAACTATTTTTCAAGGGCGGCGCTGACGTGCTGCTCGGCGCCGTGGCTGGCGGGACAGGGGCGCGGGAGGGGGGAAGTGAGGCCCGAGGAGGGACCCATTCGGCAGGGCGAGCTCGTCGATGGGCGGGATAGGCCGTGCCAACGCCACCGGCCTAGACTTGAGCGAAACCGCCATCAACAAACAATTCTGTTCCGGTGATGTAGCTGCTGTCGTCGGAGGCGAGGAACACTACGGCCTTGGCAATTTCATCGGGTGTGCCGAGTCTGCCGAGGGGCACAATACTGGAAAACATTTTCGAGCGTTGCTGTCCGGCTTCCGAGGAAGCCAGCAGGTTTTGCAATCCGGGCGTGTCGACGGGGCCTGGGCTCACTGCGTTGACACGAATGCGACGGTCTTTCAAGTCCGTCGTCCAAGTCCGCGCGAAGGAACGGACGGCGGCTTTTGTGGCGCTGTAGACACTATTCTCCTGCAACCCTTTACTGGCTACAATGGAAGCATTGAGGATGATCGAGGCGCCGTCCAGCAGCAGCGGAAGCGCCTTCTGCACCGTGAAGAGCAGGCCTTTGACATTGATGTCGAAGATCGAGTCGTAGTGGTCCTCAGTGATCGTTCCAAAGCGGGCGTATTTCGCAATCCCAGCATTGGCAAACACGACATGGAGCTTGCCCTTCTCGCGCTTGATTTGCGCGTAGAGGCGATCAAGATCGGCGAGATTTGAAACGTCTCCTTGCACGCCGGTGACATTTTTTCCGATGTCCTTTACAGCCGCAGCCAACTCCGTATTGCGGCGACCCGTTATGAAGGTGTAAGCGCCTTCTGCCACGAACCGCTTGGCCGTCGCAAGACCGATGCCGCTATTTCCGCCAGTAATGAGCGCAATCTTTCCCTCGAGCTTGCCCATGTGTTCTCTCCTCAGTTCTCGATTTCTACTGCTCTTTGCTGTGGCTGAGAAGGGATCGAGATCTGATTCGACGCCCTTGATTGGCCGCAAGTCAACTGCCGCGGGTGATACCTCGGGCCCCCGGATCGACTTTCTTCGGGCGCTCGAGGGCGCCCCGTTGCGGCAATGGCCCATGGCAGCAAGTCGTTCCCGGGTTCGCGCGGTGATCGGACCAAGGGTTTTTATTGCCCTGTGACCAGCACCATGCGGAACCGCGCTTTGCCTTCCATCATCCGGGCGTAAGCATCGGCAGCCCGTTCGAGCGGAACTTTCTCGATCATCGGACGAATATTCTCCATGACGCTGAAGGCAAGAGTGTCCTGGTTATCGATCGGCGTGCCGGTCAGGCTCCCGTAAATCGAGCGACCTCCAAAGACGAGCGGGAACGCATTCAATTGGATGGGGTCCTGGGGCACGCCGAGCACAATGAACTTCCCGCGAGCCGAAAGACCGGACACCAGCGGCCCCATCGCATCCCCACGGGTGGCTGTTGCGAGAATCGCTCTGGCCCCGCCCATACGCTGCAATACCGCTGCGGCATCGTCGACGGCAGTATCAATGTAGCTGTGCGCGCCCAAATCTTTCGCAAGTTTTTCCTTCTCCTGCCCACGCCCGATAGCGACAGTACGGAATCCCATGTGCCGCGCAAACTGTACACCCAGATGCCCCAGGCCACCGATCCCCTGCACGGCGACCAGATCTCCGCCGCGCAAACCGGCATTGCGAAGAGCGTTGTAGGTGGTAACGCCCGCGCACAGGAGCGGGGCGGCCTGTGCGGAATTGAGCTCGTCAGGAATGGAAGCGAGGCCGCGCGCTTCAGCAATCATCACTTCCGCATATCCGCCATCCGCAGTGACTCCCAGCACCACGGGGTTCTGACAATTCACACTGTCCCCGCGCCTGCACGATTCACACACCCCGTCTTCGCCCGCGATCAAGCCGACGCCAACCCGTTGACCGATTTTCCACCGGGACACGCCTGCCCCCAACGCTTCAATGCGGCCGACAGCTTCGTGCCCCGGAACGCGCGGCAGAGTCAGACCCGGATAAGCGCCCAGGACCGTGGCCGCATCGGTGTGACAGATTCCACACGCTTCCACTCGAATCCGAACCTGACCGGGACCGGGTTCGGAGATTGGTCGCTCGACAACGCGAAGCGTCCCTGGAGCTGATACTTCGACTGCCTGGTAGGTGTCTGCCATTTGAATCTCCTTCGAATTTCTGCTTTCAGGACGAAGCGTTGTGCCTCCCTACGGTTCAATCACGGTTTGACGGCGCGCCCCACGGACTGCGATCCGGCGCCGGCCTTTGCGGGGAACGGGGCTGTGAGTTCCACTGTGTTTACGTGCGTCTGCTGCTGGCATCGCCGTTTTGCTCCCCCTCGACTTCGATGCTATAAGAGACCGTTCGGTTTCAGTTCTTGTTTTGGTTTTTTGCGGGAAGGCGCAGTTCTGTTTCGAGATACCTTTCGAGGTGGGATTGGACGGCGCGCAGGGCTTCCTCATTTCGTTCCAGGCGATAAACCATCACGGCGCCTTCGAGGGAGGAAATGATGAGAGCGGCGAGCTTTTTTGCGTCGGTTTTGGGGCGGATTTCGCGTGCTTTGATTCCGGCGCTGACGATCGAAGTGAGGTGACTGCGCCAGCCGCGCAGGGCCTTGCACGCACGCTCGCGTAAAACAGAATTTCCGTCATCGGTATCGATGGCCGTATTGAGCAACGGGCAACCGCCGGGGATAATTCCGCGGCGCTCAACAAAATTCGCAATCAACTTCTTCAGCCGGTCAACGGTATTCGAGATGGTATCGAGATCCTGGATGCGTGCGTTTACGGTTTGTTGCCAGGCGTAATCAAATGCCTCGGCAGCGAGCGCCTGTTTGCTAGAGAAGTGTCGGTAAATCCCGCCTTTTTCGAGACCGGTCGCCCGCATGAGGTCGGACAAGGCCGCGCCGTCGTAGCCTCTCTGATTGAAGATGGGCGCCGCCTTCCGAATGATTTCCTGCCGGGTGTGTTCGCCTTTGCGCATTTTCAGTACCCCTGCAAAACCGCCCTGCGACCGTCTGGTCGCCAATGGCATTATACGCTGCATTTGATGAGACCGAACGGTCTCTAATTGCATCCAAGAAGCCGGGCACAACATGAGCGCGGACGCAGCTTCCGTTTCGCTTCCCCTGGAGGCCGCCTCGCGGCCTGCCATCAATCCGTGGATCATTGCGGTCACGGTTACGCTGGCGACCTTCATGGAGCTGCTCGACACGGCCATCGCCAATGTCGCCCTGCCCCATATTGCGGGCGGACTCGCGGTGAGCTATGACGAGAGCACCTGGGTCCTGACCAGCTATCTGGTGTCGAATGCTGTGGTGCTTCCGCTTTCTGCGTGGTTGAGCCGCGTGTTTGGGCGGAAGCGTTACTACATGCTCTGCGTCGTGCTCTTCACGGCGAGTTCGCTCCTTTGTGGTCTTGCTCCCTCCTTGGGTTTACTCATTTTCTTTCGCATTCTGCAGGGTGTGGGAGGGGGCGGACTGGCTCCGGTGGAGCAGGCGATTCTGGTGGACACATTCCCCGGAGAGAAGCGTGCGGCAGCGTTTGCCCTGTACAGCATGGCGATTGTGACCGCACCGGTTATCGGACCGCCGCTCGGCGGATGGATCACCGACAGCTGGAGCTGGCGCTGGATTTTCTTCATCAACATTCCCATTGGGATGGTGTCATTGATCTTGACGAACCGAGTCGTTTCGGATCCTCCAGAGTTCAAGCGTGAAGTCCAAGCGGCGCGAAAAGACGGCAAGCTTCGAGTGGATGGACTGGGGATTTTTCTCGTTGCGCTCGGCTTTGCCTGCCTGGAAGTGGTCCTCGATCGCGGCCAGACGGAAGATTGGCTGGAGAGCCGTTTTATTGTGTTTTTCTTCTCGATCGCTTTGGTTTCACTGATTGTGGCTGTGTTCTGGGAGTGGCACCATCCCGACCCGGTGGTCGAAATACGTCTGCTGTCAAACCGGAACTTCGCCATTGCGAACTTTTACTATTTCCTGTTTGGGTTTGTCTTGTTCGGCTCGACCGTGTTGATCCCGCAGATGCTGGAGACCCTGTACGGCTACACGGCGACGAATGCGGGACTGGTTCTGGGGCCCGGCGCACTTGTCATCGTGGCCCTTGCTCCCATCGTCGTAAGGATCTTGCCGAGGGTGGGGGTCAAGCCACTCATTTTTGCCGGGTACCTCATTTTCGCCATGGCCATGTGGAAGTATGCGAGCATTGATCTAGGGACGGACTACAAACACGTGGCGCTGCTGAGGGCTCTTCAGGGGCTTGGTATTGCGCCGTTGTTTGTGCCGGTAAGCCAACTGGCCTATTCCTTCTTGCCGAAAAACAAGAACAACAAAGCCTCGAGCCTGACCAACCTGTTCCGGAACCAGGGGGCGAGCGTTGGAATCGCGTTTGTTACAACCGTGCTTGCGCGAAGGACGCAGTACCACCACTCGATCCTGGCTGCGCATGCCACGGCAACCCAAACGCGCTATCGAGCTACGCTGGGCGCCCTGTCCCGATATTTTGCGGCCCACGGTTTCACCACGCCGGACGCGGCTTTACACGCGAAAGCGGAGGTAGCGCGAATCATCCAGCAGCAAGCGGCATTCCTGGGATTTCTCGATTGTTTCTGGCTGCTGAGCTGCGCCTGCATCATCGGCGCGCCTGTGGTTTTCTTCACACGGAAATTCAGGTTGGGCGGTTCTGGCTCGGCACACTAAGGGCCGGATGGTAAGTCCTGAAATCGGCGCGCCGCCACGGAAACGGAAAAGCTTCATTTGCAACCATGGCTGAAACGCGAAACTCTGATGATTTAGGGCGGGAGGCGGATGACCATGAAACGCCTATTCTGGGCGGGACTTTTGACGTTAGCGGCGGGGTTGAATGCGCAGGACAGAATTCCTGCGGGGACCATACTTCCGGTGCGTTGGAACGGAAGCATCTCCTCGGCGAAGAGTAAGCCGGGGCACGTGATTACGGCCAGAATCATGCAGGATGTTCCGCTAGGTTCGGGGCGGAAAATTCGCGCGGGTTCTAAAGTTGTGGGGCAGGTGCTGGGGGTGACTCCGGCGAAGAACGGGAGCCCCGGGAAGATTTCGTTCCAGTTCGACAAACTCGTTAGGTCCGGAGAAACAATCCCGATGGTTACGAATCTTAGGGCGCTGGCATCGCTGCTGGAGGTAGAGGCGGCCGAGCTGCCGTTCTGGACGCCTGATCGGGGAACGCCCTCCAGCGCCTGGACCACAGTCCAAATTGGGGGCGAGGAGACTGTTTACCGCGGAGGCGGGCACGTTGTGAACGGAGAGAGGGTGGTCGGAGAGCCGGTGCCGGACGGCGTGCTGGCGCGCGTGAGCGCAAGAGCTGGAATGGATTGCCGGGGCGCGGTGGATGGGAATGACCGGCCGCAAGCGCTGTGGCTCTTCGCTTCAGATGCGTGCGGGATATTCGGCTATCCTCGATTGAAGATCTCTCATGCGGGCCGAACCGATCCGGTTGGCGAAATTGACTTGAGCTCGATGGAGGGGGATGTGAAGGTGCGTTCTGGCAGCGGCATGCTGTTGCGAGTGGACCGCGGCAGCCGCTGAGGCGAGCCGTTCGGCGAGCTCCCTTCAGCCCTCATGGCCAGCAGGACCCGCAGGATCTGCGAATACAATTGCAAACAGAGAACAGGTCAGTTGGGGGATGACACGGTGAAGACTTGCAGGGCCGCGGGGGGAAGTTCGTGAATGTGGCTGATAAACGTGACTGCCTGCCACATCTGCTGGTCCGTCAGAAGATTTTTCCACGCGGGCATGGCGGTCCAGCGGATGCCGTGCTGCAGAATATAGAAATTCTGATTCTGCGGCATATCGGCGGCATCAAACATGAACTGCGGCGCGGGGGGATTGAAGCCTGCTCCGAACGGGGATCGCGGACGGGAAGGATCGCCGTGACAACTCGCGCAATTGTCGCGATAGACGCGGGCGCCGGCGGCGAGGTTCGGCTCGGTCAAGGTGACGGGATTGGTGACGTCGGGGGCCGAGCGCGCGACGCTGGCGTCCATGGCATGGCCGAGGAAAGTGGACTCAAATTTCGAAGGAGGAGCGTCGGCGCGCATGTTGATGAAACCCATCCAAACGAATCCGAGCCCGAGCGCAGTGATAAGTATGACGATCAAGATGGCGAAGAGGAGTCCCCTCATTGTGCTCTCCTGTTAGTGGCGACTGTCAGCGGACGCCGCGGGGTAGCTTTTAACACTACGGGATAGGATGTCAAGGCGGGTTTGTTTCGACTGCCGGGACTCCGTCGGGAACGCTGCGGTGGTCTCCGAGCGATCGCAGACCGGGGCATCGGTTTACTCGTGCAGGACGACCGACAACAAGGACTTATTGACTTTGATTTTGCCGTTGTATTCGATGAAGCCAAGTTTTCTAAATTTGTTCATGAAGAAATTCACGCGCGACCGAGTGGTGCCGACCATGCTCGCGAGCGTTTCCTGCGAGACTTTCGGAAGCACGCTGTCCGGCTTTTCCTGCTTGCCATAACGGGCGAGAAGCAGGAGAGTGCGCGCGAGGCGTTTTTCGCTGGAATTGAACAGTTGGTCGATCAGATCCTCTTCGACGCGGATGTTGTGACCGAGCATGTAGGCGATGAAATGATCGGACAACTCATGCTCCGCGTGGAGCACACGCAGCAGTTCCTTTTTTTGGATCACAAGAAGGGTGGTTGGGGTAATGGCTGTTGCCGTGCCCATGCGGAGCGTCTGGCCCGCCATGCAGCCTTCTCCAAAAAAATCACTGGGGCCAAACATGGCCACCACGGCTTCCTTGCCAGACCCGTTGACCACGGAGAATTTCACGCCGCCCTTCTGGACGTACATGACCGTGTCGGCCACCTCGCCCTGCGAGTAGATGGATTCGTGCCGCCGGTACTCAACAACTTTTCTCGCCACGCCTGCGGTATCGAGAAATACCTGCGGATCGAAAGGGACGGCATTTCCGTTCTTAATTATTTTTTTTGTCTTCATAAACAAATCCAGACACTTTTTCCCCGTGTGCACCGAGGGGCCATGTCCAAGCTACTAAAAACGGGTGCGCAATACTGTGCGAAACAGAACAGTAGCCGGCCAGGGGGATCTTTAGGATGTGGCCGTGGACGGCGAGAAAGAGTGACTTAGGCGAGGGTGCGCGGCTGGGCGATATCCTGCTAGGGCCGTTCTGCTCTTCCAAATCCCGAAAAACGCGCTATGTTTATAGGCTGAGCGAGGATTGGAATCCCGAACAGGGGGTGAAAATGGCATTGGATGATTCCGCGACGGGAAATTTGAGAGGTCATCGGCGGATCCTGGGCCTTTGCTGGGTAGGATATGGAATACTCCGGCTGATCATGGGAATTATTCTGATTCTGTTCAGCGGAACAGCCACGGTGATGTTTGGAGCACTCCTTAGTCGCGTGCCCAATCCGTTTGCTCTGATGGATTACTTCCACATCGTTTACACTGGCATTATCGTCTTATCGTTTGTTTGTGGCGTCTTCGGGATTTTGGCTGGGCTGGCTCTGCTGGCAGATCAACGGCCCGGACGGATGCTCGGGCTGATTGCGGCCTTGCTGTCGCTGTCCGAAATTCCCCTGGGGACGACGCTGGGAGTTTATACGCTGGTCGTCTTGCTTCCCTGAAACTGAGATTCTGTACGCATGCGAGGTTGAAAAATGGTTGTGGAAGTGTGCAAAAGGGGACAGTTTCAATGGGGCGCAAAAACCTAAAATGCGCGCGCGAATGACGAGGCCAGGGCGATAAGGACTCGTATCCAGGGCTGGGGGAGTGCTGCTCGCCCGCCTCGTCATTCTCTCCTCTTAAAATCGAAAAGATGGGCACCAGCTGGCCGCGAGGGCTGCCAGCAAGCCTCTAGCAAGCCGCCGCCTGGGCGGGAACCGCACTGATAAGTCTGGGATTCGGTCACCAGCCTCAATTCCAAACTTACTTCCGCGCGGAAGACTCGTTCCTTTGGCACTTCATCGAATAGAGCGATCTGTCGGCGGCGTATAAAAGCGGCCCCATCGTTTCGGCGTCCTGGGGGTAGGTGGCGATGCCGATGCTGACGGTGAGCTTGGGTTGTTCGCCATCTTCGGCAATCAGTTCGCGGATCCGTCGCGCCACGAGCATTGCGGGCCCTGCTGCCGTCTCCGGGAGGACGAGTGCAAACTCATCTCCGCCATAGCGCGCCGCGGTATCGATGGAGCGGCAGCAGAGGCGCAGGACGTTGGCCAGCCGGCAGAGCGATCGGTTGCCTGTCTGATGACCATGGCAGTCATTGATGTGCTTGAGCCCGTCGAGGTCCAGGAAGAGAAGAGTGAATTCCCGGCCTGTCCGCTTCGACCGAGAGATTTCGTCATCCAGCACGTCCACCAGGCGGCGGTAATTGGCCAAATCGGTTAGGCCGTCGCTGGCGGCTCGTTTCCGGAGTTGGTCCTCGAGAGCACGCTGGTCGGTGACATCTTCGACGATGATTCCGTAACCATCCAGCGCGCCCTTCTCGCCGCGCACTTTGCGCCCGCTGAGCCGGACTCTCAACGTCGTACCGTCTTTCCGCTTCCACTCGGTTTCGAGAGGTTCGACGTGCCCGGTCTCTGGGGAGCGCTCCAGCAACTGCGCCCGCTGGATGGGATCCTGAATGGTGGTGCTGGCGAGATTTGCGGACTTGAGTTCCTCTTTCGAGCTGTAACCCAACAAGGTCACAAGAACCTGATTGACGTCCAGGAATCTGCCCTCCTTACTGCAACGGCACATACCGTAGGCCGAGTTTTCGACGAAGGCTCGGTAGTGCGCTTTCGAGTGCCGCAGTTCTTTTTCGACTCGATCGCGTTCTTCTCGCAAGTTCTTTTCGTCCAGAACCCGCCGGACAGCCATGGGAAGACGCGCAATACGATCCATTTCGATGCAATCGTGGACGCCATCTTCGGCGAACTCTTTTGCAGCATCTCTCCGCAGAGTGTCGGTTATGAAAATCAGCGGTGTTCCCTTTTTCGCCTGGTGCAGAAGTTCAATCGTCTCGATCCCCTGGGGGTCAGTACCTGGGCATTCGGCCACGATCAGGTCATACCGTTGCGAGGCCACGCACCTGGCGAACTCTCTGGCATTTTGTGCTGTTTCCGAATTCACCATGAACCGCACGCTATTCAGCTCATCCAGGCAGCGGTCCACAGCAGCTAAATCACTGTGAACGAACAGAATTTGCATGAGTTCCCGCCGGCGGTGAGATTTGCATCGTGCAGCGGCGGTCTGCTGATGGGAGCCGGTTCCCGTGTGTGCCGAGATGGCCATCTAAGTTGGACTCGAATCCCTGACTGCCGACCACCTGCAAACCTGGGCGATAAGAGGAATTCTTGGAATTCCTAGAACCCCCGACCCCGGAAATGTACGGGAGACCCACTTGGTAGGACTGTTCAATTTGGTACAGTTTCCCGCACTCTCAATTTGGTTGAATCGGGCACGTGGCAGTAGCACGGGGATAACCTGGTTGGGGAGGATCCAGAATTGATATAGCCCAGAGATTCTTCAGCCCTTCCAAATGTCTGGGGAAAGCGATCGGAGCGAGCGGAATTGGTTATTTTTGAGAGGAGAACTTAGGTGCGCGTTTCTTGCCCACATTGCCAGAGCAAAGTCATTCGCCGGTCGAAGCGGAAGGGAACGTTTGAAACTTACATACTGAGCCTAGTGCCGGTGCGTCCATTCCGGTGCATGGAATGCGATCGCCGATTCTACGGCCTGACGTCGCAACCGGATCCGATTCAGTCCAAAAGCACAGCCTCGCGTTAGGCAGGGGATCGAGCTCGTACGGCAACCAGGGATCACATTTTCTTGTAGCTGATCCTTCGCCGGGCTTCAAATAGCCGCGAGTTTGGCAAACGCCACTGGCTTGGATCCCAGGGCTGCTGCAACCAGCGATAAAAGACTGCTTTCTTTCTCGGCCAATCGATCCAGCTCACCGGAATCAGACCTCGGTCCTTGCAGGCATGGCAAAGCCGATACCACACTCGCAGGCGCTCAGGCGCTCGGTTCGGCTGATGAGAAAAGATCAGATTCCATTGAGTCCGCGCGGGAAAGTTCAGGGTGGACAGCAAGCGGCCCCACCCTCTCGCGCTCCAACCGGGCAAATCGAAGTGAGCGCCAAGAGTCTTCGTCAGCAAGGGGAGGCGTAAGCCTGACTTCGTGGCGTGCACTGTTCTCGCCAGACGCGAAAGCTTTGGGGGACTGGGAATTCGGGAAGATCCGAAAAGCTCGAACTTCTCTTTTTCTTCGACCCTTTGCAGAAGAGCCGGGAGCGGGGGTGGTTTGATCGCCCCATCCGAGCCGAACTGAATTCGGAGATCAGAAAAGAACCCCTCCAATTCCGAGGGCCGATTCACCTCGGCACGCGTGGACCCGTGGGCCGCCGGCCCCGCCGCCTGAGCGCCCAAGGATCTGAACGTTCCAACGTCTTCCCCAGGCTCCGGACTCAATCCGGAATTCATGACCAGCGGTCGAGGTTCTTTGGCTGGGCGGAGCGCGATGTCTCGGACTGCAAATGGACCTGAAGCCGGGTCCGCCGACGAAGGCGCAGAAGGCGGTACATTCGTGAATGGCGATGGAATGGCATTCAATGGGGAGTCCAGGACGGTACTGGAATCCATGAAGGGGGCGACGGGCTTGCCGTCGTCGAACTGAAATTCGCGCGCAACCTCTCGAATGATATGGACCGGCACCGGCTGGACATGGTCCACATAGGCATGGATCAGTGCGTGTTCGCAAAGAAGGTTGATGACGCGCGGGATACCGCGCGAATAGAAGTGCACCGAGTCCATGGACTCAGAGGCAAAGACGGGTTTGCCGTTCGCGCCAGCGATGTGCAAGCGCGCCCGGATGTAATCGTGAGTCTCGCCGAGAGTGAGCGTCCGGGTGTTGCATCGAAGCGAAATCCGCTGTTTGATTTGGCGCAGTTCGGGCCGCTGGAGTCGCGTTTCCAGCTCCGGCTGGCCGGCGAGCACGATTTGTAAAAGCTTTTCACTTGGAGTTTCCAGATTCAACAGCATTCGAATTTCTTCGAGCACATGATCTGGCAGGCCCTGCGCTTCGTCCACGATCAACACCGGAGTCTCGCCTGCGCAATAGCGCTCGAGCAACCATTGATTCAGGCGCATGAGCGCGTTGCCTTTCAATCTTGCGTCAAACGGAATACCAAAATCAGCCAATATGAAATCGAACAGGTGGCTGATTTCCAGGTGTGAATTGAAAATAAACGCTGTGGGCGTCTTCTGCAGGCGTAGCCAATCGAGCACGCGGTTGAGCAGAGTGGTCTTGCCCGTCCCGACCTCGCCGGTAAACAGGATCAGGCCTTTGCGCGCCTGTATCCCGTAGGTCAGCTCATCCAAAGCTTCCTGAGTCTGCGGAGTCAGGAACAGGAATCGGGGATCCGGGTTGACGTTGAACGGGTTTTCGCGCAGTCCGAAGAAATCTTTGTACATGTTGGCGCAAACGGGCTCGTCACAGATTCTTGTAGTCCCAAGTTCAGTGGCCGGGCACCGAGGAAGATCAATTGATGAATGGAGGTCGTTCGGGTGCGACATCCACTTCATCTCTTGGGCTCTTCGACGGTCCCTCGAGTTCCGCTTCGCCCCCGCGCCGTTGAATGGCCACGGCCGCCAGGTGCACCACGCGCTCCATCAGCCGATGTTCGTGCGGTGTGGGCCTTCGCGGATCGCAACAATAAATCTCCAGTGTCCCCAAGGAAGCCTTGTCACGCGCGAGAATATCTACGTCGGCAAAAAGATGCAGGCCCACCTGCGTGGCGCTCTGAGTAACGGAGCAAAGATGGGTTTCTGTCGCATCGGGAAGCAAGATGAGCGAGACCACGTTGCCGATCTGAACATCGATGGCGGTACACAATTTGTTTAGGATTCCCGGGAGCGGCGCGCCGAGTGATATCAACTCGAGAATGTGTCTTTCTTCCGCCAACTGGCTGCGTCTGTGGTCGTTGCTCTGTTGATAAACCCGAAACGCCACGGGCGTCCGAGTGGTGCGTGACTTGTGGTTCATCGTAGTCCCCTCGCCTCTACCCTCTTGGCCAATCTTCCTACCTCGCGGCTGGATGCAGCATTTTAGAGGCGTCGGGGGGGCGTGACTGTCCAATTTTGCACAGTCTTGCAAGCGGCCCGAGCTGGGTTTCGGGGTCCGGAGAAGCGAAGGCGGAGGCGCCGGGCAGGATGGCCGAGGCGGAGCTTGGCGCGGCGTCGATCAGCGTTGGGCGGAAGACGCCCGTGGGTCGGGTGCGGGAAAAGCGACGGCGGTAAGGATTTTTTGGAAGCGCGGATCCTTGCCGACACCGTCCATCTCCGAGAAGCTGCGGACACCCATGAGCAAGAAATCATGTTCCGCGGCGGCTTTTTCGAGCCACTGGATGGTCTGTTCCTTGTCGCCCATTTCGCTGGATATCTCAGCGAAGCTCGCCGAGGGAATAAATTCGTGGCGGGCGCGGCGCTTGAGTTCGAGCACCATCTGCTGGGCGTCCTGCTTGCGTCCGGCGCGATAATACGCGCAGGCGAGCTTCACGCTCATTTCCGCGGCGTCGTTGGATAATCTTTTAGCGGTTTCAAATTCCGTGATGGCATCCGGATATTTGTTCTGGAGGTAATAGGCAACGCCCAGGAAGTAATGTCCGGGCGCAAACTGCCGGTCCATCTCGACCACGTCCTTGAATTTTCGCGTGGCGCGATCCCAATCGTGCACAAAAATGCTGTAAAGCCCGACCTGATCGGCGATGATCAGAGAAAGCGGATCCAATTTCTGCGCGCGCTCGATTTCGGTCAGCGCTTCGGCAGGCCTGCCAGCGTGGCTCAAATATTCGGCGTACATTTTGTGAACCAGAGCGGAATTCGGGCTGAGTTCAAGGGCCCGCCGGTATTCTTTTTCCGCCTCGGACCAATTCCAGTCGTAAACGTGGAGGGCTTCGCCCAGAGTGACATGGGCTTCCCCGAGCGACTCATCGAGCTCGATGGCTTTCCGCGCGGCCTGCTCCGCTTGAGGGTACGCTTCACGCGGGCTGATGAATCCCCAGCTTCCAGAAACGAGATAGGAATAGCCGAGCGCATCGTAGGCCTGCGCAAAGCGAGGATCTTTTTCAATCGCGTGCCGGAAATATTCGAAGGCTTTGCGCTGGCCGTCGCGTGTGCGCTTGTTCAGTTGAAAGAGGCCGCGCAGATAGTCGTCGTAGGCGGCGGGATCGGCCGTGGAAGCGAACGCGGGGTTCGAGGCCGGAGGCGGCAGCAATTCGCGGGCGAGTGAACGTACGATGCCCTGGGCCACCTCGTGCTGCATGGCAACCACGTCCGCGGCCGGGCGGGTGAAGGTGTCGGCCCACAAGCTGGCGCCATCGGCCGCGCGGAACAGCTGCGCGTTGATGGTCACATCTGCACCTGAACGGCGGGTGCTACCTTCGAGCACATAATCCACGCCACCCAATTCTTGGGAGATTTTGGCGAACGACTTGTGGCTCCGCTTGTACTGCATGGACGAGGTCCGCGCGATGACCGCGAGCCGGCTGGGAACCTCGCGCCCCACTTGTGCGATCATTTCGTCGGTGAGTCCGTCGCTGAAATATTCTTCGCCGGGATTGCCAGTCAAGTTTTCAAAGGGCATCACCAGCAGGAGGATCCTGCCTGGGGCGGCGCGGACTCCGGAAACTGGCTGGCTGCGTTTCACGGCGTAAACGAACAGGAAGATCGCAGCCGCTGTGGTTGCCAAAGCCAGCAGCCAAGCCCAGTGCGGGTGGGAAGAGTAATTCGCGGCGCGGACGAAGAAGCCTGCGGTCGGTTCGGCGCGTTCCGCAGCAGCAGGGGGCGCAGGCAGGGTGGGGGAAAATGTGGGGGAGGATAAGGGGCGGTCGACCACTTCAAGCGCGGCGATGAAGCGGTAGCCCTTGCGAGGCACGGTCTTGATGTAAACAGGCTCATCAGCGGGGTCGCCGAGGGCCTGCCGCAATTTCTTGAGCGCTGTGTTTACGCTGGCATCGAAGTCAACATAAGTATCGGCGGGCCACAGACGCTGGCGGAGTTCCTCGCGAGTGACCACTTCGCCGGAACGCTCGACTAGCAGCGCAAGAATCTGGAAGGGCTTCTCCTGCAGGCGGATCCGCTGACCACGACGACAGAGAAGGCTCGTCCGAAGATCGGCTTCAAACTCGCCGAAACGGACGATTCGTACTGGATGAACCGGGCCATTCATAACTGTTTACCGGTCTCGGGATCTGATTTCGAAGCTATGCCAATCTGCTCATCGTGGGAACCAAGATGACTCGTCTTTAGTTCGCGATAGAGATACTGTCCCCCGACTATTGGGGACTTGGACGAGAGCTGCAGGAATCGGGTAGCAGCAGTTGTGTCGCTACGGCCGGCGCCTTCGGAGTGCAAAGTGTTTGCGAAAAATGGCAGAAGAATTCCCGGGGCCTGCTTCCGGCGGCGTGGCGCACGCGCTGGATGCTCCCCATCCCTGAACACCTGTATCCATATCTGAAGCGGCCGTTTCGGAATTCGTTTCCATCCAACAAGTTCCGTGTTCATGCGAAAATTAGCACATTCCACCCCACGGTTCAGGCTGGTCGCCTCCGACGTGCACTGACACGAGTGTCCCCCTGTAGTGCTGAGCTGTCGTTCGGGCGAAGGACTGAGAATTTGGCAGTTCGTCGCGGCGGAAGACTCCTAGCAAGAAAATTTCATGAGGAGGAAACAAAGTGCTGCATAAACGGGTTGTCTTTTTCATCTTTGCCGCGGCGTGCATGTTCGGGCAGGCGCCGCGAGTGTTGGCGCAAGATCAGCAGCAATTGAAAGCACAGCAGGAGGCCCGAGCGCAGCTGAAGGTGCGCCACCGCACGGTTCCTGGCAAAGGCGGAAATGTGGATCTGTCCGCTGTCAACAGTGAGTTGGCGGCCAGCGGCTCAACGCACGCAGCGATGCTGCCTTTGTTCACCTACAACGTCCAGTCCACAAGAGACGGGAACGATTACACCGGCGTAATGGTGGGTGCAAATCCATTCACCAGAAGGGGAAAAAAGGACGTGCACGTCCCCACGTTTATCGTGCCGCTGATCATCACCGTTAACACCATGGGTGTGAACTGGGATCCAGGCACGGGCACCTTTAGCACCACTCCCGGCGTCACCACCTTTGACCCGACCATTCCCACCAGTTGCTTCGCAGCACCGAACAATGTTCCCGTCACGCTCACGGCGCAATCTCCTGTTTTTGGGGATGCCACGTATTCCATTGGGGGCACAAATGTGGGCCACACGACGTATCACGACGCCTTCCAGCGAGCCGAATTCTGGAAGGAGCTCGGTGAGAACGGGATCCGGGACGACTATCACATGAGAGTGGGGCCCGTTCAGATTCTTCCGGCGGTCCAGGTAAACGTGCCGGCAGCAGTTGGCACGACTCTTCCTGAGACGCCCTTCAATGCTTGCGACGGATTGGGAATTGTGGATTTCAACTGGTTCGACAACTACGTCGCGACGGTTCTGATTCCGTTCTTGCAGACCGAAGGGGTGAACCCCTCGAACTTTCCCATCCTGCTGACGCACAACGTGGTGACGGGCGTTACGCCGCTCACCAACGTGCTCAACTGCTGCTTCCTTGGCTACCACAGTTTTACGGGCTTGCCGATCCAGACTTATTCGCCGACGGATTTTGACACGACGGGAGTCTTTGGGGGGCCCGGGAATGGGGACACGGACACGCTGGCACACGAGGTGGGTGAATGGATCAACGATCCGTTTGTCACCAACCCCGTGCCGGCCTGGGGAAACACGGGCCAGGACATCGGAATATGCCAGAACAACTTGGAAGTAGGCGACCCGTTGAGTGGGAGCAACTTCTCGCCGATCGTGATGCCCAACGGTTTTACCTACCATCTCCAGGAGCTGGCGTTCTTCTCCTGGTTCTATGGGACACCGTCGATTGGGATTCATGGGTGGTTTTCCAACAACGGGACGTTTCTGGCGGACGCGGGCCCGGTGTGCAAGTTGGGATAATGAGCGAGGGTGTCTCACAACGCTGAGGACTGGGTCGAGGACTCGATTCGCTCTCCAGAGCAGTCCTTCCAAGGTTCACAAAATGGGCGTCGGGAAACTCCGGCGCCCATTCCTTTTTTCCTCCGGTTGTCTTGTTGGTCTGGGTCCCAGGCAGCCAATCCTTGCCAGCGAGCCCTGAAAGCCAGGAAGGCGGGGCTGGTCGAGGTAGGGAATATTGCAGGTTGCGGTAAAGAAAAAGGCTCGAATCACAAGCAAAGGACGGATCGCCGTGCCCGACGAGATCCGGCGTGCGATGGATGTGCGCCCGGTGATGGCCTGGAGTTCGAGCACAAGGGCTACGAATTTCCCCTCGACCCGGTCGGAACCGTAAGCCATTCGAAAAGCATCGCGGCATTGCAACGCCCGGAATCCGCCGCGGGCGCAAAGCGGTGATCCGCGCTGTTTGAAAACTATGCGGGGACGATCACTGCGCTCACTGAAGGTGCTGATCGGCATCTGGACGCAGAGGAGGCCTGGAATGCCATGGCTCCTAAGGCCCTCGAAGCAGCGCTTCTGCTTTGCCTCGCGGCTACCAACTCCTCACGCTCCACGGCCTCGCTTATCGCGCCGCCTTTCCCCGGCTCTCGATCACGGCCCTCTCGCTCGCTGCTGGTTGCGACTGCCCTATGCTCGAAGAGAATGGCGGATGGACGTTGAGGCAGAGTCGTGCCAGCTCCAGGTTGAGAAGCACAGGCGAGGCGCGATACTCTCACCGGTCTTGTACCTCGTGAGCGAGGCGCGATGAGTGCTTTCGCAATCCACCTGTCGCATAGCTACTGGGTGCCGGTGGGAATATTTCTCTTCACCTACCTGCTGATGGCGGTCGAGAGCGGGCGTGGAAGCCATCTGGACCGCACGGCGGCGGCGTTCTGCGGGGCGGTGGCGATGGTGCTGGCGGAAGTGGTCACGCTGCCGGAAGCCTATCAGGCAATCAATTGGGACACGTTGATTTTCCTGCTGGGCATGATGATCTTGGTGGCGCATTTCCAGTTTTCGGGCTTCTTCGACTGGGTTGCGGTTCATGTGGCGCTGATTGCGCGCACGCGTTTTCAATTGCTGGTGTTGTTGGCGCTGGCTTCAGGGATTCTGGCGGCGTTTTTCGTGAACGATACGGTTTGCCTGATCTTCACGCCCATCGTGCTGGCAGTGACCGAGCGCCTGAACATTCCGCCAGTTCCGTACCTGATTGCGGTGGCCACCTCGGCGAATGTGGGCTCCGCGATGTCGGTAACCGGGAATCCCCAGAACGCGGTGATCGGAGTCTCCGCACATTTTTCATTTCTTGGTTTTCTGGCGCACCTCGTGCCGGTTTCGCTGGCGGGATTGGGGCTGAATATTCTGGTGCTGGCCCTGTTCTACCGGCGAGAGATCTTGCACCACGCACTGCCGGCGCATTCGGCTTCGCTGCCGGTTGCGGTGAACCGGCCGCTGCTCGTGAAATGTTCGCTGGCGGCTTCGCTGGTGATATTGCTGTGGGTCATGGGCTACTCGTTTCCGCTGGTGGCAATTTCCGTGGGCGCGTTCATCCTGATTATCGGGCGTGTGAAATCGCAGAACATTTACCAGCGGCTCGATTGGGAGTTGCTCCTGTTTTTCGCATCGCTGTTCGTGGTGATTCGCGGCTTTGAGGCGTCGGGCCTGGTGACGCGTCTGATTGAATTCTTCCGGGGGGGATTGCAAGGCAGCATGGTATCCCAATTATTTGCTGTGAGCGGCGTGATGCTTCTGCTCTCCAATCTGCTGAGCAATCTTCCGGCTGTGCTGCTGTTCCGTTCCGTGATCCCTTCGTTCCCAAACACGCACTACCTCTGGCTGGCGGTGGCCAGCATCAGCACGCTGGCGGGGAATGCGACGCCATTCAGCTCGGTAGCGAATTTGATTGTGCTGCAGCAGGCCGGGAAAAGAGTGAAGATTACGTTTTGGGAGTTCGCGCGTGTGGGATTGATTGTGACGCTGGTGACGACGCTCGCGGCGATTGCCATCCTGGCAGCGGAGCACCGTTTGTTTCCGAACGACTAAGCAGACTTGGATCCCTGATGAAAAATAAACGGGACGATGTGTTGATCGCGGTGGACATGGCGGGAACATTTTTGTTTGCGATCGAGGGAGCGATTTCAGCGGTACAAGGAAATCTGGACCTATTGGGCATCATCGTGATTGCTTTTGCGACCGCGATGGGAGGGGGGATCATCCGCGACATTTTAATCGGCGCGGTGCCGCCTGCGGCGCTCGGAAATTGGCGTTACCCGGCGCTGGCCTTTGGCGCCGCCCTATTTATCTTCTTTTTACATTCCTACGTGATGCAGCTGCCCGTCACCGGGCTTGTGGTTCTCGACGCTGCTGCTCTGTCGCTATTTGCGATTGCGGGAACAAGCAAGGCGCTCGATTATGAATTGCATCCTTTTATCGCCGTCCTGCTGGGAACGATTACGGCGGTGGGGGGCGGAACGCTGCGCGACATTTTTCTCGCACGGGTGCCCTTGGTGCTCCACTCCGACATCTACGCGACAGCAGCGATGGCTGGGTCTGCCTGTATGATCGCCGGGAGAAGATTGCGGCTCAGTCCTGCGATGTCTGCTGTTGCAGGCGGAGTGATTTGCTTCCTGATTCGATTGATCAGCGTGTGGCAGCACTGGAATTTGCCGAGGGTGGCGGATCGGTGAGAAGTCGGGGGAGTCCGGCGTTCGAGTGCGGGATGGTTCTGCGGGAGCAGGCAAAACCCTCAGGTCCGGGCCGGCAAAGACGGGCCGGCCCGAGACCTGAGCTACCAGGCAAAGACAAAAGCGAGCGTTTCACGTGTTAAACCGGGACGCGGGCTACTTCTTTGCGGCGGCGTAATTTTCTGTTACTTGCGCCCAGTTGATGGTGTTCCACCAGGCCTCGATGTAATCGGGACGGCGGTTCTGATATTTCAGGTAGTAGGCATGCTCCCAGACGTCCACGCCGAAGAAGGCCTTGCCGCCGTCCATGACGGGATTGTCCTGGTTGGCTGTGGACTCGATGACCAGCTTGCCATCGCGCAGGAGCAGCCAGGCCCAGCCGGAGCCGAAGCGCGAGGTGGCGGCGGCCGCGAGCTTGGTCTTGAAGTCGGCGAAGCTGCCGAAGGCGGATTTGATCGCTCCGGCGAGATCCCCTGAAGGCTCGCCGCCGCCGCCCTTCTTCATGATCTTCCAAAACATCGAGTGGTTCATGTGCCCGCCGCCATTGTTGCGCACCGCGGTGCGGATGGCCTCGGGCACTTTTTGGATCTGCGCGAGGAGATTTTCAATCGGAAGGCCTTGGAATTCGGGTGCGGATTCGAGCGCCTTGTTGAGATTGGTGACGTAAGCGTTGTGATGCTTGTCGTGATGGATCTCCATGGTCTTCGCGTCAATGTAAGGCTCGAGAGCGTCGAAGGCGTATGGGAGAGGCGGCAACGTGTAAGTCATCTGGGGGGCTGCTCCTTGTCCAGAAGTGGTAGTCATATATCGTTCTCCTGATTATCCGTTCCTGCGCCATAATTATACGCGCTTGGGCGTAAACCGGAGCATGGCGTATGAAAATTTCCGGGGGCCGCCCGTCTCCCGAGCGGGATCGCCAGAGGGAAAAGGAGTCCAGGATGCCAGCCGTTGAGCATGTAGAAAAGCATTTCACTGCCACTGCGGCGGTGCGCGACATCGTGATTGGAATGTCCGATGGACTCACGGTTCCTTTTGCGCTGGCTGCGGGGCTCACCGGGGCTGCGGCCTCCACGGCGATTGTGGTGACAGCGGGGCTGGCGGAAATTGCGGCGGGTTCGATTGCCATGGGGCTGGGGGGTTATCTGGCGGCGAAGACGGATACCGAACATTACGCATCCGAGCTCGACCGTGAATACCGCGAGACGGTGGAGCTGCCCGAGATTGAAACCGAAGAAGTGGCGAAGGTTTTTCGGGATTATGGGCTTTCGAACCAGGAGATGACGCCGATTGTCCGGGCGATCACCCATGACCAGAAAAAGTGGGTGGACTTCATGATGCGCTTCGAGCTGGGACTGGAGCCGCCGGACCCAGCGCGCGCGAGCCGCAGCGCGGGAACGATTGCAGCTTCCTACATTGTGGGAGGCCTGGTGCCGCTGGCGCCGTACATATTAATGAAGCAGATGATGACGGCGCTGTGGGTCTCGGTGGGCGTGACACTGCTGGCGCTTTTTGTCTTCGGGTCGATCAAAGGGCATTACACCGGGGTGAAGCCGCTGCGCGGAGGGATGCAGACGGTACTGGTCGGCGGATTGGCCGCGGCGGCGGCATTTTTTATCGCGCGCCTGATTAGCTGAAAAGGATCGGCTAGCCAGATTTCCTTGCAAGCGGCTGGCTTGGTGCGCGGGGCGTCCGCAGCGCCGGACGCCCTGGATGGAATGCGGCTATCTTGCTTGTTCCTCGGCTCCGAGATCTCCGAAGGGCCAGAGGTGAAAAATCTTCAGTTCCAGGTCTTCGTGTTTTTCCACCAGCATGCGCGCAGTTTTCTGTGCAGGCCAGGGAATGGCGAGACGCTCGGGGCGATCCGCGATCCAGAAAGCAGTGAGCGCCAGGATGGTCGAGTCGCGATCGAGAATATCGGGGCGGACTTTATCGAAAGTGTCGGCGGCGGAATGATGCGTGTATTTGTAGTCGGGTGAATCCTGGTCGAGATTGATGCCCGGGAGGCCGGCCATGATGAATGGGCCGGTGTCGGTTCCGAACTCGATTTCATCGTCCACGTGCAGATCTCCGAATGCGCGGAGCGCTTTGGCAAATTTTTCGACCGCCGGGACCAGGTCGAGGCGGCCGCCAAGCTGCAGACCGGTGACAGGACCCTGGCCATTGTCGAGGATTACCGCGGCCACATGATTGGCCATCTCGTCTTTGTGCATTCTGGTGTAGGCCACCGAGCCGAGCAGTCCTTCTTCTTCACCGGTAAACAAAACGAAGCGGATGGTGCGGCGCGGCTTGAAACTGGATTTCAGAATAGCTTCCGCGGCGCCGAGCGTGGCCGTAGTGCCCATGCCGTTATCGGTCGCGCCGGTGGCGAGATCCCAGGAATCCAGGTGGCCGCCGACGACGACAATTTGTTCCGGATGTTCGGTGCCGCGGATTTCGCCCACCACGTTTGAAGTTTCTACAGGATGGTCCGTCACGCGATTCTGGACGTCAATTCTGAGGCGGACCTGTTTGCCGCGTTCGAGAAAGCGTTCGATCTGGTCCTCGTCTTCGTAGGCCATGCTGACTACGGGGACTTCAAAAAACTCGTCGAACCCGAGGGCGCCGGTGTGTGTGAGGCGCATGCCGGCTGCCCTGGAACCGGCCTGCCCGGCAATGACAGCTGCGGCGCCGGCTTTTTGCAGCTCCTTGAGGAACATGCTGAACTTTGCGAATTCCGCAGGATCAAAGGGCGGTCGCGGGCCGTTGTGTACGATCAGAACGATTTTGCCGCGCCAATTCGCGCGGTTGTCCTCGAGTTCCTTTTCAATCTTGTAGGCGTTGACGGGAACAATCTCCGATTCCACGCCGCCTGCGGGCGTTGAGCCCACCCAGCCGAGCGAGTCCACGGCGAGGCGGCGATGAACCGGCGTGATCATCTCGGCGTCGGCAGATCCTCGCGTCCAGCCGCGGTGAATCTGGTATGACTCCTTATGAACGTTCTCGAGGCCCAGGGTTTTCATCTTCTGCAGGCCCCAATCTTCGGCTCGCACTTCGGAGGGCGAGCCGGTTACGCGCGGCCCGATGTCGTCGCTCAATTCCTCCAGGTACTGATAGGTGTGCGATTCCATGGTTCCGGCGCCGGCAACTGCAGCGAGCGCGGGGAGGGTGCCGTCCTCGGCGGGCGACGCTGGGGTCGAACCATTGGTCGCTCCGGCCGCCGGGGGCACCGCCCAGAGCGAAAACGCCGCCGTGCAGACCAACGCAATAAGCTTTCGATTCATTTTGAACTGCTCCTTTTCACGAAGTGGCAAAATTGCAGGGCAAAATTTGGGTCGGAATCAGTCTCTCATATTGCGATGGCTTGGACGAATGAGAACGGGAATGGTTGCTCGGAAAGACCCGGGGGGATTTCCGGGCAATAGGGAAGGGCAGAATATGCACCAGGGGGCCGGTGGGGGGATCGCTAAATCCGCATTGTCACAGCAACGATAATTTTGCTATACGTCCCTGTGAGAGCTTGAGGGACCGCGCGACGGTTCCTTGAAAGCCGTAGTCTCGCCCCTTCATAATGCTGGCTCCGGGCACCAAACTCGGGTCGTATGAAATTGTCGCACCGCTGGGCGCGGGCGGCATGGGCGAGGTGTACCGGGCGCGCGATACGCGCCTGGACCGCCAGGTGGCGATCAAGATTCTGCCTGCCGCGCCCTCTCTAGACAGCAATCGGCAGCGCCGTTTCGAGCAGGAGGCGCGCTCGGCCTCGGCGCTCAATCATCCCAATATTGTCACCATCTACGAACTCGGCCAGCAAGATTCCACTCACTTCATCTCGATGGAGCTGATCGAGGGAAATACACTCCGCCAACTACTTCTCGCCGGACAACTGCCCATACGAAAAACAATTGAGATCGCGACGCAAGTTGCCGAGGGGCTGGCCAAGGCGCACGAAGCGGGCATCACACACCGGGACTTAAAACCCGAAAACCTCATGGTTACGAACGACGGGTTCGTCAAAATCCTGGACTTTGGCCTGGCGAAGCTGGCGCCGAGCGGTGAAGAGTTGTCGGACACAGGCGCTCTGTCCGGGGCGCAAACTCGGCCGGGCGAGCTTCTCGGAACAATTCAGTATATGTCGCCCGAGCAGGCCGGCGGCGATCGGGTGGATATCCGCTCGGACCAATTCTCATTCGGCTCGGTGCTCTATGAAATGGTGACCGGAAAGCGCGCCTTTCACAGAAACACGGCGGCGGCGACACTGGGGGCCATTCTCGGTGAACAACCCGAACCGATCGCAGCGTTGAATCCAGACGCCCCCGCTCCGTTGTGTTGGGCTATCGAACGGTGTCTGGCCAAGGAACCGGAGAAGCGGTACGTCTCGACGCGGGACCTCGCGCGCGAACTTGCAGCCATACGCGACCGCTTCTCGGAGAAACCGGCGAGGCAGGCGGAGCCGCGCCCCAACAATATTCCCGTACAGCGGACCATGTTCGTGGGGCGAGAAAAGGAAGCAGCCGCCGCCAGGGAACTGCTGTTGCGACCCGATGTGCGCCTGGTCACCGTGACTGGGCCGGGCGGGATCGGTAAGACGCGCCTGGCGGTGGAGGTGGCCAGCGGGCTAGCGGAAAGCTTTCCGGGCGGAATTTATTTTGTCCCCCTCTCGCCGCTCCGCGATCCGGCCTTGATCGTTTCTGCGATTGTTCAGACGCTTGGGCTCCGGGAGGCGGGAGGCCAGTCGCCACTGGAAACGCTGAAGAAGAATTTGCAGGATTCATTGCGCGCACCGATGCTGTTCCTGCTGGACAATTTCGAGCATTTGATGGAGGCGGCGACTGCCGTTGCGGAACTGCTGGTCTTGGGTCCGCATCTCAAAATTCTGGTAACCAGCCGCGCCGCCCTGCACGTGTACGGAGAACACGAATTTCCCGTGCCGCCGCTGGCGTTGCCCGATTCGCGCTCCCTGCCTGCGGTTGAGGTTCTGTCGCAATTTCCTGCGGTCGCACTGTTCTTACAACGCGCCGTCGCTGCCAAACCGGATTTTGAGCTGAAGGAAGAAAACGCGTCAACCGTGGCTGAAATTTGCGCGCGTCTGGATGGTCTGCCTTTGGCGATCGAACTCGCTGCCGCCCGGGTCAAAGTCCTTTCGCTTTCCGCCATGCGGACGCGGCTGGCGAGCCGCTTGCAGTTATTGACGGGCGGCTCGAAGGACCTGCCGCAGCGGCAGCAGACACTGCGCGCCGCCATCGACTGGAGCTTTGATCTGCTGAGCCCTGCCGAGCAGAAACTTTTCCGAAGATTATCTGTGTTTGTGGGGGGCTGCACGCTCGAAGGTGTGGAGGCGGTGTGCGACAACAAAGGCGATCTCAATATGGACCTGCTCGACGGCATGGCATCCATGGTGGACAAGAGCTTGCTGCAACAGGTGGAGCAAGCGAATGGTGAGTCGCGTTTCATCATGCTGGAAACAATTCGCGAATACGCCCGGGAAAAGCTGGCGGCCGGCAACGAGGAGGTCTCAACAAAGCGCGCGCATGCCGCCTATTGCCTGGTGCTGGCAGAAGAGGCGGCCACGGGGCAGAGTGGCGCGCAAGGAACGCAATGGCTGGAAGCCTGCACGTTAGAACATGACAATTTTCGCCTGGCTCTTGAGTGGCTGACAGAAACTGGGGATGCGGAGTGGGGACTGCGTCTCGGCACGGCCTTGTTTAGCTTCTGGGAGGCGCGTGAGTATCTCGCCGAAGGCAGGGACGCGCTAAGCAAGCTGCTGAAGCTTGCAGGAGCGGCCGCTCCGACTAAGATACGTGCGCGCGCGCTTTTTGCCGCGGGTGTATTTGCCGCCGAGCAGGGAGATTACGATTCGGCGCATGCGGTCACCGAGGAAAGTCTAGCCATCGCGCGTCAGTTGGGCGACAAGCAGGGCGTCGCCGTCGCTCTAAACGCGCTGGCGGTCAATGCTCAGGACCGGGGTGCAGTCGCCGAAGCACACACACTGTTCGAACGGAGCTTGGTGGTGTGGAGAGAATTGGGCGACCAGACGGCCGTCGCGCGAGCTGTCAGCAATCTGGCGAATGTTGTTAAATTGCAGGGTGACCACGCCCGCGCGCGTTCCCTGTACGCGGAATGCCTCTCTATTTTCCAAGGACTGGGAGATCGCACAGGCGTGGCCTGGTCGCTAAACCACCAAGGGGATGTCGCTCGCGATCAGGGTGACTCCTCGGCCGCGCGGACATGGTATGAACAAGCCTTGGCAATTTTCCGGGAACTCGGGGACCGCTGGGGCATTGCCGGAACACTGGCTGATCTGGGAACCTTGGCGAGGGAGCAGCAGAATTGCTCCGGAGCGCATGTTCTCTACCGCGAAAGCCTGAGAATTTTTCAGGAGCTCGAACATAAACGCGGAATTGCTCGCCTGCTGGAGTGTTTCGCGGGCTCCGCAGCGGCTCAACTCCAAGCTGAGCGTTCGCTGCGGCTGGCAGGCGCAGCGGCTGCTTTGCGCCAAACGATTGGCGCTCCGCTCACTCCCGCGGAGCAAGCCAAACTGGAAGCCATCCTGGACCCGGCACGGCAGGCATTGACCAACACTTCAGGAGCTGCGGCCTGGCTGGAAGGCTGGGCTATGCCGGTCGACAGGGCCATTGATGAGGTACTCGTTCCCGAAGCGCCAGCTCCCACTGGTTAGCCCGCGACTGTCGTGATGGCCCAAAGCTCAGGGCCCAGCGAATCCGGTTGCTGCCGGAAGGCTCTCTCAGGGCTTACTCCGCGCTCGCCGGGTCGAGCAGTCGGCGCACAGCGGAGACGCGATTGGCTGGAAGGCCCACGCGTTTGGCGTGTTCTTGAATGGTGGCCTCGTCCGGAGCGAGGTAGACACAGTACACTTTGTCGCCGGTTACGTAGCTATGGAGCCATTGGATCTCAGGACCCATTCCCTTCAAAACACTGACCGACTTTTGGGAGATTTCCCGGAGTTGGGCGTCGGTGAGATTGCCGGCTCCGGGAACATTGCGTTCGATTACGAATTTGGGCATGAGCGTCTCCCCCGATGCGGATGCTAGCATGCAGGTGAAGCGGCTTCAAGGCGGAGGGACCCAGGGTTTTCCGGCCGACAAAACTTGACCAAGAACGAGACTTAGGAATGAGGTTGTCATGGATCTTCGATCGATTCAGAAACCACTGAAAGAGCAATACCGCACTAACCCCAATGCTTCGAAAATCACCCTGCGGGCGAAAGGCGGGCAAACCGATGCTCCGGTTTCGTGCTCGGTGGATATTGGGCGCGCCGTTTACCAGGCCGAAGCTCATAAGGGTGTGGGAGGCGCGGGTGCGGGCGCCTGTTCGGGCGATTTATTGCTGGGCGCGTTGGCGGCTTGCGCGCAAATTACCTGTCAGATGGTGGCTGCGTCCATGGGCATCGTGACCGAAGGCATTGAGGTGACGGTCGAGGGAGACTTGGATCTTCGAGGCACGCTGGGCATATCCAAGGCCGTGCCCGTGGGCTTCGGGAGCATTCGCTTGAGTTTTGATGTGGCGGCACCGAAGGCTACCCCAGAGCAAATGATTGGATTGCGAGAAAAAACGGAACAGTATTGCGTGGTGATGCAAACATTGACGCGGCCGCCGAGGCTAGAAACCGAGTGGGTTCATCGGGAATGAAAAGACGGGCTGGATCAGTCTTCCCTTACAAAAAAACCTGATCTTCCTCGGCAGATTGTTTTCGCGGCGCGCATTCGATCGAACAGGTCAAATTTTCAGTGATGGAGACAACCATGCCGAACCAGGCGACCAGGACAGCTTTCAGGACCAGCTTGCACGGAGGTTTGATCGAGCCGGGCGATCCGAGCTACGAAGCGGCTCGCAAGGTGTACAACGGGATGATCGACCGGCGGCCAGGACTGATTGCGCGCTGCGCCGACGTAGCTGACGTGATGACGGCTGTGAAGTTTGGCCGCGAGGAGAAGCTGCTGGTGGCCATCCGCGGCGGCGGGCACAACGCGGGCGGGTTAGGGGTGTGCGATAACGGATTGGTGCTCGATCTTTCAGCAATCAATTATGTGCGCGTGGACCCGAAGAAGAAGACCGTGCTGGTCGGCGCGGGCGCCTTGTGGCGCGACGTGGATCACGCGACGCATGCGTTCGGGCTGGCAGTTCCCTCGGGCATCATTTCAACAACCGGCGTGGCCGGACTGACTTTGGGCGGCGGGATAGGCTATTTGACGCGGCGGTACGGCTTGACAATCGACAATCTGCTGGCCGTCGAGATGGTTCTGGCCGACGGGCGTTTCCTAACTGCCAGCGCCAAGGAAAATGCCGATCTGTTCTGGGCGCTGCGCGGCGGAGGCGGTAACTTCGGCGTGGTGACCTCGTTTCTGTTCAAGGCGCATCCCGTGCACACAGTGTATGGCGGGCCGATGCTGTGGCCGATGGAAGACGCGGTAGAGATGATGCGCTGGTACCGCGGCTTTATCGCCAAGGCACCCGAGGATGTCTATGGGTTCTTTGCTTTCCACACCGTACCATCGTGGCCGCCCTTCCCCGAGCATTTGTACAACAAGAAGATGTGCGGCATCGTGTGGTGCTACACCGGACCGATGAAAAAGGCGGAGAAGGTGTTCAAGCCCATCCGGAATTTCAAGCTCCCTGCGCTCGACATGGTCGGCCCGATTCCGCATCCGGCGCTGCAAAGTCTGTTCGACCGTATTTATCCGCCGGGCCTGCAATGGTACTGGAAGGCGGATTTCGTACGCACGCTCTCTGACGAAGCCATCCTGCTTCACGCGAAGTACGCGGCGAAGTTGCCGTCGGCGCAATCGACCATGCACCTGTATCCAATCAACGGCGCGGCCAGCCGCGTCAAAAACGGCGCCACACCGTGGAGTTACCGAGACGCGAATTGGTCCTCCGTGATGGTCGGGGTCGATCCCGACCCCGCCAACAGGGAAAAAATCTCCACCTGGGCAAAAGAGTATTGGAGTGAGCTTCATCCATACTCCGCCGGCGGCGCATACATCAACTTCATGATGGAAGAGGGCGAGGATCGAATCCGGGCGACCTACGGCAAGAACTTTGATCGTCTTGCAAGGATCAAGAAGCGGTATGATCCGGAGAACTTGTTCCGCGTAAATCAGAACATCCCACCGGCAAAGTAAGGGATCCGGGGTAAGACCATCCGAAAGCGGCTCTGCCGTCACCTCACCGGGAGTCGGCTCGGCTGTCGATAGGACCCCCGAGACCAGAATGGCCCCAGTTGACACAAACCCGCTTCCTTGCATCATAATTAAGTATCCAGTCCAGCGCGGAAAGCCGGCCTCTGGCAAGTGTGGGATCGGCTAGTGAACGGGTGGGTGGACGGGAATCAGAAAAGCAAGTGTGGTTTCGAATCAGAGTGTGGGCGCTCGATGTAGGACCATTCCACTCCGATGTGTGAATGAAATTCAATCTGGCTAAACACAATTTTCCAACCAGTACGTCAAATCTAGAAGGAGAGTTACGGCCCGGCCGCGTTTTGCATGCGGAGGCCGCCGAAAGCAATCATGGACACAAAACAAGGAGAGACAGCCATGCAGGAAAGAGTATTGAAAATTCGCCGCTGGGTGGCCACGGTAGTGGTGCTGGGGGCGCTTGCGGCGGGAGGAATTCTGTCGCAGGGGTTGAAGGGTTGGTCGGGGCATTCCGTGCTGGGTGCGGGGAAGGCCTCACCGACTATCGCATCGGATGGCGCGCCGATTACGCTGGGCAGTTTCGCCAACGGTTTTTCATCCGTGCTAAAGCCCGCGTTGCCGGCGGTGGTGAACATCCGCTCTTCGAAAGTGGTGAAGACGCAGATCCACGGCGGCTTGCCATTCAACGATCCGATGTTCCGCCAGTTTTTCGGCGACCAGTTCGGGCAGCGCGGCCCGCAGACGCAACGCGAACAGAGCCTTGGCTCCGGCGTAATCATCACCAGCGACGGAACCGTGCTCACCAACAATCACGTGATCGAGGGTGCGACAGACATCAAGGTGTATCTCAGTGACAAGCGCGAGTTTAAAGCAACGCTAGTGGGTACGGATCCCAAGACGGACGTAGCCGTGCTGAAGATCGATGCCAACAATCTGCCTACGCTGACGCTCGGAAATTCCTCCTCGCTGCAGGTGGGTGATTTGATTTTCGCCATCGGCGATCCATTCGGCATCGGAGAAACCGCGACGATGGGCATCGTGAGCGCCAAGGGGCGCGGGATGCATATCGAGGATTACGAAGATTTCATCCAGACCGACGCCGCCATCAATCCGGGCAATTCCGGCGGAGCGATGATTGATTTGCGCGGCAACCTGGTGGGCATTAATACGGCTATTTTGTCGGGCGGCTCCGGCGGCAATCAGGGCGTCGGCTTTGCCATTCCGATCAATCTGGCGCGGAACGTGGTCGATCAGATCCGCGCGCACGGAAAAGTTGTGCGTGGGTATATGGGGGTGTACATCCAGGATGTGACTCCGGAGATTGCCAAGCAATTCCACTTGAATGAAACGCACGGCGCGCTGATCGGTGATGTGTCGGCCGATACGCCCGGCGCGCGTGCCGGCCTGAAGCGCGGTGACGTGATCTTGGCCGTCAATGGCCAGGAAGTAGGCGGCGCCAACGAGCTGCGACTGCAGATTTCGCAAACGGCTCCAGGAACGGCAGTGAAGTTGAAGGTGTGGCGTGACGGGAAGACACAAGACGCCAACCTTACACTCGGCGAACTGCCGGAGAAGGCGGAAAAGGCGAGCGAGGCGGAAGGTGGTGGCGGGGCAGTCGAAGGGGTAGAAGTAGAGAACCTCACTCCGGACGTGGCACAGCAACTCAATCTGAAGTCCGGCACTCGCGGCGTGGTGGTCAGCTCAGTTGACCCGTCGAGCGCGGCAGGGTCGGCGGGACTCAGACAGGGCGATGTGATTCAGGAAGTGAATCACAAGCCGGTCTCGAACGTGGAGGAATATCAGCGCGCGATGGCGGGTGCGGAGAAACAGTCCGCGCTGCTACTGGTCAATCGCGGCGGCGTGACCAACTTCCTTGTCGTCGAGGCTCACTAAGCGGTATAATTTAACTCTCAAAGGGCAAAGGCACGGCCATCCCCAGGCCGTGCCTTTGCATCTTCAAACAAAGCGCTAAGAATTTCCGCAACGTGTCCCCAGCCGGCGGGTTAAAGTTCATGATGGGCATGAATAGTGTGGATTTCGAGTCCCAAATCGATACCCGCGGGGCTGACAAGTCTCTGAGCCCAACCCGTTGGGTTATCGCTTTCAGCACGACTGGGGATAGAATAGTACTTGAGTTCTATTCACCCCAGCCCTCCGTTCTAGTACTAAAGTAGTGTCGGGCCAGTTGTGTCTCGACGCGCATCTTAGTATTCGAAAGGCTTTCGGAGACAGCCAATGGCAAGGGTCACGAACCAAATCGTTTTTCGCGGATCGCTCCTACCAGAAGGTCAGGCCCGCTGGGGATCATTCAGCGCAGGATTGGGCCTGGAATTCATCTTTCTCGCGGCCATCGTTATAATCCCGATGCTGGTCCCACAGAAGCTCGAGTTGGTCCATCGCTATTGGACTACTCCGATCGCAGCGCCGGTGATTGAAGCCTGGAAACCGCAACCGCCTCCACCGCCGGTGAAACCGACGCCTGTGAAGCACACCATCGTAAAGCCGCCAGAAGTAAAGCCCGAGCCAGTCGCGATTGTGGAACCGCCGAAACCGAAGATTATTTCACCGGTGTTCAGCTCTCCGATCGCCAAGCCCAAGGTCGCAAAGAAGAGCGCGCCGAACCCGGACTTGCCGGACGTCGCCAAGGTTTTCCCGACGCAGGCTCCTTCGATGGGCAGCTCCGCCATCCCCACCATAAAGAGACCGCGAGAGGATGTGCAGACCGGTGGATTCGGCGATCCGAACGGCGTTCCCTCCAATGCACAGGCAACAAATCATTCGCCCAATATCAACTCGAAGGGCGCCTATGACATGCCCACTGGCCCCGGGTACGGCAACGGGACGGGCGGGGCGAAGGGAGAACGCGGAGTTGTTGCGAGCACGGGATTTGGCAATGGGGTTGCTACTGGAACGAACAGCGGCGGAAATCGCGGCGTAGTGCAGCAAGGTGTCTTCGCGGATGAGCATGCAGTAGCGCCTGCTCCCAAAGTGAAACAGGCAGCCAGTGTCAGCTCGAATACCAAACCGGTCGAGATTCTCTTCAAGCCCAAGCCGCAATACACGGATGAGGCTCGGACCAAAAAGATCGAAGGGGAAGTGCTGTTGCAGGTTGTCTTCACGGCAGCAGGCGACGTAAAGGTCCAGCGCGTGGTGCAAGGACTGGGTTACGGGCTGGATGATTCGGCGCAATCCGCGGCGCGCCAGATCCGTTTCAAGCCCGCCATACAGGGCGGGCAGCCGGTGGATTTTCCGGCCATCGTCCACATCACTTTCGAATTGGCATACTGAGGGGGGAAAGGCAATGCGCACGTCGAAGAATCTCTTGCTGAGTTTGCTTCTCGGGGGCGCTCTGGCCAGCGTGGCCGCGGCGCAGAACCCCACACAAACCGCCGATCAGACCCAGCCCCAAGTAGGGCCCTCAACGGCCGGACCGGTAACCACGGTGGACCAGGCGATAGACCGGCTGATCGCCCGCGAGCACGATGAACTAGCCACCATTCGCCGCTACAACCCCATCATTGAAACCTATATTCAGGACATGAAGGCCGATAAGGACATGGGCGCGGTCCCGGTGAAAGATCATTATTTCCTGGGGCAGGCTGAGTTAGCCAAGGGCGTGGTGGACAACTCCATGCTCACGAAGAGGAAAGGCAAGATGGACGCTTTCAATCCCATCTCTCACCTCGGTGGGCTTTTCACCTCTTCCTATGTACCCGAGGGCTTCCTGCAGATGATTTATATCGACACGAATGGATTCGACCGGCAGCACTACCAGTTCGATTATGTCCGGCGCGAATTTCTTGGTGAAGTGCGTTGTCTGGTGTTCGACATTACGCCGCTGCCCAAGTCCGGGCGGGGCCGCTTTAAGGGGCGCGTGTGGGCGGAAGATCAAGCCTACACCATCGTGCGTTTCAACGGCGTGTACACGCCGGTGGCGGGCATCAATGGTTTCAACCTCCACTTCGACAGCTGGCGCCTGAATGTGCAACCTGGCTTGTGGCTCCCGTCTTACATCTTTAGCCAAGAATCTAACCTGAAGGAATTCATGGGCGGCACGGTGCGGTTCAAATCGCAGACGCGCCTGTGGGGCTATAACCTGAGGAATGTGGGGCGGCAGGAAGAATTCAGCGAGCTGACCATCGAATCTCCGAACGCAATTCAGGATCAAGCGGCCGCTCAGAACGATCGCTCACCCATTGAGGCGCAACGCGAATGGCAGCACGTAGCCGAGGTAAATGTGCTGGATCGTTTGCAGCGCACGGGCTTACTCGCGCCTCCGGGAGAAGTGGATAAGGTCCTCGAAACGGTGGTGAACAATCTGGAGGTGACCAACAATCTCGACATCCAGCCGGAAGTTCGCTGCCGCGTGCTCACCACGGGGACGCTGGAAATGTTTTCGATCGGGCACACCATCGTCCTGAGCCGCGGCTTGCTCGACGTGCTACCGGATGAAGCCAGCCTGGCAACCATGCTGGCGCAGGAACTGGCCGACATCATCGTCACCAAGCCGTCCACCGATCAATGGGGGTTCAACGATATGACCAACGTCTCCACCACCGAGGCGCTGAGCCATTTCACCTTTAAAGACAGCCCCGAACAGGTGCAGATGGCCAGTCAGAAGGCGATCGAAATCCTTAAGAACTCGCCCTACAAAGACAAACTCGGGAGCGCCGGGCTATTCTTGAAGCAGCTCGATGCGCAATCGAAGAGTCTTCCGGCCCTGATCAACCCGCGGTTGGGCAACCGGCCGTTTCTCGAAGGCCAGTTGATGTCCACGGCGCCGGAACTGAAAACCGACAAGCTCGATCAGATTGCAGCGCTCCCGATCGGCGCGCGCATCAAGCTCGATCCGTGGAGCGATCACGTGGAACTGGTCAAGGCCAAGCCGGTGGCCCTGCTCTCCGCGCGCGAGAAGATGCCCTTTGAGGTCACCCCGTTCATGCCCTTCTTGATGCGCTATCAGAAGCCCGGCTCGGGTATCACGGCGTCTTCGTCTAAGGCGGACCTGGCGAAAAAAGAGCAGCAGCCCTCGCAGCGACAGCAGCCGCAATAATTACCGATCAATCGAAGTCAGCCCGGCGGCGAGTTCAACGCTCACTGCCGGGCTTTTTGTTTTTCAGAGCCTTTCCGGCTTTAGACTTGGACTCGAAGTCCCTGCAGCAAAACATCCCCCGTTATTGGGGTAGGAATGGGTTCTTGGGTTCGCTCGCCTGCAGAAACTTTCACCCTCCCCACGGCGGGGAGTGGTGGTATGTTCCCGCAGCCTCCTTTCACTCTGGTACGTCTAACAGGCGCGGCCTATAATTCCGTGCGTTCATCTCGCTGATTGGAGAACATCAAATGAATCGTCTCGTGCTGGCGATCTTCTTGTCTCTGCTGCATACCGCCGGGGCCTCCGGGCAATCCACTGAAGCGGCCCGCCCGCTTCGGCCGGTGCACACTTTCTCGATCGTGGCGCGGGACCCGGTGACGGGCGACATGGGTGTGGCCGTGCAATCGCACTGGTTTGCGGTGGGCGCGGAGGTGATTTGGGGCGAAGCCGGAGTGGGGGTGGTGGCGACGCAATCTTTCATAGATCCGGCGTATGGGCCGCTCGGCCTTGACCTGATGCGCGCTGGCAAGTCCGCGCCGGAAGCACTGCGCTCGCTCCTCGCTGGAGATGAATATGCGAATGCTCGCCAGGTGGCCATGCTCGATGCGCAAGGGCATGTAGCCTCGCATACCGGCAAGCGCTGCATCCCCGCGGCAGGCAATGTGGTGGGCGAGAATTATTCCGCTCAGGCAAACCTGATGGGGAAATCCACTGTGTGGACCGCGATGGGCAAGGCTTTTGAAGCCGCGCACGGCGATTTGATTGACCGGCTGCTGGCGGCTCTGGAAGCCGCGCAGGGCGAAGGCGGCGACATCCGCGGCAAACAGTCCGCCGCAATTCTCGTGGTGCGCGCAAAATCCACGGGCCGCCCCTGGGCCGATAAAATCGTGGACCTGCGCGTGGACGATTCGAACGACCCCATCCACGAACTCGAGCGCCTGGTGCGTTACCATCGCGCGTACGTTCACATGGAGAATGGCGACGCGTGCTCGACGAAAAAAGACTGGGATTGCGCGGTCGGCGAGTACGGCGAGGCGGAAAAAATCCTGCCCGACCAGATGGAAGTGGTCTTCTGGCACGCCGTGACGCTGGTCACCAGCGGCCGCACCGAGGAATCTCTGCCGCTCTTCAAGCGCGTGTTTGCGCGCGAGCCTGTGTGGGCGGACCTGCTCGGCCGCCTGCCCGCTGCCGGACTTTTTCCGGACGATCCGAAACTTATGGCGCGCATCCGGGCGGAGCGCCCTTGAGATTATGTCTGCCCGTCAGTTCTGACAGCGACGTACGTAGCTGCTGCCAAAAGCTTGCAGTATAATCGTCCACCGGTCGGCCCCTGAAATATGCATGGAATCCTCGAAAGAAGGAGCACCATCATGGCGCAGAATCGCAGGGATTTTCTGAAGGATACGGGTGCCGCTTGCACCCTGGCGGCGATGGGCGGATTCAGCAGCGCGGCTCGGGACAAGAAACCAGCGCCGAGCTCACCGCGCGGCATGGCGCAAAAATTGACTTTGCTCAACATGCGGAGAGACGGAGGATTCCGCCTGGGGGTAAAAACCGATCAAGGCATTCTGGACGCGGGCGAGGCGGCGAGGATACTCCACTTGCACGCGCCGGCAACCACCGACGATTTGCTACAGAATGAGGATGGGCCGAGTCTCAACGCGCTAGTGGACGCGGCATTGAAGTCCAGTGCCGCCGGGAAAGCGTTTCTGAAGGAAGAGACGATCGAGTATGGACCGGCAGTAACGCGCCCCGAAAAAATTGTCTGCGTGGGGTTGAACTACCGGCGGCACGCGGCAGAAATCGGGGCGCCCGTCCCCAAACAGCCGATCCTGTTCAACAAGTACAACAACGCACTTAATTATCACCGCGGGACGATCAAGCTGCCCGTGGATGCGGCGAAAAAATTCGACTATGAAGTTGAGTTGGTGATGGTCATGGGCAAACAGGCGAAAAACATAACGGAGGCGGATGCCCTTTCCTACGTGGCGGGCTACTCGACCGGCAATGATTTTACCGCCAGGGATCTCCAACTCGATACGGGCGGGCAATGGATGGTGGGCAAGACGCCCGATCAATTCGCGCCCGTTGGGCCTTACCTGGTGACCGCCGATCAAATTGATCCCGACAACCTGAAACTGGAATGCCGGGCTAACGGGGAGACGCGGCAATCCTCGAATACCAACGACATGATTTTCAACACCCGCCAAATCATCACATACATTTCGCGCGTCATCACGCTCAAGCCGGGCGACATTATTTTCACCGGCACTCCCCAGGGTGTAATCCAGGGAATGCCGAAGGACAAGCAGGTGTGGCTCAAGCCCGGCGACAAGATCGCGTGCAGTCTCGAGAAGCTCGGCGAACTGAAGTTCGATTTGGTTTGAAGCCGGCTTCGCCGCGTTCACGAAGGTATTCCCAATCCGGCTGCGGAGGAGCGAAACTCATCTCTCGATGCCGCGGCAAACTCTGCTCGAATATTTTCAGCCGGATTCACGCCCGGCGGACGAAATCGCGGTCGCCTGGCGCCGCGGCTACCGTATGGTGCGCTGGCCCTACGCGGAGCTACTGCGCACGGCACAGCAATTCGCGCACGAATTAAAGGCGCGCGCAATCGCTCCGGGAGACCGCGTCCTTCTGTGGGGGGGAAATTGCGGCGAGTGGGTGGCCGCATTCCTTGGCTGCATTTTTTCAGGGGCTGTAGCCGTGCCCATGGACGCGATTGCGGATCAGTCTTTTGCAAGGCGCGTCGCGCAACAAGCCGGAGTACGTTTCGCTGTCGTCAGCCGTCAAATTCCTTCTGCCGGGCTCTCTGTTCCCTCGATAGGTCTGGAAGACTTGGGTGCCGCTCTGGCGTCGCGTCCCAGTGGAGGCTTTCCATGGCCAGCGATTGGTCGCGGCATCCCCGTCGAGATTGTCTTTACCTCCGGCACCACGGCGGAGCCGCGAGGTGTGGTTCTCACGCACGGAAACCTGCTGTCCAATCTCCAGCCGATCGAAAAAGAAATCGAGCGCTACCGGCGCTACGAGCACGTTTTTCATCCGCTGCGTTTTCTCGACTTGCTTCCGCTGAGTCACGTCTTCGGCCAGTTGCTGGGGATTTTTCTGCCCCAGATTCTGGGCGCCACCACCGTGTTTCACGACACGCTGAATCCATCGGAAGTGATTCGCACTATCCGCGAGGAACGCGTGTCGCTGCTGGTCACCGTGCCGCGGCTGATTGAATCGCTGCGCGATCAGCTGGAACGCGACCTGGCCGCGCAAGGACGCCTGGAGCATTTTCAACAGGACTTCGAAGCCGCCGATGGCCAGCACTTTCTCCTGCGCTGGTGGCGCTTTCGGGAGATTCACCGGCGCTTCGGGTGGAAATTCTGGGCGGTGATTTCCGGTGGCGCAGCGCTCCCGGCCGCTGCGGAAAAATTCTGGGACCGGCTCGGTTATGCGGTCATTCAGGGCTACGGGCTCACGGAGACTACTTCTCTGGTCAGCGTGAATCATCCCTTTCGCCTCGGCCGGGGCTCGATGGGCAAGACGCTGCCGGGGCTCGAGGTAAAACTCGCTGCGGACGGTGAGATTCTGGTGCGGGGCGAAAATGTCGCGGCTGGATATTGGAAGGACTCCGGTGTGGCCCCGGTGCTCGACGTGGAGGGCTGGTTTCATACCGGCGACCTGGGCGAGCGTGACGCGGCCGGGAATCTGTATTTCAAAGGCCGGCAAAAAAATGTAATCGTCACGCCCGCCGGCCTCAACATTTATCCCGAAGATCTGGAAGCAGAATTGCGCAAAGAGCCGGGCGTACGCGATTGCGTGGTTGTTGGACTCGAGCGCGACGGCAATGCCGAACCGTGCGCCGTGCTTTTGTTGCGCGAGCCTTCCGCGGATGCGACAGGCATCGTCGCACGCGCGAATGGGCGCTTGGCGGACTTTCAGCAGACACGCCACTGGCTCGTGTGGAGTGAAAATGATTTTCCTCGAACGCCCACGCAAAAACCGATTCTGTCGCGCATCCGTGAGTTCGCCGAGGCAGAGCTCGGAGGCGGCCGTGCTGGTCGTTCCCCGGCATCGAGCGGGCTCCGCGAGCTGCTGGCGCGCGTCTCGGGCGGTACGCCTATCGAGCGGGGCCGCGCGGCGCCACTTCAGCTCAGCTCCATCGAGCGGGTGGAATTGCTCAGCGCTCTCGAAGACCGTTACCAGGTGGACTTGAGCGAGGCGGAATTTTCGAACGCGGAATCTGTCGGCGCGCTCGAGCAAATGCTGGAGCGCCCGCAGGCGCGCGGGCCCGTTTACCACTACCCCCGCTGGGCGCAGGCGTGGCCGGTGCGATTCATTCGCGCAGCAGGGTTTTATTTGCTGGTCCGACCCGCGATGCTGTTGCTCGGATGGCCTCGCGTGCTGGGACGCGAAAATCTACGGGGCGTGGCCGGCCCGGTGCTGATCGTCTCGAATCACGTGACCTACATCGATCCAGGCTTCCTCCTCGCGGGGCTTCCTGCGCGGTTGCGGAGGCGCGTCGCGGTGGCGATGGGAGGAGAGCGGCTGGAAGCATTGCGGAATCCTTCGCCCGGGACTGGATTTTTCCGCGCGCTATTGGGCCGCTTGCAATATCCGCTGACGATTGCTCTGTTCCATGTGTTTCCTCTGCCCGTGCAAGGAGGATATCGGAAAAGTTTTGCATTTGCCGGTGAGTTGGTGGATCGCGGGTGGAGCGTGCTGATTTTTCCCGAAGGCGAGCTGACGCCCGATGGAGCCATCGCGCCTTTCCGTGCCGGAGTCGGACTGCTGGCCGCGCGCCTGCGTATTCCCGTAGTTCCGGTGCACCTCGAAGGGCTCTACGATTTGAGAGTGGCCAACAAGCACTGGACCAGCCCGGGCCATATTCGCGTCACGATAGGAGCGCCGATTGAATTTCAAGAGACGGATGCGCCGGAAGATATTGCGCGCCAGCTTGAGCGCCGCGTGGCTCTACTGAAAGGCGCGGTTCGAAACCAATGATCCAGCAGCCCGGACCTCAGTTATTGAGAGGGAGGCGCAAGCGTGCTTCACAGCCGCGGCGCGATTCGCGATTTTCGAGCGTGAGCGACCCCCCGTGCGCTTCGGCGATCTGCCGGCTCAGCACCAACCCGATGCCCGAGCCGCTTTGCTTGGTGGTGAAAAACGGAACGAACAAGTTGGTCGGGTTGGGGATGCCCGGGCCATCGTCCTGCACCCAAACCTCAATGTAGCCGTCCTCGCGTTCCCATCCCACGCGCACACCTCCGCCGGTTTCCAGAGCCGCGTCCACAGCGTTGTGCAGAAGATTGATGAGTAGCTGATCGAGCTGCGCTTGATCCGCCTGGATTTGCACCTCCGGCCCGGGCTTCAGTTCGACCGGCAGGCGCGGTTCGAGCCCGGCGACGCGCCGGATCCACTGCCCCACGTCCAATGGCTGGAAGATCGGAGGTGGAAGTTTCGCCAGGCGCGCGTAGGCGTTCATAAACCGGGCCAGCCCATCGGTGCGCGCGGCGATGACGGTGAGCCCGCTGCGCATGTCTTCCTGCCAGTCCGGCGCGCGGTCTTTGCGGCCGAGCATGCTGGTCAGATTTTCCGCGATGGATTTCATGGGCGCGAGCGAATTATTGAGCTCGTGGCCCAGCACACGAATCAGGCGCTGCCATGCCTGCCGTTCTTCGTCCCGCAACGCGCGGCTCAAATCCGTGATCACCAGCAACTGGTGCGCCAGGCCAGCCTCCCGAAAACTTCCGCGATGAATTTCCCAGCGTCCGGATTTTCCGGGGAAAACAATCTGGGCGATCCGCGGCGTTTCGCCCTGCAGGCATTCTTCGAGCGCCAGCTCAACCGCGGTCCGGCCCAGCAGGCGCTCTTCCGGCTGCGCCAGCACCCGCTCACCGGCGCGATTCACCAAGCGCAGGCAGCCATTGCCGTCGAATGCGAATACCGCCACATCGATTTCTTCCATCACCTTGCGCAGCAGCGCCGTGGCTTCGAGCGCGCCCAGGCGCTGCTGCCGCAGTGTTTCACCCAGCGCGTTCACTTCGCGCAGCACTTCCCCCAGCGCGTCTTCCACGTTGGCGCCGCGCGCACGAATTGAAAAATCTCCTTCGCGGAGCGCCGCGAGCAAGTTCGAAAGTGTGCGCAGCGGAAACACCACGCGGCTCTGCGCCGTAAACGCAAAACTGAGCCACGCGACGATCATCACTACGGTGAGGGTCCATTCGAGCTTCGAGGAGTATGGCCCGGTCCACAGCAAAATCATGGCGACAAGCGTGCTCCCCAGCCCAGCAGACAACGCCAGGAGGAGAATGCGGCGCTCGTACAGGAGGGGCTTCAAAGGCTGTATTTTTGCAGGCGGCGGTAGAGCGCGCTGCGGCTCAGGCCCAGCGCTTTGCTCGCGTGGCTCACATTGCCGCCAAATCGCGCCAGGGCTTTTTGAATCAGCACGCGCTCGACATCCTCAATGCTCATTTCGTCGAGGCGCAACGACGCCTCGCGCGCCGGGCGCAAGCCCAGATCGCTGGCGCGCACCTGCGGGCCCTCTGCCATCAGCACCGCGCGTTCTACTGAATGATCCAGCTCGCGAACATTCCCTGGCCAGGGATGGTCGAGCAGCACCTGCAATGCAACCGGCTCGAACCCCTCGAGCTGCTTGCGGTAGCGCTGCGCCGATTGCCGCAAAAAATGGTGCGCCAGCAGCGAAATATCTTCCTTGCGCTCGCGCAGCGGCGGCAAATGTATTTCGATGGTATTCAGGCGGAACAACAAGTCTTCGCGGAACCGTCCGCCGGCGACTTCCCCGTGCACATCGGCGTTCGTTGCGGAAATGATGCGGACATCCACGCGGCGAGTGGTGGAAGAGCCGACGCGCTCGAGCTCGCCCGTTTCCAGCGCGCGAAGCAGCTTGGCCTGCAAATTCATCGGTACGTTTGCAATTTCATCAAGGAAAAGCGTGCCGCCGTCAGCGAGTTCGAACCGCCCTACGCGGTCCGACTTCGCGTCGGTGAAAGCGCCCTTGACGTGCCCGAACAATTCGCTTTCGAAGACGCCTTCGGGCAGGCCGCCCGCATTCACCGTGACCAGCGGACGGCCCACGCGCGGCGAAAGCGCATACAGCGTGCGCGCAATCACTTCCTTTCCCGTCCCGTGCTCGCCGGTGATGAGCACATTCGCATCGGAAGGCCCCACGCGCGCGATCAAATCCAGCACCGGACGCATGGCCGCCGATTCGGCGATCAGCGTGGGCCGGCCATCCGCGCGCAGCAGCCGATTTTCCGCTTCCAGGCGCTGGCTCTTGCGCAAGGCTTGAGACAATTCAATCTGCGTTTTCAGAATTGCGAGCAGCCTCGCGTTTTCCCAGGGCTTCTGAATGAAGTCCTTCGCGCCTCTCCGCATCGCTTCCACCGCCAGCTCGAGACTTCCCCACGCGGTCATAACAATAATTGGCAGTGTGCTGTCTTTCACCCGGATGTTTGAGAGCAGATCGAGTCCTTCTTGGCCCGAGGTCGTGTCTCGCGCGTAATTCAGGTCCATCAACAGAGCGTCAAATTCGCGCGCCTCAAGCGCGGATAGCACGGCAGCGGGCGAGGCGACTGTCTCGGTCTCAAAACCTTCTGCTTTCAGCAGCAAGCGGAGCGCTTCGCGGACGTCCGGCTGGTCGTCGGCGACGAGGATTCTTGTTCGGTTTACATGTGAGGGCATCATGGGGTGATAGGGTTCTCCCTGGAGTTTACCGCGGTTCTCGTACGGCGCAGCCTCGGGCACATTTTTTAGCATCGCTTCTCACTCATAGCGCAAAGCAGTCAAAGGATCGACCTTCGTGGCGCGACGAGCGGGAAAATAGCAGGCCGCCACCGCTACGATGGCCAGTCCCAGCACGACGCCGACAAATGTCGCAGGATCGCTGGACTTTACGCCATAGAGCTGGCTCTCGAGATAGCGCGTGGCGATGGTCGAGCCCACGATGCCGAGAAACAGTCCGATCACTGCCAGCCGCATGCCGTCCACCACAATCATGCGCAGCATGTCAGCCGGCTCGGCTCCCAAAGCCATACGAATCCCGATTTCATGCACGCGCTGCGTTACCCCATAAGCCATCACACCATAAATTCCTACGGCCGCAAGAATGGTGGCAATGCCAGCAAAACTGCCCAGCAGCAACATGCTCAATCGCCTTTGCGCAACGGCCGCTGCAAGAAATTCATCCATGGTTCGAATTTCCGTCACTGGCTGATTTGGATCCATACTCTCAATCGCATGGCGCACGGCGGATGTGAGCGCGGCCGGGTCACCATTCGCGCGGACAACCAGCCGCATGATGCGCGATGGATTCTGCGTGTAGGGAAGGTATATCTGGCCCACTTTTTGTTCGCCCCATTCCCACTCGCGCACGTCCTGCACAATTCCGATGACAGTCAGCCAGCTATCGCGTGTCGCCGGCTGCCAGGGACTCCGCGTCTCGGGAAAATGAATTCGAATCTGCTTTCCGACCGGATCTTCCTCGGGCCAGTACAGCCGCGCAAGCGCTTCGTTCATCAGTACGACGCCCTGCGTGTCCGCGCCATCCGCCGATCGAAAATCGCGCCCTTTTTTCACCGGGATGCGCATGGTCTGCAGGTAACGCCAGTCCATCACGCGGTATTGCGCCGTGAAAGGCTCGTCCGGCCGGGGAGCTGCGCGGCCGGCGATATCGAAATTGCAGAAGTCGCCCCAGCCGCTCAAGGGCAGAAAATTGATGGCGCTCGCCGCCTTTACACCGGGCTGCGCCACGACACGCTCAATCACCTGCTGGTAGAAATGGATGAGCGGCGGTCCGGGGGCATAGTGGGATTCGGGCAACCAGATTTGCATGGTCAGCACGTTGGCGGAATCGAAGCCGAGATCCTCAGACATCAGCAGGAAAAAGCTGCGAATCAGCAATCCCGCGCCTACCAAAAGCACCATCGAGAGCGCGATCTCCGCCACCACCAGCGATGAACGCACAAACTGGCTGCGGCGTCCGCCGGTTGAACCACGGCTCCCCTCTTTCAGCGATTCAAACAATTCGGAACGTGAAATCTGGATGGCGGGCGCAAACCCGAAAAGGATCCCGGTGACAAGGGACACGGCGAAAGTGAACGCCAGCACTGCGCCGTCCACGCCAATCCACTCGGCCCGCGGAATTTCTCCGTAGCCTCCTTCCGGCGGAAACGCCACGCGCAGCAGATGCAACCCGCCAAAAGTCACCAGCAGCCCGAGCGCGCCGCCAATCAGCGCGAGCAGCACGCTTTCGGTGAGGAGCTGGCGCAGGATGCGGCGCCTTCCTGCGCCGAGCGTGGCGCGCACGGCGATTTCTCGCTCGCGTGTGGCTGCGCGCGCGAGCATCAAGTTGGCCACGTTGACGCACGCAATCAGCAGTACAGAGCCGACCGCCGCCAGCAGCACCAGCAATGCGGGCCTAAGTCCGCGGGACAGATCGTCGCGAAACCGGACCACCCGCACGCCGTTTTCCTGGTCCACGTCCGGGTACTGTTTCTTCAGCCGCTTTAGGATAATCTCCATTTCGGCTTGCGCCTGCGGGAAGGTGACGCCTTTCGCGAGGCGTGCAAACGCGATGATCGAATGGTTCCCGCGATTCAGCTGAGCGGCATCAAACGCAAACGGCATCCAAAGGTCATACTGGCGGCTGGTGCCGAAAAGCGAAAAGCCGCGCGGCAAAACGCCCACAACGGTGTAAGGCTTGTCGTCGACCAGAACGCTTTTGCCGATGATTCCGCTGTCTCCACCGTAGCGTCGTTGCCACAAAGCATTGCTGATGATGGCCACTTGCTCGTGGCCGGGCTGCTCTTCCTCAGCGAGAAAGTCGCGGCCCAGTACGGGCGTTACCCCGAACAGCCGAAAGAAATTTGCGGATGCGTGCGCGCCCCAGACTTGTTCCGGCTCGCCGTTTCCGGTGAGGTTGTAAAACCAGGTTCGCCACGCGGAAATTTCTTCGAACACATGGCTCTGCGCGCGCCAGTCGAGAAATTCGGCAGGGGATGCCACGCCGCGAGTAACATTGCGGTTCCTATCGGTATCCCAAATCAGCGCGATGCGGCCGGAATCAGGAAACGGTAGCGGGCGGAGCAAAACCGTGTTGATGATGCTGAAAATCGCGGCGTTCGCGCCGATGCCGACGGCCAGCGTCAGCACGGCCACGACGGTGAAGCCCCGGCTTCGCCGCAGCATGCGCCAGCCATATCGCAAATCCTGCCAGATGGTTTCCATGGACTCGGTCCCGAGAGATGTTTCCGTCGCCGGCTATATCACTTTTTCCTGATCCGGTGTTCAGCTTTCCGGCAGCTATTCGTATCGCAACGCTATGATGGGGTCCACGCGCGCTGCTCGCCGCGCCGGCAAATAACAAGCCACCAGAGCGACCGCACCCAGCAGCAGGGCCATGGCTGCAAACGTGAGCGGATCGGTGGCCTGCACCCCGTACAGCAAACCGGAAAGCAACCGCGACAGCGCGAGCGAGCCTGCAAGTCCTAGCGCGATTCCCGCGGCGGCCAGACGCGTCCCGCGGCCCAGCACCACACCCCTTATGTCGCCTGGTTGTGCGCCCAGCGCCATGCGGATGCCGATTTCTTTTGTTCGCAGGCTCACCACGTAGTTCATGACTCCATAAATGCCAATCGCGGCTAGCAGCAGCGCTAGCCCAGCAAACATCCCGAGCAAAACTGCCGAGAAGCGGCGCGGAGAAACGGATCGAGAGAGCAAACCGTCGAGTGTGGTTATGTGCGTCACGGGCAGGTTTGGATCGGATTTGTGCACTTCCTCGACGGCGGCGTGTGCCAAAGCAGCCGGGTTGGCGCCGGTGCGAATTACGAAGTAATCGGCCCAGCCTCCGGTGGAATAGATGTCGAACGTGGGCGCTGATTCCAGGCCGTATTGGTGCACATTCCCAGTTACCCCGACAACCACAGACCAGCACGGCTTGGGATTTAGCGAACACAGGTTGACGCGCTTTCCCACGGCCTGGCCTTCCGGCCAGAATCTCCTCGCCATGGCCTCATTGATCACGATGTTCGAGCCGCCGTAATCCGCCTCCGAGAAGAGCCGGCCCTGAAGCAAGGGAATACCCATGGCCGTAAAAAATCCCAAGCTGGCGGTGCGGATTTCCGCGACCGGGCGCGCGCCCGCAGGGGCTGCCGTCTCTCCTTCGACTACAAATCGCGAAGCCGAGCGTATTGCGGAACCGATCGGCAGCACGTTCACTGCCCCGACCGCCTTCACGCCGGGCAATCCATCGATTCGCGCCGCGATTTCCTCAAACTGAATGGATTGCTTCTCTGCCAGTTTGACTTGTTCGGAGTCCGACATTTTGTTCAGCACTTCGAGCGGGATGGCCGGCAAATTCACTTCCATGGTCAAGACTTGCTCGGCACGGAAGCCCGGGTCTTCCTGAAGCAGGCGATGGAAACTCCGGATGAGCAAGCCGGCCCCCGCCAGAGGAATCAGAGCGAGTGCAATCTCAGAAACCACCAGGAAGTTGCGGATATTTTGTCCGCCGGAACCGGCCGTGGTCCTGCCGCTTTCTTTCAAGGTGTCCTGCAAATTTTGCTGCAGAGTTTGCAGCGCGGGAATCAAGCCGCAAATCGCGCCAGTGAGGAAACACACGGCCGTTGTGAAGCACAGAACCCAACCGTTCAGGCCAGTTTCCTTTACGCCGGCGAGATCGGGAGGGGCCAATGCGCCGAGGAGCTGACGTCCCGAGCTGGCGAGAAAAATTCCAACCGTGCCACCGAGCAAGGAGAGCAGGATGCTTTCGGTGAGCAGTTGGCGGATTAATCTCGACCGGCTGGCGCCGAGCGCGATGCGCAGCGCAATTTCTTTCTGCCGCGCCGCAGTACGGGCCAGCAGGAGATTCACGATGTTGGCGCAAGCAATCAGCAACACCAATCCCACGGCGGCAAACAGAACCAGGAGCGCCAGCCGAAGCCGACCGGCGGCGGGATCTTCCATGCGCCGGACAACCACGCCCCAGCTCTTGTGCGTGTCCGGATGAGCCAGCTCTTCTTGATGATTCAGCGTCGCGAGGTCAGATTGCGCTTCCGCAATCGTAGCGCCCGGTTTCAAGCGCGCGAGCACCGTGAACGGATGGTGGATGCGGCCGTTCAAATCATCTTGATACTGGCCCGTGGGCAACCACAAGTCAGCCCAGGGCACCAGTTGAAAGCTGGCCGGCAGAACGCCCGCCAGAGTGTAGCCGCGTCCATCGAGGGTAAGCGTGCGGCCGACCACGCCGGGGTCCGAACCGAAATGGTCTTGCCAAAGGCGATGACTGATCATCAGCGCCGGCGCGCTGCCGGCCCGGTCTTCTTGCGGGGTGAATCCGCGTCCGGCGACAGGGTGAACCCCGAGCGTCGGACAGAGATCGGAAGTTGCGAACGCAGCTTGCAAGCGCTCCGGATTCCCCTGGCCGGTCATGTTGAAGCCCTGCGCGATATCGACGTAGGCGGCCATGCTTGAAAATTCGCGGGCGTTTTTCTGAAAGTCAGCGTAGTCGCCGGGAGAGAGCGGGAGTCGGCCCCAGCCCGGATAAGTGTTCCAGATCTCGACGAGATTTGCGGGATCCTGGTATGGGAGTGCGCGAAGGAGCACATTCTGCACCATGCCGAAAATGGCGGTGTTGGCTCCGATGCCGAGCGCGAGCGTCAGCACGGCTACGATAGTGAAGCCTGGACTCTTCACCAGCATGCGCAGTCCGTAGCGGATGTCTTGCAGCATTCCTGTCGTCTCCATTTCTATTCGTAGCGCAGCGCGACCATCGGATCCACACGCATAGCGCGGCGCGCTGGCAAGTAGCAGGCCACGAGCGCCACGGCCGCTAAAATGCCCGCGCCGGTGATGAATGTCAGCGGATCGCTCGGCTTCACGCCGTAAAGCAATTTCGACATTAGCTGTGTGATGCCCAGAGCGCCCAACCACCCGAACACGATGCCCGCCAGCACCCTGGCCATCCCCTGAAACAGGACCAGCCGCAGCACATCGCCCTTCTGCGCGCCCAGCGCCACGCGCACGCCAATTTCCCGGATACGCCGGCTCACCGAGTAGGAGAGCACTCCATAAATTCCGACTGAGGCCAGCAACAGGGCGAGGCCGGAATAAACGGTGAGCAGCAGCGCGAGGTAGCGCCGGTCGCCGATGGATCGCGCCAGCAGAGATTCTTGCGAACGCACCTTCCACATGGGCTGGTCACCGTCCACCGACCATACGGCCTGGCGCACAGCATTGGCCATGCTCATGGGGTCGCGTTCCGTGCGGACTATGAGCGTGGCGAAGATGTTGGGATTTTGTGCGTAGGCGAAATACAATTGCCCGGGTGCAGCATCTTCCAGGTTTCTTTGCCGAATATCTCCGACCACGCCCACAATCGTCGCCGGTTTTTTTTCATCGAGGAGTTCAATTTGTTTGCCGATGGGATTCCGGCCCGGCCAGTACCGTTCCGCGATCGTGCGGCTGATCACCGCGACCGGGGTAGTCCCCGCGCGGTCGCCTTCTGAAAACGTGCGCCCCTCGATCAGGGGGATGCCCAGGGTGGCAAAGTAATGCGAGTCTGTGACGTTCAGCTCCATCAGCGGCTCTTGGCCGGGCACTGCCGGAGGCCGATCCAGCAAAATGATCGGCTCATTCCCGATGTTGCCCGAAAACGGGACTCCTTGTGAAATCGCGGCCGAGCGGACGCCCGGTAACGCGCTGACTCGTTCGACGACCCGCTGGTGGAAATTCCACTGCAGCACGCCTAGGGGGTAGTTGACCTGCGGCAGCCGGTACTCCAGTGTCAGAAGATTCTGGGCTTGGAATCCAGGATCAACGCCGGAGATTCGCATCATGGTCCTGACCATCAGCCCGGCGCCCGCCAGCAAAATCAGCGACGATGCAACCTGGGCGACGAGCAGTACGGTGCGCAGTCGAGCGGGGCCGGCGGATTCTCCCGAGATTTTCCCGCCCTCCTTCAACGACTGATTCAAATCCGGGCGCGAAAATTGCACCGCCGGGCCCAGGCCTGAAAGCAAGCCGGCCAGCGCCGTTACCAGGCCAGTGAAGGCGAAAGCTGTTCCGTCAAGTTTTATGGAAATACCTGGCGGCATAGTCACCGGCGCGCTCGCCAGAAGCGCGGGCAAAGCCCAAGCACCAGCAACCAGTCCGAACGCGCCCCCGGCAATCCAAAGAAGGAGGGTCTCGGTAAGCATCTGGCGGGCCAGGCGCAGACGGCCCGCGCCGAGCGCGGCACGCAGCGCCATTTCTTTTTCGCGCGCGGCTGCTCGCGCCAGCAGTAGGTTCGCCACGTTGGCGCATGCAATCAGCAACACAAACCCTACCGCCGCGGATAGGACTAGGAGCAGCGGACGCAGTTCCTCATTGACGATTTCCTGCAGCGGCGTCACCAAGGCATCCCGCTGACCATCCGCGTCGGGATATTCCTTCGCCAGATTTCGTGCAATCAAACTCAGTTCCGCTTGCGCCTGAGCAAGCGTCACGCCGGGATTCCTGAGCCCGAACGCGATCAGATTTGTTTCTTTGCGCTCGCGCGAAAAATTCGGGTACGCCGTGATGGGCATCCAGATTTCATCGCGGTCCGTGTCCACCGGAAAGTCGAAATTCGCAGGAAGAATTCCGACCACCGTGAACTCCGCGCCATTCAGGATCAAGTGCTTGCCGATAAAATTCCGATCGCCGCCAAAACGGTTCTGCCACAGGCTGTAGTTCACCACCACGACGCGGTCGCGGCCGGGTTCATCTTCGCCGGGAAGAAATGTGCGGCCCATGGCGGGCGAGATGCCAAGCAGTTGGAAAAAGTTGGCAGAGACGAAAGAGCCGCGGAGGCGCTCCGGGCGTTCTTGCCCGGTTAGATTCACACTCTGCGATTGCCACAAGGAGAGTCCTGCAAAGGAGCGATTCTGTTTGCGCCAATCCTCGAAGTCCGCGTAGGAAATCCCAGTGCGACGAATCTGCGCCGTGTGGCCGAACATGACCACGAGCTGCTGCGATTGCCTAAAGGGCAGCGGCCGCAACAAAATTGCGTTCACCAGGCTGAAAATCGCTGTGTTCGCGCCGATGCCGAGCGCGAGCGTCAAGATCGCGATGGCGGCAAAGCCCGGGCTTCTTGCGAGCATCCGAACGCCGTAACGAATGTCCTGGATGAGTGCGCCCATTTTCAATTTACCGTGTCTTCGGACACTTCCGTCCGGTTCGCAGCTTGTTCTTCACTTCGCGCAAGACCAGTGCCGGCAGTACATCCTTGCGTTTCGCGATGTATTCCCTCACAGCACGGGGATCGCGCTTTGCCAATTCCCGCAGCGCCCAGGAAAGTGCCTTGGTCACCATCGGATCGCGATCTTGTTCGAGCAGCCGGCAAACAGCGAGCGTGCGGTGCGCCTCGCCCGTGCCGCCCCGCGATCTACTGTTCAGCGGCACCGTGCTTACCAGAGCCGCGCGGCGCCACCAGCGGTCCGCCGAGCGCGCCCATCCGTGAATCAGGCCGCTCGGAACCCGGCGCTCGCGCCAGGCAGGCCCTGCCAGGTACACGCCAAAACAATCCACGGCGCTCCAGCTGGCCATGCCTCGACCGAGCCGTTCGAGCTGCTGTGCGTCGAGGTTCGACAGAGCGCCCGGATGATGATGGACCAGTTCATAGGCAACAAAGCGGGAGTCCATCCGCCGCGTGTCCAGCAGCCATTCGGCCAGCTCGATCACCATGCGCGGCTCGGCCTGTTCGATCCGCCGCGAAAATTCCCGCCGCGCTCGACGCAGTTCGTCGGTCGTCGCGCCGATCATGCCAGCGACCCGCTCGGAAACCTCTGCCGCCAGCGCCGCCGGCCCGCTCTCGCGCTTCTTTACGGTCGTTCGAAGCCCTCCGATTGTGATTCGCGCTCCCAGCGCGAGGTGAATGGCAGACTGATTTATTCGTGCCGCAGCGCAACCAGCGGGTCCACGCTCATGGCCCGGCGCGCCGGTAGGTAACACGCCACCAGCGAAATGACTGCCAGCAGCCCTCCGACCGTGGCGTATGTTGCGGCGTCCGTGGCGCGCACGCCGTACACCAGCGTGGCAAGCACGCTTTGCAACAACAGCGCCCCGGCAAAACCCAAGCCGATCCCGGCGATCGCCAGCACGGCGCCCTGGCGTATGACCAGTCCGAAGATATCGCGCCGCAGGGCGCCCAGTGCCACGCGTATTCCAATCTCATGCGTCCGCTGCGCGACCGAGTAGGCGATCACGCCATACAGACCGATCGAAGCAAGCACCAGCGCCACGGCCGCGAAAACGCCGAGCAGCACCAGGCTGAATTCCATTCCCGCACGCGCGTTCGTCACATAGGCTGTCATCGGACGGGTAGAGGAGATCGGCGCGTCTTTATCGAGCGAGTGCACGTCAGCGATGAGTCCCTTCTCTAGTTCCGCGGGACTTGCGCGGGAGCGAATCACCAGCATCATGATCCCGAAAGGTTGCTGCCCCTCCGACATATAAATCTGTTCGCGCACATCGCGCGTCAGGTCGTGGCTGCGCGTGTGCTCAGCCACTCCTACCACCTCTGTCCAAACACGCTCGCTGGTCCTCGATTGTGCAGAGCGGAAAACTTCAATTTCCAGCTTCTTGCCCACCGCGTCTTGCCCCGGCCAGGCACGCTTGGCCAGCATTTCATCCACGATTACGACGAAGGGATGCTTTGTATCATCCAGACCGGTAAAGTTGCGGCCGGCGAGCAAGCGGATTCCCATGGTCTTGAAGTAGCCGGGAGTAATGGAACGCCAGTCGGCCGAGAGGCTTTCCCATTTTGCGGCCGTGGCTTGGTCGTAGGCGAAGGGCATCTGCGCGCCGCTGCCCGTCAACGGCAGTTGGCTGATGGCGCCAACGGATTCGACCCCCGGATGAGCAGCGATCTTTTCTTCCAGCGTCTTGTAGAAGCGCGCCTGATCTTCGAATTCGGGATAGTGTTTGAAATTGATGGCGGTTGTGGCTGTGGTAACATTCTGCGCGTCGAATCCCGGCCACACATCCAGGAGCCGCGAAAAACTCCGCACCAGCAGGCCCGCCCCTATCAGCAACATGATGGAAAGCGCAATCTCTGAAATCACCAGCAATCTGCTGAACGAGCGGCGCTCGAGCGATCCCGTCATTCGTCCGGTTTCCTTCAGTGTCTCATTCAGCTCTGTCCGCGCGGCCTGCAGAGCGGGCGCAATTCCGAACAGGATGCTCGTCAGCAGGCAGGCTAGCAGAGTGAACGCCAGCACCGTTCCATTCATGCCAATCTCACCGAGGCGCGGAAGATTCGCCGGGTGCAGCGCGAGCAGAAGACTGAGCCCTTGCGACGCCAGCAGTATTCCGCCGGCCCCGCCCAGCAGCGCCAGGAGCAACGATTCGGTGAGCACCTGCCGCGCGAGACGCATGCGAGTTGCACCCAATACTGCGCGAACGGCAATTTCTCGCTCGCGCGCCGTGGCTCTTGCCAACAGCAAGTTGGCCAGATTGGCGCAGGCGATCAACAGCACAAATCCCACGGCGCCCAGCAGCACCCAAAGTGATGAGCTTACCTTCTTCACCACGTCGTGCTGCAAGGGCACCACGCGAATGCGCAAGCCAGAGCTTTGGTGTACGGCGTTTTCGCGGCGCAATCGCTCGGCCACGCCATCCATTTCGCCTTGGAACTGCGCGAAGGTCTTACCCTGGTTCAACCGCGCGAGGATTGTCAGAAACGTGAGGTTCCGTGGAAAGGACGCGTAATCAATCTGCATGGGTAGCCACAGACCGGAATCGATCAATTGCAGCGCTTCCGGGGGAAGAAGAAGGTGGAAACCCGGCGGGAGCACTCCCACGATGGTGAAAGGCGCTCCGTTCATCTCCATGGAGCGGCCGATGATTCCGGGGTCGGCAGAAAACTCTCGCCGCCAGACGGTGTCCGTCAGAATTACCACCGGCGGACCTTTCACCACCGTATCTTCAGGCCGGAAACTGCGCCCTAAGGCGGGCTGCACTCCCAGCGTCGAGAAAAAGTCCGCGGTGACGAAGGCGACGTCTTCTTCCCGTGGCGGCTCCTCACTGGCTGCGGGCGTAAACCGGACGGCCCAACGGTTCCCCGAAGCCGCAACGAACTTGGCGTTTTGCTGCGCGATTTGCGTGTAATCAAGATAGTCAGGCGGAGAAACGGCGGGCAGCGATTGGCCTTCGGTGCCGTAATCATTCCAAATTACCGCCAGGCGCCCCGGGTCCGTGTAAGGAAGCGGGCGCAGAAGTACTGCATGGACTACGCTGAAGATGGCCGTGTTCGCGCCGATTCCCAGCGCCAGTGTGAGCACTGCGACAATCGTGAAGCCCGGATTTTTTATCAGCATCCGCACGCCATAGCGGATATCCTGCCAAGTAGTTCCCATCCACCCTCTCTGTTTGCCGCTCGCTCCGGTTCACTCCGCTCGCCACTCAGGTCTTTTTTTTCACGCCGCTCCCGCTTGTGTTTGCCCTCCCAGAATCCAGCCGTCGGCCAATTGCACGATGCGATCGCCGTACGCCGCCCAGGCGTCGTTGTGCGTTACTTGAACGATCGTAGTGCCCTCTTCGTTCAGTTTCTTCAGCATGTCCATGATCATTTTTCCTTGGCTCGAGTGCAGGCTGCCGGTGGGCTCGTCGGCCAGGATCAGTTTTGGCTTGCCGATCACGGCGCGCGCCACGGCCACCAATTGCTGTTGCCCGCCCGAAAGCTGATTCGGGTACAGCGCTTTCTTGCCGACGATCTGGAAGCGGTCGAGCGCGTCGGCCACCATTCCTTCGCGCTCCGCTTTCTTGATGTCACGATAGGAAAGCGGCAGATCGAGATTTTCGGCCACGGTGAGATTGTCGAGCAGGTGATATTGCTGGAACACGAAGCCGATGTATTTCTTGTGCAGCTCCACGCGATGCCGGTTGTCGAGTTTGTGCACGGCGTGGTCCACCAGGTAGTACTCGCCCTTCCAGGCCCCGTCGAGCATCCCGATGATGCCCATCAGGGTGGATTTTCCCGCTCCGGAAGGGCCCATGATGGTGACGAACTCGCCGTCGGCGATTTCCAGATTGATGCGCCGCAGCACCCACGTCTTTCCCGCGCCCGATTCGTACGCCTTTTCTACGTCGGTCAGCTTAATCACGTTTTGTCATCTCCCCTCGTGCGATTCTCTGGGTAGTCACTTGCCGGCCTCGGCTGAAAACGTCACGCATTCCTCGGATCCCCCTGGCGCGCCGATATTCATTCCACGGCGATTACGATCAGCGTCGCGTCGTCATGCCACAGGCCGCGACAGAATTCGCCTGCAGCCGTCAATATCTTTCTTTGCAGCTCAACGGCGCTCGCGTCGCGATTCTCTTTCAGCAAGCGCAGCAACCGCGACTCTCCATACTCCTCGTTGTCCGGATCGCTCGCTTCCGTCACGCCGTCAGTGTAGAGAACCACTCGATCTCCCGCTTCAAGCTGCGTCGCGCCCATTGCATATGTCTGCAACTGGAACACTCCCAACACGCCGCCGCCTTCTTCCAGTCGTTCATGCGAGCCGTCGCGATGGATCACCATCGGCGCATTGTGTCCCGCATTCACGTAGCGCAGCCGGCGGTTGGCCCCGTCCAGTTGCGCGTAGAAAAATGTGATGAACCGGTCGCTCGCGATGTTGCGGCACACCAGAGAATTCAGCCGCTCGCACAAGATCGCCGGCTCCAGGTCCGGCGAAGCCAGGCCGCGCACGCCTGCTTGCAAATTCGACATCAGCATCGCCGCCGGCATTCCCTTCCCGGCCACGTCGCCGATGCAAAGCCCGAGCGTCTGCGCGTCGAAGGCCAAAAAATCGAAATAGTCCCCGCCCACGGTGCGAGCCGGTTGCCAGGTGCCGGAAATCTCGTAGCCCGCGAGTTGCGGAATTTCTTTGGGCAGGAATCCTTCTTGAATTGCGCGAGCCTCGCTGATTTCCCGCTCCTGCTGGCGGAGCTGGTGCGCGATTTCCGTTTGCGCCTTGCTCTCCACCATCGCGCGCCTGCGCGTTTCGCGGCGCGCGCGGCCCAGGTGAATTTGCTTCTCGAGAATTTCCAGCAACCGCGCATTCACCCAGGGCTTCTCCACAAAATCGCCCACGCCATACTGCATGGCTTCGACGGCCAGCCCCACCGAGGCCCAACCGGTCATCACCACAATGGGCGGCGCAGATTCCAGCCCATTCAACTGCGCCAGCAAATCGAGGCCCTCCCGGCCCGAGGTGGTGTCACGCGCGTAGTTCAAGTCCATCAAGATCAGGTCGAATTCGTGCCGCGCAAGAGATTCCAGAAGAGCCGCCGGCGAGGCTACCGCTTCGGTGGTATAGCCGTGGCCCTTCAACAGTAGCCGCAGCGCCTCGAGGACGTCCGGCTGGTCGTCGGCAATCAGGATGCGTCGGTGAACCGCTTCGGGATCGTTCGTGATGTCGAGCGCCATTGTGGCCATAGTCTGCCGCGCTCCCGCGCCCGGCCCGAGAGCCAAGTTGGTGTGGGAGACTCCCAAATATGGGCAGGTGGGATTCCAGCCTCGTGTGATTATAACAACCTTATTTATAGTAGGTTAGAAGTAATTTGGAGGATCCGAATACGGTCCCTTGCCCAGTTGCGGGAATGTTCGTTGCGGATTCGGACAGTAATCTTCTTTGGCCTGTAGCGGTGCGGCTATTCGTAGCGCAGTGCCACCATGGGGTCCACGCGCATGGCCCGCCGCGCCGGAATATAGCAGGCCAGCAGGACCACGCCGAGGAGCAACAGAATCACTCCGGCATAGGAAATTGGATCGGCAGCCGTGATGCCAAACAGCAAGCTGGAAACGAACCGCGTGAAAAATAACGCCGCCGCGAGACCCAGACCCAGGCCTAGGAATCCGAGTCGCAGTCCCTGGACGACTACCAGTCGCAGCATGTCTCCAGGCAGACCGCCCAGCGCCATGCGGATTCCGATTTCATGCGTGCGCTGCGCCACCGAGTAGGAGATCACGCCATACAGTCCGACGGCCGTGAGCACCAGCGCGAGGCCCGCAAACATCCCGAGCAACAGGGTGTTGAAGCGCGGGATGGCGGTGGTTCCGTTGAGATAATCCTCCACAGTCTGGGAGTGGTAGCAGGGGACGGTATGGTCCACGGAGAGAACCGCTTCCGCAACGGGCTTTATCAGGCTGTAGGGATCATTTTCTGCTCGGACCACCACGGTCATATCTCCGAACGCCAGTTGGGCGAAAGGCATGTAGGCTTCTGGCGTCCATTCGCTGCCCAGATCCCTGTGCTTCACATTGCCCACGACGCCGACAATCTCCCGCATGCGCGAAGGCTTCTCGTCGGTGGAAATTCCCGGACGGATGTGTTTGCCGATTGGATTTTCGCCGGGGAAAAATTTCTGCGCGAGTGCTTGGTTGACAATGACCACCGCGGCGCTATCGCCGCTGTCCTGCTCTCTGAATTCGCGTCCCTGGAAGAGGGGGATTTGCATGGTGCGAAAATAGTCGTCCGTGATCACGCGGACAGAAGAAATCAGCTCGTCGCTTTTGGCGGTCGGGCGGCCGGCAATCTCCACCGCCACCTGAAATTCGTTTCCACTCATCGGCAGCGGTACGACAGCCGCGGCGCTCACAACGCCTGGCAGGGCTCTCACCCGAGGCATCAGATCGCGCATAAATTGCGCCTTTTTTGCATTGGGAAATTCTCCGTCTGGCAAATCGATGTTCGAAGCCATCACCTTGTGAGGATTGAATCCGGGATTCACATTCTGCAACCGGACCAGGCTATGAATCAGCAGTCCCGCGCTCACCAGTAAGACCAGGGCCAGCGCCATTTCCACGATCACTAGCGAACTGCGCAGCCGGTGACGATGGACCCCGGCCGTCGTGCTCGAGGCGCTTTCCTTCAGCGTATCCACCAGATTCGCTCGGGTGATTTGAAGCGCCGGCACAAGTCCGAAGAGCATTCCCGTCAGCACCGAGAGGCCCGCGGTGAAGGCCAGCACGCGCCCGTCCAAATGAATATCACCGACGCGAGGCAGATCCTGCGGGCTGATTCGCAGTAGCACATCAATGCCCCAGGCTGCCAGGATCACGCCCAGCGCACCGGCGAGAAGCGAAAGCAGAAAACTCTCCGTGAGCAGTTGTCGTACAATGCGCACGCGGCCCGCGCCAAGTGTTGCGCGAATGGCGATCTCCCGCGCGCGGGTAGTCGCTCGCGCCAAAAGAAGATTGGCCACATTGACGCAGGCGATCAACAACACCACGCCCACAGCGATCCACAGCACCATCAGCGCCGGGCGGATCGCGCCGCTGATTTCCTCTTGTTCCGGCACCAGCCGCACGCCGAAATATTTGTTCGAGTCCGGATACTGGCTGGCGAGCGAATTCGAGATCACGTCCATCGCCGATTGCGCTTGCTCGAGCCTCACGCCTGGCTTCAGCCGCGCAATTCCCAGCATGAAGTGTGCGCCGCGCACCTCGGTGATGGGAGGCATGCCGTCGGGGGATTCCTGAAGCGGCGAAAGCGTGGTCCAGATCTCGACCGGCCGGGCCTGCAACGGGAACTCAAAGCTCGCAGGCATTACACCGACTACGGTATAGCCATGGTTGTCGAGTGTGATGGTGCGGCCCAGGATTCCGGGATCGCCGCCGAAATGCTCTTTCCATAGCCGGTGGCTCAGGACGGCGACGAGATGATTCCGATCATCTTCTCCAGGTAGAAAGGTGCGGCCGATTTCCGGCGCGGCCCCCAGCAGCGAAATCAATTCCGCGGAGATGGCTTGGCCCTGCAGGTGCGCCGGCTGGTCCACTCCCGTCAATGTGTAACTGGCGCTAGTGTAAGCGCCTATTTTTTCGAAGACCTGATTCTGCCGCTGCCAGTCAGCAAAATCCGGGTAAGAAATCGAGTCACTCTTCGAATTCGTCCTCGAATTGATTTCCCAAACCTGCACCAGCTTGCCGGGATCGCGGAACGGAAGGGGTCGCAGCAGCTCGGCATTCACCACCGAGAAAATCGCGGTGTTCGCGCCGATGCCCAGGGCCAGAGAGATCACGGCGATCGCCGTGAAACCCGCATTCTTCGCCAGCATGTGAACGCCGTACCGAATGTCTTGCAGCAGTGTGCTCACGTTTTACTCCGCGATCCGCCTCTCCTGAATCTTGTCCTTCAGATTTTCCAGTCTCTAGCTTGCGGCTTCGAGCATCCGAAATCACTCGTACCGCAGCGCCTCCATCGGATCCACACGCATGGCCCGGCGTGCAGGGATAAAGCAGGCTAGCAGCGCTACCGTCGTTAGCACCGCCGATACGGTGATGTAGGTCAAAGGATCCGTGGGGCTGACCACCAGGAAATTGCCGACCACTTTGGCAACAGCCAGTGCCGCGCCAAGACCAACCGCCAGGCCCACCGCGACAATCACCAATCCCTGCCGGAAAATCATTTTCAGAATTTGCGCGGGCTGGGCGCCGAGTGCCATGCGAATCCCGATTTCATGCGTCTTCTGACTGGCGGCAAACGAAATCACGCCGTACACTCCGACAAGCGCCAACGCCAGCCCCAGAATTCCCAGGGCCGCGGCCAGCACCGCGCCGAGCTGATAGACCAGTAGTCCGTTGAGCGTTTTGAGCGCTTCGGTCATTGTCTTCACGTCAAACACGGGGAGTTCTGGCGCGAGCGATTCGATCACGCGCTCGACTGTGGGAATCATGGATTCGGGCGCCATGGCCGTCCGAACCTGCAAGGCCGCCAGAGAATTGATGGCGTAGTGCTGCGCAAAGGGCAAGTAAAAATACGGATTGATCGTTCCCGTGACGCCCTGATAGCGCGAATCCTTGGCCACTCCAACGACGAGGATCGGGTGGGCCGGTTCGGCGCCGATGGTGAAGCGCCTGCCGATTGGATCCTGATTGGGCCAGAACTTCTTGGCCGTGGCCTCGTTGATGATCCCGACGTATGGCGCGTTCTGATCGTCGGCTTCGGTGAACGAGCGCCCTTCGAGCAAGCGGATTCCCAAGGTCTTGAAGTAATCGGTCGAAATCACGTTGTAGAAAGAGACCGGCGTCGGTTCACCCTTCGGCAGAACATAGCCCTCGACGGTGATGGTGTCCCCATTGTTGTAATAGCCCAAGGGCGTCGAATTGGCCGTGCTGGCGGAGACGACGCCCGGAAGCGCGCGCACGCGGTCAAGGAGGTTCTTGTAGAACTCGCGCCCTTGTGCTTCGTTGTAGCCAATCTCATTGGGATCCATGAAGAAGTTGACCACGTGGTTCGGATCGAATCCCAGGTCAGTCCTCTCGGCCTGACCCAGGCTTCGCAGGAACAGTCCGGCGATGATCAGCAGCATCAGCGAGCCGGCCACTTGCGCAACCACCAGGGCGCTGCGCAGCCGGTTGCGCCCGCCCACCAGACCCCGCCCGCCTTCATGCAGGATATGCGCCAAATTTCCCTGCGAGGCACGGACGGCGGGAACGATTCCAACGATGATCCCTGTCAGCAATGCCGCGCCGAACGCGAAGATGAAAACGCGCCAGTCGAATCCGAAATCCAGCCGCACCGGAAGGTCCGTCGCCAGATTCACCTGGCCTAGCGCTGAACTTCCCCAATAGCCAAGTATGATTCCGGCCGCACCACCTGCTGCGGCCAGCAAAATGCTCTCCGTCAGCAACTGGCGAATCAACCGCCCTCGCCCTGCGCCGAGTGCCGCGCGAATTGCCATTTCCCGCTCGCGAACCGTTGCGCGAACCAGCAGAATATTTGCCACGTTGACGCACGCCAGCACCAGCACCAATGCCGCGAGGCCCATGAACAGCCCGGAAATCACTACGATGGTATTCTTCGGATCTGGATTCGGGCGGGATCGAAGTTCCGGGTACACCTGCAGGCTCAAATCTTGGTCATCTTTCGGATAGGCCTCGGCGAGCCTCTTAGACACGACGTTGAGTGAAGCCTGCGCTTGCCCAATGCTCACGCCTGGCCGCAAGCGGCCCCACACGAACACGATGCGGAACCCCCGGTTGGTCATGAAATCGCTCGGATTGCCCGCCATGCCCGCCAATCCCAGCGGGAGATATCCTTGTATTTCACCGAATGTGAACAGACCGTGGAATCCCTCCGGAGCAACCCCGACAATCGTGACCGGACGACCATCCACGGCCACCTTTCTGCCTACGATTGTCGGGTCGCCGCCAAAATGCGTCTTCCAGTACACATACCCGAGCACCATCACTGGATTGGCGCCGGGTGTTTCTTCCTCCGAGGGCAGAATGAACCGTCCGAGAGTCGGCTTGAGCCCCAGTGTGGAGAAGAAATTTCCGGCACCGTAGCTGGTCACTATCCGGTCAGCCTTCCCGTTCACTTTGAGACCATCGAGGCTGATCTGGTAGGCGATCAATCCGGAGAATACATCCGCGGTCTGCTCGCGAATATCGCGGTAGTCAGCCACCGAAAAATTATTTATCAGCTGTCCCCCTTTCAATTGATAGGCCAGCGTGGTGAGATCGGCCGGGTCCTTCACCGGCAGCGGGCGCAGGAGGAAGGAATCCACCATGGTGAAGATGGCGGTGTTCGCGCCAATGCCCAGCGCGAGTGTCAGGATGGCGACAACCGTGAACCCTCGATTCTTCAGCAGCGTGCGCAATCCGTAGCGAATATCCTGCATGATCGTCCCCATTCTCGCTCCCACGATTCGCCGCTCGCGAATCTTTTCCCTCGAATCTTTCTGCTTGAAACCTTCCAGACTCTCGCTTCCAGCTCCGAACATCCAGAATCATTCGTACCGTAGCGCCACCATCGGATCCACTCGCATGGCTCGCCGCGCCGGAATCCAGCACGCCAGCGCACCGGCTAGGGCCACAACCAGGGCCACGCTGGCGATGGTGAGCGGGTCGATGATGCTGACCGAATACAACAGGCCTTGCACCAAGCGCCCGGCAGCAATTGCCGCGACCAGGCCGGCAGTTAAACCTGCAAACACTGGTGTCATGCCTCCGCGCACCACCAGTCTTCCCACGTCCGCAAGCTGCGCTCCCAGCGCCATGCGGATTCCGATTTCCTTGCGTCGCTGCTCCACGCTGTAAACCACGACTCCAAAAATTCCCAGCGCGGCAAGCAGCAGCGCGCACACCGCGAAGAGCCCGGCCAGTTGCAACTGGAAGCGTCTTGCAGCCAAGGATTCAGAGACCACTTCCGTCATCGGCCGCAGTTGGATGATTGGCACCGATGAATCCGCTTTGCGAATCACTTCGCGGATGGCGGTAGCGGCGGCGCGCGGGTCCGTCGTCGTCCGTACTACCAGGGCGGATTTTCCAACGGGCCGCTCCCATGCGGAAACGTACACCATCAGAACCGGCGGCTCGTCGAGGCGCACCGTGCGAATGTCCCCGACAACGCCGATCACCTCATGGAGCGGATGGGTGCCCGCCGTCGTGTGGATCTGCCTGCCAATGGGATCCTGGCCCGGCCACAGTCGCTCCGCCAGGCTTGCGGACACCAAGGCAACGTCCCGATTGCGATCGTTCTCTAGGATGATCCGGCCCTTCCGCAAAGGAATACCGATAGCCTGGAAATATCCCGGGCTGATGAAGCGGTAATTTGCAATCGGCAATTCCGGAGCAGGAGGCTCCGCGACACCCGCCGGCCAAACCTGAGAGACGTGCGATTCGCCTTCCAGCGGCAATTCGCTCACCCATCCCGCCGCTCTCACCTCTGGGATCGCGGTTGTGTCGGCGAGCACGCGATCGAAGAAATGTATTTTGTCCTCGGCGTTTGCATAATTCGTAGGCGGCAGATTTACGGCCGCGGTCAGAACGTGCTCCACCCCAAATCCCTTCTCAACCCCGAGCAACCTGACCATACTGGTCGTCAGTAGCCCGGCAAGAATGAGCAGCATGGTACTGAGTCCGACTTCGAAACTAATTAAAGCCTGGCGCATCCGCGCCGGGCCGCGGCCTTCGGTCATTCCTCCGCTGCCAGTCTTCAGCGCTTGCTGCGCGTCCGCACGCGTCATCCGCCAGGCGGGCAGGATTCCGAAGAACGCTCCGGTTCCGATGGAAAGGAAAAACGCGAACCATAGCACGCGTCCGTCCAGCTGCACTTCGTCCAGCCGCTGCAAGCCCACGGGAGCTGCACCCACTAGCCAGCGCAGTCCGTTCGAAGCGAGCGCTACGCCCAGCAGTCCGCCGCCCAGGCTCAGCAAAACAGTTTCCGTCAGCATCTGGCGCATCAGCCGCACGCGGGTCGCGCCCAACGCCATACGCACCGCCGCTTCGCGCATCCGCTCCGGGATGCGGGCCAGCAACAGGTTCGCCAGGTTCAAGCACACAATCAGCATCACCGCGCCCACCGCTGCCAGGAGCAGCAGCAAACCGCGCCGCGCCGGGCCGATCACCTGCGCTTCCAGCGGCACTAAATCTGCGAGCAGATCCACATTCTGGCCGGATTGCTTGGCAATTTGGGCTTGCACCACGTTCAACTCGGCCAGGGCCGCCTCGCGTGTCAAGCCGGGTTTCAGCCGGGCGATCGCGGCATAATCAAAATCGCCCACCAAGCCGATGTGGGTCCTATCGATTCCCAAAGGCTTAAAGAACTCAGTCTTCGCTCCGAACCGCGTCAGCAGGCCCAGCCCTTCCTGTTTCGGAAAGTGAAACGACGCTGGTAACACACCCACAACTTCATAGGGGATGGCATCGAGCGCAATGGTCTTACCTATTATGTTCGGCTCGCCATGAAATTCGGCGCGCCAGAAAGAATTCGTTAGAATCACCACGTGATCGTGGCCCGGCTGGTCCTCTTCGGGAAGAAACAGCCTGCCGAGCATGGGCTGAATCCCCAGCACCGCGAACAGGTTCGCTGAACCTTGTGCGCCCGACACTTCTTTCGGATCCCAGGCGCCCGTGAAAGACATCGAGCGAGGCTCGACGATGGCGATCTGATCGAAAGATTTACATTCGCGCTGCCAGATGAAAAAATTCGTCGGGTTGGCGGGAATGGAAGGATAGAACTTGCTAAATTGGGGAATAATTTCTCGAATCAGGTAGAGTTGCTGTGGCTCGCGGTAGGAGAGCGGACGGAGCAGGACACTGTTCACCATCGAGAATATCGCCGTGTTCGCGCCAATCCCGAGCGCCAGCGTCAGAATCGCCACGGCCGTAAATCCGGGGCTCTTCTTCAGCAGCCGAATTGCGTAGTGCAAATCCTGGATCAGCGCTCCCATCCAGCTCTCCCTATTCGTATCGAAGCGCCCCGATGGGGTCTATGCGCATTGCGCGCCGCACCGGGATGTAGCAAGCGGCGAGAGCGACGCCGGTCAGAACCGCCGCCACGGCGGCAAACGTTAGCGGATCGGTCGTGCTGACGCCGAAAAGCATCTTGACCATCAGGCGGGTGAGTCCGAGCGCCGCGGCAATACCGATGGCTACGCCGACGAGCGCCATTTTCATTCCTTCGCCCAGCATCAGGCGCAAGACATGGTGGGGCTGGGCCCCGAGCGCCATGCGAATGCCGATTTCGTGAGTGCGCTGTGTTACGACGTAGGAAGTCACTCCGTAGATTCCAATGCTCGATAACAGAAGGGCGAGAGCCGCGAAGACGCTCAGCAGGACCATGGAGAATCGTCGGTTGGCCAGCGAGTCCCCCACGATTTCTTCCAGCGCCTTGGTTTCGTAAATCACGTTTTCGCTGTTCAGCTTCTCAACCGCTTCCCGAATTGTGGGCACCAGGCCGGCTGGCGATCCTTTCGTTCGCAGCACCACTTCTGTCTGAGGGGGTCCGGTCCAAAAGCGGTCCGGGATCTGCATGAAATTGAGATACGCCTGAGCGACGATGGGGTGTTTGGCGTCTCCGTCGGTGTCCAGGCCCCAATGCTTCACGTGCCCGACAACGCCCACGATCTGCGGTTCCATATCGACGATGGCCACGTGGATTCGTTTTCCGATGGGATCCTCGTGGGGGAAATATTGCCGTGCGAAGCTCTCATCCACGACCATCACCTGGGTCGAATGCTCGTTATCGTCCGGGGTGAAAAAGCGCCCGCGGAGCAGCGGGATTTGCATCGCACTCAGGTGTCCGGGCCCGGTCATATAAAAAAGAGACTGATACATGTCGCTTGTGTTCGCCGGCTTTGGCTGGCCCTCGAGCCAGAAAGGCAGTTCGTCGTCGCCATTCATGGGCAAACCTCCGGTGGTCGAGGAGACGGCTTCCACTCCCGGGATGCTCTTCAGTTTTTCATCCAGTTCGCGGATCGCGGAACGGCTTGTGGCGGCATTCACACCAAGAGACGGCGATAGCGATACCTGAAATGTCAAAACGCTGCGAGGATTGAAGCCTGGATTTACGCTCCACAGTCCCAGCAGGCTCCGAACCATCAGCCCCGCGCCGGTCAGAAGCACCAGCGCCATACTCATCTCGAGCACCACGAAGACGTCTTGCGCGCGGTTTCGTGTCCCGCTTCCGCCCCGGCCGCTCTCACTCAACGTGGACTGAAGATCCGGCCGTGAAGTCTTCAACGCCGGCACCAATCCAAACATCACGCCCGCCATCATGGACGCAGCCAGAGTGAAAAAAAGCACCCGCCCATCCAGACCGACATCCTGCGCTCGTGGGAGTGTTTCCGGAAGCGCCTGAAGAGCTGCTTGGGTTCCCCAACTGGCCAGGCACAAGCCGAGAGCGCCGCCGGTCAAGGACAACAGAAGGCTTTCAGTGAGCAGTTGCCGGATAACGCGCGACTGGCTAGCTCCCAAAGCGGATCGAATCGCAAATTCGCGCGCTCGCGTTGCCGAGCGGGACAGTTGAAGGTTGGCAACGTTGACGCACGCAATGAGCAGAACAAAGCCCACAGCCCCCAGCAAGATCCATAAGAACGACTGAACGTCACCGACAATATCCTTCTTGAGCGCCAGGACGCTGATCCCTGCGCCTTTGTCGGCATCCGGATAGGTCAGCGCAAGATTTCTGGCGATCCCATCCATATCGGCTTGTGCCGCCGCCAGCGTGACACCGGGTTTCAATCGGCCGATCGCGCGCATGCCTGGATGCACGGTGCGGTCATGAAAAAGAGGATCCTTGTTTTGTCCGATGGGAACAAAGACGTCCGTCATTCGCTCGAAATTCGTGGATTCCAGGTGAAAAGCCGCCGGGACTATACCAATCACGGTATAGGCATCGCCATTCATGGTGATGCTCTTTCCCAGAATGTCGGGCGCGGAACCGAACTTGCGCCGCCATAATCCTTCACTAATCAAAGTCCGAGGCGCGCTGCCGAGACGGTCTTCGTCCCGGGCAAACAGCCGGCCACGAACCGGGCTTACGCCCAGAATTTCGAAAAAACCCTGGGAGATCATGACGACGCGCACGCGCTCCGCCTCTCCGCTTCCCGTGATGCTGAAATTGTCGCTGCGATACGCTGCCAGGGCGGCAAATGTGGAGTTGAGGCGCTGCCAATCCAGAAAATTCGGATAGGAAATAGAGGAGCTCTCGAAATTCATGGACTTTTCAGAGAGGGCGACCAATTGGTCCGGCTGCGGAAAGGAGAGCGGTCTGAGGAGCACACCGTTGACGACCGAAAAAATTGCCGTGTTTGCGCCGATTCCGAGTGCCAGCGTGAGCACCGCGATCAGCGCGAAGCTGGGGTTTTTCCCCAGCATCCGGATCGCGTAGCGCACATCCTGAATCAGAGTTCCCATCCCCACCCCCGCGAAGCGCAACTCGTCTTGCTCATTCTGCCGAATCCTCGCGCGCTCGGTTTTCTCTCTGTAGCCAGTGGCCGCCAGGAAACACACAGATACGCCTGCATGCGAAACAAAACTTCGCCTGCTGCCCCGGAAAAATTGGCAGAATCTTTGGCCCGGGCCGGCTTACACGCTCGCGGTGCGGGAGCCCACGGTTTCTTCGACGATGCGCCCGTCGAACAGATGAATGGTACGGTCGGCGATGCTGGCGTAGCGCGGATCGTGCGTCACCATGCAAATCGTCGCGCCTTCGCGGTGCAGTTGCCGCAGCAAATCAATCACCGCTTCGCTGTTCTTCGAGTCCAAGTTTCCAGTCGGCTCGTCCGCCAGCAGGATCGAAGGCTGTCCCACCAGAGCTCGCGCCACGGCCACGCGCTGCTGTTGGCCTCCGGAAAGCTGCGAGGGATAATGCTTCATGCGGTGCGCCATGCCCACGCGCTCCATCACTTCTTGCACGCGCTTTTTGCGTTCCGCGGCCGCCATACTGCGATAGGTCAAAGGCAGCTCAACGTTCTCATACACGGTGAGATCGCCGATCAGGTTGAAGGCCTGAAAGACGAATCCGATTTCGCGGTTGCGGATTCGTGTGCGGTCGGAAAGCGAAAGGTTCGCGACCGCCTGCTTGTTGATCCAGTAATTTCCGTCGCTCGGAGAATCGAGCAAACCGAGAATGGAAAGTAACGTGGATTTGCCGCAGCCCGACGGCCCGGCGATGGAAAGAAATTCGCCGCTCTTGATATCCAGATGCACGCCGCCCAGCGCGTGCGTTTCCACCTCATCGGTGTAGAAGACTTTTGTGACGCCCTCGAGCTTGATCAATGATTCTGCGTTGCTATTCATGGCTGGCTCCTTCGCTCCACTTCCATTCCCGGTGCGATATTCAGTGATACGATTCTGGCACCCTCTAAAGTTCCCTACTTCAGTTGGACGCGGTCGAAATTATCCCAAGCGGACATGTCGGACAGAATCACCTGGTCGCCGATCTGCAAGCCCTTCACGATTTCAACCGTATTCACCGACGTGCGGCCCAATTCCACCTGAATGCGCGCCGCATCTTTTCCATCGTCAATCACCTTGAACAATCCCACCGTGCTGTTCGATTCGCCGTGCACCGGACGACCGACAAACAGCACATCGGCGAGTCGCTCGATTTCGACAGTGCCCTCCACGCTCAAATCCGGGCGCGCTCCTTGCGGCAGCGCTCCTTCCAGAGCCACGTCCACGGTCACCGTTCCGTTCACCACCGCCGGGTCGATGCGCGAGACGTGCCCCTGAATCACGCCGTTGTGCGTATCCACGGTCGCTTTCTGGCCGATGGTGATGTCTTTCGCTTGAGTCTCCGCAATTTTCAGCGCCGCCTTCAAATGCGTTGGCTGCGCGACGCGCGCGAGCACGGTCCCTTGCAGCACTTTCTGCCCCACTTCCACGTCGAGCTCCTGCAGCACGCCATCAATTCCGGGCCGCACATGCAACTGGTCAAGCTGCGAGCGCTTCAGGTCGTGCAGCGCGTGCTTCTCGTTCACGTTGGCCTGCTGCACGGCGATTTGCGCTTCGATTGAATTTGCAAACGTCTCCACCTGCTTTTCCGCGATCTCGTTTTGCTTCTGCAGCTCTTCCGCCTGCACCACAGAGGTTTTCACGATAAAATCCGCCACCAGGCCAAGCGCATAAAGCTGCTCGTTGTTGTGCTTTTGCAATTCGGCGGTGTGATAAGCCGAGCGGATCGCGGCTGCTTGCGCTCTTTTGTCCATCAACTGGTTTTCCATCTGCGCCTTGGTGTTGTTCAAGGCTGCTTCGGCGCCGCGCAATTGGTACTCCGCATCGAGCGCCGCTTGCTGCAACTCCGGGTTGCTCAGGTCCAGGATCACCGTGCTGGCTTTGACGGGCACGCCCGGCAGTAGATAGCGTTGTTCCACTCGTCCATCCGTGGCCGCCGGGAGCAAGCGGATGGTCTCCGGCACAAGCGTACCCAGGCCACGGACTTCGCGCAGCATCGGTCCGCGTTTCACCGTATCGGTCCAAACCGTGGCGCGGTCCACACTGGGGGCCGCTGGCTTCAGCTTCGACAGCGCGTAGGTGACCAGTGGAATCAAGACCACGGCCGCAGCGATGTACGCCACACGGCGTATCTTCTTCTGCCTTTTGGCTTCCGGACGGGCAATATCCATGGGACTAACCTCTCCTATTCCTGTATATATATCGCAAATCAACCTCCGGTGTTGCACCATCTATAAAGGTTTTATATTGTTGGCTTTAGGAGCATTCTCCAGTTTCAGGCAAGTCAGTTTTGCCCGCTCATGGGAATCCTCCGTCCCGCTAGCGAACAAGGAAACGGGGCATTTGATTCCCCACCGTCGAGCCGACCTGGTGTGGTTGAGAGTTTTGAAAGTCATCTGGCAATTTTTACGCGGTTCAATTCGCTTCAAATAAATTAAGGGGCTCTATTGCAATAAGTTACACACGGCCCTTTTGGAACGGAGCTTGCCCCAACTCGCCCGTATTACCGACAGGAGTTATGACCATGCGATTTTCGGGCGAAAATAGACTAATCGGTTCAAGTCCATATCGAATGCTGATCGTGGTTACGCTGTTTCTAGCAGGCTGTGCGCAGAGCCCAAAGGCGGGCGAAAATCAGAATGCGCCAGCCGAAACTGATAAGCCCGGTTTGCTCAGCAGGATTTTCGAATCGAAGAGACCCGTCACTGTCCCCGAGGGAACCGAGCTAACGGTGGTGCTCGATCGGGGTATTTCGACGGCTACCGATCGACCGGGCGACAGCTTCGGAGCGCGACTCACGTCTCCCATAGTGATTCGCGGCAAGACGGTGTTTCCGCAAGACGCACTGGTGAGGGGCCACGTCGTCGAGTCCGTGCCATCCGGGCGACTGAAAGGCGTGGCCAGATTGGATTTAACGCTCGATTCGGTAGAGGTGAGCGGCAAGTCCTACGACCTCGCGACGGACGAGGAAAGGCGGAGAGGCAAGAACCACAATAAGCGCAACGGCGTGTTGATCGGCGGTGGCGCTGGTCTCGGTGCAATCATCGGAGGGGTCGCGGGTGGCGGCATGGGCGCCGTAGTTGGCAGCGCAGCCGGTGCAGGCGCCGGGACCGCGGGCGCTCTAATCACCGGCAAGCGAGACATCTACTTCCGGGCGGAGACGGCGCTTAGATTTCGCCTGACTCGACCGGTGACGGTTCCTGTCAAGAGTTGAACTGAATCGATCCGCAAGCCGCGCGAGGTTTTTCCCGACTTCCCACGGGCCAGCCTCGCGCGGTCCTGCTATTCGGCGGGGGACTTTTCCAATCCTTGATTCTTATTGATAGAGTCTTAGGCCGAACCAAGCACCTACACTTCCGAGCGAAAGCTCAGGGGGAGGCCTCGGCGCTGGCTTTGATTTCCTGCCAACGTTTGGGGCGTTTCTTGGCGTCGAGGACTTTCTTGCGCAGGCGAATGGATTTCGGGGTCACTTCGACATACTCGTCATCCGCGATGAACTCGATGGCCTTTTCGAGAGTGAGTTCGCGCGGAGGAATCAGGCGGATGGCTTCGTCCGCAGAGGACGAGCGCATATTGGTCTGCTTTTTTTCCTTGGTGATGTTCACGTTCATATCGTCTTCGCGCGCATTCTCGCCGACAATCATTCCTTCATAGACCTCAATACCCGGACCCACAAACATTTCCCCGCGTTCCTGAATTCCCCAGATCGCGTAAGCCACAGAGACGCCCGCGCGGTCAGCCACCAGCGCACCCGTCAAACGCATGGCCATGTCCCCGGCATAGTCGGTCCAGCCTTCCAGGAGGGAATGAATCAGTGAAGTGCCGCGCGTATCGGTGAGCAACTGGCTGCGCAATCCGATCAAGCCGCGCGAAGGAATGCTGAATTCCATGCGCACGCGACCGGAATGGTGGTTCACCATTTTTTTCATTTCGCCGCGGCGCGTACCGAGCGATTCCATCACGATGCCGATAAAAGATTCCGGGCAATCAACAATCAGCAGCTCGAGCGGCTCGACACGGCGGCCGTTTTCCGTCTTCACCACGATTTCGGGTTTGCCCACCATCAACTCGTATCCTTCGCGGCGCATGGTTTCAATCAGAATCGCAAGTTGCAATTCTCCGCGACCGAGCACACGGAATGAATCGGTCGAGCCCATGTCTTCGACACGCAACGAGACATTGGTGAGCAATTCTTTCTCGAGGCGCGCGCGCAAATCGCGGGATGTGACGTATTGCCCTTCGCGTCCTGCAAACGGCGACGTGTTGATGGTAAAAACCATGGTGAGCGTGGGCTCGTCAATCAGCAGCGGCTCGAGCGGCGCGGGATGCTCCAGATCTGTGATGCTTTCGCCGATCTGGATCCCTTCGACGCCGGCGATGGCGACGATATCGCCGGCGGACACTTCCTCGGCTTCGTCGCGTTCGAGGCCACGGAAGGTGAAGAGCTTGGTAATTTTTGTCGGCTGAATGGTGCCGTTGAGTTTTGCGATGCCTACTTCGGTGCCGCGCAGGAGCGTGCCGCCGAATACTCGAGCGATGGCCACCCGTCCCAAAAAATCGCTGTAATCGAGGTTGGTTACTTGGATTTGCAGAGTCGCCGCGGGATCGCCCGCCGGTTCAGGAATGGAGCGGATAATTTCATCAAACAGCGGCTGGAGTGTCGTTGAATCATCGCCCAGTTTGCGATGTGCCACGCCGGTTTTCGCGTTGGTATAGATCACCGGAAAATCCAGCTGGTCTTCGCTGGCGTCGAGGTCAATGAAGAGATCGTAGATCGCGTCCAGAACTTCGGCGGGGCGCGCGTCGGGCCGGTCAATTTTATTGAGAACCATGATGGGCGGAAGTTTTGCGGCCAGCGCTTTCTGGAGCACGTAGCGCGTCTGCGGCAGCGGGCCTTCGCTCGCGTCCACCAACACAAGCACGCCGTCCACCATGCGCAAAGCTCGCTCCACTTCGCCGCCAAAATCGCTGTGGCCCGGGGTGTCCACGATATTAATTTTGGTGCCGCGATAAGTGAGCGCCGTATTTTTGGCCAGGATGGTGATGCCGCGCTCGCGCTCGAGATCGTTCGAGTCCATCACGCGCTCCACAAGTTCCTGATTTTCACGGAAGATTCCGCTCTGGCGCAGCATGGCGTCCACCAGAGTGGTCTTGCCGTGGTCTACGTGCGCGATGATGGCGATATTGCGAATCGATGTCTTCATTTTGCTGCGGCCAAATAAAAAGGGCTGCAAGCGCGGTCTTGCAGACCTGATGTATCCCCAAGGAGAAGTTTCAGGAGCAACAAACGCAGAGCTATTCTAGCACGCTCGAGGTGGCGCGGCCATTGCTCGGGGCGAACCGAGCGCGCAGAAAGGAACACTCCGGGATTTCTCACGAGCAGAATGTTTTCCGTTGTTTGTTTTCAATGATTTGGCTCCCGGACTAACATTACGAATTGCGACCGGAAATCGCGGGCTCGAATCGGGAGAATTCGCGCTGGATGATAACTGCCGCGGGAGGTCGACTATAAGCCTGTGGGCTCGGGCAAGGTCAGCGGAGATTGAATTTTGACACAGGAGGCGGCAGCATGGCTCGGGTTGTTTTTCACCCGCTTAGCACGGTCGGTAAGGCATTGAATTCTAAGTTGTTACATCCATTTCTAGGGATCTCACGAGCACTGGGGTAGAGGGAGAGCCTGGCCACTGAGGGGGTTTAGATAACAATCTGAGCACAAAGGGCTTAATGTGCACAGATTAGCAGTGAACCGGAAAGCCTTTTGGTGCATCATATACCGCATGACAACTCAAAAGCGCAAGGGACGCGGACGATTAGTTCCTACTCGACCCACGGGAGTCGAGTATCGCGTGAATTACGGCATCCACATGGTTGCTCCGGAGAAGAAGCACGGGCGAGGCATGGCGCCAACTCGTTGGGCGCGCTGCGTGGTTCGCTCGGAGAACGCTCACCGGATCCCCAATGGCGAATATTTTCTCCATGCGGATGAAGGCGGAGTGTTCCAACTGAAGTGCGAAGGCAAGTCCTGGCACTATCTGGCAGCCGCTTAAATCGTCTCCTGATTCGATCATCCCGCCAGGCAGTCTGAAGCCTGAGTACGGGTGTGCCTGGTTTTTCTTTGGGGGCTTCCCATATCCTTGGGCAGCTCTTGTCACCGAAGTCCAATTCGCAGGAATCTTCACCAGTTCCTTCCCTCTCGATCACCCTCCAACCGCTTAATGGCATCGGGATCGAAACCCGTTCGAGGGGCGCCGATACGCTGTTCGAGGACGGCCGCGACGTCGGGGTGGTATAGATGTCCCAAGCCATGCAGCCCGGAGGTTTTCATCCCCTGACGTTACCGAGCTAGAGAATTTCGACTATGGTTTGAAACATCGTATCCAACAGCGTGCGGTTGTGTGCGGAGAGCAACTGATAGGTTTTCGCCGGAAGCTTCTTTTGATGCGTCCTTTCGCCCCGCAACGCGAAGAGAATAAGGTCCCACCACAGATAGAAGCCAGTTTCCCTTGGCTTTACATTCGATAGGGCACCAAAATCGGAAAAACACCGAGTACACCGAGCGAATGCTTTGAATTCGTCACTACAGTGGGGTGGTTGAGCCGCGCAGAAATTCCGAGAGCCGAAGATTCTCGCCCAGAAAGCCCAGATGCCTTGATCGAATTGAGCAAGCGAATACCTGGCTGCGATACCCCCAAGCCCCGTGCACAGCCGGGGCCTGGGCTCGGTTGAGACGGCAGGAAGGGATGGCCGGGCCTGATCGAACGATAGACCGGAGAGGTCTGGCAGGAAGCAAACAAGCTGCAACCGAGCGGGCAAAGGCTTCCGGGCAAAGAAGCGCTCCACAAATTGCTCAGGAGTCAGGGAGGAAAGTTCGAGGTGTCTGGGTGGTTCGAGAAAGAACTCTATCGATCATCCAGCATCTGATAACGTTGCAATGATTCGGGGCAGAGCGTTCGCCCTAGGGGGCTCGCTTCCGGAAGACCACGCAGTAATCATTCGCTGACCAATCGTTGGCCACGTACTCCACCTCGAATCCGGCGGACGTGAGCTCGTCCACCATTACTTTTTGAGGGATGCCGTGACCGCCGCGATTTTTTGGTACTCCTTCGACCGGATCCAAATTGGCACGGGGCGGAAAATCGATAATCGCGAGGCGGGCACCGGGCTTGAGGGAGCGCATCAGATTTTTGTCGAACGCCTCAGGCTGCGTGATGTGGTGATACACGTGGCGAAGATAGATCGCGTCGCAGCAAGCAGTGGGCAGTTTGGTGTCGTCTGCTGAACCATCGACAACGATCACATTCGAGAGTTTTCGCTTCGAAACTTCCGCGCGGATCTGCTTCAGTTTCTCTGGGTCAATCTCCGTGGCGTACACGCGTCCGGTCGCCCCAACCTTTTCCGCAGCCCCAAAGCTGTAGCTGCCATCGCCCGCGCCGATGTCCGCAACAATTGTTCCCGACGTCCATTGCATCAGCTCGGCGAGGCGGGCGATCTCCTGGCGCAGGCTCGGAGCGGCGGAAATGAAATCTCCAATCAAGGCCCACAATAAGATTGCGAAGGAAGCGGCCCATAGGCAGGTGAGCAAATTTCTGCGATTCATATTTGGTTTCCTCTCGCTCCGGCCTTGATTGCGCTTCATTCTTTCGAAGACTTAGCCGATCCTTCCTAAAGCTTGGACGCGCCAGAGACGGCTTGGTGTTCCGAACACTCCTCCTCCCAACCGCCGATCCAGGATTCTGCTCCCATGCCGGAAAGCGGTTCACGGATTTACAACTGGCAGGAGTATCCTCCGAGCGTCGAGACTTCAACAGCGGCCCGATAGCCGGGTTCGGAGCGAAGGAGATGAAATTATGAACGTGAGTGTGAATGCGGGGATGATTACGACGGCGTTCGAGCTCCCCGGCTACCGGGTGGTGAAGACACTGGGCCTGGTTCGCGGTGTGACGGTACGTTCGCGGAGCATTCTCGGGACCATCGGCGCTTCGCTGGAAACGCTGGTAGGCGGCAACATCACCTTGTTCGAAGAGATGTGCGAGAAGACACGCGAAGAAGCGCTCGAGCTGATGACCCAGCACGCTGCCGAGCATGGCGCGAACGCCGTAATCGGAGTGCGCTACGACGCGACCGAAGTGATGCAGGGAGTCACCGAGGTACTGGCCTATGGAACGGCAGTGCAGGTGGAGCGCGCTCCGTAGCCGTGAGCAAGGGGATTAGCGAAAAGTCGCGCTCGGTACTAAAATAGGCGCGCTTGTACTCCTGGAGGGTAATTCATGAAGCTTGCGTTGAGGTTGCTGGCTGCATTTATTCTGCTCGCCGTGCTCACGGGCGCATTTATTGTCCACGCCGCGGCGCCCAAGACTGAGACCGTGCAATTCAAAAGTGGCAACGACACTGTGAGCGGATTTCTGGCGCTTCCGGACGCGCCCGGGCCGCATGCCGCCGTCATCGTGATCCATGAATGGTGGGGATTGAATGATTGGGTGAAGGAGCAAGCTGAAAAATTGGCGTCGCTGGGCTACGTGGCTCTGGCCGTGGACCTCTACCGCGGAAAAGTGGCCACCAATGCAGAGGAGGCCCACGAACTGATGCGCGGGCTGCCCCAGGATCGCGGCGTGCAGGATTTAAAGGCTGCCGTCACGTATTTGGGCACTCGCAAGGACGTGAGACCGGATCGCATCGGCTCGATTGGCTGGTGCATGGGCGGCGGCTTCTCGGTTCAGTTGACCGTGCACGATCCGCGTCTGCGCGCTTGCGTGGTGAACTACGGTGCGCTGCCCACCGACCCTAACGATCTGCAGCAGATCGGCGCTGCGGTCCTGGGAAATTTTGGCGCGGACGATCACGGGATCACCGTGGCAGACGTGGAAGCTTTCAAGAAAGGCATGACCAATGCGCAGAGAGTGTTCGAAGTGAAGATTTATCCCGGCGCGGGCCATGGATTCATGAATCCGAACAACAAGGACGGCTACCGCCCCGAAGCTGCCGCCGATGCCTGGACGCGCACCACCAATTTTTTAAAGAGCGCGCTGAAGTAGAAAATCTTCCCGCCCCGCGCTGGCAGGGGCCGCGTAACTCCTACGGCATCTCGCGGCCCATTTGGCTGGCTGTACCATTGCACGCGGCGAGTTCTCCGCTTAGCCTCGAGATAGCAGCAAGAGGCGCGAGCTGTGGACGAGCGATTCCAAAACGACAGGCCGATTGACGAGCAGCCGCCGAGCACCGAGGGCACGTCCGCCGGCGTGCGCATCGCTATACTTGGTTCCGCGCTGATGATTCCTTTGACGCTGACGATCGCGCTCAAGCCGGCCGCAGCACGAGCCGCCTGGGAGCAAATTGTCAGCATCATTCAATTGAAAAGCGACCCGCTTCCTGCATCCCCGGCTAGATTTTCGGAACACTTGAGCGAAGGGCTGTCGAGCCTCGCGCCGCAGCGGCAGGCTGAGCTGCTGCTAGAGCAATCCATCAATCACTATGAGGGCGCCATCGAGAAGCTTTCCGGCCAGATGGACTCCTACCGCGGCCTGGTGAAGCTCAACGCGCATCTCACGGGGCTGCTCGACACGGCGCTGAATTCCGATGACCTGCGAGTGCGCGCCGCTGGAATCGAAATGGAGCTGGCGGTTTATGATCTTCCGAAGTCGCCTGCGAGCGCTCAGGGGCTGATTCAAAGGATCGAATCGGATCCCGCGGCGCGGCCTTGGGCTCTCTGGATGCTCGGCGCCATCGGCAATCGCGGCGTTGAACCGGAGTCCGCGCTCGACACGCTCGTTCACTATGCACGCGACCCGGATGAAAAAACGCGACACTGGGCTGTCGAAGGGCTCTCTCTGCTCGGCAGCGACGCTACCATCGAGCCACTGTTGGAAATTTTTCGCAATGATTCCTCGATGCAGGTGCGCGAGCGCGCCGCCTGCGGGCTGGCTCAATCTGGCATGCTCAGGAAGGAGCAGCGCCTGACCGCTGTTCCTACTCTTCTCAATTACACAGAAGATCCCGCGTTTGATTCGACTGCCAGGACCTGGGTGTATCAGGCTCTGCGCGATATCACCGGCGCCAGCGTGTCGAATGATCCCGCTGGATGGCGCAACTGGTGGGCTGAAAACGCGCCTCGCTGATGCTCGTATCTTCAACCAAATCTAGTCCTGAGCGCTCGAGAGTTTCTAAAGTGCGATCAGTCCCGCGCGAATTGCCAGCAGCGACAAGATTGCGACCACGGCCCAGAGCAGCACTCCCTGAATCAACGGGCGCGCGCCTACCTGCTTGAGCGTGGTCATCGATAACCCCGTCCCAATTAAGTAGAGCGTTACCGTCAATCCCAGCCTGCCGATGCGGCTCAGAATCGAGTACGCCGGCGCGAGCTGGGGAGCGTAGGTATTGGCGACGGCGGCGAGGCAAAAAAGAAGAATGAACCACGGCCATTGCACGCGTGCTTTGCTCTTCACCACGTAAGCCGTCACCAGCGTGATCGGCACAATCCACAGCGCACGCGCCAGTTTGACGGTGGTCCCGATGGCCAAGGCTTCGTTGCCGTACTTCGCAGCCGCGCCCACTACCGAGCTTGTGTCGTGAATCGCCAGCGCCGCCCACAGTCCGAATTGTGTCTGGGTAAGGTGCAAGACAGAGCCGATGAAGGGAAAAATGAGCAGCGCAATCGAATTCAGTACGAAGACAGTGCCGAGCGATACGGCAATTTCTTCGTCATCCGCATGAATGATGGGCGAGACGGCTGCGATCGCGCTGCCGCCGCAGATCGCCGTCCCCACATTGATCAGGAACGACACTTTGCGGTCCACCGCGATTAGCTGGCCGATTAAGAGCCCCAACAACAGGGTGGTGGCAATGCCCGTGGCGGTGTACACGAAACCGGATGCCCCGGCGCGCACCACCTGGTGGAGATTCATCCCGAAGCCGAGCGCCACAACTGAACCTTGCAGCAGCCATCGCGACAGCGTCCTGGTCTGCTTCGCATACGGCATGGCAAAGCTGAAGCCATACATCAAGCCCGCGAGCAGCGCCACCGGTGGCGAAATCAATCCGCTCGCGGCAAGAATCAACCCTGCAAGGAAAATTATCTTGGCGATCATTCGGTCTTCACATCCGGAATGGGCGATACCCCTGGTTGGCTTTCAGAAAAGCTGCGGTGTTCGATGGCAGCTCGAATGACCCCTCTCCAACTCGAACGCCTCTCACAAGCAGGCCGCTGTGCTAAAATAAAAAACCAGTCCAGTAGGCCCGTAGCTCAGTTGGCTAGAGCGCTACCTTGACACGGTAGAGGTCTGCGGTTCGAGCCCGCACGGGCCTACCACCCATCTCACTGAATCTACTCAGCGACAGCCGGGATCTCATCGCCGGATTGGTGTAACTCGTCACCATTCGTCACCAATTGCGAGAGGTTTTCGACTGCCAATCGTAGATGAGCTGGGATTGGTAGGGTGTAGACCTCCAAGGTTGTGGACATTCTGCTGTGGCCTAGCTGTGCCTGTGTATCTCTCAGAGAGGCCCCGGCTGCTTGGAGCAGCGTAGCGTGGGTTCGTCTGAGAGTGTGCCAACAGAGCGATGGCATCCCAATTTTCCAACCTGCCGGTTTCAAATGATGGTGCAACAAGTTGGTGTCGTTCAATGGGGTGCCGTTGCGAGTCTGAAAAACCAGATCGTCCTCCCCTGATCGTGCAGCGTGCTCGCAGATTCGAATGAGTGAAGGTGCGAGCGCTCTTGGCAAGGGAAGTGTGCGTCTGCTGCCTTTGGTTTTGGGTGAGCCGAGCAAGCCGCGATAGCAGGCCTGCTCGATTCGGATCTGGCCGGAGGAAAAATCCACGTGCCTTCGACGCAAACCCAAAATCTCCCCAATCCGCATGCCCGTCAGGATGCCCAGGAGAACCATCGTACGGACTGGCTCTTTCAGGAGAGTCAAAAGCTGTAGAACCTGGGTCGCCTGGAGAGCGAGTTTTTCGCGGACCGGCTTCTTCTCGGGGAGCGATACTCCACTCGCGGGATTGCTCCCGGAATAGAAATTCCACATCCTTGCCATTTCGAAGGCCTTCGACATTAAATTGCGAAAGTGGTTGGCAGATTCCCATCCGAGGCCACTCTCCAACTTCTGCAAGACAAATCGCTGCAGGTCGACGGTTCCGATATCGCAAAGACCGGATGTTCCAAAAGCAGGTAAGAGGTGAGTGTTTAAAGTTTCGCGATAGCGCTTCCGCGTGGAATGTTTCAATGTTGGAAAGAATAGAGGGTCGAGGTATCGCTCCACGAAATCCCGAAACTTCATCGTGGCTTGCGGCACCAGAATTCCCTGATTCACAGGCCGGACCCGCTCGTCGGCAAGTTTCCTTGCCTCCCGAAGGGTTATTTCGGAAATTGGACCGAGCGTAACCGACTGACGCCGTCTTCCGATACTCCCATCCTCTTTTATGTAATCTTCCCACCACTGTAGCTCCCAAACCGGATCGCGCTTCCCACGTTTGCGAATGCTGCCTTTCTGATAGCGTCGGCGAGCCATTTCTTTCTGCCAGCCTCCTGTCTCAGCTGGCCCGCCTTGCTTTTCCGTGGGTGGGAGTATAGCCATCAAGGAACTCGAATTCACAGCAATTTCACAATTCCGCAGTCAGCGTAGATTTGGTTATTTTGTTGGAATTTCCGATTTCATTTCGCGCTACGTTTCGCGATTTTCTCTAATTCCGAAAGCAATCCCTGAATGCGTGTTTTCAATAATTTACGGGCCTGGACTTTGTCTTCATCAATGAAAAAAATCCCAATTGGGCCGTTTAGTTTTTCGATTTCGGATTTAAGGCCGTCGATTTCGGACAGGATTGCTCGTATTTCGTATAGAGTTTGTGCGTGCTGCGTAATGGGGTATCCGTGCTTGTCCAACTCACGAATCAATTCTTTTAGCTTTTCAATTCCCTGCCTTCGTCGAATAAAGAATTGGGTCCCGCACGGATCACACGTGAAATAGAATTTCCCGTTCTTATCCGTTCGCTGATCCAATTTTTCCCCGCACAAAATGCACGGAAGAAATGGCATCTTCGTATCTCCCAACGTTAACGTTGGTTTCTGCTAGGCCTAGCTTGATCTGGGGTCGTAGCGGGGCTTGTTGTGCTCATCACGGTGAATTACACAGCGGGAAGGGAAAATAGGACAGAACGCGAACGGAGAATTTTGGCTGAAAATCGTTACGGTGTTTGCGCTATGACCACACTCATTGCCGCTAGAAAACGTGTCATCCAGGAGAAATGCTTTTCAATTCGCGCATAATTGCGAGTCCGCCACATCCGATGAGCCACTTCGTTATATTCCGGCGAAGCAGAAACTTCTCCCACCAGGCCCGACACGCTCCTGTCATGAAACCGGCCAGTCATAACTCGTACATAGCTGCTGAGCAGGTACTTAGACAGTTCCACGGGAGACCGCGTTTCTGTATCCGCGCTCAGTGAGCTAGCGAAATTGATGAACCGAATATATAGGCGAAGCTCGGAGACCACCCGTGAAACGGGAAGTCGTCCTATTTTCGCGAATTCTACGTTCTTCCCCTCATTTTCTGAAGCGATGACGCTATTAAATAGTTTTTCGAGCGTCTGACCTGTATTTTCTAGGGCTCGTGTGGCTTTTTCGCGATTGTCAGGGTGACCAACCATTTCTGTCCAGAATCCCTCAAATAGAGGCGAATAGCGAAGTAGTGTGACAATTCCGGCAAGCACGAGCTGGAAACACCCAGCTTCGCAGAGTTCTGTGAAATCTTCCCGCGCACCTGGCGATGTCAGCCTCTGTTTTTCCTCCTCCGCCAGATCCGTATAAAATTTGGCGATATCAAATCCCTTCGCCCGACGAGCCTCCCGGTACGCCTTCCATAAGGCCACCTCATCCGGTAATTCTTCGATCTTGGGTTTATCGGTGTCGGTCACGGCGCAGTCACGCTCGGTACATTATTACTGCCTCAGACATTTCGAGTGTGTAGCCCAATCTTTCCGTTTCCAAGGGAGCACGATACCGAGGGCGAAAAATGGAGATGGTTAAAAAGGTCAAGTAATGGTTCTGAATGACTTCTTAGTGCCACCTATTCATTCACTCATTAAATTTAGGGCTGGGCCGTGTGGAAAGGAAACCATTTCGGTTCGGTTGCGATCGTCGCGATATTTCAGAGGATCCAAGTGCCATTTGGACCGATTGACGGTATCGGGCTGACGAGCGCAGCGCACAACGGAAGTCGAGATAGGACAGGAGCGAGCAGTTGCCGCCGCGGCGGCGGCGACACCACATCCGGATGGGCGAGCCAGTTTCAATCTAACGAAGCGTAGTCAGTTTTTCGAGCCAGTTATGGGGCTACCCCTTGGCTCGGGGCCTTCTTGAACTCAACGTAGTCCAGTTGCACTTCGCTTTGAGTGCCTTGAAGTGTGTACCCCACTGTTGCCCAGGTTTCGGCATCAGTCGTCAGAGTCCGGACCGCTCCGTAATCGCCCCAGTCTCCGTCTGGTGGAGCGTGTCGGCCGACAGTCCCAGCGACGATATGAAGCGTCCAGTTCGGACTGTGCCACCTGTCCGTTGGGTGGAGGACGCCAACTGCGTGACTAGGATAAAGAAAATTGCCCCCATAATGAAAGGAGATGCCTAGGTCACCGCTTGGAGAAGCCGCCACAGCCGGAAGAGCAAAAGCGAACTCATTGTTCCAGACGATTGGTTCCGCGACAACAGTCATCCTATCAGATCTCATGACCACCATTCTGACTTGAGGAAAACGAAAGAAGCTGTCTTGGGGCGCTGTCCAAGCAAATCCAATGGTTCCCTGGTTGGCCCACGCAGCTGTGATTCGCGTGTCGACACGATTCATCCAGTCGTTCTGATCTGGGCATCTTGCAACCGCTTTCCCCTGGTCCCAGTCTTGAACCTTGACATCTGTAAATGTCAGGTTAGTGCTATTTTCGGGCCACGCGAACACTCGCAAACTGCCAGAATCAGCATTTGCAGCAAAATACATTGAAGTGGTGGCACCTTGCGTCGCGCGCAGCCCTCCATAATCAGTCGTATCGAAGTAATTGAGCGTGAATCCCTTGTAGGAAGCCAACGAGGCCAGAGGGATTCGCATCATAACCGATCTCTGGAAGGGTGTTTTTTGCTTGACGCTCCCGTCCGGGTTAGTTTCATCACGAGTGCTGTAGACATTCGAGCTTAAATACACGTTCTCTGCACCTACTGTGAGGTTAGGAAAATCGAACCACTGATTTGCCCAGTTTCCAATGGATTTCGGGTCAAGATCGTAGTACCACCACCGTTGATCGGTGATATCCCTTCCCTTAGCGACAGCCAGCCTCAGAATGTTTCCATCGTCATTGAAATTATATTGAAGGAGCCAAAGAACTAGATCATTCCGCTGGTCATAGATAGCGACTTGATCACAACAGAAAGGGATTGCCTTTGTTTCCGGAAATACATCCCAAGGGCGAACATGTTGAAACGTCTTTCCGCCGTCTTTTGAAATACTCGCGAACCAATTAGCCGTGACAAGGACATAGTCCCCCCTTACTGCCAGAGTGGGTTCTGAGACAGATGCAGTTGAGAAATCGTTCTCAATTCGAACGAAAGGGTGCACGAAGTTAATCCTGGTGCCTTCGCCTGAGATGGTGGTGAAAACCGGGGTCTCAGCGCCTTTGCGGCTAGGGGTAAAGGAGCGCGTCCCCTCGATCCTGGGGCGCGTCGGTACGGGTAGGTGATGGTCGCTCAACTTTGTTTGACGGAGGCGCACGAAAACTTCCGCTGGCGTAAGCGCACGGGTTACCCCCGCTTCTTTAGGAAGCCCGACGTTAGCAGTCTTTGAAGGAGTCTCCTGAGCGAAGACTGGGAAGCCGATGCCAAGAAATAGGACGATCACGAGTGCTGGCGCGCTATGGTGAGGGCTCATGAAAACCTCCTCAGCTCTTGTTTTGACGATTTACCCAGGTGTTCCACATTCAGTTCACGAGGAGCGATCCAGTACGATGTCAACTTCACAAGGATTGCCGCCGGTAAGCACCGGTACCGGGTTCCTCGTACTGAACCATACCTTTCCGTTAATCAAAATCGCCGCCTTAACGGAGTATCTGTGGCGCGGATTAATGGATCCCGGAGCCAAAGGCAATTTGAAAGGTATCGGTACCTGGCGTCCCTCGGTCGGAATCAACTTTTCTATGATGACTTTTGGCTCAGTGCGATCAGCTGTGTCGAGCAGCGTAATTCTGACATCGGCAACTCGTGGCAACAGCATTCTTTCTAGATACGTCACGGTACCCTTGAACTCGAGACGTGATTTTGATGGGCCAGTGCCTCGCACTCGCGCGAAATACCCTCCCGCGAGAGAGGCACAAGCGACTAGCAACATCATCTTTGCGCACCGTCTATAGAAAGACGTCACTGTATATGCCTACGAATGCAACATACTATCATGTTAAGAACCTGCTTGACAGCAAGACAACACGTACATACAATCCCCGAAAATATTGAGGCCGACACGAAATGGCTCGATTTCACCCAGCGCTAACTCACTCGATCTCAGCGGTGGTTGCTGCGACCGCGGCCGTAGTGTTCACTTTTTCCTTCATCGACGCGAGGAACGCCAAGCGCCAACACCATCCCCCAACCCAGGAAGCGGTGCGTGACGCTGGCCAACGGTTGTCTACATCACTGGCAATCAAATTTAGCGATGTGAGCTCGCCTGCAGTTGACGGTCAAGCTCTTGCAATTCTCCGATCCAGGCAAGAAGCGCGAATTATCATAAACTCCGATTCGTCGACAGACGCGGAAAAGGGCGCGGCCCAAATTATTGAGGGCCAGAGAACACGGCAGTTGGAAACCAAGGCTACAGTACGGCCAGGCGTAAAAATAATCAATGGTCGGTCCGCCCCTCCGGATGCCTTTCAGTACCAAGTCGCGCTCGTCTACGCTGGCGCAGACAGTCCACTCTATGGCCTCCACTGCGGCGGAACACTGATTGACCCAAAGTGGGTTTTGACAGCCGCCCACTGCTTTAATCCGGACACACAGAGTAGTGACTTCCAAGTATTCGCTGGCTCCCGAAAATTATCTGCGGGAGGACGTCTCGTTTCAATCGCGAAAATATTGCCGAACAAATATGATCCGAAAACAAATGAAAGGGATATAGCCCTGGTCAAGCTTGAAGCTCCAATAACTGACCAAACTCCGATGAATCTGGCTGATTCGGTCGTCGAAGAGAAGAAGACCACTCGCATCGTTACCATTAGCGGCTGGGGAGTAACAGCCGAGGGTTCGTCAGTAGCTTCGGATGACCTTCTATTTGCATTTGTTCCCCTGATTGAAAACAGCGCCTGCCGTGCATATTACGGGAATCTGCCGACGGGACAAAAAAAAGATATCAAAGACGACATGATCTGTGCCGGTGAGGGTAAGGCCGACGCTTGCCAAGGGGATAGCGGAGGACCACTGGTAATAAAGAGCGCTGGTAATCAGCCATACGTGGAGGGTGTCGTGAGTTGGGGCGAGGGGTGCAACCGAGCGCGTTTCCCAGGTGTTTATGCGAGGGTGCCAAGCTACATTTCTTGGATTCGGTCAACAATGCAATCTGAGTGAAGAATTGAGGGGCAGAGGGAGGAGGAACGAGTTGACCTCTCATCCGCACAACTCCACTGAAAGATTTCGGATGAAAGACGTGGCCGTTCGCCGTTCTAATCCCAGGCCACCCTTTGACGCCATCATACGACCTTCGGCTTATTAAAGAGGCCATCGTTGGGACAGTAAGGAGGGAGGATATCTCGCATGCGATGGTTACCTCCGATCACTTTGGCAATGCTGATTTGGCCCGTCTCGGTTAAGGCCGACAGTCAGCAGCAAACATATAAGAACTTCCAGGCGTTGCCGGACGATGCCAAGAAATTCCTCGATGTTGGTCAAGCAACGATTGATAATCCCGCCGCGGCTCGCCAACTAATCGACGCATTGCTCACCCAGGAATTTGTCCCTAATGCCAAAGACAAACAAACTTATTGCATTATTCATGCCTTGCGTTGGGGAGAGCTCGATAATACGACCAAGAAGCAAGCCATCCAGGCACAGAACTGGTACTTGTATTCGACTTTGAGTTCGACGAAAACCGGCTGGACGCAGGAAGATTTCACGAAGAACAAACGATTATTAGGGACTCATAAGGTCTACATTCTCTACATACATTTGAACGTTGCCGCCTCCACTATCTATATTCCCAGCTACAGATTGACTGTAACTAAAAAGATTCCCGCAAATCTTCAGCACTTGATTACACTTTTCCAGACTTTTGCTCCGGGAACAACACCAACGACTGCCACCAACACAAAGGCTTTGGATAAAGCTACTGACTATTACGGTTGGGGTGCCTTGGATTTGCAATACGATCCCTCAGATATCACGGTGAGTAGCACAACGCGTGCCGTCAAGAACGGAGTCCCTGATTCATCTCCCGAAGCCAAGTTGAGTGACGACATTACATTCGATAACGAGGGGGGCTACTATTTCGACTTTGGTTTTGCCGTCCCAATTAAGAAAATTAGCCAAGTCAACATTAATTTTACTAACGGAACTGCCACACCCGTAAACGTTAACGACCTAAGCGTATTCATGGTGGCCGATGGCTATTTGAAACCTGTGGATGTCAAAAGCTCTAGATGGACGAATTTGCCCCACCCTCTTGCTGGCGCGGCTTTCGCAAAGCAACCTCTGAGCAAGATTTTGGTCGGGGGAGCGTGGGGGCCGCGCTTTGCAGAACTGTATCTTGGCGCAATGTTTGTAAAACAACCCAAGAGAACTGCAGGCGACTCGTGTAAAGGTTCAAATACATCCGGAGTCGTGACCGGCAGCCATCAATACTGCGCGCAGTTTTCAATCGGAATTAACTTACCCGTCAGTGGCATTGCGTCAGCGCTGAACAAGCCCAAGTAGACTTTATCGAGCGTATGGTCATTGGCGAGCTGGACTGGAGGTCAAGTCAGCTTCGCGGAATCTGTCGACATCCGGTGGGGTAACGGATCGTCTCGCAAAAGTGACTTACAATCCGGGGCCATTTCGTGCTTTGCTGGCTGGGATCGAAATCGTCAGGGACAACTCAAGTGAAATTTGACTCAGGCATGGTTTCCACAGAAAGGTCGCGTATCCAGGTTGCGCGTTTGGCGGACAAGTGAATTCCCAGCCGAAACCATACCTGAAGCATATCAAAGCCGTCTCTCTTCGGGCACGTGCGATTGGCGCTAGGGATGTCGCGCAGTGAGAGTTGAACACCAGGTTGTGGGGGCCGGTCCTTCGGTCATTCGGACGAGGCTTGATCACGGTACAGTTTGTACTGTGCCGAAAACGCTCCGAAAACTACGCGACTAAATATTGGTTTATGAACTCGACCCACATCACGTTCAACTGTGCAGTAAACACATGCCTCTCGACTCAAAGGAACTCGTCAGCTTAAGCCGTCCACAGGCCCCCAATCCACGGCAGCTCCGAGAGGAGGTCACTAAAAATCAGTTGAGCGGACAAATGCGTCCTCATTCAAGCCATTCGATGGCGTGCCACCGGCTCTGAGGCTCTTATTGCCAAATCATTCGCTGTACTCTCAACCTGTGCCGCAGTCATCGGCAACTCGTAGGCCGTTCTTAGTAAGTTCCAACTCTGCTTGGGCCCGAGACGGGAAAACATTGCCAGGAAGGATTCCTTTGCAATGCCGTAAACATATTGATAGCAGCGAAAGAGGGGATTTTGCGTACGGTCCCGAATTTCCTTCTTTATCAACTCTTCAGAGGTGAAGGGCAGGTTTCTGAGACCGTACTGTAGTGCTTCCTGAGTACCTCGTTCGTTTGCGATGATATGGACATTGTTCATGATCAGTAAATTGTAGCGATGTAAGTCTCTTAAGACCAAAGATTCCCTTTCTAATTCTTGCCGGCCGGGGAGCACGAATACCAAACTCTCGGCCAAACCTTCCAATAGGTATTGGTCCGGAAAATGGACTGTCAGGATGCCAAGAAATTCTGGCAGTTCTCTTCGCTCGATTCGTCTGTGCCAACTGATCATTTGGATTGCGTGGCCACAATATTCATGGATCACTAGCATTTCCGAAAAGCCTTGATACCACACTTGTCTTGGATGGATGTTTATACGAAGCAAGATTTCATGTTCAGAGAGACTGCCAGAGATCCAGTTCTTCCAGTAGGCGTCTTCTGATGCAAACCTCACATTGACTTTATATTCGTTCAGGGGAACAGGAATACGTTCAAGTAACACGGGGACCCACTTAGATTGGAAACGTTCAAACTGCCCAGGCAGTTTTTTCGTATCGTAAACCATGAAGCGTCCCTGGAAGCGTGAGATGTCGGTCTTCCAGAACTGCATGTGATATTCCGCCCATAGTTGGTCCTTTACCAAGGTCAACTGCTTTCCAATTTCCTCGTCAGTGAAGATGCGGGGCTCAACTCCAAGCGTCCGCTTAATGTACGAGCGAAAAGGAATGGATTCTCCCAAAAGAGCCCGCAAATAGTTTATTGAGGCATTGAGCCGGGCGCGAGTCAGCTCCGCCGCGCCGGCTGTCTCTCCGTCTAAGCCTGTCGCAGCAGTCACAAGTCGCTCTAAAACTTCGGCGCGATGGGAAATTGACAGATAGGGGCGTGAGGGCGCCAGGTCAAAGTCAATTATGGGATTCTTGTATTTTCCCCGCTCGAGTGCATCCCAACCACGATACAAGTCAACGAGGTATCGATCTGTGTTCTCTGGCAACAGCTGCCGTGCTTCCTGTATGGTCATTTAGTAGATCCATCAGTCCATCACTCAAGCTGCCAGCGCAGCACATAATACTCACCGGGCGCGTCAACCATTGTGGAGTACACGTAAGTCGATTTACCTCCATTGGTCTCCGCAGGCTTTGGATCCGGACCCGAAATACTCAATGGCATCAAAGCTGTTCCACTTATAGCCAGAAAGAGGAGATCTACGGGAACTTTTTTGAAGCTCGCCTCCATGAAAAACCGCTCTGGACGTCGCTCAAAATACTGAAGACCAAACACCCAATAATCCTCATTCAATGGGACAGAGCCCGGTGCTTTGGTCTTCCAACGCAATTCCACACGTTCTCCCGATTTAACGATCCAACCCCTAAAACCAATCCGGATTTTGAATGTCCTCCGATCCGGCGAAGACTCAACTTCGGCAGATGCGGCTTGTTTTTTCCCATCAAGTGTAATCCAAGCCTTGAAGTCGAGGTCTTTAATATCCGTGCGTGTGTCTGTAGCGATATATCTCATGACCTGATACTGGCTCTGATTCGAGGCGTTCACAAGGCTCTCCACAACTTCCATCTCCGCGTTAGGCTGGTCAATCGAAATGAAACGACGAACTTCTAGCGGGCTGAATACTCTATCCTTGTATCCGTCGGGGAGGTTTTTCAACCGCTCCAGGCTCTCATACGGGGTGCCGGCTTGCGTTTGAGTTGGTGCCGGAGGCGTTAGTTTTCCCTTATTCGCTTTAATATAATCCGAAGCCGCATTATATCCTGAGAGATATAGAAGCTCTTTTCTCTCTTCCTTGAGGCCGAAGTCGGTTGTCACCACGTCGAAAGTAGGAATGTGAATAGTTCGAGCCCACGCACTAGTCCTTTCATCTTCCTTATCGTGCGCCTCCAACATTGTTGACACCAGAGAAGCCAAGTACTGCGGGAAAGAGTCCGGAGCCCTGGGAACGGAGCGGCTAGCCTTTGAGACCAACTTGAATCCAAGCGTTGACTCCTTTGAAGTCTCAAACACCCACAGAGGGTAGTTGCTAAGAAGGCCACCGTCGACCACTAAACTCTGTCCAAAACGAAATGCCTCAAAAAAGAATGGAATGCCAATAGACATCCGAACTGCCTCGGCAATCTCAAGAGTAGGATGATGCTCCCTGTCAAGTAATAGGATGCGTTTGTGCCTGATGTCAGATGCAATTATTTTTAGGTCATAGTCCCTTAGATCTTCAAAGGTCTCGACACCTTTGTCGCGTAGGAGTTTAAAAATCCATTCATAAAACAACTGGCCGCGATGAATTCCATAGCGTTTCCAAAGTTGCACAAAACCCGGCCACCATCCTGGATCCAGCAAGTCACCGAAGTTAGTCTTCATCAATAGGTCTTTTAATTCCTTGGAGTTGTATCCTCCCGCGTAGAGAGCCGCAACGATGGCTCCGGCCGAAGTACCGGCAAGGCCCACAAACTTAACACCCTCCTCTTCAACACGAGCGAGTGCGCCTACAAGTCCGATGCCTTTTACTCCTCCGCCTTGGAAGACAGCGTTGAGCGTGATCGTCACCTTGGGGTCTCCTCTCGCGCAGATTTACTGATGATCTACTTAATCTGCGACGAATGGTATTCCAGAGCACAAATTAAGGCAAGCGACCCTCTACCTCGCCGAGGCTCTTGATCCTGAGATGGACCAACACGCCCACTGCCTGCAATGGCCTGTGGTCAGCATGGGCCAAAATCATTTCGTTTCCAAGTTGGGAATCCCGAGACCAGGAACTGTTTCCAGGCATGGTCGCTAGCCCCTGTTGAAACCCCGCAGATGCTTTTCGGCACGCTTATCGAAGGTGAGACTTAGGGAGTTAAGGATAAGTTGAACAGTGTAAGGTCTGCCGCGTTCTGATAGGCAAAAAAAAGTTCTAAGATCGTCCCCTAGGGCTCTCCATTACTCCCGACCTTCTTCACATGGGGAGGTGATCCAGTTAAGAGCCTTGCGATTCTTCATTCTTTTCCCTGAACCAATGGACACGGCTACGCAGGAACCAGAAATGCGACTGGCAATCCATCTTGCGCCAAACTGATGGGTAAAGACTTGCGGTGCCATCCTTGTACTGAGTTAGGTGCCAGTAGGGATGTTCATCTGGCAAGAGATTCATGTGGAGAACGCGGTTACAGCCGCATGGACAGAGCATGGCAGCCTGCTCAAAGAGGCCATCGTCTTTGACAATATAGAGCATGCGGTTTTTAAGCTGGTTCGGTAATTGATCTTGAACCACCTGGGTGTCGTAAGGTGGGGCCAGCCATAGGAACAGCGTCTCGAAGAAATGCCTTACAGCCTGTTGGCGCCACTTCTTGATCCGCTTCACCCCGTCCGCCTTTCTGTGAGTTCGAGCAGACCGAGAAGAGGCGTCGCATCGCCAATGCCAACACGGTCGTAAAAGATAGGGCAGGGGATTTCCTCCGGTTCGGTTATCAACTCCATGCTGGCAAGGCTGAAGGTCGTGGTGGCATGGCTGCTGTTGGGTTCTTCTCGAAAAGGGTGAAGTCGCGCGAGAAGTTCGGTTACGGCAAGCGCCGCTGCAAACATATTGACGCTGATGACGGCCGGACGATGGGCGGCCACACCTGTGATATAGCCATCACGAACCTGTTGTGCGTGTGCAGAAGGATCATTGCGCTGGAGGCCGGCTGCAGCGACCTCGGCCATTGTGAAGAGGCCGCGGCTCATGAGGCTTGAGCGGCCTGGTTGCAGGTAGTGAATGCTGCCACAAACTTCTCTGACACGGCCCTGGTTGGGGCCACTTCGAGCTGTTTCAAGTCGTACTCCGATGTCGAGATATGGGAGAGTGTAGTAGGTAGCGAGCGTGTTAAGCAGAAATCGGCTATCTATGGTGTCCGTGCAACCGATCACCAGGTCGCATTGGGCGACGATCCGAATGACTTCCGGGTCCCAAAGGTTCTTCGCTAACCGGATTACGCGTGTGCCGAGATCGGAGCGTTCTATCGCATCGGCGAGAACATCAACCTTCAAGCGCGCACCGCGCGCGTCCCCCATGGTCGAATTCAAAACACGGTTAATGTTTCGATCCTCGATACGGTCATCGTCGACGAGAACAAGTTCGCCGGCGCCGAGACGCATACACTGCTCGACGATCGGGCTTCCTGTTCCAGAACAGCCGATAACGGCAATCGACAAGCGACGCATTCGCTGGATAGTGCCTTCATCAAAAGCCTGTGCATGAGAGGCGACAAAGCTTGGCAGCTCCACACTGCAGGCATCGGCATACCAGAAATGCAGGTCATCGCCGACGACGTTGATTAGCGCCACTGGCTCGAACCTTCCATCTGGGCCTAGGACGCGCCCGAACATCTCCCCGCTTGGCAACATGATGGCTGTGCCGTGCGGTATGTCGGCTTCGATCCAGCCTCGGATCATTGGCAAGAGTCTTGCATCGCCTTTGTCATCTGTTTCGGAGAAGGAGGCGTAGCCGCGGGGGTGGCTGTGGATTTTAACAACCGATAGCCGTTCGGCGGCGGCGCGGTCAAGCAGGGGCGCGATGAGATCGGGCGGCCAAGTTACTTGTATTGATGTCCGTGTGGAACAGGCTTCATATGGGATTTGTTCGACCACGCGTACGGTAAGTCGATGGCGGCGGTCCCCATCGCGGCGGCCGCACAGGACGATGGCGACAGCTTCTTTTCCATCGCCGGGGAAAAGGAATTGTTTCAGGTGGTCGTGCTGATCTCCCGTCATGCTGAGCGAAATTGGTGCCGTCATTTTTTGAACTCCCGTTCAAGCCAATCCTCAATCAAAATGATGTGAGTGCCAAGGTTGTCGCGGCCAATCTTCCACGGGTTCTGCTGTGTGCGGTGGCGCGACCATCGCTGGAAAACCTTGCCGTCTATTTGCTGTGGGGACTCTGTAGCGCCGATCGACTTTCCATCCTTTCGGGAAATGGCCGGGTAGAAATAGACCATGTTCAGTTCAGTATTGGGATAGCCCGTCTCCATTCGGATCGCAGCGGTGACGACGGTATTGTTGTAGCCGGGGAGAAGGGGAAAGTCGTGGATAAGCACCCACTGCGAGCCATCCACGACCGTTTCCCATGGCATTCCGTAGTCTTGGAGAAACTTCTCGTCGTCATCGAGAAGCGCAAACTGCCTCCGGAGAATCACGCTCCCTCCGTTTGATCCCTCGGGAGTGCCTTGAACTTCTCGACACCCTGGTGACGCAAGTTCACCTTTTCGTCCAGCTCGACCTTGCGGGGCTTCTCGCCGGCGATCTTTACCCGCAAGGTGTAGTTCTCTACTGGGAGAAGCCCGGCGAGAGTGAGAACTTCGCGTCCGGTTACTTCCGGCTCATGGACAACGAAGGGCTCACCGTTTATGCGGATGCGATAGCCACGACTGAGCGGTGGTTGCTTGCCGAGGCGGGCGTATTCTTCCAGATCGACGATGTCTTCAAGGACCTCTTCTTCACCAACCCGGAGGTGTTTGTGGCCTGGATGTTCTGTTGCTTCCATTGTCATTGCTCCTTGTTCAAAGTGTGCCGGCACCTGGGGGCCGACTTGAATTCAAGTCTATATTAAGCATGCTAAGTAAAGCAAGCAAACACTGAGCAAGCTTGACACATGGAATTCCCACGCCTAATATCCGTGGAGAAACAATGCTTTGGGAGGGAGCCGGTATGTCAACTACGGAGGAAAGGACTCTAGTGAAGCCCACGTTGGGGCAATACCTCGAATCGATTCGCAAAGATCGTCACATGACGCTCCGGCAAGTCGAGGAAGCAACGAGCAAGGAAGTATCGAACGCCTATCTCAGCCAAATCGAACAAGACAAAATACAGAAGCCATCGCCTAATATCCTGCACGCTCTAGCAGAGATTTACGCAATCGATTATGCGAAGCTCATGGAGATGGCCGGCTATATCACGCCGTCGAAGGCGCGGGGTGACGACCAGAGACACGGCCGCGTGCCCACATTTGCCGAGCACAACCTGACTTCGGGGGAAGAGGTAGAACTCCTCGAATATCTGAAGTTCATACGTGGCAGGAAGCGCCGCAATGACAAAGCCTGACGACAGCAAGCTCGACCCCGACGCACTTCGCGCGGTCGAGGAGCGGGCACGGAAGCTCCTCGACCGCTCCTGCGCGTGGGATCGATTTCCCACTCCGATTGAAGATATCCTCGCCACCGCGGAGTTGCAGGTGGCGCCGAGCAGCGTGTTTGATCCGGTCCGGATTTTCACTTATATCCGGAACAAGACCGCTGACGCGAAAAGATATCTCAAGTCGGCGATTTCAAAGGTTTTTGGAATCTATGATGCGGACGATCGGATCATTCACATTGATGACACGGTTGGAAAGACCAAGCAGAATTTTCTGAAGCTTCACGAGACGGGACATCACGAGATTCCGACACACCAGAAGCTTTTCCGCTTCTTTCAGGAGTGTGAAAAGACGCTCGCCCCCGAGATTGCGGATCTGTTCGAACGCGAGGCGAATAATTTCGCGCGATTCGCCTTGTTTCAGGGAGACGGGCATGCCCGTTTAGCGGCAGACTGCGAGCTAAGCATCAGGACGCCGATCGGTTTGGCGAAGAAATTTGGTGCATCTGTTTATGCATCAGCAAGGGAGTTCGCGCGCAAGAACCACCGCGCATGCGTCGTCTATATTCTTGAACGCATCGAATACGTCGAAGGCAGCGGTGCCCAGGCAGCTGTCCGGCGCATAGAGGTGTCTCCTTCTTTTGAGAAGCAGTTCGGTCGCCCTGATGACACGGTGATCACACTCGATCACGTACTTGGGTCGGTGTTACCCCTGGGTCGCAAGATGACATGGCCGACCGCGCTTTCGATTACGGATAGAAATGGGATAAACCACGAGTGTGTTGCCGAAGCCTTTGATACGACCCGGAATGTAATCATCCTCCTGTATCCCATAGGGGCGTTAAGCCGCTCGACCATCGTATCGCCAGCTGGTCTCAAGAGGATTGCTTCGGCAAAGACAGCGTAGCAGGCGCCTGAAAAAGGAAGGTGCGATCTGCTGTGGATGTACCCCCAATAAATCCATGCGAAAAACTCGTCACCAATTCGTCACCAAAACTAGGCGGTTTTATGCGATTTTGAAGCTATACAAGAACGGAAAAGCAAGACAGGCAAAGGGATTTAGCTGTTGTACCTCAGAATTGACACGGTAGAGGTCTGCGGTTCGAGCCCGCACGGGCCTACCATTCTATGCTATTGACCTGCTCGTATTTGCCGTTTCCCTGATTTGCGCTTCCGGCGATTTAGACCCTTCTGTACCGGGTTCCGTAGCGGGTTTTGTCCTGTCTCGGCCTCTTAAAAGCCCTTCGACGGCCATTTGCTTTCGTTCATCTGCCGGATGAGTATGGCGGGGGGACGGTGTTTTCAGGAAAAACGCCTTCCGGCGCTTGCGCCGTATAAAGTCGAGGCGGGCACCGCGAAGGCCTACGATAGACTTATCCAGGGGAACTTGAGCTGGCAGCGTTAATCAGTTGGGGCTTCCAGATCCTGTTGAGACGGGCGTTTCCATGGAGACACGAAATAAAGGGTCTCGCCTTCGGCCTTTTACGATGCCAGATAGTTAGAGCATTTCTGTTGCTTTTAATTTAGCAAAATAGCTAAACTGCGAAGTATGACACGTGCCATTAAGGTTTTTCGTGCTCTTGCAGACCCTACACGTCGTCAGATCCTGGAGGAGCTTAAACACGGCCCCTTGCCTGCTGGCGAGATTGCCAGTCGCTTTCCCGTGTCCGCACCCACTATTTCCCGACACCTCTCGCTGCTGGAAGCCGCCGGACTTGTCTCCTACCATCGCGAAGCCAACCGCCTAATTTATGAGGCCGACTCTGAGAGTCTGGCCAGCGTTCTAAATGCCTTTCTCAGCGCTGTTTGCCCCACACAAATTCGGGAAAGGAAGCGAAGGAAAAAATGAAAATCGCTATCACTGGAGGCACCGGTTTCGTTGGGCGTCACCTCTCCGAATATCTGCTTTCACTCGGCCATGACCCTATCCTGATTGCTCGCGGTCGCGACCGCCGTCACGCACCAATTGCCTCGCTCATACACGCTGACCTTTCAGACCCCGGTCTGCTCGCTGAAGCTATACGCGGATCTGATGCCATCGCGCATTGCGCCGGTATCAATCGTGAGATCGGCTTGCAAACCTATCAGCGTGTCCATATCGAAGGCACGCGTAACATCATTGAGGCGGCACGGCTTGCTGGAGTCCCGCGCATTCTCTTGTTAAGTTTTCTCCGCGCTCGCCCCGATTGTGGCTCGCCTTATCATGAATCGAAGTTTCAGGCTGAAGAACTGGTGCGGCAATCCGGGCTGGACTACACCATTCTTAAAGCGGGCATGATCTATGGTCGGGGCGATCACATGCTCGACCACTTGAGCCATTTGCTCTTCACTCTCCCCCTGTTCGCCACGGTCGGATTTCGTGAACAGCCGATCCGCCCCGTCGCTATAGACGACGTCACCCGCATCATCACAACCGCACTTACCACAGGGCGCCTCTCGCGTCAGACCGTTTTTGTTCTCGGCCCCGAAATTCTTCTACTAAGCGAAGCCGTCAAACGCGTGGCAGCAACAATAAATCGGCGCGTTTGGATTCTCCCGACACCCGCAGTTTTTCATCGAATATTAGCAGCCGTGTGCGAGCGCACGATGGTGATCCCTCTGGTCGCGCGCGCTCAAGGACAGATGCTTGCTGAAGGGTTTCTGGAGGCAGCCCCTTCCGCAGCCGCTCCTCCCGAGGACCTCAGACCACAAATTCGCTTCACACCAAGCCAGATCCGCCAAGGGCTTCCCGAGCCCGGTCCGTTTACTCGTTCAGACATGCGCCTCTCTGCGTGCCCGCATGGCTGGTGATCCCTAGTACTTTTAACCCTCGCGCTGGATTGCGCCCCGAATCTGTTCCGGTATCCCCAGTGTCAGAAATGCCCTCCGCCCGTTTATCTCTCGGCAGGCGCGAAGGGCATCGTTGAAATAGTGTACCTGCGGGCTACGATCACAGAGCAAAGGGCGGTCCAGCAAATTGCCGTGATGGGCACCCTAAATAAGGGAGCTGGTGAAGCCAGTGTGGCAGCCGTAAGCGGCTGGCGATTCAAACCGGCGATTGATTCCGGTGGAAAACCATTTGCCGTGCGAACCAACATTTCCCATGACCTCACCCAACCTGGGGCACTCCGTTAGTGGGGGGCCGGGTAACCTGGTACGGGGTTTAGAAATGAGCTTCAACTAATGCTGAGTCGCTGCCGCGCCGAATCGTGATTCCCTTTTCATCGAGTGACACGTAAACGATTGAGTCAGGCGCTGCGTTGATAAGGATATCTTGCATTGCGAGGCCGATGTTGCATAGAGCTGCCGCATTGATTTCTAGAGTGACTTTCATTTGATGTTCTCCTTTGTTCAGCTTGTTTGACGGCGTTACCTGGGCGCCTCCTCTTTTTCGGTGAGGATATCATTCTGGTCAAATGTGGCAGTCCCGACCAGGGCAACCAGCTTTGGGTTAGCCTCCTAACCTTCCCGGCCCATCGTGCGCCTCACGCATTCGCCAGTAGCGGTCCTCTCTAACCCAAACGACAAAGTCTTTAGTTAGCTTCCTAAATGCGACTAGAACGTCTATCCGGATAGCTACGCTGCCGTACTTGTCGGAAGTGAACTGACTCCCAAATTTTTCTCGTATCTCGACGACAACGGTATCCAGGTGGAGTTTACCCTGTCGTTTCAATTCTTCGAGCATCCACATGGCTACTTGTTTGGCTGTGTGTTCGGATTTCATCGGCTCCCCCCGAAGCACGACAGCGAGTATGCTCCTCTTTACGAGTCAAGGCTAAGACAAACCTGATTTGTCTGGTAAGCAATCACGCGCAGGCAACATCGCAATCGGAAATTGACAAGACTATAGAATTCATCGCCCAACAGACCGATAACGCGAAATAAATATCGCTCTTAATTAGGTTGATTACCGCGAGAACCGTCTGCTATCTATGCAGATCAGAAATGTCCATATCTACTTCTTAGGACACCTTCCCGCCTGTGACTTGCCTAAAGCGGTTGAAGACCGAAAACTTTTGCGCCAAGATTAAGCGGGCTTCGTTACCAGCACGCAATGACCAATCCGTTCACTCTCGCCCAGCGGGCCCTACTAAAGGTCGCTATTATTTCCTTGGCTGCGCTTGCAGCCGCTTCCATCCGTGTGGTCTTTCATGTTCAGAGAGACGGCACTACAGGAATAGCGTTTCCTGCCTCAGCCGTTGGTCTTTATCTAATTTTTGAGCGGGTCCTTCCCTCGGTATTCGCGCAATATGATAGGCTGCTCCCAAAACTTTGACGAAGAAGGTTTTTACATTTGCCGATGCCATTGCTGTGAACGTGCATGACGTTGCAGCTGTTCAACGATGGTATGCAGAGAAATTAGAGCTTCACTATTCATCGACGAAAAGTGCAGAAGCTACGATGGTATTGGGATATTCGGCCGACGATGCACAACTATACTTCACTAAGATTCCAGGCAGCCAACGGCCGGACATCATACCGAGCAGACCCCCAATCATATTCGCTAGAAACTTGGCAGCGCCCACGAGTATTTATCGTCCCGAGGTGTGGCTGTTGAGCCCCTGCGGAGCGATTCCGGCGGCAATAAATTCTTCCGCTTTAGAGATTTGGAGGGAAATGAATTAGAAGTGTGTCAGGAAACCTAATTTTGTCTCGCCTAAGTCCCGATTAAGGCTTACCGGGAAGCCCGTTATCCCGACGACAACTTCAAGATAGAATACTCTGTATGGGTAGCGCGGCGATCTGCCTGTTAGTAACATGCTTCGGTTTTGGAACACTTGTCGCGGCATCTGACGCGAGCGCCCAGGTACCACAAATTTCCTCCAGCGATCCGGCAGCGGTCCCTACGTACCCTGACACTAATTCCGGCCTTCAGAAACTCGTTGAAGACACATTTCGGGCTGCCAAGAAGAATGACACGGCGACCTACGGTGCTCTGATCTCGAGTTTGGCGCGCCAGGTACCCGACGATTGGTTTCACGACACATTCGGCGACGAAGGCGATGCCATATTTAAGGAGTATCCGGGAGCGGGCCCGCGTCTCGTCAGTGAACTGCAGGCCTTCTTTACAAAGGTTCGAAACGAAAAATTCACACAAGTCACGGCAAAAAAACACGAAGCATCCTGCGATGACAATTCTGGAGAGCTGATTTATCCGGTCATGGTCATGAGGCAGAATCCCGTGCCCCTCTATGAGCTGAGGTTTCTCCAAGGTGAAAAATTTTACCGGTTGTGGGCCTTTGCGTATGTGGATGGCGGATTTCGCTTCGTCGGAAATCTCCGTCCGCCGGAATATTTCCCGGAGAAACCCGCGAGGCGCTCTAGCGCGGAAAATGAGCCCTCAGGCTCGGAGGAGCCTGATAGGCGTGTCCGTATGGGCGGAACCGTTATTGCCGCAAAGTTATTGCATCAGGTCCAGCCCGAGTACCCAGAAATCGCGAAGAGAGAGCATCTACAGGGAACTGTAAAACTTCACGCCATAATTGCCCAGGATGGAACGGTCCGCATGCTCCGGGTGCTGACCGGCTATTGCTCGCTATCTGAGGCAGCGGTGAAGGCAGTCCGCCAATGGCGCTATACGCCTACACTGCTGGAGGGCAAACCGGTCGATGTGGACACGACAATACAGGTTGTCTTTTCCCTTAATCGCTGAAGAAATCCACTCAAGCAGGATCCCGAACCGCGGTGATGGTGATTTCACTTGATTGCATAACAATGTCGGCCCCTCGACTCGAGTGGGCTCTTGTTGATAGGCTCGGGAAGACGGAGCCGGAATTCGGTTCGCACGCGGGACAGCCCAAAAAGTGTTTGACAGGGCCGACATTGTTAGAGATGCCTGCATGCCGTCGCCAATACCCCGGCAGGTTTGATGGAAACTTGTTCGCTCGTACGATTCCATTAGCTTCGGCCTTCCCTCGAACCGGGACGGGTCGGCTCCTGCATTGCGCCTTTCGAGGCCTGCTCAGCGTTCACTCACGTTACGGCCTACATGCTCGCCAAGTCGCCTAGCGACTCTCTGCACCAGAGGCTTCAGCAGTCTCGTTGCCTCCACTGCTGCTCTGATTGCTACCGGGTGGAGCGAACCAGTTCCCGGGCGGGTATAACCCCCCGCTGTGGACCACCGCCTTTGCGCGGCGCACCCGGTAAGCGGCGTTAATCAGGGATGTCAATTGGTTTTTAGTGGGAGTCTGCGAATTTGCGATACAAATGCATAGAAGGGCTGGAGGTCGGATGGTTCTCCTACAAACAAGATACTGAGGTCATCCGTTGACCTGCACTCAAGAGAAATAATATCTGTATCGAAGGCACGAAGTTTATCTCGCAGGATTGCGTCCTCCAGTTCGCTCCCGCCAATGCAGACAATTGCTGCATCACTGAGATTGAGTTTCCTTTCTTCGAGCGATTTGACTCCTTCGCGCTCAAGCCACTGCCGCTTGAGTGAGAGCCAGGAATTCAACCCGTCATTCCCAATTGCTCGAATTCGGAGCGGAAAGATTGTTATGACAGTCGTGGTGTGAAATTTAGCGTCTTTGGGTAGCGTCGGTGCAGTATTCATCAGAGTAAAGTCTCCGTCGGCCTGGTTAGTAATTAGCCAGTGTCCTGGCACAGGCACCTCGTAGTTGCCCATCGTTACGCTGTATCCATGTCGCCAGTGCCAGAGCTTGGCCGCAAGCTGGTATCGTTTCGCATAGGCGGCGTAGCCCACTGCAATGACGAAAAGGACTGTAAGGGCGAGAAGAAAACGGAATTTCATGTCCCAAGCTTAACAGCCAGCGGGCGGCACTCCGCGACGGCCTGTTTGAAGAGTGCTGATAGATGAACTCGCGGTCTACTTTCGCTCGTAAGGAATTTCGGCTAAGTCCCGAACGGCTTTATCGAAGGCGCGCCCGAGCATCGCGCACATGCACGGGCGACTCTGAATGCGCCTCCGATAAAGCACTAGCGTTTATCGGGACTTAGAGGATGCCTACCGATTCGGAGGGTGCGGTTGCTCTAGCTCCCGCCGCATATCGTGGGCTACAGGGGGCAATACTTCTCTCAAAGTCCGCATTTATTTGCAGTTAGCGCACTGTCCGGGTTGGCAAGTCATTTCGCTTCAGCACCGCGAGATAGGCAGAAATCGTGCAGGGGAAACGGCACCAGGGGTGTCTTACCTTCCTACTCGCTCAGTGCTGACCCCTAACAAGAAGCGCAATCGGCCAAATAATTGTGACAGGAGGGCTAGTCGTATGCGACGAAGCTTATGGGCGGTCGTAATTGTGCTGGTATTGGCGGCAATCGCAGCACCGAAAGCGAGGGCGGACGGCACGTCCTATGTGGGGACGCTTGCGAACCCTGATTCCTCCGACTTGACGATGTCAACGTTCCAGGCCACGCTCGTGCTAACCACCGCTTCCGACGTGACGCTTCAGACTTACGGGTTCGGCGGCGGCACGAACCAAGCCGGCACGCTGATCGGCCCGGGCGGAACGGACCCGTTCGTCGGCCTGTTCTCCGGCACGGGTAACACAGCCGCGTTCATCAACGGCACCTCGCTGGACCTGACGAACTATTCCCCGGGTTGCCCGCCGGCCAACACCGTCTCCGATTTTGGGGGGACGACCTGCGGCGACGTGACGTTGAGGTTTGACGACCTTCTGGCCGGGACCTACACCGTTCTGCTTTCCGACGGTCAGTTCATTCCCAATGCGGCTGTCGGCTTCGGATCCACGCTGGGGGACGGCTTTTTGGATCTCACCGGTGGATCCAATAATGGCACCGGGTTCTTCTGCAACATTCTAGATGTCACGAGCACCGTCAATTGCCCCAATCCCACCGGCGCCTACGCTCTCGACGTGCTCACCGCGCCGTTAACAGCCACAGCTCCCGAGCCTGCATCGCTGGCGCTGCTCGGAAGCGGCCTTCTCGTAATCGCGGGCTTTCACCGGCACAGACGCGGCCGGTGAACTGGCACCGGCTGCTTCCGGGAAGCTGAATAGCAGGACGCTGCGGATTAAGAACCGCGTAAGGCGAATTTCGACCTCATCTAGGCATTGACCCTTTTCCGGGCAGGGAGGGCTGGTGGGCGCACCCCGCTCCGGCTTGCGCCGCTCGACAACCCCCACAACCGACAAAGGAGAATGCGGATGAAACCATTGGCAAAGCTTGGATATTTGGCAGCGGCTTGCGCTCTGCTGGTGACAACTTTCGCAATAATCGGGCCACGCGCGGTTCGGGCGGTGGCGGCGGCGCTCATCCGGGACACCGACAATCCCGCCCGGCATCCATGGGCCGCGTCATGCGAACCGAGCATCGGCACCCACAGCAATTCCCTGTCCTGCAATATCACGGCGCCCTCAGAAGAGGAGGTCGTGATACAGAACGAGAGTTTCGGCGCCTTTAATGAGGCCGACCCAGACAACAAAACCGCCCTTTACAGCGTTTCTTCCGCAACGGTTGGGGGCCTGTCGGTTGTAAACATTCTCGGCACCGACGTGGGGGACGGGCAACCAGCTTCTTCCGACCTAGTCGGAACGGGTACTGGCACCATGTACGCTGGCCTTGGGACAACCATTACGTGTTCGGCGGTAACGCCGCACCCGAATCCCACGACTGGGCTGGAATTCACATGCCCCCTCTCGGGATATTACGTAACGCTGCCGTGACCTATGGGCGGGCGATTCATTTAGCCGATCTTCTGGAAATGGGGCCAATTGTAATTCGAGAATGAAGCGGACAAACAAGGAGAGCAACGATGAAATATGCGAAGAGGATGTTGATGGTGGCGGGTGGAGTGGCGCTGGCGGGAATACTGGGAGTGGCGATTGTTCCGAAGGCGGCGCATGGCCTCGCCGCCGCGATGGTGCAGGTGGTGAACACTTCGGCGAATCCCGTGCCGACCGTCGAGGCGGACGCGCAGACGGCCTTTGTGGTGAATAACTTCTGCCATTTTGGCGGCCCGCCAGACGACGCGGCCTTCTTCTGCGACATCTTCCCTCTCTTCCAAGTGCCGGCGGGCAAGACCGCAGTGATCGAATCGTTTACGGGATTCTGTACGACGGATTCGCCATCGGGGACACAGGACTTTTCGCTCAGATTCCTTGGCCCCGGTGGGGCTGAGGCTCTCATTACTATCCCTGCCTCGACAGTAGTGCCCAGCTCCATCCAGAACCTGAGCTTTGCCGCGCTAAATTTCAAGTCCTATGCTTCCGGGGGCGCGTCTGGAGCTCCAATCAATTTTCAAGGCGAGGGTACGAGTAACGAAAGTACCAGCGATGTCTGCCAGGTCAGCCTGTCGGGCCACTTGGTCTCGACGCCGTAGGAGTTGCGCCTCGCGCAGCGGGCTTAGGCATATAGCGGTGGCCCCACGCCGCCAAACAGGCGTGGGTCAGTACGCCTTGCTGGCAGGGCTTGGTCTCGGGTCACGGACGAAAGCCAAACCATGAGAGGAGATCAACGATGAAATATGTGAAGAGGATGTTGATGGTGGCGGGTGGAATGGCGCTGGCGGGAATACTGGGAGTGGCGATTGTTCCGAAGGCGACGCATGGCCTCGCCGCCGCGATGGTGCAAGTGGTGAATACGGCGGCGAGCCCGGTGATTGCGCAAGATACTGCCAGGCAAGCGGCGCAAATCGTGACGCTGAGTGGCCAGGTCGTCGCAAACTCGTTCAGCCGAGTCTTCCTGTTCAATCAACTCTCACCGCAAGGTGGGACGACTGGCCCTTCCTACGTGGTACCGTCCGGGCAAAATCTGGTGATCACGAGCATCGAGTTTGCACCTAGTGCGGGGAGCGGAAGTCTCAAAATGGTGCTCCTGAATGGGTTCAACATCGAAACTTACGAGGAGTGGGACATCCCGGCGGGAGCCATAACCGCCCTTCAGTACCCCACTGGACTTGTAATTGGGTCTGGTGCCAGCCCAATCATTGTGCCCAATAGCGGCTCAACGACGGCCGCTTTCAATGTGTACCTGCATGGGTATTTGACCGCAAATTAGATTCTGGATGGTGGGCTACGGTGAAGCAAACAGTGCGTTCAGCGCCGGACTTATTGCCTAATGCGCCGTAGTTTTTTTTCCTGCGGCGCATTTTGCATTTTTCCCCAATCAATTCAACTTGGACGGTTAGTCGGATAACCGGACGTCTTGCTGTTCTGGCTGGCCCGTCTCAAATACAGCCAAGATCGAAATGTATTCTTGAACCGAGGAAGGGCGGCTCAATTGGAGTGCCAGCCTGTACCGCCTGCTCTGCGCCGAGTCGCCACTCTCCGGTGGAGTACTTTGTATAAGCCAAAGTTCCTTGAGAACACTCAATTCTCGTTGAGCGGGCGACATGGCAAGAAATTCCTGAATGTCTTTTTTGAAGGATTCGAGATCGTGCCGGTCAGATCCCAGTCTGCCCAAGGTGCGGTCTGCCTCATTCAGAGGCAGTTTCGTTGACCCCTGAAATAGTGGAAGCGAATAATCGGTTGGAATGTCTCGCCACCACAGTGGGACACCCCCGCCGGAACTTGTGCTCAAGAGGGTTGTCGGGTCGTGAGACTTGTAAGCGATAACTAGAAGTTTGTCGCCAATTAGAAATATCGGGAATTGTGGTTCCCAATAGTTCACTGCCATGCGCAATCTGAGCCGTGTTCCCTGAGGGGGGCCCATCCACGACTCTACTATCCGATAATTTGACCGGGCGCGGACTGTCGCCTTCAGGCGACAGGTAAGCCCGCAAATGGACTTGACCATTGTTGGTTGTATGGCACACTTCTAATGTGCTAATTGGAACACACAGCCGGTACAGAAAGAATGCCGGGGTAGTGTTCAGCCTCAAGTATCACATCGTCTGGTGCCCAAAGTACCGACGTAAAGTTCTCGTCGGTGATGTCGAGACGAGACTCAAAAACGTGTTGTACTCAGTCGCCGCACAATACGGAGTGCTGATCGAAGTAATGGAAGTGCTGCCAGATCATGTTCGTCTTTTCGTGTCGACAGATCCAACGAGATGCGTAGCGGAAATAGTTAACAGACTCAAAGGCGCATCCTCTCACATTCTTAGGAGCGAGTTTCCACATCTGGTCTCGAGAATGCCTACCTTGTGGTCACGTTCCTATTACACTGGCACAGTCGGACACGTTTCAGAATCAACAGTCAAGAAATACATGGAGAATCAAAAAGGACGGTAATGCGAAAGACGTTCAAGTATCGGTTGTATCCAACGGCAACTCAAGTTGAGTTGTTGAGGATGCAATTGTCTGAGGCCTGCCGTCTGTATAATGCGGCACTGCAAGAACGTCGAGATGCGTACCGGACTCACAAAAAGTCTTTGAACTACTACGACCAAGCAAACCAACTGAAAGACATTCGCAACAGCGGTGATCTCTCGCTCCCGAACTACCATTGTGCTCAGGACGTTTTGAAGCGCATAGACAAAGCGTTCAAGGCTTTCTTCCTCAGAATCAAGCGAGGACAGAAGCCCGGATTTCCGAGGTTCAAATCATCACGCCGGTATGACAGCATCACGTTCCCGAGTCACGGTGATGGCAACAAACTTCTTGAGAAGCATCTCCGAGTACAGGGTGTGGGAGACATCCAGATCAAGTTGCATCGTCCTGTGGACGGTGACATCAAGACAGTCACGGTGAAGCGTGAAGGCCATCAATGGTACGTATGTTTCTCGGTCAAATGCGAACCGAAACCTCTTCCTGTGCTGAACAATGAAGTCGGCCTAGATGTTGGACTGGAATCGTTCGCGGTTCTATCGAATGGTGAAACAATTTCTAATCCCCGGTGGTATCGAGACGCCGAAGCAAAACTCCGACGAGCGCAACGCAGGGTTGCAAGACGCAAGAAAGGATCACACCGTCGGCGCAAAGCCGTCGCGTTGCTTCAAAAGATTCACACACGAATTTATCGGTTACGAAATGAGTTTCAGCACAAGCAGTCTTTTAAACTGATTCGAGACTTTGGAACAATCGCCATCGAAGACTTGAATGTAAAAGGGCTCGCTGGCGGAATGCTTTCCAAGTCAGTGCAGGATGTCGGATGGGCTTCTTTTTTCTCTAAGATTGCGTACAAGGCTGAAAGCGCCGGTCGCAATCTGATTAAAGTCAACCCATCCGGGACGAGCCAAACATGTATTTGCGGTGCTACAGTTCGCAAACTTCTCTCAGATAGAGAACACGTTTGTATCGAATGCGGATTGGCTGCACCACGAGACTTTGTATCGGCTCAAGTAATTTTGCAGAGGGCTAGGATAAGCCCTTCAAACCATAACGTAGAGGCAGTTAGCTCATGCGTGGTTTGAGAAGCCGTCGCGTTCACGCGACGGAGAAGTCACAGGTCTTTACATAAGCCCACCGAAATCATGGAATTTGTGTCCCGCGCTCGGCCTCGGCTCGCAGGAGATTTCCCGGTCATAGTCGATATACCAACCGCTCCTTGTGGACACTGAAGGCTCGCCCTTGGTATCGTCGAGAGGGATCCGCTTAACCGTGGTGAAGACGTGCCGGGCCCATTGCCCGAAGAATTCTTCACGCTCTCCCGTGTCCACTGTTGTCGTCTCGACTCGAAATGCAGGCAGGGTAGAAGTGTCCCAATCCGGGTCATCCAGTCCGTGTTGTTTCCTTTCTTCGGGTGTCAAGGGCTTCGGTGGGTACTCCTTCACCTTGTATTCCTTAGCCTTCGTGTCTATCTCATAGACCTTTCCGAGGTCGCAGCGCTGAATCACAACGTTAATGGAGGGATCTCCCTGCTGCCATGACCCATCGGCGTTCCGGTGTTGAGACGTATTTCGGAATTCTCTCCTTCGCCTGTCGCCCATCGTATATGTCGTTATCTCGCCGCCTGCGAAAGTCCCCGAGGAATAACGTTGCACGAGCTTAGTCCCTTCATGGAGTTGTGTGCCTTGCGGCCAACCGGCAATGAGAAGAAAAAACCAGAAAAGGAAGTGAGTCATCACGGTTTCTCCCAAATCAGACGAGCTAGCCTATGGCTATCGTCACTCCAAACACCCGCCCGTTTACCACGGACATAAACATGCCTTGGTAACTATGAATCTTGAAAGGTCGTTATGGTTTTCCAGGACGAAGCGATTCGATTGCTGTTGACAGAACCACTTCTCAGGAGCTCACTGGTGCCTCGTGCTTGGGTAAGTCGTGATTGGTCGGATTGAAGGACAGGTTGAACACCAGTACGGTACATGTCCGCGTTCATCGAATGATAGGCTACTGCGTAGAATCCCAGCTACCAGGAAGCGGTTGTGGGGCAGGAAGTGGAGTTTCCTGCCCCCTCCCGCAGTGAGTCAAAGTTACTGCAATGGGTTCAGTGCAACCGGGCACAGCGCGTTCGTCAGTGCCGCGGTCGCCCCGGTGGGATCGAAACGGATTACACCGGAAGCGTCCGAACAGAAACTGCGCTGACCTGTGGTGCCGACCGTGACCGGAGTCGCAACCACGCCATAACCGTCGGTGCTGCCTGCGTTGCTGCAGCCCGTGGGCTTTGAACCAAGGCCGTTACCCGCAAGGACCTGAAACGTGTAACCGCTCTTGGTACCGGCAGTGAGCACGCTGTCGATTAATTCAGCGTTGTCGCAGCTGACGGCCGCAGTGCCCGTGGTCCCGATCTGTGTAATAAGACCCGGGAAGCCATTGCCGTAGGTCGAGTTGTAGGAAATCGAAGCCGTGTTCATCGTGCGGATGGAGCCAACAGCGGAAGCTTCGTTGGCCGCCATACGTGAACGAAGCAGGTTGGGGATAGCGATAGCCGCGATGATCAAAATAATCGCCACGACGATCAGTAATTCAATGAGCGAAAAACCAGCCGCCTTTTGTTTCATAGTCTCCTCTCAATTAGGCGGCTCCGTGTCGAAGGCCCGGAGAATTTGGTGCCATAACCGACCGAGAGGTGACGAGGAAGAGGAGCAGGATCGCGCGAGTCCCAGCTTTGACATCGGTTCAGAGCCGTCTAAAATCTGCTAATCCGATTATACGTCTAGCAAGCCATTTGCCGCGGTTGAGTGAGAATTAGAGTTTCCTAAGCTCAACCCAAGAAAGGAGATGGGCTTGGGGGCTTAAGAGTGGACATTGGCAAGCGCCCGGTCGCTCAAATCGTGACAGTTTCTGGCATCTCAGATTGCCGAATGCTGGCATGGAGGGATCAGCCCCCTATAGTGATTGACACGCAATTCTGATCGAACGAACCAGCCGCCCCGCGCCTTTCCGCGCTATGCTTGATTCTAGAAGGGATTGCCGTTCATGCCCAGTAAGAGAACAATCCTTCCGCTGGTCATGCTGATCGGACTCGCCGTCCAGAGTCTCTCCGCCGATGACGCCAAACCACGCGGCAAGCGGGTCCTGATCAAGGAGTCCGCCACACTCTTCGTGGAGGATCCGGACGGCTCGGACCGGCGCAAGATCGCAGAGCACGTCTGGGCTGCCGCACTTTCACGGGACGGGAATTTAGTCTCCTATGCTGACTTCAAAGGCGTATACGTGTTCTCGCTGCTCGACGGCCAGTCCGTCACCCTGGCGCGCCTTACCGAAGGGCACGTCCATAGCTTGGCGTGGTCGCCTGACCAGAGGCTAGTGGCATACGACGTGGAAGTCCGAATGAAGAGCTGGAACTTGTTTGTCGCACTGTACCCGCCGAGTGGAGCCGGCCCGCGTGATCTCGGCCATTGGTATGAAACCCTGAGTTTTTCACCTGATGGAAAATTCATTGTTCATCCCTCTTTTGATCCGACGGACCACGATATCTTGCAAACAATCAACGTTGAGACAGGCAAACGGGAAACGATCTACAAGGCGGCCGCTACAATCTGGGAGGCCAAATACGCGCCCGACGGATCCAGCATTGCATTTACGATGACCCGAGCCGAGCCAAAAAGCAGCAGCGACGATGACTTGGACTGCACCGGCCCCGAAACTGACTTGTGGATCCTGCCATTGGGCTCAAAGAAGCCGGTGAAAATCATGGACGGCGTTTTTGGTTTTGACTGGTCACCTGATGGACGCTTCCTCGCCATCGACACGGGGACGGAGGACTGCGGTTACCCCCCAGGCGACGGCGCCGTCTTTGTCAGCTCCCTTGATGGAAAAGTCCAATTCCAACTTTCGAAAGACGCTCCTTCGATGGGGGCAAAATTCTCGCCGGACTCAAAGAATGTAATGTTCGTGGACTTCAATGCTTCCCGCATTGTGATCGGGGATTTGGCAACGCGGAAGTTAGCTCCACTGACCGGCCCCGGTTCCGGAGGACACGGGTACGTCCTGTGCGACTGGAAATAGATGCTGCGTCCAGCAATCTTTTCTTCTTGCCGCTTCCTGCGACGGCACCGGGAGTTCCGCCGGCAACTGCAGTGGCCAGTGGCTGGTAGGTGTCGTGGACGCATCGAGTGCAGGAGAAAGAGGGGCGGTGGTATCGTCGGCAACCTGAAAAGGTCCATCGTCTGAGAAACCGACGCGAAACAATGGGCCGCCTGCCTGGCATTCAAGGCGTCGCTGGTTCCATTCTTTTCGTCCAGCCGGCCAGATGTCCAATTTTCCGCCCGATTCGATCGAGAGTCGCAGTATCCCACTCTGTACCCATGTTGTCATCGGTCACAAGACGCCTGCCGCGATTACGTTGCCGAATGTAATCCGCCTCTTGCAACGATTCCCGCGTGCCTTCGTGGTTTACGGGGAGTGAGAGCAATTCGACCAACCGCCGCTGATCGCTCAATCGATCGAAGTGCAGCACCGGGTCCCCATCAATTCGATAGGCGGTCAGTACTTCCCGCCAGCGATCTTTGTCGATCTCAAGGGGAGAGTCGCTGACCGCCAAGCAATTCTCAACCAACATGCCGTACTTGAAGACCGTAAGTCCCGTGAGTTGAACTTCGCCTGATCCGGTGGTGTTGTAAAACAATACCCCTCCCGGCTTCAGGTGTGCTTTGGCGATTTTGAGGAATTCAACGGACAGCAGATTGGTGATGTGGGCGCGCCAATTAAAGGTGGTGTTCATGACGATCACATCGAACTTCGGTTCAGTGTTTCGGATCAACCATCGCCGACCATCGTCAATATCGACCTCGACCTTCGGATTATGCAGCACGCTCTTAACCCCGGGATAGAGAGCGATGAGCTCAAGGTACCCGGGATTGATTTCGACCACGGTCAGCTTCCGGATTTGCGGGTGGCTGGCAAGCACCTGGGCCCAGGATCCAGAGGCCAGGCCGATCATGAGGACATCCTGCGGGGCCTTGTGCCACAGGCTCATAGAGAAAGGCCGAAGAATTCCGTTTCGGTCGTTCACCAGATCCACGTTAAAAATACCATCGTAGATGCCCCCTCCAAAGACCTGGTCGTCAGGCGTTACTGTGATAACACCACTCTTATTCTCCAGCACAGCCTTGAACAGGTAGCCGGGCGCAAACTCCGATTTCAACTGCAACCTTTCATACAGCCGATCGTAGAGTGGATAGGACGTGAGTATAACTCCTCCACAGGCTGCGCTTGCCAGCGCCAAAGTGGCGCAGAATCGCGAAAAGGACATTCCGGTGCCAACGAAGAGCACGGCTCCCAGCACCAGCCCACTGCAGGCAATGAATACGGCGATTTTTCGGATGGACCAATAATCCATCGCGATATACCCAATTAGAAAAGTTCCCAGTGTCGAGCCGACGATATTGCTCAGGTATACGTAGCTCAGACCGCTGCCTGCGTGTGAATCCGGCCGTACCGAGGCATCCGAAATCAGTGGGAGCGTCGCACCCAAAAGAGCGGCGGCCAGCGTTACCAAAGGCAAACTGTAACCTAAAGAGCCGTGGCCGAGAGCAATTCGTCCGGAGGCGGGAACTACCAAATAGCCCACAAGATTGGCCAGCACGACGAAGCCGGCGATCATGCGTAACTCGGCAGTGAGCGTGTTCATCCTGCGTCTTCGGAAAACCGAAAGCGTCACAAACGAACCGAGCGCGATGCCCGCCAGATAAAAGCCCAAAAGCGCAGCAAAGGTATGGGCCTTGCCTCCTGACAGAAACGAGTAGGTCCGGTACCACATGATTTCATAACCCAGCGCGATGAACCCAGCCAGACCCGAGACAAAAACAGCGATCGGCATCGACAGAAGCGGGCGCCCCGCCCGTTCCGCTGAGTCGTGTGCCGGATCGAGGTCGGTTTCCTCATCGAGGAGCACCGGATCACTACTGCGATGGCTCAAAAGCAACGCAGAGACTCCGATCGTCAGATTGATCGCAGCCGCCAAGGCAACGGAGCCTGACTCTCCCAGATGCCCCATGGTGAATACGATCGCCAGGAAACAGGCGCAAGCAGAACCCAGCGTGTTGACGAAGTATAAGGCCCCGACCGAGTGGCCAACGTTTCCGAAAACCTGTACAAGGTAGGAAACTAGTATGGGCAGCGTGCTCCCCATCAGAAGTGTTGGAATTAGCACCAGCAGGAATGCCAGCGCCCCGGCTTTGCCAGCCGAAACGCCTGCCGTAAATTTCGCCACATTATGAAAGATTCGCAGGGACAGAATCCCAAATGTTCCAATGCCCAGTTCGACGGCGCCAAAAATCTGGAGTAGGGCCACGCTGCTTTTTCTGGATAGGATCCCGCCCACAAGGCTACCCAAGCCCAGTCCGAGCATGAACGCTGCGACGATAATGGTGACGGCTTGGATGTTGATTCCATACATGGCAAACAGCGCACGCTGCCAGACAATCTGGTAGAGCAACGCTGGAAAACCGGAAAGGAAAAACAACACATAAATCCAAGCGACGGACTTTTGTGGCGTTAGGCGCGCACGTGTTTGGGTGTTTGACGAGGCGGACATTACTTATAGGGAGCCGGAATTTAGAGTCTTTCCAGTATTGGCAGTCAGTATACACTCAGTTTCGATATCTCAGTTTCTCGAGTTACCCTCCTGTCAGCACAGGATCCAATAGATCCTTCGGCAAGCTCCGCACGCGCCCGGTAGGTTTGTTCGGTACGTTTATCGGGGCTTAGGCCTTCAATTACTCTTCACCGTTTCCGATCAGCGGCCTCCGCCAGTAACGGGTTATATTAGCGAATGGAGATTGTGATGAAGCCTTTGACCTTTGCTCTAGGTGTTGTGTTTGCGTTTGGCGGTCTGAGCGCGCAGCAAAACGTCTGGCAGCCATCACCGGGACATACGCAATTGCCAATATGGCCAGGGAGGGTGCCTGATCCCCAACCTCTCGCGGGGCCAGAGGTCGCTAAGACGACGGGGAAGGAGTTCCTGGTTGCCGGGAGGCCGGCTGTGGGGGTGAGCAACGTCTCGCGGCCCACGATGACGGTCTATTCGCCAAATGGAAAGAATACGGGCGGTGCGGTGGTGGTATTCCCTGGCGGAGGCTATCTGGATCTGGCCATCGATCTGGAAGGCACCGAGGTCTGTGACTGGCTGACGGCCAGGGGGATCACCTGTGTTCTGTTGAAGTACCGCGTGCCGGGTGAGTCAGGGTATCCGGAGCCTGCTCCGTATCCAAAGTCAGGGCCCTACCCGGAATCACCGATGGCACTAGAAGATGCGCAGCGGACGATGGGGCTACTGCGCCTCCACTCCGCCGAGTGGCGCATCGATCCGCACAGGATTGGTGTGCTTGGATTTTCCTCCGGCGGACACCTGACGGCAGCGATCAGCACGCATTTTGAGAAGCGTTTGTATGCACCCGTTGATGCCGCCGACAAAGAGAGTTGCCGGCCGGACTTTGCGGTGGCTATCTATCCGGGACATCTCTCACTTTCCGCGGCGGAATGGGATGCCAAGCAAGGCACCAAAAAGTTTGTGGTTCGTCATGCGCCGAAGGCCGACAAAGAACTCGGGTTGAATCCCGATGTTCCAGTCACCAAACAGACGCCGCCTACGTTCTTGCTGCAGGCTGAGGATGACCACGTGGACGACGTAAACGACTCACTCGCCTACTACATTGCGCTCAAGAAAGCTGGGGTTCCCGTGGAGATGCATTTGTACGCCGAGGGCGGGCATGCGTTTGGGCTGCGGCGCACGGAGCTTCCGATAACGGGATGGCCTCAGTTGGTCGAGACGTGGCTGGGGACGATCGGAATGATTCCGAAGTGATTCGTATTTGAATCGCGCCGGCAGTGAGTGCCTGTTAGGCGCAAACCTAACGGCCGCACGCATTTCATCCCTTTGTTTTGCGTTGCAAGGCCTGAAATGAGTGCTCTGCTGACCGCGACACACAGCAACGAGCTCTCCTTTGGTAAGACCCGAAATGATGTAAGGAGCGATTTGAGGCACTCTGACCCCCAAGGTACGGCCCGCTGTGATTCAGTGACCGTCCAGATTTAGGCCCGCCGCAGATATCCAAACTAATCCACCGCCGAAAGGTGGGCCACTCGCCTCTCAGAGATGGGAATCGCCAGCAGCGTTAGACCGAAACCCTCCGTTGATGGGGGTGGGTCCCTTCCCCCCAAAAATAGTTGCGACCAAACCCAGCTGACATAGTCTAACTATGCCAGGAGGCAATACCTTGCAAAGAGAGGAAATCCCCCCGGGAACACTCTATATGCTGATTCTACGGACACTTGCGCGTGGCGTAGAAATGCACGGGTACGAGATTGCGAGCTTCATCAAAAGAGTTTCGGACGAGGTGTTGCAGGTGGAAGAGGGCTCCCTGTACCCGGCGCTGCAGCGGATGTTAGTGAAGGGCTGGGTGACGGCCGAATGGGGCACGACGCAAGGGAATCGGCGCGCGCGGTATTACAAACTGACAGCGGCGGGGCGGAAACAACTTGAGAGGGAGGTTTCGCAATTTGAGCGGGTGATGGCGGCGATTGGACGTGTGATTGAGACAGCTTGAAGTGGAGAGGCGCAATGGCCAAGTTCACGGAGAAGTTTAAGCAAATTGGACGGCGGCTGGGAATGCTGCTGGGCCGGAGGCAGTTTGACGGCGAGCTGGATGAAGAGCTGCAACTGCACCACGTGCTGAAACAGCAGAGCATGATTCTGCAAGGCGCCTCACCGGAAGAAGCTCGCTACGCGGCACAGCGGGAGATTGGAAACACGCTGCGGCTGCGGGAGGAGAGTCGCGATGCGTGGGGTTGGAATTGGCTGGAGCATTTCTTCCAGGATACGCGGCTGGCGCTGCGTCAATTGCGCAAGAGCCCGGGGTTCACAATCGTCGCGATCCTCACGCTGGCGCTTGGCATCGGGGCAAACACGGCGATCTTCACGCTGGTGAACGCGGTGCTGCTGAAATCGTTGCCCGTCCAGAATCCCAGCCAACTGTACAGCCTGGGAAACACGCAGGCGTGCTGCGACACAACGGATTTCGGCGACATTCGCAACAATTTCGCGATGTATTCCTATCCGCTGTACAAGCAATTGCGGGACAACACTCCGGAATTCTCCGACCTGGCCGCTTTTCAAACCGCGCCCGCAATCTTAAGCGTGCGGCGCAGCGGCACAACCGCGGCGGCCGAGCCGTACTACGGGGAAATCGTGTCCGGAAACTATTTCGCGACATTCGGCGTGGGCGCGTTTGCCGGCCGCACGCTTACGCCGGAAGACGATCAGCCCACGGCTGCTCCCGTGGCGGTAATCAGCTACCGCACGTGGCACTTGCACTACGGAGACGATCCTGCGGTGGTGGGCTCGTCGTTCACGCTCAATGGGCTGCCCGTAACCATTGTGGGCGTCGCGCCGCCATCATTTTATGGCGACAGTCTCAAGAGCAATCCGCCAGATTTCTGGGTTCCGCTGGCGATGGAACCGCCGCTGAGTCCGGACAATGCACTTCTGAACCAAACCAATCACTACTGGATGTACGTGATCGGGCGGCTGCGGCCCAACACGCAACCAGCGCAAGCGCAGGCACGCGTGATGGTCGAGATCCAGCAGTGGCTATCAAACCTGTCGGGCGTGTCGGACTACGACCGGCAGCTCATCGGCGCCCTGCGGATGAATTTAACGCCAGCGGGCAGCGGCGTGACACGTGTGCGCGACGCTTACGGCGAAGGACTTCGCCTGCTGATGATTATTTTCGGGCTGGTGCTGTTGATCGCCTGCGCCAACATTGCAAATTTGCTGCTGGCGCGCGGGAGGGCAAACCGACTGCAAAATGCCGTACGGGTGGCGCTGGGAGCGGCGCGCGGGCGGCTCATCCGTCAGATGATGACGGAAGGGCTGGTGCTGGCCTCGCTAGGCGGCATCGCGGGCATCGCAGTAGCGTTTGCAGGCACTCGCGCGATTCTGCTGCTCACTTTTCCAAATGCGGACTACGTGCCGATCGATGCGAGCCCATCGTTGACGGTACTCGGATTCGCGTTGGCGCTTTCGCTCATCACCGGTGTGATTTTCAGTTTTGCGCCGGCATGGATCGCTTCGAACACGCATCCGGCAGAGCCGCTTCGTGGCGCGGGGCGATCAACCGCCGACCAATCCGCGCTGCCGCAGAAAATGCTGGTGATGACGCAGGCGGGCCTTTCACTGGTGTTGCTGGTGGGCGCGGGGCTGCTGACGGAAAGTCTCCGCAATCTGGAAAATCAGAAATTTGGATTCGAGCCGGAAGGGCGGCTGATTGTGGAAGTGCGTCCTGCAAGCGCGGGCTACACACTCGAGCGGCTGCCGGCGCTGTACAGGCAACTCGAGGGTCGGATGGGACAGATTCCGGGCGTACGCAGCGCCAGCCTGGCGCTTTCCAGCCCGTTCAGCGGTTGGAATTTCTCGACGCCTGTTTTCATCGAGGGTCGCGCGCCGGCTTCGAATCCGGCAGACGACCTGGTGAATTACGATTTTGTGAGCGCCCGGTATTTCGAGACGATCGGGAGTCGAATTGTGCGCGGGCGGGCAATTTCTGAACATGACACCCCTACTGCGCACCACGTTGCCGTGGTGAATGAAACTTTTGCACGCAAGTTCTTCCCCGGCCAGGAGGCCGTCGGAAGACACCTCGGAATCAGCGACATCAGCCACAGCGGCGACTATGAAATCGTGGGCGTCGTTGAAGACGCGAAGTACAACAACCCGAAATTGCCGGCGGTCGGGATGTTCTTCATGCCGCTGCTGCAGATTGAAAACTACAAAGACGCGGATGACCAGGCATATCAGATCTGGGCAAACTACATCGACTCGATTCAATTGCGCGTCGCCGGGCGCCCGGAAAACTACCAGCGAGCCGTGCAGCAAACGCTTGAGGATATTGATCCCAACTTGACCGTGCGCAGGATGATGACGTTTGAAAACGTGGTAAGCGGCAGTTTCAGCAGCCCGCGCCTAATCGCGCAACTTACGGCCGTGTATGGAGTGCTGGCGCTGGTCCTAGCATCGATCGGTCTCTATGGCGTTGCGGCATACACGGTAGTGCGACGCACCAGCGAGATCGGCATCCGCATGGCGTTGGGCGCGCGACGGTTGACTGTGGTGGGCATGGTGCTGAAGAGTGCGGTCCAGCCGATTGCGATGGGGCTGATTGTCGGAGTGCCTGTGGCGCTGGCTGGAGGGCACGCCATCGCCAGCCAGTTGTATGGGGTAAAAGGATACGACCCGCTCGTTCTCGCCGGGGCCGTCGGCGTGCTGGTCGCTGCCGCCGTTCTGGCTGCGATCATCCCGGCGCGGCGCGCTGCTTCGATTGATCCGATCCGCGCGCTCCGAACGGAATAGTTTATGGAAGCGCTCAAAACACTCCTCAGGCGATGGCGCATGTTGCTCGGACGGGCGAAGTTTGACGGCGAGCTGGACGAAGAGCTGCGGTTGCACTGCGAACTGAAGGAGCGAAGCTTGATGCAAACCGGCGCTTCAGCAGAAGAGGCTCGCAACGCGGCGAAGAGGGAAATCGGAAACGCGCTGCGGCTTCGAGAACAGAGCAGGGCGGCATGGGGCTGGGAGTGGCTCGAAGATGCGCTGCAGGATGTGCGTTACGGACTGCGCATGCTGCGGAAGAATCCTGGGTTCACGGCCGTGGCACTTCTCACGCTTGCGCTCGGCATTGGCGCGAACGCGGCGATGTTCTCGATTGCCAATGCCGTGCTCCTTCGGCCGCTGCCTTACACGGAGGGGGACCGCCTGGTGGCAATCACCATGGAAGATCCCACGCGGAGCATCGTTCGATTGAATGTCTCGTTCACGCGCTTGACCCTGTTGCAACAAGAATCCCACACGCTCGAGAGCATTGGCGCGTATTCGCCCTCGAGCACCAGCATGACCACGAAAGGCGCACCCGAGCAGCTTTCCTCCGCCATCGCCACCGGCAATTTTTTCAACATGTTGGGAGTAACACCGTCCGTGGGCCGCAATTTCTTGCCGGAGGAAGATCAGCCCGGCGGGGCCAACGTCGCGATCATCAGCGATGCTTTCTGGCAATCCCACTTCGGTGGGCGGCTAGATTTCATCGGGCGGTCCGTCGCGATGGACGGGCGCAGCGTCACGATCGTCGGAGTACTTCCTGCGAGCTTCCGGTTTCCGTTTCAACAGCCGGAGCCGCAAGTGTGGTTTCCGCGTGCGTTTGAGAATCCATTGTTCCCGCCCGACCGCGTCCGCGCCGGAGCAGCGTACCTGATCTCCTACGGGCGGCTGCGCAGCGGTGAATCCATTTCTCAGGCGCAGGCGGAATTCAATTCGCTGGACAGCGCTTACACGAAAACTTATCCGGAAAATTCCGACGCGCGAACTTTCACCACGCGAGTTGCGCCTCTGAAGGAATCGTTGGTGGGGCAGGTGCGCACTTCATTGATTGTTTTGCTCGCGGGCGTGGGATTTGTTTTGCTAATTGGTTGCGCGAATCTGGCGAGTTTGCTGCTGGCGCGCGCTGCCACGCGTCAAGGGGAAATTACCATCCGGCGCGCGCTAGGAGCTTCGCGCGGGCGTCTGCTTCGGCAGTTTCTTACCGAGAGCCTGCTGCTGTGCTTTTTCGGCGGGGCGGCCGGGCTCTACCTGTCTGCCTACGCGCCACGATTGCTTCATTTTATTCCGCGCGGCACTTTGCCGCGTCTCGATGAAGTACGGATGGATGCACGGGTGATTCTGTTTTCGGTGGGCCTGTGCGTCTTGACGGGGATCGTGTTTGGACTGGCGCCCGCGATGCAAACGGCAGGCGACAAGTTGGAGGCGGCATTGAGAACGGCCACTCGCGGCTCCGCCAACGGGACGCGCGCTGGTCGCTATCGCGCCGTGGCCGTGATTGCGGAAGTTGCCGTGGCGCTGGTCTTGGTTTGCGGCTCAGGTCTACTGATTAAGAGTTTTGGCAAGCTGGTGCAGGTCAACCCGGGATTTAATCCGAAGCATGTCATGAGCTTCTTGCTCACACTCCCACAAAGCACTTACCCACGAAGGCCGCAACAGGCGGAGTTCTACCGCCGGCTTGTCGAAGCGGTAGCTGAGCTCCCCGGTGTGCAGTCAGCAGGAGTGACGAGCTATCTCCCCATCACGGGGGGCTCTAGACTCGCTTATTTTTGTGCGCAGGGAATGCCGTGCCAGGGACGAGGGAAAGACCCGATGGCGGCTGTCCGGCACATCAGCCCGGACTATTTCAAGACCATGCAGGTGCCACTGTTGCGCGGGCGAGTGTTTGATGCGCACGACAATGCTGATTCCAGAAACGTGAGCATCATCAACCAAGAGTTGGCGGACAAGTATTTTCCCGGACAAGATCCGCTTGGCAAGAGCCTGCTTCTTACGCGGATGAATTTTATGACCGTTGTTGTGGGAGTGGTGGGCTCGGTGAAGTATGCGGGCCTGAATGCGCCGAGTGGCGCGGAATTGTATCTGCCGCAGGAGCAGAGTCCTGTTCCCGTATCCACCATGTCGCTGGTTGTACGCACCGACGTGCCTCCCCAATCGCTGGTCTCCTCCGTTCGCACAGAGGTAGCCAAGTTGGATCCGGACTTACCGATGTCGAATATTTTGAGCATGGAGGAGGTGATCTCCGCATCCGTCACGCAGCCGCAGCTCACCGCACGCCTGACTGCAGCGTTTGCGGGATTGGCATTGATGCTGGCGGCCATCGGCATTTACGGAGTGATGGCGCATGCGGTGGTGCAGCGGCGGCGCGAAATAGCGATTCGCATGGCGCTGGGTGCCGAGCCCGGGAACGTCCTGCGGCTGGTGGTGGGCCAGGGATTGCAGCTCGTAGTGGCAGGAGTTGTTCTGGGACTGGCTGGTTCGTTTGTGCTCACGCGCCTGCTCGCGTCCATTCTTTTTCAGATGAGCCCGCATGATCCAGTCACTTTCGCGGCGGTGACGATGATTCTTCTAGTCGTGGCCTTCCTCGCATGTTATATACCCGCGCGGCGAGCCATGCGCGTCGATCCAGTGGTGGCGTTGAGGTATGAATGAGCGGGCTGCTGCGCCGAGAATCGTGATATCGCGCATATCTGAAATGTTTTAAGCGCTTACCGGAGTTGTTGAGCACTGCCCCGGCGGATGTCCGGTGATCCGACCACACTGCAAAGTTGCTGTAACGACCACCCTGCTGCGCTCAGCGTAGCAGGGCTGCGTGATATCATCGCCAACAATTAGTGCGTTCGTGGGCGTCGTCCATCGCCTGCCGTGCTGGGCCCGAGGAGAGAAACGGAAGATATGTTTTTCGGAGGAAGGTCTTGCAACCTGAAACAGAGACCTCAAGTTCTGCTCGATTGCGCCGGGCAATTCTCCATTCCACTTTTCTCTTCCTCATTCTGATTTCTGTCGCGCAAGCGCAGCCCGCGGACGACCCCGGCCTCGCCCCAAACATGGCCCAAGCCCTCAACAAGGCCAAGGCCAAGCGCGTCGTGGTGTTCGACTTCATGGGCCCAGACGAAAGGCTCACTCGTTTGGGCCGAGACCTTGCCGACGGATTCACACGTACACTGGCAACCACCGGCGGCAAATTTATCCTCATTGATCGCTCCCAGGTTCAGGCCATCATCGAAGAAAACCGCGTCGCCTCCGATGTCATTCGTGATTCCGAAATTGCCTGGTGGCTTGCCCGACAGCTCGACGCAGATGCACTGATTGTCGGCCAGTTGACAGCATCGAGCGGGGACACTCTTCGAATCGCGGTCTCAGCTGCCAAGACCAAAGACGGCAAAGAAATCTCAAGCCTGGCCGTCGAGGTCCCATTCACTGTTGAAATGAAGATGAAAACCAGACTTGCGGAGGCCCTCAGCATCGACCGCAAGGGGACCTGGGTCGACTCAAAATATCCAAGGGATCTTATGCCCAAATGCCTGTATTGTCCCCGAGCTGATTTCTCCGGCGCAGCAATCGCTAAAAAAAAGGAAGGCACTGTCCAGTTGATCGTTCTGATCACAGAGGATGGTATCGCAAAGGACATAGACTTCGTGCAAGGCCAGCCATATGGATTAACCCAGAAGGCTATCGAAGCAGTCCAAAAGTGGAAGTTCCAGCCTGCGCAAAGTGCTGAGGGGAAGCCA
>Ga0210384_10000097_pt1 | contig 130903 bp, 104 predicted proteins | sample IncBWH2MmetaG_FD_160574 | JGI IMG/M metagenome (GOLD analysis project Ga0210384, IMG submission 160574) | Forest soil microbial communities from Barre Woods Harvard Forest LTER site, Petersham, Massachusetts, United States - Inc-BW-H-2-M | ecosystem: Environmental > Terrestrial > Soil >...
TCCTGCACGATCTGCCACTTCTCTTCAGGGGATCGATCTACGCGTGGTTTTCTGCCCATGTTGCCTCCTGTTTGGAGGCCCTGATTCTACCTAGATGAGGTGTCCAGTTTTAGAGGGGAGCACTACAGCTCTGTCTGATCCAACCCGCCGGGCGATGATCGAACGACTCTCCCATGGGCCTGCCTCTGTGCATGGATTGACGGAACCGTTTGCACTCTCGCAGCAGATGATTTCAAAACATATTGCCTACCTGGTGCGGGCGCGGATTGTGATCAAGACGAAGCGTGGAAGAGAGAGCGTGTGCACGCTTAGGCCAGAGGCGATAAAGACAGTCAGCGACTGGGCGATTAGCTATCGCCGATTCTGGGAAGAGAGTTTCGACAAGTTGGATGTGGTTGTGAATCAAATGAAAAAAGCGGAGGTCAGAGATGACAAAAAACACGGTTAACGAGAAAGAGCGGATGGTTGTCACTAGAGTGTTTGATGCCCCACGCGCATTGGTTTGGGAGGCGTGGACAAACCCGAAATATGTGATGCAGTGGTGGGGGCCGAAGGGTTTTACTGCGCCTTTTTGCGAGATGGATTTTCGCGTAGGAGGAAAATTTCTCTGTTGCATGAGATCTCCAGATGGGCAGGAGTTCTGGAATGCAGTTGAATACCACGAGATTGTTCCGCACGAGAAGATCGTTTCCTTGATGTACTTCTCGGACTCGAAGGGAAACAGGATTGATCCTGCGCAGCTAGGAATAGAACATGAGGCCATAGAGGGTGCGTACGACGTGACCATCTTTGAGGATCTAGGAAACGGCCAGACAAAACTCACCTTCATTGGAAATGAACCCATGGAGAGCGCGAAAAATAGCGGACAACTAGAGGGTTGGATTCAGATACTCGATAAACTTGCCGCAGTTGTTGCGGGGCTAGCGCAGGCGAAATAAGAAGTTGAAGTTTTGATGATCGTCATGCGCGAGATACAGCTAAGGCTGGCGGCGGAGGCTTGGTTAGAACGGGCCTCTCGTCGCTTGGCCGAACAGTCGCATTTCCGGCTAAGTAACCCTTGGCTCAACTGTTGCCTTCAGGCCAATGCGCTCAGCGACCAATGTTTACCGAACTTAACATTAGTCCTGTGAAACGCGCTTCTGGGAAGTTGGGACGGCAGTCGAAAGTCACTCGGGCGTATGACGTACTCATCGGAGAAGCGATTTCCTCGCAAAATTGGACAGCTGGCTGAAAATCTTGCGTTCCAGATACGTTCCAGTTGGGCGCAATTTCGGCGTATACTGCGTTTTTGGCGGGTCGAGAAATCAATAACTTGAGTGTTTTCAATACGCGTAAATATTCCGCCCCTCCACTATTTTCGGCCGGGTTTCAGGGTTTGTACTTGCAAACCCTGACGTAACAAAGGTTTCAGGGTTTGTACTTACAAACCCTAAGTTACACAACCGATGTTTACACCGTTTCATGATGCAGCTGCTGAACCTGCCATTCGCGGATTCTTGCATCTGCCTCCCCGGCCAAGCGGCAAGGCCATCGTCCTCACGCATGGTGCCGGGGCCAACTGCCAGTCGAAGCTTTTGATCGGAATATCCGACGCGCTCGCCGCCTCCGGTTTCTCCGTGCTTCGTTTTGATTTGCCATTTCGCTCCGAGCGTCCCCACGGGCCACCCTCGCCCGGCAGCGCGGCACGGGACCGCGAGGGTTTGCGCAGGGCCGTCGCGCTGATGAAAGAGAGACAACGTGGGCCGGTATTTCTCGGCGGCCATTCCTATGGCGGGCGGCAATCTTCGATGCTCGTTTCAGAAGATCCTGGGCTCGTCGATGGTTTGCTGCTTCTCTCTTACCCCCTGCATCCGCCCAAGAAACCTGATCAGCTTCGCACTGCCCACCTCTCGAAGTTGAACAAGCCCGCTTTTTTCGTCCACGGCACACGCGATCCTTTCGGAACAATCCCCGAAATGAAATCCGCCCTGAAACTGGTCCCTGCCCCGCACGCCCTCCTCGAGGTCGACGGCGCAGGCCACGACCTTCTTGCCAAGAAGACTCTTGGCGAATTGCCCGCCAGTGTTGTTAGCGAGTTTTGCAGCTTCCTCAACAAGTCCGCTGCGCGAGTATTTCTTTGAACTTCCAGCCTCAAGTCCCAAATCGCACTGCGGCGCGGGCTTTCGCTTTTGCGGCTTCTTCTTCGCGGTTTTTCGGCGGTGCGACCGTTTCAAGGGAATGAATCAAACGCGTTGATACTTTTGCGATCTCCTCGATCGCGGCTTGAAACGCCTCTTCGTTGGCCTTCGACGGCTTGTTGAAACCCGTGATTTTTCGCACGAACTGGAGAGAGGCTGCGCGCACCTCTTCGGGAGTGACGGGCGGATCAAAATTGAAGAGCGTTCTGATATTCCTGCACATGGGCTTTGGCCTCAGAAAGATTTTAGCGAACGAGGATTAGGTTGTGCCAGCGGATTTCATTCTGGAAGAAGCGAGGCGCTGTCGCGCGTATCCGCACCAGGGGCTTGCAGGATCGAGAGTGACATACGCTTGCCAATGCCGCTGCGCTTCGTTCTGCGCGCCCAGCTTTTCGCAAACAAACGCCAGATTGTAGTGAGCATCTGGATAGCCGGGATCCAGCCGCACCGCATTGCGGAGGTGCAACCGTGCCGCTTCGAGTCTGCCGACTTCTTCGAGAACACTGCCCAGATTGAAATGGGCCAAAGCATTCTCAGGATCGACTTGCAAAGCGCGCATGAAATACTCGGCCGCTTTTTTCAGATTCCCCTCTTCGTAGCAAAGCGTTCCACAATTGAGCAACGCATCGACTTTCTGCGGATCTAGGCTCAAAGCATGATCGTACGCTTCGATCGCTTCGGCCCTGCTGCTTTCTTCCGCTTCATACTCCAGTGCCGTGGCCAGCCAATCATCTGCATTAGGTCCGGTCATTACGCGCACTTTTTCGCCAAGCTCTCGCGTTTCAAAATTCAAAACGAATTGGCCCGACAGCGGTTCCAAGCGCGCGCCTTCACTTTCCACGACAACGTCTCCACCGTCGGAGAGGACTCGTAGCTCGGACAAGGGCACGTGAACGTGGGCAAGTTTTTCGCGAAGCGCGGCTAGGGCCCGGCGCAAACGGTTGGCGGGCACTCCTTCTTCGATCAATTGTTTTACGGTGCGCAGGCCAATCAGATCCCGGAAATCGTAGTAGCGGTCTCCAAGCTCTTTTCGGGGAGAAACGAGGCGCAATCGGTCCCAATACTCCAGCTGTTTCCCGGTAAGACCCAGAACGCGCTGAACGTCCTCTGAGCTGAATCTGTCCTTGGCGCTCATCAAAGATTAACTGACTGCCTTTTTCCCTGCTTTCTTCTGCATCGTCGCAACTGGTTGCAACGCTCGCGTGGGAGGCTTCTTTCCGGTGGCCGCTTGCCCTGCGGGCACGGATGCCGCGGCCGGCGCTTGTTTCTCAGCGAGGCTCTTTTTGAGCGCTTCCATCAAATCAATCACCGGAGCCATGTGCGGCTGAGCAACCTCTGTTACTTCCTGACCCTTGAGCTTGGCGGCGATCATCGTGCGAACATTTTCCTGATACTCGTCGCGATATTTCTGCGGTTCGAAAGGCGCCGCGAGGCTTTCAATGAGCTGGCGCGCGAGTTTCTTTTCCTGATCTTTCACTTCGATTTTATCAGTGGAAACGGACTCGGCCGCACGAATTTCATTCGAATAAAACATGGTGTGCAGCGTCATGCCCTGGGTTCCGGGTCGCACAATCACAATGTGCTCCCGCTGGTGCATGGTAAGTTTTGCGATGGCCCCGTAACCCGATTCTTTCATCGCCTTCATAAGCAGCTGAAAGGCCTTTGCTCCGGCATCTTCCGGCGCCAGGTAATAAGAGGCGTCGAAATAGAGCGGATCCATCTCGTCCAGCTTCACGAACTCCAGAATCTCCATGACCTTGGCGGAAGAAGGCTCAATCTTGTCGAGCTCGTCTTCGTTGAACAGAACGTACTGGTCTTTTTCGTATTCGTAGCCCTTCACAATTTCGGACCGTTCCACGTTGCGATTGCAGACAGGACAGAACAAGGGCTGCTTGAGGCGCGAATGGCACTCTTTGTGCAGCTGGTTGAAGCTGATGCGTTCGCCGCGGGCCGCGGTAGTCATGCGGACGGGCATGGAAATCAGGCCAAAAGTAAGGTGGCCTTTCCAGACGGTCGTGGCCATATCGACACTCCTTCGACGCCAGCCTTGAGACTCCGTGAGCTTTTAAGATTAGCCGCGCCCCCGGGCAAGAAGCAAGACGAATTCGATGCGCGTGGTTTATCAGTCAGCTTAATTTCAGTTGGAGGGATAGGCGGATTTGGAGTCCGGCGGAGATGACTGGGATAGAATGCCTCAATGGCCAAACTCGAAGAATACCGGCGAAAACGTCGATTCGACCGAACGCCGGAGCCGTCGGGCGAGCCCGACGTTAATAAGGTGCCCGGCAAATCAGTCCCGGAAGCAAAACGCACTCGTCTGCCAATGCCCAAATTGCCACAGGTGGAGGTCCGCCACGGCCAGGAACATGGGGACACTTTCGTGGTCCAGAAGCACAGAGCCACGCGGCTGCATTACGATTTCCGGCTGGCGATCGATGGGACGCTGAAGTCCTGGGCAGTGCCCAAGGGACCCTCGCAGAACCACGGCGACAAGCGGCTGGCGGTGATGACAGAAGATCACCCGCTGGATTACGCCAACTTCGAAGGGAAAATTCCGGAAGGAAATTACGGTGCGGGCACGGTCATGGTATGGGACCGCGGGACGTTCCACTTGGAGGGCAATCTCGACGCACTGACGCAACTGGCGAAAGGAGAAATCAAATTCAACTTGAATGGCGAAAAGCTGCGAGGCAGTTTCGTTCTGGTCAAGCTGAAGCAAAGTGAAAAGGGCAACGAATGGCTGATGATCAAGCACAAGGATGCCGCCGAAGACTCTTCCTGGAACATCGACGAGCATGATGGCTCCGCGCTTACGGGCCGCACGATCGAAGAAATCAAGGAAGAGATCCCTCCCAAACGGCAGGCCGTCCCGATTCGTCCCGAGGAGCTGCAAGGCTCGCGCAAAGGCCCCATGCCATCCAAAGTCGAGCCGATGTTGGCGACGCTTGCCGACCGTCCTTTTTCTGATCCTAGCTGGCTGTTTGAGATTAAGTGGGACGGCGTGCGCGCGATGGCACGGATTAAGAATGGCGATTTGACGCTGCTCGCACGTGCGGGTGGGGACATCACGAAACGCTATCCGGAACTCGCTTCCCTGCCCGAAGCGTTGGCGGCGCGGGAGGCCATTCTTGACGGAGAGATCGTCGCGCTGGATGCTCGCGGTCACAGCGATTTCGAACGTTTGCAGGAACGGATGCACGTGCGCGCTCCAAGCGAACATCTGGTCACGCAGATCCCCGTCGTTTACTTCGTCTTCGATCTCTTGTATTGCGACGGATATGACCTTCGCAAAAGCGCGCTCCTCGAACGCAAACAGTTGCTGAGTCGCGTGCTGCATGCGTCCGGGCGGTTTCGCTACTCCGATCATCAATTGGAAAAAGGAAAAGAGCTCTTCGCGCTGGCGGAAAAGAATGGCCTCGAAGGAATTCTTGCGAAGCGAATCGACAGCGCGTACGTCTCGGAGCGAAGCCCCTACTGGGTGAAGTTGAAGGTTACCCAGACGGTGGAAGCAGTTGTCGGCGGATGGACCGAGCCTCGCACTCCGGCGCTTTCTTTTGGCTCGCTCCTGTTGGGTTTGTACGACGGCAAAAAACTCCGTTTCATCGGGCACGTTGGAAGCGGATTCGATGCCAAAAAACAGAAAGATCTGAGCGCCAGATTGAAAGTACTCGCGGCGCCGGCTTGTCCGTTCGAATCCGTTCCGGCAACCAACGAAAAGCCATCCTGGGTTTCTCCGGAACTGGTAGCGCGCGTCAAGTTTAGTGGGTGGACTGAGGAGCACGCGCTGCGGCATCCGGTTTTCGTCGCGCTGCGCGAAGACGCGCGCCCCACCGATTGCCAATGGGAAAGGGAGACTGCCCCGGCTGCTCCCCATCCTGTGGTGGTTCGAGCTCCCGAGATCGTCGGCCGCATTCTCAACACAGAAGCTCAAATCGAAGCGGAGTTGTTCAAGGGACGCTCAGAAACAGTCACCATTGAACTGGACGGCAAACGGCTGCGGCTCAGCAACTTGAATAAGGTCTATTTTCCCGAGTCCGGCCACACCAAGCGAGAGCTGCTGGCCTACTATTACCGCATGGCGGATTTCATTTTGCCGTTTCTTCGCGATCGCGCTTTGGTTTTGCGACGCTATCCGGACGGAATCAAAGGCCAGGCCTTTTTTCAAAAAGATGTGCGCGAAGGTTTACCGGACTGGTTCAAGACGGTCCCGGTAGACTCCGAGCATCGCGGCGAGGTCATTCACTACGCCACGGCAAACGATCGCGCCTCTCTTCTCTTTTTGACCGGCCTCGGTTGCATCGACCACAACCCGTGGTCCAACCGCTACGACGATATCGATCATCCTGACTACTTCTTCTTCGACTTGGATCCTTCAGACGGTACAGAATTTTCTGTGGTCGTCACCATCGCTCGTGCACTTCATGAAAAATTGGAAGAATTGCGGTTGGCCCACTTCTTGAAAACCTCGGGGGCAACAGGAATCCACATCTATATACCCGTCGAGCCGGTCTACACCTACGAGCAGTTACGCACTTTCGGCGAAATCATTGCGCGAACGGTGACCGCCGAGCATCCCAATCTCGTCACCAGCGAACGCATCGTTGCAAAGCGCCCAGCAGGCCGTGTGTTGATCGACGTCCAGCAAAACGCTCACGGCCGCCCGCTGGCTGCGGCCTACTCCGTCCGAGCATTCCCTCAAGCGCCGGTTTCCACCCCCTTATTGCCGCGCGAATTGCGCGCGAGCTTGCGCCCCGAGTCGCTGAACATAAAGACTGTCTTTGCGCGCCTCAAGGAAAAGGGGGATCTCTGGGCCGATTTCTGGCAGCGCCGCCAGCGCCTGGAGGATGCCATCGAATCCCTGAGCCGCCGCATGCCTCCAAAGTCGAAAAAGGCGACCTGATTGTTTTGTCCATTAATCAGGCAAGTGCCCGGAGCCGAAGGTTACTCAGTCGACCGGCCAACACTTGACCGGTCCAGCGATAGTTTTGGTGACCGGCTTCGGAAAGAGCGAAACCTCAACAGGGTAAGCAAGCGCCGAGATATAGCGGCTCGAAATGTTTTCGTAGCCCGTGCAAATCGGCATTCGGGCACTCTTCAGATCGATTTTTTTTCTGACCTTCTCCCAGCAAGTAGTTTTTTCGGTTTGCAGATCACAGCCCGCTTCGACCACTCGCAGATATGTCATGGCGAGGTCACTATCTTGAGCACCCCTGAACCTTAGGTGGTTGAAGGGCGAACTAGCAGGTTTTTTAGTGGACATGCCTGAGTCGTAAGCGGAGTCCCTAAAAATCTTGTTGCGGTTCTGAAATCATAGATGGTGAATGGGATTGCGCCGTCGGTGCCGTCTGGGTCGTTGAGAAACACCAGGTTCCCCTTGACTCCCTTGAAGTACCCCGTCCACTCCGGCCATTTGAAGATTCTTTCCCCGCTCGCATGTGTCCGTGCACAGGATGGGGCCGTTCCCTTTTGGATTGGCACAATGGCCACCCACTCTGCTCCTTTTTCTCCTTCGTTGTCATATTCCTTGATCATGAAATTCGGATAGAAGAAACAGTACAACTTAACCCGAAGGCTCTGCCTTCCAGGCAGATTGTTCTCAGACAAGCCGAAATCCACAACTTTCTTCTGTAGTGGCACATCGAGGGAGTCCGCGAGTGCGGCAGACGCGAAGGCGATCACACTTAGCCCAAGCAACAGAATGGAGACAAGTCTCCGAAGGTCAGAAAGGTTCATGATGATATCCCCGGTCGAGATTTTACACCCGGGCAAGGGGCGCTCTCACTCATACGCCAACGTTTGCCATGCGTGCAAGTCGTTAGCGATGTAGAGCTCCTGATTAGCCGCAAAATCGGAACTGACCCACTACCTCAAGGGTTCTATCCATTGTGGCAACACAGTGATAGGCTAAAATTTATGGCGAAGAAGAACCATGAGAAGGAAAAGGCGCTTTTGAAAGCCGCGGACCTCATTCTTGATCTTCTAGCAGAGCTGCCACCGGCCAAGGCGCGCGCGGCGCGAAACGAGATCCGTGCACTCGCTCTTAAGTCTTCCCGCAGTATCCATTCTTAATTGCTGTTGGCCAACTCGAAGGTAGAATCCAGCGAGCGGCCGCCTTCCTAGGATTCCAATGAAATCGTTTCTCATCCGCGGTCCATGTGATTTAATGCCAGAGCACGGAGGTGTTCTATTCCAAGCTCAGGCCAGCTTCGCGTCGGCACTTCTGGATACTCCTACAAGGAGTGGAAGGGCAACTTCTATCCCGAGAAGCTCCCCGACCGCGAAATGCTCGGCTTCTACGCGAAGCAGTTCTCGACGGTTGAAATCAACTATAGCTTCTATCGCATGCCCAGCGAGAGCACGCTCTTGAACATGGCGAAGAGCGTACCCGAAGGGTTCCGCTTCGCCCTGAAGGCCAACCAGAAAATCACGCACATACAAAGGCTCCGCGGGTGCGAAAGCACTCTGAAGCGTTTTCTGGAAGTCGCCAGTGTTCTAAATGACGGCGACCATCTCGGACCGATCCTCGTTCAACTTCCGCCCAATTTCAAATTCGATCGCCCGCTGCTGGAGGACTTTCTTGCTCTTCGCCCGCCGGCGTTCCTTTTCGCTTTTGAGGTCCGGCACGCGTCCTGGTACGCCGAGGAGACATACGACGTTCTTCGCAAGCACGAGACGGCGCTGTGCCTTTCTGAGACCGATAAGCAAACACCTCCGGACGTGCTCACCACGGGCTTCACCTACGCCCGCCTGCGCCTCGAAAACTACACTCCGAAGCAAATCACGGCTTGGAAGAAGCGCTTCGACACCTGGCTGTGCCAGGGCCTGGACGTGTACGCCTATTTCAAACACGAAGACGCTGGCAAAGCGCCGGCCTATGCTCACCAACTCCTCGCAAAAGCAAACTGATACCACCCGCGTCTCTACCATTCATATTGGTCTATAATGCGCTCCCCGTGGAGTACTTTGCCCGGGCTGGAACCCGGCTATCTGAAATGGAGGAAGTGAGCCCATGCTTGAAGCGAGCGCGAGTAGGTCATCGTCCACGCGAGTATGCCGATGGATCCGGCTGAGTTCGATGGTTGTGTTGGCGGCTTCTACAATGCTCGTCCTTGGCCTTCGCGCTCAAATGCCTGCTCCCGTGCGGCTATCCGAGTCGCACGCAGCGTCTACGGACGCTGCAGTGCCGCCATCCCCTCCGCCAAATTACGCGCTCGAAGCACGATTCCTTCCGGATGCGGTCAACAAACTGGTTTTCGACCTGGCGGTGACGCCGCATTGGTTTACCCTTTCCGATCGCTTTTGGTACAGCTACAAGACAACCGATGGCACGAAGTATTACGTCGTCGACCCAGTGAAAAAATCAAAGACTCTTCTTTGGGATAACGCCAAACTCGCCGCCGCTCTTTCCGCACTCACCGATTTTCCTTATGACGCGCAAAACCTTCCCGTCAAACGCCTGAAGCTGGCCGAAAAAGATACGCGCATGCGATTCGAAGTGGAGATTCGAAAGAATGCCGTCGTACCGAATGAACCCAAAAAAGAAAAGAGCCAGGAAGATATCGAAGAGCAAGGCAAGGAGGGCGATACCAAACTGGGCCAGCAGCAAACTCAAGGCGCGCAGCCGGCTGCGCCGGGAACCGAGAAGCCCGAGGACACGCGCATTCTTTATTTTGAGTATGACCTGGCAACCGCGAAGCTAACGCGTCTGGACAATATCGAACCGCCCAGGAAAAAGCCCATGTGGGCTTCGGTCTCGCCCGACGAGAAGAAAGTGGTCTTCGCGCGCGGATTCAACCTTTATGTGATGGACGCGGAGAATTATGCGAAAGCCCAGAAAAAGGCGGGTGATGCCGGCATCGTGGAGACGCAACTCACCACGGATGGCGTCGAGAAATATAGCTACGCGCGCGTCCTGCTCCCGGAACAGGAAGAACAGCTCAAAAAGGCCAACAAAGGCGACACGAACAAAGCCGGTGCGCGGACACCGGCGGTAACGATTCACTGGTCAAAAGATTCGAAGAAGTTCGCCCTGGAACGCGAAGACAACCGCAAGGTCGGTGACTTCTGGGTGATCCATTCGCTGACGAATCCGCGGCCCATCCTGGAGGCCCGCAGCTATCCGCTGCCGGGCGAGGGCAACATTCCCGTGAGCGAAATCGACATTCTGGATATCGCGAGCAAAGAGCGCGCGGTGGTGCAACCAAAGATTTTCGTGGACGAAACGCTGCAGATCTCGGACGCTCCGCAAACCGAGCGCGACCGTGAAGAACTGCGGCAAGAGCAGGAAGAAAACAGGGAAAACCCGACGCCTCTCACGCGCGTCAGCCCGCGATGGGTTTCCGACACCTCGGACAAATTATATTTTACCAGCCGGAACCGCGATTTTCGCCGCGCCGAGGTCTGCTTCGCGGACTCTTCGACGGGGAAAACCACAAAACTCATCGAGGAGCGTTCGAACGTTTGGATCAGCCTCAAGCCATTGCGTCTTGTTGACAACGGCCAGGAGTTGGTGTGGTGGTCGGAAAGAGACGGCTGGGGCCATTATTTCCTCTACGACGGCGCCGGCAAACTGAAGAACCAGATTACCGCAGGCGAATACGTCACCGATCAGATCGTCTCGCTGGACGAGAAGGCTCGCGTTCTCTACTTCACTGCGAATGGGCGCGAGAATGGCGAAGATCCTTACTATCTTCATCTGTATCGCATCGGGCTCGACGGCGCGGGACTCAAATTGCTCACTCCCGGCAATTTTACGCACGCAGTGAACGCGCCGGACTCCGGCAAATATTTTGTGGATACCTTTTCGCGCGTGGACACCGTTCCAAAATCAACACTCCTGGACGCGCAAGGCGCACAACTCGCGGAGCTGGAAACGACGGACGTCACCCAGCTTCTGGAAGCAGGTTTCAAATATCCGGAAATTTTCAAGGTAAAAGCAGATGATGGCGTGACCGACCTCTACGGCGTGATCTACAAACCGTTTGATTTTGATCCTGGCCGCAAATACCCGCTAATCGAATACGTTTATCCCGGCCCGCAGGTCGAGCAAGTCACAAAAGCTTTCTCACCCAAGAGTCCCAATGTCCCGCTGGCGCAACTCGGATTTATTGTCATTGAAGTCGGCGCGCGCGGCGGTAGCCCCCAGCGTGACAAGTGGTATGACGCCTTCGGTTACGGCAATCTGCGCGACTATGGCCTGGCGGACAAGAAAGCTGCGGCCGAACGCCTCTCCGAAACCCATCCTTATATAGACCTGAACCGTGTCGGAATGTGGGGCCACTCCGGCGGCGGATTCATGACCGCCGCCGCCCTGCTGCAATATCCGGATTTCTTCAAGGTGGGCTGGTCCGAATCCGGCAATCACGACAACAACGTCTACGGCAACACCTGGAGCGAAAAATATCACGGCGTGCGGGAAGAAACCCTGAAGGACGGCACGGAAAAGTTTTTCTACGATATCGATAAGAACTCCGAGATTGCCAAAAACTTGAAAGGCCATCTCATGCTCACCACCGGAGATATGGACGACAACGTGAGCATGGTGAACACCATGCGGCTTTCCGACGCGCTGATCAAGGCCAACAAACGCTTCGAAATGCTGGTCTTCCCGGGCATGCGTCATTCCTACATGCCCATCAACAGCTACGTGATCATGATGCGCGGCGATTTCTTCTCCCATTGGCTCTTGGGTTCTTCGGAAACGGGCGCCGATGTCCTGGAACTGGAGCGCCAGAAGCAGGCTACGCCCAGCAAAAAATTCAAGGAATAATTTGCAACGCAACTTCGCGAGCTTGGAGAAAAACGTTCCTTAAAATGAAAAAACTTATTTTTCTGCTTTTGCTTTCGCCGGCGCTCTACGCGCAAGAAACCCCAAGTCACACCGCGGCAAAACCCGAGCGTCATGAGTTTGTAATTTCAAATTTCAAGACCGAGAGCGGCGTGACTCTGCCGCAAGCGCGCGTCGTCTACGGAACCTACGGCCATTTGAACGCCGCAAAAGATAACGTGGTGCTTTTGCCATCGCATTATATGGCCGACTTCCACGGCTACGAATGGCTGATCGGGCCGGACAAGGCCCTCGACGATTCGAAACTCTTCCTTGTGGCCACCGAACTTTTTGGCAACGGCCACTCCTCTTCGCCCAGCAATACTCCCGAGCCCTACCACGGTCCGCGCTTTCCGGTGACCTCCATCCGCGACAATGTCGAAGCCGTTCATCGGCTCCTCACCGAGGAACTCCAGGTCACTCACCTTCGCGCCATCGTCGGCTTCTCCATGGGCGCCGAGCAGGCCTTTCAGTGGGCAGTGAGCTATCCAACTTTCGCCGACCGCATTGTGGCCACTTCCGGCACCGCGAAGAATTATCCCCACGGCTTCGTTCGCCTTGAGGGACAGATCGCTGCCCTCACCGCCGACGCCGCGTTTCGAAATGGTGACTACAAATCTCCCCCCACCAAAGGTCTGGAAGCCTTTGCGACTGTGTGGACTGCGTGGCTCTTCTCTCAGGAATGGTGGCGAAAAGAACTGTGGCGCGAAGGGGCGAAGCCCGGCACCACGTTCGATCAGGTCCTGAACGGATTTCGCACCGATTTCATTCCCGGGGCTGACGCCAATGACCTGATCCTGCAGATGCGCACCTGGGAGCGACACGATGTGGGCACCACTCCGGGATTCAACGGAGACGTGGAACGTGCGCTCCGTTCCATCAAGGTTCCCGTGCTGTACATGCCCTCGGAAACCGATCTCTACTTCCCCGTTGGTGACGCCCGTTATGAAGCAGCGTTCATTTCAGGCGCCTCGCTGGTTCCCATCCCTTCGCTGTGGGGCCACACGGCGGGCGCGGCCAGCAATCCATCGGACGCAAAATTCCTGAACGAAAACATCGCGCGGTTCCTCGCTGCAACTCCCTAACCGCAAACGCGCTACTCCTTAGTGCGAAGAATCTCTGTCTCACTCGAATCGTTTCATCAGAATTCGATGTGCAGGCGGCCCATCGGAACAAGTACCGGGCCGCGATCCCGGTTATATCCGGGATTGTTGATATGCTGAATTCCTAACGAAGGATAGATTCCGCGCCACGCATGCAGCGTGTAATAGCCTTCGATAATATTTTCCCGGCCATAGTTCAGTTTTCCGTCACCGAGCAGAAATCCCAACCCGCCCAGCGCCAGATATTGCTGATGGTCACGTGAAACCCCGTTGGAGACAAAAACAAAACCGGCACGATCGAACTTCCGGTGCCACCAGCCGCCATTCGCGCCGATTCCGATCTGTGCTGTCTGATCCACTTCCGTATACGCGAACGACTCGTGCCGGCCTTCATTCCATCCCCATCTGCCGAATAATCCAATCCAATTGTTCAGCGGTTGTTCGAAGTTGCCGGCGAATCCGTACTTGAACGTCGTTTGCAAAGGATGCGCGGTAATCTCCGGTTTTGGCGTGTCGCCGGCCTGGAATTGCGCGACGGCTTCGCTGTAGAGTCCCATATTGGCGTGGTTTACAAAGCTCAAGAGGCGCACGATGCCCTCCTGATGCCGCAGCACTGTGCCGTGAATTTCGAACTCCACATTTTCTGCGCGTGCCAGGCCCAGGTCTGCCTCCAGGTGAATCCCGTTCGCCACCTTTGGCATCAGCGCTTCTGCAAATCGCACCGCCCAGTGCCGGTCGTGATATTCGAGCAGCGCCCCAAAAGTGAAGCCTCGCGTGTCCGCCGCGTAGTCAAAAGTTCCGTTGTTGTCTACCGTCCAATTCGTGAACTGAAAATTGGTATCGCTTCCGTAGGTGTTTAGATCGAAGAAATCCGCCATGCTGAATTTGCCGAATCGCAATTCCAGCCGCCGCACGGGAAGCGACGTGAACAGCGAGAGCGCTGTGCGCGTGGAGGCCATTTTTTCGTGGCTCAGTGGAATAATTTGATGCCACATCAGCCGCGCGATATATGGCGCCTTGCTCAAAGTCGGATTGCGCACCACATCCAGATTCGTTGCGCCCGCCAGTCCCAGCGCTTCGCTCAGTCCATGCCCGCCGGCTTCCTGCACATCGCACAGAAGTTCCATCGTGCCGGTGAGCCGCACCCCCGTGTACAACGTCAGCACACGCGAAGTCGCATCCTGCGCTTCAGGCGTGAAACTATTCGTTCCCTGATAGGGCGAATGAAATGTCGGATGCCACTGCGAGATCCAATTGGCTTGTCCCGTGAGCCACCAGCGGTCCGATTCCAGATGCGGGAACATCGCCGGTACGGAATCGGTCGCATCTGCTGCATCCACGGCAGGTGGTGAAGGCTGCTCTTTCGGTGGATCCTGTGCGCGCGCTGTTGCGGCTGTGAACAATAAGGCGGCGAGGACCCCGCAAAATGCAAGATAGATTGTTAACGCCGGCCGCTGCATTTGCAAATCCCAAGGCCCTTTCGTTTGATCCATGGCCCGCTGGCGATGCCTTCGACGCAGGCTAAATCGTGGTCGATGAATGAATGATGAACACGGGGCGGAGATCCGCGCCCTTGGACCTGCATACCCGCCGGTCCACTATGCGGGAAGGCGCTTGCGTCAGAGCCAGGAATCTTGATACCATACTGCCCTAGGGTATACAAGACAAATGTCGCATACTTCGCGAGAAAAGTTGGATCTGGTCAACCGCACCAAGAAAGTCATCGGGCAGCTCGAAAGCGTTCTTCGCGCACTCCATGAAGATGAGCCTTGCGCCGACGCACTCCAGCGCCTCGCCGCCGCTCGCGGCGCCATCAACAGCCTGATGGCCGAATTGATGGAAGACCATATCCGCAATCACATGCCGCGCAATTCCAAATCTTCGGAAGAAGCCGCCGACGATGTCATTCAGATTGTCCGCAGCTACCTGAAATGAACTAGAAGACAGTCGCCTTTCTCGTGGATTTTCTATATCTTCTTCTGCACCGGAAATCCGGTGGCCGGATTCGGCCCATTCGAAGGAGAGTTTTCCGTGAGAAGAACGTTCGCAGCCATCCTCTTTGCCGCGTTCTTTTGCGCACCCGCGGCTCGTCCGCAAGCCGGCCCCGTCGAAGGCGGCCACGAACTGCAGATTTGGAGCGGCGGAGGACACGGCATCAACGGAAGCCAATCCGGCGATGGCGTCTGGAATGTCGGTTTGCGCTTTGGCCTGATTCTCACTGCGCCTCATGGGCCCGGCTTCCTGCGCGGCCGCTTGGAATACGCCGTGGAAGCTGTGCCGGTTTTCTGGGTTTTTCAAAAAGGGAGTACCGCTTATGGTGGGGGAATAAATCCGTTCGCGTTCAAATGGGCGCTGGACACGCACCGCAGCGTGGTCCCTTATTTCGAACTCGGCGGAGGAACTTTGTTCACCAATGTGAAGACTCCGCCGGGAACTTCACAGATCAATTTCACCACCGGCGGCGCTTTGGGCGTGCACTTCTTGCGTAGCAAATACAATATCAGCACGGAAGTGCGCTTCATGCACATTTCGAACGCGGGAATGACCAATCTGAATCCCGGCATCAACACCATTCAGTTCCGCCTGGGCTTCGGCCGCTTCAGCCAAAAAGAATAGGGAGCGATGATGAAGATCGCGGGAATTTTGATTGGTGTGATTGTGCTGCTCCTCGTAGTCGTCGCCGTTCGTGCCATGCAAACCGGGAAAAGAGCACCTCTCGCAGGCGCCCCCGCGCCGGACTTCACCGTAAATTCGCAGGATGGCAAGCCCGTCAGCCTTCGCGATTTCAAAGGCAAGTGGGTCGTGCTCTATTTCTATCCGAAAGACTTCACCAGCGGCTGCACCATCGAAGCGCACAACTTTCAGCGCGACCTCGCTCAATATGAACAAAAGAATGCGGTCATCCTCGGAGTCAGCGTTCAGGACGAGGATTCGCACCAGAAGTTTTGCGCCAAGGAAGGCCTCAGCTTCAAACTTCTGGCGGACACTAAACAACGATTGTCCGCGTCCTATGATTCGCTGATGGACCTCGTGGTGGGCAAGCTCTCCGCGCGACACACTTTCCTGATCGATCCCGCTGGCGTCGTCCGCAAGGTCTACCTCAAAGTCGAGGCCCCGAAACACAGCGAAGAAGTCCTCGCCGACTTAACGCAGCTTCAATCGGCGCCCGCGGCGAAATAGCAGCGCTGAACGGCGCGGCGCCGTTTATCACTTTCGCTTCTCGCCGTGATCCAGATAAATTAAACCGTCGCGATAATCGATCTGGATATTGAAATACTTCAGGACGGGAAACCCCAACAGCCCCGCCACTTCGAAGCTGTTTTCATCGTAGATGGACATGTCCGCGACCGGCAGCGCATCCGCATGAAATTCGAGACCGGCAAACTGCAGCTTTAACGGCCCCGATTTGTGCCCGTTTTTGACTTCTCCATTCAGGCCACGCACGTGAGTGAACTGATCCGACGTAACGGTGGAGACCTCGTGCGCAGCCTCGAGAGAAATCAGGCTGATTCCGGACCCCAGGGAAACTCCGAAGAGCTTGGCCGTCGCGCCATTGGCATAGACCGGCAGAAGAAGAAGCTGATTCGAACGGTAAAGCGCTGTCCAATCCACCATTTCGGGCGCGATATAGCGGTCATGAAATTGGCACGGCTCCGTCGCGCCTCCCTTCTCCGCCACGGTCTCCGGAGTTCCATCTGGGTACGGCGGTAGCCCGGTGAGCCGCAACTTCGAGTGGCGCAGGTCCAGGTCCACAAGGTAGTTTGCGAAAATTCCCGCCCCAACAGCTCCCTCGTGATCGCCCAGGAAATTTCGGGGAGAGGCATCTTCGATCACCGTTACATAGCAGCCCTTGAATTCGATTTCACCGAACTTGATGGACTCGACGTAAGCCGTGTATCCCTCGGGGGGATTCTCGTCGCCCACACCTTCGATCTCCGTTCGAACCACCTGTTGGGCGCCGGCTTTTTCCGCTGTCTTCTGATTGAGAATGATCCGGTCGCTGCTCGTTTCCACGACCAAGCGCGCCGCGAAGCCATTCAAGCGCGCGTCCACTCCAACTCCTGGATAAATCCTGTCGGACGCTGACGCTCCGCGGCTCATATTAAACAGAGGCTCGAGGTTAATCTGCGCGGATTGAAGTTTGTTCACCATCTGACAGGTGCGGTCCGGGTGCAGCGCCTGATCTTTCAGAACGGCAAGCCACTGCCGGGCTCCCGCGCGGCCGACGTGCTCACCATGGCCGCCGGCCGCGATGAACGCCTCCAAAGCTCGAATCTGCTCCGCCGCGGGGCGCGTCTGCACCCAGTCACTGCTAATATCCGGATCTTTGGGGTCGAGCGTGTGCGCCCGGTCAAGGACAATCTTGGCGCGGTTCTCATTGAACGTCGTGTAGTAAATGCGGGATAGTCCGAGATACGCTTGGGCGTCTTCGTTCTTGGCTCTCAGCGGCGTGAGATACTCCTGTTCTGCTTCGTATAGCTTTCCCTGACGAAAATAAACGTCGCCGAGTGCGGCGTGCGCGGCTGCCAGGGATGGATCCAGTTCCACCGCTTTGGAGGCGGCTTTATAGGCGTCATCTACCTTCCGCATTTTCAGATAGGCGTGCGCAAGGCCCGCGTAAGCCGCGGCAACATCCCTTCCACTGGCAATAATTTCGGTGTAGAGAGTGGCGGCGCGCCGGTAATCTCCGTTCCAACAAAGTTGTCGAGCTTCCTCAAGACGAGTTACAAGGACAAGTTGCGGCCGGATTACTTTCGTTGCGCTCCCGGGCTTGCTTGTTGCCGGCGGGACGGGCGGCGAAACTTCCTGTCCGAACGATGCAACCGGTGTCAACCCAAGAAAGAAGGCCAGGTAGAAGAGCGGCCGAAATATTCTGTATGTGAACATGGGCCTATGGCCGTTACTCAGCCAGTGGCAGTACCTTGTAATCCATGATCATCGTACTGCTAATGGATGCGGTTCGGGTCGTAACTGAAACCGACGAGGCCATCGCGGTAGTCGATCTTGATATCCAGCAGCCGCAGCATGGCAAATCCGAGCGTACCCGAGACCTCGGTTCCGATCGAATTGCTGATGTTCGTAAGGTCGAACGACACGAGCCCCTGTCTTTGCTGCCGAAAATGCGCGAAGGTCAGCGTGACGTTGTCCGCGCGGTAGACTTCGTTCACGGCTCCGCTCAATCCCTTGACGCGCATGTTAGGGTCGGAATACAGCTTACTGGCTTCGCGTGCCGCCTCCGGCGTAATCGTGTTGTCAAACGCACCGGTATCAATCATGAAAAGCTTGTAGGGCAATTGGTTCACTGCGGTGGGGATCAACAAGGAATGGCCGAAGCGGAAAATCTGAGAGTAGGACTGCATTTCCGGAGCGATATAGCGATCGTGCAAGCGGTAGGTCGGACTCTTGCGTGATTCGAGCGACGCTTCTTCGGTGGGCTGATCCGGAATGGGCGGCAATTCCGTCAATTTGAACTTCGCGTCCGGAAGATTGATGTCCACAAGATAGTGGGAAAAGACATCGGCGCCGATCAAGCCATCTTCGTCCAAGGACCTGCTCTTTTCCACGACCTCCACGTAACAATTTTCGAATTCCAGCTCGCCGATGGTGACAGAATCGGCGTAGCCGATGTATCCGCCGGCTGGCCCTTTACTCCCAATTCCTTTCACATCATGCTCGACGATCCGTTGGACTCCGGCTTTTTCCGCAATCTTCGAATTGATGAGAATTCCGCCCGCGCCGGTATCCAGCAGCAGTTTCGAGGAAGTTCCGTTAACCTTCACTTCCAAACCGTATCCACGAAGATGGGTGGCGTCCCGCATCAGCAATTCCAGTTTCGTTTGCGTTGCCATCACTTTGTTCTTGAGGCGGCACGATCTCGAAGGCTTGCTTTCTTCATCCTGCATGACCACCAGCATGTGCTCCAGGTTCTGCCGGTCATGCTCATCTTCATTGGACTCATCGGCAAGATATTCCTGCAAAGCCTTGAGGCGTTCTTTGAATGTTAGCGTGCTTAACCAGGCGCGGCGAATCTCCGGATCGGAAGCATCGATCTTGTGCGCCTGATCGATGAAATCCTTGGCTCTCTTGTAGTTGGAAGTCGCCAGGCAGATATGATTCAGCCCGAGATAGGCGCGAGGATCCTGAATGTTGGCGAGCAGCGGGATACGAAATTCTTTTTCGGCTTCAACAATTTTTCCCTGACGGAAATATGCCTCGCCTAGCGCGGAATGTGCCGTGGCCAGGCTGGGAGCCAATTCCACAGCCTTCGCCGCGGCAGAGTAGGCATCGGCGGGCTTTTTCTGTTTTAGATAAACACGCGCCAGCCCCGCGTAGGCGGAAGCTGCGGCGGCGTCCGTATTGGTCTTGATGATGGAGTTGTAAAGCGCGATTGCAGCTTCATATTTCCCGGTTCTGTATAGCTGTCGAGCCTCGGCGAGCGGAGAGGGTGTTGGTGCAACCGGTGGGGCTGCCGTCGTCGCAGCCTTTGTGTCCATCGAACCCGGGGCAGCCGCGGCGGTTTGCGGCGGTCTGTCAGTTTGTTGAGCTGGGGACACCGGAGCGAATTGAGCTGCCGCAAGCAGAAGCAAGAAAAGACGTGAAAGCAGATGAGACCTCATGGTTCATCGTCTCCGTCAGCAGCGTCGGAAGGAGCGGAAGCGGGTGCTTTGTTCGGATCCACTGGCGCGAGGCCGACCTTTTTCAGTTCGGAGTTAAGCGAGGGGATATCCTGCTGGCGGATTTTTGTCCAACGCGCCTTCAGTTGATTCAGAGCGTCTTGGAGTTCCTTGAAAACGGCGGTGGCTTGGGTGGTGGGTGCGGCGTCGGCGCTGTCAGCAACGGCGAGGATGGAGCCGAAGTGCTGATTCAAGGTCGAAAAATTCTCCGGTTGCTTGGCGCCGGGAGCCAAGCCGAAGAAACTGCTTTGCGCCGCGCCTTCCAGCTCCGCGGCTTGTTTATCCAGCGCGGCGATGGCCAGGGCGATCGGATTGTTCCCTGCTTTCGCGGTGAGTTCTTTTAATTGAGCGCGAACAGATTGCACCAGGGCAAGCGCCTCGAAACTTTCATTCATGCCTTCGACGGCCCCCGTCTCCATTTCAAATTGTTTCTGCAAGGCTTCCGGTGAAGCCGTGATGCGCGGGTCCATCTTCACAACTAGCATCGCGAGCGGAAGCTTCTTGCCATTGAGGGTGAGTTGAACCGAATAAGTTCCGGGAAGGGCCCAAGCGCCGAGCGGATAGCGCGGCGTGTTGTGCACCACCGCGGAGATGGGATATTCATGGGTGAGAGAATCGGGCGGCGCATAACGCATGTCCCACACGAAGCGGTGCATTCCCGCGGCGCCGGAAAGAACCTGCGGCGGGCGGACCCAATACATGGGAATGGGATTTTCGGCGGCGATTTTTGCAAGAGGCTCAGGCTTGTCCGTGCTGGAGTAGCGGCGCACGAGATGGTGGTCGGCATCCATGATTTCCAGAACGACGGGCTGCGAAGTTGCGGCGGCGAGATAATAGTCAATGATGGCGCCGTCGGGAGGATTTTGGCCGGCGGGAACTTCCGGCGGAAGCGGCGTATCGGGGTTGCGATTCCAGCGGACGCGAATTGCTTCTTGAGGTTCGAAGACGTGTACGTCGGATTTTGTAATCTGCTCGGAGAGCTGGCGGAGCGGAGAGATGTCATCGAGAATCCAGAACGAACGGCCGTGCGTCGCGACAATGAGGTCGTCGCCGTGAATGTTGAGATCGCGCATGGAGGTGTGCGGAAGATTGAGTTGCAGCGGCTGCCAGTCGTCACCATCGTTGAAAGAAACATAGACGGAGCCTTCAGTACCGGCAAAGAGCAGACCTTTGCGCGCGGGATCTTCGCGCACCACGTTGCTCGCGCCGCCAGAGGGAATGCCTTTCGTAATTTCCATCCACGCTTTTCCAAAATCACGTGTGCGGTAAATATGCGCGCGAAGATCATCGAGGCGGAAAGAATTGATGGCGGCGTACGCCGTGCCGGCATCGAAGTGTGACGCTTCGATGATGGAAACCTTGCTCCAGGGAACGAGTTGCGGCGGCGTGACATTCTGCCAGGTTTTTCCGCCGTCGCGCGTGATGTGGATGAGACCGTCATCGGTACCCGCCCAAATCGTGCTGGCTTCCTTGAAAGATGGCGCGACAGCGTAAATAACGCCGCGATGTTTTCCTTTTTCCGGGTCGGCGGCGGCGAAGACGCCGAGATTTTTCGGAGTCTCGTAGGATTCACGAGTGAGATCCGGACTAATCACCTGCCAGCTGTTTCCGGCGTCAGTGGTTTTGAACAAAACGTTGGCCGCAAAGTAGAGCGTGTGCGGCTCGAGCGGCGAAAAAACAACGGGGAGCGTTCGCGCATAGCGGTATTCGCCGCGGCGAATCGCTTCGGGCGTGACCTTGGCGTATTCGCTGATGTCCTGTTTGGTGCGGGTGAGCCAGTCGCCATAAAGAACGTTGGAATCGAGCGGATCCACGGCGATGTAGCCGTACTCGAAAATTCCGGGGAGCCTCCAATCCCGGAAAGTGATTTCGCCGAAATCGCTGCGGCTCATCGTCGCGACGGACCCGCTCTCCTGCTGTGCGCCATACACCCAATAGGGAAAACGATTGTCGGTGGTGACGTGATAGAACTGCGCGGTTGGCTGGTTGTACCAACTGCTCCAGGTGGCGCCGCGATTGACGCTGATCTCCGCGCCCTGGTCGGCGGAGAGAGCGATGATCTGGGGATTCTCCGTGCTGATCCAGATGCGCTGATAGTCGTCGCCGCCGGGAGCGCCTTTGAAGCCGACGAAAGTTTTTCCGCCGTCGGTGGATTTCCATGTGGTGGTGTTGGCGACGTAGATTTCGCCGGGATTGTCGGGCGCGACGGCGATACCCATGGCGCCGGGGCCGCGGCCGCCGATGCGACGGTCGTCGCTGACCTGTTGCCAGGATTCACCAGCATCGTCGGAGCGATAGATGCCGGCGACGCCGCGCTTGGCTTCGATGGTGGCGTAAAGACGATTGGGTTGCGAGGGAGCGACGGCGATGCCGATGCGGCCGAGATCTTCGGCGGCGGCAGGCAAACCTTTTGTGAGGGGATGCCAAGTGTTTCCGCCGTCGGTGGATTTGAAGAGGCCGCTTCCGGCGATGTAGATGGAAGCGCCGCTGCGAACTTCCCAGGGAGCGACGCGGGCAGCCCAGAGAACGGCGTAAATCGTTTGCGAATTCGTGGGATCGAAGGCGAGATCGGCGGCGCCGATGTTTTCGTCCTTGTATAGAATTTTCTGGAAGGATTTGCCGCCGTCTGTGGAACGAAAGACACCGCGTTCGGGGTTGGGGCCGTAGGGGTGGCCCTGGGCGGCGACGAAAACGCGGTTGGGATCCTTGGGATCGACGAGGATCGCGGTGATCTGCTGGGCGCCGCGAAGATTTTCCAGATGCGTCCACGTTTTCCCGGCATCGGTGGATTTGTAAATGCCGTCGCCGGTAGCGAGATCGGGGCGCTGCAATCCTTCGCCGCTGCCGACATAAATGATGTTGGGGTCAGAAGGCGCGACGGCGAGAGCGCCGACGGAGCCGGAGGGCTGATCGTCAAAGATGGGATTCCAAGTGTTGCCAAAGTCGGTGGTCTTCCAGACGCCGCCGTTGACGGCGGCCATGTAGAAAACATTGGGCTGGTGCGGGACACCGGAGATGGCGACGGTGCGGCCTCCACGGAAGGGGCCGATGCAGCGCCAGCGCATTTCGGAGAAGAACTTCGAGTCGTACTGCTGGGCTTTCGCCGGGAGACCCGACCAAAGACTGATGAGAATCGCAAAAAACGTTTGGAAGACAAAGCACTTCCCTGCTGTACGACGCCGCACTGAGCAACCCATCCCTTACCTCCCTGAATTTGAAGAGGATACCCTGCCGGGGAGATTGGGGCAATGCGGGCGACGCGGAGAGATTGCAGTGCCGCGGATAGAGTGGGTTTATGAGGATTGCTGGCAATTTTAGGTGGAGTTCAAGTCTTACTTTGGATTTATTGAGTAGGGGCCCCCACACCCCGGTATTTTTGAGAAAGAGTGTGGAAGGGGTTGAATGGAAAGGAGTTGTGAAACGCTCTTGGAGCAAAGAGCGACAAGAGAGTGCAAAGAGAGAGGAAGAATGGTTCCAAAACGGGAAGAGTGGAAGAGACGGAGAGGAAAGGTGGGAACGGGCGAGGTTTGGGGGGATAGTTCACGGCTTATGGTAGCACGAGAATGTTAGTTTGTCAAATAGTTTATCGTATAGTACTCCGTTCGAATGAATCTGGCGTCTTAAGTGGAAGGAAAGAAGGAATTAACACGGAGAGCGCCGAGACGAGGAGCACAGCGACTACGGCCAGGAAAGGGACGGCGCGTACATGGGCTGGGCAAGGGCAGGTCTATGGCAGGTCAAGGGCCGGACAAGGCCGTGACCAAGAGCAAAATCCGCAGAGGGCACTCGGATGGGAGATTACTGCGGAGTGCCGCTGAGTTGCTTGAGCTTTTGTTCGATATTGGCTTTGAGCCCGTCGCGAAAAGCGTCCGATAGCGTTTTGTCCGCGGGCAGGAGTTCGAGAGCTTTTTTGGCATTCAGGAGGGCGACATCTTTCTGGCCATCGGCGAGATAGGCATCGGAGAGACTGTCGTAGGCATTGGCGGAGATGGGAAAGGCAGTGACGTTCAACTTCAGGATCTCGATAGCGCCTTTGGTGTCACCTGATTGGATGTGTTCATAGCCGAGTTGGTTCACGATGGCTTCAGAAAATAATTTAGCTTGGGGATCATGTTGGCGGGCTTCGGCTAACTGTTTTGCGACTTTTGCGGCGCCGCCGGGCTGGTCGATGAGTTCCAGGATATTTGGCTGGCGGGGCTTAGCTTCGCGAGATTGAGATGCAGCGGACTTACTACTGGCGGCGCTGGAACCGGGTCGCAGAGTTGTGCCAAACCATTCGACGATCATGCCGGGCAATTCTTCGTGAGCGGCAAACATCTCGACGCCGTGTCCGCCATTGGCGTAGTGCTGGAATTTGTCGGCAGGGTCGGGCGAGAGGCTGAAAAGCCATTGCATGAACTCCACGACAAGGCCATTGGCATCATCATCGGCGGCGGAGATGAAGATGGGCAGGTTCGGGGAATTTCGCAGGAACTGGCGGCCGTCCGGATTGGTGTCGCCGGAGAGCAGGACCAGGGACTTTACTTCCGGGTGGCGGCGCGCAACTTGAACGGATTGGTTGACCCCGCAACTTGCGCCGCCCACACCGATGATGCCGTGAGTGACTCCCGATTGCGCGCTTAAATACTGGAAAGCTGTTTCGACGTCGAGGGGCAGTTTTTCGGAAACGAAATTGGCGCGCTCGGCGTTGGTGAGCTTGTCCAAGGGAGTGCCACCGCTCTCGCCGAAGCCGCGGTAGTCCACGGTGAGGACATTGAGGCCGGAGGCAGCGAGGCGCGCGGCGAGGTCATCCCAAACTTTGCGCTGGCGGTTGCATTGGTGGAGGAGCAGGACGCCCGGAGCGGGTTTGGCGGCGGCGAAGTAGGTGGCTTTCAGTTTCATGCCGTCAGACGCGGTGAGATCAACGACGCGAGGAGCGGGCGGCTGCTGGGAGCGGGAGGACGGGGCGAGGAGGAGCGGAAGGAGCAAGAGCAGCGTGAGGAAGAGTCGATGGGTTCGTTGAGGTTTCATGCGGACTCCTTGGGTAGTAGTTATATTGATGGCGGCTCGGGGCAAATCGTATGGCAAAACGTAGGCAATGCTGGCCGGGCTAACGCCCGGCGCCTACAAGAGAAGAATTACGGTGCATGAGCGGCGACGACGCCGAGATCGGCGATGTTGTCGCCCTTTTTCAGGGAGGGGACGGCGTTGACGTGGAGGACAACGGCGGAGACAGGCGCGCGAGGTTCGGCGATGACTTTGCCAAAGTAATCGGTGATGGTCCCGAGCTTCATTCCGGCGGAGACGTAGGTGCCGCGCTTGACGAGCGGGTACCAGATGCCGGGGCCTTCGGAGATGACGTCTTCGAGTTTTTCAATCCAAACGGGATTTTCGATGGGGCGCGGATCGCCGGGAAGCATTTTGAGGGCGCGCATGGTGCTGAGAGTGCCGTTGACGAGGAGGGCGAGGTCGTCGGAGTCAACGGTGCCGGCGTGGCCGGCTTCGACGACGATGGAAGGTTTGCCGCGTACGGAGGCGGTGTTATCGAGATAGCGGGTGGCGGCGGGGTCGGTGGGGCGCTCGCGCCAGATGATGATGTGATCGAGGCCGAAAGCGAGGACCATTTGCTTGGAGATGCGATCTTGTTCGTCGTGGCCCGTTGGACCCCAGTAGGCGTAGGGGCGGAGGCTTTCGTCGAGATCGCCGCCATGGTAGTCGATGAGGTAGTCGCAGCGGTCGATTATTTGCTTGGTGATGAGGAAAGAGGCGCGCTCGGTTTGCGTGCCTTCTGCTTTGCCGGGGTAGAAGCGGTTCATGCTTTTGTTATCGATGGGATTGACGTGGGGGACTTTTTGCTCGAAGGAGGAGATATTGACGAGGGGGACGAGAATGACGATGCCGGTGACCTGGGAGGGATCGAGAGTGGTGATGAGTTTTTCAATCGCAATGATGGAGGTGTACTCGGTGCCGTGGGCACCGGAGACGAGAGCGATGGTTTTGCCGGGCTTGGCGCCGTTGATGACGACGACGGGGATGCTGGTGGCAGGGTCAACGCCGGCGGGGACTTCGAGGTAGCCGGTGGCTTTCTGGCCGGGGGCGGCGGAGGCGGTGCCGACGGTGAAAGAAGATTGCGCGTTCGCAGCCAAGGAGAAAAAAAGCGCGAGAAAGATAAAAGAAAAAGTTGGGCGAATAGAGTGCATCAAATACCTCCGCGAGGAGATGGAGGATAGCGCGGCTGGGTGATTGAGGCAATGCAAAGGAAGGAAAAAGCGAAAGGCTCAACATATGAGGACACAGAGGTTGGATAGCACAGAGGGCACAGAAAAAAGAGGAGTCGCAATCTGAAGATGCGGCGAGGGGAATGGGAGGGTGCTAAGATTTCGGCGAATGGGGAATGCTGAGGGGGGGATGGCTGATGATTGTGGATCGCAGGAAATTTTTGAAGACGGCGGCGGTGGCGGGAGTGGTGGGGGCAGTTGCGGGGAATGCGCGACTAGATTGGGCGGCAGAAAGCGCGCCGGGGTCGTTTGACTTTGTATTTTTTACGGACACGCATATTGAGCCGGAATTGAATGCGCCGACGGGATGCGAGATGTGCTTCGGGAAGATCGCAGGGCTGAAGCCGGAGTTTGCGGTGATGGGCGGCGATCACGTTTATGATGCGTTGGGTGTGGATGGGGCGCGAGCGGGAACGGTTTTTGATTTGTACAAAAAAACCCAGCTAGCGCTGGAGATGCCGATTCACAACGTGATTGGAAATCACGACGTGTTCGGGATTTTGACGAAGAGCGGCGTGGCGCCGAGCGACCCAGCGTATGGAAAGAAAATGTACGAAGACCGGATGGGGAAGACGTACTACTCGTTCGATCACAAGGGGTATCACTTCGTGGTGCTGGATTCGATCCAGCCGACGGAGGACCGCATGTGGGAAGCGCGAGTGGATGAAAAACAAGTGAGCTGGCTTGCTGAGGATTTGAAGAGCGCGGGGGCGCGAACGCCGGTGATCGTGATCGTTCATGTGCCGCTGGTGACGGCGTTTGCAACGTGGGCCGCGGATAGGATGAGAACCGGAGACAAATACGATACGTTGAGCGTGGCCAATGCGCCGCAGGTGATCGGCGCATTTGAAGGGCACAACGTGATTGCGGTTCTACAAGGGCACACGCACGTGAATGAAATCGTGGATTACAAGAATACGAAATACATCACGAGCGGAGCGGTTTGCGGAAATTGGTGGCATGGGCCGCGGATGGGATTTGCGGAAGGATTTACGGTCGTGAGTTTGCGCGAAGGAAAAATCAATACACGGTATGAGACCTACGGGTTCAAAAGTGTGGACCCTCGGGAGAAGTTTTAACGTTGCAGAGGGCGCAGCAGTGCTGCGCCCCTTCAAACGAGAAGCACTATCAGTCGGCGGGTTTGGCTTCTGGAATTGGTTGGGGCGCTGGAGTTGCGGGGGTGGATTCGCCTTTGACGTAGTGGGCGTACCAGGCGAGGTAGCGCTCGAGGCGGTCTTTGATATGAGACGGCACGGTGAAGCCGTGATATTCGCCGGGGTAAACGACTAGCTCGGTGGTGCGGCCGAGGCTTTTGAGTGCCTGGTACATCTGCTCGCTGCCAATGATGGGGACATTCCAATCGATTTCGCCGCCCATGAACAGCGTGGGCGTGGTGATGTTGTTTACGCGGTAGAAGGGCGAGACTCTTTCCCACACAGCTTTGTTATCCCACGGGTAGCCGAGTTCGTAGAAGTAGTCCTTCTGATAGTGATCGTGGCCGAAGCCGGTGGGCAGAAGGGCGATTCCCGCCCCGGAGATGGCGGCTTTAAAACGCGTGGTCTGCGCGATGATGAAGTCGGTGGACATGGCGCCGTAGGACCAGCCGCCAACGCCGAGTTTATCGGCATCGGCGATGCCTTGGGCGAGAGCATAGTCCACCATGGCCATGTCGTCCTGGTAGTCCTTGTTTCCCCAATCGGCAAAGATGGCTTCGCAGAATTTCTGGCCGTAGCCGGAAGAGCCGCGCGGATTCGGCAGAAGGACGGCGTAGCCGTTGGCGGCGTAGAGCTCCGCGAGGTGGTAGAAGGAAGCGGAGTATTGACCGACCGGGCCACCATGCGGGTTGAGTAGCGTGGGCACCTTTTTGCCGGGAGTGTAGTCGAGGGGTTTGTAGAGATAGCCGGAGACCGGAGTTCCGTCCTGGCTTTTGAAATGGACGTATTCGACTTTGGCCAGACGTAATTGGGAGATCAGGGCGTCGTTGGTTTTGGTGAGGCGCTTGAGGTCGGTGCCGTTCGAGAGAAAGATTTCGTCGGGGCGATCGAGAGTGGCGATCTGCGCGGCGATGGCGCCGTCCTTACCAAGCGAATAGGAATTAACGGTGAGGCGGCCGCCGATGGGGCGAGTGATTTCACCACCAGTGACGGCGATGCGGCAGAGGTTATGGGTGCCGTCGTCATCCGCGGTGAAGTAGATGTAGTGGCCGTCGGGGGAGAAGCGCGGACGGCGGATGCTGCGATCGAAAGCGAGGGTGAGCACTTTGGCTTCGCCGCCGGTGGAGGGGGCGATAGCGAGATGGTGGGTGGCGTAGATCATATCCTTGATGTCGGTTTGGGTGACGAAGGCAATCCATTTGCCGTCGGGTGACCAGGTGGGTTGACGGTCAGGGCCGGGGTTTGTCGTGATCTGAGTGAGGTGCGCGCCTTTGTCGGTGTTATCGGCCGCGACGACCCAGATGTCGGAGTTGTAGTTGCGATCGGGGTCGGGAGCGCTGCGATTGCTGGTGAAGGCGAGGGACTTGCCGTCGGGTGACCAGGCGGGTTCGTTGTCATCGTAATCGCCGCTGGTTATCTGCGTGGTCTTTTTCGAGGCGACATCAAAAATGTAGAGGTGGGTTCGGCGGTGATCGAGGTAGCCGACGGTGTCTTCTTTGAATTGGAGACGGTCGATGACGTAGGGCGGGGGCGTTTTCGGTTTTGCGGCAGGCTTTTCTTTGTCCTTGTCTTTTTCCTTGGCGGATTCGATGTCCTCTGGCTTGGGATCCTGGAGGACCAGAACGAGCCGGGTACTGTCGGGGGACCATTCGAAATCGTTGACGCCTTGAACGGTTTCGGTAAGGCGAACGGCTTCACCGCCGAGGCGATTCAGGAGCCAGACTTGGGCCTTGCCGGCGTTGCGCGCGGATAAGAAGGCGAGGTACTTGCCGTCGGGGCTCCAACGCGAGTGGGAGGAGGAGACTCCTTCGGCGGTCATGGGAATGGGGTCGCCGCCGTGCGTGGAGATCATCCAGAGGCGCTGCTCGTTTTTGTCTTCCTTGAGCATTCGCGTTCGAACGGTATAGGCCACCCATTGGCCGTCGGGGCTGAGCTCGGGCTGAGAGACGTCGCGGATCTGGAAGTAGTCATCAATGGTGATGCTGCGTGGAGTAGTGCTAGCAGATTTCTGGTTCGATTCCTGAGCGCGGAGCGAAAGTGCGAGACCCAGAGCCAGCGAAACGAGCACAAAGCTGCGAACGATTTTCATGACGAAAACTCCTCAGAAGTGGGATGAAGCGCAAACCGGGGGCGTAGTGTAGCAGAGGACCCCCGGGAGAATGATCGAAAAAGAATGAAACGAAGAGGGGCGGACTGAAGTCCGCCCCTACGAGAATTCCCGAGACGAACGGGTCATGGAAAATTCCGCACAGGCTGCGGCTTGGGCAGCGGCTTGCGCGGAATCATTTCGTCGCGGTTGGCGGTGAGGTAGACGAAGGAGGCGACGATGACGGCCATCTGTCTCATGTCGGGCTCCTGGATACGCTCGTAGACGTCCATGTTCGAATGGTGAGTACGAGTGTCGTAGTCCATGGGATCCTGGATGAACTGAAATCCGGGCAGACCGACACCGTCGAAGGAAAGGTGATCGGTGCCGCCCGTGTTGCGAATGGTGAGCGTGTTCATGCCAAGGTCGTGGAAGGGCGCCATCCATGCGGAGAAAATGGGAGCCACCATCCCATTGCCTTGCAAATAGACGCCGCGAATCTTGCCGGTGCCGTTGTCAATATTGTAGTAAGCATCGAGCTTGGCGTGCTCGGGAAGAATCTTGATCAGTTTTGTAGCGGGATCTTCGGCATTGCGATCGCCGAAATGCTGTTTGACGTATGCAGCGGAGCCGAGCAAGCCCTGCTCTTCGCCGGTCCACAAGCCGATGCGGACGGTACGGCGCAATTTCACGCCAGTGGTTTTGAGAATGCGAATGGCTTCGAGCATGACGGCGGAGCCTGCGCCGTTATCGGTGGCGCCGGTCCCGGAGTGCCAGGAATCGAAGTGCGCGCCGAGCATGACGACCTCGTCGGCCTTGGCTTTATCGGTACCGGGAATTTCGCCGATGATGTTGAAGGAGCTCAGATCGTCGTCGTAAAACTTATTCTCAATATCCACCTGCATGGTGACGGTCTTCTTTTTTTCCAGCAGGCGATAGATACGGCCGTAGTTTTCGCTGGCGACGGCTACGCGCGGAGGAGTTGGCGGATCTTTTTCCTTGTCGCGACCGCCTCCCTGCTGGACGAAGACGGTGCCGTCATCGCCGCGCGACGGCTCGATCCATGCGGCGACGCCTTCTTCGACTAGAAACTTTTGTATTTTGAGATTCAGTTCGCGTTGGGCGCGGATTTGCGCGATGCGATCTTCAGGATTTTGCGCGGCGGGAACCGGTTGAGTCGCGAGTTCGGCCAATTCCGCGTCGGTGTAGCGGTGAGCCTGGGGCTCGAAGCGCTCGGGATTTTCCGGGACGGCGGCGGTCAGAATGAATTTTCCCTTCAGCTGGCCGCGATACTTCTGGATGTCTTCTTCTTTCAGGATCGGCGCGAGGACTGCGTCGGCGGTTACCGGACCGTTGGTCCCCGGGGTCCAGGCTTTGGCATAGGCGATCAGGGGAAACGGACGGGGCGAAATGACCTGGGCCGAAATCCGCTCGTTGGACCAGCCTCGACCGAACGGGCCCCAAGGCTCGAGATGGACGTTGGCAAGCTTCCAGTCGTTCATTTTCCCGGTGGTCCAGGCAGCGGCTTCCTTGATGTCCGGAGAATTGGTCAGACGCGGGCCGTAGACATCGCTGAGGTAGCTCATGATGTCCATGACCTGAGAACGGTTGAAGCCTTCATCCTTGATCTGATAGATAGCGTACAGGTCGGCCTGGCTGGGCGCTTGCGCCGCCAAAGGCAAAACCATCAACAACACTACAAATGCAGCTAACGCACTGGCATGCTTTCGCAAAATCGTCCTCCGACCGTCGTTTTTACGTGCTTCGCTTGTCAGGAAAATGCCCCAGGGCATGACTCGCTGGAGATGGGACGCGGCTGACCCCAAACGCGTTTCATAGAGGTGGCGGGCACCGGTTCTCGCGAGTGCGATGGTTCTTGTGTCGGAGGTCGGGGCGGAGACCCGAGTTTCGACTATTCGCCAGATTTTGAGACTACGGGTGGCCTAGGGGGAGTCGAGTCGCCTTTCACATAGTGGCCGTACCAGGCGAGGTAGCGCTCGAGGCGGTCCTTGATGTGGGACGGGGTCTTGAAATCGTGATACTCGCCGGGATAGACAACGAGTTCGGTGGGGCGGCCGAGACGCCGGAGGGCTTGGTACATCTGCTCGCCGCCGAGGATGGGAACGTTCCAATCGATATCGCCACCCATGAAGAGGGCGGGTGTGGTGATATTGGCGACTTTGTAGAACGGGGAGACCTTGTCCCAAAGGGCCCGGTTCTCCCACGGATGGCCCAGCTCGATCTCGTAATCCTTCTGGTACTGGTCGTGGCCATATTGTGAAATGAAAAGTGCACTTCCGGCGCCGGAGATGGCGGCTTTGAAGCGGTTGGTCTGGGTAATGATGAAGTCCGTAGAGATGCCACCGTAGGACCAGCCGCCAACGCCGAGTTTTTCCGGGTCGGCAATTCCCTGCTCGATGCCGTAGTCCACCATCGCCATATCATCCTGAAAATCCTTGTTGCCCCAATCGGCCCAAATGGCTTTGGCGAAGTCCTGGCCGTAGCCCGATGAACCGCGCGGATTCGGGAAGAGGACCGCGTAGCCATTGGCCGCGAGGAGCTGGGGAAGATGATCGAATTCGGCGTAATAGGCCCAAACCGGACCGCCGTGGGGTCGGAGGATCGTGGGGTACTTCTTGCCGTGGACGTAGTCGAGGGGCTTGTACAAGTAACCGTGAACGAGGGTTCCGTCCTTACTCTTGAATTCCACGTACTCGGCCTGGGAAAGCTTTAACTGGGACATGAGGGCGTCGTTGGTGTGGGTAATGCGGGAAAGTTTGCCGGCGCGAAGTGTGTAAATCTCGTCGGGGCGATCGACAGTGGCGATGTCCGCGGCAACTTGACCGTCCAGAGAGAGTGAGTAGGAGTAAAGCATGAGCCGGTCGTGAATCGTGCAGACGAAATTGCCCATCTGGAAGGACCCCTCTCCCAACGATGTGGGCAACTGACACAATTGCTGTGTCCCATCGATGTCGGCAATGAAATACACAGATTTGCCATCGGGAGCGAATCGGGGATCGGTGGCGTTGCGGTCCAGAAAGCGGGTGAGGACACGGGCTTCGCCGCCAGTGGCAGGAGAGACAGCGATGTGCTTGGTGGCGTAGTCGAAGAGGTTGGGGTCGAGCTGGGTGATGTAGGTGATCCACTTGCCATCCGGGGACCAGAAAGGTGCGGATTCCGTGCCGAGGCTGGTGGTGACGTGGGTCAGATGCGCACCCTTATCTGTGTTGCCGGAAGCGACCACCCAGATGTCGGAGTTGTAGTTGAGATCAGGGTCGGGCATCGAGCGATTGCTGGTGAAGGCGAGAGACTTGCCGTCGGGAGACCAGGCGGGTTCGGAGTCGTCGAAGTCGCCGGACGTTACTTGCGTCATGCGCTTTGACGCTAAGTCGAATATGTAAAGATGGGTACGGCGGTGGTCGAGGTAGCCGATTTCGTCGAGTTTGAATTGCAGGCGATCGATGACCCAAGGCTTCGCGGCCTTTTTCTTGTCATTTGCGCCGGCTTCCGCGTCCTTGTCTTTGGTTTCCTTGGCAGCTTCGAGCTCCTCCGGGCTAGCGTCACGGAGAACGAGGACCAAACTGCGGCCGTTGGGTGACCAGGCAAAGTCCTCGACGTCCTGGGGAGTGTCGGTAAGGTGCTGCGCTTCCCCACCGAGGCGATTGAGCAGCCAGACGTGGGTCTTACCTTCGCCACGGGCGGAGAGAAAGGCGATGAATTTGCCATCAGGGCTCCAGCGGGCGTGGGATGAGGATGTGCCTTCGGCGGTCAGGGGAAGCGCGTCGCCGCCGGCGGCGGGGACCATCCAGATGCGGTCCTCGTTCTTATCGTCCTTGAGGATGGCGGTGCTAACGGTGTAAAGGACCCACTGCGCATCGGGGCTCAGCTGGGGATGGTGAACCGCGCGAATCTGAAAATAGTCGTCAATGGTGATGGGGCGGGGGGAGGCGGCGGGTTGCTGGGCGAAAAGGACAGGAGCAAGTACCAGAACCGCGAAAAAAATCGCAAGACGCAAGGCAAGCTTCATTCGAAAGAACCCCTTTGACGAATTATGAGTGCTGGAAGCAAACGGCGAAGTTTATCACAGGCCCTTGAGGAGAGACGGAGTGGGAGAGAAAAGCGTGAGCAATCGCTGGCGAGCGACGGGGAGAGGAGCGGGGAGCGGGTTGGAACGCCGTCAGGGGAGTGAAAATATTTTTGCTGAGGTGCATTTTTTTCTTGCATGCAGGAGTGACTCTTGTATTCTGCAAAAGCGAGTTCGCTTCACCGCAACGCCGAGAGCGAAGATCGTTTAGGAGGACGAGAGTAAAAATTGAGTTCTTTATCCCTTCCTGTCCAGCTACCTTCCCGCACAATCTCCACCGCGAAAAAAAGAGTCGCCAAGCTAACGCTCTGGCCGCTTGTGGCTGCCACGTTTTTTATGGTGTCCGGCGGCACATACGGCACGGAAGAGATTATTCATGGCGCCGGCTACGGCCGTGGGATTCTGATCCTGTTGTTTTTGCCGGTGCTGTGGTGCCTGCCAACAGCGTTCATGATCGGCGAGCTGTCCAGCGCGCTCCCGCAAGAGGGCGGATATTACGCGTGGGTGCGGCGCGGATTGGGAAACTTCTGGGGATTTCAGGAAGCGTGGCTTTCGCTGGCGGCCAGCATTTTTGACATGGCGATTTACCCGACGCTTTTTGTTTTTTACCTGCAGCGGATGGCGCCGTGGTTCGGCGTGGGAAATCATGCCATCTACGCGGGGCTGTTTGTGGTGGTGACGTGCGCGGCTCTGAATATCGCGGGGATCCGAGTAGTGGGAATCACTTCGCTGTGGCTGTTTTTCCTGTTGTCAGCGCCGTTTGCGCTGATCGTGGTGCTGGCGCCTTTCCGGATTGGAGCACTAGGAGAGGCACATGCCGCGCCGGCGGCGACGGGGCTGGGATTGCTCGGCGGAGTGCTGGTGGCGATGTGGAACTATATGGGCTGGGACAACGCTTCGACGATTGCGCAGGAAGTGGAGCGGCCGCAGAGAACCTATCCGAAAGCCATGATTGCGGCGGTGGTGCTGGTTTCGCTGACGTATGTGCTGCCGTTCGTGATGGTGTACCTGGCGGGAATTCCGGCATCCATGTTCGGGGAAGACGGGTCGTGGGCGACAGTGGCGGGCGTGCTGGGAGGAAAGATCTTGGGATTCGAATGGCTGAGATTCCTGATCGTGCTCGGGGGAATGATGAGCGCGTTTGGGATGTTCAACGCGCTGGTGATGAGCTACTCGCGGCTGCCGCTGGCGATGGCGCGGGACGGCATGCTGCCCAAGGTGTTCGCCAAGCTGAACAAGAAAACGGAAGCGCCGTGGGTGGCGATCCTGGTGTGTGCGGCGTGTTGGGCGCTGTGCCTGGGTCTGGGCTTCAGGCGGCTAATCACGCTGGATATCATGCTTTACGGTGCCAGCTTGATGCTGGAGTTCGTGACGCTGGTGGTGCTGCGCATACGCGAGCCGGAACTGAAGCGCGAATTCCGCGTTCCGGGCGGGCTGATCGGTGCGATCAGCTGCGGAGTATTTCCGCTGCTCTTGCTTACGCTAGCGATGGTGGAGAGCGGCAACGAAACCGTGCTTAGGATGAACGGGCTGATGTTTGGCGCAATTATTATCGGCGCGGGCTTCCTCGTTTATTTCGTGACTGGCAGGCTGAAACTGCGGCGGACGAAGCCGGTGGTCACTGAGGACTTCGAAACCGCGTAAGAGGTTTTGCAAACAGAGATAGTTTCACCGCCCGGTTCGAAGGAGCCGGGCGGTTTTGTTTTGGGGTGATATATACTCAGCCCTTCTTAAGGGAAGAGATTTCGGCGGAGGGATGGATACCTTGCGATTTTTGCGCAGAATCCGGGCACTAGCAGTACTACTGATGGCGTTGGCGGGAGCGGTTCGAACGCCGGCTTCTCCATACACGGCAAAGCCGATGGATCAAAAGCTGTTTCAAGAACTGCGCTGGAGGCTGATTGGGCCGTTTCGAGGCGGACGAACCTTGGCGGTGACAGGAGTGCGCGGGCGGCCGGAGAGCTACTACTTCGGGAGCGTGGGCGGCGGAGTGTGGAAGACGAATGATGCGGGGCGGACGTGGCATCCGATTTTTGATTCGCAGGGAATTGCATCGATTGGGGCGATCGCGGTGGCGCCTTCGGATTCGAATGTGATTTATGTGGGCTCGGGCGAAGCGGACATGCGTTCGTCGATTTCGTACGGTGACGGGATGTACAAGTCCAGCGATGGGGGAAAAACGTGGACGCCCAGCGGTTTGAATGACTCAAGGCAGATCGGGCGGATTCTGGTGGATCCGCAAGACCCGAACAAGGTCTTTGTTGCGGCGCTCGGGCATCCGTACGGACCGAACGCGGAGCGGGGCGTGTTTCGTTCGAAAGACGGGGGAAAAAGCTGGCAGAAGATTCTATTCCGCGACGAGAACACCGGGGCGATTGATCTGGCGTTCGAGCCGGGGAATCCAAAATCAATTTACGCGGCACTGTGGCAGACGCGGCGGCCGCCGTGGAGTATTTATCCGCCTTCGAATGGGCCCGGGAGCGGGCTGTATCGTTCGAAAGACGGCGGCGACCACTGGGAGCAGGTGACGGGGCATGGATTCCCTGCGGAAGGAGTGGGACGGATAGGAATTGCGTTTGCACCGAGCAATCCGCGGCGGATTTATTTGATCATGGATGCGAAGGAAGGAGGACTGTACCGCTCCGACGACGGCGGGCAAAACTGGCAGCGGGTTTCGAATGACCGGCGGACCTGGCAACGGGGGTGGTACTTCGGGGAAGTTACTGTAGACCCGAAAAACCCTGACGTCGTCTATTTGCCGAATACTTCGACTTACAAATCTCAGGATGGCGGGAAAACATTTGAGGCGTTTCGCGGCGCGCCTGGCGGCGATGATTATCATGAGCTGTGGATCGATCCGGAGGAGCCGCTGCGGATGGCGCTGAGCAGCGATCAGGGGACGCTGGTTACGCGCAACGGCGGTGAGACGTGGAGCTCCTGGTACAACCAACCGACTGCGCAGTTCTATCATGTGATCACCGACAACCGATTTCCGTATTGGGTGTATGGCGCGCAGCAGGATAGTGGCGCGGCAACAACTCCGAGCCGAAGCAAATATCGTTCGCTCAATTTTCATGACTGGCGGCCAATGGAGGCGGGCGACGAAAATGGATACATCGCGCCGGACCCGGTGAATCCTGGCGTGGTGTTCGGCGGGACGGTCGCGCGACAGGATTTCACCGACGAACAGATTCGGCAAACGCCGCCGACTCTGGCGCATACGGGCGAGTACCGCAGGACGTGGACGCTGCCACTGGTGTATTCGCCGATCGATGCGCATGTCCTATACTTTGGCTCGCAGCTTTTGTTTCGGACGGCGGACGGCGGGAATTCCTGGCAAATCATCAGCCCCGATCTCACGCGAGAAGATCCCGGCGTGCCGGCGAATCTCGATGCGGCGACGGCCGCCGACGCTCCGGAAGGGAAGCGGCGAGGGGTGATTTATACGATTGGACCATCGAGCGTGCGGCCGGGAGAGATCTGGGCAGGAACGGATGACGGGCTCATTCAATTAACGCAGGACGAAGGGAAAACGTGGAGCAACGTAACGCCGCCGGAGTTGACGTCGTGGAGCAAGGTGACGCACATCGAGGCGTCGCATACCGATGCGGCGACGGCATACGCAGCCGTTGACAGGCATCGCCTGGATGATTATCAGGCGTACTTATACAGGACGCGGGATTTCGGCAAGACGTGGCAGCACGTTTCGAATGGAATTCCCGATGGAAGTTTCGCGAACTGCGTGAGGGAAGATCCTGTTCGAAAGGGATTGCTCTATGCGTGCACGGAGAAGGGCGTCTACGTTTCATTCGATGACGGCGACGACTGGCAGCCGCTGCAACTGAATCTGCCGGTGACGTCGGTGCGCGACCTTGTGGTGCATGAGGACGATCTGGTGGTCGCGACATTCGGGCGCTCGTTCTGGGTGCTGGATGACGTGACGCCACTGCGGCAGATCGATTCACAGGTGGCCGCGGCGAACAGCTGGCTGTTTCGGCCAGGAGTGGCATATCGGGTGCGGCCGGGGAACGACCAGGGTACTCCAGTGCCGATGGATGAAGCGCTGGCGGCGAATCCACCGGACGGAGTGGTGTTGGATTATTACTTGAAAGAGAAAAGCAGAGGCCCGGTCCAGCTCGAAATTTTGGATTCGGAGGGGAGGGTCGTACGGCAATTCGCAAGCAATGACGGGCCGCAGAAAACCAAACCGAGCGATATCCCGTTTCCAATGAACTGGGTGCGCAATCCGCAACCGCTTTCGAACGAAGCGGGAATGCATCGGTTCGTGTGGGATTTGCGATATGCGGTGTCAAAAAGTGTTCGGGGCTCGTACTTTGGGCCAACGGGACCGTGGGCAGTGCCGGACAATTACATCGTAAAGCTCACGGCAAATGGCAAGAGCAGTTCGCAACCGCTGACGATCAAAATGGACCCGCGCGTGAAGAGTTCGCAAGAAGCGCTGGTGCGGCAGTTCGAGCTGTCGTCAAGCCTCGCGGAGAGGCTGGGCGAAGTCTCAACGGCACTGCAACAAACAAACGCGCTGCGGAAACAGATTGAGGCACGAAAGAAGGAAGCGAGCGGGAATGCGGAGGTGCTCCAAGCGCTGGGGGTTCTGGAGAAGAAAATCGAAGTGTCGCTGGAGCCTGATAGCGATGGCGATTTCATGCTGTTTGGGCTCGCTGTTCCCAGCAAAGAGCATGAGCCTCTTCCAAAAGTTGCAGCGGCACTCACAGGGCTGTTGATTATTGTGGAGAGCGCGGACACCGCGCCGAGCCTGGATGCGACGGCGGCTGGTGCGAAGTGGATGGCCAGCGGAGAGGAGACGCTGTCGCGGTGGACGGCGTTGAAAAAAGAAGACTTGGCAAGTGTGAATGGTTCGCTCCAAAAAGCGAAACTAAAGCCGCTGACGGCGGAAGAGTCTCCGGCAGCGCACTAGCCGTTCCGCAAACTGCGCTTGAGAGTGAAGGCACGGACGCCAGGCGTCCCTTTTTCGCCGCTCCTTCTTCCTGTGGGTGACGCGGATTCGCAGGCAGATTTGATATGCTGCTCGAGGTGCGAAACATCGCTCGAATCCGGGTTCCCGTACGAACCTACTTTCTCTTTGGCATGATTGCCGCGATCCTTACCGGCGCGGCAATCGTCTATTCCTCGCAAACTCCTGCGCAGGGACCGCAATCGGGACCGAACACGCAATCACCGGTGCCTCCGCCCTCTGCGAGCCCGCAAAGCGGGCCGCCAGAAGCTGCCACTTCTCCGTTCAGCGCGCAGCCGCAACGCAGCGGCCTCAACATTGTTGTGCTGGATCCGGCGCACGGCGGTGTGGACACTGGCGCGCGGGGAACTGGCGGAATACGCGAGAGCGAGATCGTGCTGGAGCTTGCGCTTCAGGTGCGGAGGGCGCTGGAGCTGCAGGGTTTTCAGGTGGTGCAGACTCGGCAGGGGAACGAGAACCCATCGTTCGATGACCGGTCGGCAACGGCCAATGCGCAGCGCGGCGCGGTCTTTGTGACACTGCACATTTCGTCGACGGGACTGCCAGGCACGGCCCGGGTTTATGTAAATGCGGATTTGCCGCCGGTAGCGGATTCGAATGGATTGATTCCCTGGGAGCGCGCGCAAGAGCCATTTCTTGGACTGAGCAGAAAATTCGGTGATCTCGTCCAAGGACAACTGACGCAAAGATTCAAGGGGTCTCCTGACGGCGCGCAAACCGCTTCGGTGCGTCAGCTTCGAACGACGGCGGCACCGGCGATCGCGGTGGAGATTTCAAGCGTAGCGGTGGAGAACCGCGCCGAACTGGATCGCATGGGCCCCGGGATTGCGGATGCCATCGCCCGAGGAGCGGCGGCGTTCAAACCGTCGTATGTTGTTGCGAGCACGCCGGGAGCGGCGCCATGACGGCCCGGTGGAAAATACTGTTGATCGGCGGGCTGGTGATCGCCGTGGTGGCGGCGGCAATCTATTTTCCAATTTTGCGGCGGCGCGTGAAGCTTGCCGCGAAATTGCAACAGCAGAGCGAAGAACAGGCACGGCGAGAACTGGCGCAACCGATCGCCATCAATCCAGGCGACCCGCGCGTGAAGGCGAAGCTGTTCTGGGCTTCCGATGCGCTGGATTCCACACTGGCGCCGGCAGTGGTCGAACTGCCGCTTTCGAATGACCCGGCGCTGCGTTCGAAGCAGGTGCTCAACACCTTGCTCGCCGGGCCGGTGGACGCGGAACTACGAACGCTGCCGCCGGATGCGGTGCTGCTGGCTTTTTACCTGTTGCCCGATGGAACGGGGATTGCGGATTTTTCCGAAGCGCTGGCGACATCGATCCCGTCGGGAATTGCGAGTGAGCAACTGGCGGTGGATTCCATCGCGCGAACGCTGGAAGCAAACGTGGCACAGGTGCAGCGGGTGAAAATCCTGATTCACGGGCAGGAAGTGGAGACGCTCGCGGGGCATCTCGATCTGACAGGCGCATTCGTCGTGAACACGAGGCCTGCTTCATTGCCGAGTAAACCTGCACCCAGTGCGCCAACGAGAGCGCCGGGAATGTTGACACCGGAGAAGGCCCCCGGCAAACTGGCGCAGCCTGAACGCAAGCCGTAGAAGATTTCGTAATGAATATAAAAGAGCGCAGGAGGAAGAGTGAGAGCTGACGGGCGAACCGCGGACCAGATGCGCCCTCTGAAAATTACGCCGGATTTTATCTCCACAGCAGAAGGCAGCGTGCTGATCGAACTCGGAAGCACTCGAGTGATCTGCACGGCGACGGTGGATGACGGCGTGCCGAGTTTTCTGAAGGGCAGCGGCAAGGGATGGGTGACCGGGGAGTATGGGATGCTGCCGCGCGCGACGGAAGAACGTACGGCGCGCGAAGCAGTAAAGGGCAAGCAATCCGGGCGCACGCAGGAGATTCAAAGACTGATCGGGCGGTCGCTACGCGCGGTGACGGATCAGGAAGCGCTGGGCGATCGCACGGTTTGGCTGGATTGCGACGTGATTCAGGCGGACGGAGGAACGAGGACGGCGTCGATCACGGGGGCGTTCCTGGCGATGGCGCTGGCGTTCGAACGTCTGGTGGCGGCGGGAATCCTGAAGCGTTCGCCGCTGATCGACACGGTGGCGGCGACAAGCGTGGGGATTGTGGACGACCGCGCGCTGCTGGACCTGGCGTATGAGGAAGATGTTCGCGCGCAAGTGGACATGAATGTAGTTATGACCGGAGGGGGGCACTTTGTAGAAATCCAGGCTACGGCGGAAGGGCGCGCGTTTTCCGGCGGCGAGATGCAGGACTTGCTGGCGCTGGCAGCGGCGGGAATCCGCAGGCTGACGGAAGAGCAGCGCGCGATCTTGCCGGCAAAGTTCAGTGCGCGCGCCCGTTAAACTTTATCTCGCCTCGTCGAATCCAGGAAAACTTGCGGAATTCCGCGATCTTGCGGGGGCGGCGGTTCCGATTGAATTGGAATTGATGCCAGGTTTCGAAAGCCTGCCGCAGTTTGAAGAGAATGCTCCGACATTTGCGGAAAATGCGGCAGGCAAGGCGCTGCATTACTCGCGGCTTCGTGAGGGGCTGATCTTCGCGGATGACTCAGGGCTGGTGGTGCCCGCGCTTGGGGGCGCGCCAGGCGTTCGTTCGGCGAGATATGCGGGGCCGGAGGCTACAAATTCGCAGCGGATCGAAAAACTTCTAGGAGAAATGAGGGGCAAAGCTGGGAGTGAACGAGCTGCGCACTTCGTCTGTGTGATTGCGCTGGCAAAGCGAGGACGGGCCATCGCGGTGGTGACCGACGGCGTTGAAGGTGAAATCCTTAACGCGCCGAGTGGTAGCGGAGGATTCGGGTATGACCCAATTTTCTACTTCCCTGTCCTGAAGAAAACGTTCGCGGAGATTTCCACGGAAGGAAAAAATCAGTTCAGCCATCGGGGGAAAGCGTTCCGCCGGCTGCTTGCCACTCTTTCCTCCATGCTATAGTTTTGGCTCTTATGGCGACCAAATCAAAGAAAAAACCTTCAAGGAAAAAGAAGAAGGGCCGCACAAGATCAGCAAAGCCGGCGGGCAAGCGGGACGCGGCAATGCCAGCGCGCGCCGCGGGAGCCGAGCCCAGGCGTGTTGTGGCGATTCTAACGAAATTGGACGAAGCCTATCCGGATGCGAATTGCGAATTGAAACACGAAAATGCTTTTCAATTGCTGATTTCGACGATACTTTCCGCGCAGTGCACGGATGTGCGCGTGAATCAGGTTGCAGAAACACTTTATAAGAAATATCCGGATGCAAAGGCGTTTGCGTACGCGACACCGAGCGAATTAGAGATGGAGATCCGGCCGACGGGATTTTTCCGGAACAAAACAAAGTCCGTGATGGGGGCGAGTAAGGCCATTCTCGATAACTTTGGCGGAGAAGTGCCGCGAACGATGGAAGAGATCCTTACGCTGCCCGGGGTTGCGCGGAAGACCGCCAATGTCGTATTGGGCACCGCGTATGGAATCGCGAGCGGAATCGTTGTGGACACGCATGTGCTTCGGCTATCAAAGCGTCTGGATCTAACGCGCAATGATGATCCGAAAAAGGTTGAGCAGGATTTGATGAAAATCATTCCGGAGAAGAAGTGGATCCAGTTTTCCCACCAAATCATCTGGCACGGACGCCGGGTTTGCCATGCGCGCAAACCGAAATGTATCGAGTGCAATCTGGAGTCACTGTGCTACTCCAAAGACAAGACAGTGTGACGGCCTGACTGCTTAATCGCGCGGAACTTACGTTCGTTGCAACCCATTTGGGACCATTGGGAGGGCGTTGAGCCGGACGCCGGTAGCATCGAAGATGGCGCTGCCGATAGCCGGCGCCAGGGCCATGATGGGAGTCTCACCTGCACCCGCAGAGGGAATATCCTTGCGATCCAGCAGGACGGACTCGATCTGCGGCACGTCGCGGAATCGCGGCACACGATAGCTGGCAAAATGCGGATTTTTGATGCGGCCATTTTCGAATTCGATGGCTTCGAACAGCGCTCCTCCTAGCCCCTGGATGATGGCGCCGACAACCTGGTTGCGCAAACCATCGGGATTGACGATGGCGCCGCATTCGAAGGCCTCGACAACACGAACGACACGCACAGCACCGGACGAGCGATCTACGGCCACTTCGACGCAAGTAGCGACGTAGCTGCCTTTCTCGTACCCGGCAGCGATGCCGAATCCCTGACCTTCCCGTGATTTCTTGTGTGGCCAGCCAAACGATTTCGCCGCCGCTTCGAGAACGGCGCGCATTCGTGGATCGGAAAGATTTTTGAGGCGAAATTCGAGAGCATCCATCCGGGCCGTACGCGCCAGCACGTCCATATGCGTTTCGCGGGCGAAATGATTCGCCGTGGCTGCAAGCCCGCGATAGGAGCCGCTACGCAGGATTTGTGGAACGGAATGAAATTCGGTTTGCTGATTCGGGACAACGTAAGGCGTTTCGATTCCTGACGTGCCGGAATTGTAATTGTGAAATTCCCAGGCGGTAAGCGTGCCGTCAACGGCGATGGCACTTTTGATTTCGATCACGCCCGCGGGCCGAAAATACGCCCAGGTGAACTCTTCCTCGCGAGTCCAGACCAATTTCACGGGACGGCCTGCGGCGCGCGCCAGACGCGCAGCTTCCAACGCGGCGTCGCCGGTATGTTTACCTCCATACGCGGAGCCAGTGTCCGGCACAATTACGCGGACGGAGGTCTCAGGAACGTGAAAGACAGCGGCGAGCTCATCGCGCACGGCAAATGGCCGCTGTGTGCCCGTCCAAACGGTCAACTTTCCATCGGACCATTGGGCTACAGCTGCGCGGGGCTCGAGCGGGGCATGTGCGATGAAAGCAACGGTGTAGGTCGCGTCCAAACGGTGGGCCGCGTTCTTGAGAGCTTCCTCGACGGAACCCTTCTGTTTTCGAGAGCGGTCATCGGGTTTGGATTCGCCATTTTTTTTCAGAAAGGCGAAAAGCTCCTTGTTCGAAATTTGCGGGACTTCCTTCCATTGCGCATGAATGGCGTCAAGAGCGGCTTGCGCCTCGTGCACGGTTGGAGCGGCGGCGCCGACAAAATCTCCTTCGCGAACGACGATCACGCCGGGCAAGGCTTTCGCGGCGCTGTCGTCATAAGAATCCAGAGTCGCCCCAAATGAGGGCGGACGTAAGACTTTGCCATGGAGCAGACCTGCCGGGCGGAAGTCCGGGGTGTATTGATGTTTGCCCGTCACGAACTCGCGGGCGTCCACCTTTGGAACGGGTTTCCCGGCAATCGTCCATTCCGGCGCGGGCGTGACCGGGTCCTCGACCGGAAGATTCTGGGCCAGCGTTTTCCCACGCGCGAGTTCGGCATAACGCAGCGAGCGGCCTGAAGCGGGATCGGTCACCTTAGCATTCGCAGCAACCAATCCTTCGGGGGCAACATTCCATTCCTTCGCGGCGACTTCGATGAGTAAATCGCGCGCGGCGGAGGCCACCCTTCGGAACTGCGGGGTCATTGTCGGCGTGGTGCGGCTGCCGAAAGTACCGGCATCAAAAGGCGTCAAGGCCGTATCGGCCATGACCATGCGAACTGTTTCGATCGGAACGCGCAACTCATCCGCAACGGTTTGCGCCAGAGAAGTGCGGATGTTCTGGCCGATCTCCGCTTTCCCAGTGAATCCAGTGACGGTGCCGTCTTCGCCGACGTGCAGCCAGGAAGAGATTTCTTTGGGCAGTTCCTCGTTGTGGAAAGCCCGAGAAGGGGTGGTTTCCTGCATCGCGCGGGATTGTTTCGCAACGGCGAATACGACAATTCCCGCGCCAAGGAGTTTGAAGAAATCGCGCCGTGCCAATTCAAATTGGTGGATGGGAGCGGCGCGGAACTCGTAGCGCTCCGGCTCAGGAATAAAATTTTCGGTGAAGTCGCTCATGAACGCGGCTCCTGCGTGATGCGCGCCGCGTGGCGGATTGCTTCGATGACGCGCGGGTGCGTCCCGCAGCGGCAGATATTGCCTTGCATGAACTGAATAATTTCGGGGTCGGTAGGCTTGGGATTTCCCTGGAGAAGGCCAACGCTGCTCATAATCATTCCCGAGGTGCAATAGGCACATTGGAAAGCGCCGGCATCGAGAAAGGCCTGCTGCACGGGGTGCAGGCGGCCGTCCTTTTCTAACCCTTCGATGGTGGTAATTGGTTTGCCAGCGACGGTACTGACGGGAATCATGCAGGAACGCTTTGGGACTCCACTGATCAGCACGGTGCAGGCTCCACACTGCCCTTCTCCGCAGCCATATTTACTGCCCGTCAGACCAAGTTCATCACGGAGGACGGAAAGGAGCGGCGTGTCGGGAGGATACTGAACTGAATATCGTTTGCCATTCACTTCAAACTCGATCGGCTTCGCCATTGCCCCTCCAAGTAGGTGCTGCACAACATTTCACACTCGGCCGTTACGAGTGAGAAGAAATGCAAAGTTGAAAATTACAATGCCGCCATGAGACCACGAGCCAGCATCCGCCCTGATCTTACTACTGTGGAGTGCAGCTTCGCATCTCGGTGTGTCTCGCGAGCGGGGCGCCCACATTGAGTGCTTTTAATTCGGCTGGAGTAGCGGCCCCACTTAATTCGACAAAGCTCAAGCTCGCGAGCGCTGCGCACTGCCCTGTTGGGCGGCGAGAAAATCGAGGATTGTATGGTGAGCCACACCCGGCTGGTCGGTTTCGAAAATGTGGCTAGCGTGAGGGATCAATACGAGTTTGGCCCCAGGAATACGGTTGGCGATTAATTGGGAATTTGCGCATGGAACAAGCCTGTCGGTTTCACCGTGAATGACGAGCGTCGGAGCCGTAATTTGGGCGATGCGGCTGTAGGCTTCCCAGCCGAAAATTCCTTGCAGCTGGCCCATGTATCCCTGCGGAGCGGGATACCATTCCATGCGGATAGCCATGTCTTCGTCGATGCGCTCGCGTGGAGTGGCGGGATCATAGATGAAGGGGATGATGGCTTCCTTGGATTCTTCGGGGGTCATGCCCTGGCGCATAAGCGTTTGCAGCGCCGCAGGTTCGGCCTGTACGGCATGGGGTCCGCCCGCGGCCGTGCAACCCAGAATCATTGAGCGCACGCGCTTTGGGTATTGGAGCGCAAATTCCTGCGCGATCATGCCTCCCATGGAAACGCCGAAAACATGCGCGCTTTCGACGCCTGCAGCGTCCAGAACCGCGGCGGCGTCCGAGGCCATCAATGCGATGGAATAAACACCCGGGGGTGTGTCGCTCTGTCCGACGCCGCGATTATCAAGAGCAATGGTGCGATAACGCTGGGCAAGAACCGGGCGGCTGCGATGCCACATATAGGAGGGATAGCTGAGACCCATGATGAGCAAGAGTGGTTCGCCGGAGCCTTGTTCATCCCAATAAAGTCTGTCGCCTTGATTTTCAACGAAGGGCATGGAATCTCCGGTTGAGCCAATTCGTGGCCGTCAGGACGGCTGTGGAAAGAATGATGGAAAGCGATAGTCACACACAGATGAATGTGACTATCACGGCCGCCATTGTATATAATCCGCCTCACTATGCCAAATCAAGAAACGAACTACCGCGTAGCCGACCAGGTCGCCACGATTACGCTCAGCCGGCCCGATAAGCTGAATGCCTGGACGGCGATCATGGCGCGCGAGGTACGCGCCGCAATGGAAGAGGCGGAACACGATGAAAATGTCCGCGTGATCGTGTTGACGGGTGCGGGGCGGGGATTCTGCGCGGGCGCGGACATGTCGCTCTTGAGCACGGTGGCAGAGAAGGGACTCGACGAAGCGCGGCGAGCACAGGGCATGCAACCTACCAGCGGGAGCGGTGAAGGAGCGCGAGGAAATTTTCAGAAGAAATATTCCTATTTCCCGGCAGTTACAAAGCCAGTGATTGCGGCCATCAATGGGCCGGTTGTGGGATTGGGTTTAGTGATTGCGTTGTATTGCGATATTCGATTTGCTTCCGACGCGGCTCGGTTCAGCACGGCTTTCGCGCAGCGAGGCCTGATCGCCGAATATGGAACGGCGTGGATGTTGCCGCGACTCATAGGACACTCCAACGCGCTGGACCTCTTGTTTACCGCGAGAATGATCGATGCACCAGAAGCTCTGAGAATGGGGCTGGTGAATCAGGTGCTTCCCCGGGAAACCTTTATGGAAAGCGTTCAGAGATACGCAGGGGACTTGGCGTCGAACGTGAGCCCGCGGTCGTTACGGGTGATCAAGCGGCAGGTGTATGACGCGATGTTCCAAACGCTGGCGGAAGCGTTTGACATTTCCGAGCAAGAGATGCTGGCGAGCTTGAAATGCGAGGACTTTCGAGAAGGTGTGGCACACTTTATCGAAAAGCGTCCGCCGGTCTTCACAGGGAAATAGATAGCGTTATGGACTTTGAGCTCAGCGCCAAAACGAAAGAGCTGCAACGGCGGCTGCACGTCTTCATGGATGCCCACGTGTATCCGAACGAGCAGCGATTCCACGAGGAAGTCGAGCGCGACCGCTGGAAACCGACGCGGATTGTGGAAGAGTTGAAGTCGAAGGCGCGCCGCGAAGGACTGTGGAATTTGTTTTTGCCCGGAGACGAACAGGGAGCGGGCTTGACGAACCTGGAGTACGCGCCCTTGTGCGAAATCATGGGCCGCAGTCACATGGCACCCGAAGTGTTCAATTGTTCGGCGCCGGATACAGGGAACATGGAAGTGCTGGCGCGTTATGGCACGGCGGAGCAGAAAGAAAAGTGGCTGAAGCCGCTGCTGGCTGGAGAAATTCGATCCTGTTTTTCCATGACCGAACCGGACGTAGCATCTTCGGATGCTACGAATATTGCGGCAAGGATAGTGCGAGACGGCGACGAATATGTGATCACGGGAAGGAAGTGGTGGTCCTCGGGGGCGGGAGATCCGCGGTGCAAGGTCGCGATTTTCATGGGCAAGACAGATCCTACAGCGCCGACGCACAAACAGCAGTCGATGATCCTCGTGCCGCTGGATACGCCGGGCGTCAAGATCGTGCGGATGCTGACGGTGTTCGGTTACGACCATGCGCCCCACGGACATGCTGAAATTCAGTTTGACAATGTGCGCGTTCCGACGGCGAACATGTTGCTCGGCGAGGGACGGGGGTTTGAGATCGCGCAGGGCCGCCTGGGGCCCGGGCGGATTCATCATTGCATGCGATGTATCGGGCTTGCGGAGCGGGCGCTTGAGGCGATGTGTAAACGGGTGCAATCGCGGGTGGCATTCGGGGAAGCGCTAGCCGAGCGGGGAACGATTCGCGCGGACATCGCGGCGTCTCGCATGGAAATTGAACAAGCGCGGCTGCTGACGCTCAAAGCCGCGTACATGATGGACAAGGTGGGAAACAAAGCGGCACGCGCGGAAATCGCAATGATCAAAGTCGTGGCACCCAACGTGGCGCTGCGTGTGCTGGATCGGGCAATTCAAGCGCACGGAGCCGCCGGAGTTTCGCAGGATACTTTTCTGGCCAGTGCCTGGGCGATGTCCCGGACGCTGCGGTTGGCCGATGGGCCGGATGAAGTTCACATCGAATCGATTGCCAAGTGGGAGCTGGCTCGAAGCAAAAGCTCTGCGTGACCGCTGGTTTCGCGCGGGACCGAAAATCAAACGAATATCAGGGCCACAAGATTTATGCTGGGAGAAGTGGATGACGCAATTGTTTGTTGAGAATCCACAATCGCTGAAAGAACTGGTAGGTAAGGAAATCGGGGTTACGGAATGGTTCCGCGTTACGCAGGAGCGGATTGAACAGTTCGCGCAAGCCACGGAAGACCGGCAGTGGATTCACTTGGACAAGGCGCGGGCGATTAAAGAATCGCCCTATGGCGCGACCATCGCTCACGGATTTCTTACGCTCTCCTTAATCAGCCATTTGATGAAGGAGTTGGTTCACATTCGAAGCGGCGTGCGGTTGGCGGTGAATTATGGATTGAATCGCGTGCGCTTCCCTGCTCCGGTGCGAGCCGATTCGAGAATTCGCCCGCGCGTGAGGCTACTGTCACTAAAGGAACTCGCGGACTCGATTGAAGCGACTTTTGATGTGACGATCGAACTCGAAGGGTCCGAGAAGCCGGGTTGCGTTGCGGAGTGGATCGTTCGCTACTATTTGTAATCCGTCGTGATTGACTGCCACGTTTAAAACCGCAAATCCGCTATGGGAGCTACGCGCTAGATTCTTCCGGTTTGCGCGCTGTGCCACGAGGCGCCCAAAAGAATCTGAATTTTTTCGGGCATGGATGCAAAGCGTGGGTCTTTAGTCAGGCCCTGGTGATAGCGATAGTAAATCTGCTGGACGATGACGGCGAGCTTGAAACGGGCGAAAGTGAGATAGAAAGCAATCTGCGAAGCATCAAATCCGGTTTTCGTCGCATAGTAATGCACGATTTCTGCCCGAGTAAGGCTGCCGGGATGATCCGTTGGTCCCCAGCGGTTTTGTTGCAGTTCCTCAGGATCCATTGCATCGATCCAATACCCCAAGGTAGTTCCTAGATCGGTAAGCGAGTCGCCGATGGTGCACATCTCCCAATCGAGGACGCCAACAATTCTTGTGACATCGTTCGAATCGAGCACCACATTGTCATATTTATAGTCATTGTGGATCAACGAGACGGCTCTCGTAGGGGGCATGTGCTGCTGCATCCAAGCGGTGATTTTCTCCACTTCCGGATAGTCGTGCGTTTTTGAACCGTAATAGCGTTCGGTCCAGCCGCGGACCTGGCGTTCCAGATACCCTTCCGGTCTGCCGAGGTCAGAGAGACCGACAGCCGCATAGTCGACACGATGCAATTGGATGAGATTTTCAATGAAAGATTCGCTGAGCTCTCGCGCTTTTTCCGCAGGAAAAATCAGATCGTGGGGTATTTCTCGACGAAGGATGATGCCGTGGATCGGTTCCATCAAATAAAATGGCGCGCCGATAATGGAATTGTCGTCGCAATAAGCGAGCACCTCGGGGGCGGGGCTGTAGACGGAGTGGAGTTTGGAGAGCACGCGAAATTCGCGACCCATATCGTGGGCAGATTTGACCTTGCTACCGAAGGGCGGGCGCCGGAGGACCAATTCTCTGGCGCCGAGATACAGCGAGTAGGTGAGGTTGGAATGGCCACTGGGAAATTGGAGAACCCGGAGCGCACCCGTCTCGTTGGGAAACTGACGACGCAAATAGGGCTCGAGCCCGGCCAGGTCAAGCTCTTCGCCGGATCGAATGGCCGCTGGATGGTCCAGTAAGTCGCTCATTGCAGAGCCTCCCTAACGGTAGGTCAGCATCTCCGGATCGCTGAGGTGCCCGTGAGAATTGAAACTGCTGAGTGTAAATCGGTCCGCTGCGAAAAGGAATTCGCTCCAGGAAGAGTTCCGCGACATCCAGCTCACTTTCAGGGTACTTTCGGGGGAAAGCTGCAAGGCACGCTGCATGGCAATCGCGATGGGACCACCGGAAGTAAAAATGGCGACGCGTTCACCGCGGCCGCCGGCAGAAAGGAATTTTGCGAGGCCGGAATTCACCCTGGAACAAAACTCTTTCCAGGGCTCTATACCTTGCGGACAAATTTCTCCGCAGACCCACTTGCCGATAACGGCTTCAAACAATTTTTGAAACGTGGCGCGCCGCTGAGCTGTTTCGGACGAAGATTGGAACGCGGCGTGAAGCTCACGAATGCTCCCATCCTTTTCCAGTAATCCCAGCAGGCTGCGTTCGAGGACGGCTTCACCTTGATATTCATCAAATTCCGGGAGCAACAGCGGGGCGGGAAACGTGAGGCCAAGCCTGTGGTAGGAATCGCTCACGAACTTGACGGTATCTTTCTGGCGAACACGCGGGCCGACGCCGATACGGTCGAAAACGATTCTGCGCTGTGCCCAGTACTCGCCGAGAAGACGTGACTGTACTTCTCCGAGTTTGGACAATTTGTCATAGTTCTGTTCGAGAAACGAAGCTTGCGCATGACGGACGAGAAAGAGAATCCCCATTTCAACCTGGCCCCTTCGTCAATCGTTATACCGCATGACGTACTGCGGAAGATGAAGTTCGTGCAGCCGGTTATTAACGTGAGGCCGAAGCCAGATGCAAGTCTGAGTGCGGCGTCTTCGCAGTCACAAAGGTTGACGACTATGCGGCCGCGCCTTCTTCCTTACCGAAATCAGCGAACGTTTTACCTTCATCAGCAAGCCGCTTCAGAAGCGGGGCGGGACGCCAGATCTCGCCGTGGTGGCGCTGGAATTCGGAGACGCGCTCGTAGACCTGCTTGAGTCCGACGGTGTCGGCGTACCACATAGGGCCACCGCGATAGGCTGGGAAGCCATAGCCGTTGAGATAGATAATGTCAATGTCGGAGGCGCGCAGCGCGTAGCCTTCTTCCAGAATGCGCGCGCCCTCGTTCACCAGCGCATAGAGACAACGGTCCGTTATTTCCTGGGCGGAAATCTGCCGCTGCGGGACGCCCGCCTCGGCGACCCATTTGCGAATCAGTTCGTCAACCAGCGGATCCAGCGTGGCGCGTCGCTGATCATCATATTTGTACCAGCCCGCTCCGGTTTTCTGGCCGTAACGGCCGAGTTCGCAAAGACTATCTTCGGTGAATGGCTGACGAATGCCAGGCACCTCCAGATGGCGATATTCTTTGCGGATGCGCCAGCCCACATCGAGGCCTGCAAGGTCGCCTGTGGCCAAGGGACCCATAGCCATGCCGAAATCCGAAAGGGCCTTGTCCACGGCTTCGATGCCCGCACCTTCTTCAACGAGGAACTGGGCCTCGCGGCGATAAGGACCAAACATACGATTGCCGACAAAGCCGCGGCAGTTGCCGACGAGCACGCCGATTTTGCCAATCGTTTTTGAAAGCTGCATGCAGGTGGCGATGACTTCCTTCGAAGTTGCTTTGCCACGGACGATCTCCAGCAGCCTCATGACATTTGCGGGACTGAAGAAATGCGTGCCGATAACGAACTCGGGCCGCGAAGTGGACGAGGCGATCTCATCGATGCTTAACGTGGAGGTGTTGCTGGCAAGGATTGTGCCGGGCTTGCACACGCGATCCAGCTCCTTGAAGACTTCTTTCTTGAGGGCCATGCCTTCGAAAACGGCTTCGATTACCAGATCGACTTTAGAGAAATCGTCGTAAGTAAGCGTGGGCGTGATGCGCTTCAGGCGATCTTCGGCGACCTGCTGAGAGAAGCGGCCACGCTTGACCGAATTCGCGTAATTCAGCTGGATGGTGGCAAGGCCGCGATCGAGCGCAGTCGGGTCCGCCTCTTTGAGCAGCACGGGAATGCCCGCATTTGCAAGCACCATGGCGATGCCGCCGCCCATGGTTCCTGCGCCAACAACGGCGGCGGATTTCATGGGGATAACGGCAGTCTCTTTGGGAATATCCGGAATTTTATTGACTTCGCGTTCGCTGAAGAAAACATGAATGAGCGATTTGGACTGCTCGGAGAACAGGCACTCGATAAAGAGTTTTTGTTCCGTCTTGCAGCCTTCCTCGAAGGGTAGCTTCGTGGCGGCTTCCACGGCTTCGATGGCGGCGGCAGGGGCGAGGAGACCACGCTGTTTCTTTGCAACTGTTTCACGCGCTGAGGAAAAGATCTGCGCGTTGTCAGCTGCGTTTCCGAGTTTTTCGTTGCGCTCGCGTGTTTTGGGAGCAGGCTTTGCGGCGACTTCGCGGGCAAACGCCAGAGCGCCAGTGAGGAGATCGCCGTCGATGATGCGGTCGACGATGCCAAACTTCAGCGCTTCTTCGGCTTTGATGGGATTGCCCGTCGTGCACATTTCCACGGCTTTCGCGACGCCAGCGAGCCTCGGGAGGCGCTGCGTGCCGGCTGCACCGGGAATAATGCCGAGCTTCACTTCGGGCTGTCCAACTTGCGCGCTTGAAACAGCAACACGATAGTGGCCGGCCATCGCCAGTTCCAACCCGCCGCCGAATGCCGTGCCGTGAATCGCCACGATAAGGGGCTTGGTGCTGTCTTCCATTTTCAAGAGCAATGGAAGCAGGCCCGCGCCGCGCGTCCTCCCCGAGGTCATCTTGCCAAACTCTTTAATGTCCGCGCCGGCGACAAAAGTGCGGCCGCCGCCGATAAGGACAACGGCTTTCACGCTGTCGTCCAATGCGATCTGGTCCAGTGCTTCCGAAATGCCTTCAGGAACGCCGGGGCTCAAGGCGTTGACCGGTGGATTGTTGATGGTGATGACCGCGATGCCGTTGTCTCTTGTGAGTTGCACTAAATCAGTCATGGAAGGCTCTCTCGTTGAGTGATTAAATCTTACGCGCTTTTCGCGCAGACACTGCCGGAATCGATCACCATCGAGGCGATGCGTTCGCGATGAAATGTAGCGTCGCCGAAGGCTGTTTCCGAAGACTTCGCCCGCCGATAGTACAAGTGCAAGTCATTTTCCCAGGTGAATCCCATGCCGCCGTGGATCTGTATGCCCCGGTTACCGACGGCGCGTCCGGCGTCGCTGGCGTACATCTTAGCGATGGAAACGGCGGTCGCTGCATCCGGCGAATTTTCTTCCAGCGCCCACCCGGCGTAGTACACCGCGGAGCGGGAGCTCTCTGTTTCCAAGTACATATCCGCACACTGGTGCTGCACCGCTTGGAAAATTCCGATGGGTTTGCCGAACTGTTTCCGGGTCTTGGCGTATTCCACCGTAATCTCGAGAATCCGCTGCATCCCGCCGACCAATTCCGCAGCCAAAGCCGTGGTGGCAATCTCGAAGGCCCGCGGGAGATCCTTTGTGGAACCAATTTCTTCGGCGGGAGTGTTGCTGAATTCGACTACGTACAACTTACGCGTAAGATCCATTCCCGACATTGGGGATATTTTGAGGCCGCTAGCTTTAGAGTCCACGAGGAAGACGCCGTTGCGCGCCACGACGACGATAAAGTCGGCGATAGCCGCGTCCGAGACAAAGAATTTTTCGCCGGTAAGTTTCCCGTTGGCTGCACTCAATTGAACGTCTCGCGGATTCCAGCTCGCGCCGGCTTCGAGGATGGCAACCGTGGCACGAGATTCGCCCCGGCAGATAGGCGCAAGATATCTTTTTTTGTGCGCGGGCGTTCCCACTGCATCCAGTACGGACCCAGCGAGAACAACGGTCGAGAAAAAAGGGCCGGGTAAGAGAGCGCGCCCCGCCTCTTCCATCAACAGCATGAGTTCGACCTTGCCAAGTCCAACTCCGCCGTACTCTTCCGGAAAAATGATGCCGGTGTAACCCTGATCCGTAAGCTTCGACCAAAGCGCGGCGTCATATGCGGTGTTTGTTTCCATCAGGCGGCGCACTTCAGCGCTGGGACACTCTCCGGCAAAGAATTTGCGCGCGCTGTCTTTCAGAAATTCCTGGCTCTCACTCAAACCAAATTGCATGGCGTGTCCCCTTAGTAGCTTCTGGGCAGGCCGAGAACGAAATGCCCAATAATGTTTCGCTGCACCTCGGAGGTGCCGGCCTCGATTGTATTTCCGCGGGTGCGCAGGTAGGCGTAAGACCAGAGCCCTTTGTCGACTGCGTTCGGATCGCCGGCAAGCAGTTGGCCGTAAGAGCCGAGTAACTCTTGTGCGATCTGCTGAAGGCGTTGGTTGAGCTCGCTCCAGAAAATTTTCTGGATCGATCCCTCGGGACCTGGCACTCCTGTGGCAGTGATGCGGCTGAACGCCCGCATCTGATTGAAGCGCATGATTTCGATCTCCGCGCTGCACTGCGCGAGTTTCTGGCGGATGACGGGATCCTCGGCGGCGGGCCGTCCGTTCCGTTGGATGGTCCGCGCGAGTTCAATTAGCCGCGTCATGTAACGCTTGAATATGAGGTGCAAGCGCGCGCCGTACGAGCCGCGCTCGTACATCAGCGTGCTCATGGCTACGTTCCAACCGTCATTCACTTTACCCAGAATGTTTTCCGCCGGGACGCGGACATCACGGAAAAACAGCTCATTAAATTCGGATTCTCCGGTCATCTGTCGCAATGGACGGACTTCCACGCCGGGCGATTTCATGTCCACAAGAAGGACGGTGAGTCCCTTGTGTTTAGCGGCGGATGCGTCGGTGCGTACGACGAGTTCGCACCAGTCACCGACCCAGCCGTAGCTGGTCCAAACTTTTTGGCCATTCACGATGTAGTGGTCGCCGTCGAGCCGCGCTTCCATTTGCAATCCGGCAAGATCGGACCCGGCGTTCGGTTCGGAAAAGCCCTGGCACCAGATCTCCTCGGCGCTCAGAATTTTAGGAATGAAGCGTTTTTTTTGAGCTTCGGTTCCGCAGGCGATGATGGTTGGACCGATAAGACCCAAGCCGAGCGAGTTAGCCATGGGCGGCGCCTCGACGCGCGCCATCTCTTCCCAAAAAAGCGCCTGCTGCATCAGCGTGGCGCTGCGTCCCCCGTACTCTTTGGGCCAGGAGACCGCTGCCCAGCACCCTTCGTGCAGCTTACGCTGCCAGGCGCGCAGATAGGGGAACGATTCCTCGATGGGCTTCTCACGCCACTCGCTCCAGTCCTTGGGAACATTCGTTGAAAGCCACGCGCGGAGTTCGTCGCGGAAGGTGATCTCCTCGGCAGTCAAATTCAAATCCATGAACAGTACTCCTTCTTATTTCTGGGCACGAACCGTTTTCGACCCTTAATTCTCAACGGCAATGCGGTTGGCCGCACTACAAGCTCTTTCAAGAACCACGCTTCGGTTCGGCGAAGTCCGGGCGAATGGTATCCTTGCCCTGCCAGTATTTTCTTCGGAGATCTTTTTTCAGAATTTTTCCGGTGCCGGTTTTGGGCAAACTAGGGACGAATTCGAATGAACGCGGACATTTGTAATGTGCAAGCTGCGAACGGCAAAACTCGATGAGCTCAGTCTCCGTCGCGGTTGCGTTCGGCTTTAGAACCACCAGGGCTTTGGGGACTTCGCCCCATTTTTCGTCGGGTACGGGAATCACCCCGGCTTCCAGGACGGCGGGATGCGCGAGGATGGCCTTTTCAAGTTCAAGAGAGGAGATGTTTTCTCCGCCGCTGACGATGATGTCTTTCTTACGATCGACAATAAGCAGGTAACCTTCATTGTTGAGCGTAGCCATGTCTCCGGTGTGGAACCAACCACCTCGCAGGACTTCGGCGGAAGCGCCGGGCTGCTGCCAGTAGCCCTCCATGACCCCATCACTCCTCGCGACGATTTCACCGATCGTCTGCCCGTCGTGGGGCACATCGTTATCATTGGGGTCCACCACGCGTAACTCCGTTCCAGGAAACGCATACCCAGTCATCGCCTGGCCGATATAACGCTGCTGGCCGTCCCAGACCAGCCCTGCTTTCATGCGAGAAATCGAGAGCGAAGGAGAAGTTTCCGTCAAGCCGTAACCCGAATAGCATTCGCAACCGAGTTTTTCTTCGACCTCGCGGATAAGCGTCGGTGACGATGCAGCGCCGCCGATGACCACACGCTGCAAGCTGCTCAAATTATGCTTGGTGCGCTCCGGACAATTCACCAGAGCCGTTGCCATGATGGGAACGAGGCTGCAGGAATGGACGCCTTCTTTTTCTATGAGACGAAAGACCTCTTTGGTCTCGAAGCGCTGCATCATGACGTGCTTTCCGCCGAGCAAGGTGAGGAAATGCGCGACGCCCCAGCCGTTGGCGTGGAATAGAGGAATGGTGTGCAGTTCGACGGCCCCATTTTCGATGTTGAATCCCAAGCAGACGTTTTGCGCATGCAGATAAATGTTTCTGTGCGTCAACATTACACCCTTGGGATTGGCGCTCGTGCCGCTGGTGTAGAAAAGCTCGGCCAGCGAGTTTTCGTCAATGGAGGCGATGTCTGCGCGAAAAGGAGTGGCCGATTCGAGAAGATTCTCGTAGTTCTGGGAAGAGAGCCAAGGCGCTTCAGGATCGCCCTCAAGCTGGACGAACATCTTTACCGAGGGAATGTCTTTACGAAAAGAATCGACCATGCCGAGAAACTGCTTTTCGACAAAAAGGATGGTCGCCCCGGAATCATTCAGAATGTAGCTCAGTTCGCCCGGTGCGAGCCGGATGTTCAGCGGCAGCAAAACGGCTCCCGCTTCCAGCACTCCATAATAGGCTTCCAGCAAGCGATGGCAATTGGTGCTGAGAAAAGCGACGCGATCGCCGGGCTGAACACCAGCCTGACGCAAGGCGCCCGCAAGACGGCCAACTCGATCGCCAAATTGCGCGTAGGTAAATCTGTCCTGATTGCAGACCACTGCGGTTCTGCGCGGATACTGCTGTTCCGCGTAACGAAGGAAACGCAAAGGCGTAAGAGGAATGTTCATCGCGCGCTTCGCCTGAATCAGGCGGATTGCCCTCCATCGACGACAAGCGTGTGTCCAGTGACAAAATCCGACGCATCGGACGCGAGAAAAACAGCAGCTCCCTTCAGATCGTGCGGGCCACCAAAGCGGCCCAAAGGTACGCCAGCTAGCAGTGATTCCTTGTTTCGTTCGATCACCTTCTCCGACATATCCGTGGGAAACCAGCCCGGCGCAATTGCGTTGACGTGAATGTTATGCATGCCCCACTTGCAAGCAAGGTCTTTCGTGAAAATGATTACACCGCCTTTGCTGGCGCTGTAGCCGATCGCGGAGAATTTCGGAGGGGAACCGCGCAGGCCGGCAACGGAGGCAATGTTGATGATCTTTCCGCGACGCTGCCCGATCATGATTTTGCCGACGGCCTGCGAAAAGAGAAATGTTCCGGTCAGATTGGTTTCGATGACTTTATTCCATTGTTCCAGGGTCATGGACTCAACAGGCGCGCCCCACGAAGTGCCCGCATTGTTCACCAGGATGTCGATACGACCAAAGTGTTTGAACGCCGCGTCGGCGACTTCCTGAATGCTGGCGGGCTGTTTGACGTCGCAGCCGAGTGCGAGCACTTGCACGCCGAGTTTTTGCAGTTCCTCGGCCGCCTGCAGGCAGCGCTCTTTCTTGCGCGCGCAGAGCACGAGGTTAGCCCCCATTTCCGCCAGGCCCTCGGCCATCTGCCGGCCCAACCCAACAGAACCGCCGGTAACGATCGCCACGCGCCCGGTGAGATCAAATAGTTTCTGGAGAGTCATTGGAAATGTCTGGCCGATCCCGGCGTCCCTTCTTAACATCTACCTTCTCAGCGCAGGAAACAGGTTCCTTGCCTCTCTGGAGCTCAACATCGATGGACGCGCCGCAATGTGCAAGATCTCACGGCATTGTCCGGAAGCCCTGAAGACGCAGCTTCGTCGGAAGCGCTCGCGTTCGAACGGCGCCTCTGAAAAAAGCCCCATCACTCTTCAAATCTCGAAAAACTAGAGTGGACGCCCTTTAGTGCAGTCCAAGCGGCAAGAATGGCTCGGCACACAGGAATCCGAATTCGCACTCTCCCATCAGTGCATCAAACGGGCGAAGATATCGGCTTGGATCAAATTCGATGTACGCGGGAGGAACGGGAACGACACCCTGTGGCGTGCCGAAAATGTTGAATCCAGGTCCCAGCGCCGCCGCGGCACTGTTCAGCTCGCCGGCATCGACGTCGTGCCACCGTCCCGTATCCAGGCGGTTGATAAGCTTCTGAACCGCGGCTATGGTTTCCCCCGGAGTAAAGGTGCAGTGTCCGGCGCGATCGACAAACTCGCGCCGCAGGAATTCTTCGTTGCCCGCTTCATCGACGACTTTCTTGTAGGCGCTTTCGTTCTGAACCACCACCAGGCCATCTCCTTTGGTATGCAGCGTCAGCACCGGAATGTGAATCCTGCCGTCGAAAATAATATTCCTCTCCAGGTAATGAACAGCTTCCGGATCGGCGCTGACTCGCGCGGTTTCGTTCAGGGTCTTCAGATCGGCGTCGAGATCAAGGCCAGCCTGCTCGTAGAGTGCGCGAACCTGGTCTCGGCCAATGGAACGATTCAGTTGTTTCCGGTAATCCACACCCGTGTTCCAGGAAACATTGCCCTGAGCGCGCGCCTCGAGTTCTGCGCGAAACGCAAACACAAAGGGAAAGTCGACTTGTTGCTGCCACAGGAACTGGTTCATCTCCTGGCCCGCAAAATCAGTTGGAGCGGGCTCAGGTGACAGCGGCGTGAACCAGCCCGGCAAGTTGCCCAGCGCTCCGGCAAGAGCTATACGCGCTCTCCCTTGGGGGGTGGCCTGCGCCTCTGCAAGCACTACTTCGGCGAGGTCGAGATTTGCAACGGGATTGGCAATATCGACGAGCTGCAGCCCCGTGCCCGGCGCTAGCAACGTTTTGAAAGCAAACTCAGAATCCAGCGCGGTGTTCCAGGTGGCTACGCCGCCGGCGAGTACTCCACACATGGGCAGCGCGGCATCAAAGCGCCCGGGGTGACGTTGGATGAGGCCAGCGGTGATGATTCCGCCGAGCGAGTGTCCCCACGCGATGGTTCTCTTTGGGTGCCCGACGATCAACTTGAACAGGTCGAGAATGGCGATTTGGTCCAGAAGTGCTTCATGGATAGCCCACCCTGTCGTGGCGTAGGAGGACCCGGCCAGGGCGTAACCGCTGGAAAGCATGAAAAACCGCGTAACCGGATCGCCGACATCCTGCGCAGGATTGGAACTACCCGGCACTACGTAGCCGTGGCTGTAGAGAAATAACGTGCCGTTCCAGTTTGCCGGCACCTCGATCAGAAAAGTTGCGCCGTCAGCCAGGGTCCCAGTGTGAGTCGTGACACCGGCCTGCGCCCGGGCAGTGCCTGCAACCAAGAGAAAAACAATTGCCGTTGATGCAAAAAATAAAATTGCCCTATTCGTTAGCCGCCACATTTCTGATACCTCCTGCCTTCACGTTCGAAATATCACCGCGCTATCCGCAGCATGGAAAATTCGGGCATCGGCTCACCGCAAGGAGGCGCGACCACGCCGGCGGCATCCGATCGGATGCCGCTTGAGCCTGGCTTCCATTAACTAAAACGTGAGCCGCAGGCCCAGCTGAATTTCACGCTTGGGAAAATCCGAAGTAAAACCCAAGGGCGTGCTAGGCGAGAGATTGCTGGATCCATGCACGTTAAACGTGGTATTCCCCAGCCCGCCCGGACAGCCGGGACAGGCTACGCCCGGCGTTGTGGGAAAACCAAAAAGCGGATTCACCACGTTGTTCACACTGGCGTAGTTTGTGTGGTTGGCGATGTTGAAGCTCTCGGCAGTAAGTTGCAGCAGTGCCTTCTCACCGATTTTATGTTGCCAACTCAGGCGAATATCAAGATTGATGTAACTGGGGCCCAGCCCAGTGTCGCGGCCGGCTCCGAGCGGCCGTTCGTTGGTAGTGTGGTTGTTGCCGTTGACCTCGCCCCCGGCCAGCAGGTTGAAAGGGTGTCCGCTGTTGTAGGAAAAAATCGGGGACAACTGGAAGCCGCTAAGAAAGGGATTCTTCCAGGGGCTGCCAAACACGCCGGCGAGCACGACTTTATTGCGCTGGTCGAATTCGGAAAGTCCACGATCCGCGCCGAGATTCGTTGGATCTTGCGGTCCATAGTCGCTGTTGAAGTCGGTCGTGGTGTCAAAGCCTTTGCTATAGGTGTAGTTGCCCAGCAAGGAAAAGTGATTGCTGAAGCGCTTCTTGAATTCGAGGATTCCGGCCTGGTAAACGGCAGAACCAGCTGAACTATATTGATTGTTCTGGACGATGAACGGATTCACAAAGCAGGCGAAGGGAGCAGCGGGATTGCCCGCTGTAGCTGCGCAGGGGAGGCCTTCCGCGCCGCCGAGGGGATCGGTGCCGGGGCTAGTGTTCCAATTTCGGTAAGAAATGCTTTGACCGTTGGCCAATTTCACCGTGCTCATGGGAGCCCGAAGGAGATTGGTGTCAATGGCCACTGGGAGGCCGATCGTATGAGAGTAGATGTAACTCGCGGAGATTGAAACCCCGGGAGCGATCTCGCGCTCAATTCCGAACTCGGCTTGTTGAGAGTAGGGATTTCTAAAATTAGGCTGGTCGACGAACACCACCTGAAGCGGTGCAAGCGGACCACTGTTGGTAACATTAAGCCCAAATTGTGCCAACCCTCCCGGGCCCGCGCCGGGGGTAATGCACGCATACGCTCCCGGTGGCGGCGTCTGGCAGGTAATTGCTCCCTGCGCGAACAACGTCCTGTAAACCGTAGAGGCATTTAGTGCGGGGTTCCCGCCGGGCACTCCCGTAAGAGGAATGATATAGATGGAGATTTCGCGGTTGCAGGGACTGGTGGGGCTAGCCGGCGGCGGGAACAAGCCGAACGCTCCGGAAAGTCCGCAAATGGCGTCCAAATTATTCACTTGACCGGCATTCGTCGAGTTACCGACGGAGCTGTTATTTGCGTTTAGAACTCCAAGAGACAAATCAACAGCCGGAATCTGGTCATAGATTGGTGCGTAAAAGATCCCGTACCCGCCGCGAATGACGGTCTTGTGATCCTTGAATGGGTCCCATGCAAAGGACACTCGGGGGCCAAAATTCTTTTTATAGGTGTTCAAGGGGGCGTACTGGGTGTCCAGTTCGTAGCGCAACCCATAGTTGAGCGTGAGATTGGGCCTGATCTGCCAGGAATCCTGCCAGTAGAGGGCTGTGAACGGTCTTGTGTAGTAGGGATAGACGGGATTGCCAAATCCTTGCTGAAAAACTTGCGGGAGCCCAAACGAGGCCGACTGCAGCGAATTAATGCTGGTGGTGGCAAGCTGTGGGCTAATCAAGCCTCCGGGCAACGAACCGAAGACGAACCGGCCGGGAAAGAAGGTATGTGATTCCGTATGGTTGCCGCGAAGCAGCTCGGCGCCTCCGAATTTCATGGTCTGGTGGCCGCGGATCAGCGTGAAGTTGTCCGCAAATTCATATCTGCGGGTAATCGTTAGGCTGGGCAAAAAGATGTTCGATCCCAGGTTATTCACAAAACCTGGGATTTGAAGTCCCACTTCTCCGGGTTCGTTGGGAATGACGTTCAGTGTGGCATAGTCAAATTGGAAGCGGGCTTCGTTCTGGGCGGTGGGGCTGAACTGATGGTACCAAGCGGCCATCAGATTGTTGTCATAATCGTGGATCGAACTACCTGCCGAAAAGCCCGTGAGCGATTGCACATCGGGATTCTCTTCCAGGTCGTGTCCAAATCTGTAGCTCAAAACGAGCTGGTTCGAGTCGCTGAAATGATGATCGAACCGGCCGGACACCAGATACTCTCGGGTCGTGTAGTTGAATAGCCCGCCGTTTGACTCCAACTCGTTTACTAGAAAAGTGTTCAGCACGGATTGACCGGTTCCTGGAAGGCCGGTTAATTGGCTGACGGTCAAAGCGCTGTTAAGTGCGCCAGCGCAGAAAACTGCAGGGATCGGTGGCATGCCTGCGAAGCAGGTTACCAGTGTGTTTCCTTGGGCTTGCAATCCAGCGATGATCGTTTGTTGCGCGGTGGTCGGCCGGAAAATGTTGGTACTGGTCAGGAGCGGGACCGCATTCTGAGAGTCCTGCCGCAGTCCTTCGAATGCCAGGAAGAGAAAGGTCTTATCTTTCTTAATAGGAAAGCCTACCGTGCCGCCAAACTGATAACGGCTGAGAGAATTCTTCACCGGAGTTCCCTGACTGTCAGGTTGTGTCGGATCAAATATTTGTCCCGGCTGAAGCGCCTGGCTAATGGCAAACGGATCGGCTGCATCCATGGCGCTATTGCGAAAATAGCCGTAAAGGCTGCCATGCACTTCGTTGGTGCCGGACTTGGAGATGATGTTAATGACTGCGCCGCTCGCTCCGCCGAGGTCAGCTGAATAATTGCTGCGGTTGATTTGAAACTCCTGGACAGCATCCTGGCTCAAAGTTAGCCGCACTCCACCAGCATCATCATTGGCTTCTCCACCATCCACGGTGACGCTATTCCCTCGGCCATTGCTGCCATAAAACGAAAGTCCGCTCTGTGGCGTTTGTTTGACGCGAAAGTCCTGGTCGGAAGCCAACCGCGTGGAATTCGAGACGCCCGGAGTCAGTAGTGTAAATGTCAGGTAATCGCGGCGGTCAATCGGTAGGTTCGAGAGATACTCTTGCGTAAGGGTATTTGACTGGCTCCCTCTTTCGGTCTCGACGACTGGAAGTTCGGAAGTCACTTCAACTTGTCCTGAGATAGCCGACAACTTGAGGTGAAAATCGAAGACTACGGTCTGCCCGACGTTCAGCGCAACGGAGGAGACGACCTCGGTTTGAAAACCGGCGTGCTCGACGCTTAGCTTATAAGCGGCTGGGGCGAGTCCGGCCAGCCGATAGAAGCCGTGCTCATCGGTAACCACGCTGCGTTCGATTCCCTTGGCGGTATCAAGCGCGGTCACTTTGGCGCTGGGAACAGCCGCCCCTGAGGGATCCGTTACGGTTCCCGTCAGATCAGCCGAGGCCCCCACACCTTGCGCGGAAGCGACCGGGCCAGCCGGCAACAACCCTAGCGCTAATACGAATACACCTTTCAGCAGGGTCGATTTCATAGTTCCTCCGGGTTCCTCGAACGCATCTTGTTGACAGCTTTCATGGGATCCAAGTTTCGCTCCCCTGAGATAAGTCTTGCGACGGACAGGGTTGTCGCCGCCACATCTTCAACTCGACCAAGAGAATGCTGCACCAGCCAGGCACGGGATTTAAGGCTCTCGCAAGGTTTTAAACCCACACCCCGGCAGAACTATCTAATTTTGTGATAGCGAATATCACAAATTAGCGACTAACGTCAATATCTAACTATCGGACTACGCTGAATCCACTGTTGCCCTGAGGGAGTGGCATTCCCTGCCCACAGTCATCCCAGCAAACCGCGAGTGGGTCGCACGGACTCCTGGAGTTCTTGGCGGGGATTACGTTTAAATGCAGTTCAAGGGTTGACCAGAACAACCCTGCCTGAGACCTGCCCTCTCCTTAACAGATCCAGCGCCTGGTTGGCTTCGGACAGCGGGCGTGTGGTCGTCTGGCAACGAACTTTTCCCGCAGCCGCCATCGCAAGCAATTCGCGAATGTCTTCTCGAGTGCCCACGGAGGAAGCCTGAATGCGCACTTCTAACGCAGCCATCATGATGGGAGGAAAGCAAATGGACTCAGAGGGCAGACCGACCACCAGGAGCTTGCCGCTAGGCCGAACGCACGGGAACGCCGTGTCATAGGCGGCCTTTGCGGCGGAAGTCACAAGTGCTACGTGGACTCCCCCTGCTCGTCGGAGTTCTTTGACAACATTTGTCGTCGTTGCGTTAAGCATGACGGATGCGCCAAGACTTTTCGCATGCGCGAGTTTTTCATCGGAGACGTCAATGGCCGTGACGATCGCTCCCAGCCCCAGCCCGATTTGCACCGCAAGATGTCCCAGCCCGCCGATCCCAAAGACCGCCAAGCGCTGGCCTGGCTGGATTTCCGCGTGCTTCAGGGCACGATAGACCGTCACTCCAGCGCAGAAGAGCGGCGCCGCATCCACGCAGGAAAGTCCCACGGGGATCTTCAGAGCGTGGCTCCCCGGCGCTTTCACGAATTCCGCGTACCCGCCATCCACGGTCACGCCCGTTATTTTTTGTTTGACGCAGAGATTCTCATTGCCCTCACGGCAGAACTCGCATTCGCCGCAGGTCCAGTGCACCCACGGAACGCCCACGCGGTCGTCGACTTCCAGTTGATCAACGGAAGCGCCCTTCGCAACAACGCGGCCAGCGATTTCGTGCCCCAGGATCAGGGGCCTCTTGGTGATCGGAACGAGCTGCGGCCAATCTCCATCTGCAACGTGCAAGTCCGAATGGCATACGCCGCACGCTTCCACCTGAATCAAAACTTCATGCGCCTCGGGCTTCGGTTGAGCGACATCCTCGATCGTCAGCGGTCCTTTGAATTCGCTCAAGATGGCGGCTTTCATCGCGTCAACCTCAACGAGTTTGAGATAAGCGAATCAAAAATTCCCAGGGAGCGGCTCGAATTCATACGGCTTCGGCCCAGACGTAGTCGAGGCCGCTCCAACCTACGGCTTGGCACCGCGCAAGAAGAACTCGACCGCATTTCGGACCCGCTCGGTGAGTTTGTGAGGTCCAGTAAGGTCTACAGCCCACTGCCGGACCACAGTATTGAACAGTCCTTCCATGAATTCGGCCAGGTGCACGACGGGAAAATCACGGGTTATCTCACCGTTTTTTTGGCCCTCCGCAATGATTTCACGTAGCAGGCTGACTGTCGCCGCTTCCGCACCTCGCAACTCCGGGGAGCGCACGGGGTCCATTGCGCCGGCGAGAATTACCGCCTGCCATAGGGGTCTTCCCACCTCGGTTACATTTCCCAATGTTTCGTAAAACCGGCGCAGGCGTTGCTCGGTCGTGGCCTCCACGGACAGCTCGGACTTGAGGCTTTCCGCCTGGCGAGCAAATGCGCGGCGCCCGACCTCGCGCAACACCGCGTCTTTGCTGGGGAAATAGCGGAAAAACGTGGGCTGGCTGATTTCCAGTGTCTGTACGATGTCATCGATGCGCGTGTTCTCGTATCCGCGCTGGCGAAAAAGGTGCAACGCCGTTTCCACGATCAGTTGGCGAAGGCGCGCCTTCTTGCGCTCACGAAGGCCAGTCGTTTGCCCCTTCGCTGAAGCGTGATGGCCGCGCCCGGTTTCAGATGCCTGGCCATTCTCAACGCTCGCGGCCCCTCGCGACCGCCTCGCGTTAGTTTTTGCGCGGCGCATGAATTGTTTCCTCCTGAATGGTGCACCACTTGGGGTGCGCTGCCCGGATTTCGATAGTCACGCTAACATTATAGTGACTAACGCAAAGTTGCAAGCTGCACGGCAGGACTACGATAGGACTCCTCCGGGTGCGAGGGCTGTGCATCGAGCGCATCTGGCGGAACTGAATTGAGCATTGGCGGCCACAACAATCGTGGACAAGCTCATGGCAATCGCGCCGACGCTCATCGATAGATCTACTCCCCAGTGGATGAACAATCCTGTAGACTGCCGGAATTGCAACCAAGTTGTAGGTCGGTGGCCCCACTACTTCCGAGTTGCCGACGAATCGGGAATTTGGACCGGGGCGCCCCCTGTGACACCCGAACGCTTGTGACTTCAGAGCGACATGGATCATCATTCTATTGAAGGTATTCGTGACAAAATGAGTAGTGCTGCACATACGGCCATGAGCACAGAATCGGAACTTCAACGTCAAAAGGAACGGCTCGAGCTGCTCCTGAATCTGACGACCAAAATCACGTCGAGCCTCAATCTGCGGGAGGTTCTGCGCGCGATTGCAGCGAACATACGCGAAGTCATACACGGCGACGCCGTAACAGTCGCTCTGCCCGATGCACCTTCAGGAAAATTCAGGGCATTTGCCGTGGATTTTCCGCACGGCAAGGGGGTCATCAAGGAAGAATTGCTTATTACGCCGAGCACGGCCGTTAAGAAAGCGATGCATACTTTGAAACCCGTAGTCTTTGACATGGGAGATAACGAACTCGCCCCAGAGCCATCTGGTGTCGCGGCAGCCGAGGGAATAAGAGCAGCTTGCAATATTCCACTTGTGAATCACGGCCGAGCCCTCGGAATTTTGTCGATCTTACGAGTAACAGAAACTCCGTTTACGCCGGAAGATGTTGATTTCCTGAGCCGCGCGTCAGGACAGATAGCGATCGCAGTTGAAAACGCCTTGGCCTACCGCGAGATTTCCGAACTGAAGGACAAGCTAGCCCAGGAGAAACTTTACCTGGAAGAAGAATTTCGCAGCGAGATGGGTTTCGAGCAGATCATTGGGAGCAGCGCGGCGTTGAAGCACGTTCTGCAACAGGTTGAAACAGTTGCGCCCAACGATTCCACGGTTCTGTTGCTTGGAGAAACCGGCACGGGAAAGGAGTTGATTGCTCGCGCGATTCACGACCGTAGCCGACGCAGACAGCGGACACTCGTGAAGCTGAACTGCGCTGCGATACCAACCGGGCTGCTGGAAAGCGAGTTGTTCGGGCATGAAAAGGGAGCGTTTACCGGCGCGATCAGCCAAAAAATTGGACGGCTGGAGCTTGCGGACCAGGGCACGCTGTTCTTGGATGAGGTGGGTGACATCCCGATAGAAATTCAGCCGAAGCTGCTGCGCGCTTTGCAGGAACGGGAATTCGAGCGTCTTGGCAGCACCCACACGCGAAAGGTGAATGTGCGCCTGGTCGCGGCTACGAACCGCGATCTCGAAAAGATGATTGCGGATCGAGAATTTCGCAGCGACCTGTACTACCGGTTGAATGTGTTTCCGATCCGCATTCCACCTTTGAGGGACCGCAGAGAGGACATTCCCCTGCTCGTCAGTTATTTCGTCCAAAAGTTCTCAAAGCAAATGCAAAAGAACGTTGAAGCGGTCCCCACGGCGGTAATGAAGGGGCTGACGGTCTGGGATTGGCCGGGGAACATTCGTGAACTTGAGAATTTCATTGAGCGCGCGGTGATCGTGACGCGGGGCAAGTCCCTTGAGGCGCCGCTCGGAGAACTGCGAAAGACGGACACGGATAAAGCCACGCACGTTGTCCACAAGGAACAGAAGCACATCGTTGAAGAAAGTAGCGATTGGCGAATCGACAAAAATGGCGTTGCTGAGGAGTATGCCAAGAAGCAGCGCGAAGAAATCGTACGCGCGCTATCGGCATGCAAGGGACGCGTCGGGGGTGCCGATGGTGCTGCGGCGCTCCTGGGAATGAATCGCACGACTCTCCTCTCTCGAATGAAGAAATTCGGCATCTACGCAAAGCAGTATGCTTAGTCTGCTGCCGGCCACCTTGTTGTAGCCCCGCCGTAGCCTCGACAGTTTCGACCCTTTCAACTTCTTCAACATCAACATTTTCGACTTCTCGTGATGTCTTCTTGAAAATTCAGCGGCTTACGGCTTCACGCCTTTGGCGCGAGCGTTGCCCTTACTGCATATGTAAGAACGTAGGCAGAGAGGTGGCGCTATGTCACTGGTTCTCGTATTCATCCATAACTGGCATGAGTCGTTTCGGGTGCTGCGCTACCGTAACGGATTCGGAATCCTGGATTCTGTGCGCTACGGCTTTTGGCTGGCGCACAAGTAGACCCGAAGGTGCTGCCGTGATTGACGCGCGTTCAGCGAATGCCAAACGAACCCTTTGTAGTGAGGAGAAGACTATGAAATTACGAGATCAGGCCACGAATGCTCAGAACACGCGGCCAAGCCGTTTCCGGTCGGACGTTCCGGAAGAAAGAGGCAAGAACGTGCCAACCCTGGACGAAATCCGTCGGCGAGTGCTTGAGATTCACATCGAACATGGCGGTCACGGTTACGATCTGCACGAGTACCTCGACGAGTGGCTGCAGGCCGAACGCGAGCTTCGGGAAAAGTACAACAGGAATAACGATGAAGGCGCAAACGAGAAATGAGATGGGCGTCCGTAAGGAACGCAGGGGAGAGGAGAAAATCGCATGCTCTTGACACTTGGATTTATTGGCAAATGGGCACAGTGGTATCGCGGCTTCGCTACCGCAAGGGCTTTGGGCGTTTTCATTCTATGCGGTATGGGCTGTGGCTGGCGCGCGGCTGAAGGTGAGGATGCACCATGGCTCGAATGGAAGCATTGAGCAGACGCTCGGATTTGCGAGCGCATTTGGCTAAGACACCCGGGAGCGAAAGCCTACTAGAGGTCGACGCGTGGATGCCGAGTGAAGTTAAGGCCATCTCCCCGTTGGTGGACCGCCTGATGCGGCTCATCGAGGGATCGCACTGCATCACGGGCGAGGAACACGCCGTCGAACTCGCGCTCAGGGAAGCTCTGAGCAACGCAGTCGTTCATGGCAACCGTCTGGATGCGCACAAGTTAGTTCACGTTCGCTGCCGCTGCAAGGTTGGCAAGGGAATCTCGTTGATCGTTTCAGACCAGGGTCAAGGCTTTGATGTGCGCAGCATTCCTGATCCCCTGGCTGTCGAAAATCTTGAAGCGGAGCACGGACGCGGCATCCACATCATGAAGTTGGCGATGGACCAGGTCGCGTTCGAACAGCGGGGCACCGAGGTTCACATGTGCAAGAGCTCAGCTCGCAATCCAAGAGTGGGTCCCCAGAGCGACTCATGTGGTTCTTAGGAGGCATTTATGGAGGCGCAAGAACGAATCGGCGCGTGGTGCGCTTGGGGCGTCATTTTCCTTTCCTGGATTGCGTTTTTCCTTGTGCTAGCGCTCATGTTCAGAGCTACCGGCTGCAATCGCAGCAGTAAAGCGGGAACTCAGAGCGTGGACATCGTCGCTGAATCGGTAGGCTTCGAGGCGAGATCTAAGAACGGCCCTTTGCAGCTAGTGCAACAAAGCTGTCTCAGCTCTCAGCCGGTATCGTCGTTCGGTTCTAAACGGCGAGAACGCCCGATGGTCACGGATCACGGTTTCCCCCACCGGGATTCGTGACTCGGAGGGCGGCTTGTCAAAGTTACGTGAAACCTTTGTAAGGGAGAAAGAATATGAAAACACAAAATCTGAAGACGAATGCTCATGACGTACCAACCGGCATTCTTCAGTCGGACTTTGCGGAAGAAGGAGGCAAGAACGGGCCAACGCCGGCCGAAATCCGCCAGCGAGCGTTTGAGATTCACATCGAACGCGGCGGAATTCACGGTTGCGACCTGGACGATTATCTGCAGGCGGAACGCGAGCTCCAGGAAAAGCACATCAAGAGCTCTCGCGAGTAACGCGAAAGACGAAGCCTGAAGGAGGCACAAATGCGAGTACAACAAAACGGGAAACACTTTTTATCGGCGTTGGTCGCAGCACTCCCTTCCATGGATATTACTTCCTTAGAGTGAGCGAGGACGCCGATATATCGGATGGGGCTGTGCTTTTCGTGGCCTATCCTGTCAAGTATCGCTTCTCCGGCGTGATGACGTTTGTTGTCACCTCAGATGACGTTGTCTTTCAAAAAGATCTCGTTCCCAACACACCAAGACTCGCCAGGGCCCTCGGCAAAGATAGGCCGGATTTGAGCTGGCAAGTTAGCGAGTAGGCGTAAGCACCAATTGCCGTGACGAGATCTGATCGCAGTTAAGCTGAGTAGCCGATTGACTGCCGAACCAAGAGCCCAGTTGGCGGCACCGACTGAGCTGCGGCTCGCATCGGTATCAACCGCACGACTCTCATCTCTCGCCGAAGAAACTGGCGTCGATCCCAGGCAGTACGTCTGAACCGTCGGATCTTAACCGCGTCCTCAACTATCGGAGTTGACCTCGACAGTTTCGACCCTTTCAACTTCTTCAACTTCGACACCTTCGACTCCTGGCGGTCTTCTCCCGAAAATTCAGCGACTTACAGTTCCCCACGTTTGGCTAAGACCTTGCCCTTATCTGACGCGTAGCGAAAAGGCGGTTTTCAAGCTGGGCTCGCCTTTCGCTGCCACATAGCTGATCAGGAGGCTTGCTATGAAGCACAAAGCAGAACCAACTATCGCTTGCGTGAGTGATCCTGCAGGCGAGCGAATGCTCGTAGTCGCCGCCAAGAACGGAGACCAACAGGCGTTTGAAACCCTGTTTAAACGTTACCAGCGAAAGACCCTCGGAGTTGTGCTGCGGTACACACGTGTGGTGGAGGACGCGGAAGACATCGTTCAGCAAAGCTTCTACAAGGCTTTCGCGCATTTGTGCCAGTTCCAAGGAGAATCCTCCTTCTCTACCTGGTTGACGCGCATCGCCATCAACGAAGCGCTTATGTTCCTACGACGCTTTGGTGCCGTGCGCGAGGTATCGATGGACGATATTCGCAACGCACAAGGAAGTGAAGCCAATTTGGAGATACCCGACTCTAATGCCGACCCGGAAACTCGCTGCTCGCAACGAGAGGAAGTGCGGATTCTATCGAAGACGGTTCGCAATCTGCGCCCGGGGCTGCGCACAACAATCGTGTTGAGAGAACTTCGTGAGTTATCTACGAGCGAGACGGCTCGTCGCATGGGGCTCTCGGTCGCCACAGTCAAAGCGCGCATATTTCGCGGGAAGCGGCAGCTCCGCCAAGAACTAAGGTTTTATCTGAAGCCCACTAGGAAGCCCGGGACAGATACCGACAGGCACGTCCACCCACGTCGCCTATGCGACGCTTCCGGTTTCTGAGGAAAACACCATGTTGAAGATCAGCTTTAGCGAAACACCTACGGAAGAAAAATGGACTCTAGAAGGCCGGCTTAGTGGGGCTTGGGTTCGAGAGCTAAGGGCGAGCTGGAAGAAGAACCACCAAACCGACGAGAAGCGTGCGTCCATCGTGGACCTGAGCGAAGTCACATTTATCGACAAGACTGGCGAGAGGTTGCTGCGCGTGTTGCGCAACGAAGGTGCGCAGTTCATCTCGGGCGGTTGCTATGTCCGGCACATTGTTGAGCAGCTGAAGGTCCGGCGGAAACGCAAGATTTCCAATCTGCTGGCTTCCTTTCTTGCGGTGTTCGGGTTGGTTCTGTTCGATACAACAGCAACAAAAGCACAAAGCACAACAGTGCTGGGAAGCGTGCCGAGCGGGCCAGCCAGAGATGAGCTTGTCCAGTTGACTCTCCGCGACGCCATCAAGATGGCGTTGCGATACAACCTCGGAGCGATCGAAAGCGGACAAAACGCGCAGATTGCTCGCGGTCAGCGGCTACTCGCGCTTAGCAATCTGCTGCCACAAGTCAGCGCCGGCGCATCCGAGACTGTCGAGCAACTGAACCTCGCGACGTTCGGGCTTAACGGGCTAAATACAGGAATTCCCACGATTGTTGGACCGTTCAGCTACAGCTCAGTGGATGCAAGCGTTAGCCAAACACTGTTCAGCTATGAATCCATCCAGCGCTTTCGCGCAGCCCGCACTGCTGAACAGGCCGCCCAACTCAGCTATCAGGACATCCTGGATGTGGTCACACTCACAGTTGGCAACGCCTATTTGCGGATCATCGAGGCCGACTCTCGAATTAAGGCGCAAGAAGCCCAGGTGCAGAATGCGAGAGCTCTTTACGATCGCGCGGCCGATCAAGTGCAGGCGGGTACGGCTCCACGAATCGACGCAACACGCACCGAAGTTCAGTTGCACACGGAGGAGTACAACTTAAGCATAGCCCGCAACAACTTCGCCATCGCAAAACTAGCTCTTGGACGTGCGATCGGACTGCCACTAGGGCAGCAGTATGAGCTGGCCGACTCACTCCCATATTCCGACATCACTCCGCTGAGCGTCGACGATGCCCTGCAAATTGCGTTCAAATCGCGCAGCGATTCTCGTTCCGCTGTCGACTCCCAAAAAGCTGCTGCGCAAACCCTTTCCGCTGCCAAAGGCGAACGGTATCCAACTGTGGCGGTTAACGGTAGCTACGGCGATAGTGGGCCGACGTTCGGCAACTCCCACGGAGATTTCACGTTTCAGGCGGGGATCAGGGTTCCCCTCTTCACCGGCGGACGGATTAAAGGTGATATCACGCAAGCCGAGGCCGCACTGCGTCAGCGGAAGGCCGAGGCGGAAAACATACGCGGACAGATCGACCAGGACGTCCGCACAGCCCTGCTGAATTTAAATGCCGCGAAAGAACAGGTTGAAGTCGCCAGGCAAAATGTCGAGCTTGCCAATGAGAGCCTTGCTCGGTCGAAAGACCGCTTCACTTCTGGAGTAACTGACAGTGTTGAAGTCGTCCAGGCCGAGCAGGCTCTCGCCAGCGCCAATGATCAATACATAACCAGCCTCTACAACCACAACTTCTCAAAACTTTCGCTGGCTCGTGCACTCGGAGTAGCACGCACGAGTTACGAACAATATCTAGGAGCAAAGTAATGCCGAACAAGAATGGTACGCAAACCATGGAACCTGATGAAAAGCTAACAATTAATCTTGCGGACGATAAAGCCGGTCCACCGTCGAAAGAGAGAACCGACAAACCGTCAACAAGCCGGCGCAAGAAAGCCATCGTGATTTCGGCAGTGATCGTGGTTGCCACCATAGCCGCGTATTTGGCGTGGAATGCTTTTCGCTACGAAGACACCGATGATGCGCAGATAGACGGGCACATCATGCCCTTGAGCGCGCGCATCAACGGCCAAGTTCTCAAAGTGAATTTCGTTGAGGGCCAGTTGGTTCATGAGGGCGACGTGCTCGTGATCATCGATCCCGAAGATTACAAGATTGCCGTGATTCAGGCCCAGGCGGCGCTGGAGGACGCGAGAGCCAGCGCCACGAGCTCCCACTGGTACGTGCCCATCACTTCGGTGACGACCCAAAGCAATCTCGATTCGGCGCAGACCGCCGTGGTCAACGCAGAGGCGGGGCTCCGGGCAGCCGAGCAAAACCACGAGTCGGTTAAGGCGTCGCTGACGCAGGCCGAGGCTAATGCGGTCAAGAGTGACGCGGACCTCGAACGCGCCAAACAACTCGTAGCGAAAGAAGATATCTCGCGCCAGCAATACGATCAGGCGGTCGCGACAGCAACGGCAAACCGGGCCGCAGTCGCTTCAGTGGCCGCCGCACTACTGGCCGCCCAGCAGGCCGTGCGTCAGGCGGAAGGGAAACTCTTGCAGTCCAAGGCCGATCTGCGCAGCGCGCAAACCGCGCCGCAACAGGTATCCCTGAGGCGCGCCCAGGCGGACGCTGCGGATGCACAGGTCGACCAACGCCGCGCTCAATTGGCCCAAGCGCAGCTGAATTTCAGCTACACCATCATTCGCTCGCCGGTGACGGGAATCATTGGAAAGAAGAGCGCTGAAGTTGGTCAGAACGTGAGTGTTGGCCAGGAGATGCTGGAAGTTGCGCCGCTCGATGACGTCTGGGTTACCGCCAATTTCAAGGAAACCCAGCTCGAGCATATGCGACCTGGGCAGCGCGTGAAAATCAAGGTGGATGCCTACGGGCGTACGTGGTACGGACGCGTGTCCAACATGGGCGGCGGCACGGGGTCGGTTTTTAGTCTGCTGCCTCCGGAGAATGCGACAGGCAATTACGTGAAGGTGGTGCAGAGGGTGCCGGTGCGCATCGATTTCGACCGCACGGAGGGACAGGACTTCAACGCAGAGGGACTGTTGAAGCCGGGATTGTCAGTCTTGCCGGACGTGAGGGTGCGATGAGCACAGCGGGCGCTCTGACGGCCGAGCAACCGACGTCGCAGCCAACGATCAGCCCGTGGATCATCGGGGTCGCGGTCTCGCTGGCCGCGTTCATGGAGGCGCTCGATACCAGCATAGCGAACGTGGCCCTTCCACACATCGCAGGCAGCATGGGCGCGAGCAATGATGAGAGCACTTGGGTCTTGACCAGTTACCTGGTGTCGAACGCCGTCGTGCTTCCGATCAGCGGATTCCTCGTTGGCTGGCTCGGACGCAAGCGTTTCTTTCTGATTTGCGTCGCCTTTTTTACAGCTAGCTCGTTTTTGTGCGGCGTCGCGCCGAGCCTCGGCACGCTGCTTCTTTTCCGAGTGCTGCAAGGCGCCTTCGGTGGCGGACTGCAGCCGATGACGCAGGCAATCCTGGCGGACACTTTCCCGCCGGAGAAACGCGGGTTGGCCTTCGCATTGTATGGAATCACGGTCATTTGTGGCCCCGCCATTGGTCCCACGCTGGGCGGTTGGATTACCGATAACTATTCCTGGCGCTGGATTTTTTATATCAACGTTCCCGTGGGAATTCTGGCTGTCTTGCTGGTTTCTCAGCTACTCGAAGATCCACCCTACTTGTCTCGTCTGAAAGCTACGATGGCGAAATTCGACTACATTGGGTTTGGCCTACTCGCCGTCGGTGTAGGCGCTCTCCAGGTTGCGTTGGACAAGGGACAAGAAGACGATTGGTTCGGGTCGCGGTTCATTACCACGCTGATCATTCTTGCCGCCGTCGGGTTGGTATCCCTCGTTATCTGGGAGTGGAGCCACAAGGACCCCATTGTGGATGTCCATCTGTTCAAAGGGTTTAATTTTGCAAGCTGCAATCTGATGATGTTCGTGCTTGGCGCCGTTCTGTTCAGTTCCACCGTCCTTCTTCCCCAGTTCTTGCAAACGCTCATGGGTTACACGGCGCAAAAGGCCGGCATGGTCATCTCGATGGCGGCTATTCTTCTGGTCTTTCTATTACCGTTGGTCGGGCGCCTCGCCGGACACTTTCAGGCCCGGCACCTTCTCGCTTTCGGCTGGATCGCGCTCGCTGTGGCCATGTATTTCTCATGCAGACACATCGATCTACTCATCAGCTTTCGTTCTGCCGCGTGGATGCGCATTTGGCAGTATCTCCCGGTTGGATTTTTATTCGTTCCGCTCACGATGGCTGCCTATGTCGGCCTGCCGGAGTCGAAAAGCAACGCTGCGGCCGGTTTGATCAACTTCACGCGCAATATCGGGCAGAGCGTAGGAACTTCGGCTGTGACTACGTTGCTTGCTCGCCGAGGTCAATACCATCAGTCCGTTCTCGCCGAGTACACACGCTCTCATCGGTTCGATGCGGCCGTCGCAGGCTTGACGAGCCGTTTGACTCATGTAGGTCTAAACATGCACTCAGCTCACCAACAGGCGCTGGCAAGGATGTACAGCACGGTAATTGCACAGGCTCAAGCCTTGTCTTACGTCGATATCTACTGGCTGCTCGCAGCGACCTCCGCGCTCATGTTTCTGTTGTGCTTTCTGCTAGCTAAGAACGAGCCCGGCAAAGACGGTCAAGTCGCCGTTCACTGAAGATTGCTCTTGAGCAATGGCTTTAATTCGCGAAATCGGCACAGCGATTTGTATCGTGATAATCGCACTGTGGCTGCAGCGCACCTGAAGGTGGTTGAGATGTTCGGCCGGCGGTGAAAACAGGTTTTGTTCCTTGTGTTCCCACGCGGAGGAAGCGGAGACTTTAAGTGCTTGATTTGATGGAGCGGCCTATCGGAATCGAACCGACACCTGAACCTTGGCAAGGTTCCGTACTACCACTATACTAAGGCCGCTCAACGACTCTCTTTTTATAGCATGACCACAGGGCAGCGACAAGCCTCGCCTGCCTTCTCCGGCGAAAAGCCAAACAAGCCCGACCCTTCCATCGTCAGGAAACCTGCGTAATCCGCGCGGACTTCACCACCGGCGAGCGCCGCTGCCGTTCGGCAAAGCGCGCCGCTTTGTCCTTATCCGTATAAACACGCCCGAACTTCTCGCCATCCGCATAGTAAACGCTGACCAGGTAATGATGATGTTTGCGCCGGCGGTCCTTGCTGAATGAGGTCTTCCCTCTCGTTGAACTTTTTTTAGTCGCTGTTTTTGTCAAAGTAGCCATCCCTGTCGCTTGAACATTCACACAACACTATGTCAGCAGCGCGGGTGCCGCACAAGTACCGGAAAAGATAGTAGCACGCGTTCCATTACAGCAGAAGAAGGGTGTGCGACGGAAATGGATGCCGAGTCACGTGATGCGCGAATGACCGTCCCTCGCGCCACCCATCGGAAAACACCTCACTCTGCAAGCTCTAAAGGAATGGAAAACAACGAAGAGTCCCACCCGCACATCAAAGATAAGGCGGGGATTCGGGCAGTGCCGCAGAGGCCATCGGCAGGCCAATTTGGCAAAGAACTTATTGTTTGCCATGAAACATTTCCCGAGTTTTTACGTCTTTATGGGAGAGGGAGAGATAAGCTGAATGTGGCGGAAAAACCCAATGATGCTCACAATCGCAAAAAAACCGCCCCTTGTGGAAGATCTGCGCAACCATTCGCAGGAACAGATTGATGAACTGCGTCTACTTCTCAATGCGGGGGCCCCGTCGCGGCCCGATCCGCGCCGGCCTGGCTTTTATGAAATCGAAGGACTTTCGAACACCTATTACGTGTTCAAGTATCCCACGGGTACCAAGGTGCTCCTCCTCGGCGTCTGGGAACGCGAAAGTGACCCAGTCGCCACGATGGTGGCGTGCTCCTGCCCGGCCGCGTAATTCTATTTTCGTTTTTCCATGAGAGCAAGCAACCAAAATTGCCCCGGTCACAACCGGGGCAATTTTTTAGTCCTCCTCCAGATCCAGAGCCGCTGAGTTAATGCAATAACGCATCCCGGTTGGCTGCGGTCCATCCTCAAAAACATGACCTAAATGCGCATCGCACTTGCTGCATTTCACCTCCGTGCGCCGCATCCCATGAGTCGTGTCCGTCTCCGCTTCCACAGCCTCCTCTTTGAGAGGAGCATAGAAACTGGGCCACCCGGAGCCCGAGTGGTACTTTGTATCAGAACGAAACAACGGCTGGCCGCAGCAGACGCACTTATAAGTCCCCGCGGTTTCTGTGTCTTCGTACTCCCCGGTGAAGGGCGGCTCCGTGCCCTTTTGCCTGGTCACATAATACTGATTCTGCGAGAGTTGTTTCTTCCACTCTGCGTTGTCCTTACGAATCTTCTCTTCCATGCGTTCTCCCTGTGCCCACATCCACTCTGGTACATCCCGTGCAATATCAGATTCAGCGCACCTGCTTGAAGTTTCATCCGTGTGCCCGAATACTGGGTGTGTACAAATACAAAGACATGAACTCCCCCATGAAGGAAGCTGTACCCACTAAATATCCGGAGAAGCGCCGCGGCCGCAGGGCCAAGATGTCGCGGCCGGTCCGCGTAAGGCCTTCCGAGCCTCGGGACGAGCACTTCGAGGATTTGCCCATCAGCGTGAACGCCTCCAAAGACGGCATTTACTTCGTCACGCGGCTCAAGGCCTACTATAAAGGGATGCGCATATTCGTGACGTTTCCTTTCAATTCGCCCCACGATCCCATGAACTGCGAATACATCGCGGAAGTCGTGCGTGTGGAAGAGCTGCCCAAGGACAAGTTTGGCGTCGCTGTGCACCTGAAAATGTCTGTGAACTACGGCTCTTGACCTTGGTTGGGGAAAATCGCGCCGTTCCTAACTTCTCCTCCCTATCCAGTATTCTCCGTCAGATCAGCTTGTCGACCATTTCCGCCCTCATCTGCCAGTCGTTGTGATTCACGAGGCCACTCTCAGGTAGAATCTGCGCAGGACTGAGGGACAGTTGCGCGGGCACTGTTGACCACGCGGGGGAAGATTTGAACTCCTCGGGAAGACTACGATGAAAGCCAGTTTGCCTGTGCGGCGCGCCATTCTCGAACGCCGCACTTATGAGGCGCCTGCCGAGGGGCGCTCCGGCAAGTTGCGCCTGGACTTCAATGAGAACACCACCGGCTGCTCTCCGGCGGTACGGCGTGCGCTGGCAAATCTCACTTCTAAAAAAATCGCCATGTACCCGGAGTATCAGGCGTCAACGCGCTGCCTGGCTCGCTTTTTTCATGTGCGCCCCGAGGAACTCCTGCTCGCCAATGGCGGGGACGACGCGCTGCGCGTTTTCTTTGACACCTTTGTGGACGCCGGAAGCAGCATCTTGATTTGCGAGCCGACATTCCCGATGTACCGCTACTACGCGGAGATCTATGGCGCGCGTATCTCCGTTCTTCGCTACGGAAAACAGATGGAGTTCCCGGTGGATGACGCGGTCGCCGCCCTGCGCAGAAAGCCTCGCGTTCTATTTATCGCCAACCCCAACAACCCAACCGGCACGCTTCTTGGGCATCCAGAGTTGCGCACGATCTTGCATGCCGCCGCACGAACCGCGGTTGTCATTGATGAAGCTTATGCGGAATTTTCCGGGGTTTCTGTTGTGCCGTGGATTCGCAAATATCCTCAATTGTTTGTCGCTCGGACTTTTTCAAAGGTCGCCGGGCTTGCCGCCCTCCGCCTCGGAGCGGTCATCGGCTGCCGGGAATCGCTTGCCTTGGTCCGCCGCGCCATGCCTCCCTTCCCCGTCAATCTAGCCGCGCTGGTTGCGGCCGAGGCCGCAGTGGCGGACCGCGCCACAATGCGCCGCCACGTAAATGAAGTGAAACACCTGCGCGTCTGGTTCGCTGCGGAACTGAAGAAGCTCAATGTGAAGACGTATTCCAGCGCGGGGAATTTTCTTCTGGCAAACTTTGGAACTGGCGGGCCGGCTTTGATTCGAAAGCTCGACAAGCAAGGAATTCTGCTGCGCGATCGAAGTCATGACATCGCACCTGGCTTCGTCCGCATCACCATTGGAACATCGGCGGAGATGCGCCGTCTTCTGAAAGCCATTCGAAGTCAATGGTCTGCGCGGACTTAAGGAAAGCGTTCGCAGGCAGCCAATGAGAAGGATTAAGCGTACCATTGACGAGTCTGAAAGTACTGCGTTCATGAACCCCCCGTGCTAGTCTTTCCGGCACCATGGAACTTACGGTCTTAGGCAAAAACATCGTCGGTAAACGCGCGAGGTGGTTTGTTCTGGGAGCCGTGATGTCGTGCACCTGTTTCTCTTCGGACGCTGCCCCGCAAGGTCAATCCGTAGGACCGGCGGCATCACTGACCCCGGAACTCAGGACTAAAATTGACCAGCTCTCGAATCTTCAAAAAAACTTCAGCAAAACCAAGAATATGAACGGTCCAGGCGTGAAGCTTTCTCTAAAGGAGGTTGAACGCACTAAGACAACGGATCGTACCTTGGTAACGTATAGGCTTTTTGCGGAAGGGCTTCCGAAAGACGAGATTTACACACTTTTCCTAATTCAAATAGATGGCTCCATTGTGAAGAACCTGGAAGGGGTCACATTGGACTCCGCCGGACAGGCGGTCTGTGCGGGGCATGAAGGCACGTGCCATGGCGACGCTCCAAACGATCCAATTGATCTGATTGTCTTCGCGGGTAAGGGCGAAGCCAAGCGATTCGCGCTTGTTTCTGACGAGAACGCTCAGACGAAGGGTTTCGTATCGGTACAGCCCTTTCCAAACGTCATCACAGACAAGGCTTGTAAACTGGAATCTGTTTTAGGCACCCCCAACGGTGAATTAATTTTCATTCAGGCAACCGGCTTTGAACCCAACTCTGCACTAACAATCAACTCTCAGTCATACGACGAAAAGCATGATTACGCAGCCAAGGCGGATACCGACGGGACTTACTTTGCAGCTTTGCTCCCGGCCGTATCTGGGAAAAAGTCGGGAAAAACGGTTGTCGAGGTGAAATCCGCAAGCTGCAGTCCCAAACTCCATTTTCAATGGGGAGAGAACTCCTATCATCTGGAATAGATCACGGCCGTGTCGCAGAGGATGGACGGGATCCCTGAGATGGGTATTGATAAATCATCTCACTGCCAGTAATCGCCGCTGGCAGCAACCCCCGAGCGACCTCGCCCGAGCGACGCCAGCTTCGGACGTTCCGCTTGGCCCACCGACCTGATAAACATGAAAACGACCGCCAGCTCTGAAACCCGCCTAGTACGTCAGATAGGATTAACTATGCGAGCCGTGGTCATTTTTAGTTGGTTCACGATACTTATCACTTGGCATTTCCACCAGATTCCGCAGTCTGTCGCGACGGGTGCATTTGAATTATTTAGAGTCGTCACGGTTGTTGCAACGCTCTGGCTCATTGCAGAAATGGCAGAAGCAATAGCGGGGCGAACTAGTTTCGGCAACGCCGGGATTGATGCGTTGCTCATATTGTCGATGTACTTTTTTTGGTTTCTAGTTATTCTAAGCAGCTTCTAATGCCACCAGACCCGGACCGCGAAACACGAATGACTTTCTTGCATATAAGTCCTTTCGTGGGAAGTTGTTCTGCACTTAATCATTTTCACTTGGATGTATCCCGGAGCTTCAGCGCAGGTATGCGTCCGTGATGTACTGCTGCACCATCCGCTGCGTGTTGAAAAACGAACCGTTGATGGCTATGGCGTGCTGCATCACTCCCAGGAATTTACTGCGCTCGTTGTAATACATCGGCAAAATCACATCTTCCAGCTTGGAATAGAGGGATTCGGCCTCCGCGGCATTGTCCGTTGGAGCCCCGCCGCCGGCCGCGCGACGCGACTCTCCGATCGACCAGCCCGTCACGCCTTCGATGTGCCCTTCCACCCACCAGCCATCCAGAATGCTCAGGCTCGGCACGCCGTTTAGCGCAGACTTCATGCCACTCGTCCCGGATGCCTCCAGCGGAAATTGCGGCGTGTTCAGCCACAAGTCCACGCCGGAAGTAATTTTTCCTCCCAGGTCCAGGTTGTAATCGTCCAGGAAAACCACCGGAACGGTTTTCCGCAAAGCTTTTTTCGCCTGGAAAATATGGCGAATAATATCCTTCCCGCCCCCGTCATTGGGATGCGCTTTCCCCGCATAGATAATCTGGAAGAGACCCGCGTTCTTGGCAATCTGCCGCAACCGGTTGAGATCCGCAAGAATCAGGTCGGCCCGTTTATATCCCGTTGCCCGGCGCGCAAACCCAACCGTGAAAACCTCCGGATCGAAATTTAACCCGGTCTTCTTGCGTACCTCTTCGAACAATTCGTGTTTGGCGATAAGATGCGACGCCCAGACCTCTTCCGCCGGCAATCCCAGCGCTCCGCGGAGACTGTAATTGTCCTCGCGCCAGTTCGGAATATAGCGGTCAAAAAGCTGCTGAAATGCCGGCGAAGTCCAGGTGCCGGCGTGCACTCCGTTGGTGATGGCTTCGATGGGGACTTCCGGAAACATCTGCCGCGACGTTTCTCCGTGCTGCTTGGCCACGCCATTCACATAGGTGCTCAGGCCCAGCGCGAGCTGCGTCATATTCAGCGAAGCGCCGCCTCTCGCTGCTTCCTGCAAGTCTGGAAAATTCTGCCCCGCCTGTAAAACGCGTTTCATCAAATCCGCTGAGGAAGTGTCTTTCAGGTCAAGGAATTCCTTCTGGTTGGGAAACGCCCGGGTCAGAAATTCCATCGGAAAGCGGTCGTGGCCCGCGGGGACCGGAGTGTGCGTCGTAAACACACACTTGCTCCGCACTTTTTCAATGTCTTCGCCCCGGATGGATGTTCGGCCCGCCTTCTCCGCTTCCTCGCGCAGGAGTTGCAGCGCAAGCAGCGCCGCATGCCCCTCGTTCATGTGATAGCGGGTCAGCTCGTTGTAACCCAGCGCGCGTAGCATTCGAACGCCCCCGATACCCAGCAATACTTCCTGGCAGAGCCGGTAGTAGGAGTCGCCTCCGTACAGCGTGCCCGTAAGATTGCGGTCGACGGCCGCATTCGAATCCAGATCGGCGTCGAGAAAATACACCGGTACTTCAAATCCGCGCACTCCCTTTACCGCGTACCGCCAGCTGCGGAGCTCCACCCGGCGATCTTCGAGCGTGACGCTGGTCCGCTCGGGCTCTTCCTCCAGGAATTTTTCGACCGCCCACTCCACCGGCTCTTCTGTCTGTGTCCCGTCTTCCGCAAGCCGCTGCGTAAAATATCCTCTTCGATAAAGCAGCGACACCGCCACCATGGGCAGCCGCAAATCGGCCGCCGCTCGTATCGTGTCGCCCGCCAGAACGCCCAGGCCGCCGCTGTAGCTCGGCATGTCGTTTTCCAGCGCAATCTCCATCGAAAAGTACGCCACGATGCGCTTGATTGAATTTGCTTTGCTTGCCATCTCTCTCGTTTCTCTGTAGGGCGCGGAGCTGCCGCTGCCGTGTGGGAAAAATCTGCTTTCTTAAACTTCTTATTGTCCGGGAATCGCGCCGTGCAAGCAAGTAAGCAGAAAAAATTGATTTCCTGGCCGTTTTCCCCGCTTGCCCGATGCGCCGCGCCGGGATTCGCAGCCGCGCTCGCCGGTTTACCCGCGGGAGTTTTTCGCGGGCTGTTTCACTGCTTCCTTCAGCGCCACTACGCGCTCGATCTCCTGGCGGATCGATTGCGCGCTGACCGGCTTCACCACGAACCCATCCATTCCCGTCTCGCGGCACTTGCGGCGGTCCTCTTCGAATGCATTCGCGGTCATGGCCACGATGAGCACGTGCTTGCCGCTGGCCTTCTCCATCAATCGAATCGCCCGCGTAGCTGCAAGCCCGTCCATGTTCGGCATTTGCATGTCCATGGCAATCAGATCGATCTGATATTCCTCCATGAGCCGGAGCACGGCTTTCCCATCGTCCGCCACGATTACCAGGTGCCCCATCTTTTCCAGGAGCCTCGAAATCAGCCGCTGGTTCACGAGATTGTCTTCCGCCACCAGCACTTGCAGGCCTGCCCCCGTAGGAGCGGAGATCCTTTCCTTTTCCCGCGGCAACTCCTGCTCTGCCTTCCCGCGCGTCGAATGCAACGCTTCCAATAGTGCTGCGCGCCGGATGGGCTTCAAGACCGTCCCGGCGATTCCCATCCGCTCGCATTCGAATCGCTCCTCCATCCTCAATGGCCGGCTCAGCATCAGGATGACTTGCGGCGAACCAGCACCCGGATTCTTCCGTTTCGTCTCAACTGCGGCAACGGTTTCGAATCCCGGCATTCCTTGGTCCAGTAACACCGCGAAAAAAGGTTGTTCCTTCGCGTTTGCCCTTGCCAGCGCTTCCGCACTGCGTTCCGCCAGCACAGGGATCAGATTCCACCGTAGAAGCAGTCGTTCAAGAAGTTTGCGGTTCGTTTCGTTGTCGTCCGCAACGAGAATTCGGCGCCCGGAAATGTCGGTTTGCCCGAGCTTCAGTGGCGCCTCGGTCTGCCCAACTGCGCCCGGAAGCAATCTCACTTGGAAGTGAAAGCTGCTGCCCTTGCCCTCCTCGCTCTCTACCCATAGGCGCCCTCCCATCAATTTCACCAAGCGCTCCGAAATCGACAGGCCCAGGCCGGTCCCGCCGAATCGGCGCGTCGTGGACATGTCTGCTTGTGAAAAAGCTTCGAAAATCTTTTTCTGGTTCTCCGGTGAGATGCCGATGCCTGTGTCGGACACCGTAAATTGAATAAGAAATTTTTCTTCCGAGGGCGCTCCGCATTGCACTCGAATCCCCACCTCGCCTCGGCTGGTGAATTTGATGGCATTTCCTGCCAGATTGATCAGCACCTGGCGCAGGCGCGTCGCATCGCCGCGAACGGACGATGGGACGCCGGCTTCTACATCCCAGACGAGTTCGACACCCTTCTGCTGCGCAATGCTGGCTAGCGGTTTCAACGCTTCCTCAATGCAATCCTCAATGGAGAATTCCGAGGTTTCCAATTCCAGTTTGCCGGCTTCGATCTTCGATAAATCGAGAATGTCGTTGAGAAGCGTCAGCAACGATTCTCCGGACGATTTCACCATCTCCAGATACTCGCGTTGCTCCGGACTGAGCTCGGAGTCCAACGCCAGCGCCGTCATCCCCAGGATGCCGTTCATGGGCGTCCGGATTTCGTGGCTCATGTTCGCTAGGAATTCGCTCTTCGCGCGATTTGCCGCTTCCGCTTCTTCCTTGGCCCGGAGCAAGGCCTTTTCCGCCCTTTTTCGCTCGGTCGAGTCCACAAACGTCACCACACATCCGCGCAATTGGCCTTCGTGAACGATCGGGTGGGACAACACTTCGACAGCAAGGCTGCTTCCATCCGCGCGCCAGAAAAGTTCTTCGGGCCCATGCCATTTTCGTCCGTTCACCAAAGCCTGCCCCAGCGGGCATTCGGCGGCAGGATACGGCCGTCCATCCGGCCGCGTATGGTGCAGCAAGTCGTGAACGTTTTTTCCCAGCACCTCTTCGCGTGATTCATAACCCATCAATCGAAGAAATGCCGGATTGCAGAACGTGCAGGAAAACGACAGGTCGGCTCCGTAAATCGCTTCGCCGGTGGACTCCAGCAATAGCCGGATGCGCTCTTCTTCCTCCGAGAGGCGGCGTTCAGAATTATCCCGCTCGGTGATCAACGTCCCCAGCACCAGCCCCGTGAGCGAAAGAATCAGCATCAGGAATTGCAGCATCGCGAGTTGCCCGAGATCCTGCGGGTGCATTCGAAGAATCGCGACGATGCCGAAGTCCAGCGCCAGAATTCCAGCGGTCGCGCCGCGCAATCCCCGGCGCACCGCGATCCAGATGATCGGAAGAAAAAAAAGATAGAACAGCTCGGAACGCCGCGAAAAGTCTCCCTCAAAAACAATCCACAGCGCCACAGCGATGCTCGCCATGAAAAAGAACGATTCGAACCGTCTGCGCGAAGGATGCAGCTCTCGATGGTCTTCGAACGTTGCATTCGAATGCCCGGCTGCTGCGGGACTCTCCATCCTGCAAAATCTCCGCAGCCACGGGATCACAAATACCAGCAAAAATGGAGTCAGGCTTGCGAGCGCCACCGCGTCGCCCACCCACCAGTTGAACGAGGCTTTCAGATATTCCGCGGCTTTGATCTGATGATCAGCCACGTACATCCCCACGCCCGCCAGGGCGACGATGCAAGATGCAGTCAACGAAACGAAAAGCAGCCGCAACGTGTCACGCATGGTACGAAGCTGCCAGTCGATCTTGAATACCCTTCGCAAAAAAATCGCCGCCACCTAGTAACCGCACGAAACGACCGGGGTAACACCTAAAAATGAAAAGGTGGACACTCGTTGGTGATAGTTCACCAATCCGGAAAGAAATCCGCCCAGCATCACCAATGGGACGTAGCCGCTCCCGAACGTAATTAACATCGCCAGATTCAGCCCGGCCGGCGGATACCATGCACTGATTCCCGACCACAATTGAAAAAATACTGCCGAGCGATCCAGCAGGACGTAAAGAACCACAAAGCCCACCGCGACGCACAAGCGCCGCGCCCGGGTGGATTGCAATATCTTGTGGAATTTCCTCGACATTGGCGAACTTCCGTCTCCCGCCGCAAGCGCGTTCATTCGAACGCTCGAAGCTGGTGTCGCATACTGAACCACCGTGGTCTCACGGTGTACCCCGATAGAACGCTCTCCATTGGCTGAGTGACCTTGTTTTTCTGATTTCTCGTCCATCTGCAACCCTTCAGAACAAGGCAAAGCGAGCGCCATCAACGTGCCGCGCTCAGAGCGCTGGCTCGCCTGGCACACCAGCATCCCGGCCCGGTCGACTATTGAGCGTTCGGCGTACCAAACTATGAAATAGTGAGTGTAAGAATCGTTAGAGATTTCCAATTTTTGCGGCGGGTCGCACAATCCTTCTGATATATCCTTGCAGCGATGCGGACGATACGAAGAAAGTGCGCGGGAAGATTCGTGATGCCAGTGCGTTTTGCTTCTTTGGCTCGGGCGAAGAATCGAGTTCGATCTAATTTCGTAAAACTGGCGATTCTCTTTTTTCTTTCGTTTTCAATCTTGGGAACTCTTTCTGCGGAGCCGCAGGAAGCAATTTCCTCACTGAGAAAAGAGGCGCGGGCTTCCGCCGCGAGGGGCGAAGCTGAACAGGCGGAAGAAAACTATCGATTGGCGCTAGCGGAAACGCCGCGCGACGCGGGACTCAATCTGGAAATCGCACGATTTTTCGCGAGCCAAAAGAAATATCCCGCAGCCATCGAAATGTACCGGCGCGCACTACTTCTCTCGCCAGGCAACCAGGCCGCGTCGATGGGACTTTCCGAAGCGTATCGCGGCGTGCACAACTACGACGAAGCTCGATCCATTCTACAGGCGGCGCGGCGGCAGCATCCGAAAAGCGTTGCGGTTCTCAGTGCCCTGGGGAGCCTGGAGATCGAATCGGAATCTTATGACGCCGCCATTGAAGCGATGCGCGCGGCGCTCGCGCTTGCGCCCAACGACGTGAAGCTGCGAAACCTGCTCGGGACGGCGTATATGGGCAAAGGAGACACAGCGGCGGCACTGGTGGAATTCGAGAAAGTTCTGGCGCGGGATCCGGAGAATCAATTGGCGCATTATTCGCGCGCGCAGATTTTCGCGGACACGGATCAAAATGAAAAAGCGCTGGTGGACGCGGAGAAAGTTGTAGCGGCTAAGCCGGAGTATTTGCCAGGACGGGTGCTGCTAGCAAAAGTCCTGGTGCGGTTGAAACAATGCGCGCGGGCAGTGGAAGTGTTGCGGCCGGCGGTGAATCCGCCGGTACTGGAGACGCAAGCGCTTTTCCTGCTGGGGAATGCTTACGAATGCGCGGGACAGCCGGAACTCGCGGCGGGAGTGCGAGAAGAATTTGCAGCGGCTTCGCAGCAGGATCGCCGGCGCGCGGAAAACGAAACGCAATCGAAGCACCTGGTCGAACAGGCGAATGCACTGGCGCGGCGAAACAAATTTGCGGAAGCGCTGGAATTGCTGAAACAGGCGCTGGAAAAAAATCCGAAGAACGCGTTTGCCTATTCGCAGCAAGCGAAGATTTATTTTTCGATGAGGCAGGTAGGCCAGGCGCGCGATGCGATCGCGCAGGCGCTGGCGATTCAGCCCTTCCAGCCGGATTTTCTTTATGTGGCCGGCGTGATTGCGGCGCAAGCGGGAGAACAGGATGAGGCACTGGCGGCGTTTGAAAAGGCGACGCAAATAAATCCGAAGGAAGCGGATGCGTATTTTGAGATTGGACGCATCTGGCTGCAGCGGAAAGAGAGAGCGAAAGCGCTGGCGGCGTTTCGGAAGGCTTCGGAGCTGGATCCAGGGGATGCGGATTACAAACGCGCGGTCGCTGAAATATCTGGCCAAGAAGAAATGAAGAAGCAGAATTAACGCAGAGACACAGAGGGCGCAGAGAAGAAAGAGCGGGACGAATTGGGTTCATTTGGGATTCGGCTTTTCCGTGTATGCGTTGGGAGTGGGGCGGGTGAGCAGGTCGACGTATTCCTTGTAAAATTTTTCTTTGTCGAGGTCCTGCTGGACTTCGATGAGCTGTTCGCCCATGCCGGGTTGCTGGCCGGGGGCCCAGGCGAGGGTGTCACCGTACGATGCGCCGTGATCCAGTTCGACGTCGAGATAGAGTTTTTGCCACTTCGTGATGATGGAGGGGTCCAGCCAGGCGACCGCGGCAAGCTCATCCCAGAGATAGTTGGCTTCGGCGTATTTTGCGACGTACTGCGCCGCGGGGGTTGGGCTTTTCGCCACCTGGGCGATCAGATTCTTTTCCATGCGCGTCTTCACGGAGATGTCCACCGTGGTGAGGACGAAGCGCGGCCAGTGGGCGTGGAGGACCGCGCGAGTAGCTTCCGGATCCATCCAGAAATTAAATTCGCGCCTGGGACTGAGCGCAAATTCGTGATCATCGGTTTGCGGATTGATGCTGCCACCCATGACGATGAGCTCTTTGGTGAGCTCGGCAAAATGGGGATCGAGGGCGATGGCGAGAGCGAGGTCGGTCATCGGGCCCGCGGCGTAGACGGTGACTTCATGCGGATACTTGCTCACCATGCGCACCATGAAATGGGCCGCGTCTTCGGTGGACGCTTTCGTGGTAGGTGCGCCTTCCGGCATAGGCGGGATTTCGTAGGGACCATGGACGGCGTGGCCCTTGGCGAAATTCCATGCGCCCTGGTAGACGACTTTGCCGTAGAGCGTTTCCCACTTGGCGATGTACTCCTTACTGTTGACGAGCGGAAAGGCGGCGCCGGGAACGACGGGAATGTCGGTGCGGCCGATGATTTCCAGGAGGCGGAGGGTGTGTTGCACTTCCTCGTCGCGCCAGGCGTCCCCGGTGAGGACGGTGATGCCCAGGACGTCGGTGTCCGGTGAATTGATGAGCGCAAGGATGGCTTGCATGTCCGTGCCGCCGGGGCCGGCGGCGTCCTGATCGATGATGACCTTGCGCCTGGCTTGCGCGGAAGCCAGCGGCGAAAGAAATGCGGCGAGCAATAGAAGCAAGAGATAGTTTCGCGAGACGATGCTGCGGCGGATTTTCCTGGTTAGCAATTTACCCCCTAATCCCCATTTTTTTTGCATCTGCGCATTCTAAAGGACTTTAAGTGCTGTGTTTTTGGAACTGCGCATTCCAAACGAGTTATGGGCGCGTTTTTCGGATCTGCGCATTGTAAAGGAGTTAGTAGAACATAGGTTGAGATCCTTCGGCTGCGAGCCAATACCCCGGTATTTTTGCCATACTTACGGGGAGGCCCATATGTGTTGCATTTAAAGGGAGTTATGGGGATAGCGGAAGGGATGTCAGCACGTCGCAAGGGCTGAACGGCAAAACGTCGGGAAGGGGAGGGACTGGGAGTGGCTGCGCTGGGAGGGGAATTTCGTGTTCGGAGATAGGGAGCGAAGATCACAGGGGATGGTAGCACGATATATACCCACTGTCAACTGCTAACTACTTAGTGATTCGAATGGGTGTGGGGGTTGGGACACAAGGGGGCTTAAGTTGGGGGATGGAAAGGGTTTGCGAGAGGGGTGCAATTCGAAGGAGTTGTGGAAAAGTGTTCAATGGCGTTGAAAGAATATCGAGGAAGATTCAAAAACCGCACTCTTAAACCCAAAGGGATGCGGCACCCAAAACCGCCCTGGTGGAATTAGGGCGTGCCAACCGCCGACACCCCACTCGTCCTAGTGGTCTATGTCTGCCCCACCCGCCAAATTATCTTTGCGGGGGATGGAGTTTCTGCAAAGCGTCTCTCGCGGCAGCCCTCACATCGGCGGGTTGATTCGGGTCATTGGCCAGTCGTTGTAGGACGGGTTCGGCCTGTTGCAGGCCATCCTCAACTTTCATAAGATTTTGTATGGCCGAGTCCTGGAGCGGTGGATCTCGGTAATCCAGGTAAGCGATCTGTGTCTTAATATACTCATGGCGTGCTCTCGCTGATGAACGTTCTACAGCTTTTTTAACCGTCTCTTTGAGTGAAGGGTCAGGAATTCGCTCTTGCATCCGTGCCAAGGCCGCAGTAGCCAACTCCGCGATGTCCCCAAATTTGTTGTCTAGCGCAGACAGCAGCACTTCAACGGCGTCGTCATTGCCAATCCTTTCCAGTCCGGAGATAGCGTGGTTATAATTTAGTGTGTGGCTTCTGAGTACCTGGGCCAAGGACGGCACCGCGACGGGGTCCTCGACATAGCTCAGCTCCAATGCCGGGAATTCTGCCGCTTCTACACTCGGTGCCACTTCCACCTGCTTGGCGAGTTCGGCGCAGACTTTTTCAAGACGAGCGGGGTCTCGGTGTGTGATAGAGATTTCGCCTTTGAATCCTGGATCTCGCAACTGAAGTGTTCCTGCAACCACAATCGGCGTTGTTAAACGAGCCTCCAACTTATATTTGCCCGGCATATTGAATTTGTCATAGAACTCGTTTAATAGGAGTCTCAACGCAAAAGTTCCCCCCGGCTGCACAGACACGCTCCCGTATTGCGAGAGTCCCTCATGCCTGAGTTTTGGCAAGTGTAGTATGGTGCCATCGGGAGACGTAACTGAGAAAAGAAATTCGCCCTTTCTGTCCTGCCCAAGGTCCAAACTTACAACCTCCGCGGTCTCATTTTTGATTTGGAAATTGATGACGATTGGTTCATGCAGGCTTAACTGAGTGGGCGGAAATAAATAGGAAATGGAAACACCCGTCTTTGAAGGAGGACCAGCGTCCTGAACCTGCACTTCCCCAGCGCTAGCAGCAAATGAAATCAACGAAAAGGCTAAAGCGAATAGTAGCGTAGGTGATTTGAAAATGTTAGTCACGGTAAGCCCCCTTAGGGAAGAGGATTGATGGTCGCTATTGCACCGGATTTTGTAACAGTAAATTCCCACGTTCCGTTGGGGTACTGGCTGACAGTTCTGACGATGAAATTCGGCCCCATCATGGTATGGAAATTACCGGAATCGTAGTATGTACATGCAAATTGATAATTCTGTTTGGCGGTGAATGTTGAATTGGAGTAAGGCTTTATGAAAGTTGTGAACGGCACCAGTTGGTGATCGTCCCCAGCTTTTCCCAGAGTAGCAAAGACGCCTATGTTTGTGGGATTGGGAAAGGTGTCTGGCGGAAATGGAGGACTCGGAAGGGGCCAAGGGTTCCGGCCGTCCGGGTATGTTACATACTCCGCAACAACGCAGTATTGAAGGTCCGCGAGATTGCCTGAACTGGAGTCCCATCTGTAGTCAAAATGCAAGTCTCCATTTCCCGCATCATATGCGTCTACTTGACGGAAGTTGGTGGGAATTGCCCCTCCGGTTGCTGCCACCGTGAGGTTCGTAGAAGCCAAGACGCCCGACCCATTACTTGCGGCGAGAACTATGTTATTCGGCACACTACTTGCCTGCACGCCCGTGAGGAGTAGGACCGTGGTGCTAGTTATGTTCATACTTGTTTTTCCATTTGAGAAAACGGCGGAGCCACCGCCACTGGTGGTTGTGAGTGTCAGCGAAATAGTTGAGACGTTGCTGGTCGGAGTAACGGTTGCTGTTATTGGAGCCGTACCACCGAGAGGCACAACGGGTGTCCCTGAAAAAGTGACGGTGGGGTTAACCTCCGTACCGGCGAAGGGTTCCTCCTGGATTAGCGGGCAGTCACCACCGCCACTATCCTCCTTTGGACCCCAGTACATGTTTATGCTTTGGGCGTTATGGTTCGTCGTGCCGGGTGCAACTCCGTTGATCTGCTTGTTGGAGGCGGTGGCGATAGAAGTGTTGTCCGTCCACCAGGTCGGGAAGTCCACCGTTACGGTGGCGAGTCTTTGGCTGCAGGTATTCATGGCCTGAACTCCTTGGTTCAGAGACCCATTGACCGTGAGTATCACCGGGTTATAGACCATCCACGGATTATTGGGACCACAACAGATCACGCAGTTGTAGGAGGCGTGGCCGTAGGTTTTATCTACAATCACCTTGCCCTCATACAAGCTGCCAGTGGGGTTGTCGTTCAGATCGAGAAGGCGATAGGTTCCCCAAGTCAGGTCGGGCGGAAGAGTGTTGCCATTCTTGTCTGGAACCCGATTGTGAATCAGCTTACCGAAGTCCAGGGCCATCTGCTCATCGGGTGCCAGCGTCCGTTCAATCTGGTATTGGCCAGTTCCCTGATTATAGAGGATGGTAAGTTGCGCCCGCGCTAGTTGGTTGCTGCCGTTGGAGATCGTGCTCAGGGTGTTGTGCGTGCTGTCCACTTCCCATGCTCCCGCCTCCCAGTGAGTGGCGAGCTGATCGCTCAAACGGGGTTTGCGTGCCATAGCGTCCCGTTTGGTCATAACTGGCGGCGACTGCCAGCAACTCCTCGGGCAGAACGGGTGCGCTGAGAATCACCGCGGCCCATTGGGCATTAGCCGGGAGCAGCTTCTGGGCTTGAAGTGAGGCTACATCAACCACTTGCGTTTCATTGGGCTTGAAGGTCAAGTCGAGGGGCGTGCTCTTTCCGCTTGTCGTGGCCGAGCGCCAGTTGAAGCGGAGATGTGCGGTGAAGACTTTGCCGGAGGCGTTGCGGATAAACACTTTGGGTTGCAGCGTGGTTCCAGCGGGGAAAGCGAGAGCAGGGTCAGGGTTGCTCAAAGCCAGCATGGGAGCACGCGTGGTCCAATCTTGCACGCCGCCAAAAGTTCGCGAGGAAAGTGTGGTGCTCGGGTCATGTCTGAACATCTTCATGATAGCGGAAAACCCGCCGGACTCTTCGAAGAGCAAGTGTGTGGAATCAAGAAAACGCGCGCCTTTGGCCATATCGTTAAATCTAACTTCCTCGAGGGGTTAGGCCAAATGCAAAACGCGGCTGTGCTCTTTTGGAACGCCTGAGCGCAATTCTGCTTACGGAGGCGGAGGACTACTTTTATTCTAGTTCCTACGTTCGACCAGGCCTGAATCTCGATTTCGATCCAACCCGCGGTACCTGGATGCGCTGAACGAGAGCGGCTTCGGCTACAGGTTGCAAAACATTATGAAACTCGATGTGAGAAAGTTTGTGGGGTCGCTATGGTCGCGCCCGGACCCGGTGCTTGCGGGAGCGGGCGTAGCGGGCGAACTATTGGTGGCGAAAATCCGGTTGTTTCTGGCCACGGTTCTGCTGCTGATCCCAGTGATCAATTCCCTGTTCTTCCCGGTGGACGCGAAAGAGGCCATGGTGGGGATGAGCCTGGCGTCGGGGACATTTTTTCTTTCGGTGCTGGTGTATTACCTGATTTCGCGGGAATACAACCCGTCGTGGCTGAGCTTTGCGAGCAGCAGTTTTGACGTGACGCTGGTGAGCAGCGCGCTGGTGCTGTTTCTGGTGATGAACCTGCCGCACACGGCGGTGAACAGCAAAGTGGTGTTTGAGGGCTACTTTCTGGCGATCGGGAGCACCAGCCTGCGGTACGACAAGCGGGTGTGCATCAGCGCGGGGCTTCTGGCGTTTGGGGAGTATTTTGCGATTGTGTATTTCGCGGCGACGCATTGGGACCTGAACAACGCCGCTTTCTCGCCGTATCCCTATGGAATGTTCGGATGGTCGGCGCAAATTTCGCGATTGATCATGATGCTGACGGCGTCGGCGCTGAGCCTGGCGCTGGTTTCGCGGAGCCAGAAGCTGCTGCAGATGGCGACGAGCGACCCTCTGACGGGATTGTTCAACCGGGGCTACGTGGATGACCGCTTCGCCATCGAGCTGAGCCGCGCGCGGCGCTATGGCAAGCTGCTGACGATCGCGGTGATTGACGCGGACCGCTTCAAGTCGCTGAATGACACGCACGGCCACTCGGCGGGCGATCTGGTATTGCGGAAGCTGGGCACGATGCTGCGCGATTCGTTCCGACAGAGCGACACGGTGGGACGTTATGGAGGGGAAGAGTTCGTAGTGATCCTGCCGGAGATGGACATCGAAGCGGCGCAGCGAAAGCTGGAAACCTTGCGGGAGCTGGTGGCACGGACACCCATGGAATTGCCGGCGCGCGGGGAGACGGTTCAGGTGACGATCAGCGCGGGATTGGCGACCTTTCCGCAGGACGGTGAGGACGCGCTGGATTTGTACGCGTCGGCGGACTTGAGAATGTTCCAGGCGAAAAAAGAGGGACGCAACCGGGTCGTGGCCAGCCCTGAACCTGTTCTCGCCTAAAGTTTCCAAAGTTCCACTACGCAGCTTTGACGGTGAGTCTCAGGCCAATTGCTCTGCTGACCGCAAATAATGTGGAGAGGCGAGGATTGCCGCGCGCCGACAAAGCCCGGTAGAGACTCTCTCTTTCGATGCGGGCAGCCTTGGCAACCTTAGCGATGCCCTGAGCGAGGGCGAGGTGGCGCAGAGCGATGAGCAGAACGCGGGGATCGTCATCCTCTTCCAAGGCCGACTTGAGGTATTCGGCGGCAAAGTCCGGGTGCTTTCGGAGGCGCCGGACGATGGCCTCGTCGTGAGAAATACTCGCTTTGCGTTTCATAGGGTTCGAGTCCTTTCGTTGTAGTCCTTCAGATACTCCAGCGCCCGGTCGATATCCGAGGACTGTTTTCGCTTGTCGCCGCCGCAGAGCAGCAGGACGCAGAGTTTGCCTAGCATTGCGTAGCAGACCCGGTAACCGGGCCCCCAATCGATCCGCAACTCGCAGAGACCCTGCCGAAGCCGTTTGCAGTCGCCAAAGTTCCCGAGGGCGAGGCGGTTGATGCGGGTGACGACGCGGGCTTGTGCACGCGCATCCGCCAGTTGCGAGAGCCAATCGTCAAGACATCTCGCCCAGCGCGGCTGAGGTAATGGCGAATCTCCACCACATTCTCTATTGTAACCTATAAATTACAGGTGGTGGAAGCAGGAAATGTTGGACGGTTCCCTGCCGGCGGGTGGGTGAGATTGAGGCGAAGTTGAGGCGGCGCAAGGGCTCAGAGGATATTGACGGCGCGGGCGGCGAGGAGGGCGACGATGGTGAGAGAGATGAGGGCCTGGAGCATCATGCCGATTTTTGCCCAGCGAGAGAGGACGGCGGTGTCGGTGGGCGAGAAAGCAGTGCTGGTGTTGAAGGCGAGGAAAAGATAATCCATAAAATGAGGCGACCAGCGGGGATCGCCGCCTTCCTGGGTCAACATCTGGGGGAAAAGAAATGAACTTTTTATGGCGCCGGCACTGTGTTCGCGGCCGAGGGGACCGCCGGCGTCGAGCTTCCAGTACCATAGCGCGAAGACCAGAATATTGGTGATCCAGAGGGCGCAGGCGGAGCGCAGCATGGACGTGGGAGATTCGCGATGCTGGGGGATCCCCTGGATGAGAAAACCCAGCGAAACAATCATGGCGAGTGTGATCAGGCCGTTGGCGGTAAAGGTGAGGATTCTGGTTATGTCGAAACGGCCGCGGTGGTAGGAGACGACGGTGGGGATCAGCAGCAGGAAGATGACGACTAACAAGAGCCAGCTGGGACCTACGGAAAGCGGTTCGGGCAAGGCCCAGTAGACGCCGGAGGCGGCCAGCATTGCGACGAATGCGGGCCAGCGGGGCTCACGGATGATGGGTTTGGCCATGTGAAAGTGGCGGCGTGCGCGAGGGGAGTTTAGTACAGATTTCGCCGCGGCTCAAAAGGATGGATGAACCAGGCAGAACGATAGGAAAGTGCGACGACAAGAGGGGCGGGCCGCCTCGCAAAGCGGGCCCCACAGAGATCAAGTCCAGATGACGGAGCGGTCGATGCCGGAGATGGTGGTGCGGCCGGTGAGGACCATGGCGATCTGCAATTCGCGCTGGAGAATGTTGAGGACTTTGGTGACACCGGCCTGGCCAGCGGCACCGAGACCGTAAACATAAGGCCGGCCAATGAGCACGGCGCTGGCGCCGAATGCCAGGGCCTTGAGCACGTCGGTGCCGCGGCGCACGCCGCCATCCACAAAGACAGGGATGCGCCCGGCAACTTTGTCGGCGACTTGAGGCAGAGCTTCAATGGTGGCGGGCACGGTGTCCAGATTGCGGCCACCGTGATTGGAAACCATGATGCCGGCGACGCCCGCTTTGACGCCGCGGTCGGCGTCTTCGGGATTGAGCACGCCCTTGAGAAGCAACGGAGTTTTCGCGAAGGAGAGCAGCCATTCCACGTCTTTCCAGGTCAAGGCGGCATCGAGCACGCCATTGAAAATATCAAGTGAGCCGGTACGCATGGGACCTGCCACCTTCAACCCTTTGAGGTTGGGCATGGGCGGCAGCTTGACGTCGGCGCGAGTTTCGCGATTCCGCGCGCCGGTCACGGGAGTATCGACCGTGAGGCAAAGCGCGCGGCAGCCGGCAGCTTCGGCACGCTGGACGAGGTCGCGCGTGAAGCCGTGGTCGGTTTGCGCGTAGAGCTGAAACCAGAGCGGAGTTTTGGCCACGGTGGCGACATCTTCGACGCTGGTGCTGGAGAAAGAACTGAGCACCATGGCCGCCCCAGCTGCGCTTGCGCCGCGCGCGGTGGCGATTTCACCTTCCGGATAGGTCAAAGTCTGCGCGGAGGTGGGCGCGAGAAGAATCGGGAAGGGATGCTCCTGGCCAAAGAGAGTGACGCGCGTATCGAGTTTGGAGACATCGACAAGGACGCGGGGTTTCAGGCGAATGCGCTGGTAGGCTTCCTTGTTCCAGCGGACGGTAAGCTCGTCGCCGGCACCGGCAGTGACGTATTCCCACGCCGTGGTGGACATTTTGGCTTTGGCGAGCGGCTCGAAATCCGCGAGGCAGATGGGTTCCGCGTTGGCGACGGAATCCGGCTGCACAGTCGCGTGCGAATCTTGCGCGACTACCTTTGCGGCGGGAAAGATGCCGGCAGCGGCCAGCGCGCCCGCAGAAGCGAGGGCCTCTCTTCGGGTGAAGCGCAAGAAAGCCTCCTGGAAGCGCGTCGAAAGATTTCGCAGAGAGTGATGGGTCACTCTCTGCGATGAGTGTTCGTCAGAATTGGAAGCGGACGCCAAACTGTACGGCAAAAGCGCTGGCACCTGGAGCTAGCTCATCCAGAACGCGGAAGCCGGGCGTGTTCTGCGCTGTTGGAAAAGCTGTCAACGGATTGCAGGTTTGATTGGCGAACTTGGTCGGGTCAATAAGGTGGCAGCCGGTCAAGGGCACGAAGCCTCCAACGTCGGGATCAGAATAGAGATTGCCGGAGTTGGTGAGATTGAAGAAATCGGCGACGAGACGAAGGCTGTATCGCTCGTGGAAGATTAAGTCCTTGCTGATGCGCATGTCCCAATTGTAAAACGCCGGCTGGCGCGCGGGGTATTCCGGGAGAAGGAAGGGGTTGCTACTGCCGAGTTGAACGACGGGCCGGTCGTTGTTTGAAAACTGGTTGATCACGGTGTCGCCGTTGAGGTCCACAGTGGAATACGCGGGATAGGCAAGGCCGCTGTGGATGATGATGTTGTTGCTCCAGGTAATTCCCCACGGGAGACTAACCACGGCGCCGGCTTTGAACTGGTTGGTGACATCAAGGCCATCGCGGCCATAGTCGATGCTGGTGTTGAAGGGATCCTGTGGACCGAAAAAGGTTTCCGTGTCGCGTTCGCTGGAGGCGTTGGCGTAATTGCGCGACCAGGTGTAATTGGCGAAGACCTGGTAGTGGTTGGAAAAGCGTTTGTTCACAGAGAGCACGAACTCGTTGTAGTTGCCGTGGCCGAAACTGCCAAGTTCAGAGGCGCTAAACAAGCTCGGGTCCAAAGGAGTGGCAAATCCGCCTGTGCCAGCAATCAGTGTGCGCCCAAACTGGTCTGTGCCAGCCGGTATAAAGTTTCGGAACCACTGCGTGGTACTGAACCCGCCGGTGCGCAGATCGGTGGAATGCACAAAGGCGTAATTGGCGGCGACGGTCCAATTACCACCAAAGGAGTGCTCGACGCCCCCGGTGAGATTGGAGACGCGCGGATTGTGGAAGGCTGGGTCCACGTAACTGATCCCCGGACAGCCGGCAACGCTGGTGCAGAGACCGCTTGCGCCGATGGGCAGAGTGGAAGGGAACAAGTACGGATAGCCGCTTCCGGGTGAACAACCAAATTGCGGAGGACAGAAAACGGTGGTCTGCAGCGAAGTGCCGATGGTCGGGAAGAAGATCAGCGGAGTCTGCGCATAGTAAAAGCCCCATGCGCCGCGAATCACCGTGGGATGCGAAGAACTTCCCACGTTCCATGCAATTCCAACGCGGGGACCCCACTGGCTCAAGTCATTGGGCACGGTTTGAGGAACAGGCGCGATCTTGCTGGAGGTTCCGTCGCCGATCCAAACCTTGACTCCAGGAATGGTGGACTGCGGCTGAGGATTGGTAGTCGCGTCCCAGCGAAGGCCATAGGTCAGCGTGATTCTCGCGGTGATGTTCCACTTATCCTGCCAATACAGGCCGTAACCCTGTTGGAAATTGTTCTTCAGTGTGTTGGCCTTGAAAACGTCAACGTTATTGAGACCGAGGCCTTGAATGAAGAAGAAAGGATTCGGCGCAGCCGGCACGTTGTTCCCCGTGTTGGCTTTGTAGTTCGCGCACCAGGCCGCCGTGGGGTTAGGGTCAAAATCGCAGAGGGTGTTGAATTCGTATTCGCCGGCGCTCCACCCTGCGAAGATGTCCTTGCGGTCCTCGAAGACATCCACATCGCCGCCGAACTTCATGTCGTGCTTACCAAACGAATAGGAGAAATTATCCCCAAGTTGAAACTTACCGGCATCGTTGTTGCCAGGAAGATAAAAGCGCTGGCCGAAAGAGATGCCGTTTTCGTTGATAAGGACCTGGGGAGCGCCAGTATAAATCGCCTTGCGCTTGCGCGTTTCGCCGCTGATCTGCATGCGCAGTTCATTCACTTTGGTGCCGTGCACGGTGGTTAGGGCAAAGACGCCGCCGATCCCCTGATTCACGAAATTTTCAGCAGCCCCGATGGAATACGGAGTTTCCGTTTGTCCCTGGCCCCCGGTGAAACCGTTGGTGTGATTGCGGCTGCCCAAACCTCGAACACTGAAGTGATTGGAAGGGTTAATCTGATAATCGTAGTGCCCGAGAAGCGTGAAAAAATTCTGGTATTGATTGTGAGGCCCAACCAGGCCGCCGACGGTGGCAACGCCGTAGCAAGCTGGCATCACGTTCTTACCGATAGCGGAGGCGCCGCCACAAGCTGTCGGGAGCTCGTCCGTGTTCAGCGGACCGGTAATAACGGGTCCAGCAGACGCCAAAAACGCCTGGCAGGCAGCGAAGTCCGGGGCAGTAGGAGGGCAGAACACGGTGTTGAGAGGACCATTCTCGCGTTGAATATCCGTGGCCAGGAAAAGGTACTGTTTATTCTTGCGGATGGGGAAGCCGATGGATCCACCAAACTGATTCTGATTGCTGATGTTAGAGGGATTGCCGAGGGCATCGTTCGCGGTAAGGGAGCCGCCCCGATAGTATTCGTGAGCCTCGCCGTGCACTTCATTGGTGCCGGACTTGGTGACGACGTTGAGCAAACCGCCGGTGGCGCGGCCGAACTCTGGAGCGAAACCATTGGTCACAACCTGAAATTCCTGGACGGCTTCGAGGGGAACGGTAAGGTTCTTGGTTTCAAGGGAGCCGAAATTTTCGCCGAAGTAGTTGTTGGTGGCATCGGCCCCGTCGATCACCAAACCACTGTAGTCGCTCTGCTGGCCGCCGAGGCGGATGCCGCCGCGCAGGCCGGGAACAACCTGGGCCGAGGGAGAAAGTTGCGCGAGATCGCGATAATCGCGGCCTTCCAAGGGCAGATTCTCAAGACTTTTGGAGTCCAGAAGTTGAGTGATGCCGGCGGTGGAGGTGTCCACGATTCCCGCGGCGTCGGCGGTCACGGTGATGCTCTCTTGCGCCGACTTAAGCGGCATATTGATATCGAGATTCAAGGAAGCGCCGATGTTGACGGTGATCTCCTTGATCGTTGTGACCGCGAAACCGGGGGACTCCGCAACGATGTTGTATTTCCCCGGCGCGAGAGAATCGAAGGTATACGCTCCATCGGCCTGGGTGGTCAGCTCACGGCGGAAGCCTGTCGTCGTACTGCTGATGGCCACCTTGGCGCCAACGATGGCCGAATGCGAGGAGTCATAAACAACGCCGCGGATAGCGCCACGTTCGAGGTTCTGCGCCGAAGCAGCGGCTACGGCTATGAGGAACATGCACACGGCCAACAGCGCGTTTTTCAGGAATTTAAACTTCATTCTTCCCCTCCCTAAAGTCGAAAAAAAGCAGATCAGCATCTGGAGCCGAACGAAGTTTTGTGCTCCCCTGCATATCCACGGAGAGGAGGACGGCGGGTGGTCTCAGCGGAACGAGCGAGACCTTTGGCGGCATGAGCCCCGGGAAAAAACAATCGCGAGCAAGGTGCGTCACCGAGGTAGAGACTCGAGATGGACACGTGGCACCAGAGGCGAAGGGATTGTTTTCCCAAACGCGCGGTTGTGAACACAGGCTAACGGGTTCCAGAGCAGCTCCCCCAGTCACACCAGTGCGCGTAGGCTAGCTTCCGCATTACAGAAGTGTCAAGTTAAAAGTAGAGTCAGAAAATTGGGTACGGTGGAAAACTTCTTTGAATCAGCAAGATGGCGCGGAAACCGTGGCGTTGAGGAGCTGGCGTTGCATGCGGCCACTCGATGGGGCAGAGATGCTACTATTTTTGTGAATGCTCCAAAATGAAACCCTTCTCCGAAGAAGGCTTGCCGAGATCCTGATGACGGGAATGGCCCTGGCCCTTCTTGTGCTGCCCTTGCAGAATTCCGCGCAACAGAAAAAGGGTGCGGGGTTACCGAAGGCCTTTGCAGAGAACTCCTCCGAGAAGCCGAGCGCGAATCCTTTCAACGTGCAATTCCGCGATGTAACCAAGGCTGCGGCGATCCGTTTCCGTCACGAACGGGCAGCGTCGGATCAGAAGCTATACACCGAGACGATGGGAGCTGGCGTCGCCTGGATTGACTACAACCAGGATGGCTTTCTCGACGCCTTCTTCGTGAACAGCGGCTACACGCCCTATTTTCATCCGGATAAACCGCCGCAGCCGGCGCTCTACCGGAACAATGGCGACGGCACGTTTACCGACGTGACGGAACAAGCGGGCATCCACACGGACGGAACGTTTTTCTTCGGCGTGGCGGTGGGCGACTTTGACAACGACGGATATCCGGATATTTATATGACCGGGTACCGGCATTCGGTGATCTATCACAACAATGGCGATGGAACATTTACGGATGTGACCGCGAAGGCGGGAGTGGGCAACGATGGCGCGTGGGCGACCGCGGCAGGATGGTTCGATTACGATCGCGACGGCAAGCTTGATCTGCTGGTTACCAACTACGTGCAATTTGACGAGGATCACCCGGTTTCCTGCGGCGAGAACAAGCCCGGCTTTCGCGCATATTGCCATCCCGATAGTTTTCCGGGAAATTCACCACGTCTATTTCACAACAATGGCGACGGAACTTTCACCGACGTCACGAAAAAGGCGGGGCTCCTGAACATGGACGGAAAGAGCCTGGCGGTCGTCTTGGCCGATTTGAACAACGATGGCTGGCCGGACATCTTCATCGCCAATGACACGCAGCGAAATTTCCTGTATCTCAACAACGGAGATGGAACATTTCGCGACGTCAGCTACACCAGTGGCGCAGGCTTCAGCGAGGACGGAAAGCCGGAAGCAGGGATGAGCGCGGACGCAGCCGACGTTCGAAATAACGGGCTCTATGATTTGTACGTGAGCCATCTGGATTTCGAATTGAACCGCTTTTACCGGAATAATGGAGACGGAACGTTTTCCGACGCAACGATACCCAGCGGCCTGGGACGAACGAATTACCGCAACAGCAGTTTTGGCGCCCGCTTTTTCGATTTCGATAATGACGGCTGGCGCGACCTGCTGGTAACCAATGGACACATTCTGGACAACATAGCGCTGTATCACCCGGGTGTGACATATGCGGAGGAAAGAAAGCTCTATCGAAATCTGGGAAACGGAAAATTTACCGACGTCACGAGTACTCAGGATGCCGCGTTTCGCGAACCCCTTGTCGGACGGGGCATGGCCGTGGGCGACTACGACAATGACGGGTGGCTGGACTTTCTTGTCAGTAACAACGGCGAGGACGCGCAGCTCTTCCGGAACGAAGGAGGCTCTGCGGCCGCCGCCAGGAATAATCGCTGGCTCGGAGTACACCTGATCGGCACGAAGAGCAATCGCGATGGGGTGGGAGCGGCGCTGAAATTAACCGCAGGCGATTTCGTGAGCTACGACCAGGCCAAGGGAGGAATGAGCTATTGCTCGGCGCAGGATCCGCGGATTCATTTTGGCTTGGGCATGCACACGAAGGTGGACACACTGGAAATCACCTGGCCCAGCGGTGCGCGTGAAGTGGTCAAGAATATTCCCGCGGACCAGTTCGTGACTATCGAAGAAGGAAAAGGCGTGACGCCGTACCACTATCCGACATTCCGAAAACACTAGGTAACGCCGAAAGTTTGTTGGTCGGGCAAAGCGCTGCGACGCGGTTTGTGGCGGCTTCCGGCTCACGGCCGGGAAACGCCGCGGCATGTCAGCTATAATCGCGGCCCGTGGAATCCATTCTCGATTCGATCCGTGTAGTAGAAATGACCGAGGCACTGGCCGGACCGTACTGTGCCATGCTGCTGGGCGATTTTGGCGCTGATGTAATCAAAGTGGAGCGGCCGGGAAGCGGGGACCAGTCGCGCGGTTGGGGCCCGCCGTTTGTGGGGAGCGAATCCGCGTACTACCTCGCGGCGAATCGCAACAAGCGATCCGTAACGCTTAATTACAATCATCCGCGCGGCGCAGAAGGGCTGCAGAAACTTGTGGCGAGCACGGATATTTTCATCACCAACCAGCCGTCAATAGCTTCCCTGAAAAAACGCGGGATCGATCCGGAAACTCTTTGCACGAAATATCCGCGGCTCATCTATTGCAGCATCACAGGCTATGGTTTCAGCGGCCCTAAGGGGGGCCGGCCCGGTTACGACATCCTCGCGCAGGCGGAGGCCGGAGTGATGAGCTTTACCGGGGAACCTGGCGGCGGGCCGATGCGTTATCCCATCGCCATCGCCGACATGACCTGCGGGATGTACGCGGCGATGGGGATTCTTGGCGCGCTATTTGCACGCGAGAAGAACGGTCGAGGGCAGTTCCTGGACATGGCACTGTTCGATTCGCAGTTGACGTGGCTGGCAAACGCCGGCAGCAGCTATCTGAATGCAGACGCCACGCCGAAGCGCTGGGGAAACGCCCATCCAAACATCGTGCCGTATGAGGTGTACCGTGGAAGCGACGAAAGGCATTTTGTGATCGGAGTGGGAACGGAAGCACTGTGGAAGAGATTTGTACAGCTGCCTTGCATCCCGGAAGGCCTTGGACAAGACGCTCGATTTCAGAGCAATGTGCTGCGCGTGCAGAACCGCGAAATCCTGATTCCCTTGCTGCAAAGTGCCTTTCGAAAGGATCCGGCGCAAGCCTGGCTGGAAAAACTTGCGGAGGCGGGAATTCCATCTGCGCCAATCAACACCGTGGCCGAAGCGGTAAACGATCCGCAGACACGCGCGCGCGGATTGATCGTGCAGATCGAACATCCGGGGTTAGGAGTCGCGAAAAGCATCGCGAATCCCGTGCGATTTTCCAACACGCCGGTGAGTTATCGCTTGCCGCCGCCCCTCCTGGGCGAACATACGAGCGAAGTTTTGGAAAGCCTGGGCTACACAGCCGAAGAAGCAAAGTCCATGAGTGCAGAATCCGCTACCTGAGGCGATCCGAAGCGAATGCGATTTACGTTCCAGCGGTCCGGCATTCTCACCGGAGATGTTGAGGTCTTACGAACCAGCGTAAAGCTGGAAAGCGGCCCAGTAGAAGGGCTTGCGGAAAACGCCCGTGGAACGGGCAAGAGTGAGCTTGGCATTGCGGAGCGCGGTGGCCGGGTCCTGCCCTGCCCGCAATCCTTTGTAAAGCTCGTCCATCAATTTAGGCGTGGAGTCGTCGTTGACTTCCCACAGCGAGGCGATGACGTTATGCGCCCCCGCGCGAAGGAAAGCCCACGATAGACCAACGAGGCCTTCGCCGGCATAGGCGCGAGTGCCAACACCATCGCAGGCGGAAACGGTAACGAGATAAGCGTGGAGCGGGCGAGCGATGATCTCGTGCGCATAGAGCTTCGCTGAATCCCCGGACTTTGTGAGGATGACGGCGGAATCGAGCGGGTGGGTGCGGCTGGCAGTGCCATGGGTGACGAAGTGGAGAAAGTCGAAGTGCTCCGGCTGGGCAGAAAAATAGGAAGAGGGGGTGGCATCTTTCCCAGCCAGAATGCGGCTGCGTTCGACCGGGAAATGACCCTTGACCAGCGCCATCTCGCGGGCTGCCTGACGCAACGGTGGGAATTGATCGTCCGAAGAGATGGCATCACCAACCAGGAAGAGGCGAGCGTTTTGCGGCGGAACAGTGGCCCGGGAGCGATCCAGAAGCGTCAATGAACTGGCGTTGGTCAGAGTCACATCCTGGATCCAGTAGTGCGGTGCGGGGTTGGGGACGATCAGAGTTTCGAAATTGAGAGAGTAGAGGCTGCCGTCGGGGAGGATGATGACACGCGCATCGCGGGGAATAAGCTTCGCGGCAGGTTCCACGAGCATGGAATAGAGTCTGGAGGCCGCGGAATTCGGCGCTTCCAGAGGGTTCTCTCCATCGAGGATGCGGTCGCGGTGCAACTTGACGAGAGCATCAATTTCCGGCCGGGGAGGTAGCGGCAGAAGCGTGGTTTTTTGCGGGGTGATGACCCAGAGATAGGAATGGCTTGCGCCGAGCGAATAGAAAAGAAGCGTGGAGTGGAACCGCGCAGCCAGTTGTTGCGGATTGGCGCGAGGAAACGATGTGACCAGCGTTTGCGTAGGCTCCGTGAGACCTGCCGTAAGAGCTTGCGCGCGGCTGCGCTCCGCGATAGCAAGCGCATCGCCGGGCCGATGTTGATCGAGATAGAAATTCTCATAAGCGTTGTAGAAGCGAATGGCACTGGAAAGAAATGAGAGGCGGAACTCTTCCTGCTGCAATTCTCTCTGGGCCTTGGCGATGGTGGAAATCGCCTCACCGAATTCACGTTCAGCGTCTCGCGTTTTGCCTTGCCCGGCGTGGACCTCGGCAAGGCCTGCCTGGGCTTCCCATTGGAGAGAGACAGGAGATTGAGAGTCACGAACGATGAGGGAATAGGCTTGTTCGGCTTTGGACAAATCACCTTTTTTCGCGGCCACGTCTGCGGCAATGAGCCGAGTGTAGAGTTTCTGCGATTGGTCCGGCGCCTGGGATTCCAGCCGAAGAACTTCGTCAATGTGTTCTTGCGCCAGCGATACTTGATCCTTCGCGAGTGCTATCAACGCCAGATCCTGCAGGCAGTAAATCGAGTTCCCGTTGTCATTCAGATGCTTCGCCAGTTCGAGTGCCTTCCGGGATTCGCTCTCCGCGGAGGCATATTCTCCCATTTCGAAGTAAATGCCACCGATATTAAGGAGCGAAAGCACACGGTCCTGTTGCAAGCCTGCGCGCAGCGCATCCCTTTCGGAATCTTTATTGAGTGACAGCGAGTTTTCCAGGTCACCCATCTTCAGATAACTCCAGGCGATATTCCCTTCAATCTTTGCTACCAGGCTAAGCGCGCCGAGCGATTGGGCGGCTTGGAGTGCCTGCCTGTTCCAATCGATGGATTCGTCGTAGCGCTCCGATTGAGTGGCCAGGAGTCCGAGACTGCCCAAAGCCGACGCCGCGAGAAAACCATCTCCTTGTTTGCGCGCGAGATCCAGCGCGAGGCGATAGTTGCTCTGGGCTTGGGGCAAATCCAGTTGAAGCGAGGCCAACGTGCCCAGTCGAAGCATGCTTTCGCCCAGCAACTGCGGTTGAGAGGATTCCGCGAGGGAATGCGCCTTTTCCAATGCGGCTTGGGCTTCAGGGAATCGCGCTAAATAAGCCAGGTCGGCCCCTTGCGTAAGTTTCTGCCATACCGCGATGTCGGAAGAGGCGAGCCCGCCCGGAAGGTCGAAATTCAGCAGGGCGAGGGAATCCTCATAGAGTCCTTCACGTAGGAGGATCTCCGCTTTCAGGGTGCGAAAGCGCCAGTACCACTCCGACTGGGAATCGGAATAAGTTGAGATGGCTGAATTTGCTTTTTGAAGAGCGGCGGTCAGGTTGCCTAGTTCTATCTGGTGCCAGGCTTCCTCAAAAAGAATGCGAGCCGGTGGTGCACTCCGCCGACATCCTCCCGTTGGCAACGCGCTCCCAATGAGGAGCACCAACATCAGGGAAAGTGATGACCGTTGCCTCCCACCTGGCCCCCAGTACCGCCGCCGCTGACCGCGGAGCCAATCTCCAGCCGCAGCATTGTGAGAGTGCGTTCGGCATATTTGATGAGTAGTTCGCCAAGGAAAACCTTGCCGAATCCCTTGACGCTGAAGCAATGTCCAACGCGTTCGACGCCTGGATACGCCGCGTCCATTTCCTTGACGTAAGAACAAAGAAACGCTCCGTTGGGACCCGGCGGCTTCAAAGGCTCACCGGTGTGAAATGGATCCTCTGCTATTCTGCGGAATTCGCCCTTCTTTTTATACTCATTTGTGGCCGCTTCGAACGTCGGCAGGCTTTCGAAAAGTTCGGTGTTCAATTCCACATGGACAGGGTGTCCGGCGATCCGCAGGTTTTCAAACTTGCTGCCAACGATGCTGAAAGAGCCCTCATCCGCGTCGGCAGGATACTTGGAATAGAGGCGGGCGACGATGCGATCGGCGGTAACCATGTCCATGATGTTGAGCCCCTCGAGGGTCGCAATGGTAAGCGTGTTGTTGCTTCCGTCGTCAGGCTGGTGGGCGCCGGAAACATGCGTGTAGCCCTTATGGAAGGACACAAATTCGCGAAATTGAAAATTCTCGACCCGCGAACTTCCATGGCCACCGGTGATCGGAAGCGCACTTGGCGCTTGCACTTCGATGGTCGCATGGAACGGACGGGTGAAATGGCCGCTGAAAGCATGAGCGCAAGCACGGTAGTGAAACGTGCGGAAGGGTTTGGGGCTCATCGGGTCACCTTCTAAAGACTTGCCGGAGAAGCTAGGGATGTTGCTCAATATCGGGCCCAAAAGCAACTACAAAAGGAAGGCTCGTAATTTCATGGGCTGTTGCGCCCGCCTGCGGCACTTCGAGGACGATCAGTTGCGCATTGCCCGCAGGAAAATCCGCCGGAACCTCGACAAACACGGTATTCCGCGCTTCCTCGCGGCTAATCGTCCCAAGGAGGTGCGAGGCGCCGGACGCATCCTTCAGCTGTATCGCGTAGCCAGTTGAGGCCGATGCACCGGTGTCAGGGATATCGAACTTGAGAAGAAAAGAGTTGCCCGACGTGGCGTTCAGGACCGGGCGACCACCACCGCGGGTATTGGCGCCTAGCAAAGAGAAAACCGGCAAAACATGGGGTGCCGTGGCTTGCGCGGAATGCTCGGCGACGGCTCTCCAATGCGGAATGGTAAAAAGATTCTGATAGCCGATTAGCAATAAAAGTGCTGCAAAGGTGGGAACCAGAACAGGCTGTAACCAGCGCCGCCAGCCGGAAAACCCGGAGGCAGCTTGCCGATCGGCGCGAGTTAGAGCCGCAGCCCTCTCCGCAGAGAGTTCCGGTGTGGCGCGGAGAACTTCACGGGTTGTGTCCACGAAAACTGCGGCGGCCTTCAGATCACGCGCACATTCCGCGCAATCGAAGAAGTGCTCCTCGTACTCCTCGCGCAGATTCTGGGGAAACTCGCCCAGGACATACTTTTCGGCGGCCTGCAGCCGCACTGCTTCATTATGATCCATTCGTGCCATCCGGTAGATAGTGCGGGGGATAACTAAACCGTTTCATTGAATTCCTCAACTTTCAGCGCCGGGCAATGGCCATCTGATCTTTCTCATACAGGCCTCTGAACTTATCCTTGGCACGGTGTAGCAGAACCCTCAGGTAATCCCGATCCACCCCGAACTCGCGGCAAACGTCGTCTTTCTCCTTTTCTTCCAGGAAGATAGCCCGGAGCAGGTCGCGGTCTTTCTGTGGCATGCCGTCCAAAACTTGCCGAACGCGCGCCGAGGATTGCTTGGTGACGAGCATACCCTCGAGGTCCAGAACCCTATCGGGAATCTCGAAATGAGCATCATCCAAGGGTTGGTTCTTCGCCGAGGTCCGATAGTGTTCCAGTAACACATTGTTACAAATGGAGTTAACGAACGCCCCGAAGCGTTCGGGCTGCCGGACGCCACCCTCCCGGCGCACCGCCGCGATAACCCGTATAAAGGTTTCCTGCCGCAAATCCTCTACCTTGTCCGACGTGAGCGTGCGCGCCCGCAGCTTAATCCGCAGAAGTTGTTCAAAATACGCAACAAAGTGGTCTTCCGTGGTGCGGTCGCCCACCCGCAGCCGTTCCACGTATCCTTTGTCAAAAGCGAAGAATTCCACGGGGACCTCGAAATCTTGGTTGAGCAGTATAGCTGTGCCCCCTCACTGGAGCAATGAATCAAACAAACCCCCAATTTGTTCCGAAACGGAACGAGGGTTTGCAGCACTATCCATCAGGAAGCCCGATTACTCGGGAGTCCTTCTCCGCAGGGAACCTTCCCCGGTCTCTGCGTGCCCCGATAGGCGCATTCGAGCCTGCCCTGAACGGACTTGGATGCGCCCCCCTCTTCCCGGGCGGGCAAGATGCAATGGAGGAGCTGTGGCAAGTCCGATACTTCAAGCTGGTGTTTCAAGAAACGCGGCGCAGGAATTTCCAGGAAGTTTTGCTGGCAGAGAGAGAGCGACACTGTCCACGGCGGTTTCTCCAGCGGTGACCGCTCTGAGTGTGGAGTTTGTGGCCAAGCCGCAAGAAGCTCGTGGAGTGCAAGCCGCCATTCCGGCCGCGCTCGCGGGAGCTTTCCAGGATGTATCCGGATTCGCGGGATGCCTGGTCATGGTTTCCGAGCAGGAAGCGCGACTAGTCACCGTAATTACCTTGTGGGTGGGCAATGACCGGCAAAAAGTTTGCCGCGAAAATGCGCGTTGGGTCCAAAAACTTTTATCTCCCTATCTGGATCGCTGCCTGCGCGTGCAAACTCTCGCCGCGCATTCGCCGGCATTGCCTGTGAAAGCGCTGGAGACGAATTTCGAGGACGAGTATTCCACAGGGCACTTTCTAAACACCGACGATGAAACCGCCTGTGTGGTATAAAGCATCTAAGAGTATATGGGCGGTCTCTCGCACCACGAGGTCGCTCAACGAGCAAAATCAATGGGCCTGGGTGGAATGGATACAAAACAGCGAGAACGCAACTGTTTCGTGGATTCTTGTTCGAGCGCCCCAGTTACTTCTTTGGGTCAACAGGATCTTTGCCTGAATCATTTCCTGTTGCGGTGTTATGAAAAGCTCGAGCGTTTGGATCCGAGGGGCGGACGATTTTGCTCGGAAACTCTCGATGCGGCGGCCATGCGTGCCTTCATTGAGGAGTGCTCGCGCAAGGCTCTCGACGTCAGCCTGCACTGCAAGGATCTGAGCAATCTGGAGCGAGGACGCCTCCTGGACATCTTGCTCTGGGCCGGTGAACTCTTCCTGCTCTTGCGTGTTCCCCGCTTTACCTTCGCAGCGTCTGCTGCTCCTGTTGATAGCTCCGTAGCTGCTCTGGCCGCGGCTCCGCGCTCCTAAGCCTGCCAAACTCGCTTTCCGTTTGTTTCCCGAAGCGCCTCATCCCTATATGTAATTGGACATCCTCTTCTTATCGTTGGTCAGCGTCGGTCGTGAGTTATATTAGTGTGTCTTGTATCATCCCAGTGCGACTCAGTCTTGCGGTAACCGGCGGATGGACGTTTGCGCGAGCCACATCAATTGCGATCCTCAGGAAGGTAGCCCGAGAACATGAATTCTGCGTTTCGTCTCTCCATTGCGATTCCGCTGCACAATGAAGAGACAGTGTTGCCGGAACTCTTGCGCCGGACACTCGCCGCGCTGGACCAGATCGCCGGCGGCCCTCATGAAGTCGTGTTTGTGGACGACGGTAGCACAGACCGCACATTCTCCCTGCTGGAAGAGGCTGCGCGGCAAGACTCCCGCATTCGGGCCATCTCGCTTTCGCGAAATTTCGGGCATCAAGCGGCTCTGACGGCGGCGCTCGACCATGTCTCGGGAGACGCCGCGGTCGTGATGGACGGAGACTTGCAGGACATCCCCGAGGTGATTCCGCAATTCGTGGAGCGTTACCATCAGGGTTATGACGTGGTTTACGCGCAGCGCGTCCGGCGCAAAGAGCCCTGGCCGCTGCGGCTGTGCTATTTTATTTTTTACCGGATGATGACCACGCTTTCCGACGTGCAATTGCCGCTGGACTCCGGGGATTTTGGCTTGATGTCTCGCCGCGTAATCGATCAGTTGAGGCGCATGCCGGAGCATCACCGGTATTTGAGAGGGATGCGCAGCTGGGTAGGCTTCCGGCAAACCGGACTCGACGTCGAACGCGAAGAGCGCCACTCCGGAAAGAGCAAGTACAGTCTGCTGCGCCTTCTAAAGCTCGCCACCGACGGGATTTTCGCCTTTTCCATCGTTCCGATTCGCGCCGCGGCCTTGCTCGGAGCGGCCGTGATTGCAGCTTCCATGCTTTATGTCCTATACGCTCTCTATTATCGATTCTTTTTGCAGCAATCGCCGCAAGGATTCACCGCTTTGATTGCTACGGTTACCTTTCTCTCCGGTGTGCTTCTTTTTTTTCTTGGCGTAATTGGCGAATATGTCGGCCGCATCTATGAAGAAACCAAGGCTCGTCCCATCTATGTCATCGGACGCGTCGGTGGCGGTTTCAAAGCCAGCGGGACGGAAAAATCAGCCGGCGAAGTAACTCGGAGTGATACTTGAATCGCGAGCATCTTCGTTGACCTGGCATTGATCCTGGACGCTGCAAACTAGAAGCCATTCGGGAGCGCTCTTGGAACCGGAATATGCCCGGCAGTACCGCGACCTTTACACTCGCCACTGGTGGTGGCGTTCGCGGGAGGAAGCAATTCTAGAAGTGCTGCATCGGCATTTGCGAGCACGCACCGATCTTAAGATACTGGATATAGGCTGTGGAGATGGCCTCTTCTTTGATCGGCTTGCGGAATTCGGCGACGTCGAAGGCGTTGAACCTGACGCCGGACTCGTCGACCCGAAAGGCCCACACCGCGCGCGAATTCGAATCGCTTCTTTTGACGATAACTTTCGCTCAACAAAGAGTTATTCCCTGATTCTGATGCTCGACGTCCTCGAACATCTCGATAATCCAGGCGATGCTTTGCGCCATGCCTATTCGCTGCTCGCGCCCTCAGGCGCGCTGTTGCTGACTGTTCCGGCGTTCCAGCTGCTTTGGACGAACCACGACGTGATAAACCACCATCGTAGACGCTATCGGAGTAAATCAATGCATCCATTGCTCCAGCAAGCCGGCTTTGCAACTCTCGAAGAGCGGTATTGGTATCAGTGGACTTGCCCAGCAAAGCTTGCGATTCGACTTGTCGAAAGTGTCTTCCGACGTCCTCCAACGGTTGCGCGAGTGCCCCCGGCTTGGATGAACTGGCCACTTTATTGGATGTCACGAATGGAGCAACAAACTCTCGGAAAGATCGGCATTCCATTTGGGAGTAGTCTCATGGTTTATTGCAAGAAACAGGTGGCGTCTTAAAGCCAGGCTTATGCGTCGACTCCTCATCCTTTTTTTTACCCTTAATGTGACCTCGGCCGCTTTGTTTATCGGTTTTGTCAATCGTCCGGTGTACGACGATTCGTTCAACATATTCGATGTCCATAATTACGCTACCAAGGGTTTGTCGAAGGATGCCCTTCGATTGCATCGGAACCCGCCGGGCCCCACGAGCTTTGTCTGGATGGCTGCTGGAGTTCGTCTACTGGGGGGCGACGAGTTGAGGGACGCCCGCGTTGCCATACTCGTGAGCTGGATCTTACTGTTTGTGGGTATTCTGACGGGTGCGCGATATAGCCATTTCCCGGAGATGTGGTATGGCGCGCTGCTAGCTGCGCTGGTATTTCCGCACGCGGTGGAAGCAACGGCGACGCTGCCAACGGAAGGCTGAATTCGCGTCCCGGCCGAATCCCACCATTGGTGTTCTAGTGCTCGGCCTGCTTGGAGGATCGTCAATGGGGCTGGCGGTCACCTGCCGTCAGTACAATCTGGCTCTTCTGCCGGCGGCTGCGTGCTTTGCGATTTACCAATGGCGAAAGCACGGCTTTGGAAAGGAATTTCGCTGGTTGGTCAGTGCGATTCTCTCGCTGATTTTGGCTGCGGCCCCTATCCTTTTCATGGTGTTCGCTTGGAAGGGAGTCTCCAGTCCAGGCATGGCAAATGGCATGTCCTATGAGAACTGGAAGGCCGGCGTGGGATTGAATTTGTTCAGACCGCTGGTGACTAGCTTTTACACTTGTGTTTATCTGATCCCGCCAACCTTCCCGGCGATGCAACGATTGAAACCTCCCCAGCGCTTGCCCGCATTCCTGGCGGCGTTGATAGGAGGGCTTTCGGCTGCACTGTTTGGGGCTTCGTTGTTACAGCCGGGCCCGTTGCTTTCTCTCATTCACAGTGCTTCACGAGTGCCCGGAGGCGACTTCGTAGCCTTCGGACTGATCGTGAGTGTGACCATCTTCAACTCCATTGCTTTGGGTAGTCTCTTGTGGAAGGAAAGATTCACGATCTTATCGAATCCACATGCGATTTTGTCGGTGCTGGTAGTCGCATTTTTCATCGCAGAGCAGCTCGGCGTCGGAGGTAATCTTCCCCTCTACGACCGATACATCCTTCAGTTTGCTCCCTTTCTTGGAGTCATTGCATTCGCGGTTTTGCCTAAGCTTACTTACTCACGCGTGGCCTGTCTGGTAGTTTTATCCATTGTTAGCCACTTCATTCTGTGGCGAAATGCGTTTTGAATTGTGATCCAGTGCGGTTACCACGCATTCTAACTTAACGATGCGTTTTCTGCTCTAACTATGATGTTAGAATCCGCCGCACGATGAAAATTTCTACTCGAATCCCGGAGCTTGATGGATTGAGGGGAATTGGCATCGGATTAATTCTAGTTTATCACTATCTTCTACTGGCTATCCTTCCCGCTCCGGGCTCCCTGCTCTGGTACTTTCAGGCGAGCGGACGGCTTGCATGGACAGGAGTGGACCTGTTCTTTGTACTATCAGGATTTCTCATCGGGGGAATCCTCCTTGACGCTCGGGAATCTTCCAACTATTTCCAGGTCTTCTATATGCGAAGGTTTTACCGGATAGTACCGTTATACGCAGCTTGCCTGTTCATCGTTCTTGTTCTGACCAGATTTATCCTTCCGTTAGTCAGCCCGAGGATTCATTGGGTGGCGGTGGAACGCATTCCCTCGTATGCCTACGCGCTATTTATCCAGAATTTTTGGATGGCCAAACAAAACACTCTAGGCGCCTTCGGCCTGGCGGTTACATGGTCCCTCGCCATAGAGGAACAGTTCTACCTGACGCTGCCAATTCTCATTCGCTTCTTCGCCACCCGCACCAGATTGGTCCTGATCGGGATTGGCATCCTTGCCGCACCGATGCTGCGAATCCTCCTGTTTCATTACTGGCCCGAGAATCAATGGGCAACGTTGTCCTCATGCCGTGCCGAGCCGACGCATTGCTATTCGGAGTGCTCGGCGCATCCCTCTTGCGCTTCGATAAGTACAGACAATGGTTGGAGCAGAACGACCGGCTGCTGCAAGCCCTGCTGGCCATTTTTGCTATGAGTACAGTGCTTTTCACTGTTTTTTTCTCAGGCCCTCATAGCTTTTTAATGATCAGTGTCGGTTACACATGGATAGCAGCGCTCTATTTTTTCGCCCTGCTTTATGCCGTTACCCAGCCCAAGCGATGGTTCGGCGCTGGCTTGCGATGGAAATGGCTGGGGTGGCTGGGGACAATCGCGTATGGAGTCTATCTGTTTCACTATACTGTTCTGGGAGCTTTCAATTTGCTATTTTGGTCTTCTCCTTTGGCCACACTAAATACTATTCCTAGATTCTTCACCACACTAGTCGCGTTACTTAGCACGTTGATGATCTGTCGTCTCTCATGGAAATACTTCGAGAAACCACTCGTGGATGTCGGTCATCGAAAGCGGTATGTCTTTCAGACAACGCGATAGCCAGCGAATGCACAGAGAGAGGCGCTTAGTCGTTGTGCGAGGGCCAAACGGCCCTGCGTGCACGGCCAAAGATCCGGCTCCCCTACTCCGCCCAGGGTCCGCCCGCCGATAGTCGTGATGGCAATAGAGGGCGAGGAAAAGTAGTTCCGCTTCCATTAACCAGGAGTTTGCCGAGTAGCCGTGAATGACGACCCAATTGGTGCGCCGACAAGCTCCGGCGTAGATTGGGATGATGTTGTCTCCGTCGATTCTGTGAACCGATAATCTGAACGGTGACCGAAGCGGATCAGGGGGCCCTCAAAAAACCGCCAAGAGAGGCGAGCGATCACGAGCGTCAAGAAGAGCGCCGCAAGTGTTGTGATCAATCTGTAGCCGCTGGTTATTGCCGGAGCCCCTCCCCAGAAATACGCGAAGAGCAACCATTGTATTGGCTGATGAAACAGATACGTGCCGTAAGCGATCAATCCCAGCCAGCCGAGACATTTGGATCGCAGTGCCCGGCTCATGAGACTGTTCGGACGCGTCAGGGCGTAGAGAAGAAGCAGGGTATATGACAGAGCGAGCCAGGTATACCCGGCTTTCCCCATCAGAGGGCTTTCCGGGGCCCAGGACTCCAAACCCAGGAACACGACTCCTGCCGAAAAGACTGGCACCAAAATTGGAAAAAAAAACTTGCTGCGCTCAATCCGCTCTCGCCACCGAACATCCCGCATGAGTATCGCCGCCAACACACCCAAGAGCAGGGCGTCCGCCCGGCACGGCATAAGGACGAAACTGGGCATCCAATTGTCAGGCCGGAAGAAATGGAGGGTAACGCGGAGAATCGGCGCCGTGCAAATGCCCAACAGGACGCATCTGATAAACCAGCGAGGGGACAATACGCGGAGAAGAAGAGGCAGGGTCAAATAGAATTGCTCCTCCACCGCTAGGGACCAAGTCATCCATAGACCGTACCCACCGAAGTTCCCGGCGTGTGCCATCCAAAAGTTCTGAATGAAGGTCCAGTAGGTATACAACGGAGCTGAGGATCCGAGGAACCAAGTGAAATCACCGTGATGTGCCCATAAGCCAAAGGTCGTCAGGTCAGGAAGAAAGATCAAGACCGCAAAGTAAATAGGGACAATGCGGAAAAAACGGCGTGTATAGAAGACCTGGAAGTAATTCTTGGCAGCGCGAGCGTCTAGAAGGATACCGCCAATGAGGAAGCCCGACAAAACGAAGAAAAGGTCTACGCCCGTCCATGTCAATCGTCCGAGGGCGCGCGCGTAAAAGAGAGGCGTGGCGGGCTGGGCAATGGTGGAAGTCACAAAATAATGCCAGATCACGACCATTCCGATGGCAACGCCGCGGAGGCCGTCCAGCTCGGGAATGCGGCGGGTGGTCAATGTAGGGTTCATAGCACACGACGGTTCATATTCTTAACAGTGACAAGCGTAAGGACCTCCCAGCCTTCACCGAGTGTCCGGTGCAGGAAGTTGCTGACTTTTGACCTTCCCATTTGACTTTGCTGGTATCGTGCCTGCAACGTTTTTGAATGTTCCACCACCGACTGCCAAGGACATCACAACACGCATATTGACCGCTCTCATGGATTGCCCTCGCCATTCTTGACAGTGCTAGATGAATTTCAGTTCCACAAGAGTACCAAAGTATTTTTGTGTCTTTCCGGCATATATACCGTCACGTAAACATACTATTGGAATAGCCCCAAGCTTCGACATTCGGGTGCAGTGGCCCCGCGGTGGGCGTAAGCTTCGATGGGGCGCAAAAAAGATCTCCCGGCGCGCATGGGGCTACGTCAAGTCCGGTGGGTTGTCGGCATCTTCCCAATCGGGTTTATTACCACTCTTGCGTATCGGATCTTTGCGCTGGCCGACGTATCCGTCCTGAGCCACTTTATGCTTTGGCGCTATGCGTTCGGCGGATGAGGATTGCCGAAATAAAAATAAGGCTCAGTCGTTGTCTGACGGCCGAACCGCGCTGCGTGCGCGGCCAAAGAGGCGGCTCCCCCACTCCGCCCACGGCGCGGCTTCGAACTCCGCGAGGTAGGAATATGCAACCGGCACGACCAGCAGCGTCAGCAGCAAGCACAGCGTCTGCCCTCCGATAATCGTAACGGCAATCGAAGCGCGCTGCTCCGACCCCGCGCCAATGCCGACGGCCACGGGGATGAGTCCAGCGATAATCGAGAGCGTGGTCATCAGAATGGGCCGCAAGCGCACGCGATTAGCTTCCAGGATGGCTTCTCCCACCGGCATGCCTTCCGCGCGCAGCCGATTGGTGTAGTCCACCTGCAAAATTCCATTCTTCTTGACGATGCCCAGGAGCAGAAACATGCCCAGCGCGCTCCACAAGCTCAGAGCGCGCCCGGTGATCCACAACGAGAACAGCGCGAACGGCACACTCAACGGCAGCGTCAGCATGATGATAAAAGGATAAGTAAAGCTTTCAAACTGCGCCGCCAGGACCATATACATGAAAATGGAAGCGAGCAGCATCGCCAGCACAAGATTCCACGTTGTCTCTTCGAGAACTTTTACCTGTCCGGAAAAGAGATAGTTGTAGCCGGCCGGGAGGCCTACTTCCTTGATGGACTGCACGGTGTGCGCCGCGGCGAGGTCCAGCGGATAGCCGGAAGCCACGTTGGCATACACGCTGACTTGAAATTCCCGATTATAACGCCACAGTGTCGCAGGCCCAACCCCGCGCGCGATAGACGCAACATTTTCGAGACGCACTTGCCCCAGCTTCGCCGAAGGCACCATCATGCGCGCAAGAACGTCGGGATTGTCCCGCTGCTCCTGCAACAATTGCATGGTGACCGGATACTGCTCCGAGCCTTCCTTGAATCGCGTGATTTCGTCTTCGCCGGAATAAAACAGCCTCACGGCGTCGCTCACGTCCGTCATGCGGACCCCGATATCCGCGGCGCGCTGGCGGTCTACTTTTACCTGCAGCTCCGGCGTATTCAGATTCAAGCTGGGATTGACGTCCACCAGGTCGGGGTATTGCATCATTCGCGCGGCGATCTGCTTACTCGTTTCTGCGAGCTGGGTCAGCTCCGGCCCGCGAATCACCGCGGCAATCGGGAAATAAGTCTCGCCGCCGAGGACGGAGGGCAGCCGCACGTTGTACGTCATGTTGCGATACCCGGCGAGAATGCCGCGGACGGCGGTCGCCATTTGGGTGTGACTGCGTTTTCGCTCGGAGCGCGGCACCAGCACGACGAACAGATGCGCGTGATTCGTCGGGCCATGCGTGAAGGATTGCACCAGTGCGACTTCCGGGAACGCCGCCACGCGCTCCGCGATTTCCTGTGCAAGCTGCGTCGTCTTCGCAAGCGAAGTACCTTCCGGAAGCGTGAAGGAGCTGATCAGCTCGGACTGGTCATCGGCGGGAATCCAGTCGCGTCCCACCAGCCGATAGAATCCAAACGTCGAGAGGAAGGTGAGGACGCAGATCACGATGATGGTGCGGCGGTGCGCCAGCGACCATCGCAGCATCTTCATGTAAGAAACTTCCACGTAGTGCAGAAATCCGCTGGAGTGGGCCTTTTCATCGCTTTCTCCCAGCTTCAGCAAGCGCGAACTCATCATCGGCGTCAGCGTGAACGCCACCAGCAGCGAGACGAGGATGGCCATGGCCATCGTCCACCCGAAGGAGTTCACATATTTCCGTGCGTAGCCGGTCATGAATGCGATGGGCAGAAAAATAATGACCAGCGAAAGGGTAGTCGCCATCACCGCAAGCCCGATCTCGCGCGTCGCTTCAATCGCGGCCATGACGCGGTCGCGGCCCTTGTCCTGCATGTACCGCACGATATTTTCCAGCACGATGATGGCATCGTCGATCACGATGCCCACGGCCAGCGTCAAAGCCAGCAGCGTAATATTGTTCAGCGAAAAATCCATGCCGCGCATCAGCGTAAAAGTGGAGATGATCGAAGCGGGGATGGCCACGGCGGCAATCAGCACGGCGCGCCAGTTGCGAAGGAAGAGCCAGACGATCAGGCTAGCGAAAATGCTTCCCAGAATCAGGTGCTCGATCAGCGAGTGCACGGAAGCCTTGATGAAATCGGAAATATCATGCACCACTTGCAGTTGCACGCCGGGAGGCAATTGCGCGCGCAATTCATCGAGCTTGCTCCGAACGTCATCGGCGACACGGACCGTGTTACTGCCCGATTGGCGCACGACCTGAATGCTGACGACGTCCTGCGCGGGAGTGCCTTTGCGGAATAGTCCCGACCAGGTGCGCAGTTCCTCCGCGCCATCTTCAACCTGCGCGACATCGCGGATTCGAACGGGCGTCCCGCCGCGCGTGCCGATCACAATCTCGCCGAACTGTTCCGCTGATGTGACGCGTCCCAGCGTCCGCAAGCCCAATTCCTGCGGCCCAGTAATCATGCGGCCGCCGGGCGCCTCGATGTTTTCGCGCTGTAGAGCAGTGCGTACGTCCAGGACGGTGAAGTTGTGGGCCGTCAGCTTTTGCGCGTCGAGCAAAACGCGAATCTGCCTTCCCTGCCCCCCGTTGAGATCCACACTGCCGACGCCGTCCACGGTCTGGATCGCGCGGCGCACCTGTTTATCGGCGATCTCCGTCAGTTCGCGCCGGCTCATGGGACCACTCACCAGCAGCGTCATGATGGGATCGGATTGCGGATCGAGCTTGGTGATTACCGGCGGCAAAGTATCGCGCGGCAAGCGGTTGATCGCAGCAGCCACTTTTTCCCGGATGTCTTGTGCCGCGCCTTCGATATCGCGTTCCAGCACAAACGTGCAGGTGATGTCCGCGTATCCTTCCGACGAATAGACGCTGATCTCATCAATCCCGCTGACGGAGGAGATCGCATCCTCCAACGGAAGCACGACTCCCGTGATTACCTCTTCGGGAGTTGCGCCAGGCAACTGCACATTGACGTTTACTGTAGCGGGATCAGCTTTGGGAAAAAGGTCCACCGCCAGACCGCGGTAGGAAAACAGGCCCAGCGTCACAAGAAAAGCGATCAGCATCACCGTGAAGACGGGATATTTTACGCAAGTCTCGGCTAGCTTCATCGCCTCATCGCTCTATGGCTTTGTGATTCGACCGGCTGATCTCTAAGTCCACGTTACTTCGCAGTGGGCATGCTCCCGTCGGTCTGCTCTTGAACGGTGGCGCCGTCGTGCAAATCCCCGCTGATAGCTACGGCCACGCGATCCCCCGGCTTCAGCCCCTCAGCCACTTCGAAACGCCGCCCGCGCTCATCTTCCGTTTGTCCAGCCGGACGAATCTGCCGCTCCGAAACGTGATTCCCGTTTAACAGGAAAACTTTGTAGACGCCGTAGCGATAGTTTACGGCGCGCTCCGGCAGGAAAATTGTTTTCTCTTCCTTCTCGCTGGGGATGGAAGCTTGCACAAAGAAGCCCGGCTTCAGTCTGCCGTCGGGGTTGGCGATCAGCGCTTCCGCCTCAAAGGTGCGCGAATCCTGCGCTACCGCCGGATTGATGCGTGAAATTTGCGCCTGAAAAGTCTCGTTTGGAAAAGCCTCCACGTGCAAATCCACCGTCGCTCCGTTTTTCACCCAGCCCGCCCAGCGTTCCGGCACAGCCAGGCGCACACGCAAGTGGTCCGTTCGAACGATCACCATCACCGGGCTCTGCACGCGCACATATTCGCCGGGATGAACGTTCCGCGTCTTGATGGAACCCGGGAAAGGCGCGCGGATGGACGCATCGCGCAATTTTTTCTCGGCCAGATTTTCGCTTGCTTCACTGGAAATCAGCAGCGCCTTTAGACGGTCCACTTCCTGCAGCGCCACATTGTAAGTTGCTTTTGTGCTCTGGAAGCGGCTGGCGGCCTCGTCCAGTTGCTGCTGCGAAATCAGCTTGCCGGCGAACATTTCCTGTGCGCGGTTGTATTTATGGTCCGCGTCGAATAGGTCCGCTTCCGCCCTCTGGACCGAGGCAATCTTCTTCGGGTCCGTTGGCGGCGGATCGTTCGGGCCGATTCCCAGTTGCGCGCGCACCTGCGTTACAATTCCGCGTTGCCGGTCCACCTCAAACTGCAGTTCCCGTGGATCCAGCGTGATTAGCGGCTGGCCTTCTTTCACGCTATCGCCTACGTCGGCCAATACGTCGTCCACGCGGCCGTCCACTTGCGAACTCAGGGTGCTCTCTTCCAACGGAAAGAGCGAACCCACAGCTTGGATTCGGCGGCGCGCGGTTTCCTCAGCCACCGTATAAAAATGAACCGGCGTGGGATGGGCGGCATCTCCCAGCACGCTGGCCGCAGGGGATTTCGAACACCCACCTGCCACCACGGCAGCTAAGCCCGCAACCAAAGCGAAGCGACGCGCTTTCCGCACGCCGCGGGATTTCTTTATCGTTTTTTGGCGCACGACCACCCGATCGCCTCCGTCATTCCCTTTTGACGCGCCAAAACAGGTCATCGTTTCGAATCCCGTGGAAAGATGTTGGATACAATCGAACGCAGCCAGTACAGTTTATATCAGAAGCGCGGTTTGAGGTGCCCCAACTCGGCCCAGCCATCTCAGAGGATGCTGCAGTTTGGGATTTGCGACGCAGCCTCCTCACGGCGGTTTCCCGGCGCCACTTGCTAGGCCGGAAAGGGTGTAATACGTTGGGAGCCGTTTCGGGGGCGGGCGTGTGGGATCGCGGGGTCTTGCAGACGTTTACCGAAGAAAAAGAACACCACTAGTCCCATTTCAAAGCGCGACGGAGAACTCTTGCAACCGATCATAGATATTCACGTTCACATCATGCCGTATCACATGGTGAAGCCGGCGGCGCTGGAATTGATCAAACACGGGCGGAAAGATTATGCGGATGTGGAGCGCTATTCTGCGGATCCAAAAGCGTTTCTCGGGCTGCTGGACAGCCTGGGTGTCGAGCGCGCGGGGCTGATCAATTATGTAGCTCCGCAAATTATCGGGTTCACGCCGGAGGTGAACGATTGGAGCGCGAAGTATTGCAGCGCGGCGCCGGACCGGCTGATCGCGTTTGGCGGCGTGCTTCCCGGAACGGTTCCTGATCCCGGCGCGGAAGTGGACCGCATCGCGAAGCTGGGGATTCGCGCCATCAAGATGCATCCTTCGCACCAGGTGCTCTCGCCGAATGATTACATGGATGGTAACCGCGGACTGGCCGCCATTTACGAACGGGCCCAGGCCAACGGAATGCCCGTCATGGTGCATACGGGAACTTCCATTTTTCCTGGCGCAAGAAATCTCCATGCGCAGCCGATGCTCTGCGACGACGTGAGCATTGATTATCCCGATCTGGTCGTCATTCTCGCCCACGGCGGACGGCCGCTGTGGATGAATGAAGCGTTCTTTCTCGTGCGGCGGCATAAGAATATGTATATGGATATTTCGGGCATTCCTCCGCAGAAACTGATGGAGTATTTTCCGCGCATCGAGGATATCGCGGATAAAGTGCTGTGGGGCACGGACTGGCCCGGGCCAGGTGTGCCGGCCATCAAGGGCAACATCGAGAAGTTCAACGCGCTGCCGATTGGCGCCGAGGCCAAGCGCAAGATCCTGTACGATAATGCCGCGCGGCTTTTCCCACGCTGAGGCCGGGCAAAATTCACTCGCTGTCGGCTTTTTGGTAGGCGGCGACGAGGCGCGCGACGGTGATCGCGATGTAGAGCACGCCCGCTACTCCTTCCATAGCCGCAAAGACTCTTGCGACAGGACTGACCGGGACAATGTCTCCATACCCCACGGTGGTCAACGTAACCAGGCTGAAATAGAGGAAACTGGAGCGAGGAATTCTTATGATTACGCCGTCGCGCGCGAACGATCCGGGAGTAATCGCTTCCGTCAAATTGAAGAGGGCAAACCAGAACATGGCCAGAAGAAGGTAGAGACTTACGGATGCATAGACCCGCCCGCTGGTGATCGCCCCGGGCTTTCCTAAATAGGTAAAAAGGCCGACCGAGACGAATCCAAAAAAGGCCATGAGCAGCGCGTACGCTACGATCAATAAAGATTGCGACGGACGGAAGAGCGTGACTAGCTGGACTAATACGACAGGGATGGCGGCGCCTATCGCCAGCCAGCGGAGAGTTTCCTTGCCGTGCAGTTGGAGAATGGCAGTGATGAGTATCAGATAGAGGGCGACCATAAGAAAGATTTCGCCGATGCGCTGATCCTCAAGAAATGGAGTCAGCAAAATGAGAAGGAGAAGCGACAACATCAGGAACAAAGAACGGCGATCGTCCTTGGCAACGCTCATCCGATCGCACCAACTCCGTGGAGGCTTCGCTGGGGCTTACGTTTAAAGCAAACTCGGACGATGCTCTTGAGACCCCGTCGATTCGGAGGACGTACGGCACCCACGTGGACAGTTTGCACGGAGAGGAGGCAGCCCGGAATCGGTAAATTTGACAGTGTCCTCCGAAAGGCACGGTGCGAATTGAACGCCCGGAAGGCCTAGCGTTCTTCAATGAACGTAGTAGCCGCTTTTGGCCAGGATGACGTAATCGTGTCCCTTTTTTCCAAATGATGGCGCGAGACGAACATCCAGCTTGTGTGGTTTGCCCAATGCCCCGTTGGCCTTGGTGTAGTAGCCCAGCGTATAGCGCGTCTTGATCCGCGCGATCAGGGCGCGGAATGCAGCGTCCAGATGGGCCACATCCTGGACGTCGAAAATTTCGCCGCCCGTCTGGTCCACCACTTTACGAATGTTCACCAGCCCGGGAATCATGCTGGAGGCGAAAAGAGTTCCCGGCGGATTGTATCCGGGGATTTTCAGATTATATAGGACCGCATCCGAGGCGATCGCTTCGGTGACGATGTCGCGAGTTCCCTGTCCACCGGCGTCCGTACCAACGTCATCGCTGATCAGAATGATCACGCGGCGGCCCTTCGGGGGAGTATTGAGGAGATATTTGGCGGCGACAAAAATACCGTCGTTGATATTTGTGGCGCCTCCGACGCGGAAAGCATTGATCTGCTCGGCAATTTTGGTTTTGTCGTTGGTGAACGGCACGCGCAATTCGGCTTCGGTGGAAAAGGTGAACAGCGCGACTTCATCTTCAGGCTTAAGAACCGCCAGAGCGGTGCTGGCGGCGTTCCGCAAGGGTCCCAGGAATGGACCAATCGAATCACTTAGATCCAGGACAAGCGCGACATTCAGCGGCAGCTCGTCGCGGCTAAAGAGATCGATCTTTTGTGCGACGTCATCTTCGCGCAGCTCGAAGTCGTCTTTTTTCAGATCGGCCATGATTTGACCGGCCTTTGTCTTCACCGTCGCGTCAACCAATACCAGGTTTACGTCCACACGAATGATCGTTTCGTCCGGACCCTGGGCAAGAGCACAAGGTATCGAGAAAAATTCAACGAGAACGATCAGGACTGAGAGGCGCAATGTGTTTCGCCAAAATATGGACATCGAGGTTGCCCGAGACTCCGCGAAGCGGTGTGCGATCCTGTGACAAAACGTGCTGTCGTTGCGCCGCCAGAAACTTGAAACTCCATTGTTTCATGTCAACTTTATGTTTTCAAAATACCATAGCAAGCCGTCTAAAGCCCGGTCAGCCCATAACCAGTAATTCGACGCAACGCCTGCGCAGGGCAATCCCGACAGCTCTTGGCGTCTATGCGGCTGGCAACGAGGCGCGTTGCTGTGTTGTTAGGATAGACTCATCGAACTACCTGGAGATTGCGCTTGGGAAAAGATCTGATCGCATTCAAATCTTGGCTGGATGCTTACGGCCAGGCGTGGGAGAACCGTAATCCGGAGACCGCCGCGGCGCTCTTCACCGAAGACGGCAGCTATCAAGTCATGCCCTTTCTCGAACCCATGCGTGGGAGAAAAGCCATTTTCGAATATTGGTCCGAGGTGGCACGCACCCAGGAAAACATTCGATTCGCGTATGAGATCCTGGTTGCGAATGCTGAACTTAATATCGCCAGATGGTCGGCGTCTTTCGTTATTGTTCCCCCAGGGCTGCAAACTCAGCTGGACGGAATTTTCCTGATTTCTCTCGATGAGGAAGGCCGCTGCAGATCACTTCGGGAATGGTGGCACAAACAGCAAAAATGACCGGCGGAGCAACCACGTCACTCAGGCCGGGAGCAGATGCACCCAGGCTGCGTTTTGGCGGGAGGATTCCAGCACTCCAGCAATGAAACGAACACCTGCTACGCCGTCCTCAATTCCCGGCACTAGCAGGGACGAAGGCGCGGGAGCGCGTCCTGCGTTTCGTGCGGCGATCTGTTCCGCCAGGTCCGCATAAAGTTGAGCGAAGGCTTCCAGGTATCCCTCGGGATGGCCTGAAGGGATTCGGCTGGCGTGTTTCGCGGAATCCGTCGCGCCTGCTCCGGCACGGCTGATGGTAAGTGGCGGCTTGCCGTAGGGAGTAAACCTCAGATAGTTCGGATTCTCCTGCCCCCACTCGAGGCCTGCTTTTTCGCCGTAGACTCGCAAGCGAAGATTGTTCTCGTTGCCAACGGCCACCTGGCTGGCCCACAACATTCCTCGCGCGCCGCCCTCAAATCGCAGGAGCATTTGCACGTTGTCGTCAAGGCGGCGTCCCGGTACGAAAATGGAAACGTCGGCGGCGACCTGATCGCAGCGGAGGCCGGTCACAAAGCACGCGAGGTTGTAGGCGTGCGTTCCGATGTCTCCGAGGCTGCCACCGGGGCCGCTCTGCGCAGGGTCGGTGCGCCAGACGGCTTGTTTGTTTCCAGTCGCCTCGACCGATGTTGTAAGCCAATCCTGCGCGTACTCCACTTGCACGACGCGAATGTGCCCGAGTTCGCCGGCGGCAATCATCTCCCGCGCCTGGCGCACCAGTGGATAGCCGGTGTAATTGTGCGTCAGGCCAAAGATGAGCCCGCTGCGGCGAACGATTTCCACAAGCGCCAGCGCATCTTCCACGGTCGTGGTTAGCGGCTTATCGCAGATCACGTGAATGCCCGCTTCCAAAAACGCTTTTGCAGGCGCGAAATGAACATGATTGGGGGTGACAATCGATACGGCGTCGATCCGGTCCGGCCTTTTCGCCTCCGCTCCGGCCATTCCCGCGAAACTTCCGTAAGCGCGTTCCGGCGCGATATGCAGTTCCTGTGCTCCGGCGCGGCTTCGCTCAGCATTGGAGGACAACGCTGCGGCGACCAGTTCGAAGCGATCGTCGAGCCGCGCGGCGATGCGGTGCACCGCTCCAATGAAAGCCCCCGGCCCGCCGCCCACCATTCCCAGGCGGAGCCGCCGGTTTGTTCCATCAGTAATTTTAGAGTTTGCTGTCATAAGTCTCGTCTCATTTCAATCGAGTCCTAACATCCGGCGATTCGCGCGTTGATCCGCTCCTGAACTTGCGAAGTCATCGAAGCTGCTGCTCGCAGCTTGGATAATATGCCGCTGGATAAAAGGAGCCCCTTCTGTAGCACCCTGCTCGCTGCTCTTGATGCAACACTCCCATTCCAGCACCGCCCATCCGGCAAATCCATACTGCGTCAGCTTGGAAAATATGGCGCTGAAATCAACTTGCCCGTCACCCGGCGAACGAAATCGTCCCGCCCGATTGATCCAAGACTGGTAGCCACCGTACACGCCCTGGCGGCCTGTCGGACGAAATTCCGCGTCCTTCACGTGAAACATTTTGATGCGGCTGTGATAAAGATCGATGAATTCAAGATAATCGAGCTGCTGTAGCACGAAATGACTTGGGTCAAAAAGTATGTTGCATCGCGGATGATTGCCGGCGCGCTCCAAAAACATCTCAAACGTGATTCCATCGTGCAAATCTTCGCCCGGGTGGATCTCGAAGCACAGATCCACTCCCGCTTTATCAAATGCATCGAGGATAGGACGCCAGCGCGCGGCCAGTTCTTCGAATGCGGTCTCAATCAGTCCCACGGGCCTTTGCGGCCATGGATACAAGTACGGCCACGCAAGCGCGCCGGAAAACGTAACATGCGCGTTGAGTCCTAGATGAGCGGACGCTTTCGCCGCGAGCAATAATTGTTCGACGGCCCAGGCTTGCCGCGCTCGCGGGTTGCCCCGCAGTTTCTCTGGCGCGAATCCATCGAAAGCCAAGTCGTACGGAGCGTGCACGGCCACCAACTGGCCTTGAAGATGCGTCGACAGTTCGGTGATCTCCAGACCGTGGCTCTCCACGATGCCACGAATCTCGTCGCAGTAGGTCTTGCTCTCTCCCGCTCGCTGAAGATCGAATAGGCGCACTTCCCAGCTGGGGATTTGTAAACCTTTATAGCCGAGCTGGGCGGCCCACGCAGCAATGCTATTCAAGCTGTTGAATGGCGCTGCATCGCCGGCAAACTGCGCCAGAAAAATCGCCGGTCCTTTGATCGTTTTCATTATTTCCTCAACTTCAGCACCCTGCATCCTCGATGAAGTCGCTCGTATCCGATTCCCTCGCCGCCACGATTCCGGCGCGAGACGCTACTCTACTCATTTTCAATCGCAAAGGAAATCTTCGCAGGGTATTAGCCCCTAAAATACAAATAGGCTCCCAGGATGCAGAGGATCACCAAAGCAGAAGCGCTAACCTCGCGCCAGTCCCAACTGGCGCGCGAGCTGACTTTATCTTCCGCCGTGGTGGTCTCAAACGTGAGGTTCTTGATGGCAGCGTACTTTGGCTCCGAAGTCGCGTAGCTCACGGCGACCATCACGATCGCGGAGACAAGCGTGATCAGCACGCTGAAGTATTGGAAATAGATGTTATTGACGATCCACAGGAAAGAACCGCGGGGATATCCTTTCTGAAATCCCGGCAGGCCGAGCGTGACGGGGGTGTCCACAACCATTCGGAAAATTCCCAGCACGAAGCCGACGAGCATGGACCAAAGTGCGCCCTTTGCGTTCATCCGCTTGAAGAACACGCCCAGAAAGAACACGACAAAGATCGGTGGGGCCAGATATCCCTGCACTGCTTGCAAATAGCCGTAGAGCCCTTGGGCATTCTTGATTACCGGAATCCACGCGAAAGCGATGAATACCATCACCGTGGTAGCCAAGCGTCCCATGCGCACAAGTTCATGTTGCGTCGCGTCTGGTTTCCACTTCTGATACAGATCCACGGTGAAAAGCGTCGAGCACGCGTTGAAAACGCCGGCCAGCGATCCCATCAAGGCGGAGAGCAATCCCGCAACCACAAGTCCGCGCAGCCCCGGAGGCAAGAGGTACTCGACCAGCATTGGAAATGAGCCTTGGGCAATAGCAGGAATCGCACGGCCGTCCGGCCCTAGCATTCGGGCCAGTTCGGGAATTTTGCCGCTTCTGGCCAGGGCTAAACAGACCATCCCAGGGACGATGAACAGATAAACAGGAGCCAGCTTGAGAAAGGAGGCGAAGATACTCCCGCGACGCGCAATCGTTTCGTTAGGCGCTCCTAGCGCGCGCTGCACGATATATTGGTCCGTGCACCAATACCACAAACCGATGATCGGCGCACAAAATAGCATTCCAAGCCAGGGAAAATTGTCATTGAAATACCAGGCCTGCTTCACTACATGTCCTGCGGCATTCGTTTCTAGTACCGGAGCCCACGTGCCCTGCACACCGGCAGGAATCAGTGGCTTCCAGAGATTAAACATGTCGGAGCCGCACCAGTGCCGAAGTTCGCTCCAGCCTCCCAAGTGATGCAATCCGTAAAAGGTCAACGATGCGGAGCCAACAATCAGCACGAGGACTTGAACGGCGTCATTGTAGGCCACAGCACGCATGCCGCCTAAAACCGTGTAAAGCCCGGTGAGCGCAATCACCAGAACCGAGCCAATCCAAAAACTGTCGATCTCGATCCCGCCCAGGTTCACCCGAAGCTCCGGCAGAAGCGCGCCGAAAACCACGCCGCCTGCGAATATGCCCACGGCGATCTTGGAGACGATAAAGGTGACAAGCGATACGACGGAGAGCACGTAACGCGAATTGGTGCTAAATCGTTTCTCCAGGAATTCCGGCATGGTGAAAACCATGGAACGCATGTAGAAGGGGACAAACACCCAACCCAGCACCAGCAGACACCAGGCGTGCAATTCGTAGTGTGCCAGGGCAACGCCGCTGGTCGCGCCCGCGCCCGCCAGGCCAACGACGTGCTCCGATCCAATGTTAGAAGCGAAAATCGAGGCGCCAATGATCCACCAGCTCAGGTTTCGGCCGGCGAGGAAGTAATCCGCGGCAGAATCCTTACCTCTCCGGACCACCCACCAGGCCACGCAGAGGAGAATGCTGAAATAAACTGCGATTACCGCCCAATCCAGCCGTGTGATCCGGGATTGCGCGTGAACGACCAGGAGCAACGGGGCAAGCGATTTCATCGCAGGCCGGCGAGAAGGTCGACGGTGAGTTGATCCAGGCGTTCATACGGCAAGCGCTTCTTGCAAATGGCATCTTTATTGAAAACGTGGGCCAACAAGGCAGCGGCGCCCTTCTTCGAATACCGGCCGATCGGAGGAGAATTGCTCCCGGCGGAAATCTCTTGGAGGATCGCGCGAATCTCCTTGTCGGCGTTCCAGCCCGCCGCCTTCTCTTTGAGGATCAGATAGGTGCGCATACAGCCGCGCGCAAAGTCTTTCACCCCGCAGAAATCCTCGGTGCGATAGGCATGGGCATCAAAATGACGCGGGCCCTCGTAATTGACATCTTCCAGGAACTTCACCAGCCAAAACGCGGACTTGAAATTCGCGGAACCGAATCGCAGGTCCTGGTCGTAGCGCCCCGGCATTTGGTCATTCAAGTCAATATGGAATAGCTTGCCCGCTTCCCACGCTTGCGCTACTCCATGCATGAAATTCAAGCCCGCCATTTGTTCGTGCGCCACCTCCGGATTGACGCCAACCATCTCTGGATGATCGAGCGTGGGAATGAAGCCGAGATAGTGGCCGGTGGTGGCCATGTAAATATCGGCGCGCGGCTCATTGGGTTTGGCTTCCAGCGCGAACTTGAACCCGTACTTTTGGTCCAGGTTGTACTCGCAGAGATAGTTGACCGCTTCGCGGAGACGCTTCACCGCATCGTCTGCGCGGCGGCAGGCATCGGTTTCAACGCCTTCGCGGCCACCCCACAACACAAAAATCTTCGCGCCTAGCTCGGCGCCGAGATCCATGGCGCGCATGGTTTTTTGCAACGCGTAGGCGCGGACCTCCGCATCGTTCGCGGTAAATGCACCGTCCCGAAAGATGGGGTGAAAAAACAGGGAAACAGTGGCCATCGGAACGACGAGTTTGTTTTCGGCACAGGCCTTTTTGAACTCGCGCACAATCGCGTCGCGTTCCGCAGGAGTGGCGTCGATCGGCACCAGATCATTGTCGTGAAGGTTGACCCCCCAAGCTCCCACTTCGCCCAGCATATTGGCGATTTCGACAGGGGAAATGACCGGGCGAACGAAATCACCAAATGGATCGCGTCCCCGATTCCCCAGCGTCCAGAGCCCGAAGGAAAATTTGTGACTAGGCTTTGGCTGGTAAGCATCATTGTTCGTCATTGATTTCCTCCGTGATTCTGAATCGATACCGCTACGAAGCAAGAATGGATTTCATCGCCGGATAGATTCGCCGGTAAGCGATTCCTGCCGCGTTCATCACAGCGACATTCGCCGGAATCGGTGTCACGCGTTCCACTACGCAAACCGCCGAATCGCAGGCAGCATCCACGGAGAGCCAAATCTTGGCGGCCACTCCGGCGAGGATGGCCGCGCCAAATGCCGCTCCTTCCTCCGTTTCGACAATCTCCACTTCCTGACCATAGACATCCGCTTGAATCTGCCGCCACAGGCGCGAGCGCGCCCCGCCTCCGCCTAATCGAATGTTTCTTACCGGCACGTTCATTTCCGCGAAGATTGTAAAGGTATCCCTCAAACTAAACGCCACGCCTTCCAGGATTGCTCTGATTACGTGAGCCCGCGTGTGTGAGGCGGTCAAGCCCGCCAGGACTCCTCGCGCGGCAGAATCTAGATGCGGCGTGCGCTCGCCCATAAGATAGGGAGCCCAAAGCAGTCCATCCGCGCCAGGCGCAACGGTTGCCGCCTCAGCGGTGAGCTGTTCGTAAGGATCTCGCTCATCTCTTGCCGGGGTGCAGTCAAATTGATCGCGAAACCAACGTAAGGAAAGCCCCGCCGCCTGCGTCACGCCCATCACGTGCCAGCGTCCGGGCACGGCATGGCAGAAAGTGTGTACGCGGCCTTTGGGATCCAGCGCGGGAGAATCCGTCGCTGCAAAAACGACTCCAGAGGTCCCAATCGTGGCGCTCACAGCGCCAGGTGTAACGATGCCCATGCCGACGGCGCCCGCCGCCTGGTCCCCCGCGCCCGCCACGACCGGCGTTCCAACCGACAGACCGGTAGCTTCTGCGCCCTTGACAGAAACTTTCCCGCAGACCTCCGTCGACTCATAGAGCTTTGGTAGCCACGACTTATCAATTTCGGCCGCCTTCAGGATTTCAGCAGACCACTGACGCTGCGCCACATTCAGCATGAGCGTCCCTGAAGCATCCGCGACATCCGTAGCTTTTTCTCCCGTCAGCCGGAATCGCACGTAGTCCTTCGGCAGCAAGACGGAACGAACTCGTTTCCAGTTTTGCGGTTCGTTCTCTCGCGTCCACAGCAATTTCGTCACCGTGAAATTGGCAAGCGCTGGATTGCACGTCAAACGGATCAGCTGCTCGGCTCCGACACGCTCCGTCAGGTCGCGGCATTGTTTTTCCGTGCGAACGTCGCACCAGATCAGCGCCGGCCGAACCACAGCGCCGGCGCCGTCCAGCATTACCGCGCCGTGCATCTGCCCGGAAAACCCAACGCTTGAAATCTGATCTCCACGCAGTTGGCCTTTGGCGAGTGCTTTCTTAACTGCGATGCCCGCCGCGCGCCACCAATCTTCCGGGCGCTGTTCGGCCCATCCGGGCTGGGGCGTGGCGAACGGCTCGTGTTCCGAGGTGGCAGAGGCGATGACACGTCCATCCGCTCCCATAATCAATGCGCGAGTGCCGCCTGTACCAACATCGATTCCGAGAACGTAGGTTTGCATAGTTTCCAGGGTGCGTTACGCTCAACGTCGTTCGCGCGCAATTGCTCGTTCTGAAACGGCGGCAATCTTACTCTAGATAGACCCACTCAATGAAGGAGTCATGCTGGCGGCCAGCACGCGCAGACTCAGGGCTACCGACGATCTTAGCGGAACAGAAATTGAGGCAGAGTCGCCACAAGAACTGGCACAATTTTGCCTGGCCAGAGATTCAATGGAAGCTAACTCGTTGAAAAGAAGTGGTGAGCCGGGGAGAACCCGAACCGGCAATCCATTGATTAAGGGTTCTCGTGTGTGTACTACCTGAACGGGGCGACGTACGAGCTAGCAGCGATGCAGGATAAGGCGGGAATCGGTCACACGGTTTATGGATGAAAAATAGTCCCTCTTTTAAAACTTAGAACCGCCACACAAAAAACAACGATAAGCGCCGGCACAACTCTTAAGAGCTTCATTGCAGCAAGATATCGCTCGCCAGAAATCGTGTCTGTTCAAAATTGAACACCTCCGAGCCGTTGCGGCTGTCAGCACACAAGTCGCCGAATCCGGTCGATCTCAACCCGAGCGTTGTCTCCAGCGGAAACACTGCCCTGGCTAGGTCCGATTGAGTGCAGCCGGGAAGAAGTGGTGAACCGGGGAGGACTCGAACCTCCAACCCGTTGATTAAGAGACCGTCCAAAAACAATTGAGACTGAGTACGATGATTCGCTATCGTGTTGAATTGCCGTGCATCTAGCAGAGATTCTCGCTCCGACGAGTTTATTACCATTTGCTACGGTTTTCGATGGAGGGTGGGCACAAAATGGGGCACAGTCTGGAGTCGGGCAAACGCACCGCGGCTTTAGTCCCCTTTCAGCCAATTCGCCACTTGATTTCATAACAATGCTGGCTCCCCCGACCCGAGTAGACTTTGGTTGACGACCAAGGCCCGGGAGGAAGGAGCCAGACATGATGATTATAGGAGTAGATTATCACCCGAGCTTTCAGGCGAT